>Ga0233437_1000116_pt1 | contig 198862 bp, 201 predicted proteins | sample SI_122_August201_FD_182714 | JGI IMG/M metagenome (GOLD analysis project Ga0233437, IMG submission 182714) | Seawater microbial communities from Saanich Inlet, British Columbia, Canada - SI_122_August2016_200_MG | ecosystem: Environmental > Aquatic > Marine > Inlet | place: Canada: British...
TGGATATTTCTTTATCTAAAATTGGCTTAATCCATCTTAATTTCTCTTGTTCTGTTGTTTTGGGCATAGTTTTTGACATATGCCCTTAGATTACATGAAAAGTGCAAAATGTGTGTACACATTACCTTTTATTCTTGACAAATTCTCACAATTGTGTATAATATATAGTTAATTCGTAAGTTACTTAAATAATAATAAATGGGAGGTATCATGCAAAAAACTGGACGATTCTATTTAGGAATGTTCGCTACTTTTGTGATTGGCTTTGCGATGTGTATTATAGCTATATCGCTTCTACCCAGTGGTGATTTTGAGTTTAGTGGAAAAGTTGAGGGAGTCAAAGTTGTAGCTGATGGGAATATTCATGGCTCAGTAACTGAGGTTACATGGGCTGACAAAAAGGATATTAGAGTTTCGAGTGCATCTTACAAGGAGCAGGCACAGAAGTGGTTTTTTATTACCAATATCCATGCACCTGATGTTAGCGCTATTGGAAAGAAAATTTCAGGAACTTATTCGTCTGTATATATAAATGGCGTTAATTACATTTATTGCACTGAACTGAAAACTGGGAGCTGATTATGATGTCTATAGGTAAAGCAATCTTTATTCTATTCTTGGGGATATTTGTAGGAGTTATTATTGGCGGACTGATTATGATTTCTGTCCCCAGTGGTGACTTTGTTGTAGAGGGGCAAATTTTGAGTATTCAAGCTAATACTGATGAGAAATCTGGTCTGGAATATAGCACAGTAACTTTTTCCGAACCGCATACGATTCGCTATGAGTATTTTTACAGAAATGTGGATCAAAAGGAATGGTATTTTGTATATTCCACTCCGGATCCATCCATGATTGGTAAATATGTAAAAATAACTTACTCAACAATTGTAATTAGCGGCAAGCACTACGTCTGTGCTACAAAAATTATTGATTGAAAAATAGCTCTTTTGAATTTTTAAATGTTTGATCGACGACCTTCGGGAAGTCGATCTTTTTTATTTCAGCAATTTTTTTTGCGACTTCTTTGACGTATAGTGGTTCATTACGCTGCCCTCTATATGGATCGGGAGACATATATGGACAGTCGGTTTCTACTAGAATTTTTTCTAGAGGTACTTGCCTTACAATATCTCTAATAGGTTCGGCATTTTTTCCGAATGTTATGATTCCAGTAAAGCCTATTAGAAAGCCAAGATTGAAAAATTCATTGGCAATTTCTACATTTGCGTCAAAGCAGTGTTTGACCCCTCCAATTTTCATGCCGGCTTTAATTTCTTTTTTTAAAATATCTATAATATCTTTATATGAATCTAGTTTGCCTTTGACTGAGTCTCTGCTATGGAGGATGACTGGGAGATTGTTTTTTGCAGCGAATCTGAGCTGCTCTGTAAATTGCTCCTTTTGAACACTCTTAAGTTCATCTTTTGAAATACTGCCTGGAACATGATAGTAGTCTAGGCCAATTTCACCTATGGCTACTATTTTTTTATCTTTGTCGTTATCGATTAATTCTTGATACGCACTCTCGTCGAATCTTTCTTGTCTGCTGGCGAATTTTACCTCTTCTTCGTCTACTTCTGATTCGAATAAATGGATTGGATGGAGACCAATTGCGGCGTAGATTCCTTTTTTATACTCAAAAGCAATTTTGACAGCCCTTTTTGATGTTGAAAGTTGTGAGCCAACATTAATCACATAAATATCTGAATCCAAAGCACGACGAATCACACTAGATCCGTCGTTTTTATATGCATTGAAATTAATGTGTGCGTGAGTGTCTATGAGCATATTACTCGATTGGAACTTGATCAATTACTTTTTCAGTTAGTTCAGTGGCGTTTTTAATGAATTCTGGCCAGAGCGGTGATAGTAGTTTTATTATTAAAACAAGAAATGGTGCAATTTGAGATTGTTCTAGATATGGTTTCACAAAGCCTAGAACTGGAAATTCGACTAGGAGTACTATTACTAGACCGAGAAATATGATACCAACTGCCAGATTTAGAATTCCTCCAGCAATATGGTTGATTGTTTTTAGAAAAGGAATAAATGAAAGAATGTTAAATACTTTGTCGACCATATATGCTCCGACTCCGATAATACCGTTAACTACAAAGAAGATGGCAATAAAACTGATAATGTTGGCTAGATTTTCTTTTGACTCAAGAAATGATATTGACATGAGCCAGCCCGCAAGTACTTCATAGAAGTGACTTGCTATGATAACTCCAAGGATAAGGCCAATAAAGCCGGCTAGAGTACGCACTAGGCCTTGTTGCCAGCCATGAATAAAAGCGCCGACAATAAGGATGAGAATTATTATATCAACTATGAGCATAGGTTTTTAGTTATTTTTAAATTGATTGTATTTTTTAAAGCCGTTTTTAATCATACGAGTGGCTCCTGGCCAGAAATATTTATCATTACCAAGCTCAGCTTCGGCAACCCACTTGTAATTAATATGTTCACTACTTAAATTAATATCATAAGTATCGAGATTATCTATCAGGAATAGCAAAGCGCAAACTCCTTGAGTATGCTTTTCTTTTTTCACATACCATATGTCATAATCTACAATATCTATAATATCAAACTTTTTGACACCAATCTCTTCTAGGATCTCTCGTCTAAATGCGTCTACACTTTTATCTCCCTCGCCAACATCTATTCTGCCACCAGGAATATCCCAGTAGCCTGGATTATTTGCTAACTCAACAATAAGCAACTTATTGTCGTTAATAATTAGTGCGGCTTGTGATATCCAAAATGTTTCTATTTTATTCATGTTTATATTCTAGGAAATAAGGGTTCTGCTTTTATAATTTTTTTTACAGTAAGATAAGTGATAATTTTATCTGAAACTTCTGGCATAAACGGAGTTAGCAAATCCGAGACATTTAGTACGTCTTGAGCTAAAGGCTCTAAAATTTCAGTTAACTTAGTCTTATCTTTAATTTTCCATGGCTCTGTTTTTGTGATTACCTCGTCGGCGTGTCTTAGTCTAGCCCAAAGCATCTTAAGAGCCTCATCAAATTTATATTGATCCATCTTTGAATTAAATTCTTTTTTTAGCTTAGCTTCGCTCCCCTTTTTGATACTTAGTGCAAGCTCATCTTTTTCAATTAGATTGGTAATCCTAGCCACTAGATTACCAAGACCATTAGCAAGATCGGCGTTATATTTCTCGTCAAACCTTTCTACTTGAACATCAGCTTCATTGCCAAATGAAAATTGTGACAATAGAAGGTATCTTGTTGCGTCTGTGCCATATTTATCAACTAAATCCTGTGGATCGATCATGTTGCCACGTGATTTGCCCATTTTCTCTCCGTCTATAGTAAAGAAGCCATGAATAAATTCCGTTTTGGGTAGAGGTAGGTCAAGTGCAATCAACATTGCTGGCCAATAGATGGTGTGAAATTTTAGAATGTCTTGAGCCAAGAGGTGCAGGTCAGCCGGCCAGAATTTCTTGAAATTATCAGGGGTGTCTGGGTATCCAAGAGCAGTGATGTAGTTTGAGAGTGCATCAACCCAGACATAGGCTTTCTGCTTCTTATCAAAAGGAAGCTCGATACCCCAGGTGACTGATTCGCGTGAAATTGAAAAGTCATCAATGAAGTCTAGCATTGAAAGAGCTTCATTTTTTCTTTTCGTTGGTAATATTTTAAATTCGTCACCCGCGATTTTTTCTTTCAAAATATCTTTGTAATCAGAAAGGCGGAAAAAATAGTTTTTTTCGCTTAATGATTCTGGAGTCTTATCATGGTCTGGGCATTTTCCTTTGTGAAGTTCTTTTTCAGTTAGAAATTTTTCGCAACCCGTACAATAGAGTCCCTGATAGTCGCTTTCGTAAATTACAGTATTTCCTTTTGGAGTTTTTGAATTATTGAGCTTTGTAAATATGTCCTGAACTCTTTTAATATGATCTTTATCTGTAGTTCTTATAAAATAGTCATTTGAAATGTTTAGAGCTTGCCATCTCTTTTTATATATATCTGAAATGTGATCAACGAACTGCTGTGGCGTTTTGTTTTCTTTTTCCGCAGCCTCAGCTACTTTTGTACCATGTTCGTCAGTGCCTGTGAGGTAATAGGTATCAAAACCATTTTGCCTTTTGTAGCGAGCTAAAACGTCACCAACTATTGTGGTGTAAGCGTGACCGATGTGAGGAGCGTCATTGACGTAATATATTGGGGTTGTGATATAGAATTTATTTTTGGCCATGTATTTTTTCTGGTAGTTTATTTTTTAACCTTTCTATTACTTCGGTTCGTCTACTTTTTGGAACTGGCAGATAAAGCTGAGTTTTTATTGCGAGTGATTTTGGTTTTAAGTTTATTAAAATTAATTCATCTGAGGGAAGATATTTGACATTTAGATTTTCTCTTTTGAAATACTTAGTGTCAGTTGAAAATGATGCTAATTTCTCCCACTCGTATTGCTTTATTTTTCCGCTTGTTTCATCTATTATTTCTAGATATTCACTATTAATGGCAAATGTTTCGTCTTTGAGCGCCATGCGCTTATTTATTGAGACAAACCAAAGGATCCCGTAGATAATAATTATGTAGACATATATATTGCTTGAAAGGTCAGCAAGACTGTAGTGCTCAATTGCCTCCTTTATATCTGAATAGGCAATAAATATTATTCCGCCAAAGACCGCAAGACCAGATAGCAATTTAGTTTTTTTGGCTTTTTTTATTATTTCTTCGTCTGGTTGATATGACCATTGGATTGAGCCACTGTATGACATAAATGCAAATTAAAAATTAGAGTATATCTACTCTAATATTACTTAAAAAATATGCATTCGTCAATTATTCATTAACAAATCCTCCAACCACATAGTCGAACTCATTTTGCCAGTTTCTACCTGAGCATTGCCAGCCTGAGCCATCAAATTTTGTTGGGGGTCGTGAGTCAGTCTCTAGATCTCTAATGCCTAGCACGTAAAATGCTCCTTTAGCTGAATCACAGCCGTAACTGCCTGCACTATAGACGTAATAGTTATATCCATAACAGCCTGTTCCCGTGCCACCTTGAGGGTCAACTGGAACTGGATTCATAAAATTTCCTGTAACAAGGGGTTGGATAAAAGTGTTTTCAGTTCCGCATGGACCTTGGTCCCATCCATCACAGCAGGAGTCAGCTGTTCGGGCTGGCCAGGTATCATTCGAATCATGATAGAGAAGAAGCGCTTTTCTGATTTGGGTTAAATCTGCTAATCTTTTAGCGTCACGGGATTTTTTTCTAGCATTATTTAGAGCTGTGACTGAAAGAGTTGCCAAAAGACTTATGATAGCTATAACTACCAGAAGTTCAATTAGAGTGAATGCTTTTGAATTTATTTTATTCATAGTTATATTTGACAGTCGCGACCGACTGTTATTATACCATTACTGCCATTGCCGTAATGAAAGTATGTTCCATTACAGGCAGTAACACCATCACTGTCTTGATATTCATGAGATGTGTTTTCAAGGCCAAAAATTATCATATACCATTGACCTGTACCACCGTAGCCGGAAGCGAAATAAAAATATGTTACACCATTTGTTGGTGCCCAATTGGCAGTGGCTGAATGGAGCGGATCAAGAGGGTCAATACCAATAAATGCGTCTAGAGTGCTAGCACCGTTTCTTAGCCAGTGATTACCAGAAAGACTTTGTGAACTGTTGCACCAGCCACCATTTGGAGAAGTGGCTCCGCAATTACCTGATTGGATATATGTATGGTGCTCATTGTAGTAAAGATCAAGTGCTTTTTGAAGTTGCCCGATGTCTGCTAATCTTTTTGAATCACGAGCCTTTTTCCTTGCATTATTTAAAGATGTAATGGCTAGCGTTGCCAAAAGACTTATGATAGCTATAACTACCAGAAGCTCAATTAAAGTGAAACCTTTTTTAGCTCTTTTGATCATCTGTATTTAGTATATATTTTTTTAGTACTTTTTCAAAATTTTCTTTACTTGCTGGGTTGTAGAGATATCCATTTTTACCTGAGGTTAGTAATTCAGACGTGCCTCCAAGGTCTGAGGCTATGACTGGGACTTTTGCACTAAGACTTTCAAATATTATAGTTGGTGAGTTTTCGTAGCAAAGTGATGGAACTATAGTATAGTCAGCAGCAGCTAGATACGTATCTATTTTTTGATATCCATGAAAGATAATGCTTTCGTTATCTGAGGCTAGTCTTTTGGCTTTACCCAAAATACTGCCTGTGCCGAGAATATTTAGAGTATAGTTATTTGTATTAATATTATTTAACTGCTCTATGAGATCAAGTATTCCTTTGTGCATCTCTATCTGGCCGGCAAAGACAATATTTACTTTTTTACTTTTATTTTTTTTATTTGTCAGCAGATCATCTGTGGGCAAGCTGTAGTTTCTTACTACTTTTAATTTACTTTCCTTAAAGAAGGTATGAGTTGAATAATATTTTTTTAGCCACTCGGATGGAAACACTACTTCATCAGGTGAGCCATAAAGAAATCTAGTTATTTTAAAATACAGCTTGATCAGTAGTGATTCCTTTTCTTTAGCTACCATTAGGAGTCCTGATGGACGAACAAGAGCTACGTCATGGATGGTTTGGATATATTTGGTGTTTGATTTTTTTATTAATCTTGGGATTAGGTAACCCAACCCAGTTAGATTGTGGACATAGACAATATCAGGTCTCTCTTTGGTTAAAATTGATCTTACTTTTATATATGAATGGATATTAAAAATATCTATCAATCTCCAAATTACTCTTAGAGGAAATGGATATTTGTTTAGGTTATAGAAAGAAAAAATGTTTAGAGGAAAGAAGCGATAAATGTTTTTTTCTTTTTCGTCATATCCTATTGGTTTTGTAGTTATGATAAAAATATCGTGGCCATCAGAGCTTAGTTTATTTGCTTGACTCTCGGCCACGACTTCGGCGCCACCTCTACTTAATGGTGGGTATAGGTTGTTTATGATTGCTATTTTCATGAGTGGCTTATATTAGCAGGCTATTAAATGCCTCTAGGGCATCCTGATCTGTCATGTGCTTGGGTGGAGTCTTCATTAAAAAAGCACAAGCTTTGGAGCTCTGTTTTTGTTTGCCTCTATCAACTAAATACTTGGCAATTCTAATCGCATCGACTACTGTTCCGGCACCATTAATACTTATTTCATCTTCAATGACTGAGGTAATTGAAATTGGTGTACGGCCAAATATTTCTCCTTCTATTATTAGATTGACCATCTTGTGTCCTGAGGGTTTGCCAGTATAGGAGAATTTAACTGTTGGCTTGACTTCACTTTTGTCTAAAAATTTCTTTAGTGCTTCACTTTTAGATTTTTCTTTATGTTTATATCTGTAAAGTAGGTTATAGTGATCGGCGTTACCACCACTATTTTCCTGATGCGTTTTTGTCACTTTTATGCCTCTCATGCCAAGGAGTTGTAGTAGAAATCTGTTAAGCATTGTTGCTCCGAGCTGACTTTTTGTATCATCTCCTAGTAGTACTAATCCTTTGCTTTCGAATTTTTTTCTCCATTTTGGTATAGTTGCTAGAGGTGTTGGAATGCAGTTTACAAAGCTACAGCTTGCTTTTAATGCTTCATTGGCATAGAAATGGGTTGCCTCATCGCTTCCTGAAGGGATCAGATTGACGACTACGTCTGTTTTTGTGTCCTTTAAGGTCTTTGCAACGTCGACCGAGCTGTCACTGCTTTCGCGAACAAAATTACCCTTCATCTCTTTAATCACACCATCCAAAGTAGGGCCTCTGTGTACTAGAGCGTCATAGCTTACAGGTGTAGTTATTTTTTTTGTGACGTTTGCTCCGAGAGAGATTGCGGTGTGAAGTTTTTTGCCAACTTTTCTTTTGTCGACATCAAAGGCACATGAAAAATTTATATTACTTACCTTATACTTACCAATTGAGGGATGAAGTAATCCGGCGTGTTCTTTGGGCTTTTTGGTATAAAAGGAGACGCCTTCTACGAGGGCCTTAGTGAGACTTCCTACGCCTATTATGGCAACATTTATTTTTTTCATATTATTTTTTAGGTTTAATTACAAAGGATTTTGACTTTCTATTGTATGATTTAATTTCCTCTGCTTCTAGATGTGTATTTTTTTCCAGAAATTCATTAAATGATTTGTACTCACCCATACCTTTTATGTCGAGATCGTTAAGTTTCCAGTCATCAAAACATAGAATTGCTTCTTCAGTTAGAAGTGGAGCTAGAAAATCTAAAACTGTTTTTGATGAACTATAGGTATCACAATCAATAAATACGATTCCAATTTTATTTATTTGATACTTTTCAATATTATTTTTATTGAGAGTTTTATCGTACCAACCTTTTATCCAATTTATATCATCTGGATTTATTTCTTTTGCCCTGAGGCACTCCTTCATTTTCTCAAATGAGCAGGCATAGAATCCCTTTTTCCAAACGCCATCATCTTCATTTTCGGCTCCTTCGGGTAGCCCTTCGAATGCATCAAAGCCAAAAAATCTCATTTTACTTTGGTTTAGTTTCTTTGCAGTAAGATACATACTTGAGATTGATGAGCCATTAAAAACTCCGAATTCTAAATAGTCACCGATGCTATCTCCTTTGGTTTTTTTTAATCTGTTAATGCAGCTTGCAAAAAAAGTCTTTAGTTTTTCAGGAGGCACTAAATTTACGTCGCAAATATTCTCGACGTGACCCATTGTCCATGGTGATCTTGGAACTGGAAAAAATTTGCGATAGATTTTTATGGCTACTATTTGCAATCGATTGTATTTGAAATTCATATTTTCATTAATTATCTGTATCTACTTGTAAGTTTGTTTTTGCTGATCCTTGTTTTTGTGCTTTTAGTTCTGATCTTATTTCTCCTAATTCTTCTTCATTTTCTTTAATGAACTGCTGTACAGTATTTTTTGCTTCTGTTCTAATTTGAGCATTTTCTTTGACTGCTTCGCTTACCTGTTGTCTTATTTGATTTTTAAGTTCTTTCACAGCTTCAGGGTTATCCTTGTTTTGTTGTACTTGATTTCTAATCTGCTCGGCCAACTGCAATCTGTTTTCTTCCACCTGGCCATATGCTTCTTCAAGCTCAGTCCAGATAGAGTTTGTTTCATTTTTTAGCTCTTCAATTTTTTTCTTGGTTTCTGGATCAAGTTTAGACATTTGACTATATAACTCAGGTCTGACCATACGATGCTCAAATTTTACCTGTCCGTCTTCAAGAGCATTTTTAAGTTGGGATTTAAATTCTTCTTTTTCCTGAAGTTTTGTCATGACGTCGTTAAATGTTTTAAGCATCTTTTGTCTATTTTCGGTAATTTTTTCTAATACTTCTTGATCAACTTGTTTTTCTATTCTAAGCATTATTTGCTGATGTTTTAGTGCGTGATCTGTGTATTTTTGCATAAAGGCATCCACTCTTCCATTGTCACCTTTTTTTTCTTGGTATTTTTCAATTCGCTCTTGAATTTTTTCCATTGATTTATTATATTTTTTTGTGGCAGTTTGAATGCGCTCCTGTATTTTACTGTCATCACTATTGCCAGCCAATTGATTTTGGAGTTTAAGCATTTCGATGTTTGCCTTCTCGAGCTGGAGATCTGCTTTGGCTATTTGATCGGTTACGAAAAAGATTTGCAGATTGCGCCACAGCCCTGCCAGCCATCCAGTGTTTACGTTATCTAGATCTTCTGCTAGCACTTCATAACCAGCATCAATTTTATCTAGTGCTTCAGCTACTAATTCTTCAGTGTATTCTGATTCGACAAATGAATCAGTAATGCCTACTGCATTTGTCGCATTGACACCGAAAATCAATGTGGTTATAAACATGAGAATTATTATTTTTTTCATAAGCATGGGTTTAATTAATTGATGATTTTAGTCTATTTAAAGTCTCTTCCTTCCCCAGAACTTCTGCTATTTCAAAAGGACTGGGTGATTTTTCTTGCCCTGAAAGTGCGACGCGCATTGGCCAGAGTACTTCGCCATTATTTAGGCCTTCTTGTTTTATCTTTTCAATTAGTGATTTTTCAAGTGAATTTCTGGTCCAGTTTTCATTTGGGACTTCTGATAAATAATCAATCAGAAATTTAATGCGTTCTTTAGTGGTTGCTTCATCTGATTTTTTCCAAACTATCATTTTCTGATCAACCTTTGGAGTCTCAAAAAAATATTTAGTCTTGTCACCTATGTCTGACAGCTTTTTCAATCTTTCTTGCTCTAGGCCTACTACTGATTCGATGAATTCTTTATCGAATTTATCTGTAATTGCTGAATCAAAATATGGCAGACATAGTTCAGTTAGTTCATCAATTTTCTTAGCACGAATGTAGTGGCCATTCATCCAATCTAGTTTTTCTGTGTCAAAGACTGCACCTGACTTGTTGACTTTGTCGAAATCGAATTCATTAACTAGTTCTTCAAGAGAAAAAATTTCCCTGTCATCACCTGGATTCCAACCAAGAAGAGCAACGAAGTTTATAATAGTCTCTGGTAAATAACCCTGCTTAACGTAATCTTCTAGAGTGACTGAGCCGTCACGTTTTGATAATTTTGATTTGTTTTTGTTTAGAATTAGAGATAGATGAGCGTGCGCTGGCACTTCCCAACCAAATGCGTTGTAAAGCTGGATGTATTTCGGAGTTGATGGAATAAATTCTTCCCCTCTTATGATATGGGTTATTTCCATTAAATGATCATCTACGACATTGGCAAAATTGTATGCTGGGAAACCATCTGATTTTATGAGGATCGAATCATCAAGAGTGATATTTTCTATTTCAATTTCACCGCGTACTAGATCTGTAAATTTTGTTGTACCGCTTGAATTAATCTTTTGCCTGATAACATAGCTCTCCCCTGCTTCAATCTTCTTTTCAATCTCTGAACTTTCTAGATTACAACAATGTCGATCGTACTTAACCATTTCGCCTCGGGCTTGCTGCTCTTTGCGCATACTATCGAGCCTGCCTGGAGAGCAAAAGCAATGATAAGCATGGCCCTTATCTATTAGATCATTAATGTGAGATTTATATATTACTAGTCTGTCTGATTGCTTGTATGGCTCATTTGGTCCACCGATATCTGGTCCTTCGTCGTGAACTAGTCCTGCCCACTTAAGCGACCTGTAAATTGATTCCAGAGAGCCTTTGACCTCTCTAGCCTTATCAGTATCTTCTAGCCGAAAAACAAAACTACCCTTGTGTTTTTTGGCAATAAGGTATGAGTAAAGTGCAGTGCGGAAATTTCCGACATGCATGTAGCCTGTTGGGGATGGGGCAAAACGTGTTTTTACTTTCATAATTTTAATTATTATTAAACCAATTAATAGTTTCAGTTAATCCTTTATTTAAGTCATACTTAAGTGACCATTTGAGCTGCCTTTTTGCTTTAGAGGCTGATAGGCAGCTTTTTAATTGTTCACCGACAATATATTTCTTATGGATAATTTTTGAGCTTGACTCACTTATGCTTATCATCATTTTTGCCAGCTTGTCAACGCTTGTTTGTCTACTCGTTCCTATATTATATATTCCTTTAATATTTCTGCTCATTGCCTTTGTGGCTGCGTCAACTACGTCTAATACGTAAACAAAATCTCTTGTTTGAGCTCCGCCAAATACCGTGAGTGGCTTATTATTTAGCAGTTGGTTAGAAAATATTGCCACAACGCCTGCTTCGCCTTTTGAGTCTTGGCGTGGTCCATATATATTTGCTAGTCTGAGAACGGTATATGGCAGGTTGTATTGGTTATTATAGTAATGAAGATACTTTTCAATAGTCAGCTTGGCTACGCCATATGGTGATATTGGTGCTTCTAGGGCAGATTCTGGCGTTGGTAATTTTACTCCATCTCCATAAATTGCTCCGCCGGTTGAAATAAAGACAAATTTCTTTACCTTGGATTTAACTGAATTTTCAAGTAAGTTTAATGATCCTAATATATTGGTGTTTGCGTCAAAAATGGGATCATCAATTGAAGCTCTGACATTCATTTGGGCTGCTAGATGGTAAACTATGTCTGGACGTTCTTTTTTAAATATATCTGATATTTTTTTTGACTGTATAACTAGTTTGTAGAATTTAGCTTTTTTATTGATATGCCTTTTCTTACCACTTGAAAGGTTGTCCACAACTACTACTTTGTGTTTTTTCTGAATTAATTTGTCTGCTAAATGTGAGCCGATAAAGCCGGCTCCGCCTGTGATTAGGATTTTCATACTTGACAATTTTTGTTTAATATGTTAAGATTGTAAGATTTATGATGCTGTTTAACAAAAAATGAAGGAGGAAGTATGGCTCATATAAAGATTGAATATACTCAGTTTACTAAAGAGGTTGAAAGCATTATTGAGGCTTCAAAGGGTAATGGGATATTCTATGAAGATCTTCTCAGATGCTTAGACGAAAAGTTGAAATATAACAATCTAGAGCTTACACGCGCACTGAACGACTTATTAGAAAAGAAAGTTGTTGTATTTAGCGATATTGAGATTGTGACAATTGCTAATAAAAAAAATTCAGCTCTTTCGTTTTGCAAAATGGCACACTCCAGCTTTGCTAAAGGTTAAAAAATCTGAATTACGGTTAGAAATTAACCGTAATTTTTTTATACAAATTTTTTCAACTTATTTACCATATCCTTCTTCTCCCAATATTTTTCTCGCTTCTTCAAGATCCTCCTCGTTGACCATGAGTTCTGAGGCTCCTGCTTGGAGCTGAATATGTGATGCCCCTGTACCGACTGGCGAGACCATTGCTTTGACATTATTTTTTTTCAAAATATCTGCCTCCAACTCTGCTTCCGGTCTTGTATTGAATGTTTTGAATTTAATTAATTTGCTCATATCTTTAGATATATTTTCTTAATTTGCTAACCATATCCTTCTTTTCCCAGGTAAACTCTGGCAGCTCTCTACCAAAGTGTCCGTAGGCTGCGGTTTTTCTATAAATTGGTCGAAGCAATTTTAGGTGTTTAATAATACCTGCTGGAGTTAATGGGAATACTTTTCTTACTATAGTTTCTATTTTAGAGTCATCAAGAGCTCCTGTGCCTTTGGTATCTATTAGAACTGAAACTGGGTCAGCAACTCCAATGACGTAGGCTAGTTGTACTTCACATTTATCGGCCAGTTTTGCAGCAACTATATTTTTAGCAATGTAGCGGGCCATATATGATGCTGATCTGTCCACCTTGCTTGGATCTTTTCCAGAAAATGCTCCACCACCATGGGCGCCATGGCCACCATAGGTATCTACTATAATTTTTCTGCCAGTTAGGCCAGCGTCTGCTGGTGGGCCACCTTTAACAAATTTACCTGTGGCATTAATGAAGAATTTTGTTTTCTTATCAAGATACTTTCCTGCTATTGGTTTAATAACATGCTTGATAATGTCGCGCTCAAGCTTTTCGTGAGAGACCTTGTCATCGTGCTGAGCTGCAACAACTACTGTTTCCAATCTCTTTGGTTTACCACCTACGTATTCAACGGCAATTTCAATTTTTCCGTCTGGTCTTAGATAAGGAAGTTTGCCATTTTTTCTAACTACTGCTAGTTTGGCTGCCATTTTATGTGACATTAGAATTGATAGGGGCATTAATTCCCGTGTTTCATTTGAAGCATAGCCGAACATGAGCCCTTGGTCGCCTGCTCCTTGAGCTTTGAATTTTCCTTTGCCAGAGTCCACTCCTTGTGAGATGTCAGGTGATTGCTCATCGATGGCAACAATTACTCCGACGTCATCACCACAAAAACCATGATGGTGATTATATCCAATTTCTTTTATTGTGCGTCTGGCTACTTTAGCTACGTCAACATAACCTTTGGTTCTAATCTCACCAGCAATAACTACTAGACCTGTAGTAACTAATGTTTCAGCGGCTACTCGACTAAATTTGTCTTGTGCTAGGAGTTCATCTAAAATAGCGTCTGAGATTTGATCAGCTACTTTATCTGGATGACCTTCAGTGACTGATTCTGAAGTGAAAATATATTTACTCATTGATTTGACTTAAATTACTAAATTATATTTGGTAGAGCCTCATATTTGCTCTAGTAAATTCGATTGTTTTTGTTAGCCCTTCATCAAGTGCTACTAATGGAAACCAGCCTAAGCGCTCTTTGGCTAGTGTGATATCTGGGATATTGTATGAAGTGGCATGCCAGTCTGGTTTTTTAAATACAACTTTTGAGCTTGAGTCACTTAGCTCAATTATTTTGTTTGCAATGTCAACTAGTTTCATTTTTTCATAATGCCCAATGTTAATTGGAGTTGATATATCTGATTTTTCTAGCCTGATAAGAGCATCAATTACGTCGTCAACGTAGCAAAATGTGTTTTCTGTATTTTCGTCACCGTAGACTTCTAAGTCTTTGTTGTTTAGAGCATTAACAATAAAATCAGGTACGCCGCGTCCATCTTTGATGGCCATTTTTGGTCCAAAAGTAGTGAAGACCCTGGCTGTTTTTGTATTCATTTCAAACTTTCTTTGGTAGTTGGCAATTATTGTTTCGGCAAATCTTTTACCTTCATCATATGCGCTTCTGTGATCAATTGGATTAACCATACCTGAATAATCTTCTTTTAGAGGATTTGAATCTTTTGGTTGGCCATAAATGTGCTGAGAAGAGGTGTGAACATAAGTGGCTTTGTGTTTTAGAGCAAGATCAAGTGTGTTTTTTACTCCGTATGAATTTGCTCCTAAAATTTCAATAGCAAACTGTTCGTGATCTTTTGGTGAAGTTGGGCAGGCCAGATTATATATTGTTTGAATTCCTTGTACATCTACTTGGAATTTTTTTAGTTCTGGGAAGGCCTCTAGCTCAATTGGATCTGTAATGTCATGCTTTATAAATTCAAAATTTGGATTTTGGAGAAGCATGTCAATATTTGCTTGCTTGCCTGTTATGTAGTTATCGATTGCAATTACATTTGCTTCTTTAACTAGGCGCTCACAAAGATTTGTGCCGATGAATCCGGCGGCACCGGTGACAATGATATTTTTTTTGCCTGTGGCTAGTGTTTCGTTTGGCATATATTTTTAGTTTATTTTTTAATTTTTATTAAGCACACCATGATCAAAGACCCATTTTTTAGTTAGGTAGTAGGATATAAAGGTACCGCAGATCATTGAAGTGATCTTACCAATTATGTCATTGAAATTCAAGTGTTCAACTGTGATATAGAGGATTACTTCATTGATCAAAAGTCCAATGATCATAACTACAATGAATTTTGAATATTGCCAGCGGAAATTCTCTGACCTGTCTCTGAATGTCCAGTGTTTGTGAAAGATAAATCTGACAAGGCTGGCTATTAGCATGGTAAAAGCATTGGCAATCAGATAGTTTTCTTGCCAAAATTCAAATGCGCGAGTTAGGTAAATGTATGCTCCAATATCAATAAGATTGCCGATATTGCCAACAAGTGAATACTTCATCAGCTCCTTGGCTGTAGGGTATTTTTTGACAATAGGTAATCTTCTAATTATATTTGCAATTAAATTGTATAGTCTTCGCATATAAAATTATTTACCTGATGCTACTTTTACTCCACCGGTGAAGTTTGAGTCATAAGCAAAAAACTGCCAAACGACATCACCTTTGTAGTTGAAAACTCTTACATGTGGTCCACCGCCGGGACCTGCACCAGTTATTATTTCGTCCTGACCATTACCATCAATATCTCCAGCAGCAACATTTACGCCGCCTGTGAATTTTTCATTATAGGCGAAGAATTGACTTTGTACCCGGCCGGTCCAATCAAATATTCTGACCTGTGGCCCGCCGCCACTTCTGGTTCCTGTTATTATTTCATCTTGCCCATCGCCATTAAGGTCTCCGACCGCTATTGTTATGCCTCTCATAAATCCTGGGTCATAGGCTATAAATTCTGAAGTTAATTCTTTTTGATAGTTAAAAATTTTAATGAATGGTGATGTGCCTGGACCTGTAGCAACAACTATTTCGTCAAAACCATCATTGTTTACATCGCCGACTGCTAAATCAAGTCCACCTTTATAGAATTTATTAAAGGCATAAAATTCATCGACTAGCTTGCCATCCATGGAGAATATTTTTACAAGTGGTTCATGATTTTTTGTTGCAGTAACGATTATCTCTTTTACGCCATCGTTGTTTAAATCCCCGGCTTCTACTTCGAGACCGCTTTTCATAGATTTTGGAAATGCGTAGAAACCTAATTGGAGATCCCCTCTGGCATTAAATATTTTGACCCATGGCTCTTCGCCTTCGTTGGCTGCTGCAATTATTTCTTCTTGTCCATCTCCATCTAAGTCATAGCTTGATACATTTGTACCATAATTCTTTTTCTTATCAAAAGCGAAGAATTGAGAAAATAGCTTGGCGTCTTGATACGTCTGAATCTGTGGCCCGCCGTTACTTGCCGGTCCAACAACAACTTTGTCAATCCTATTTTCAGCTCGACTGACTGAATTAAAGGTAGCATGAATTACCTTGCTGGCATTTAGCTTACCGCGACCAAGTTTTCCTACGTAAAGTGTATTTTGCTGATCAATATTGTCGGTATTGTCTAAAAGGAGTGATTTTATTTCCGCAAGGGTTAGGAGTGGTTTTAGAGATTTGATCAGAGCGACTACGCCAGCGACTTGGGGTGCTGAGACTGATGTACCTGACCAATGACCTCCATAGAGTCGATTGTATTTTGGGAATGAATCATTTTTTACTAATGTTGAAAAAATTCCGAGACCTGGAGTTATGATATCAATGCACTTGCCGTAATTTGAAAAGCTGGCCAGCCTATCGTAGTTATCAACTGAAGCAACTCCAATAACCCAGTTGCTCCCAAATGGCCCGTCATGACAAACTGGATATCTTGGCTCAGAGCCCAGATCAATACCTTTTTCTACTTCGTTACCGGCAGCGGCAATAATTAGAATGCCTGCTTGGTGAGCTCGATAAATTGCAGTTTCTAATATCTTTGAGTTACCATCGCCAACAAAACTTAGATTTATGATACTGGCACCGTTTTCTCGAGCATAATCAATCGCACTGGCTACATCGAGCGTGCTACCTGTGCCATCACTTGCAAGTACTCTTAAGGGCATAATTTTATTTTGCCAAGTAACGCCTGTTACGCCTTGATTATTATTACCTTCAGCTGCTACGACGCCTGAAACAATAGTACCGTGGTTAATTCCTAAAAAAGTAAATGAATTTTCAAATTTTGGTCTTGGGTCTCCAACGCTTGAAACAAAATCCCAACCGCGGACATCATCTGTATAGCCATTAGCATCATCGTCTATAAAATTATTCGGGATTTCATCTAAGTTATACCAAATATTGTTTCTCAAATCAGGGTGATCAATATCGACTCCTGTATCTAGGACAGCGATTATTGTACTGTTATTACCAGTTGAAACATCCCAGGCTTGCGGAGCGCTTATTTGGCTTAGATATATTTGCTGAGTATAGTATGGATCTGATGGCTCTATCGTTGTAGTGTAGGTGTAATTTGGCTCAATTAATTCAATTGATTTATTTTTTTCATTTTCATTGATGAAATTTTGCAGATCTTCCCCTGCGGTATCAAGTGCATAGATCTTATCAGAGCCTCTGAGCTTAATGAGTGCTTGATCGCTGACATGCGAGGCAAGGGCAGGCTTGCCCGAAGTTACTTTTTCAGGTAAGGCCAAAAAGCTTGCAAGCGGGATGGCTAGCAGAACGGTGAGCAATAGATTGAATCTTCTATTTTTAATAGTCATATCTAAAGTGAGTTTATAAATTTAAATGTTTCATCGGTATAGTCGGGAAATCTTTGAAGCATTAAATTAGCTGTTGTTTTTGCTTCTTTTATCTGACCCAGATCTTTTTGTGTTGCAGCAAGCTTTTTCCAATATTCAATATTTTCTGGATCTAAATTAATCATTTTTTGATAAATGTCGAGATTTAGCTCATGGACAGCTGCACTTGAATAGAGCCTGGCAGCGCGCTCAAGAAATTCTAGGTTTTCAGTTGCACCGCGCTTTGTCATTTCGTTGTACTCCCACTCTGCTTTTTCGACATTTTTTGTGATTGCGTAGGCTGTCAATAGATTCCAGCGAGCATCCATGTTTTTAGGCACCAGCTCAACACCTTTTTCAAAGTATGCCAGTCCCCTTTCGACGCTTTGAGCATTTACATAGGCTCGGCCCATCTCAAAATATATTTGCGGCCTGGTTGGTGAATATTTAAGAGCTTCAATGCCTAGCAGGGTGACTCTATTTAGATACTCCATCTTTTCAACTTGCGGAGCTGCTGCATTTAGAAGGGCCATTTGGTATTGATATTGTTGCGCATCGTCTGGTGCGTTAGCTATATTTATGTCTAACTCTTTAATAGCAAGCTCAAAGTATTCTGCCATTTTTTCTTGATCTGGTACAGTACCGGGATGATTTCTGAGCATTATATTTTCTGCCAGCTTTTGTCTTAGCTCCATTGATTGATAGGTATTCATATCAATGCCTGTTTTAAAGTATTTAACTGCAGTATCCATGTCCTCTCCATAAAAAGCAATTAAGCCTTTAATGCCGGCTATGTTTGCTTGAGCTGGTCTAATGTTTACATTATTTACTATATATAGAATAAAAACAAGCCCTATAAGGAGTGCTATATAGTTGACTTCCTTTTGCTCGAGCGTTTCCTTGGCTTTATAGTGATCTTTTTCACTTGCCAGATAACAGACGAAGCCAAAGACAGAAAAGAGCATCAGATACGTTGGCAAGCTATCAAATACAAAAATATTTTGGATAAAATGTGCTAATAGAAATCCCATTATTGCAAAAACGGTATGGATGTTTTCTCTATTTCTTTTTAGTTTTGAAAATAGATAGTAATAGGCAAAGAAATATATGCCAAGATAAATTACTAGACCGATAATACCTGTGGCGATAGCGATATCAAAAATTGTGTTATGAGCTCGATCAAACCAGATTTGAGACCCAGCATCACGATAAATTTCTTGATGGAAATATTTATTAAAAGCAATATTGTAGTTTTCCCAACCGTAGCCTAAAACGGGTCTATCAATAAATGCCTTGAGTGACGAATCTGTAGTATAGAGACGCGACTCTACAGTGACTGACGTTTTTTTAATACTGGTCAATCGTTGAAAGGGACCGGTTTTCATCCAATCAGAGTCTTTATTAAAATAAATTAGCGAAATAAGAAACACCAGAAGAATGGCACCTACTGCGGTAAATTTTCTTACTTGAATACTTTTTGATTTTATTAGATAAGCTAGTAGCCAGACAAAAAGTGAGATAAAAAAAGCAATCATGGCACCTCTAGTTTGCGTTTGAAAAAGAATGTATGCCTCAAATACTGCTACTAGTGCGAGAATGATTCTGTAAATTGCTTCTTTTCTTTGCGTTAGCAGTAGCACTGCTAACCAGAAGTGCCCGAGAGCGTATGCTCCAAGGTACGAAGCATTCCCCAGAGTTGAGGCGAGTCTGTCCCCTGCTGAGTTCTTTAAATTAACAAGCTGATATTTTTGGGCCAGAGCGTAGAATCCCACTAAAAGACTTACAGAGAGTGAACCTGCCAGAAATGCGAACCATTCTTTCCTAGTTTTAAATGCTTGAGAAAGTATGAAAGTAAAAACTATTAGATGTGAAACAAACAGAAAACCCTCTCCACGTTCAATTGTTCCCCATAGACTTCTATAGGCATTTACTCCGGTAAATGAGGTGAGCAGTACTACTGCGCCAAAAGCAATGATTAACCAGAGAAGCTTATTAAATTTGGGTCGATAATACGAGCTAGATAAAGCAAGGAGCGTGTAAAGGAGAATAGCTACCTCAACTAAAATTCTAAAGTATATTGTTTTAAGAGTAATGAAAGGGAAAATAAAGTGAGAGCTCACTAGAAGCGGCATGAATAGGGTTAAATATAAACAGCCCCAAAGCATATATTTGAGGATTTTTGTTGTTTTATTTTCTACAATTGTCATTACATATATTGTATAATATATACTATATATAAGCAATGTATATTAAGGTGTGTATAAGCTTGATTTATTTTTAATTGTGTGATATGGTATCATGAAGATAATAAGATGAATATAAATGCTAAATATATTAACGAAAATTAAAACAGCAGTTCTAATTGTTGGGGATATAGTGGTCCTCTATTTTTCACTATGGCTAACACTTACCCTGCGCTACCAAAAATTACCCACCCCTGAACGAATCGATCAGCATCTACTTCCCTTTACTATTGTTTTTGCTTTGTGGATCATAGTTTTCTTTATATTCAAACTATATGATCTTCGAACTGCTAAGAATAATTTTTCTTTCTATACTACTTGGTTTAACAGCTTGATTTGGTGCTCACTTATTGGTTTTCTTTTTTTCTACATCACGACTACTGGCATTTCACCAAAAACTGTGATGATTTTAGATGTGGCTTTGTTTGGCGTAATTTTTCTTTTATGGCGAAGAATGTTTAATAGTCTTATTATGTACAAGAGATTTGTTGAAAATGTGGTTATTATAGGTTTAACAAAAGAAACGGCGGAACTAGCTATTGAGATAAACTCAAAACCTCAAATGGGCCTTAATGTTGTTGGAATTGTTGATACAGGGGCCGAAACTGAATTTGAGAGTGGTGATATTGAATTAATCACAGATACAACTAAACTTAAAGTATTTTTAGAGGAAAAGAATGTTAGAACTATCATACTTGGTAATAAGACTGAAAATTATCCTGAAGTTATGAATGAGCTGTATAAATCTCTTAATTTGAAATTAGCTGTATTTGATTTACCTACATTTGCTGAGAAGTTTACTAGTAAAATTTTAGTCAATACTATTGGTCAGATGTGGTTTTTGGAAAACATTAAAGAAAGTAATAAGCAATTTTATGAAATCATGAAGAGGGTTGTTGACGTTATTCTTGCCTTGATACTGTTTATTGTGGTTATCATTTTTGTACCATTTATTTATCTTATCGTTAGACTAACAAGTAAAGGACCCGGGTTTTTTATGCAACAGAGAACAGGTAAAAATGGCCGTAAGTTTATGGCAGTTAAGTTCAGAACAATGTATTCTAATGCTGAGCGCCATGGTCCTCAGTGGGCTCAGAGGGATGATCCTAGAGTGACAAAAATTGGTAAATATCTTAGAAAGACTAGAATTGATGAGATTCCTCAACTTATAAACATACTTAGAGGTGAAATGAGTTTTATTGGTCCACGTCCTGAGCGACCTGAATTCATTAGCCAACTTCGAAAGTCAATCCCCTTTTACGAGACTCGACTTATTGTCAAACCAGGACTAACAGGCTGGGCTCAAATTAATTTTCCTTATGGAGCGACTGAGGCTGATGCCATGGAAAAACTTCAATATGATTTGTATTATATAAAAAACAGGTCTCTTGCACTTGACCTGTCAATTCTTCTTAAAACCATCAAAACAGTTATAAGTGGTGGCGGACAGTAATTAATCTTAAACTATGAGCTACGAAAAAGAACTCGAAGCAGCTAAGAAGGCTGCCCTTATGGCAGGTAGAGTAGCCATGAAATTCTACGGCAAAGAACTTGGCGTTGAGCTTAAAGATGGGGATTCACCCGTTACTAAAGCAGATCTGGCCGCTGAAAAAGTAATTTTTGATATGCTTAGAGATTCTAATTATGGTCTACTTAGCGAAGAAAGTGAAGAAGAAAATGATCGATTATATAAAGAACGAGTGTGGATAATTGACCCACTGGATGGAACAAAGGGTTTTATTGAAGGTATGGACGAGTTTGCTATTATGATTGGACTCTCGGATAATGGCAAATCAGTTGTTGGAGTGGTTTACAATCCGGCGAGTAAAATAATGTATTTTGCTAGCAAGGGCGGTGGAGCTTACATACAAGAGGCAGATAATGATCCTCAAGAAATTCAAGTTTCTGATGCTGGTGACTTTAAAGATGTAAGACTTCTTATTAGTAGACATCATCTACTAGATCTTGAACGGAACTTGGCTGAGAAACTTAACTTCAAAGATAAGGTTTTTGGTACTGGTGCTGGACTTAAGGCGGCTACAGTATGCTCGGGTAAGGCTGAGCTTTATATCAACTCGTCTGACAGAACTGGGCAGTGGGATATCTGTGCGTCTGATATAATAGTGCGCGAAGCTGGTGGCAAGCTAACTGACATGGGCGGACAGGAGATAGTGTATAACGTGAAGGAGGTTAAGAATTTAAATGGCTTTGTTATAAGCAACGGAAAGATTCATGAGAGGATTATTGAAGAAATTGCCAAAGAAAAGTAGATAATTAGTATAATAATCCGGTCGAGAGACCGGGTTTTTTGATACTTGACATTATTTATTTATTTTGATAATGTTTATTGAAGTAAACTATTGTTAAAATTCAATTCTCATATATTAGGAGGTTCATTAAATGACAACAAATAATATCGGTAGAACGAAATTGCTTCCATTAGGAACTAAAATTTGGTGCCCTGTTTCATTTATGCATGAACCGGGTGTAACTTTTCATGTGAATCTTGTTAGGCCTTCTTTCTTCGCGTTTGGAGGTTTTCATTTTGTTTATGCTGTAATGGCCCCTTGGTATTCTACAAGCAAATGGGAGGCGACGGATAACCCACCTAATGGCATCAAATATATTCGATGCATATGTAAATCCGAAATTCCAAAAAATTGGATCCATTTCAATGTTGTTGAGAGAATTCGTGGCGTTAGGATAGTCGAGCCTGTTATAGGCACCGATAGTGAGGCGACAAGACATTTTATTAAATATGCTAAACTGCCACATAGTAAATTTCTAGAACTATAAGATATGGAGGTATTTATGGCAAGAGATTGGTTAGAAGAATACAAGGCGATTAAATCTGGAAAAGATTTTACTGCATTTACAGTTGCCGAATTATTTGAAATGGCAAACAGTGTTGCCGCGCTTCATTCGGATTTTGATATCAGAAATGACATTTATTTTGAGATGATTCGCAAGCATCCGAACGCCACTAGTAGCGACAAATATGAAGTCGACATCATTTACTTTGATAAAGTTCGCAGAGACGGTAATCCCGGTGAAGCACAAAGAGGATTATATAATATGCATCCAAGAGCATACTGGCAGGCATTTATTCAAGCACTTCTTAAAGATGGTCAGCATGAGGCTGCACTGGCTCTACAGAGATTAATGGTTGCCCATCCTGATGTTCGAAATTTTACACCGATTAATCGACTTCATGTATTTGAAGGTTTACTGGAAATAAAAACAACCCTTAAGCAGGTTGATGAGGAGCTACAATTATTTTTTCAAATATATGAGAGATTTCTTAAGATGGTTCCTGCGAGTGAGCAAAAGCGTGACAGAGCTGTGGCTCTAGTGTATAAATATTATGGAGATGCTGATAGAATTACTGAGAACTATAAAAATGCCCTTCTCCATTATGCGGAGTATCTTGGTTATTCGCCTTCGATTCGCAATAAGCAAGATGCTAGATGGAGAATTATATATTGCAATACTATGATTGGTGCTAAACAAAATCCTTCAATTGTAAGGGATTTTAAAAAATATTTTAATCATCCCCAAGGTCTTCTCAAAACTGACACTGCTACATGCCAGGAAGAGTTTCAAACTGTACTTAATTTCTTGGGTTTAAAATAAATAAACAAACCCCAGATCAAAAGATCTGGAGTTTTTTTATTGCTTAATAATTGTTAGTCTATGATTTATAGTATTTCTCTAGCCTTTCAAGTGCTGTCCAAAAACCAGCTCCCTTATTTTTATGACCCATCCATATTTCAGGTACCATAGTTACATCTGGTTTATTTATAATTGGCACTAAGCTACTAAAATCAATTTCCCCATCGCCTACCTGAAGACCTTCTGCGTCTGAGCCTCCCCCATCAGATATGTGCACGTGTTCAGCAAGTTTCATTAGTCTTTCTGAATACTTGTTGAAATCATAGCCCATATAGTTACAAGCTAGCTTAGCATGAGATGTATCATAAACTATGCCATATCCATATTTTAAGCAAAACTCTTCGATTTCACCTGGGTCTATAAAAATATTCAGATACCTCTGACCGCCATAATACCAGGGCAGTGGTGGCATGTTTTCAATAAGCAACTGTACGCCAGAAGTATCAAGTTTTGAAAGTGAATCAGCTAGCAATTGATACTTTCTTTTTAGTTCACTTTTAGGTAGCGGATCATCATGGGTGTGGCCACCGGGATGCAAAACGACTTTGGGACCCTTGTCAGAAGTTCCTTTAAATTTCTTTGCGGCTTTTCTTGCCAGATCGATGCTTTTTTGAAACATCTCTATAGCAACTATTCTTTCCTCTCGGTCATCCCCTGCTAGGTCTGCCAATTTTTGACCTACAAAATCTGGAGCGTGAATTATTAGTTCTTGCTCATAATCATTTAATTGATCGAACTGATTAAATTCTAAATCACCATAAGTTAAATGAATCTCAATGCACTTACCCTTAAAACTAAGTGGTACTATTTTATCAAGATCACTAAATCTAGCAATTAGTCCCCACTTTTGAGCAATAGCAATATCAGGAATGGATGTTCTATCAAACCCAAAGTCCTCTTCAATAAAATTTTCATCAATTTCTATGTTTCTAAGGGCAGTTTTACCTATGATATCAATCATTCGCTGTGGAGAAATTCCTAGTCCGGGGCTACGAGTAGTTACATGTTCTCTAGTAATCACATCTCCCTTGGCAATATCTGTTCGAGCAACCAAGCTTTTAGCCAAAGTTAATCTATTGGCATATTCGCCCTGAGTCATCCAGCGCTTACCTGTCCCATGGGCAAGCTCAAAATTTCTAATGTCTCTGATTAATTTTTTAATACCGGTTGGTTCTAGGCTTGCTCTGTGGTCTGGTCCGTCCATTGCTCTGTCTAGCGTGACGTGTCTCTCTATAACTCTAGCCCCCATAGCTACCGCGGCAAGCGAAGTAGAGATTCCTCTTTCATGGCCGGAGTATCCTGTTAGCAGGCCAAACTTGTCTTTTAGAGTATGCATGAATTTTAAATTTATATCTTTAAAATCAGCTGGGTAGGTGCTATTGCAATGAAGAAGAATTAATGGATTATTTTTACTTTTTAGAAAATTGACAGTAAATTCAATCTCATCAATTGTCGACATGCCAGTTGAGGCAATAATCGGTTTGTTCTTACTGGCGATGTATTCCAGAAGTTCAATGTTTGTCAGATCAGGGCTTGATGTTTTGTATGCCGGAATTTCTAATTGCTCTAGAAAATCAGCGCTGGGCTTATCAAACGCAGTGCACATGAATAGGATATTTTTTTGTTTGCAGTAATCAACAATTTGATAGTATTCCTCGCTGCTAAATTCGCTATTCTTTAGAACCTGCATGGTATATTGCAAGCTTTGTTCTTTTTCACTAGTTTTTTCGATTGTATCTTTAGTATACAAATCTGATAATTTCCTTTTTTGAAATTTTACTGCGTCAACTCCTGCCTCAACACAGACATCGATTAACTGTTTGGCAATTCTAAGTGAACCATTATGATTTACTCCGATTTCTGCAATTACAAAGGTTGGCGAATTGTCGGATATTAATTTATCTCCTATTTGAATTTCCTGCATAATTTAGTAGTTAGGTTGATTATATTTTTCTATTAGTATTTTTTCTACAATATCCCAGTCTCTTGGTTCGTCGATGTCATGCACGTCATCTTCGTGCATTTTGTATAAACTTATTTTACCGCCAAGCCTGCATTTGTGTTTTTGTAAGATATCTTTTTTGGTTATGTAAAAGGCGCCATTTTCAATAGCTATTTTATGATTATCGGTAAAGTCCTGCCTCATAGGTCTGTTTAATGGATCATAGTTAATTGGCTTACCTGCCATGTCCCAGAGAAATTTTCTGCTAACCACACCAGTCAGAAGTGAGTCAGCTTGGTCATCTGAAAATTGTTTATATGCTTGATCAAAATCATTAGCATGAGTTACTGGTGAAGTCGCTTGGATCATGAACAGGATATCAAAATCTATACTATCTGCAAAATGAAGCATGACTGATTCTGTGGTGGCTCTACTTGTTGCTAAATGATCGGGTCGATCAAGAACTGTTACCTCCATTTGAAGATCATGAATTGTTTCTTTGATTCTTTGGTCGTCGGTTGATACATATACTTGATCAATACATTTAGCGCTGCTGGCTGCATTTAATACCCAATAGGCCAATGGCTTACCTGCGATTGGTTTTATATTCTTATATGGTATTGACTCGGATCCACCTCTTAGGGGGATGAGCGCTACAATTTTTGGATTACCTTGCATCATATTTTTTAATTTCATTTAATAACTCCGCTTCGACTCTTTTACTTGCTTGTCCATCAGGGGTATGTATAACAAATTTTAGGAAATTATTTCTATCCTCTTCGGGATAAGCATGATTAGCTGAGTTGTTAATACTTTGCTCTAATTCAGTCAGATTATTAATATAGCTTACCAGGCTTGGGTAATCATTAAAATAGTTCCATGTTTTGTTTGTGAGCAGATCTGTAAAATCTGGACTTAAAATTAATTTATTCAAAATCATTGCCTCAATTAATGTGGTTGAATTAAAACTAATTATTGTGTCCGAGCTTTCTATTAGATGAGCTGGATCTGCGGAGTTTGTTATGGTTAGATTTTCAATTTTTTCATTTGGGAAATTCTGCTCTAAAATTTGATTGACATAATCAAAATAGAACTCGGCGTTTTTAGTTTTGATATATACCTTCTTGCCTTTGTTGTTTTTTGCATATTCCATAATCAATCGATGAAAATCTGCTGTTCTTTTTTTTGCTTCGGTAAATTTCTCTGGATTATCTTGAAGCTGCGAAAAATGAATATCTGGGAAAAATGAAAAAAATACAATTTGATTACTTGGTTTATTATTTTTTTGATGATTAAAATAGAAATCCAATCGAGGCAGGCCAGTTACTACTGTATTATCCTCGCTGAGTCCTGGAATTTTAGTTTCTAGCATTTTACGCCTAATTGTTTCATTGTAAAAAATTGCTTTTGAACCACCAAATTGAAAACCTTGATACAATTCTTCAAAATCTCTAAAAATATCCATGCCTTCTTTGTGAAGAACAACAAAAGGCAATTTAAATTCTTTGCAAACGTTTGCTATTTCTTGTTGATAAATGTAGCCAATGTTGCCCGATAGAATACATTTAAAATTAATTGACTTTAGAAGATACGGGAACATCTTTTTTAGATAATCATAGTATTTCTTTTTACCACTCAGCATTAAACCTGGCTTATGGTATCCATTCTCTGAGGCCTGGTCATAGTCAGGATCTTTTTTGGCCAGGTGATTAAAAATTAGTGCCCAATATTTCAAATGAATAACAACATAATTAATTTGACCACTGAACTGTTTCATGGCCTTTACGTCATCGAGAAATATTGTTCGTCCTAAGCATAAAACAGTTGGTTTTGATTTTGCTTTATTTTTACGGGTTATGAAAATAATGGCCATGGCGGTTAGCCTGGGTGAGTTTAGTATCAAACTAATTTTTAAAAAGTATTGAATTAGAAGTGATTCTAATTTGTGATATATTTTCAGATGAATTGGCATTACTGCTTGTTTAATTGATAGAGTCTATTCTCGATTTGTTTTAGATGGGTTAAATTGAACTCGCGCTCTTGTTGGTCATTTTTTTGCCTGGCAACAACAAAAGCTTGCCTGTTACCCAACTTAGCTCGACAGGTCAAAAACTCCATGCGGCTTAATAGCCAAGCAAATAGTCGAAAGGGTTTTGAACCTGCAATTTTGTGATTACTTAGGTGAGTATTTTTTTCAAATATTTTTTCATACATCAAGCTTATAATATTTCTATAGTAGTATATTTTAACATCTTTAAACTCTGACTTAATAACATCGATGATATTGTCAAATTGGCTGTCCAGCTCTAGCTGACACATGAATACGCCTTGCGGAGCAGTAATCCGAGACAACTGCCGAGTAACATTGACTGCTACCTCGTAATCCTTTGAAAAATTGACAAATGCATTGGTGCATACAAGAGCATCAACACTGCCGCCAGGTAATGCGTCAAGTTTAGTCATGTCTGCCCAAATGCCAAAACAATTTCTATCTGTATTCTTTTTGATTCCTTTTTTTATCGCTTCAAGCCTATTATCAAGACCATAATACTTGCTGGTTTGAAACATAAATCGATTTTTAAAATCCGCCGAGGCAGCATCGAGGCCAATTTGGCCGCGAGCCTTACCTAATTGATTTTCAAGTAGGTCAAAAAGAAATGACTTTGAGGGTCTGAGTGTAAAATTCATATTATTATTTATAGATTCTAGTTATTAAATAGTAGAGCGAAAATGGAATAAGTGAATATTTATCACCAGCATCGTAGCGATGTCTATAAATTTTCATGCGATTGCCATATCGTTGCCTGGGAGTCATCATGTGCTTGTATTTTCTCATAAATTGAGAGACGCCTTCTGCCATTTTAGCTGAATTTGTTTCACGATTACCCGAGTACGTTCTTATAATAGCTTGATTTTCAGGTAGACAGTGAATATTTAGATCGTGTTTGAGGGCCTCGAGAATTAGACTTTTATCTTCTGATGGTGGTAATTTTGGATCAAAGCCACCAAGCTTAAAAAATGATTCTTTGCTAATCACGAGGTTAGTGCCGGTTATACCTGGGTTGTAAATTAAAATGTGCTCACGAGTTAATTTATTATGTGCATTTTTGCATTTCTTAATCTGGCCATCAATTAGCTGATCTAAGCGACTAATTACACACTCGGCACCAAGATCAATTGCTTTCGTTGCGTTTCCAAGATAATTTTTGTGCCAAAGATCGTCATCATCTAGAAATGCAATATGAGTACCAACTGCGATTGAGGCTCCAAAATTTCTAGCCTGAGCTGGGCCTGCCTTAGGTACAATATTAAAAATCTTTACATGAGAGTCAAACTGCTCAGGTAGAGATAATTTTTCTTGACCATTATGGACAATTATTATTTCATGGGGGCGAGTGGATTGAGCTAGGACTGATTCGATTGCTTTTACTAGATATTGCTCGCGGCCAATTGTTGGGATAACGCAACTAATGGTAGCCATATTTTTTTAAATCTAAATTATAGTCACTTCCTAAGCGCTGATTGTTTTGCGTGTAGAGTTTCATTAGATCTTGCCTGAAACTATCTTCTAGGTGAATTTCATTTGAAAAAAATGCTCGGGCTGCTTTCTTAATGCCTGGTGGTACAATTTTTCTGAGTTTTGAATATTTCTGATTGACCATATATTTTCTGAGTGATGGGCTCACAATTGCTGACTCGTCTTTTGATTCTCTCTCCTTGGGCAAGACTTGATTAATAATACTTGTTAAATCTTCCTCGAAAATATTGCCTAGTTGTTTGTAGAATTTTTGGGGATCGTGCTTGAGGTCTTCGTAGAGAAGAATATGAATTCTTTGTTTATCAATTTTTGAACTGAGTCGGCGGAAAATGTCAAAATAATCATAGGTATGCGTATAGGTTATGCCATGGCGATTAGATAATCTTTCTTTTTTATATATCTTGATATCAGGATTGTCATATATAGATGATGTAACTGGAAAATCTAGAAAGTAGTATTTTCCTTTCATAAAGGCATGCTCCATGCGCATGACGCTTTCAATAAGATCGTCTTGGCGACGAATTATAAAAAGTAGCTTTCCTCTTTGTCTAAACAGATTCGTAATATTTGAAATGAAAATATCAGCTCTTAAGCGATGTCCATATTTTCTCCAGGCTAGAGGCAGATTGTAGGCGGTATAATTCTTTTCACTGATCAAAATATTTTCGTCTTGGCCTAGTTTATGGATCGGGCTATCTGAGGGAATGTCTTCGAGATATAGTTGACCCAAGTCAGCGTAGTCTGGTTTTTCAATGAATCTAGATTTTTTAAGTTTCGGAAAAACATGCGTTAGTAAAAATGTAGAAGCGCATCTAGAAAATCCTGCATGAATTATTGGGTCACGAGTTGTTTGCATATATTTTAGCTTAGTGATCTTTTTATTTCTTCGCTCCAAACCCTCCAGAGAGCGTCCATGTCGGCAGATTCAGCTCTATCCCAGAGGCCAAAGTAGTTTAGGTTGAATCCTGTATCGTAGGCTGCAGCAACAAAGTTTTCTAATTTTCTTTCATACTCCTGAGTGTTTAGGTTTTTGCCGAGAAGTTCATTAATTTTCTTACTGAGCGTTGTCATGTCGGTATGCTTGAATACATTTGGTAGTCTTAAAGTTGCACCCAAATTACCTAGTTGTATTGATGGCACTCTGTAAAAAGCTGCCTCTGAAACTGTGGTACTTGAAGGACTGACGACTAAATCAGCGCCCTTAAGAACTGTTTCACTTGGAATTCGATAGTCAATCAATTTTACATTCGCGGTTCGAGCAATTTTTTTCAGGTACGATGGTGGCCTAAGCCCAACCATTGCAGGATGCTCTTTGACTACCAGGGTGTAATCGTCAGGTAGCGACATAGCGACTTGTCTTGCGGTTTCAATTTGATTGCTAAAATATGGGGCAATGACATCAATGGTTTCTTCTGGTTGAAATTGCAGAGGGAAGTATATATATTTTTTAACTTTATTCAAAGGATAGTAATCAAAATTTTCTGTAAATCTCTGATTAGTCAGCGATTTGAAATGATCTCTTAGAATTATTTTTGGTGGGCGGTAGTTAACAGTTACGCCGAGTGTTTCCATTTTTGCGGGTTTACCTGTGTACCATTGATATATCTGATAGTAGGGTTTTAAATGAAATTTAATTTGTTTGATTATTGATTTTCTTGTTTGGATTTTTTCAATTACCTCTGATTCAGTTGGTTTTTTGAAGTTTTCTCTAAATTCCTCGATGTAGTTTCTTGCTTTATCAATACTACTGCTTACCTTCTCGGCTGAATTAAGTTTTTCCAAATATTCAAAGAAATAGCCCTCATCCTCGTTGAATGATCGCACAAATATATTGAAATCCTTGACCTTGGAGTCTGATACAGCGATCATCTTAACGCCACGCTTCTTGGCGTAGAAATAAAACATAATATGTGGCAAAGTAACAAAATTTGGTGCAATTATTACCTCAGGATTAAACTCATCAAAAAAAATCTTAATGCACTTGTATATTGCTTTAATGTAGTTATTTATTACTGCGTCACTAGCACCTTGTCTGAAACTGAAATAGTATTTGTCATTATATGATTTGACGTGTTCTCTGGAAGTGTAAACGTATGGCCAAATTGAATCAATTCCAAGCTGACTGCAAATTTCAGCCAAGCTGTAATCATCTCCATCTAAGTATTTCTTAGGGTCGCTTAAAATAGGATCATAATTAATAATTAGATCGTACTTAACATCTGTTTGCGATGTAGTGAAATTATGTGCAGTTCGCTTAAATGTAAACGCAGCCAACTTAGCCCCTTCTCGTTGCAGCTTATTGGCCAAAAAATTCCCGATCCTGAGTCCCCAACCGCGTTGTTGAAAAATGAGTATTCTCTTGTTTTCTAGACTATTCATATTATTTATTTAATATTCTTATTGCTTGAAATGCCTCGGAGTATTTGAATCCTACTTGCATGCCTCGATATTTAGCCAAAGTCAGTATCCCTTCGGCTGATCTAGGGTGAGGGTACTTCCTAATCTCGTCTCGATATAGGTTCATAGCTTCAATCTTTCCATAGATATGCTCTGTTATATCGGTGTAATAAGTTGGACTAAATGCATTTGCTTGATCCTTCATCTGCCACTCAGTAGATGACAAGGTCTCAAAAGACAGTAATTTCTTAACGCACAGCGATGGGCCGGGACGACAAGCTGTCAGAACGGCCTGATAAATTATGCGATGATCCATATTAAGATCATAAGGACAATGCGTGTAGACAATGTCTGGCCTAACATCATCATAAATTATCTTTTCGATTTTTTGAGTAATATCAAGAAACGGCACTGTATCAAATCTTTGGTCTGGCAAATGATTCAAAATTAGTCTCTGACAGCCCAAAAATTTAGCCACTTGCTGACACTGCAATTGCCTTTTTCTCACGTCAGCACCACTGCTTCTGGCTGTTTCCCCGTCACTCATAGTCAGTATAGCCACTTCATCACCGTCCCGAACATGATTGATTATTGCGCCACCAGCTCCTAAAACTTCATCGTCTGGATGAGCTGCGACAACTAAAACTTTGTTATTCATATATTTTATTTAGTGCAAATTAGAGACATGGCTTTTTTGCTAATTTTAAATTGATTATTTTTGATAAAATATTTATCAATATTTTCCTTCAACTTCTTATCATGCTTCTTTTTAAACATAGTGCTTGAACTGATATACCTGTAGAGTGTTTCAGTATCTGGATAGATAATGGTATTTTTGAAATATTTCTGCTTAACGGATCTGAATAGTTTCTTTGTTTTAGGTAAAACAAGTTTAGGCATAAAATCTCTACTTGTGTAAATAATGCGCTTATCAATTTTATATGCCATTTCAATTAGGTCAAACAATTGCTTATTATTGTCATCGGTTGGTCCTACTACCATAAAAATTCCGCCGGGCTTCAATATTTGATACATTTTTTGTATAACCCTAGTGGCATCGCTTGCGTAATACAATCCATATGAGCAGTGAATTATGTCGAATGAATTATCTTTAAAGGGAAGCTTTGAAATATTATCTAAATTAAACTTCTTAGTTTTAATGTTTTTTACTCTTTTTTTATCAATTTGATCTAAAGACTTCTTTGATAGATCAAGGGCATAAACGGTCCCCTTTTTTGCTTTTTTAGCGAGTATGAATGCCTGATTGCCGGTTCCTGAGCATAGATCCAAAATTGTGTCAGTCGGTTTTACTTTTAGTTGTGAAAAAATCCAACTATTTAAATCATTTTTGGAAAACTTTTTATTTACATCAAGTCTATTTGAAAGTGATTTTGAATTAGTGCTATATTTAATTTTTGGATTTTTTTTATCTATACATTTATTCATGCTTTTTGTCTTTAATTATTTTTAAAATATATTTATGACCGCGATACTTGAACCAGGCTGGATATGCTTGATTATCGCAGATTCTAAGTAAATTAAATTGCTCTTTGATTGATTTATCGATATTTAGCTCAGAATCAGCAACTGTCCTTTTTTTATAATAGGTTGATTTTCCAATCTGGTTTTTACCTTTGATATTTGGATAGCCTTTAATAAATTTTTGGCACAAATCAACTGTTTTCATGCCCTGCGCGTGGCGCAATTCATCTGACAACTCATGGCCTTTAAATACCATTTTGTCTTGCAGGTAGATCTGGCCACTATCAACTTTTTTGGCTGCTTCAAAAAGAGTTATGGCAATTGTATTTTTGCCTTCAAGAATTTGCCAATTTAGAGGAGCCCATCCTTTTCCCTTGGGCAGCGCTGATTCATGAACAACCAAATTGTGCTTATGCATCTTTAGTGTGCTCGGTTTAACAATTTGGCCGCAGCTAAGATAAAATGCAATATCGCCATGCATGATTTTATCATGGCTACTAACCCACTTGACCTGATGGCGCTTGGCAATACTGGTCTTTAACTTCTTTACGTATGGGATAATCCAGCTGTTAGGGTTATCAGTTACTAATGTAATTTTCATAAAATATTATTTGATTATTTTTTTAAGTTCATTTAAATTCTTTATTTTAAGGCAATTAATTTTTGCCGCATAGCTATTATCCCGATCAACAAGAACCGGAGTTAAGCCCGCTTGTCTGGCCGGGATAATATCTAGACCATAGTCATTTCCTATATAATAAATCTTATCATACTTGCCTTTTACACTTATCAGCGCTTTTTCAAAAATCTTTGGATTTGGTTTATCAATTTTTAAGTCATGTGATGAGTAAATAAACTCAAAATATTTGTTCAAATTAAGTTTATCTAGAACATTGGCGAGGGTATCTGTCCAATTAGCGATAAGACCAAGCGGTATTTTGTTTTGTTTAAAATACTTGAGAATTGAAAGGCTATCAGCATAGACTGCATAGCTTGATTTTTTAAGCATACCATTTAGTTTCAAGGCTTGCTTTGAGCTAATCTCAAAACCAATAATGGATAGGAGTTCTTGATTGTATTTAATATAAAAATTGCGTCTGTCTGACGCGGATTTAAAGCGGGGGTGTAAAAATTTATATCGATAATAAATTAGCTCATATGCTCGCTTAATTAGTTTAATCTCTACTCTACTGCCTAATTCTTGCGCCACAAATTTTTGAACAATCTTTTCCAAATTTTTCTTATATATTAGCGTTTGATAGCAATCAAAAATAATGTAATTTTTCATAGTTTTAGTTTTTTACTCTGCCAGTTTTTTTAAGCTGACTATATTTTTCATAAGGGATAATTAGCTCATCCCATGTTTTCATGGCCACCATATTATCTTTGTACCTTAAATTTGGTTTTTTATTTTTTACGAAATAGTCAATTGAGGCTTCAGCCTCATTGAATCCAAGTAGAGCCCTAAAAGCTGTAGTGCTTGATATTCTAGAATTAATCTCAACAACACACGGTTGGTTATTCATGTCTCTGCGTAACTGCACATTGCATGGACCAATTGCACCAACTGCTTCAGCGGCTTTTATTGCCAACTTCTCAATATCGGGATACTTTTTAATAATTGCATGCCAGGTCAAGCTGAAGCGAAGCCGTCTTAGCATTGGAATGACTCCGAGAGCTTTTGATTCATTGTCGAGAAAAACTCCCACAGTGTACTCGCGATCTTCTTTGTCTCTAATATATTCCTGACCAATTATATTTTTAAACCCATGATCGCTGACATAACTTTCAAATTCTGATTTTGTGTTTATTATTTTAAAGCTGGCAAAGCTACCATAACCACTTCTGGGTTTTAAAATTATTGGATAGTCGAATTTTTTGATAAGGCTCATAATATTTTTTCTTCCTATAGCGGACTCGGGATATCTGATGCCTTTTTTAGACAAATACTTATATGTTTTAAGCTTGTCTCTAGCAATGCCGATTGTATTTAGTGATTGAACTACAAAATATGTATCAACCAATTTATTTAGCTTGTCAATATTAAGCGCTATGGCTTGTTGCTCATGCTCATTTACTACAAAAGCAATATGAATTTTTTCTTTTTTACAAATTTCAACTATTTGATTTAAATATTTTTTTGTTTCAGTCATGGCTGAGTTGACGATAAATCCTCTTTGGCCCAGAAAAAGCCCACTTGACCTTTCATTTATGTCAGTTGTAATTAGTTTAATCTGATTTCTATATGATGATATATTTAGAGACTTTATTACTCCTTGTCCGACATCACCTGCACTTGCTGTGACTAAAACATTAATCATAAAATTTAAATTATTTACTGATACTAATTTCGCTTACATCTAGTATTGGTTTTTTCCAGAATTTATCTTGCTCTAAAATATTATACAGTTTTTCAGCAACTTCTCTTGGCTCTCTCAATTTTTTGGCATTGAAAATATCCTGATACATTTCAGTTTGGCTAAAATCTTTTTTAGAACTAGTTCGCAATTTAGCTTGCATAGTGGTATTCATCACCCCGGGCCTAAAATTTAATATTTTAATTTGTTTTAGCTTTTGCTGTTCTAAAAAAATGCATTGTCCAAACATTTCTAGAGCTGACTGAGTACTGCAATAGGGTGCCAATCCGTGATGAGCTGAAGTAGCAGCTCCTGAGGTAATATTTATAATATTTTTATTAGCTTTTAGCTTGGCAGTTTTTCTGATAAATTCATTAATAATGATTGTATAGTTTAAAAAGTTAATATAAACTGAGTCTGTTAAATTCTTGCTACCTACTTGTCCGATTGGCTTGATTGGCTCTACTACCGAAGCATTATTAACTAAATAGATATTATCGTAGTTGAGCTTCTGATACGCAAATGAAAATATTTTTGACAGCTTAGATTTTTTAATTGGTTTTGATAAATCAATCAGAATTTCCTTAGTTCGTGCATTTTTTTTCTTGATAGCACGACGGTTAGCGGTAATTATATCATTTTCATTACAGCTCAGACACTGATTGTAGAGTGCTTGACCTAGTCCCTTTGTTGTACCAAAAATTACAAACAAACTACGACGATTTTTTATATTATTTGATTTATCACTTTTCATAATCTATTTCTTAACTATTGACCAGCTTAATGGGGTGCCAGCTTTAACATCTTTTTTAGCGGATTTACCAATAAGCTTATCAAATTCAATTGGTTTTAAACCATAACCAGGTCTAATAACACGAATATTTTTTTTGCTAAATTTTTCATCTTTTTTAACATCTTTGACAACAAAAATTGATTTTCTAAAAACAACATTCTCTGCTTCTTTTTTGCCCACTTTGTAATTTGGTTTTCCGAGCGCTAGCTCGACTTCCCTAATTGAGCTGACTAATTGCTTTAGTTCTTTAGGCTCAAGCGAAAATGCTGCGTCAGGTCCCCCGTCTGAACGACGAAGTGTAAAGTGTTTTTCTACGATACTTGCTCCTAGGGCAACAGAGGCAATAGGCACAGTTATGCCACCACTAGAGTCAAGACTGTGATCTGACAACCCTGAAACAACTTTAAATCTTTTGGCAATGTCAGGAATAGTTGTTAAATTCATCTGTTCTGGATCAGCTGGATATGAGCTGACACAATGAAGAACTGCAACTTGAGGGCAACCATGTGTTTTTAATACCTTCAGTGCTTGTTTGATATCAGCCATGCTGGCCATGCCACGGGAGATAATAACAGGTTTTTTAGTTTTACCAATTCGCTTTAGAAGCGGAATATCAATTACTTCAAAACTTGCCACCTTGTACAGCTGTACTTTCATACGCTCCAAAAAATCCACTGCAGTGTGGTCAAAGGGAGTAGAAAAAACCATAACACCCTTGCTCTCTGCATATTTTTTAAGTCTTGGCTGCCAATGCCATGGTGTATAGGCTTGATTGTACAATTCATAGAGAGTTTTACCCTTCCAAGCCTTGTTGACTGTTACTTGAAAATATTTTTTCCTACTGTCCATTGTAATAGTATCTGCTGTGTATGTTTGCATTTTAATCGCGTCAACACTCGCCCTGACTGCGGCATCAATCAATTTTTTAGCCCTTTGGTAAGATCCATTATGGTTTCCTGACATTTCAGCAATGATAAAAGTAGGATGGCCTGGGCCAATTTTTCTTTTTCCTTTGGGTGTTTTTATTGTGATTGGTTTCATATATTTAATTAATTTTTTCCATAATTCTTTTTAAGCTCTGTTCAATATCAAGTTCATCAGTTTTTATTTCTATATCAGGATTTAGTGGAGCCTCATACGGATTTGACTCAGAATATCCTATCATATCATTAATCTGACCGTCTTTTGCTTTTTGGTAGAGCCCTTTAACATCTCTATTAATGCATGACTCTAGAGTACTATTTATATACACTTCTTTAAAATTATTCCCAATGATTTGACGATTAACTAGCCTGTCTTCAGTATATGGAGAAATTACAGGCACTAGAATATAATCAAAGTCATTTATTTTACTATTAACTAGTTCTGCGATTAGTCTGTTGTTTTGCCTGATATCTTCTCTAGTAAAACCAAGGTGCTTGTGTTTATCATCACGGATATCATCACCGTCGATTATGGTTACCTTCTTATCATTTCTTTCAAGCTCTTCTTTTAACCTAAGTGCCAAGGTAGTCTTGCCTGATCCAGAAAGACCAGTAAGCCAGAGCACTTGTCCATTTAATTCCTTTTTTGGCACAAATACTTCTTGACCTTGCTTCAAGGCGGAAATAATAATTTCAGAAATTGCCGGGTGCATGAACCAGTCTGGCGGAGTTTCGCCCTTTTCTAGCATTTCTCTTGCCTGGGTTCCGCTAATATGCAGTTTATCTTCCTCTCTAATGTCCGGCATCTCTGGCTCATGAATATGATTCTCGTGTTTTTTGGAATAAAAAACTTTATCAAACTTAACTGGCACTATATCTAAATCATCAAACTCATCAAAAATTTTGTGTGAGGCGTGAGGATGATAAAAATCTCCCACTCCTGTGTGATCGCGTCCAACAATGAAATGCGAACAACCATAGTTCTTGCGACAGAGTGCAGTAAAAACTGCTTCTCTTGGTCCGGCGTATCTGGAGAAAGTTGAAAAGGTTGCAAGAATTACTTTATCTTTTGGGTAAATATCTTTGACCATGTGTTCATAGCTTTGGATTATATAGTCAGCATGATAATCGCCTGGTTTTTTCTTGCCAATCACGGGGTGAACAAATAACCCATCAGCATGAGATTTGTCCATAGCTTGCAATTGAATAAATTCATGGCTTTTGTGAATTACGTTTCGAGTATGGAAACCAACTACTTTTGACCAGCCACGCTCTTCAAACATTCGCCTAACTTGCTTTGGCGTCAGCTCATATTGCTTGAATTCAGATTTTCTTCGACGGATCAAATCAATTTTTCCTCCAATAAGCACCGGATTTAAAGCATGTATCCAACGCACGCCAGGATGATTTTTGCTACTGGTATTATATAACTTAAGCGCAGTTTCGTCCTTGTTCAAGAAATATTTATCATCAATGTGCATTAAAGCCATGACTCCCATCTCGTCGCATAAAGCGATGGTATCGCCAATTGAAATTCTTGCAGCTTGCTCTGAGCTGATGTCTAGAATAATTGGGATAGTCCAAGCTACTCCGTTAGTCAGTCTCATTTTATCCAAAACTCCTTGTAGATCTTCACGACCCATAAAACCCTCAATTGGGCTAAAAGTGCCCATAGCAATTTGCTCTACATCCATCTGGAGGTTTTCATTAAGGCTAACTTTTTCCAGACAGTTAATGTATGATTGGTCTGGTATTTGCTTTAAGATTCGGTTTATTAATTTTCCTCCGTGTGGAGTTATTAGGTTAGATGATTTTTCAATATCAAAAATGTAGTTATTGTTTTGCAGATGAGCCGCTAGTTGATTGCCTGCCTCAGTATATGATTCCTGATTGCTAATTAGCTCAGACTGCTTGATTAATTTATTAATCATATTAATTACTGCGAACGGATACTTACCAATGGCAGTTTCGCTTGAGAGAACTAATCCATAAGCGCCATCGAGAAGTGTAGCAATTACGTCATGAATTTCAGCTCTTGTGGGCTTGCGATTAGTAACCATTGACTCGAGTAAATTTGTTGCCACAAACACCTTTTTTCCTTGTTCGCGGGCTTTTGACATTATTACCTTCTGAGTAAATGGAATTTTTTCTAAAGGAATTTCTTTACTCAGATCTCCCCTGTCAATTAATAGGTAATCTGATTTTGCAATTATTTCTTCCAAGTTGTTCAGCCCGTCAACACATTCCATTTTTGAAATTATTTTCATTGAGCCCTTGGTTGCCCTTCGGACCTCGTCTACAAATTCCCCTGAACGCATAAATGAGGCGGCAATGAACTCTATTCCCTCTTTGAGACCAAGTTCAATTGACTGATAGTCTTTGGGACTTAGTGGCGGTAAAATAAATTTCTTTTCCATGCAGGGATCAATAACAACTGCTTTATTTTCTCCTAAGGTACCGCTAGTTATTGCTTTGACTGTAATGTAACCCTCTTTCGCAGTAGTTACATCTGAGACGCGTAATATTAAGGCATCCATGTCAATATGAATTAGATCGCCTTCATCTAACTGTTCAATTATACCGGCCGGTCTCAAGGAAACATGATTTTTATCATTGTTGTCATATATTTTAATCTCATCATTTTCCTCAATTACTATTTGACCATTAACATGATCACCGGTTCTTATTTGCGAGCCTTCTGTGTCTATGATAAAAGGGATATCAACTTTTCTAGCTAGATCAATGAAATATTTTAAATCAGCTATGTCTGAATGCGACATATTGATGCGCACAAAATCAACGCCCTTATCTTTGATTTTGCGTAAATCTGCCTCAGTTTTGGTGGCTGGGCCGAGTGTTGTAATGATTTTTACTTTTTTGTTCATATTATTTGTATTCATATTTCCCTTTTTTAATATCTTTAACTCCTTTTCTCTCTAAGCTCTTAACACTATTTAGACCTTGGTTCATATCAGCTCGATCAATTTTTTTCTGCCACGAGCTTTTGTCATATTTTAAGCATACACTCTCTGCGGAAATAAATTTTACTTGCTTTAGTAATTGCAGCTTGGGAACACAGCTTATCATGGCTTTTATTCTGGGCAGATGCCACTTGCTGGAAATAATACCCAGATCCTTGATTTTATATTTTTTAATAAATTTGGTTAATTCTATTAGTTGTTGGTAAGTTGTATTTGATTTTGATTCCTTGATTATCTTGCTCTTTGGTATTCCAAGCTCTATTAGCTCTCTTTCTATAATATTAGCTAAACCGGGATGTTTTTTACCTTGAATGTTTTTGTCATAGCCTTGGCCACCGGTAGCGATAATATTTGTATCAGGATCGTTTTTAGAAAGATAACTGGCTGCCACAACTCTGATTTTACCTCCTGGCGCACCTCGAAAACTTCTGGATTCCGTCAGGTCAGTGCTAATCCATTTTCCATTTCTATTTTTCTTTATGCCGCCACCTAAAATGGCTAAATATTTTTTGGTCATGTTAGTCTTCTAAAGCCTTGATGGGATAAGGGTCCGGATAATAGTCTATTAACTTTATTTTCTCTTATTGCTCTGGTGAGCAATTCAAAAACTTCTTTATTTGCTTTCAAATATTTCTCAGCGTGATTCATCTTAAATGCATAACACAGATCTATTCCTCGTGAAGTGATAAAACCACGCTTAAGCATTTCTTGAGTATAGAGATTGTTTAGTGCATGATTTAGCTTGCCATATTTGAATGAAAAAATAAATAATGGCGGCAGACCCTGAAGTTCAATATCTAACTTGCTCTCATGCGCTATTTTTTCGAGATTACTGATTAAGTATTTTCCAATTTTGTTTAGATGAGCTGGTACATTTTTGTCTTTCATTTTTTTTATTGAGGCAAGGGACGCAGCAAAACCAATTCGCTCAGTCCATGATGAACTGGAGATAAATGTCTCTTGAGCTGCTTGCATCACTTTTCTTCGGCCTATAATAGCGCTCATGGGGTAGCCATTACTGATACCTTTGGCAAAAACAGCAATATCAGGATTAACTCCGTATTTTAGATGGGCTCCTCCAACTGTCAGACGCCAGCCAATTGTTATTTCGTCAAAAACTAGAACTGCTCCAATGCTATTTGCAATTGTGCGTACTTTACTCAGAAAATTATCTTTTGGTTCGTCAAATCTAATTGGCTCCATGACGATGACGCCTATTTTATGCTTTTTAACAATACTTTTTAATTGTTCAATTCTATTATATTCAAAAGGAAATGCAGTATTTCTAAGTCCTCGTGGTACTCCCTTAGGAGCTAATCCCGGTAGTAAATGCCCATCAAGATTTTTCTTTTGAGCGATGTTTGACGCTAGATACCAATCACTCCAGCCATGATAGCCACAAAATGCTATTTTATCTTTGCCAGAGCTTGACCTCGCAATGCGAACAGCAACTGACATAGCCTCGCCACCGCTTCTGGCGAACCTGGCCATGTCTGACCATGGATGCAGCTTGGTTAGGACTTTAGCCAGCTCAACCTCTTCGGGAGAGTTTAGGGTCGTCGTATTACCTTCATTTACTGCTTTTATAACTGCTCTATTAACATCAGGGTCGGCAAAGCCTAAAATACTAGACCCTATCGAAGCCAGGCAATCAATATATTTATTACCGTCTAGATCCCAAACTTCAACACCTTTTGATTTCTTGTAATAGGATGGCCAGCGCTCAGGTAAAAACATCTCCGGCCTTTTGCTTAGAAGTTGGGTACCGCCAGGAATTAATTTCTTGGCTTGATTATATAGTTTGGTGCCTTTATTTATTTTCATAATCTTTCTTTAGTGATTTAGCTAAACCTTCATTTCTTATAATGCTCATATTTTTTAGCATTATTTTTGGATTTTTTGTTAAAAGTGAAATGTAGTGAGTATAGCTATCTGTTAGCTTACTATTTTTAATTAAATATTTTATCACTTCAAAATCTCTTTCCTCATCAACAGTTAATCTGAAATGAGAAAAATCATGAGGTGCTTGGTGGTTTCCTCTTATAAATTTGTTTTCTTTTGCAAATTTATTGCTTTTTCTTATTAGCCAGGTAACGTGTTCGCGCTCTGAGTCTAAAGATGCGGCTTTGTGAACCTTCTCTAGAATTGATTTGGTAAATATCTCAATGTCCATTCCATCTGGATAGGTTGGCGGTTCGACATTGCTGACATATTCAAATTTATTTTTTTTATAATAGTCAATTACTTGATCGACTACATAGGGATCAATTAAGGGACAGTCACCAGTGATGCGAAGAATGTGATCGTATTTGGGATATTTTATACTGCATTTATAGTAGCGCTCCAAAACGTCATCTTCTGAGCCACGAAAACAGGGGGTCTTAATTTGATTGCACATTTTTTCAATTGGATCATTCTGCCTGTTATCGCCTGTGGCAATTACTATTTTATCAATCTTTTCAGATAGCTTGAGTCTTTTTATTTGGTATGCTAAAAGTGGAGTATTGTTAACTTTTTTTAATACCTTGTTTGGTAGCCTGGTTGAGCCCATGCGGGCTTGAATGATTGCTAAATTCATTTTTTAACTAAGTAAGTTAATAAACTTTTAGCTGTGGCAATACTATTAAATGTCTGCTTTTTCTTTTTTACACAGCTTAGGAAATATTTAACTTCATCTATATACATTTGATTAACATCCCATGATTTCATCTGAAATATTTTTGTGCTTTTATCTTTAGTTTTAAGCCAGACAATATTTTGAGTAAAGTCCCATTCTATGTTTCCTTTTTCGCCAACTATTTTACAGCCTCTTGAGTATGATTGCTGCAGGTAATCACAGGTTACTATTCCTAGTACTTTATTTTTGAATTTAAACATGGCATGAGCTATGTCTTCGGTCTCAATTTTTAGGTTACTTACTTTATCTGACATTATTTTGTAGCTACTTACTGGTTTGAAATTATTGAGCCAGAAGAGTAAATCAAACTCATGAATATCATCAAGAATAATACCACCTCCCGTACTTCTCTTTGCTGCGTAGTTTTTTGAATAGTCTGTACATGGTCGCCAGTCAGGTAGATATTGACCCTGGTAGTGCTTGATAGAATAAATTTTACCAAGTTTTTTTTGCTCTAAGTATTTTTTTATGAACTGTAGGGCTGGATGAAAGCGCATATTGCATGCTACCATATTGATTAGTTTTTTTGACTTTACGATTTTTTCTAACTTGCTAATGTCTTTGATATTGTGCGACAGTGGTTTTTCAATAAATATGTAACAACCTGCTTTGGTTGCCAGAAGGGCGTGCGTTATATGCAAGTTATTTGGACTGCAAACAAAAACCACATCAAACTGCTCTAAATTTTCAAGTTTAGATTCCTTAATACAGGGATCGTAAAGAGATATATCTTTATGTCCTAGTTTGATTAAATTTTTGTGATGCCTACGGCCGATTGAGCCATAGCCAATAATTAGTATTTTCATTTCTTTTTAGGTTTAACAATATGCTTTTTAGTAATAGTCATAAACTCTTTCTCAGTCATGCCAACTTCTTTGAGAAAATTATCAAGTGCCTTAGGTCGTTTACCATCATGCTTTTTGACTAGCTCTATTGCTTTTTTTCTCATCATGCCGAGTTCACGAATATCTTTACTAGCCTGAAAAGTAGTCCTGCCTAGGCCCCTTTTAATATATTTTTGCCAATCACGGACTGGCTCATATGGACAATCTACTTTATCCCAATTAACATAAGTTCCTTCTACTTTAGCTGTCCTCCAGCTGAGTTCACGCTTTATAATATCAACTTGCTTTCTCTGATCCCAGGGTTGAAAATTTCCGAGATATAATGCTTTTAACTCAAATTTCTTTTTTGGCCAAGTCAAAGGCAAAAAATCTCTCAAATGGTAACCCTTGGGTTTTACCATGCTTGGAGTAATGCCCGCTCTGAACACTTTTTTAAAGCGCTCTTTGTCTTGTTCTTCGACATCATCCATAGTGTAGTCAGAAGTAGTTTGATACTTTGCTGATGGCTCACCCCAAATTTGCAGAGGAATATCCCATTGAGCGGACATTCTGGCAGGAAAAGCTCCAAGTCCGTTGTGACAATGCCAGCAAAAGTCTCCATTTACTTGGCTACCTTTTTTGCATAGTGCATTTCTAAAATCGTTTCCAAGCGTAAAGCGCAGGTGATCACAATCTAATTTTTTAGGAATTGCCATCATATTGTATTCAGCATCAGCTGAAAGTTGAAATCCGTGATCAAACGTTACTACCAAAGGTCGCATGCCATATTTCTTTACCATTTCGTAGAGTGTATAGACACTGTCTTTGCCGCCACTATATCCAACTAAACAATCATACTTATTATTCTTCTTAATAGCATAGCTTTTATATTTTGATAGTATTTTCTTTAATGTTTTCTGTCTGGCCGCCCAATCAATAACGACTTCCTTTTCTGCTTCCCTGCACAAACTGCATAGTCCATCTTTGTCAAACTTAATACCAGCCCATGTTTCAGGCATAACGCATTTTGTGCATCGTTGGAGTTTTTTTGTTTTTTTCATGTTTTTTAATTAGTTTAATTTAATAAATTGATTTACTGCTGCTTCCATATTGGGTCATCTAATTGCCACTCACCCTTATTGTCTTTTTTCCACATTGGGCCACGAGCAGAATCAACAACCTTCCAAAATTCATCCAAAGATATTTCTATGTAGTCACAGAATTGTTTGACGTAGCGTATGTCACATTGACCGTCATATCTTTTAACTAATTCAATCGCTTCTTTTCTGGAAAGTCGGCCATCGCGAATATCATAGCAAGCATGATCAGTGCACTGCCCGAAACCGAATTTAATATACTTAATCATTTGATTTACTTGATTAAGGTCTCCATCAAGTGCGTAGTAGCCGGCGTAAGTTCCAATTGAATGAGGATCGAAATAGTGAGGGCGAGCGACTAAGCCATGGGTCATTGCAAATGCTGCATTTTTTGACTGAGACCACTCTTTTAAATAGTATTGTAGCCAAATAGCTTCAATACCGTCTTGCTTCATTTGTTTACCTTCGAAGTAATAGTAGTAGAGATCTTTTTCTTCAACGCCTTCTTCTAAATATTCCTTCCAGCCAGAGGCCAGAGTGTCTTGCTCGCTAACAAGCATAGCATCACCGCCCATACCTTGATCATTTCTGACACCAAGCGTTAAGCAATCATTTTCGCCTTGGATAATTAGCGGGATTTTATGTAGGTGTGCCATACGATACGTACTTGCCCAGAGAGGAAATTCCGTTACCTTCACTGGATTGATGTATTTATAGAAATCGCGCTTGATGAGACCTTTCATCGTTTTAGGGTTTGGGCGAATTGATATGGTGTCAAATCCAAGCTGTTTTATATTTTCAATATTTTTTCTACCAATCTCTGACAGGCCTTCGGGCTCACAGTTTACTAGTAGAGTTCTGAGTCCAAGAGTGTCTCTGGCATAGAGAGCCTGAAGAGTGCTGTCTTTGCCACCACTGACTCCAACGGCACAGTCATAGTTACTGTTCATCTCTTTAGCTTTTTGTTTGGCCTTTTCAGCAATATTCTTTAGTTCTTCCTGTCTTTGATTCCAGTCAATTTTATTTTCGACATCCTCTTGATAGAGACAAGCTCCGCATATTCCTTCATCGTTAAAATATACATTTGGCCTACTATCTGGTTGTACGCATTTTTTGCAATATTTCATAAGATTTATTTTATTTTATAATTTTTAATAAAATTGTTCATATCAAACTCAAACAATTCTTTTGAAAAATATTTAACCCCCTGGTAATGGTTTGCAAAATTACCTGGGAATCCTCGCTTGAAAAGAGAAATACTTGATTGCTTTTTATCTGGATAATATTCAAGTTGCATACTTGCCCCTGATGGCTGACCCATGTCTACATATTCAATACCTTTTTTCTTTAGAAATTCAAGAGCTTGATATATTAGGCCGTGAGATAGATGCAAGTGATTATATTCAGGATCATCAGCAGCTGAAAAATATCCTGCTTGATTGTTTAGGTAATCGAAATATGAGAAAGCTACGTGTTTTTTCTTGTAGCTTAGTCCAAATAGAACTGCATGACCTGCTTTGAGCTCTTCAAACTGTAAATCAAATGTTTTTTTAGGTCGAGTTACTTTGCCTGAGCATTTGTGGTGCAATCTGCGATACTCTTCATGAATTTCATAATCGGAATTACCCTGATCTATATGAAAAACTTCATAATCTTTATCTTTTAAAATTTTTTTAATGTCTGAGCGATGACCATGACGACAACCTTTAAGTAGATCATGAGTGTTTTTTAGGTCAACCAGGTAAATCAGAACTGATCTATCCAGGTATCCATATTTTTGCAAGTAATTATATTTAATCTTACCCTGATCAAGCGGATCAATTGCATACATCAATTTATCTACTTTATTTTCAAAAACTATCTGATCAATCTTTGTCATGATCTTTTTTTCTACTTTTTTATCTAAAATAATTGGGGCGTATATACAATCTCCTGAAATAGAGCCATATATATATTCAGCGTGCTTTTCTAATGGCAGAAGTACACCAGCAACGGGTTTTGAATTAACAAGATAGACAAAGCTCTTATCAGCGATAAGTAAATTTCTACCCCTTGACTCTTCTAAAAGGTACTCTAAATAGAGTGGTAGGTATCTTGGACCTGCCTGGTAGCTAGTAATCAAATCAGTCCAATATTTTATGAACTGTTCTTCGTCTTCAGATTTATAGATTATTTTTTCACTCATATCTAATGTATTAAATAGTTTAGGTATTTTTAAGACCTTCAGAAGTATAGATAGTAAATTCCTCTAGTGCTTTTTCTAGAAGTTCCTTTGGAGTAGTTAATCTATGGCCTGGTTTGATTTTATCCATTAAATTATTTCCGTCTGAGTCCAAAACTTGTTTGACTACTAGTGAGCCTTCAAGCGCTGCAATATAGAGTGACTCATTGTGCTTTCTGTAAACAAGGCCTGCCTGAAAAGGATGAAAACTTTTTATAGTAGGGTCATACATAGAATCCTTAAGAAATATTCTTTTGCTTTTAAAAAATGTTGAGGCACCCGCGTAGGGCTCATCAAATGCGCAAATAAAACTATTGATCTGACTTGCGCTCCATGTCCAATCTATATATCCATGGCGCTCAGTATTTAATCTTGGGAAATATGTACTTTTACTTTGATCTTGAAGCTGAGAGGCAAAATCAAAATTATTTAGAATCTGACCTAAAAACTTACTGACAAATTTCTTGTTTTCGGGTTTCATATAATTAATGCGCTCTATTGGCTTTTGGCAATCATCTGGAAAGTTTAGCTCCATAGTAGCGATAATATTGCCAGTGTCAACGCCTTGGTCAATCAAATGAATAGTTGAGCAACCAATTTTGGACTGACCCATGATTTGCCAAGAAAATCCTCCGCCACCACCGTATTCAGGCAGTTTAGTTTGATGCAGATTAACTAATTTTCCGTTAAACAAATCAATAGTGTTTTTCTTAAATATCCATGGGGCGCTAAAGGAAATTCCTAAACTCTGCTCATCAACCATGTGCGCTAAGTCTTGATCTTGGTTAATATCTGCTGAGCTGAAATATTTGATATTGTTTTTTTGCAAATACTGCTTTAGTGTTTGGTGCTCATCAATTTTGTCTTTTAAATGCCTGGTTGAGCTGAAGACATATATTTCAACTTCATTATCCATTAAAAAATCTGCCGCATAGGTGAGAAGGTATGTGCCGCCAAATAGTATTATTTTTTTTATTGGTCCAAAATTCATATTAAATAAATTCAACTAAGCCTTTGCGTTTAAATTTTAGTATATAGTCATACACTAAATCAAAAGCTAGATCATGTTTAATTGCAATATCCAAAATAGACATACTGCCATCCATATAGCGGGGCAAACGATCCATCAGTTCATACCAATTAGCACGACTATCAAGCTGGTCACTCGGCGAATATGAAGGATCTGTGCCTGGAGTAATGTATAAATTGTATTTAGGGTTACTGAGTGAAACCAATCCGGTAAATTTTCTTTTTAGGTAGCAATTTTTCTCTAAAATACTCACTATTGATAAAATAATGTCCACCGTTTCTCTGAGCTTGTCTGCTTTCATAATCTTTATATTGTCACTGTCTAGGTGATACTCGGGATATGATTGACCGCGCTTGGTTCGAAATAGTCCTATCATGGGCACTTCATAGCCGGCAGCCTCCCAGACAGACTCATCATTGCCAACTACTTTTCGATAACTGTCGCTCCAGTAACCTTGAGATTTAAATTTCAAAACGTGATGGGCAATTTTATCTATTAGAGAATCTCCATTAAAACTTTCCTGCAGAGAGAAAATTGGATTGTCATGGCCAACCATTTCCATAAATATTCCATACTTATATTTAGCGATTTCTTTTTCAGACTTACTGGCTAGATGAAAAACTGTGCCAATGTGCTCTGGAGCAATGACCAACTGATAGCTGTATTTTGTTTTCATCTTTTTCAAGCGCTTCATGACCTCCATAAAAACAACGTAACCAGCAGGACCATCGTTTAACTGTGCGGCATGACAATTGTGAGCATTAAATACAATAGTATCGCCTAGTTGGCCCTTTTTATTATATTCTAGAACTTTCATTGTGCCTGGTTCAGATTTTACTTCTAGGTCAATATCGTATTTGCATGGCTTTAAGGTCTTATATAGATCATATGGCATTGAGAAACCCCAGTCTCTTAGACTTGGTTTATAGTAGTAGTCGCAATGGTAAACTATATTATCTGGAGCATCTTCTTTGTAAAACAAGTGTTTTTTAAGCTCCGATAAATTCACTTTACCCTTAAATGATTTGGAATACCCAACAACGCCAAGGGGATGCATGGCCCCGTCATAGATAAGTTTGCCATTTCTAGAAATAGTACCTTTAATCACCTGCCATCTGTCAGGTACATACCAACCATTATGCTGACTGCCTGATTTGTACTCAGACACCTTAAAAGGTAATTCTTTTTTAAGAATCTGATTTTGTTTATCAGTATCAGCTGCCACAGGGGCAATAGCTAATCCGTCAATACGTTTTAAAATTTGCATCATTGTCGACATTGTCTTATTTTAATCCTTTAGCCGAATAACTTGCGCTAAATTGAGCGGCTTTATCAAGCTCAATCATCGGGGTATATAGTCGGTCGCCTAACTCAATTTTATTAATAAAATTTTTACCTTTTGCATCCATTACTTTTTTAATTTTTATTATACTTCCTTGTAGGGCTACATATATCCCTGATTTATCTTTTCTTACGACTATGCCAGATGTAAAGGGATGATATTTGTCACTACTTGGTAATAGCTCGGAATCCTTTAAATATACCTTGTAATCATTTAAATACGTTGATGCTCCTTTGTATGGCTCATCAAAAGCATTAATAAATAAATATATGTCACGTGACGGCCAATTCCAATTAATCAGGCCATTAAATTCTGTGGACAAAAATGGATAGTATGCACTTTTGCTTTCATCAAGTTTGACTAGTTTAAAATTATCACCATTATTTAGCTTGGTTAGAAACTTAACTAAAAAGTCAGCTTCTTTAATCATGATAAAGTTAAAATAGTCAATTGGTTTTGTAAGGTTTTCTGGCAAATTGTATTCAATTCTATCTATAACTTTGCCATAATGGAGAGTTTTTGCGCCACCAAGGATTATCTGCATGTTAGTCACTCCTTTTAGGTTCTGATGGAGTATTTGCCAGGTATAGTGCGCTCCACCCCGATAGCGTGGCAGATCCAACCCCATCAAATCAAGTAAATGATTTTTTGAGAAATAGTTTACTATTTTTTTGTCAAAAGTCCATGCAGCTCCGAGGGCGATTCCGATAGTACGTGGCGTGACTTCACTTTTTAAATTTGGGTCCTTATTAATATCATCTGAATTATAGAATTTGATTTTATTTTTTTTAAATATCTTTTTGAGTGTAGTACTCCCTATTTGCTCATCTAGATGCCGCTCTGAGCTAAAAACAACAAGCTCAAGGTCTAATTTTTTAGCAATTTTTTGCTTGATCAGTTCGGCCATCAGATATGACCCGCCAAACATTATGAGTTTGTCTATTTTACTAAATTTCATAATTTATCCTTTGAATATTTGCTCTCCATGGCAATTAGTTTTTTATAATATTTTTCAGTTGCATGTTTTTTAATGACTTTAACTCTTTCATCTTTATAGGTAAGTCGTTTAAGATTGGGTAATTTTTGATTTTTAAAAACAAGATTAAGGTCCTTGGCATTTATCTTTTTACCCAGAAATTTTTCAATTCTTTTAATTTCCTTTCTTGGACCAACCATTATATTTTCGTAGCTGACAAATAGTATTTTTTTCTTACGAGCAGCTGAAAGTCGATTAAATGAGCTACGATTCATTTTATTTAACGTATCAACGCATCTGATAATCCTGTCCATCTGTGACAGTTTGTGATATTCATCTTGCCAATCAAGAGCATACCAAGGAATAGGTTCTCGCTTGCCTTCAATTAATAAGGCGTGATAGAGCGGATCATGTGATTCTCGATCGCAATAATCTCTGGTATACCATGAATAGACTAAGTCAATTGGGTTTCTGAGCATACTGACTACCTGCAATCCAGAGAAAGTGTCAAATGATGTTTTAATGTTAGGCATTAGTTCATGCATGATAAATAGACTACGCAACTTATGTGATGCAATTTTTTTAAAAGCAACTTGACCGTCTGGCTGACTGCAGCGTAAAGCAAGCTTTTTGCCACATGGGTGATTTAGGATATATGATTTGTCTGACTTTCTAAAATTTAAATTTCTTCCTACTAGGGTTTCGTAACTATAGACGTCAACCATTAATTGAAGAAATTCTTGAGCTGTCTTTGGTTCAATTAACTTCAAGCGGGTTAGGAAGTGAAGACTATCCATGTCTGTGTGAGTTTGTACTGGTTCTATTCCGCTAAAACCCTGAAGTAGATCAGACATAAGAAATTTGCCTGCTCGACTAATGCCATCAATAAACAGTGGTGCGGTGACCATTGGTGCTCTTTTAGCGATGGATATTTTTTTTGACATATTACTTGTTTTTATAAAATTTCCTTATCGTATCTGTTATATATTTGACCTGTTTTCTTTTTAAATCTGGATAAATTGGCAAAGTGATGCATGATGACTGATATATTTCCTCATTTGCTAATTTAGTCTTACTAAATCCATTGCGTCTGTAATATGGATGTGAATAAACTGCTGGATAGTGAAAATTGGCTCCAATGCCTGACTTTTTTAGAAAAGCCATGAGGCTGGCTCTGTCACTTGCCTTAGTTGTTCGGATAACATAGATATGCCAACCTGAATAGTTTTCAGGTAACTCTTGCGGGATAATAATATCATCTAGATTTGCAAACTCCTCTTGGTACCATTTAACAATTTGCCTTCTTGTTTTTATAAATGAGTCTAATTTTTTAAGCTGACTTAGCCCAAGAGCGGCCTGAAAATCAGTCAATCGGTAATTAAAACCAAGCTCTACCATAACATTTTTTCCTTTACTATCTTTGTAGATTCCATGGTTTCTAAACAGTATCAATTTTTGATATAGCTTTTTGTCACTTGTTAATACTGCCCCACCTTCACCACAAGTAATTGGTTTTACGGGATGAAAGCTAAATGTTTCCATATCAGCGTAGCTGCAACTTCCAATCTTATTTTTTTTGTACTTAGCTCCTAGGGCATGGCAGGCATCGGTGATGACGAGCAGTTTATGCTTACGTGCAATTTTACTTATCTTATCCATTGCGGCACTTTGACCTGCAAAATGAGTTGGAATAATTGCTTTAGTTTTTTTTGTAATTAATTTTTCAATTTTACGCTCATCGATATTATATGTATCCAGTCTGATATCTGTAAAAATTGGCTTAAGTCCCATTAGTAAAAGCATATTTACTGGCGAAGCAAAGGTGTTTGGAGAAACAATGACTTGATCCCCTGGCTTTAGACCTGCTGCTAGATAAGTTAGATGCACTGCTGCTGTACCGTTATTACAGGCAACGGCATATTTAGCTCCAGCGTATTTAGCCAATGCAAGTTCAAATTTTTTGACTTTTGGTCCTTGGGTTAAAAAATCCGACTCGAGTACTTTTTTGACCTCGGCTATGTCTTGTTTGTCTATTTTTTGATGACCGCAAGGTATCATTTATTTAAAATTAATTTTCTGAGCTCTGACTTTGTTAGCCAGTTGCTGTTAGTATGACTTGAGAAATGAAAATCGTTTTCTAATTCTTGTCCTTTTGCTAAATGATTTGCAAATCTTACTTCTTTATCAAATATTTCTGTGTGCTCTGGTAAAACTATATAGTAATTATCTAGCCCGACGGTATGGCGAGCTTCTTCTTTGGTTACCAGAATTTCATGCAATTTTTCCCCTGGTCGAATACCAACTATTTTTTGTGGTGTATCTGGAACCAGAGCGTCGAAAAGATCAACTAATTTCATACTAGGAGCTTTAGGGATAAAAATTTCACCGCCTTGCATGTGCTCTAATGCAAATAAGACTAGATTAAAACTTTGCTGAAGAGTAATCCAAAAACGAGTCATCTTGGGATCAGTTACTGGAATTTCACTTAGATTATTTTTTAAAAGAGTCTCAACTATACTGCCACGGCTTCCAAGAACATTACCATATCGGACGCAACTGAATATTGTTTTTTCAGAAGCATATGAATTGCCACTTATAAATAGTTTTTCGGCGCACAGCTTAGTTGAGCCATATAGATTGCACGGTTCAGCTGCTTTGTCTGTTGAGATAAGTAGGCATTTTTCTACTCCCTGATTTATTGAAGCGTTTATGACATTTCGACTACCTATAATATTTGTTTTGACTGCCTCAAAAGGATTGTACTCTACGATAGGAACATGCTTTAGTGCTGCTGCGTGAACAACAATGTCTACGCCATTAAATGCCCTTTCTAAGCGTGAGCTATCTCGAACGTCCCCGATAAAAAATCTTACTCTTTCATCGGTTATCTTTTGCTTCATCTGAAATTGTTTGCACTCATCTCTACTAAAGATAATCAATTTTTTCAAATCGTAATTATCCAATAGGTGTTTAGCAAAATTTCTTCCAAACGATCCTGTGCCCCCCGTAACTAGTACTGTTTTGTTATCGAACATAGTTAGTTCTGATTAGTTTCTAATGCATGGGAATTCTTTTTAAAGTGATTTAATTCATCAATTATTGCTTCAATTACATTGCTTAATCTCTGGTCAAAGGTTAGATCTGACTCACCTAAATCAAGTTTATCTCCAACAAGTTCATCGATTAAGCAATGAATTGAAGCCTCTTCAATACTTTTCAGGTAATTTATAATATCTTGATCCTTGATCTCGTGGCCTTGACGGATTTTTTCAAAAGCATTTCGACAGCTTACAGCATCATTTGCTTTAAATATCTGCGGGCACGATCTAAACCATTGTGTTCCAAAAATGATTGATGGTTTTTTTCTAAGATAAGCTTCCCATGCTGGAGTGCCGGTAGTTGTAACAACTGCCTTTGAGCGGTTAATCAAATCAAAAGAGTCTGTTGTTATGGGCACTAAAGTAACATTCTTAATTGCTGCAATTTTCTCGTAGTATCCCCTGGGACGAGCAAAATTGTAGTTGAGACCATTTTTCTGCCACTGATAGGGGTGTTCTTTTATATAGATCTTCCAACCCCTTGGAAGAGCGGCGGAAACAGTTTCTACCAAGAGAATTTGATCGACAAAAATACCACCCAAAGGGCTTGTTGATCTTTCTGGTTGGTATTGAAGTGGCAAATAGACGAATTTTTCATTCAAATTAGGTTTTTTTTCAAGCTCAAAATGTTCTTTTCTCAAATTTGCTCCAAATCTTTTTTTAAGGTGAGATGCAAAAATTCTTACTATCCTAAAACCGCCGATATTTTTTTTGATGATATTTAATTTATATTTAAATAAATTTAAACCCGAATACCTCTTGTTTATCTGTTTTGTACACATAGGAGCAGCATCATGGCTATCAGCCGCATGGGGTTTGTAATACTTCTGAATATCCTGACTAAGCTCATTTAATGAAAAATTCTTATCTTTGTTTGCTTCTATTTTTTCATCTAGTATTCTCTGTCCGGGCTCCCAAAAATCAGTATGAACAATAGTTCTATCTCCAATCCAACTGTCAGAGAACATAATTGTTTTGACTTTAAATAATTTTGCTAGTTGGTGAATAAAAAAAGTCACGAAATTAGCCGGGGATGTGGGGAAGATAATGACATCTGGTTTGAATTTTTTAAAAACTCCTAACCAATACCTAAGTAATTTATGGTAATTATGTTTTTGCTGACTATGGTATAAATTTGAATTTCTTTTTTCAAGTAAACTCATCATTAGAGATTCGGTTTCTGACAATCTTTCGGCAATATCTGCTCCTGGTGGCATAAATTTATCAGGGTCAATTCCCTTAGCTGGCAGAATTTGCCGAGCGTCCGCGTCGCTGTGAAAAATAGTATGAGGAAATTCTTCTTTAGAATTATTTTGGACGCCAAGCCAATACAAAACCTGATGACCTTCTTTTTCAAGAGCTCTTATTATTGGGACACATACTTTGTCTGTGTGATCTCGAAAGATCAAAAAAATCTTCATATTAATTATCTCTTAAATTATATACCTTTGAAAAATATGACTTTTTATCTTTAAGTAGAGTTTCTGGGGTACCTTGCTCGCAAATTCCTTTTTTGCCGAGCACTATCAATTGATCAGAGCCCATTACCGTTGAGAGTCGATGCGCTATAGCAAGTACTGTTATTTTACCTCTAAGCTGCTTGATTACTTCTTGAATCTTAACTTCTGATTCGTTGTCTAGTGCACTTGTAGCTTCATCAAGGATTAAAAGTTCTGGTTTACGAGCCAATACTCTTGCAATGACTATGCGCTGTCGCTGGCCTGCTGAGATCATCTGACCACGCTCTCCAACTGATGTTTTGAATTTTTCTGGTGTAGATTCAATAAATTTATATATATTGGCCATTTTAGCAGCTTCAATAATATCCTTTTTAGTTATTGATTTGTCATAGAAACGGATATTTTCTTCAATTGTATCGTTGGTTAGAAAAATATCTTGAGAAACATAGCCGATTTTTTTACGCCATTGACTTAGATCAACTGAGGCTGCGTCTTGGCCATCAAGCATGATATTGCCTTTAGTTGGCTCAAGAAGTCTGAGGATCATATCAACTAGGGTAGTCTTTCCAACTCCTGAAGGCCCAATAAGGCCGATTAGTTGACCTCTTCCAATTTCTAAGTTTAATTTTTTTATCACCCAGTCCCCTTCAGGATATCTGAAATTTACATTTTCAAATTTGAGGGCCTTGTTGAAAATGAATTTTTTATTACCGCTATCGATTTCTTCATTTTGTTCGGCTCTTTTCTTGTAGTCAAGCACTGCTCTCAAATGAGGCACATTTGCGTAGATAGTCTGAATATTTCTGCCCATTTGCTGAATATAGCTGAATATTTTTTGAACCAGATACACTATGGCTATGAGAGCTGCGAAATTGAATGTGTCTGATTGATAGGTAAATCCAAAAAGTACTGCAATAAATATTATACTGAGCGGTTGTATTATGGTATTAATATATGCCTTATACATATCGAGTTTCACCGATATATCTCTTAGTTCTCCAAAATAGCCGAAAGCTTTGTCGATGACTCCATTGCCAGCAAGCATTGTTTTGACTGTTTTTACTCCTAGGACATTTTCTGATACATGATGAGCAATTTTTTTGAGAAGTTTTGTTCTTATAAATGATATGCGCTTTGTTCTAAAAATGAGGGGTTTCAAAAATAGCATTAGAATTGCGCCAACGGCAAGAGTAGCCAAGGTAATACTGAGGGAAATATTTACTGCTACGATAAGATATATTAGTAGTCCTGTTAGATGCTGGATTGAAGTGGCCAGTTGACCGAAGAGACCTGAACTAACGGGCACGTCAACCATAATGATAGTTTCGAGGTGACCTAACTTTTGCTTTATGAGATGTGGCCAACTTGAATTTACTATTTTTGAAAATAAATTTTGTCTGGTGGATCTTTCATAATCAAATATGATCCTGGTTTTGAGAAAAATTAGAAAAAGTGAGATAAGAGCTTTACTAACAAAAATGATACCAATAAATATTAGCAAGTATGTTACTGTAAAGCTTATATTAAGCAGACCGAAAAACCTCTCAATCCCTTGAGAGATAATGTCTGTTGCTCCACCCCCTTCGCCTAAGGCAAATGAAAACAGTGGGATAAGAGCATTTACTCCAACACCTTCGAGTATGCCACCAATAAAGCCAAAAAAAGTTAGGGCTAGGATTTGCCACTTATATTGCCAATAGGCTTCGCGAGCCAGGAGAAGCAATTGCTTGAGACGGTTGTCTTTTATAATATTCATATATAGCATGAGTTAGTTACCATTTGTTGATACGATCAACAACCTGGCGTTTAATTTTAAGATATTCGTTTACAGCTTTTTTCTCTACAGTTGGAGAAACAATGCGCAATATTTCTTTACCAAGAATTCGATATTGCTTACCTACTTTATTTGCTCTTATCATACCTTTTTTGAGCATACGCTTAATAGTGCTATTTGAGACTTTCAATAGCTCTTGAGTTTCAGCGACAGTATAAACTGCATTAGGTACTATTTCCTGATGTTGTTTTCTTTTTTCCACGTAATATGTGTTATTTACAAATTAAGGTCTGACATTATTTATATATTAAGTTTATTATGTAGGTCACTAGGTGTCAATGGGTGTCAGGGTTTGTGAGATTGCCTAATATTAGTGCTCATTTGACTTTATCCACTGTTTGGCCCACTGTTTATTTTATTTAATAAGTCTATTTGAGCAAATCCCCTTTTTTTGCTAGAATAAAGGTATGTTGCATATGAACTTAAGTACAATTCATAAATTCTTTGAAAGCAAGGAAATGAACTTGATTTATGTTTCTGTTTTTGTAATGACTCTGGCTGAATCGATGATCAGTATATTTATTCCGATTTATTTGTACCAGCTGGGATTCCAGATTGGATATATTATCTTGTATTACCTACTCATTAGTCTTTGCTTTGTAATTGTGGCCCTACCTGTGGCAAAGATAGTCACTCGAATTGGCGTTAAGCATTCAATTCTACTCTCGACTTTTTTTCTTATATGTTATTACTCACTTTTAAATTATGCCCAAATTAAGATTTGGGTATTTATATTGCTACCTATTTTGATGGCACTCAATATGGGATTTTATAATATAGGATATCATTTGAATTTTTTGGCCCACTCAGAGAAGAAACGTCGAGGCAGGCAGTTGTCGGTGATGCATATATTTTTAGTTTTTGCGACTGCACTATCCCCTTTAATTGCTGGATACATTATTGGGCAGTTTAGTTTTAATGTTTTATTTGCTGTTGGCGTATCGTTTATTGTAGCTGGCGCCCTCATACTTTTTATGGCTAAGGAGGAATATGCTCGAGTTAAGATTGATTTTAAAAAAATGTTATCTTACTTGATGAATAGAAAAAATCATCCTAATTTTTTAAGCTTTCTGGGTTATGCGATAGAATCAATTATTGATAGAGTTGTTTGGCCAATTTATCTAATATTAATACTTGTGAGTTATGAAAAGTTTGGTGCGATAGTGACTACTTCGATGATTGCCTCTATTGTTGTTTATTATTTAATTGGTAAATATAGCGATAGGGTTGATAAGAAAAAAATTATCTATTTTGCAACTGGCTTGTACTTTATTGCTTGGATTGGTCGAATTTTTGTAAATTCTGCTGGTAGAGTACTTGCTGTTGATACATATAAGCATTTAACTGGAAAAATATTGCATTTGCCTTGGGAGGTTCATAGCTACAACCTGGCTGAGCGTGATAAGTATTTCATGTTTATTGTTAGCAGGGAAATTGTTTTCAACCTATCAAGAGTACTAGTCATGCCACTACTGTTTTTTGTGTTTTATATCAATTACCATCCTTTTATTTTTTCCTTTATTTTAGCTGCTATATTTACCCTATTATACCCATGTATTCGTAAAAATGCTTAGATTTATGTGTGTTTGCTTGACAAATACCACCTGAGGTGGTATTTTTTATTGAAATAAAGTTTGTCTAAAAATTCATTAACATGGTTCAAATAAGGAGAAAAAATGAAAAAGAAACTAGAAAAGAGTTTGTATCTTGATCGAATCAACAGAGACATTAGAAACCTTAGGGCAAAAATTGTAAGAAGAAGGGAGAAGCACAGTATTTGGTTTGGCAATCAAAAAGGCGTTCCCTACTATGACGATGAAGGCGATATTATGTATGCCGAAATTAAAAAGCTAGAGAAGCAGCTTGAGCTACAAATTTCGCAAAAAGAATATATCGCCTCTATCCAGGCACATGTTAGACATTCTATTCTGCGAGAAACTTATAGAAAGTCCTTCATGAGTTTTAAGCAAAAAGGAATTGACTCTATTGGGAAAGGTGATCTGAATAATGCATTTCTGAAATTTTTGTATTCTCTAAAGTTTGCTGGCAATGACCTTAATCTTATTTATGAAGGTATTTTAAACATTGCTGACCTTGCAAGGCGTACAAAAGGCATGCTCGATGTTGCTGAGCATCTTTTTAAAAGAAGCGACATTAGCCTTGTAACTGTTAGCAGGTTTAAATCCATGAAAGCCATGGTGTACATATTAAAGGCTGAAGCGGGTAATGAGCTTGATCTCGTAATGTTAAATAAACATACTAGATATCTATTTGAAGCTATTAAAATTGCTGAAACGGCAATTGAACTTGGAGAAGAGAAAGATGGTCTAGCTGCGAAATCATTTGCAACTCACAGATATCTTGGAACTCTTTGTGTTCATATTAATCACTTTAGTAAGCAGGATATCATCTTAGGTGGAATAATGGCTGCTAGCATGCTCTCAAATCTTGATCCTGAGAGCGAAGAGGGTGTTCGAATAAGATATAGCTTAGCGATGATTGATGGCCACCATAACAAGAATTATCTTGAAGCAGCAAAAGAACTTGAACGTTGCATGGAAAAAGCACTTGAATTTGGCTGGGCAATGGACGCAGCTCCAAATGCTGTTCATGCCGCTGAGTTTTATTTCTTGGCTAATATTCTAACTAAAGCTCATGATCTTTATTTTAAAGCTGAGAAGTATCGAAAAGATATGGAGAAGTTTTCTACTGACGGGGAGATAATTAAAAGACTAGATAAGCTAAAGAAAATTTTTAGCTAAATATAAATAAATCAAAAAACGAGGTAGTTACTGCCTCGTCTTTTTTATTCCTATTTTTTACTTGTAAATATATATGTCTGGTCCAAAGTTTTTAATACGAAAAAAATTTAGATCAAAATAGTTGGCCATATGGCCATCAAGGCTAAATTCATCATCTGGAGAATTGATAAATTCTGCAATTACCTCTCCCCTGTTTGTGAAATCTACGTTGTATATATCTATACCTTCTGGTGGTAGATAGATATCAGATCTTGTGTATTTGTCTATTACAACATACTCATATTCATTATTCAAATTTTCCTCTAGTGTATTTTGGCATTTACTGGCGCAATAATACTCAGAATACATTTGATATGTTTTTTTATTTTTTGGTAGCTCCAATGTGCGAATTTCATTTTTTATTACTGTATTTTGTTCATTTAGGTTATTTAATATATAGTTTCTGGCCTGATTTAGAGTAGTTGGCATGGATAGAAAGTATAGGGTGGGTATAAAATAGATTAATGAAATAAGTGCAGGCGCGTAGAATATTTTTTTAAACTTGATATTAAAACTAGCTATAATAAGAATTAGGAAAAAACCTAGAGGAAATGAATAACGAATATATGAGTAAAGATCTGTTGACCAGGTGCCGAGAACTGAAAGAGATATGAAATAGGCTAGAAAATATATTATTGAGATAACAAAGAGTGATTTATTTCTAATTCTACTACTTGCCACAAGTAGCAGTGTTAATAAAAACAACGGGAAAAAAACTAATACCTTTTTGATGTTTAGCCACAGAGACGCTATGACTGATAGGTTATCAGAATCGTTTATTGGTTCTAGAATCGGATTATAGTCAGTAAGCTGCTTAAAAAGCAATGTCATGGTTGAGCCGAAATTTAGGGACAATATTAGAATAAATACTACAAGCGAAATAAGCGTGTATTTGATTATTTTTTTTCTTGACCCTCTATGATGGATAAATAGAATCGGTAGATTAATGAAAGCGAAAGCAAAAAAAGGAAGATTTACTACGGCCAAAAAACTAAATAGTATACTTAAGAAAATATACTTATTTTTTGGCTCCCCTATTGATCGGTATAAATAATAAAATGAAAGTAGGACTAAAACAATACTGAGGACCCAGACTTTGCCTGTATGCAAAATCAGTGTGGTTAGCATATTACTGAACAGAAGAAAAATAAGAAATACCCTAACTCTGTAATCTTTGAACTCTTTACTTAATATTTTGACAAAGAGCGATAGCAGGGCTATGGCGATTAGGGCACTTACTAATCTCGGAATGAAATATATGATATGCGGTGAGGATACTAAAAATATCTTAAGACTACCAATGCTTAGGCTATAAAAGGGTAATAAAATAACTAGGAAAATTCCTATAAGAATATAGTTTAAAAAATATGTGAGTATACCATAGGGTACATCATTTATATGCGGCAAGATTGAATGGCTTTCCATAGCTCGAAGCACTCCGCCCACAAAATACATTTCATCTGCCACAACCTTAACCAGAGGCAAAGCATGCCATAGGCCGATAAAAAATGAGATACCTATAATAATATAAATGGATTTTTCACTGGTTAGCTCAAAGTTTTTGACTTGTTTTATTTTAAGCTTAAATATTGTCCAAAAAAAATTTATAATTTCCTGGTTATTAAATTTTGATTTACCATCTTCTCTGTCTACAAAAGTACTGGGTATTTCTTTTATTTTGAACCTCATCGTTTCTAACTTATAAATAATTTCTTCTAAAAAAGAATAGCCATTACTTTTTATTGAGTCAAAATCGATTTTATTAAAGACTTTTGCTTGATAAGCCCTAAAGCCATTAGTCACATCATGAGTTTTAAGCCTCAGGGTTAAGCGAGAAATAAACATGGCCGATGCCGAGCAAAACTTGCGCCATGGGCTCCAGCCAATCACTCGTCCTCCTTTTATCTTTCGTGAAGCAATAACTACATCATTACCTGCTTTGATGTGATCAATTAACTCTGGGATCTGATCTGAATTATGGGACAGATCAGCATCCATAGAAATAATAATATCGGCATGCCTTTTGAGGGCAAATTTAAAACCGGCAATATGAGCGCTTCCATAGCCTAATTTGCCGGTTCTTTTTATTAAATATAAATTTGAGAATTTTTCTCGCAGCTTTTCGACGATTTGTGAGGTATTATCCGGAGAGTTGTCATCTGTCACGACAATACTTAGATCCTCGATTTTCAAATCAAAAATTTGTAGAATAAGTTTTTCTATGTTTTCCTTCTCATTATAGGTAGCGATGGAGATAAATATTTTCATATATCAAACTCGCGCTCGCCAATAGCTAAGCATATCTTCAAGAGTTTGATTTAGATAGTCAATTTCTGGTTTCCAACCTGTGGCTGAGCAAAATTTTGAGTTATCGCCTTGGAGAATTGGAACGTCAGATGGGCGCATGCGAGCAGGATCCTGCTCTACTTTTATATCTTTTTTTGTTGACAGGGATAGTAGTTTATCTAGCATTTCCTGAATAGTATAGCAGTTACCAGCGCATATATTATACATATCTCCTGGCTCACATTTTTCAACAGCCAGCCAATAAGCTCTAACTATATCTCTGACGTCTGTAAAATCTCTTTTTGCTTCCAAGTTGCCCACCTTCATTACAGGCTCTTGCAACCCTTTTTCAATCATGGCAATTTGCTTGGCAAAATTACTATCAACGAATACATCACCGCGTCTTGGACCACTGTGATTAAAGGCGCGACTTCGAATTGATTTAATTTTAAATGATTTCCAGTATTGAAAACCCAGAAAGTCCTGACAGACTTTGCTGATTGCATATGGTGAAAGAGGTCGAAGTGGATTAGTTTCTTTGATGGGCACCTCATCTTCTTTTACTAAGCCGTATTCTTCTGAACTACCTGCTATTAGAATTACTGGATCATAGCTACTTTCTTTTTGCTTTATTTTTTTAACAGCTTCTAATATATTTGACTGGCCCGAGATATTTAAAACAAGAGTTTCATTTGGGGCTTCCCATGATGCTGGTACATAGCTTTGAGCTGCTAGATGAAAAATTTTGTCAGGCTTAATTTCATCGATAACCTCATAGATGTTATGTGGATCTTTAATATCACAATCAAAATATTTTATGGTGTCTGGCAGATGCTCAACATTTTCTGTTTTACTGCGCCATCTTTTGATCCCAAAGACACTGCAGTCAGGATGATTGGATAATATATAGTCTGCTAAATGGCTGCCGGCGAATCCAGTGATTCCTGTAATTAGTACTTTCATTTTTTAATTTTTATTAATTAGTAATTTAATATTCAATATCATTTTTAGAGCTAATTATATCAACATCTGATACGCCTTCTAGAGAAGATAATTTTTCACTAAATTTGGCTAAATCTGATTCAGCTATAAATTTGATATTGAAACTATACTCCATAACTTGACCACTATCTTGGGATTTAACATTTAAAAGGTTGTCGTATTTAAGGTATTTTTTGTAAAGTGCTCTCAGCTGATCATTTGAAAATTTATCAGTATTGGCAGAAAAATTTAGAATGAAGTCATACTTTCTAATTGAGCCAAAGTTCACTTTATATAGTCCATAAATTATGGCAATTGCTGCCACTGTAGTGATAACAGCGATAAGAAAGTTTCCAGTTCCAGTGGCAAGACCAATGGCAACTGCAAGCAGGATAAATGCAAGATCTCGAGTATCTTTAATCGCAGTTCTAAAGCGAATTAAAGAAAAAGCTCCAAAAGCTCCAAAGGCGATGGCTAGACTATTTCCAATAATCATCATGATGACGGAAATAAGAAATCCAATCATAACTAGCGTAAAGGTAAATGATTGTGAATATGACAAACCTTTATGTGTAGCTTTGTAGACATAGGCTACTGAAAGAGACAGAATAAAGGATAAGGCAAGAGTGACTAAAACTTGGGGAAGTGTTAGCGCTAGCGGAAGAGACGCAATATTTAAAAAATTGTCCATTGTTTTTTAATTAGGTTTATAATTATTATCGTCAAGCGCGGGTATGACTTGGCGCAGTGAATTGCAATATTTTGAATAGGCAATTCTATCTAAATTAAATTTTTGAATAATTTTGTGAAACCAACCAGGTAAAATATTGTTGAATTTTAGCTCAAGCACTACACCATTTTTGTATACTTTAGTCCATTTTTTTGGATTAGGCTTAAGACTACTTGAGAGTTGAGTTTCAATATCATAATCAAAGGTGATTCTAAATCTTGGATCCAGCTTACCTACAAGTGCTTTTCTTTTATATCTTACGAAAAGTTTAGGGCTCATATTATTTCTTGATTTGAACCATTTAAGTTCGCGCGCTTGCTTATTTTCCTTGTCATCAATATCTTTGATATCAATTCTGTCTTTAATAACAAGTGCGTCTGATTTTCTTTTAATTTCTAAAAAAATTGGGCTGTTCTCGTCATAGAATCTGTAGCGCAATTTTTTTCTATCTCTTACACCTGCTTCTTTGTCTGAGTAGCATCCAAAATCGGGAGAATCAAAATACAGACTATTGACTTCGTAAAAATCTTTCTTGGTTTTCAGAATATATGGATCCCAATTCATGTGAGGCAATAGTGCCGGAATGAGCTTATCGGCTTTGCTTTTGGGTAAATAGTACTTAAATTCAAATCTTTGAAAGTGGAGATTAGTTTTCATAGTGTTAAATATATTCTGACATTTAGTTACTGTTTTGTCCAGTATTATATTAATGTATATAGTTTATCATGCGACCTCGATATTTTCAATTATTACCAAAAAACCGCCAGTTGCTGGCGGCATTTTGCAAATTTAAGAATTAAATTCCATTTGATATTTTTGATAGATCGCTGTTGGTAATTCCTAGAGCTAAAGATTCAAATAGTCCCATCAAATTTTTCCATGTTACTTCATGGCGCTTGCCATCCATGTCAATATACCAAATCCTACCTCTATCTTCTACTTGGAGAAGTAGTCTGCCTTTAAGTCTTGTGGCGAGCGATGAATTTAAATTGAACTTATCATTTCCGGGATCAGTTGGATCTGATGCAATTTCAGGGTTATATCCATTTAATACTTCCTCCCTATCTGTGAATCCGTCATTATCTGAATCTATAGTATCTGAGACTGAATCAGGATGCATGGCAATTTGGCTTAAATCGCCATTAGTGATGCCAAGAGCAAGAGATTCAAATAAGTTAAGGGCATTGGCAAAAGTTACTTCCCATTTCTGACCATTAATCTGGTCTACATACCAGATCCTTCCCCGGTCTTCGACTTGAAGCAACAATTTTCCTTTTACGCGCTCAACTAATTTATTATCTACTCCTGGGGGCGTAGGATTCGGGTTGGGATTGGGATTAGGATTAGGAGTTGGCGCTGGAGGAGGTGTCGGCGTAGGAGAGGATGAGCTTGAGCTTAGAGCTTGCAAGGCTGTTTCAAATTCAGCTTTGGCGTTATTAATGGTTGCTGAATCTTGACTATAGATATTAACACTTGGAATAATTAGCTTATCACCTGATTTTATAAAGTAAGCAACATTTTGAGACAATTTTTTTCCGGTTGATATTTTCCAATTTATATATTCTATTTTTATTACATTAGTTAAATTATCATTTAATCTAAAGGCAGGATCTGAATAGACAATATCAATTCTTGAGTCGCTGTATGAATAAATCAAATTGTACGTGTCTATACTCAGCTCATATTCATCTACAAATTCTTGATTAGTTAGTCCTTTTTCTCTGTCGTCTAAATTGCCCACTTGAATATCAGCAATAGCTTCGGGAATATTTTTATTCATTAGAGATAAAATATTTTCTTTTGAATTGTATGTCATTAAAGGCCAGCTGGAGTTTGTAGTTATACTAAAGAATGGACTCTGGTGGGTGTGGCTATGAAGCTCTGTGTAGCTGCCTGAATCCGTTATGTTAAAAGAATCAATAATATTATCCACGATTCCTTTATCTTGATCATTTAGACCATAATCATAGCCAAATGCGATAAGATAGTTTCTGACAGGAATAAAGTAAGCTGTTGTAGCACTGCCACTAAATGAAAAAGTTATTTTTTTTGCCTGACGTCCACCAATGGTGACTACCTGCTCATCGATTAGCTCAACTCTTGATAGATATCCCAAAGTATTAAAGGATCTGTTTAAGAGTGGCACAATATTATCAAGTGACATATTTTTGGCGTTTGCCTCGACTGAAACTGTAACCACACCTCCATCATCATTGCTTTCATTGCTGATTGCTAGATAGTTTTTTGTAATGTATGTGTATTGCCATTCAACGGGACGAGTTATTTCATATGCCGGCTCGGTATGTGTATAGATTGTGTCTGTTTTAAGACTTTTTGTTTTATTTGAAAAATATTCCAAATCTGACCTAAGACTGCTATCTACTGGGGTTCGAGTTTTATACATATTAATCCATTCAAGAAGCGAGACCATATTTACAGCGTAGCCCATTGAGCCAGTCATATCTTCGCGCATACCAGTTGTGACACCAATAAGTGTACCATCTTCGTTTACGATGGCTCCGCCAGAACTTCCAAATGAAACCATGGCATCAGTTTTGATCCATTTTTTATTATATTTGTTTTCCTTTCCATTAACTGTGCCCTCACTAACTGTGATAGTTCCTCCACCAATAGAAGGATAACCAATCACGGTAACAGGGTCACTCATGGCAACATTATCTGAGGCAGCCAGATTAAGATAGGGAAATTCAGTTGTAGTGCTTAGCCCAACGATTGGTTCAATTTTTAATATAGCAATATCAAGGTCTTTATCTTTGTAGACAAATTTTCCAACAAATGAACAATCAGGCTCATTTTCCGTACTAAAAGGAATGCAAATCTGATAGACTGCTTCCATTTCTGAACCATCAAACTCGCTTTCGACCGTGACAACATGGTAATTAGTAAGAATAAAGCCGTCACTGGTAAAAATTACTCCTGAACCTTCTCCATATTGAGTTAGGTTATATTCTTCATCTTGAACGTATGTTTTTACTTTTACGACTGCTTTGTACGCATTTGCTTTATCTTCTGCATCTGCGGCAGATGCATTTTTAGGAAAACTAAAACCTCCAAAAACTAGGAGGAAAATAAGTAGACCAAATATGAACTTTTTCATACATTACTCTTTAATTGTTTAGTATTTTACTTAATACTTTATATGTTAATTATATCATAAATTGAGTATATATAACATTTAATCCAAGTTAATCGTGCATCCGTCCCTTTCCTCAGTATCCTTATCATTTCCTTCAAAGGTGGTTTGATGCACCTCAGTGAGACTAGGTCCAAAAACTGGTTTTTTGATATATGCGTTAATGCCAATTTTATTATTCTTTATAGTTGAATTTTTGATAGTAATCTCTGACTCATCTTTAACTTCTAGTCCAATATGACAATCTGACAGTAAGTTGTTGTCAATAAAAGTTTTTATTGATTTTTCTCCGATGCTAATACATTTATCACCTGAATTTTTTATCTCATTTCCTACTATTTCTATAGTAGATCCTGATAGATCAATACTGTCATTGCCGTTGCCCTCAAAGATGCAGCTTGTAATTGATCCAGATTTAACAAAATCAAAATCAATGGCATCGGCTGAATTATTTATAAAAGTTGAATTTACTACTTTGGCCTCGGTGCTTTTTGCATTTAGTGCATCATCAGCATTTGCATTTTGGAAATGAGAATTTGAAATTTCTATAGGTGAATGATATGAGCTGAGCATACCGGAAAAATATACTCCGTTTACATAGGCATCAGAGCCATCTGAAAATCTTACATTTGACAGGGTGCTTTTTCCCGATGCATTGATTATAGCAAAGACTCCCCAAGGACTGTCTGGATTTTGCGCTAAAAAGCTTGAGTCAGCTGCTATTATATTACTGTAGCTAATTAGAGATGTGCCAGGTGCAAAATACAAGGTGGTGCCGGGCATTATTTTTAGACTATACCCTTTTGGCACGATTACTGTCTCGCTTATGCTATGAGTACCTGAAAGAATTATTTCATTACCACTTACAAAAAATATTTGGTTTAAAGATTTGAACTTTTCAATATCATCTATTAAATCAAAGTATTTAAATGCGTAATCATTTATTATTTTATCCTTAATATCATTATCTTTTATCTTCTTGCCAGTAACTCTATTTTCTAGAGTAAACTTAAATGATTTTAATTTATTTTGAAAATCTTTGGCAGCAATACCGGAACTGACAAGAAAAAATCTGTGCTGAGTAGTTTCAAAGTCTGGCTTATGGGTTATAGAGTTATATTTTCTTGTAGTAGCTAGTGATACATCCTTGTAGCCATTGAGCTTAGTATCCTCACTATCCAGCTCATTATTATTATTTAGATCATAATATATGTAATAGTTTTCTAAGTTGCCATCAATTAATTTAACTTCTACATTTTTAAAGTATAGATCTGCGCGACTGACAATATTAAGATCGAAATATGCTAAATTATTTTGATCGCTTGGCTCGCCAATAACATGGCTATCTATAGAAACCAGACTTTGACCAAAAGAATCCTTAACGCGATCAAAGTTCTGTGTTATTTTTTGCCTAAATTCCTTATGAGTGCTGTCAGCAAATTTATTAGGATAAATTTTTAATCTATCTTTGTATAATGCTGTTTTCATAGAATCATATATGTCGTCATATTCCTTAAGATCTTCTTTCAAATTATCGTCACTGCTGGCATAGTCATAGAGTAATTTATTTTTTTCATGAGCAAAAGTAGAATTTTCAAAAATTCTCCCAGCCAGCTCACCATAAAGCTCAAGATGATCATTTGCCTGCCCTTCCCTGCCACCGCCAACATCCCAGGGTATAAAATGAAATTTACCAGATGAGTTGTCAAAATAGAGTCGCATTGAATCTAAGATATGGTGATTAGCGTTTGAAAGTTCTTGCATCACTTGCCATGAGTAGATATTATCTTTATCGATTATGTTGAATATTCTTGTTGAGAAGTCATCATCACTAGAATTATTTAGCAAATCCTCTAATTTACTCAGCTCAGAATAGTGACCAAAGTTAAATTGACTGTCATCTGCCAATTTTTTCCAGCTGTCAAGGCTACTCCATAGAGAACCGCCGACTGAATAATTCGTGGTATTTGGTGACATGGTATTACCGTAGAAATTTGATTCATCCGGAGCTTCCCATTTTGTGATCATTTCCTTATTCCAATTTTCTATTATAAAATAGAGACTACTTTTGTTGCCATTAATTTTTAAATTTCCAAACCAACTAGCTGGGCGATAGAGACCAAATTTATCTGCACGATAATTATTAAATTCCTCTAGGGCAAAATATCTGTCACGAGGGATAATAAAACTAAGTTGCCTGTGCCCCTGAAAAGGCTTATCTTTATCAAATTTAATGAGATATGATTTTTTGGGAGCATTCCAATGAATGGCATTGTCCCCACGATATCTTACCTCGACATCATATGTTTCTTTGCCGTAGACGAATTTTGCAGGTACGTAGACGTGATCATAATAAATGACATTCATAAATCCAGAAGGGAGGCTATCATCCAATTCTTTTTGATCTTTTTCATCAATTATTAATTCATATTTTGGTGATGGATTTTTCTTAAAATAGTACGGCAGATAGAATATGTCGCTAGTTTTTCTAATTTTCCAATATATTGGCAGAAGCTTGACTGCTATTGGGTTAGAATTCAAGAATTCTGCTTTAGATTTAGCACTTAGCTTAAAAGTAAGAAATGGAATAATTACCATTATCAAAAGCAGTACAATAACTACTGAAAGTAGAATTTTTTTGTTTCTGATTATTCTGTAGATTAATTTAAGGAGTTTCATTTATATATTTAATTATTTTCTCTACTCTTTTTTGCCAAGTATACTCTTTTATGTCTTTTAAGGCATTGTTTGCTAGTCTACTGCCTAACTCTTTGTCTTCTATTAGCTTTACTATACCTACGGCAAGACTTTCTCTATTGTCCGGTTTTACCAGAAGAGAATTATTATCATTTAGAACTTCTTTAATTGTAGGCAAATTTGTTGCAATTATGGGTCTGCCGGAAGCCATATTTTCAAACATTTTAAGTGGCGACATGAAATATGCATAGTGCTCTGTCCAGGGAAAGGGCATCAAGCACATATCAAAAGCTTGCTGATATATTGCTAGCTCGCTGGTGTCTACTCTTCCTAGAAAGAGACAATTCTTTTCCACCCCTAAGCTACTAGCCAATTCCCTATATTCATCTATGTGCTCTCTAGCTCCTCCAACGGCAACAAAGATTGCATCGGGGTATTTGGTAACTACTTTTTTTAAGGCATGAATAATACCACTTAAACCCTTATCCATATTCTTTGTCTTAAAGGTTCCGGTGTAACCGAGTAAAATCTTATCTTCGGGCAGTTTAAGCTTTTTTCTTGCTTGCCTTTTATCCATTATTATACCAAAAATTTCAAGGTCAACTGCGTCAGGTGAAACTAATACCCTATTTTCTTTTACACCGAGTTTTACGAGCATTTTTTTAAGCTCATCAGTCAAAACTATGATGCGGTGACATTTTTTAAAATACTTGAGATAGTGCTTTTTTCTTCTAGGTAGTGAATGACCTTCCCAAACAACTGTTGTACTAAAAAGCTGAAGAATAGGTAGTAGATATTCATCTCTGGTGTATAGAATATACTCTCCCTTATTTTTCTTAAATAGCAGATAGAAAAAGAGACTGGTCATGAATATGAGGGCTTGAAATTTAATGTAAGTTCCGGAAGGAAATCGGATTAGCCATTTAGGATCGTAGGCCAATATTTTTTTGAGCTTAAAGTTTTTTTTGACTTGATAGAATTTGAAAGGGTCAATATTTTTAAATTCTTTATTACGCCTAGTCGGAACAACAAGCTCAACTTGAACGCCTTGGTCTCCCAGCTGACTACACATGTTTTTCATAATTTGAAATCCATGAGCTTTAGTGGTTGGTATTCTTATGTTAGCGATGTATAGGATTTTCATAGGATTAGTTTAGCCAAAAACTTAAGTCTCTATTTAGAAGTTTTCCCAGACCATCCACGTCTTGGCGGTAATTCTCAACTAATTTCCTTTTTAGATCTTCGGGTAATTCTTCTTTAACGACTGGATTATTACTGTCTGTTTCTTTTCTAAAATTTAGATAAACAATTTTTTTAACTAATAGATTAATTTTAAATATTTTTAAAAATTTTACTAACTTCATTCCATATTTATTTGCTTTTAATTTTTTTCTTATTTTAAATAGAATTCGTTTTAAACCTGGAACGTATGCCTTTTTAGCAAGTGTTACATTAATTTTCTTTTTAGTACTTGGGGCGACGAAATTCGGATCGGCTCCAAGGAATTGATATACTTGGCTCATTAGAGAAACGGGATCTCTAGTGATGTCATCATGAATAAGAATTAGCATTTGATCTCTGTCAAACAATTCTAAGTATTTTTGTAAGTGCTTGTAGTAGAAACTCTTGTTAATTTGCCCTCTTGGATCTTGCTCTATTTCGGCGCGAAGCGTTGGCAGAGTAAAATGCTCACGACTTTTCATATAGTGATAAAACGAAACTAGCTTATTAATAGGATTTCTGAGGCAAAATATTAATTTTGCATCTGGATATTTTTCTTTAATCCTTTTAGCTGCTAGGTCTGAATAGAGATACTCTGGCGAATACTCACCATTTAGTTTATTAAAATCGCAATCTGCAAAGAATTGGAAATATTCGTCATGATTGAAATTTTCTAGATCAAGTCTATTTAATTCTTTCTTTTTGGAAACACTAAAATCGGGATGCTCTTTAATGCATTCATAAATCCAGGAGGTGCCCGATTTGGGTGCACCAGTGCCGATAAAATCTGGTTTAAAACTTTGGCTATCCATAGTTATTTATTTAGTAAATTTATATATTGATTAATATTTTTCTCGGCATTAAATTTTGAGCTAACAAATTCACGTGCTTTTAAACGCATCAATTTATATAGCTCAGGATTATTTTTGAGATGTGAAATTTTTTGTGCAATTATGGCTGGATCCTTCTCAGGTACAACAAAGCCTGAGACCTGATCATCGATTGCTTCTGGTATACCACCGCTTGCGGTACCTATTACTGGGATGCCCATGTATTGGGCTTCAAGCAGAACTAATCCAAGACCTTCAAAATCCCCTGCCTCTCTGTCATAATATGAAACCAATGTGACAAGATTAGATAGTAGATAATATGGCAAAACCTTATCAACGCTGCCAGTTAAAATAATTCTATCTTTGACATTTAACTGTTCAATTAGCTCTTCGAGTTTTTTTTGCTCAGGGCCTCTACCAACAAGAATTAGTTTAACATTTGGATCTGATAGGCTAGCTATTGCTTTTATTAAATAGTCTAGCCCTTTCCTTGGAGCTAGGGTTGAGACGGAAAGTACTACAAAATCATTGGCTGATAGACTCAGATCTTTTTTAATTATTTCAGATTCAGTGCGAGCTTTTTCAAGTGAGTAGTTTCTAAGCATTGAATTTAGCGGAACGGCTGAATGAATTACTGTAATGTCTGGCCTTTTAATATTTAACCTGCGCGTTATTTCATCTTTAGTGAAATTACTCACAGCAATTACTTTGGTGGCGTGTTCAATGGCCCAGTTACGCAATTTGGCGTTGGTAGGCCTGATGCCGCTTGCTGCAGCGTCTGTTCCATGAAATGTAAGTACTGATTTTTTTCCGAAAATCTTGCTAAAAAAAACTACAAAAAAACCTACTGGAAAAAGATTAGTGGCATGGAAATAGTTGAATCTGAAAAATTTTATGAAATATATGAAGGTAGTAAATGCAATAAAGAAAAAGTTACGAGAATTGAATGCAACTAATTTTGTTTTTTTATTTAGTCGTTCATATCTTGGACGCGGATTTCCAAAAGATACAATTTGTACTTTATCTACCTTGTCACTGTTTGAGCTATTAATAGCCCACTCATAACTATAAGTGGCAACGCCACCCTTTGAAGGTAGAAATCCTGAGTTAAAAAAACAAATTTTCATAAATATTTTTTCTCAACTAAATAGTCTTTGAGTGACTCGTGCCATCCGCGCATGATGTTTAAGCCCAGTTTATCTAGTTTGTCATTTTCTAGTACTGAATAGTGAGGTCTTTTAGCAGGTAGACTTAGATCTTTTGATTTAATTGGAACTATATCAATTTGTTCATTTAAGCACTCAAAAATGTAGCTGGCAAACTCATATATAGAACAGTTGTCAACTGACGAGACATGGTATAGTCCGTATTTATTTGTCATAATTATTTTTAGTACTTGCCTGGCTAAATCAAGTGTGTAAGTTGGGCTGATGACTTGATCATCTACAACTTCGAGTCGCTTATCTTTTCTACCTTTCTCAATTAGACTTTCCACGATATTGCCGCCTTTACCAAGAGATCCTGCTGTGCCAAAAAGATATGAAGTTCTTATTAAATAATATGCGGATAATATTTTTTGCACTGATCTCTCCCCTTTTAGTTTTGAAAGTCCATAGCTATTGATTGGATCAGGATTATCTTCTTCTGTGTAGGGAGTCTTTCTAGCGGTATCTGCGCCAAAGACGTAGTCGGAGCTAAAGTGAACCAGGGGTAAATTAAATTTGGCGCAAACGCGGGCCAAGTTTTCAACCCCGCTATGATTAACGGCTAGAGCTTCTTCGGGATGATCTTCTGCTCGATCAACCAGGTTATATGCCGCGGTATTGATTACCATGTCTGGTTTTTGCTGTAACAAACTCTTTTCAATAGTTTTAATTTTAGTTAAATCAAATTCAGGATAGTTTAGATCAACTACCTGATTTGTTTCTAATATTTTTTTAAAATCAGTACCAAGCTGACCTGATGCACCAATTAGAGCGATCATAGAATTTTTTTTGCTATATTTTTTAATCCCTCTATATAGAACATGGGCCTTCGGGGACTTGTGTAGTGTTTGACAATTGTGTTTTCATTTACATTTCCTTTTATTATATAGCTTGACTGAGGTAAAACTTTAATATTATCAAGAACTGTAGCGTAGCCGGCTTGTTCAATAAAGTGCTTATTTTTAGCATTTTTAGTATCAATTCTATCTAAGTACTCGGTTAGTTTATCTAAACTGAAATTATCTTTATGATAGAGAACTATACCTGAATTAAGTTCAGACAGATGATGGTCGAGCTTTTGACCGTTTTTGAAGTAAACTGGACAGCCAACACCTGAACCTTTCATAAGTAGAGAGTTTTTGGCGCCAGATTCAATTTCTGCTTCAATTTCTTCTGGTTGCTTAAACCATAGTAAGTCACTGTCTATAATTAGATGAATTTTTTTGTCAGAGACAAAATATGGGTCGATTAGCTTAGATAGTAAGAAGTATTCCGGGTATTTGGTTCTAAAATTATATATGGTTGAATATTGTATAAGCTCATAGGTATGAGCTTTTAGAAAATATTTTGGCTCAATTATGTGAGCGCGGGGAAATATTTTGTTTATAATAAACTTGTCATTATTTTCTAGAGTTCCATCGCTGTGGATATATAGGTCCCCTGATGAGCTAAAGTACTTGTAGAAACTTGCCAGAGACCATAGGAGCATTGTTAGATCTCTGTGACATGATAGAATGTGAATTGATAGATCTTTGTTCTTTGACGATTCATTAAATACTTTTTTTGATTTAAATATTTTTTTAGCTACAATAAAGCGATAAAAAAAATACCCAAAAGGTGCTCGGTATTCTAGTAATACTTTTTTTAAATAAAATAGTTTCAATTTAAGATTTTTTAATATCATTTATATAGGTTAATTATTTTTTTAACCAAATTGTCTAGATTATGGTTTTGCTGCACTTCGGCTCTAAGTTTTTCTTGGAGCTCTTTTCTGCTCTCTGCGTCAAGTGCTATTATACTTTCGATCTTATCTGCAAGAGCTTTTGGGTTATCTTTTTCTACCATTAGATTATCTGGCAAAATACCGACGAATGCTTCATTTGAAGATACAGCAATGCAAGCAGATGACATGGCTTCAAGAACTGCCTTATCAAGGCTACCGGTATTTGAAAGATTGATAAATAGATCTGATTGCTTTAAATACTCAGGTGTCTTATTGTTTGCAATGGGTCCTAAAAATTTTACTGAATTTTCTAGTTTCATGTTTGTGACCATTGTTTTTAGATTATCAAAATATATTTTTTGTTTTTTTAGTCCGGCTGCTCCGATGATATTTAGTCTAATATTTTTAATCCCCTTCTCAGACAAGTCGTAAATTGCTTTGATCATTGATTCATAGTCTTTGGTGGGTGAAATTCGACCTATGGTAATAAGTCTAAAAAAATCGGATTTATCCTCTGGCGTAGCCTGAAACAAATTTGTATCAATGCCATGACCTAAAATATTTACTTTCTTTTTAGTTTTCATTCTAAAACTTAGCTTTGATGCTGTTACGTACTCACTAACAAAAAGTTTCGTGAGGCGAAGTTTCCAGTCGACTGATCTATGCATATACCATTGAATAAGTTTTTTTCTGTAGATCAAGCAAAAGGGACCAGCGATAATAGAGTAAATTGGCATCATGTGGGCAAAGACGCCGTCTGCTCTTTTGACATGTCTTAATAGAAGTAATTTAAAGCGAATTAATTGAGATAGCTTATTTTTGCCTTTTTCCTTACCGAGTGAATATATTTCAATATTACCTGGCAAACCTTCAGTATTACCCTTTTCCTGACATATAACAATTAGCTTATCTGTTTCAGCTCCTATTTTTTTTACCCAATTATAAATAAACCCGGCTAGCGAGTCGTTTTTATCCACTTTTCTTGTGATCATTAGTAGCGTCATAGCTCAAAGGTTAAATGAGGAGCAAATTGATTTGCTCTGAATACTTAGAGCGGGTCTTGCGTTATGCCCCGTTGGCATCGCAAGGACCTACACCTTACTATGAAAAATACCATTTTAATCCTAATAAATCAAGATATATGGTATAATATATGTAGATGTGGATAAAAAGCAACAAAGGAATAAATGTTATTGAGGTTATAGTAATTGTAGCACTCGTTTTCGCAATGGTTGCAGTTTCATACTTATCTGTAATGGCCAGTGAGAAAAAAACTCGTGATTCAGAAAGAATTTCTGATATTTCTCAAATTGGTAGACTTTTTTACAAGGAATGCTATATGCCTGCCGGCGGTGGTGGCGATTATGATCTAGTTGATATCTTTGACGAAATCATGGAGATTTATCCTGAGCAGAAGAAATATATTAGTGGTGATTTTATTGATCCGACTGTAGGCAGCGATGAAAAATCCTACTATACCTACAGAGTTGCGGAAGATGGAAAACACTGTGTACTGTTTGCGAGCCTTGAAGGCCAGAATGAATCAATCACTTTACCCGCAATAGCTGTTCCAACAATGGGTGGAAGAACGGGGGTATTTGAAGCTACAAGTGAAGGAGTTAATGGGAGCAAGAAATTTTATCAGGTTTCGAAATAAGGTTTAATTTTTAATAAAATAAAACTCCATTTCATGGAGTTTTTTGTTTGTTTATTATTTAAAAATTATTAGTAGTGTACCGCAAGTTACAATAATTAATTGATGTAAGATATAGACTGACATGTCCTCGATTTTAATTTTCCATTTTATTTGCAGTGCTATTGCTGAGGCAAAGAAAAAACCAATCGGGAAACCTATTAATATACCGTAACCAATTACTAACTTGTATAAAGGTGTAGCTAAACAATAGATGATGGTAGCTATTAAAACTGAAATGATAGATACGGTAATTGTACATGTCAGACACGTTTTTACGAATGGCTTGTGATCATCTCTAGCAAATAGCCAGGCAAGAAAACCGTTTAGTAATAATACCGTGAAGGTTGATAGCAATACGAACAGAATAGAAGACTGACTACTGAAATTGAAGTTGTACTCAAAGATAAACACCCACCAGACGGCAAGAACACTAAAAATCAATGAGAATAAGGAATAGCTTTTGTAATTCTTTTCTCCTTCTGTCATTTTTATCTCCTTTTTTATGATTTTTTAGATAATTTGTATCACTTGATAATAGCGTAAGTTTTATTTTTTGTCAAGGTTTATCTGCTAAATTAGAGGTTTAGTAACTTTTCCTATCTTTACATAAACTGACATAGAGAATTGGAACCATAACTAAAGTAAGAACTGTAGAAAACGCTAGTCCCCAGATAACTGTCCATGCAAGGCCCTTCCAAAGCTCACTGGCAAATATTAGTGGGAAAATTCCAGCTATAGTAGTAGCTGAGGTTAAAAATATCGGTTGCATTCTGGCTTGTCCTCCCTCGACTATACTTTCAAAAAAATCCATGCCACCCTTGATATTTTTATTTATCCGATCAACGAGCACAATTGCGTCATTAACTACGATTCCAGCCAGAGAGACTATGCCGATAAATGCTGGTAGACTGAATGGTAATCTTAAAATATTTAAACCAAAAACTACGCCGATTATTGCTAGAGGTACAGTGAAGATTATGATAAACGGCTGCCTAAAGGAATTAAACATGAGAATTAGAATGGCTGAAATAAGAAGCACAGCAACAATCATTGAAGTAAATATCTCTCTAAATGATTTTTCAATGTCTTCTGTTTCACCGCCAACTGAGATGGAATAGTTCTGTGGAACAAGGATGCTAGTTTTCTTTGTCTCAAATTCTTCTAATATTTTCTTTAGATTTTCACCTTTTTCAATATTTGAGGTGACCCTAACAATCCTATCTCCGTTTCTATGAGTAATTCCAAGAAGTGACGGCTCAAGGCTTACAGTAGCAAGTTGAGATAGGGCTATAGCATCTCCTCTAGGAGAAGCAAGCAATATATTTTCTACGTCATCTACTGAACTAAATTTTTCTTCATCATACCTGACTATGATATCAACATCTTCGCCGTCTATGGTTACAGTTGATGCTGTGGCACCGTAAATGGCAGTTCTAACTGCACTTGCAATTGAACCGGTATTAAAGCCGTAAAAACTTGCACTCTCTCTATCGATGGTAAAGACAAATTCACCGGTAGAAGTTTGCAGATTGCTCTTTACATTTAGTGTGCCATCCATTTCTTCTAATGTTTTAATTACATTATCTGAGAGTACGGCTAACCCTTCAATTTCTGGACCGAAAATTCGAACTTCAATCGGTGCACCTGTTGGAGGGCCGGCGCCGGCTTCTTCGACGGTAATCTTAGCACCTTTAATAGATTTTGTTTGTTCTCTTAAATCCTCTGCCAGTTCAAAGCTCTTTTTGTCACGCTTGCTTTTGTCGGTTAAATTAATCACGATAGAAGATAAGTGTGAACCTAGCGATGAACCGCCGTCAAACGAGCCTTGGACGCCAATACTGGTGACATATGTTTGAAGACCAGGCAACTCAGCGACTATCTCTTCTACATTTCGTGTAATTTGTTCGGTTGAGCTTAGATCAGACCCTGTTGGTAGCTCAACATTAACTTGCATGAATCTTATATCAATTGATGGAAAAAGTTCAACGCGCATAATCCCTGTGACCATAGTGGCTATTGAAACAAAAAATAGGACCCAGGCAAGTAAAATAGCTCGTCTGCGTTTCTTTTTGTTTGGCAGTAAGTCTCTCATAAAAGCAGCGTATCCTGGTCTAAGCTTATTGATTAACTTGGTAATCACATTAAATCTTTGGGGTCGCTCAATAGTTGAGATTTTCTGTTTTTTTACTCGTCTGGCTGCCATGGTTGGAATAATAACGAGAGCCACAAAAAGAGATGAGAGCAGTGTGGCAGAGATTGTTTTCGGCAATATGCCCATATATTCCCCCATAATACCAGATACTAATAGCATTGGTATAAATGCGGATACGGTAGTCATGGTACCGGCAATTATAGGCCACTTGAAGTTCCAGACAGATAGCGTGGCAGCTTGAAGGGGTGAATAGTAATATTTATCACCCAGATACTCAACAATTCCTTCTATAACAACAATGGAGTTATCTACCATGAGTCCAAGAGATAGGACAAGGGCAAAGAGAACCATACCATTTAGTGTTTCTCCTTGAACTTGTAACCAAATAAAACTCATTAAAAATGCAATTGGCACAGAGAGCGCCGTGATCATGGCTGACCTGTATCCGAGAGCAAGAAGCAATAGAATAAATATTAATACCATTGTTTGCATACCACTACGTGCTAGTACTCCTAAGTCTTCTTTAATAAATACTGAATTATCATTTGATTGAATAATTTTTAACTCTTCGGCTATGCCACCACTTGCTTTCAGAGTTTCAATTCTTTCATCTGTGGCTTCGATAATTTTGATAATATTGCCACCTGTTTTTTTGTAAACCATAAGAGAAACCGACTCGGCAGAGCGTTCTCCGCTGGTTCCAATGCGAGATAGAGTATTTTCCTCTTCCTCGCCGTCTATAACTTGACCTATGTCTGACAGGTAAACTGGTGATCCTCCGAGATTGGCGACAACTATTTGACGCAGATCTTCAATACGGCTAATTTTACCTTTTATTCTTACGTTGTAATTAAACTGATCTACTTCAATGTCACCGACTGGTAGTGTAATGTTGGCTGATCTTATTGCTCCTGCTATTTGAGAAATGGATAAGTTAAATGAAGCAAGCTTAGATTGATCAACAATTATCTGGAACTCTCTGTCAGGTTTGCCTACTACTTCAACTTTTGACACCCCGTCAACATCTTCGAGGGCACTTTTTAGATTATCAGTGCAACTTTCTAAAATTTCCCTAGAGCAGTCGCCGACTAAACTGTAAGTAACAATTGCAAAATCATTGAATCTGATTTCAGTAACAACCGGAGCTTCTGCTTCTGAGGGAAGCTCAGGCCCTGCTCTGTCGACCGCTTCTCTTAATTTTTGAAATGATTGCTGAAGGTCTGCTTCGGCTACAAACTCAACGAATATTGATGACAAGCCATTACCTGAAGTTGAATCAAATTGTTTAAGATCTTCTACGTTTTTAATCTTATCTTCAATTTTATTAGTTAGTAGATCTTCAACATCTTCCGGGCTACCACCAGGTAAAAAAGTGTTAACTACCGCAAAAGGGACTTTAATTTCTGGGTTTGCCTCTCTGGGAAGTGAGAATAGGGCAAAAAAGCCCATGGCGACAATGCTTATTAGAATTAAATAAGTAAATCGATAGTTTTTTATAAAAAATCCAAAAATCGAGCCTTTTTCTTTTTTGTAGGCTCGATCAAGTCTTTGTCCTTGTGTGAGTTCAAAATTATTATCCATATATTACTCTTTACCAATAGCGTCGCCGTCTTCAAGGCTTTGATGGCCTACTGTAATTATTTCATCTCCAAAATTAACTCCGGAGATAATTTCGACAGAATCACCTTCAATGTCGCCGGTAATGACGAGAGCCTTTTTTGCAAATCCGTTATCATATATATATATAAATTTTTCTGTTGGAGTTATGATGACGGATTTAAGTGGAACAAATATTGTAGACTCGGTATTGGCGTCTCCCTCTTCAATTGCTTGAGCTGTTGGAATAATTACATCAACAAATGTTTCTGGAATAAGCTCTGAATCATTATTAACAAAAAGAATTTCAACTTTTACTTTACGAGTAACAGGATCTGCTGCCGGATCAATAGCGCTGATCAGTCCTTCTAGTTCATCGTTAATTTTCACGGTTGAGCCAAGGCTAATTTTGTAAATATCGTCTGAACTTAGACTGACTACGACTTTAACTAGATTGCTCTGAGAAACCTCCGCCACTTTTTGACCAGGCATAAGCTCTGAACCTAGTTCAATTGATTTAAAAGTAATTTCACCTGATATTGGTGCTGAAATTGACAGATTATTTAGACTTTTTTCGGCTATTCTGAACTGTGCCTCTGCTGCTGAAAGAGCGATACCTGATGACAGGATTTGAGACTCACGTGAATCTTTTGCATTTGATAGTGCTGCGCCGGCATGCTCTAGTGAGAGATTTGCTGAGACTAGATTAATATCAGCTCCTTTTAGGCCAGCCTCAAGAGAGTCAAGTTCAATTGCAAGACCTGCGTCGAGATTTTTTAGATTTGATTCAGTTGCTTGAGCAGCTGACAGCTCTGCGAAAAATGATTGTCTTAGCCCTTGATAGGCTGCTTTTTGAGCAAGAAGAGTTGCTTCAGGTAACTTGTCATTTGGAATGGTCGCATCTATTACTCTAAGAGTATCTTCAATGGCAGCCTGGGCGTAGCTCATTGCCTGGACAAGAGATGGAAAATTTCCAACTACATTTTCTGCAGTAATCGCATCATCCCTGAGTAAACTGTAGGCATCTTTAGCTTTTACATATTCTGCTGTCGCATCGTATAGCGCTTGGGAGTCTCTAGCAGAAATACTCGCCGCAATTCCTGGGAGCTGCACAGAACCTTCAACTGCAATGATATAGTCGACCTGGAAGAGTGCATTTTCTAGTGAACCAAGGTATGAGCTATATGAGGAGAGACCATTTTGCAAGGTCATTTGATGAGTTTGCGCTTGAATTGTTTTACTGTTTTCAAGATAGCTCTTTGCGTTACTGGCTGTAATAGCTGCTGCATTGACTCGCTCTTCAGCATTTTCTAGATTAAGCTCGGCTTGCCTGACTGATTCGTCTAAGAGCCTTAGGGTTATGTTAAAATTTTGCTGAGTGTTTAAGTAATTAGTACTAGCGCTATTGAAATTAGACATAGCTACTTCGTTGTTCAAGCTTGCTAAAACTTGACCTGCATCAACGATGTCTCCTGGTTCATAGTAAATTCCGGTAACTGTACCTGAGTTTAGAGCAACTATATTTACTTTTGTGTCAGCCTTAACTACTCCACTAGTTTTAATGCTATTTAGTGAATCTGTCACATCTCCGATAGTAATAGTTTGAACTGGAGCTACTGTTTGACCAAGAACTTGGCCATTATTTTCATCTTTACCATTTCCTGATGCCAGAATGCCACCTGTTACAACAACAGCAAAAAGCGCAACAGTTATAATGATATTGCGTTTTTTACGTCTTTTAAATGATTCTAGGAAATTGACACCGAGTTTCTTTAGCATAGTTTGTTATATTTTAGTAAATTAGGTGCTATATATATGTATATATCTATATATAGGTGATTTTATATATTAGAACTTATATTAGACTATTTTAACCCTTTTGTCAAGAGTTGGCAAATTTTAAAAGCCCTGAGCTATTTCAGGGCTTTTCTAATATTAAGTTCCTTTTAAATATTACCGTGTAACTGTGATCGAGGTAGTGTTTTCTGCTTCGCAGGCACTAACTGTTATAGATCCATTTGAATTATATACAACATAATAGCCAGTTAGAGTTGACGACCATGAGCCATCACCATTAGGGCTTACTGGCAACTGACCGAGATACCCTTCACGTACAAGCTCATTTAAGTTCACACAATCATCAGTTGCGGCGACAGCCGTGCACGCTGCTGCGTTGCATCCAGTTGTTGTTGTGGCATTACTAATCATATATTCAGTACCAGCAACAACATCTGCTACTGATGTATCTTTTCTAAGACCATAGGCATGACCACCCCTGTTGTCAACTTGGTCAACTTTAACAGCGCTAGCAATATTTGCCACATCTGACCACCTAGCAGCGTCACGAGAGTCTTTAAACCTGGTTAAAGGATCAAGCGCTACAAAAGCAACTGCGGCAATAATAGAGATTATTGCAATAACGATTAATAGTTCGATTAAAGTAAAACCTTTTTTATTCATTGTTTTTCTAGTTAGTTATTATATAATAAATCAACGTAGTACTTCTATTTCAGTAGCACCTTCTGACTCACAGGCTCGAATAGTAATAGTGCCTGTTGAGCTTTTTTGCAAAGTATATCCTGTGTAGTTTTCCGACCAAGTGCCATCGCCGTCAGGGCTAACTGGAACGTCACCCATATATCCTTCAGTCACCAGACCGCTTAAATTTACGCAATAACTGTCTCCACTGACATCTGTGTCACAATAAGTGTTGTAGTCATCGCAACCAACTGCATTAGCTCCATCTGAGATCATATATACTGAGCCGACGTTTGCATTTAATACTGAGGTAATATATCCTCCTCCATTATCTACTTGGTCAACCTGAATAGCCTCTAAGATCGTTGTTACTTCTTGCCATCGAGTAGAATCTCTTGAATCCTGAAATCTTTTGAGTGGATCTAAGGCAACAAAAATAACAGCAGCAATAATAGCGATTATTGCGATCACAATCAGAAGCTCTATTAATGTAAAGCCTTTTTTATTCATTAATTTTATTATAACATATTTACCGATTTATTTCATCCACATAGTCAGAAAAAGCCCATCCAGCAGTAGTTGTGGATAACTCAATTCTGTACCAATCTCCTGAAACCTCGGTAAAAACAAATTCATCTTCTGGATATACCTTTTCTATGATCTCAAAGCTCGTACCTGGGCCTTGTCTAATATTTAAAAATCCTGTTGGAGTGTCAGTGATAACTATAGTTGGCTTTGACTCAATGACTTCTTCAATAATTACTTCATCGACAATAGGTACTTCAAATTCAAGAGCAGCTTTTTTTGCTTCGTTTAGTTTTTCCTTTTGCTTATTTTTATAAATAAATGCAGCAAAGACTAACCCAGCGCCAACGATAAGGATAATTAATAGAAGAATTAATTTTGATTTATTACCTGACTGCTCAGGCTCTTCAACGGTTTTCTTTTTTACTTTCTTATGCACTGGCTCATCACTATTTTTCTTTACTTTTTTCTTTTTCTCTACTGGCTCAAGAGTAGGATCGCTTTTCCATCTGGTATCAATACCTCTTAGAGCCGCGCCAATAGCGCCAAGATAGATCAGTTTTGCTTTCTTGTCATGCAGGGTTGAACTTGCTAGAACTACTGGAAGCTCTAGCTGACCTGACAAATATTCGGCTAAACCTTTTATTTTAGAGCTACCACCAAGAAGAATGACTTGCTCAAGGGGATGATCTGATTTTGTATACCAGTATTCAAGTGAGCTTTTAATTTCTTTAATAATCGGATCAAGGGATTTCTTAAGGCCATCTGCTTTTTTATCCTTACCATTAATACTGACTTCTTTTTTAAGCTTTGCAGCAGCGGTAAGGTCTATTGAAAGATTTTTTGATAGTTCGCTGTTTATAAACTCCCCTGCTTTATAAAATGAATAGGTGAGTTTTAATTTATCTGCCTCAAATACAGCAACGTGGGTTGAAACTGCGCCAATATCAATAAGGCAAACTGGTTTTTTAATTTTTTCTTCAATAACTGCTCGCCTGGTAGCAAAAATTTCAAAATCAAATTTTACTCTAATTTTTAGATCTTTGAAAAATTGTTGCCATTTGTATAGCACATCGCTTGGAGCTGCTGTGACAAAAACTGTGACATTTCCTTTTTTATCCTTTTGCTCGCTATATGTATAAACCAGATTATCTTCTGAAAGAGGTATTGAGTTAACAATTTCTTCTGAGATGAGTTTCTTTCTATCTTTTTTCTTATGATCCTCTAGGGCAATAGTTAAAGTATAGACTTGAGCTTCTGGGATAGAGAAATATACTGTGCCTGGTTTTATTCTATATGGAGAAGCTTCTTTAAAAAGCTTTTTTATAACTTCTTCTAGTTTGTCTTCGTCAACTATTTTTCCACGTTCAACTATACCGCCTCCAAACTTGGCGCGGTTAAAACTTTTAATTTGGGCTAGTGATCCACCGCCAACAAGCTCAACTAGTTCAATTGAGCGGTCAGCAATATCTATGCCAACTGTATTTTTTTGGAGTATATGGAGCATGGTATTTAGTTATCTAGTTCCTCCCAGGAAGAAATAGTGGTATTACTGTCAGATAGAGTGACTTGAACTTCAATCTTTTTATTATAATCATCAACTGTTCCAGTAACTACAATAGTTCTGTCATTACCACCTTGTGTTACTGTAATTATACACGATCCGGTGTCAAAATTCAAAGTTCCTCCAGTGTAGCTGGGGTAACTTCGAGACTGCCTGACGGCTTGCTCTGCGCAACCTTCAGCGATAGACAGGGCTTCACCTGCTTTGCCTGAATTGTAACCAAGTTCAAGCTCACCCAGTCCAAGTAGAGACGAGTTAAAAGCCATAATGAGAGTTGCGGCAGCGATTATAACAATTGTTAGTAGTGCTGCTACGCCGCGCTCATTATTCACGCGCTGATACTGCTGTTTGCCAGCTTTGGGTAAAATCATAGTGTACATCAGTTCCTGTATTATTAAATTCAATAGTTGCATTAATTTGCACATTTTCAAAGTCACTTGTGCCAGTTAAGTTCGTGAAAACTAAATTTGTTACCTTAACTTCGTCTGAAGTAATATTCACGTAAGCACTAGCACCTTCTTTTATTTGAAGTTGCCCGTCATCTGCAGAGAGAGAAATTAGTGTTGGATTTTTGGCGGCATCTGCCATTTGAAGTGATAGAACTCCTGGGTCTGAGCCAAATGTAGATGAGCCGATATTAACCCCTTCAGATGCTCTAACTCTTTGAGTAACAAAATCAAGAGCCACTCTGGAGTTTCCTTGAACTTCTTGCACTACATAATTTTTGTTCCTAGAATCCCCTATAGAAAAAGTAAAAACAACAAAACCTGAAATTACAGTCCCGACAATGGCTGTGTAAATTATTGTTTCAACTAATGTAAATCCTCTATTCATAATTAATAACCGATTAATTTAACATCATCAACATATGTATGCTCTCCGTTTTTTGAACTTTTTGAACTAAAGCGCAATTTAAAGGTTGAGACTGCATGAGCATCAGGCAAGCTGAATGACTCAAGCATCCAGACGTCATCTGTTGGATTTATATACTCTGCGATTTGAGTCCAGGTTCCATCTATGCCGTTAGTAGAATCGGTAGAATACGCTGCTCGAAGCCCTTCATTATTATCCGTATCATCGCTTTGCCAGTAATAATCAATTGTAATTGAGCTGTAGCTTGATAGGTCTATGGCAACATACGCCATATCGTAGGATTCAGGTGTATAGAATCCATGATCACAATCTTCAAAAGTTAAATGATTACCACCTGAAGGAGAGGCGCTTGCGTCTTCATTAGAGACCTGCACGTCATTATTATCCCCATTGCCCTGAATGATTGACCAATTAGGCTCATCTTGACTGGTGTCCCCTGATCCATTCCATTTACCGTCAGAGCTTGGAAAAGTTTCGTGAAAAATTGTAGTGGCAGACAGGGTTGTAGAATTAACTACATTAGAAATACTTGAAGTGTTCGGTATTTCGTCAGATGTTTTAATGGCAAAATAGTAGATGGTGCCAATAGATAGGCCTGAGACAGTCATTGATTCAGAACTACCAGCAACTGATGGTGTTGGTTCACCTGTTGCTTCTGTAGCTGAACCAAAGTTAGCAGCAGTAATGAGCGAAGTTGAATAGCGCACGTCATAGGTCGTAGCTGTGCCACTTGCCCCATCATCACCTGGAGCTGTCCAGGCAAGGTCAACTGAGGTAGCTGTTGGATTGGAAGCCGCTAGATTCGTAATAGCTTCAGGAGCAACAATGTCGCCACTTGGCAAACAGCAGCAAGTATCAGCCGATGGGCCATCGATACAATAGCTGTCACCCGCTGATTCATATATTTCTCCGTTATTGCTACATTGTTGAGTATTTCCTCTACATGATCCAGTGCTGTATCCAGATCCTAGTCCCTGACAATACGCTGCACAAGTTGCTACTCCGCAGTCAGGCGGATAAAAAGTAGTTGTTTCAGCAATAGTTTCATTGTCAAAAGTAAAGAGAAGTGAAACTGCTTTACCGGACATTGAGCCAGCCCAAGTATATGCGTCAACATCAATTGTGGCTCCGGCTGGAATAGTTAAATCGTTATCGCCAAAATCAAGAAGGATACCTGAATCTTGTCTAGAAGTTGGGGTGCAATTCCAACCACATTGCCAATCCCAGCGAGCTCCTCCATCAATAGTTACATTTTCAATATTAGCTGTACTATTCCATGTTGGAGTAGTGCTTATGATAGTTGAATCATCAGGGCAGTTATTTGTAAGTGTCAGATCAATCAAATCCTTATTACTATTAGTAGAATCAAAGCAGGCTGAGTCAGTATCAATACCCAGGCATTCCCCACCAGCGAGGTACCACCAATTTGATATGTAGGCTGTACGGATGATTGAGTTTATGATGGACTCTCTGATCATCCAGCTGACTTCTACTTCAACTAGCTTGGTATAATCATCTAGAGTACCTGATACTGCGATATCTCCGTTTCCGTCACGATATACGTCAGAGATGGTGATAGCTCTTGAGTATTGTCCTATTGTTTCGCTTGAAGCACTATTTAAGACCCATTGACCGCCGCTGACAGCAGCTACACAGTTGGTACAAGTAAGGAGATCCCAATCTCTATCTTTGACGGCTTTGACTGCTTCAATTCCTTCAGCAGCCAGAGCGTCAGCTTCAGTGTATTCGCCGCCTTGTTCAAGGGTCGTAAAACCGCCGAGTGTCATTGTGATCATAGCTACTGCGATCAAGCTAAAAATAGCCATGGCAATAATGACTTCTAGAATGCTTGAACCTTTTCTATTGTAACTTAAATTTAGGTTTTTTAGCATGGTAAAAACCTGAGTTATCCTTATATATGTTTATTATGTCATTATATGGGGGGAATTTCTAATACAAATAAAAAAGATCCATATTTATTATTTCTGGATCTTTTATTCTATGTATGATTTATTACTACTTTTGCAGTATTTTTTTACTCGTTTTCGATCTTCTAATATCTCTTATTATGGCGCTAGTTATTATTATTACAGTACCAGCAAAGCAACATGCCCACCAGGCTTTCATATTTTGATCTTGATTAAAATATAGCGATGCGAAAACTATCAGTCCTATGACACCAGGTATATAACCACTTTTTTCTATCATGATAGTAGTTATAATTTTTTTGATCATTTTTCCTCCTGTAGATTGTTTATTGTCTATTGAATTACTGCCTAGAAACATTTAAGTATTACATATTTTCTGTCTGTTGTCAATATAAACAAAAAACGCATTAAATATGCGCTTTTTTAATACAATAAGGGTATTCTACTCCTCCTCAATAACCCCAAAAGAATTAATAGTTATTTCTCGCTCTTCCCCTATTTCATGAGTTAGAGTTATTGTTCCTACATTATTTGGCTCAGCTAGCCCTTTAGTAAAATTAGTTTCCCCATTAGCAATTGTAGTTGATAGCGTCATAGTTGAATCAAGTTCCATCAATCTGTCATAGCTAGCATCTCTTGCAGCGTAGCTTGCTCCCTGATACAAAACATAGCTATCTGCATTTAATTTTACCCCATGAGATGAATTATTTAATCTAGACTCTGAATTTTCCCTAGCTGTTCTAAATGTTTGGATTAATAAGGAAGTTGATTCATTCAATTGACTTTTAACTTGCAGATTACCATAAATTGGCACAGCTGCTGCAGCAAGCACGACTGTAATAGCTATAGTTATTAATAGTTCTGTTAATGTAAATCCTTTCATAGATTATTTGGGTATATACATTGATTCAATAATTTTAATCAGATCCTCATGATTATATTCCTTCTTTGATGTTACGCTTTGGGAGATTAGCATGAAAGTATCGCCTTGCTCTAAATAAAGACCTGCCCTCTCATCCTTAGTATATTTTTTTCCTTCAAAATTATTTACTTCTATATTTTCTAAATATACATTTTCTCCTACATATGGTCCTTTGAGAAATTCTTCTTTATAGCTCAATGGATGAATTAACAGATTAATATTTATATTTTTATCTTGATTATAGAAAAACATAGCAGTTGTCCCAAGCTCGCTATGGCGAAAATCTAGATGTAAATCTTCAGGGATATATCCTGGTAGATATATGGCATAGTCTGCTGTTTCTTGTGCCTTTTGAGCAAGTTTAGTAATTTGATCTTTTGACTGAGGAAAATCACTTTTTGGTTGATAAAAAAGAATAGCAGCACCAATGGCTATTGCAGCGATCAATATTAATATGATAATATTTTTTTTATTCATGAATTTACCTCCTAACATTGCCCGTAATTTGATAAATTGGAGTTATAATTGACAAAGCCAAAAATGCTACTACAAGACCGATAAAGATTAAAAGCATTGGTTCTATGGCAGTGGCTAAAGATTTGGTTGAAGTATCGACCTCTGTTTCATAAAAGTCTGATAGATAAAACAGGGTATCTTCTAGGTTTCCTGATTTCTCCCCTACTTTTATCATTCTAACTGTCATCTTTGAATAAAGTTTTGGATACCTTTTTAAGGCGGTAGATAATCCTGTTCCTTTGGTGACTCTTTTTACTACAGTACTTAATGATTTTCCATAATAGTAATTGTTTAGTGTACTCGCCGTAATATCAAGTGCTTCGTCAATATTTAGTCCACTTTTAAGTAGAGTCCCAAGAGTGCTGGCAAATCTAGATAAATTAGTGTGTCTAGTAATTTTACCAACTATTGGAAGACGCAGTAGTACCCAGTGAATAGCTGGTTTACTAAACTTTCTTTTTAGTAGCCACCAGAAAAAAATTACTACAGCTATGGTGCCTATAAATATCCAGGTGCCTTGATCGCGGATAATGTGCGATGCCCAGATAAGGGCTCTGGTTGTAAAAGGAAGCTCTATTTTTAGTCCTTCAAAGAGTGGCGTGATTTTTGGTAGAACTAAAAAAGCCATGGCTAATCCTAAGAAAAATGCAGCTACAAAAACTACTATAGGATAAAACATGGCCCCTTTAATTTTGGATCTTAATTCTTTTTCTTTTTTAAGTTGCTCGGCAATGTTGCCTAAATTTTCTTCGAGTGTTCCTGATGCTTCGCCAGCCTTGGTTGCGTTTATGAAAAGGCCGGAAAATATTTTTGGGTAGCGTCCCAGAGACGCTGAGAGAGTCTGACCTGCTTGAATTGAGCTGTATACCCCTTTTAAAACACTTTTAAGCCTGCCTGATGCTTGATCGGCTGATATTTCAACGGCTTCAGCAATGGTTAGGCCGGACTTGAGCATGACAGCTAAATTCTTAGCCAGTACTGCTTTTTCTGTATGACCTACTTTGCCAATTGCAATATTTAGATCCAATGGACCTTTTTTAACTTTTTTGGGCATGGGTTTTGTTTAATCCTTGGTGACTCGAAGTACTTCTTCTAAGGTGGTTTCACCTTCTAGTATTTTTTCTAAGCCATCTTCTAGCATTGATTTCATACCTTGCTCGCGTGCTAGTTTATTTAGTTCAGTTGAAGTTGCATTTTTAGTCACGAGTGCCTTTATCTCATCGCTCATTGTTAGAAGCTCAAATAATCCGGTTCTTCCCATATATCCGGTATGGCCACAGGTTTTACAGCCAGCTCCTTTATAGAAATTGATTTGACCTATTCCTTTTCTTCTGGCTTGTTTTAAATAGTCTTTAATATGCTCGTTACTATTTAAAATCTTCATGTCTTTTTTATCAAGCCGGTAAGAGACGCGGCAAGTATTACAAATGCGCCTGACAAGTCTTTGAGCTATAACAATATTAACTGTAGAAGCAACCAGATATGGCTCAACGCCCATATCTACCATTCTAGGCAGTGTTGTAGCTGCATCATTGGTATGAAGGGTAGAAAGCACTAAGTGGCCTGTGAGCGACGAATTTACAGCAATTCCTGCGGTTTCTTTGTCTCTAATTTCACCAACCATTATAATATCAGGGTCTTGTCTGACAATTGCTCGAAGGCCTTTGGCAAAGGTGAGCTCTGTTTTCTTGTTAACCTGAATCTGAGAGATACCATCAATATCATACTCAACTGGATCTTCAATAGTTGAAATATGAACTGATTTTTTATTTAATATCTTTAATACAGCGTAGAGTGTTGTTGTTTTTCCAGATCCGGTTGGACCAGTAACAAGTATCATGCCATGCGGACTTTTTATAGTGGCTCTGATTTTTTTAAGATTATCCCCAACAAGCCCGATTGCTTCTAGATCAAATTGTCTGCTTTTAGCCGAAAGCAGTCTCATAACAATATTTTCACCTTCAACAATTGGGACGATTGAAACTCTGACGTCCACCGTTTGATCTTCATGGGCAAATCTTAGTTTGCCATCTTGGGCTGCTCTGTGTTCATCTGTTCTCATTTTGGCCAGAATCTTAATGCGAGTTAAGAAAAGCTCATACATTTCTTTGGGTAGCTCTAGCACTTCGTGCATTACGCCATCAATTCTAAAGCGGACTATAATTCTTTTTTGCTCAGGCTCAACATGAATGTCTGACGCTTTTGACTGCTGACCATAGGAAAAAAGTAAATCCACCATTTGAACTATTATTTCGTCTCGCTGATCACGGGTAAGTTCTTCACTTTCTAATGTTTCTAAAATTGCATCAAACTCCCCTTTCATGGTACCCCTATAAAGCTCAATGGCAGTAGCCAGATCAGCTGAGGTGATATAGTAAAACTTTACTGGTTTATCTGATTTTTTTTCAATGATTGCTCTAGTTTCTAGATCTCCCGGATCAACCATGCCTGCTTTGCTTTGCTTATCACTTGAGCTAAAAAAAACAACTTGCTTTGAGCGAGCGATTGCTTCGGGTAATAGATTTATTGTTGCTTCATCAAGATGCTCTTTAGCTAGATCTGCAAAAGGAACTTTGTAGTATTCAGCCATTGCTTGGCCAACCACATTTTTGTTGACAATTTTATTATCAAGAAAAAAATCAACAACGGTTCCTCCGTGTTCAGCTACATGCTTTTTAGCACTATCTAAATCTTCTCCTGAGATATATCCTTCTTCTAGGAGAATTTTAATTGTTTTATCTTCTTTCATAATTTATGGAAGATTTTTTTGTACAATTTTTACAATTTCTATTATTGATGTGTCAGATTTTATAAAAAAGTCACTAGCCCCCAGGGACTTTGCTTTTTTAATATCTTCTTCTTGACTCAGATTCGATGTAACTAAGATCTTTGTTTTAACACCAGCTTTTTTAAGATCTTCAAGTACCTCAAAACCATCCTTTTTAGGCATCATCAAATCAAGCAACATCAAATTATATTTATTTTTTGTGGCCATCTCTACGGCTTCAACACCATTACCAGCAATATCTGCCTCATAACCTTCCTTGGTTAGCTTAAGCTTTAGCGCTTTAGCTAGCGGTTTCTCGTCTTCGGCAATAAGAATTTTTTTAGACATTTAAATCCTTTAATTTGTAATTATTTGAGAACCTCATCAACTTTTTTATCTAGCTGACTTAGAGTATAGTCAACTTTAACCAGATAATCAGTGCTACCTTCTTTTTTGGCTCCCTCAATTGTTTTCTCAGTACCAAGATTGGTGAGCATTATTACTGGAATATCTTTAGTCTTTTCTGATGCTTTGAGTTGTTTTAAAACTGTCATGCCATCAACTTTAGGCATGATTATATCGAGTAGAATAAGGTCTGGCTTAAAATCTTTTACTTGCTCTAGGGCTTGCTCTCCGTCGTAGGCAATTTTCGTTTCAAAACCCTTTTTTGAAAAATGTTGATCAATAGCTTTGGCGATTGTTCTTTCGTCATCAACAATTAGGATTACTTTTTTCATAAATTATATTTTAATTATTTATCTAATTTCGCATGCATGTTTACCTTTTCATTAATTTTCTCAACCAAGTCAGCCAATTTCCAATCTGATTTAATCAGATAATCATAGACTCCGCTTTCAGTAGCCTCAAAGATTTTTTCATCATCTGTTAGATTGGTTAGAAATATTACTTTAACTCTTTTGCCGTAACTATCCATCTTTCTAAGTTCCTTGATCATTGACAGCCCATCCATCTTGGGCATGATGATGTCTAAGAGAATCACATCTGGCCGCTCTTCACTGGCTAGAGCTAGCCCCTCTTGACCATCGTGAGCCACCATAACTTCAAAACCCTCGCGACCAAGTTTGGCACTAAGTGCCTTAGTAAGAGATTTTTCGTCCTCAACAATGAGGACTTTAATTTTTTTTTGTACCATATATTTCCTAATTTCACTACATACGAGCGAGCATGCCTATGTAGCGATATAAATTATTAATTAAAGGACAGTATTTACTTTGACCATACCATTTCTAAGATCCATCTCTACCAGTTTTCCGGTTGTACCACCTGTATCTTCACTTTCTACTTTTATACCCAGCTCCTGTAATCTATTGTGAGCGCTTTCAATATTTGCTTTACCAATACTATGCCCTGAACTTAAATGCTTAAACATTGAAGCCCCACCAATAAGTTTGGCAATTAAATTATCTTTTTTGCCTCCTTTTTTTCGAATTTCTGATATTAAATTATCAACTGCCTTGTCAGCATACTTGGCCTCAGCTTCCACGTCACCGTGATCATGATCTTTATGTTTTTGACTCGGTAGCATAGCGTGAGCTAGCCCACCAATTTTATTATCCGGGTCATATAGTGAAATCACCACACAAGATCCGATACTTCCTGTTTTGATAATGTCATCATTGTGGCTGGCAGCAAGTTCAGCAGTTTTTATGTTTATTGTATTCCCCATAGTTATGATGTTTTTGATTTTGTTATATCTAGAATTTTTTTTGTAGAATTTGGATCAAACATATAGTATAGGTCTGAGCCAATTTTTTCCTCTTCTAAATGAAGATTTATTTTAAATGCAAGTATTCTCTCTGTACTACTACCCATTTCAATAAGAATTGAATCCATAATAGCTCCGAGCATGTCCGAGGCTACATCTGGCACAGAGTGTACGATATTTAGATTAAGAAATTTACCTAGTGCTGTAATTGAAGCGCCAAGTAGAATATTTCCAACTTCACGAAGGGCCGACCTGTCAATTTCCTCAAACTCCTTTAAGCTATCTCGTTTGTTTTTGGTCAATAGCTCTGCAAAATCAAGTGCACTTGCTGGTGGAAATATCATAGCTAGAGCCCCTTCAATGTCACCGTGCATTTTTAGAAAAACTGCGAGCACCGTATCATCTGTTTTGCCAAGTAGTCGTTGAATTTCTGTCAAATCGCCCACAAAAGTTTCTGGCACAGTCATTTGAACTTTTTTGCCAAGCATGTGAGACAAGGCTGTTGATGCATTACCTGCTCCAATATTTGTAATTTCGGCTAGCTGGTCTAGCTCTGTTTTTGATAAGATGTCTGTGGCCATACGTTTGGTTTAAATGTTTAATTTTTTATACTCTAACAAGTTTGTGCGAGTCCTCCAGTAAACTAACTACGTCAAGTATTAATATTGTTTCACCGTCGCCCAGGATGGTAGATCCTGAAAAACCTTTTATCCCCCTAAGTACATCTGGCAGGGGTTTAACAATTATTTCTTCTTCGGTTAATAATTTATCAACTTGGATACCTGCAATTTGCTTACCGCGTTTTACAAGTACTACGATTCTTGGTTTGATTGTTTTGTCTTTTTTGCCTTCCTCTTTGCCTTTATCATCCCCAGATTTTCTTTCTTTAGTCTTATCTGGATTTAACTTTTTATCAAGCTTTAGATCAAAAATCTTTTTCAGATTTACTAGTGGCACATCAGTTTCATTAACTATAGCAATATCCTGATCAGCCATGCTTTTGATATGGCTTTTTTCCACGTGGACCACTCGGTCAATACTAGAAAATGGAATAGCAAATACTTCTTTGTTTATTTTTACCAAAAGCGCATTAATGATGGCGAGCGTCATCGGAAGCTCGAGCGTAAAGCGAGTTCCGCCAGATGAGTTAATCGGTGACTCAATATCAATGTTTCCGCTAATAGATTCTGCAAACTTATGAACTACACTTAGCCCCACACCTCTGCCAGATGTTTCTGTAACTTCGCTGTTGGTTGATAGCTCTGGATGAAAAACAAGTTTTTTAGTTTCTCTATTTGGTTTGTTTTCACTTCTTAGACTGTCTAAATAACTTTCTTTTTGTTTGTCTGAGATAATATTTCTGGTTCTACCTGCCTCAATAACAGAAGCCCAATCAATTCCAGCTCCGCTGTCTTCCACATTAATAGTTACAAAATCCTTTTCTCGCTCAGCTGTCAAATTTATTTTTCCACTGCCCTCAATACCATGATCAACCGCGTTTCTAAGCAGGTGCACTAGCGGATCGCCCAGTTTATCAACTATTGTTCGATCAAGCTCTAGGTCCTCACCGGCAATATCAAATGCAATTTCTTTTTTTTGACTGTGGGACAAATCTCTGATCATTCGCGGAAAGCGAGCAAAGATTTGACCAACAGGTACGAGTCGTGCCTGCATAACGTGATATTGCAGAGATGATATTAGGTTACTAAGGTGTTCGGTAGTTAATCTCATTTTTGGAATTAGATCCTTGACCTGGATTTCAGCAATAAATGAATTATCTGATTGCTTTTTGGTATTACCTACAACTGACTGCATTTTCATGCGATCAATTAAGAGCTCTTCTGTTAGATCCATTAGCTTATCCAATCTGTCAACAGGAACTTTAATGTGAGATATTTTTTCAATTTTTGATTTTAGATCGCCACTGCTTGTCGCGACTTCAACTTTCTCTCCTTGATGGTTACTGGCAGGTGCATCGACTGGCTTGCCATCATCTGCTCTAACTGATTTACCAACGCCAGCTGTTTTTACACCAGTTATCTTTTTTATGGCATCAGAATAATTATCAAGCTCAATTTCCTGGTCATGCTCACGAATTGACTTGAGTGATTCATCCAGTGCATCAAGGGATTTAAAGATCTGATCAATTGTTGATGGAGCAATATCGAGTAGTCCATGCCTGGCATAATCAAATACGTCTTCAAGTACATGGGTAAGATAAGCCATTTTTTTGTAGCCCATAGTGGCTGAGCTGCTTTTCATGGTATGCGCCGAGCGCATCAGTTCATCTAGAACTTTTTTATCAGTTGTATTTTTTTCTAGTTTTAAAAGATTGTCATTCAATTTTTGTAAATGATCTTCGGATTCACTAAGATATATTCCTTTAAATTTTTTTGTATCGATCATAGTTGCGTAACCGAGAGCGCGCCTGGTTACGCACTACATAGTTCGATTAATTTTTTTGAAATCTTCTCTGGTGGTAATATCAAATCAGCCAAATCGCTTTCAACCACTGAACTAGGCATAGAGTCAATGACTGCAGTTTCAGGATCTTGCACAATAGTTAATCCGCCAAATTTTTTGATTGCACTAAAACCTTTTTTACCATCTTCACCCATACCAGTTAGTAATACTCCTACCGTTTGGTCCTGATATGCTCCCGCGAGAGATGCCATAGTGTCATCAATTGAAGGACTAGGAGAATTTTTATTTTTCTTTTTTGTTAGGTGAATTATTTTTTTATTCTTAAGAGATCTAATCACTAAATCCTTATCAGCCGGAACCATATATACCATGCTATTTTTTATCTCATCTCCTTTTGCAGCTTCCTTGATGCAAAGCGGTGAGAGTTTATTCAGACGAGCTGAGAATTTACTCATGAAAAATTCTGGCATATGTTGAGCTACAAATATTGCTGCGGGAAACTTATCGGGCAAGGCTACTAAAATATCTTCGACAACAGGAGGCCCACCGGTTGAAGCACCAATAACAATTGTCTTTATGGCTGAGAGTTTAGGGCACTCCTTACTCTTGATTCTAGATCTTTTACTTTTACCAAGCTGTCTAATTCTGGCATGAAATCCAGTGTGGACGCGGGATAATATTTCATCTTTAACTATATCAATATCAAGTGAAAGCTCTCCTGATGGCTTGGCCACAAAATCAATCGCTCCTGCGCGCATTGATTCAATTGTTTCATCAGCTCCCCCTTTTGTATACGCCGAAATCATAATAATTGCTGGCAGATATCCTTTTTTGTCTGCCAGAATCTTTTTTATAACTTGAGCTCCTGTCATATCTGGCATGTTGTAATCCATGGTAATCACGTCTGGCTCAAGAATTCGAGCTTGCTCAATGGCAGTTTTACCGTCTTTCGCATCACCAACTACCTTAATATATGGATCAGTTTCCAAAAGGTCACGCAAAAGCTTTTTCATGAAAAATGAATCATCAACTACAAGAACTCTGATTTTTCTTTTTGAACTCATAATTTGTTAGGCTAATGTGTTATTAACCTCCTCTAAAACCTTTTTATTATCAAATGGTTTAACAATGTAGCCTTTAGCACCGCTAGTTTTAGCTTCCTCAACTACTTTGTCTTGACCGACTGCGCTGATGACTATAATATTTGTTTCCTTGCCAACTTGCTTAATGACATCCATGCCGCCCATTTCTGGCATAATAATATCAAGCAAAACCAAATCTGGTTTTTCTGATTCAATTTTTTCAAGTGCTTCCTTGCCGTTTTCAGCTTCACTAAATTGCTTAAAACCATCATTTTCCAAAATATTTTTAAGCACATTTCTCATAAAAGCAGAATCATCAACAAGCAACACTTTTAAATCTTTTTTGTCCATAATTTTTTTACTTAGTTTTTATTAAATCAACAAATTTTTCATTAAATATTAAATACAGTTGAGCTGTGATCTTGTGTTTATCAATTTCAAGTGATGTTTTAAAAACAAGAGTATTTTCTTCTTCATCAACTGCTTTATCTTTTACTTTACCAACAAGATTTTCCAAATTCTTTCCAGTCATCATGTATGGTGCACCAATAATGAGCTCCATTGAAGAAATCTTAGATAGGGCTGTCAGATATGAATTTGATAAAATATTTAATGTTTCTTTTACGGCTGAGCGATCAAGGTCTTTTAAAACTCCGGTTGAGCCAATTTCTTGATTACTCAATAAGTCAACTAAAGCGAGAGTCTCTTCTCTTGGAATCACTAGAATTGATACTCCGGTTGTGCCTGAAATCATTTGTGCGTAAGTTATAAAAGATGCATTTTTGTGTGAGCTATGTAGATTTTCTGTAATATATTTGTATGACACAAGTTCAGCAGCTGAGGCTGTGACAGAGACTTTTTCTCCGGATAGCTTAGTAAAAGCCTTAGCAACAGAGTTTGATCCCTGATCGGCAGCGTCTTGCAATACTTCTTTTGAAAATTCCATATTTTTTTTAATTTAAAGTTATTCTTTTGACTCGACCTTTGCCTGATTAATTGTTTTTCCAATTTCTAGTAATTCTTTTTCTTGCAATAGCTTTTGCAAGTTAAGAAGAATTATCAACCTAGAGCTTTGCTTTTCTTCTACTTTCTTTTTCTTCTCTTTGTCTTTATCTTCTTCTTTTTTCTCTTCGCTCTTATTGTCAATTACTATAACCCCATCAAGATAATCCGCCTTTATTTTAGCTGAGACCAACTCAGGAGTTGCCTGAATGGAAGTCTTTGGCACAGTTAATACTTCTTTGACCATGTCTACCACAATCCCATAATTATTTTCAGCAACTTCACTAATAATGATATGCTTTGACTTGATTTTGTTTTCGCGCACTAACCCAAACCTTTTTTCTAGATCAACCACTACAATTATTTTACCACGCAAATTTATTATCCCTTTAATAAACTTAGGTGAGTTTGGAATAGGAGTAATATCTGGAATAGAAATTATTTCTCTAGTATCAGTGATATACACCGCGTATTCCTCCTTGTCTAGAGTGAAAACTAAAAGTTGTACAGTTGAAACTGTTTTTTTCTTTTTTTCGGCGTCTTCACTAACTACTTTTGAAATTACTTGTTTTATATCATCAGCCATAGTTTTAAAAAATTAATTAGTTATATCTACTTTTCCTGTTTTTCTGATTTTTCCTCTTTAACTTCTTTTTTAGATTCTTCTTTAGGCTCACTTGCTTTTGGTTTTACCTCATCAACTTTAACTTGCTTTCTTTCTTTTATCTTTTCCGTTAGTGCTTCGGCGTGAACTTTAGCAGTATGAGCTTTTTCTGCAGCTGAGCTACGTGTCTCTGATTTTTCTACTTGCTCAAAAGTTGATTTCACCTTACCATTTCCACCAGCAAGCTTTTGCAGTTCAGCCGAAAGGGCTTGGAGCTGTTGTGAAGCTGCGGCAACTTGTTGATTGGCGGCTGAAACTTCTTGAATTTTTCCACTCACTTCTTGAATTGAGCTAACTGTACTACCCATAGATTCGCCTACACCAGTAATGATTCCCTGAATTTCATCAGCTGATGTACCTGAGCTTTCAGCTAACTTCCTTACTTCGTCAGCCACAACTGCAAACCCGCGACCAGCGTCTCCAGCTCTAGCGGCTTCTATAGCAGCGTTAAGTGCAAGCATGTTAGTTTGCTCTGAAATACTTGTAATTGCCTCTACCATAGCTGCAATCTTTTCACTTGACTGACCAGTTTTTTGAGCAAGCTGTGAACTGTCCACTGCATTGGCTGAAGCTTCCTGGGCAGATGAGCTCATCTGCTGAATTGATGCTGACATTTGCTGTACTGCATCTGAAATTTCTTCGGCTTGTTTACTCTGCTGAGTCGCACCTGAGGCAACTTGTTGAGCAATACTCGCATTTTGCTGTGAAGCTGCTGAGGTTTGCTGCGTAGTTGCGGAAAGGGCTGATGAAGCTGCACTTATTTGCGAAATTGCTTTCTTAAGTACCCTGTTTACTGTTTTTGATGTTAAAAATATTATAAGACCGGCAATAATGATACCGATTAGTGTCCCGAAAATTATGAGGTTAGTTGTATTTTTCTGTGCCCTTTTGGCTTCTTCTTCTCTTTGGGCTAGTAGAGTCATTTCTTCATTTTCCATTTCTCCAAATACTGCCCTAATCTCATCCATAATTTTCTTTCCCTCATCAGACGAAATTACTGCCAGAGCCGCTTCAAAGCCAAGATCTTTTCTAACAATAATGTCTTCATCATGGAGCACTCCTTCTTCGTGCACCTCATGCTGCTCAGTCTCTTCGCCTTCATGGCCCTCAGCCTCTTCGCCTTCATGGCCCTCATCATGAATCACAAACTCTTCTATTTCTCCGCGACGCAACTCAATTGTTTCTTCCAATTCGTCAAATTTATCCTCAATTAATCCTTCTAATTTAGTAATTCGAGCCTGCTGCGCATCATTGTCGCTTGTCAGGCCCCTGACATGTACCAAATCTTCTTTGTAGTGCTCATGAGCCACATTAAATGATTCTAAGTATCTCTCTTGGCCGGTGATAATAAATCCACGCTGACCTGTCTCGGCATCTTGAATTGCTGACACGATGTGTTTAATTTCTTCCAAAACTTCATGAGTGTGCGTTTGGCGCTCCACAGCAGTCAAAAGGGTTCTCAGATTAACGTAAGAGACCGCATTGATAATTATAAAAATTACGAGTGCTCCACTGAACCCGATAATGAGTCTTTTGGAAATTGTAAAATTAGTAAACAAATTCTTCATATATATTTTTGTTTTTGACACCCTCCTAGTGTAATACAAAGGGATAATGTCAAATTAGTTATTAACATTATTTCTATTTATATAGATATTATATCATTATAAAGGGTATGAGTTACATGAGCTCTTGTGGATAGAAAAAAGCCCGAATTCTCAGGCTTTTAATTAAGTGACTACTTAAACTATGAGATATATTCCTGCTCCTATTATGAGGATAGCTAGTACCTTTTGAAATATGATATTTCGGTTCATTTTTTCACTTAAAAACTTTGGGAAGTAGTAAGTTGAAATAAGTACTGCCGCAAAAACAAACACATACTGAGTACCTTGCAATGCCATTACAAGCGACACTGAGGCAATTGAAATTGCATATTGAACGAGTACTGCTGAAGCTGCACCTGAACCTTGACCAAAAAGAAATTTACCCAGTGTTTTTTTCATATTAACATCTTTGTCCGGATGCCTAAGATCATATCTGTTTTTATGCAGAATCATAGGCAGTAGAATTAGAGCTAATGCACCAAGTCGAGTCCAGACAAAGCCTGATATGAATGGTTGGTGATTATAAACATCTTTGGTTAGTACATATGACAGAGCAAAGAAAAGTGCCGAAGGTAATGCCAGCCAGAGCAATTTTTTAAATTTGATATCTCCATTTTTAAATTCAAGACTTATTAGAAAGGTGCCTATCATGATGATGATAAAAGCAAAAATTTGTTTTAAAATCAGTGATTCCCCTATTAAGAAATATGCTAAAAATATGACAAAGATTGGGGTTAAGCCACCAATCATAGGTAGTAGCCTTGTGGCATCTGATTTTTTTAAAGCAATATACATGAGAATCAGACCGACAGAAAAAGACCCACCTGCTGCCATAGAAATCCAAAATTGACTCCAGCCTGGCCAGATTAGCTCAAGATTGAATATTAAAGCTATGGGGATTGCTAAAATAATTAAAACCGCACCAAGTGCGGCAATATAAAAAGTGTAAACAAAAGGATTTTTGATTGCTTTTTTAAGCAGAGTCTTATCAATAACCATAGCAATGGCATTGAGAAAATATGCAAATAAAGTGATTGATAGCCAGTTCATATTTTTTCCCAGTTAAAATTAATTTCTTTGTCATTATAGGGAATCCTGATTTCATCAGGATTATCATAATCATAAAGCTCTGTGACATGATAGAAAAGAATTGCCGGCTCATCTGATAAGACTTTGTAGCCATGGGCAATGCCTGCTGGGATGGTAATTAATTTATAGTCACGGGCTCCTGCTTCAATTACTTGGGTTTCTTTGAAAGTACTAGAGCTTTCCCTAGTGTCATAGAGAACTACTTTGACTTTGCCTGTGGCAAAAAACCAATGATCATCTTGAAGTTTGTGTGAATGGAATGCTTTAATGGTTCCTTTGTGAGTTAAAGTCATAAGGCTCTGGCCGAATTTCTTTAAAAGATTCTCATCGTCACGTAAGATTTCGATTAGAAAGCCAGGCTCTTTGACAATTTCTTCGCCTTCGACGTGCTTGTCTGGATGAGCTTTTAATTTCTTAATTTTAACTCCGTCGATCATAAGTATTAAATATTATTAGTATTATGCCAAATAGAATGGTCCAAATTAACAGTAAATTTAGATCAAAATAGTTGGAAATTAGTCCTTCTTTAAGTAATTCTATCACAAAATAGACCACAAAGGTAATGAGGGAAATATAGAAGATATCTGAGGTTATTTTTTTAATTAAGCTTGTCATGTATTTGATCTCTTAAAAGAAAAAAGATTGTATAGATTAGACATAAGCAAAGATCCGCCAAATAAATAGAGTAAAATATTTGAACTAACATTATTCGTAGTAACAAATAATTTTAATTGGTTTATAATATCTTGAACCTGAGGAAAGAGATTTAGAAAAAAGAAGACCATAGTAGCAATAGCTATATATGAATGCGAATGACTTGAATCAACCCTACCTGTACCACCTTTCTCAATCATAACCATGGGCGTGACAATAATTAGAAGCCAGATTAAGTATAAAACAAGATAAAAAATAACTATTAAAAAATTATTGACTATGAGATTATATATATTATATGGACTAAGCATTTCATCTGATGCGAATAGCTGCTGCGTGTCAAAGGAGAGACTCAGAAGATATGTTGCAAGAATAAAAGAGACAGATACAGATGTAAGAACAAGAAGAACATTTTCTAAAAGCTTATACTCGCCAGATTTTAGAAATGATACAAATTTTAGTGTGAAATTGGTATATTTTTTGGTCATAGCTTTTCTGATACCGACAAAAAGTAGGGCCATTAGCACAACAAGAGAGACGTAGATATATTTATATAGATGCCAATTTGATGTTCCAAAAATATATGCCAAAAAATAAACGGTAAGTGCTAGGTTTAATATAATGATAATTAGTGTGGGTGCTAAAATAATTTTTTTAAACATAGACTTATTTTACAATAAATAAATAAATACTACTAAATTTAATCCAATCCTTTAACATTCTAGTAAAATTATCTCTAGTTAAAGGCTCTGAGCTAAACTCAATCTCAATTCGATCAAATACAATCTCACTTCCACTTGCATCAAGGCCTGGAGAAGAAATTAAAAAGCGTAGATCATTGCTGTCATATTGGGTAGTGCTAAGGTCATAGATTGCATTGCCAATCATCCAGTCCCCTTTTGAGCCCATATATTCAATATCCCTTAGTTGCCATTGCCAAGCATCAAGATTTTCAGCTGGGCCAATTTGCAATTTAGTGTCTGAATCTTTTTGATACCAAAGCTTAATTCGCGCTTCATCAAAAGATTGAGGTAAGCGCACATCAAAGTAAACTGGGTCAATGACCATTGCCTGCGTGCAGTTTTCAATACCTAGTACGCGACCATTTGGAGAAAATTTTGAAATAAAAGGATCAGCAGAACAGAAGTCATAGCCTACCTTAAGATAACCAGTAGGGACAAAATCTTTGTAAACCAAAGTGCCCAAAATTACTATTGGGATAAAAATAAGAATTATTCTAATGAATTTAAAGTATTTCATCTTAATTTTATTTTATACAACCAGTCGGTCCCTAAAATCCTTTGTCCCTCTACTATTTCCATACCGTGAGGTTCAAAGTCTCTTTTCGAGATGAATTCAACTGTAGCGGGTGGAGCAAAGGTGTAGTAATACACACTTCTAAATTTTGCTAAATTAGCTACTGCTTCGTAATCTGCATCAACTACTAGATCTGTTATAATATTATCCCGCTCAGGAAAAAATATTTTATCAGCTTGCTTGTAGATAACTATGACATCATTGCTCTCAATTTTATTTGTAACTAGTTCAGATTTAAGACGAGTATTTGATAAATTTTTTAGAAGAAATAGGCTTTCATCGGTTTGCCTAAAAACCATATTAATTGTTGGCATAAAAAGTAGTAAGACCAGTATAGCTGAAATGATTGTTCGATAAATATTTTTATGATTGAGTTTAAATGCTGTAACTAGTTTTGTTATTTGCCAAATCAGTGTTGCTAAAAAAGGAATAGCTAGCAGATAGATTGGAAGCCAGTAGCGCAGGTATGATGTGCCAAGAGATAAAGTTGTCTCGTCAATACGATCGCTGAATTGCCAGGAGCCGTAGAAAATAAGCAGATACAATGAGATTAGGAGAAAAAATACCAGATATATTATTCTCCTTTTAAAGCTAATTGAAATTAGCTTTTTAGGTAGCGTAAGAAACAGAATTCCACCAAGGGCGGCCCCGGCTGACCAGAATGGCAAAAATTTTACCAAGTAATTGTATCCGTTAATTAGAATTGACTTGGGCTCAAACCCGAAAGGAGAAACTAGAATTCTAAATAGAATACCTGATTTAATCGCCTCGCCTATGCCACCGCTAGGAACAATTGCACGGTAACCAGCTGAGATAAAGGCACCGTATAGGATTTGGTTATAATAAAGAAGGATTAAAGCTGGGATCCAAAGGCCTGCAAGAAAAGCAATAAGACCAAGCCAATTGATGCGCTTGAAATTGAAAATAAATATTAGTAGCACTGTCATTGCTAGCCATACTATTTCTGAAGTGCGAGTGATAATGGCTAGACCGACAGTCAAACCGGAGAGGAAATATACAGATTGATTTAAATATTTTTTATCTTTAAGCTCGAGTGCTTTGAGCAAAAGATAAATTCCGATAATAGATAGGGATATGAATAATATATTGTGATACATTCCTCTGGAGGCATAATACAGATAACCTGGAAAAAAGGAAAGGAGCACTGTAGAGATTAAAGCAATGGAGCTATTTTTAAATAGCTTATTTATCAGTAAATAAAAAAAGATCAAACCAAGGATAGCAAATATTGGAGTTAGATATGGAATTGCGCTTGTGCTAAATACTTTTGCTAACATGCCATATGTAACAGTCATACCAATAAAGGAGCCAGGGGTGACACGCCCTTCGATTGTATTCATGCCTCGAAGATGGAGTAGATTTGTGCCAACTCCGTTTAGATCTTCAAAGTAGTATGTAGGCTGACCCGAGGCAAAACGATCAATCCAAAAATAGTTACCTGTTTCGTCTGGTGAGCTGAATTTTGGATTCTCGTGGTCAATGACCACTTGGTTGAAGTTTGAATAAATACAAAAAAAGATGGTGCAAAAAAGAACCATAAATATATGGATTTTGTATTTACTTATTTGTTCTATCATAGTGGTATTATGGCGGATTTATGGGAATTTGTAAAATAAAAAACCCACTAGTTTCAGTGGGTTCATTCACTTATTTAAAGTATGCGTCAAAATATGTACTTAATATTCGTCTGATATGACGAAAATCATCATACTTAAACACCTCGGGCTTGCTTTCAGTAAATCGCTCTGGAACTCCAGATATCATACCAGATATACCTGAATGCTGAGCTCCATTATGCATAACAACGATTGGTATTTTTTTTAGTTCCGGATTGATTAGCGTTCTCAGCATGGCGAATGTTATTTCCATACCAACTCCATGAGATGAGCCGGAACATTCAGCTATGATAAGATCAAGATCTTTGCGCATAATAGATTGATCAATGCAGTAGCTCCAAATATCACTGGCCGTTAATTTACGGCCTGTTATGCTCATTTTTTTAGCGAGTACCCGATCAGACTCTTCGACGGTTTCAAGCGCGACATGATCATTAATTACATCATGCCCTAGAGCTTTAAGCCATTCAATTAGCTTGTTTGCTTCTACGATCTGACACCGATCTCCTTGGACTGCTGTAGCAAGATAGATTTTTAGTTCTCTCAATTCGATCCTCCGTTTGTTTTATTTTTTTGGTTTAAAAAATAAGTCCACTCCTGGTGGACTTATTATTAAAGTTGTTATCTCTTGCTCCACTGTGGTGCTCTACGAGCCTTCTTCAAGCCTGGTTTTTTTCTTTCCTTTGACCTCGGATCACGAGTTAAATATCCAGCTGTTCGAAGTATTGTTCTGTTATCTTCTGAAATTTTTACAAGACCCCTGGAAATTCCTAGCCTACATGCTTCTGACTGGGAGTTAGGTCCACCGCCGAGGACTTTTATTATAACATCATATTTACCACTCGTTCCGACTTTATCAAAAGGAAGTTCTAAATTTTCACTCCATGTGAATTGTGGAAAATATTCCTTATAGTCACGATCATTTACAATAAACTTACCAGATCCACCATCAAATAGCCTTACTTTTGCAATAGCAGTTTTTCTTCGCCCTAGGGCGTAAATGTATTTGGTTTGCTTTGTATCTTTTTCTGGTTTATCCATTTTATTTAATAGTTAATCTTTTAAGCATACTCGGTCTAAGTTTAATATCAGGCAACATGCCAAAAACAGCTTTTTTAAAGACTTCTTGAATGCCACGTCGATCAATTAAATCTTTCATTTTTTCTTTCTTTAAACCACCTGGGTACTGAGAATGGCGGTAATAAATTTTCCCTTCGAGCTTATTGCCGGTAATTTTTATATTTTTTATGTTTTCAATAACTACACTATCCCCTTCATCTAAATGTGGTGAAAAGGTTGGTTTATGTTTACCACGCAGAAGCTGGGCAACTTTTGAAGCAAGCCTGCCGAGTGAAACATCCGTAGCATCTAGAGTATGCACTTGTCGATCAATTTTTTCCATATTATACAAATTCAATTATTGCCATTTTAGCACCATCACCTTTTCTTGGGTCAAGTTTGGTAATTCTAAGGTATCCACCTTTTCTACTTTTATACTTTGGACCAATAACTTCAAACATTTTTTTAACTGAATTCTTAGTAGGCAATACTTTTAATAGCTCACGTCTACTATGCAGAGAATCAGTGCCCGCCTTGGTAATCATTTTTTCTAAGATTGGCTTAAGTGTTTTTGCTTTTGCTTCTGTAGTTTTGATTTTCTCATACAATATCAAAGAATTGGCCAGGTTTTTAATCAATGACTTTCTGTGTGCAGTTGGTCTGCCAAGCTTAGGTGTAGTTTTTCTGTGACGCATATTAATAATTATTTTATGTGTAGGTCACTGCTTACACAGTGCCCGTAAAAATAGTTCACTGGACTGTTTTTACTCTTCAACCTTTTCGGTCTTTTCAACTTCTTCTTCAACTTCCTCTTTTTTAGGTCGACCTCTTTTTTTAGGTTTATCTTCTGTCTCTTCTTCAGCAGGTTTTTCTTCCTCTTCAGTGTTTGCCTCAACTGGCTCAATTTCTTCAGAATCATCTGCTTCAACTTCTACTTCTTCAATGTCTTCCGACTTATTTCCAAGAGCACTAAATTGCTCAACTAGATTAGCCACAGCCAGGGTAAAGGCATCTTCGCAAGTAATTGAATTATTTGTTTCTACTGATAGCAATAGTTTGTCCCAGTTGGTCATTTCTCCAACACGAACATGTTCGATTTCTACGTTTACTGAATTAATTGGGGTAAAGATTGCATCAACGGCCATATGTCCTATTTCCAAGCCATCGCCTTCGCGATTTTCTGTTGGAAGGTAGCCCATACCTTTTTCAACAATGCATTCCATTTCAAATTTTGAAGCTTTATCAGTTAAAGTTGCAATGACTTGTTTTGGATTTGCAATTTTTACTTGAGTTGGCAATTTAAAATCACCTGCTGTTACTGGACCTTCACCTGTTTTGCTTATTTTTATAACCAATGGCTCTTCTTCGTCAACTTCCCCTTCTATACCTAAATTTACTTGCTTGATATTAAGTGCAATATCAACAACGTCTTCTTTGACGTAATCAAGAGCTGAAAATTCATGATCTGCTCCTTCGATTTTCATTGAGATTATAGCTGCACCTGGGACTGAGGAAAGCAGCACACGTCTAAGAGCATTGCCAACGGTTTGGCCATAGCCTGGAAATAGTGGTTCGATTATAAATTGTCCTTTATAATCAGACTCACTTTCGAACTTTATTGATTTTGCAGCGGGGATCAATTGCATATGTTTTTAGTTTAAATTATATAATTGATAAATAATAAATATTATCTTGAATAAAATTCAACTGTTAAGGTTGCATCTTGCCCTAGATTTAGCTCAAGCGTTGAAGGATACCCAACAACCATTGCTGTTTGAGTTTCTTTATCATAATCAATCCATTCAGGAATATCTTTGCCTGAAATTTGGTTTACTACATTTTTAAAATATGAATTTTCTTTGCTTTTATCTTTAATGGTAATTTTGTCGTTCTGTTTCATTCTATATGATGGAACTTTTACCTTTTTTCCATTAACTTGCAGATGGGCATGTGTTACGAGTTGGCGCGCTTGATCGCGTGAATCAGCTAAACCTATTCTGTAAATTGTATTATCAAATCTATTTTCAAGCAGTGTAAGTAAATTGTTACTAGCATCCCCTTTCATTTTACTTGCTTCATTAAAATAATTACGAAACTGACGTTCGCGAAGGCGATACATTTTTTTGATTTTCTGTTTAGCCATAAGCTGGCGACCATATTCTGAAATCTTTTTGTTAATCATTTTTGGCCCATGCATTCCAGGTGGATAGGGACGTTTAACAATAGCAGACTTTGGTGATAAGTCTCTAGCTCCTTTAAGAAAAAGTTTGTCGCCGATTCTTCGGCTTTGTCTGTCTTTTGGACCAATATCTCGTCCCATAGTTTTCTCGTTAAGTAAAAAGTGAAACTGTTCACTTTTTATAGTGAAAACGGGCTTTGCGTTATGCCCAGAGGCATCGCAAAGACCTACACATTATTAATAATTAAACGCGTCTTGGCTTTTTAGGCCTGCAACCGTTATGTGGCACTGGTGTTACATCTTTGATTCCGACTATTTGAATTCCATTAGCGGAAAGAGCTCTGACTGCAGCTTCTCTAGCTGGGCCGACACCTCTGACCAAAACATCAACTTCTTTTACGCCTGCTTCTTTGGCGGCTGGTGAAATTTCCTTAACCACAACGCCGGCAGCATAAGGAGTTGATTTTTTAGCACTCTTAAAACCGTATTTACCGGATGTTCCCCAGCAAATAGTATTACCATTCATATCAGTAATAGTAACTACAGTATTATTGTAGGTTGACTTGATATGAGCTTGACCTCTACCCTTAAGAAGGCGAGGAATGAATTTTTTCTTTTTCTTTTTAGTTGTAGGTTTTGCAGTAGCCATATATTATGTTTTTTGTGCAGCAGATATACGTCCTGATCCTGCTGTTTTTCTAACGTTACCTCTAACGGTTCTTGAATTAGTTTTTGTTCGCTGACCTCTTACTGGAAGATTTTTAGCATGACGTGAGCCTCGATAAGCACTAATTTCTTTCAATCTTTTAATATTACCTAATACTTCTCTTTTAAGCTCACCTTCTGTTTTAAATTTCTCATCAATAATTTTTCTAAGCTTATTAGTCTCGGCCTCGTCCAGATCCTTGCATTTCATGTTTTTGTCGAGTTCTGCTTCAGCTATAATCTTATTTGAGACTGAGCGGCCAATGCCAAAAACATAGGTTAAACCTATTTCTAGTCTTTTTTCGTTTGGTAAATTTACTCCTGAAATTCTTGCCATGTTTTTTGATCTTTAAATAATGATGAATTAATGTGTAGGTCACTTCATAACTCAAACTAACCTTGTCGCTGTTTGTGTTTAGGGTTTTTGCAAATAACAACAACCCGCTTTTTTCTGCGGATTACTTGACAGTCACGACATATTTTTTTGACAGATGCTCTGACTTTCATTGAAAATTGTTAAAATTAATTACGATAGGTGATTCGCCCTTTTGACAAATCGTAGGGTGACATTTCTACTTTTACCTTATCGCCGGTAAGAAGTAAAATTCTATTCATTCTCATGCGCCCTGATAGGTGCGCCAAAATCTCCTGGCCGTTTTCTAACTCTACCCTAAAACTTGCAGCGGGGAGCAGTTCTAAAACTTCACCATTCATTTCTATGAATCCTTTTTTGTTTACCTTAAAACTTTCTTCAGGATTGCTATTCGTATTTGTATTGTTATTTTGAGTTTCTATAAATTTATATTATTTTATTAGCGTAAAACAAAATTGTGTAGCTTAACTACGCAATTTTAGTTGCATATCTAAATTGCTTAAATAAATACAATTTTCGTGCCTAATTAACAATAAAATAGTACGTTTTTGAAGTGTGTATGTATTATACAAAACTGACCGAATATGTCAAGAAAATGACATATATATTAGTTATTAATTGATTTATTTAATAATTTAGCTAATATTAGCTAAATAGATGTGAAATGTATCTACCAACAAAATAAGTAAGGATAATAACTACGATTGCTATGCACAAATGCTCTGAAATAACTTTAATAGCTTTCTTGCCCTGAGACATGGCAAGGTAATTGCTTACAATAGTAATTACAGATAGCCCCCAGATAATACTGACAATAACTGCAGTTGTTAGATCGAATAACACTATGGGGATAACAAATGAGAGGGCAAAAACAAACTTGGCAATAAATGTAGCCCAGGTGGATGCCCAAACTTCACTGTGGGGATTCTCGTTTTCAGCTTCTTCTGAAATATGCATACCAAATGCATCTGATAGCGAGTCTGCAATAGCTATAATTAGAATACCACCAATAACCACTCCTTTTTCATGAGTGCCTGAATTAAGCCCAACAATCATGCCTAAAGTGGTGATAATGCCTGAAGTTAGGCCAAAACTAAAGCCTTTTTTGATAGATAGTTTCATTGCCTTTATTATATCATTAATTAAATAAATCAAAAAACAGGCCTGTGCGCGGTCTGTTTTTTAAAATGTTAACTAAATCTTAGTTAGATTGATTGAAATCTCTACGAGGTCTTTCTTCCATTGGACGAGCCTCGTTGACTTTTAGAGTTCTTCCTTCGAACTCTTTGCCGTCGAACATTTCAATTGCTTTTGCAGCATCTTCATCACTACCCATCTCAACAAATCCAAAACCTTTTGATCGGCCTGAGAATTTGTCTTTGATTACGGTAACAGATGAAACTGTGCCTGCAGCACTAAAATATTCTTTAAGAGCGTCTTCTGTAGTTGTGTAAGGAACGCCCCCGACATACAATTTATTTGCCATAATTGACTTATATAATTTTTAAATAAGGTAAGTCGACTTATCTCACGTTAGCTTAAATTGCTGCCAGGAAGCCGGTTCGCACACTCAGGCACCCGAAGTAAACAAAAAACACTAATATGAAGAAACTTACTTGCGTATGTATTATTGCATGAAATGAAATAATTGTCAAATGGTACCCTCGACAGGGATCGAACCTGTATCACGAGAACCGCAATCTCGCATTCTATCCATTGAACTACGAGGGCGTAGTTAATTACGACTCGCTAGTGTTAGCGAGTCGAATTTAAGGCTATACATGAGTGAAAATTACAATTTAAAGACCCTGCCAAAGGCATCTGAAAATGGTTCCTGTTCTGCTTCTATATCTTCTTCAAGATACTCACGTAAAAAAGCTTTGACTTCTATTGGGTTTTCATCTTCTAGGGGAATCGGAATTCTTGGCTTAACTGGTGATTTCATGTCAAAATATAGAGTTTTAACATGAGGAGGGTTATACATTATCCAGAACTTATTGATTTCTTCATACTTATATACCCTACTGCCAATTTTAATGCCGTCATGGCCAAGCTCAAGCGCCAGCTCTTCGGGATGGTTTCTATGATTGATTAAAAAGATTATGCCGAACATTACAACTATTAAAGCAAGAATCCAGTTTTCTTTCAAGATGCCGTAGATAATGAGGAAAATACTTATACCAATTATCCATAAATACCAACCACGTTTGCGTTCGTGTTTGACGTATTCAGGGAAAGTCCATTTCATTGGCTTTCTTTCTTTTTTAGTGGCTTTTTCCTTTTCTTTAGCCATAGTCGTAACGTTTAACGAGTTGAAGTCATTAGGTGGCTTCAACGGGTACTGCGTAGCAGTGCCCTTCACCTTAATGAATTTGTTTAAAAGCGTTGATTTTAAACCTCACTCGTAGTGTAGACGGGCCTTGTGAATGTGCGCCATTTGTGCACCACAAGGACCTACACATTATTAATAATACTCTATATATATTTTAACATATTTTGTCAATTAAAAAAATAGAGCTAAACTCTATTTCTTTAATCTGAAATTCTGTGGAGAAATTATTTACTCAACTTAAAGATAATAAAATCTTTAATCTTTCTTCCGTTTAGTTCGTATTCTGGGGTAAAGATTGTATCAACAAGCGATAAGCCAGCTTCTTTGTAAATATTTTCGTACCATTCAATTGGGCGATGGTTTTCAATAATTTCATAACCACCCTCTTTTTTGGTTTTCATATAACTATGATTCTCTTCATATTTATGTTCTGGAGTTGGCCTTAAATCTAAATTTGTTTCAGGAACATCTAAAAGTTTAGGATTGCAAAAACCAATATAGGCAAGACCTTTTTTATTTATGGCTTTTTTAACATTAAGCACAATTCTTTTAACCTCATCTTCATCTACAATACATAGCACCAGGTTGCATATTGCAAAATCAAAGTAGTCTGATGGGATTTCTTCCGCTGTTTCGTAAATGTTTTCAGCTCCAATTTTTTCAGCGGCTTGTTTCCTGAATTCTTCTGAAATATCATATTCCTTAACCTTTGCACCAAGTTTTTCTAATGCAGTGAGCAATACTCCAGGGCCACCACCGTAATCTAACACTTTTTTACCCTCAAGGTCGCCAAGAAGTGGAATAATGGTATCATCGTAAAAAGCTAACTTTATTTTTTCAGCCTTAAGTTCCCTTGACACTTCTGCCCATTTATCTTGGTTTGCAATCAATTTTTTGTTGTTGTGATCAGTCATATATATATTAAGCTAAAAATACACTCAACAGTAACAGAACTGTTGAAATGAGTAAATAAATATTTACTTTCCTCCACTCCCCTTTTAATACTTGTAATACAATAAACAGTCCAAAGCCAACTAACATTGCTTTATCGAGGCCAAAGGTCCATATTGTTGCAAGCACCATGGAAGTCACAGCTACAATGTCAACCCAGCTATATGTCTTTAAATCTTTTCTAGTTGGAAAGAGTGTTAAACCAACGAAAAGTAGTGTACCAGTAGTAGCGACAACTGGAACTAAATTAACCAATGGAGTTAGCAATAGAAACAATAGCATTAAGATTCCACTAACCACTGAGGTTAGTCCAGTTCTACCACCCTCACCAATACCCACAGCACTTTCTACATAGCTAGTAACGTTCGTTGTTCCAAGACCAGAGCCGACCACAGTAGCTATTCCGTCAACCGCTAGTGCTTCTTTCATCTTTGGCATATCTCCTTTTTTATCCACAATTGTAGTATTTCTCGTTAAGCCAATAAACTTTGCCACACTACCATAAAAATCAATGATAAATAGAATTAATATAACACTTAGTATTTTTGGATTAAAGATGATACCTAAATTAAATGCCAATGTGCCGTCAAGCATGTCTTTTGACACTTTAACTGGTTCAATTACATCACCTATGCCAAGTAAATGAGCTGCTACTGAAGCAACGACAATGGAAATTAGAATTGTTCCTTTGGCTTTAAAATATTTCAGAATAATTGCTACGATTAGGCCCACATAAAATACAATTGCTTCTGGAGAAGTCAAAAGGCCAATGCCTTTAACCTGAATGCCATCATAAGCTAGCATGCCACTTACTTTAAGAGCAATCAGCATCAGGAAAACTCCTACTGAAGCAGCTAAACCTGATTTTAATTTGTCTGGTATTGCCTTGATGATCTGCTCTCTGATACGCAAAAAATTTACAATGAGCATTACTACACCTGACCAGAATACTGCGCCTAAAGCGTCCTGCCAAATAAAGCCAAGAGTTCCTACAACAATAAATGCTATGTAGGCGTTCATTTCTAGTCCAGGAGCCAATGAAAAGGGCTTGTTTGCCCAAAGCCCCATTAGAATTGTTGCCAGGGACGAAACAACAACAGTGGCGAAGAAAACTACGCTTTTGTCTATGCCAGCTTCTGAAAGAATAGCTGGATTGACAACAAAGATATATGAAAGGGATAGGAATGTTGAAAGGCCGGCGAGAATTTCTATTCTCCAAGTGGAGCCTAGTTTTTTAATCCCAAAAAAACTTTCTAGTTTTTGAGTCATAGATTAGATTTAATTTCTATATATTAAGTTTATCAAAAACCGTCATTTTTTCAATAGACGGTTCTTCATGGCGGGCTACTCGGGTTAAGTACCCGTTCCCTATAGTAACCTTAGGGCATTTTTAACGATTTGTCCAGATATGTTTTTTAGGCATGTGGGTCGGGGTAGTTTTTTAAAAATGGGACAAATGGGACACTATAAAAGGTAATTTTGCGAGTGTCCCATTTCTAGATCCCAAACCCTTCCTCATGCTCTTTTAGTACTTTTTCCGGATCTCTGAATTTGACTGATTTAATATCAAATTGTTTCGGGTCTAGCTCTGACGGATCATCAATCTCAAGCCATTCCATCGAATGATCATATTCTTCATGTTTTGGATCTTTTAAAACTTCAAGTAAATAATGATAACCACCAATCCCTCCACAATCTTCAAGTGGGCGGGCATTAGCACCGTCTATAATTTGGGGATATTTTGCTTTTGGTTCTGGACTGATAACTTTTTCCACCTTTATTTCGTGCATCCAGCTATCACCGAAGTCATATTCATAAAACATAGCATCTTTGGGTTTATTCAGGTACTTGCTGAGTTTAATTTTCCTCTCATCAGTTACATCTTCCATCTCAGATGGAATTGGTAAAGCTAGTTCCTCATATCGAGGATTTCTTTTGTACGGGCTGTCAGTAAAAAAATGATGCAAATGCTGATCATACCAGCCAAAAGAATCTTGAGTGGCTACGTGCAAATCAAAAAATGAATAATTAGCCGGAACTAGAATTCTACGCCAGATGACTGGCTTAAAACCAACTAGAATAATTTTTAGTTGAACAATTTTGGTGGTAGTGCTCATAAATATTTGCTTATTTGCTAAATTTGTTTCTAACGCTATTATTTTTCAATTAATCTATTTTTTACTGCTATAAGTTGACGACCAACCTAAAATACTTCTTAATTTTTGTGATGGACTAAATTTAAATGTTCTGGTTGGCGAAGTTGATCTAATAAAAAATGTACCAAAATTTTTAACGTTGACTGGATGGCATTTTTCTAAGGCATCAGTGATTTCATTAAAAATAGCCTGGCTGACTTCCTCTACTGTGTCTGGATCAACACCAACCTTACCAGCGACTTTATTGGTAATTTCTTTTTCAGTTATTCTTGGTAGAATTGTTGGTTTGCAATATGACATAATTTTTTTAATAATTCTCCTCGCACCATTGTTCTATTCCTTTTTCTAAAGCATTCACTGCTTCCGTAAAATTCTTAAACTTTGTTCCCTCCCATGCGACACCACCTTCATCAATGGCTCGGGCAACTATACCACGCCCATATTCTCTGCCTATTTCAATACTGCCATCTTCTATCCAAGAGGTAATACTTGGGTATTGATTTTGGGATAGTTGTTGGATCATAATATTATTGAAAGTCTTTATTTCTATTGTGATTATTTTTGGTTAATATGTAATTCTTTAGGCAAGAAATTATTAATCTCTTCATCGGAGAAAGTAAGCTCTTCATTATTTTTTAAAGCGCTACTAGCTTTATTATAAGCTTCAGTTGTGGTAGGAGGTGCAAATTTATATAAAACTTTTAGCTCGTGAATAAATTGGTCTCTTTTTTGTGTAATTTTATCGCCCGATATTTTTTCATTTATTATATCAGCGATCAAATTAACATATTTTTCTCTTATAAACCACAATTCCTTGGCGATATACCTATGACTTTCTGCCAATTTTTCAGGATTAAAACTCAGTAGAAAAAAATTATAACCTAATGTTATTGCTGACATAAGTACGGCTAAATAAAGTACGATTTGTTGTTCGGAAAAAATTACACCCGCAGAAAATAATACAAAAGTCAAAGCAGATAATATAATATTTATCCATTTAACTTTTTTAACCTTGCCCTCCTCAATTTCAGCAGATTTTTCGTGAGTCTTATGAGTCCAAGCAACTCTACTAAAAGACTCCCTTATGATTTGTAAATTTGTTGTATCCATAAATTTATTTTAATTATTCTATAGGAACTAATACGTGATCCATAGCTACGCATTGATTATCTTGTATAATATAACATTCAACATAATGTTCACCTTCATATTTTGTTTTTTCTTGTTTTTCTGAATACCCAAGATCATCAGAAATTTCACCCCTTAGATCTCCGGCTATGCTTGCTTCTTCTCCAAAATTCCTCACTTTCCATTTAATGTCATAAGGTCGCGATACATTGATTTTTTTTATTTTAAACAATATCGATTTATATTTTTTTAATTGCATGTTTTTTCTAATAAACTCACTTAACCAATTTTCGCGAAAACCATCTTGCTTGATAAACGCATCTATTTTTATTGTATAATTAGGATTTATCTTGATGTCAATATCAAAATCACTTAAATGTTGTTCCTGAGAAGATGGGTATTTATTTTGTAGCAAAATTAGTTTGCCTTGAGAAATAGATTCCTTTTCTTCCAAAACTGTTACGGGGAAATCACTACCGAAAATTTTCCCCCATTCATTTACTGCTTCTCCTGGCTTATTATTATTTTCAAAAGCATAAGCTTTCTTTGCGCGCTTAAGAGCTGTTTTCAGGTGACTGTTAGTATTGGTACGGTTACCGCTATTATAGGAAAACATAAAAAAATCTCTCATCAATAGTGAATTGGATTGATTTTTTATTTCATAGTAATTAAAAAAGTTTAATACAAGATTTTCTATCTGGTAAGATTTAATATCAACCGAACAATTTTCCACCCATTTCTTCGCCATTCTAATAAATTCTTTCGTCTTTTTAGTTTTTGCGTCTTGATCTTGAATTTTTTTTATCTCCAATCTTGGATTCCAGTTTTCCCAGCTACCTCCATTTTCAGAATTTGGGATAATAAAAGATTTATCTTCTTTTTCCCAAGCTGGGAGTAATTCAATATTATGCTGAGTGTCTGTAAACTCCAAAACGACTACCTTGCCAAATGCTTTTATTGGCGTGTCTGGGTATTTTTCTTCAAGAAGTTTTTTTATGTCTTGTAATAACTGTGACTGACAGTTAGACTGATTATCGTCATACTGACCAAATTTATCAAATGGCATAATGAAAATAACATCAACATCTCGTGCGGGTCTTACATGGGTATGTTTTCCATACGAACCAATTAACAATTTTGTCTGCCCAGTATATTTAACATCGGTATAATAATGATCATGCAATTTTTTGCAAACTCCATGATATTTACGCTTTGCATCTTCTCGCTGTTTTGATGTTAGTAAAATATTATTATAAAACTTTTGAAAATTGTTTTGTATGCTCATATTAATTTTTAACAACTCTAATAACCACTCCATTAACCAAGTACCCGGATGTATTCATATCATCCTCGTGCAGTGTAATAGGTGGTATATTTAATGTAGACTCCGACACAAGCCTAATTTCTTTTTTAATGTCATCTTTATAAAATTTCTTAAAATTCGCTAGTCCATCTATGATCGATAATACATAATCGCCATCAGACGGATCTGTATTGCTACAGTCAACGACTAAATAATCACCATCCTCAACTTCGTCACCGCGGATATTGGCTTTATTTAATGAATCGCCCACAGCCTTGATGGCAATTAATTTATCAGGACTTATATTGCTAACTAATTTTTTAGAAATTGGTAAATATCCTTGCACATATTCCTGGGCAAGTTCTTGAGCCGGACCACAATTAGCAGAACCAACTATTGGAATTCTTAAAAAGTTATCCACAGCAAAAGCTTTTGGCTCAGCTATTCTCTGTCTTTTATCCTTATCAAAATAAATTAATTCCTTCTTCCTAAGTTGCCCTAGATGATGAATTACTGTTTGTGGGTGTTTAAAGCCAAGTTTTCTGGCAATTTCCCTATAACTCATGCCTGAAATGTTGTTTTTCTTGGCAAATTCGAGAATTATTTGTTGATTCTTATTCATAGGTTTTTAAATTCAATTTACACTATTGACACTACTTACATCCCAAGCTTAGCATAAATCGTTTATTATGACAAGAGCTAATTTAACACTCTTGACAGGATTATTTGATTTGATATACTATAAGTAAGGCATGCACATTCTACAATTGAATATCTCCACATTGAGTTTATATTCAACAAATTGACCACCTATATTGAAACCTAAATTGGAAGATGATAGAAACTTAGATTACTCACCTAAGTAGCTACCATTTTCACCATTTTAGGTTTTTTTATTTAATCCAAAATGGCTTATAAGCTAAATTTTATTCTATGTCTAAACAAAACAACAACATATCAATTACTTATGTGCCAATAAGCCAACTAAAAGATGCGATATATAATCCTAGACATCATGATCCTGAAATGTTGGAACGATTAAAAAAATCAATCCAGCAACACGGGTGGGCAGATCCAATTATCGCGAATGGCCACCCTAAATGCAAAGGGGTAGTGATTGGCGGGCATGCAAGGATCAAGATAGCAAAGGAACTTGGTATGAAAAAAGTACCAGTGGTTTTCCTTGAGATTGCCAATGTTGAAATTGAGAAAAAATTAAATCTTTCTTTAAATCGTATAAGCGGCGATTGGGATTGGGAAAAATTGAAATCGTTTGATGTTGAAACTTTATTGGAAACTGGTTTTGATGCGGGAGACTTGGATAATATATGGAGTGATGTTTTAGAAACTGAAAATGATGACTTTAATGTCGAACAGGAATTGAATAAAATAAAAAAACCAAAAACAAAGCTTGGGGATTTATATTCTCTTGGCCCACACAGACTTATTTGTGGTGATGCTCACGACTCAAGTGTAATCGAAAAACTTATGGGGAAGGTTAAGGCTGATATGGTATATTGCGACCCGATATATAATTTGAATTTAGACTATAACGCCGGAATTGGCGGTAATGCTCGCTATGGAGGTACGGTAAATGACAATAAATCAGATCATGAATATGAATTATTTTTAACTAAGGGTCTTGAGAATGCTTTATTAGTAGCCAAAAAAGATTGCCATGTATTTTATTGGTGCGATCAAAAATACATTTGGCTCGTTCAACAATTGTTTGCCAAGTTTGGACTTGTTAATAAACGGGTATGTTTGTGGATTAAAAATTCACAAAACCCCACTCCGCAGGTCGCATTTAATAAGTGCTACGAACCTTGCGTTTATTCTTGTAAGGGAAAACCGTATCTATCCAAAACCCAATTAAACCTGAATGAAATTTTAAACAAGGAAATTGGAACTGGCAACAGAATTAGTGATGATATTTTAGATTTATTTGATATCTGGTTAGCCAAACGACTGGCGGGCAACCAATATGAACACAGCACTGCCAAGCCAACAACTTTACATGAAAAACCTCTTAGACGTTGCACTAAACCGGGCGACACAATACTTGATCTGTACCTTGGAAGTGGCTCAACTCTTATCAGTTGCCATCAAATGAAACGGATTTGTTATGGCGCCGAGATTGAACCAATTTTTTGTGATTTAATAATTAAACGATTTGAATCCTATGCTAAAATCAAAGCCAAAAAACTCAATTAAAATAGGGCAATTATTTGCCTTAGGTAAACATCACCTATTAGCGGGAGATGCGACTAATTCGGAACATGTAAAATTACTGATGAAAAGTAAAAAAGTGGATTTGATCTGCGTAGATATTCCATACGGCGTGGGGTATGTAGAGAACAAACGGACATATAAACAGAAATTAGGTAAAGAAAAAATTATCGTAAATGATAACATTTCATCTGAAACTGAATACGCTAAATTCAATAAGGAGTGGCTGGGATGTATCAAGCCCTATATGGCAAGCAAGAATTCTGCCTATATTTTCAACTCTGACAAAATGTTATTCGCTCTGCGAGACGGATTACAGCAAGCTGGGTGGTACATGTCGCAACTTCTTATTTGGGTTAAAAATAGTTCAATAGTAGGCCGACTAGATTATTTGCCTCAGCACGAGCTCATAATTTACGCATGGCATGGAACACATAAATTTAAAAAGGCAAAAGACAAAAGCGTACTCATATACCCTCGCCCAAGTAAGAGCAAATTGCATCCGACGATGAAGCCAGTTAGCCTTTTAAGACGGCTAATCCTTAATAGCACAAATATTGGCGATGTTGTCTATGATGGCTTCCTTGGATCTGGATCTTGCTTGATTGCTTGTGAGCAGATTGGGCGAATTTGCTATGGTATTGAAATTGACACGGAATATTGCCAGACGATTATAGATAGGTACGAAAAAATTACTGGCAATAAAGCAAAATTATTAACTTGAAGAATTTATGAACAATACAATTATTAAACGAAAAAAACGTGAACAAAATTTATTACTGGACCAATTACAAAAAACTCCGGTAGTTCAAATTGCTTGTGAAAAAGTAAATATTGGTCGCACAAGCTACTACCGCTGGAGACAACAAAGTAAAAAATTTACTGAATTGGCTGATCAGGCAATCGCTGAAGGAAATTTGTTCATGAATGATATGGCCGAGAGTCAACTATTAAGCTCTATTAAAAATAACCATTTTCAAGCCATAAAGTTTTGGCTACAAAATCATCACTCGACTTATGCCCAAAAATTGCAACTTAGCGGAACACTTAATCATGAGCATCATAATTTGACACCGGAACAGAAGAGATTAATTCGTAAAGCCTTACGCTTTGCGTCAATAGCAAAATCTTATGGCAAAAAACAAATTAGATCAAAAAACAATAACGCGTCTGTTAAATGATCGATCTTCTAGAATAGGAGCCGTGCGTAAATCGCATCTACTTTTTTTCTATATCTATTTCGCCCATTATATAACTTACGAAATAGCGCCCTTTCAATTGGAGATGTTCGATTTGACTGAAGATAAAAATAACAAAATGTGTGTACTCGTCTCCTTTAGAGATTCGGGCAAATCTACAATTATTACCACATCATTTGTATTGTGGTCTATTTTAGGAATGTTTCAGAGTAAGTTTGTACTGATCATCAGCCAAACACATCAAAAAGCCCAGCAACATTTGAGAAATATCAAAGTAGAACTTGAAACGAATGAGGTACTAAAAAAAGACCTTGGGCCTTTTGAAGAAGAATCAGATCAGTGGGGAGTTAATGCTTTAAATATCAAACAATTTGACGCTAAAATAGCCATTGGCTCAGTTGACCAGACTATTCGTGGTATTCGTCACCGACAGTATAGGCCTGATTTGATTATTCTGGACGACGTGGAAGATACAGCTTCGGTTAGAACTCAAGAAGGACGTGATAAAACATGGAACTGGTTTACTGGAGAGATCATTCCTCTTGGATGTGCTAAAACCAGAATTTTTACCGTAGGCAACCTACTACATCGTGATTCGTTTTTGAAAAGGCTGGAAAAGAACATATTAACTGGGCAGACCGATGGTAATTATAGACAATATCCAATTATTACTCCAGACAACACACCCGCGTGGCCAGGCAAATTTTTAAACCTTGAAGCTATTGAGCAAGAACGCCGTAAAGTCATGAATCGTATTGCTTGGCACAGAGAATATCTACTTGATATTATATCTGACGACGACCAGATTATTCTTGAAGATTGGATACAATATTATGATGAATTACCCGAAGAAAAACCACTTTATTCAGCTATCGGAATTGATCCAGCCGTATCACAAAATGGCAGTGCTGATTGCACTGCCATGGTTCCGGCTCATATTTATGGATCAAGAAAAAATTTGAGGATATATATCTTACCTGGGATAGTCAATAAAAGATTGACGACCAATGAACTAATTAAACATGCTACATCTTTATATAGCAGAATTGAGACGGGATATTATCTGGATAAAATATATGTGGAGGAAGTTGGTTTTCAAAAGTTGATTACGGAAGAAATTAAGAGAAGTAACTGTCGAGCTGAAGGCGTGTCGGTAGGCACGAAAAATAAAGGTGAACGCTTAAGTGCAGTCAGTTATCTACTAGAATCGGGTAAAGTATATTTTCCTAGAAACAAAAATGGTGAGACCTTGATTAATCAAATAATCGGACTGGGAACTGAAAAGCATGATGATTTAGTGGATGCACTCACATTACTACTTTACAAAATCGCTGAAAAAGATAGACAACAATCTGAGTGTTTGCCGTATTCTATTCCGCCAAGAGAAGAAGAATTAAGGCATCTGAATAGTAGGGAAAGAAAAGTGATAATGGATAAATATAGGGATTATGTCAGCCCGAATGCAATGTAATAGGTCCACTGCAATCATTCGCACTGCTCATGTAATATTCTATTTGGGTATTTATTTAAAAGTTCCTGTTCTGAATTGTATTCTTCTAAATATTTTTCAGATAAATTTTTCCAAGCCTTATCCGTTTCACAATAATAATTTTTAGCAGTATGATAAGTGCTCAAATAATATTTATATCCGCCTGAACTGGTTTCAGTTGATTGAGCTTGAGACGGTTCGTTTTCTTGTTCAAAATTATCACAAATACCATCTGCCCATAATCCTCGCTTAGCATTTTGTGCTTTTACTTGTGCTTGTTTAAATTCAACCTGATATTTATATGGCGTATTGTAAGTATACTCAAAAGCATATCCATCGCTAATCATCTTTTTATTATAAAGAGTGCCGTCTTCAAGCCAAACATATCTCAACAGTCTCCCATAAACGCCTCTGTCGCCTTGAGTTGGATCCGCTTCAAGGCGTACTTTTTTATTGGATAATAATTCCTTGGCTCTATTCGAAGCCTCGATGCCGAAACATTGAACTGGTTTTCTGGGATCAACGGTTTCGGGCGTATCAAGACCGATCATTCTAATAGTTTCAATAGTGCCATTAATATTCACTTTGATAGTGTCGCCGTCAGTAACTTTTGTGACAGGGTAAAAAACATATTTTTCGCTGGTATTATTCTCTGCTTGTTTTGCTTTTGACTTTTCAGTTTTAGATTCTGATTCATTTTCCTGTGATAATTCTTCGTTTATTTCTGGTTCATCTGCACTTTTATTAATAACTTTTTTATGAATTTCTTGATGGACAACAGGCTCAATTTCTTTATTGTCCGTTTGTTCAGATGAGCTGGCTATTACTCCAGTGATAATAAATAAAACAATACTGGCTGTCCCAAAAACTTGAAGGATAAATTTTCTACTGATTTCTTTATCCTTAAAAATTTTTCTGAAAGCACTTGGTTTTATTAATCCAATGATTAGAGAAATAAAAGAAATAAAAAACAAAAGGAGAGTTAGATTGTCCATATGGTTGTAGTTGAGGTTTTTAATTTATGGTTCTGGAAACATAAAAGGTCCCCCGAACCAGCTGACGAGTCCTTACGGAAACGCCACTATACCCTTTCGAGCATAGACCTCAACTACGAAATACAGGTCGGAAGACCATTTCTGTAGTTGAGGATTTCGACCATACCTTGTAAAAATACAAGGGTTAGGTCATCTGAATTGTGTCTTTATCTTAACAAATATATAGAAAAAATGAAAGTCCACTTACCAACAACTTACCAACTGGACAGGTCAGCCCCACAGCGATATCTTAAGAAAACACTCTTTTTAACTTTTATTCACTTAAAGTTAGAATGTAGGCTGCTACGATTTGACATTTTTATAATAATGTGCTACCATAACTCAATAAATTATGGCTAAAATAAAAGCAAAAGTAGTTCTTTGACAAAAAAGCTATTCAAATACTAGGTGGCAAAGAGACTGTATTTACTGCTGTTTCTTTGCCATTTAGTATTAAGGTGGCGTAATTCACAATACTTTTAATTATCCTGCACATCCAGCGGGACAAACTTCCTAAGGAGGTACAAAATGGAAGAACAAAAAAGAATCTCAACAGAGGAGCTTAACCTCTTAAAAAAAGCGATTGAGGTTTCAGTCAGTCGTTATGAATGGGGAAAGTATTCGAATACTTTCAACTTTCAAAATGACAACTGGGATATTGATTCTGTAACAGAGGATATCCAAACGAATTCTCAAATTCGTAAGAATTTTTCTAATTTCACTCTACATTCAAAAAAAATTGAATCAGACCCAGAGAACCTGAAGCTTTTTGTCGAAGTAGCACGGTTAGTGTACCAAAGATACACTTGGCCAAAAGAGCATCTAGTAATTTATTTTCCAGAAGGACTGGGTGGAACTCTAGATGAAATCGTGAATACATTAGATCACGATTACTGGGTAATTTATAACTATCGCAAGAGAGCTAAAAAGAATCCTGAATCGTTAGACGGTTGTTCGGTAAATATCCGAGTAATGACAACTATCGAGGGTTTGATTTTTCAAGCTCTTCGCTCTCTTAAGCCATTCACTGGTGCTAAGAGTAGCGGCCCAGGACACATCCGCTATATGCGTTGCCTCGAAGGGCTGTTGTTTCAAGCTGCTAAAATTTTGAATTCTGACTTTACCACCAAAAAAGAGAAATAATTTAAGTAAGTAATTTCTCAAAAGGGTAAAGTAAAAAAATTGCAGTTTGAATGATGATTACTCTTTTGAGAGTAAATTGTTAACCCTGCTCGCACATCCCGCGAGCTTTAACTCCTAAGGAGGCAATAAAATGCAAGCAAAAAAATTCCGTGAAATGATTTTCTGGGCCATTGTCACCGTTAACGGTCTTTTGTGTCTAGTATCATTTTGGACGAGCAAACTTGGTTTGGACACAACTACTGATTCTTGGTTAGTTGCTACATCTGTCGCATTTGCAGGTGGATCGTTCGCTTTCGTGTTTTGGCTTTTCTTAAGCCGACGTTTCCCGGAAGCATCACGCAACAAAAAAATTTCTTACTGTTTAATCGTTATAGTAGTCGGATTTTTACTCTTTGGCTTTTCAACTCAGTGGAGTGTAATTACCTTAGGTGGAAGAGAAGCTGTTAGTATTCATATGCAAACAGTTTTATCTGAATCTGACAAACAAGGTATTGCACTTTTAAGACAAGGTTCTGAAGAAGCTAACTTGGCTCCTCAACTGGAAAGTTTAGCTAATCAATTCGAAGGATACGCTAAACGAGAAGCTAAAGGAGCGTTTTCTGGTCTAACTGGTGAGGGTGATGTAGTTGCAACATTGCGCAACACCGCAGAAACATTTCGCTCTCTTGCTGAAAGCGTAGAAAAAACAGAGAGCACTCGCCAAGGTTTGTACAAAAATTTACAAACCAGTATTAGTGAAGCTAGAGATATCTTAACTTCTGAAGAAAACCTGCGAACAGTTAACTTGAAATTCAGCAAGAAGTTGTCCGAAATTAACGAAAGTTTAACTCGAATGGCAAAGACAACTTCTGTTGAATTTGTAACAACAGTTAACCGCAATCTATCTTCGTTAACTATTGTGACCACTGAGAGAACTTCTGACCAGCAACGAGGAGCCATCAAACGTTTACAAACAATTATCACTGGTGCTCAAGACATTGTCTCTAAAATGACTGATCAAGAAGAATTGGCAGAAATGGATATTCAAACTTTTACAATGATCAGTATGTCGAATGCAGTGTTGAAATACGGTGGTGAAATTTTCTACGCGTGGGCTTATGCACTAGCTCTGGACTTTGCTCCATTTCTTTTTATTATTTTATTGGCTATTGCTCGCCGAGAAGAAGAAAAAGAAATTACCCTTGAAGAAGCCCAACAGATTAAATTTGATGCCGAAACGGCTGCTCAAGGTATTCTCAATAAAGCAAAAGAACATGTCTTAACGATAATTGAGGAACTAAAGCCAGAAATTACTGGTGTTGCTGATTCAGCTAAAAAAGCTCTTGATGAAGCGGCGACAAGAGTTGTCAATGAAGTCCGTGACTCAATAAATCTTGCAAAAAAAGAATTGGAGATTGCTGGGAAAGAACAGCTCCAAAAATTGCAGGATTTCAAATTTAAAATATAAAATATAACACTTAAACCAAAAGCGGTAGCTACATTGTAGTTACCGCTTATTTATTTTCTTTAAACTCGCAATTAACTCAAAACTTTCTCAATGATATAATCTCTTCTTTTTTTCAAAACATCTTTTAGATAGCTACGGTCACTATTAGTTAGTCTTACTTCGTCAACTAATTTATCAATAGTTTCGTCAGTGAATTTTTCTTTTAGAGTTTCTGTCTGTTTTCTAATATCATCTTCACTTAACCCAGGGTACTGCTGCCTTGAGCCCAATTTTAGACGTTCTTTATCTGTTCCAACACCAAGCTCATTAACAACTTCACCAAATTCATCTTCTTTTTTTCTATCACCCTTTGCCCTAAAAATAAGTGACCCACCATTGTCAAGTCGATATAACTCTCCTTTTGCTCCACCAGTATTGCGATGTGGTGCATAAGGAATATCCCAGTTAGCCATTAAGCAATCTGCTATAAATCCATCTTTTAACTTTTTATCAATTTCTGCACCCTCAACTATATTTTCAATCATTTCTGAAGCATGGCCATACGTTCCCTCTACCTTAACTATCTTTGTATCTGGTACAGGGATATTAAAATGTTGATAAATATCATCAGCTAATTGCTCATTCCAAATATGATCAGCAGTTTCAAGTGAGGCAAATTTTACATAGAACTTTGTCGGACCTTTTTCAGTTGGTATTGTAAATTCTGCACCCGGATTACTTCCTTTCTGCTCGCCAGTTTTTAATGAATAGTCCCAGACCTCAACGGGCACTTTTAAGTTATTGTTTTCAAAATTTTTATCATATTCTTCAGGAGTGAAAATTATTTCACCTTTAATATTATAAATAGGAATATAAAAACCATTTTCTAAAACTGATTTTTTTACTTGCTCTAAAGTGACATCGCTATTTCTTAATACTATACCTCTAATTTCAGTGGCAGGCATTCCACCTAAAGTAAGCGCATGATAAGAACTTGAAGCATCATACTCTTTGTTCTTTTCCCAATCTCGAAAATCTTTTTTGTGAACATAAAAAATTTGTCCCTCTGTTCCAAGACTACCACCAGCGCCATAACCTCCAGAAAGTGAGTGGGTGATTATCCCCTCTGTATCGTCCTCATATTGTTTTAAGTGTTGTTCTCCTAATCGTGTAAAATCAACGTGAAAAGGATATGCATCTGTCATTGCTCCTTCTCCAAGACATTCATTGGGTAAATTACCATTCAAAAGCATTGGATCAATGGCATCAACTGGTGAACCGTGAATATAATCACCATCTGATAATATCAATTCGCTCTGCCCAAACTGACGATTAGTCGAATCTGCCTGCAATTTCTTTTCTGCTGACCGAGAATACTCAATAGTTTTCTTTAAATATTCCCTCAAAATTAACCTTTTATAAACACCCGAAAGATTATTAAATGGGATGGCGTTGATTTCCCCTGTAGTTAAACCATCAATTATTTCTTGGTTTTGAACTATAGTTTCTAATTTTGTTATTTTTGAGTCATCTTTTTCCTTATTTTTTATATGCCTTTCCACTAAATTTTGGATTGGGATATCACCAATTTCTGTTACTGGATACTCACTCGTTGCCGCTGCTAGTCGATCACCAATTCTAGCTTCTGTATAAAGGAACAGTTGTTTCCAGTAAGGGGCAACTTTCGTAAAGATTGATTCAATTTCTTTGGCTCTCCGTAAGGCATCACCATTAGAAAAAACATTTTCAATAATTTTGTCTTTATTAGAATGAAGAGGCCCACCAATTTGCATTAGACGCAATAACTCTGGTGTCTTTTCGGGAATAGATAAAACCTCATCAATTCTTTCTGGCTGTCTAGCAATAAAGCGTTGTAAATCTCTGTTAGAAAAAAAAGTTTCTTTAAGTGTGCCTGTATCTTTGTATTTTTTAAATTCTTGAGCCAACTTAGTTAAAGATTGGTGAAACTTATCATAAGATTCTTGGGGTATTTCTTCGGTAGCTTCTGGCATCTCTCTCAGCATTGGATCGGTGCGACGCAGAGCTTTCATGAAACCTTGAGAAATTCTTTGATTAAATTCTTTTTTCTCATCAAGTATTTCACTAATACGACCTATTATTTGAGCTGGATCAGTAATTCTTGTTAAAATTTCGTAAGGTTCTGTAACGTAAATTCTTTTTAATTCTTCTTCGTCTTCTACTTTTACTAAATCACTTTCATACAAATTGTATTGAAAATCAGAAAAATCTTTTTTGATTTCTTTTAACCCTTGAAGGACTTCTTTTTGATTAGCAAGTATTTCAAATAAAGCTTCATTATTATCAATATTAAATCTATAACCGTAATCTTTTAACTGATTTATAAGGGGGATTAACTTCTCGCGTTGTTGAGCCAACTCAACATATTTGGTTACCTTTTCTATTTCTCGATTGTATGAATAAATTTCAGGAAATATTTCTTTTATTTGTCTGATAAATGTGTGAGTGTTAGTAAGCTCTTCTGATGATATTTGAAAAATATCTGATAATATTTCAACCTCATCTGGTTTTATTTCTCTCTCGATGATATTACCTAAAATACTTGGCCTCATAGCTCGAATTGCACTTTGAGTATTATCATTAAGTTCCCGCCAATTAGAAATCAATAAATTTCCGGCTTCGAGATCTCCATCTAAGGCGTGTGATTTTAGAACATCAAGTACAGCCCCAATACTCTTTTTTTCTTTTAAGGCCTTGGTTAATTCTTTTGACATTTCACTATCAATTGGTGCTTTATATAATCTTTCAAATAAACTAAGAGCAAATTCGCGTTCTTGGTAATTATCCTGTTGAATATAATGCAAACACATTTGGCTAAGTGATTTTTCAACTTCAGTATAAACAGGATTATCAACTACCTCCTCTTTACCCTCTTCTTTAACAGTAATTCTTTGTGTTAAAAAATTGTTGGGGCTTTCTTGTGCTAATTCAATAAATTTTGATAGCCCTTTAATATCACTTTGCTTGAGTTTATTAATATCTTCTTGGGAAAAACTTTGTAAATATTTATATAATTCAGTATTTTGTGAACCAACATCCCAGCGAACAAATGGGCATTCACCCGAATGCCCTGGCTCTCTTACACAATTCATAATCACATAAGGGGCAAGTTCCGTATCTTTAAAATTGAGGATCTTCCAACCTAATCTAACTGATTTATTTGTATGTTCGTCGGTGCTTATTAAATCTTGGAGAGTATTATCCTTTATCACTTTGTCAATTAATTCTAATTCTCCTTGCTTTAATAATTCTTTAGTATTTTTATTGTTTTTGAAAATCAGCCATCTTTTTATATCAATATCTTCATCAAGAGCACTTTCCACTTGCTTGAAGGTTTCTGATTCATCGACTTTATTTGATATTTTATCAGTCTCCCACGAATATTTATCTATTTCGTAAGGTGTGCCATCTTTTCTAGTAAATTCATGTAATATTTTTCCTATTTCTTTATAATTTTTTTGTTTATAATACTCTGGCAATTGGCCGGCTATTTTAGTCATCAAATGATAATTATCATTTTCAGTGTTAGTGCTACTACGGCGAGGCAAAAATTGATTAACAATATTTTTTAAACTAAAAGGTAATTTTTCAACTTCCTCATCTATTTTTAGCCGTTCTTCACTAATTTCACTAAAACCATACTCTTTTTTTATTTGTCCAGGCACCTCAAAAGATTTTTTAATCAGAGAAATAACTTTTTTTTGGTTTTGAATATTAGATAATACTTCTAAATCATCTGAAATCGAAACATTATAAGCGTCTAATGATTTTCTTTCTTGAAGATATTGGATAGTTCTTTCAATTTCCGGTCTTACATTCTGTTCAATATAGTCACTATTAAGCTCATCAATGAGTCCGGGATCAAGTTCAATCATCTCCGATTTTTCTTCTTGTTCTGTTGATTCCATTACTTTAGATTGAAAATATCTAGTGGTCTTTTCGAATGATTGTTCCATTGCCTTAGAGCCATATTTGTTTATACGGGTATCATAAGAAAGACTAGGCAAACTTTCGTGGACATTCCATTGCACATGGCGTAAATTGTATAAGGGCTCCACTTTATTTCTTAATTCTTTAATTTCTTTTCTGTTTTTTATTTTGCCAAAACGTTCCTGGCTTAAATTTATAATCTGATCTCTGTATTCGTTAATTTTGTCATCCACCTCATCAAAATTTTGAAAACCAGATTCAGCCAATTTCTTATTTAAATAAACCTTAACAAGAGAATCTTCTGTCATTTTTTCATTTTCAAAATTTCTTTTATTTTTTTGCAACTCTACCAATTGATTACCAATCACTTCAACTGCATCTGACAATCTACCAAAATCTTGGTCAGTGGTTATCTCTATTTTTTCTACTAAGGGTAATTGATTTTTTTCAACAAACTCCGTCTTTTCGCTAATCTCGTCATATTGATTTTTTATTTTTTCTCTCAATTCTGCAATTACGGATTTTATTTGATCAGATTGGATATCATCTCTTTGAAAATTCTGAATAATCTCTTCGTCAACTACACCAGTAACTTCTGTCTTATAAACCAAATCAGAGAGTTTATCTAAAAATTCCCTGATGTGTTCCTGCTCTTCATCATAAACTTCAATTTGTTTTTGTAATTCTGATTTTTCAAGTTGCTCAAACTCAATAGATTTAATATCTATTTGTTCATCTTTTTTAATCTCAATATTCTCAGCATTATATATTTGTGGTTCTTTTTCAGGCATAAAAAATATCTCCTTTTATATATTGTTACCTTATCATTCTTAGACCAAAATTTCAATATCGGTTACCAACAACTTACCAACTGGACAGATCGCCCCACAGCGGTATCTTGTGTCTTGAAAGGTCGAGTTATCTACTGTAATAGCTAAGACATAATATCAAATATATGAGACAAATTAACAATAATTTAAAGGATAATAACAGCGAAGTTGTAGAAAAAGTAAAGTACTGCCTTTATGCTAGGAAATCAACTGAATCTGAGGAAAGACAGATTCTATCAATTGATTCGCAAATTAAGGAGATGTTGCAACTTGCCGAACGGGAAAATTTAGAGGTAGTGACAATTAAAAGAGAATCTCATTCAGCTAAGGAAACTGGGCAACGATTGGTCTTTAATGAGATTATCGACGAAATCAAACAAGAGAAATTTAATGGGATATTAACTTGGGCACCGGATCGTATCAGTAGGAATGCCGGGGATCTGGGAAAAATAGTAGATTTAATGGATTCTGGGAAATTGCAAGGGATACGAACATTTGGACAAAAGTTTGGAAATAATCCCAATGAAAAATTCCTACTGATGATACTAGGCTCGCAAGCCAAGCTTGAAAACGATAACCGAGGTATTAATGTTAAAAGAGGTTTGAGATCAAGAGTGGAAATGGGATTATGGCCAGGAGTAGCTCCTTTGGGCTATCTTAATCAAGGAAGAATGGATAAAAAATGTCAGATTATTATTGATCCCGAGAGAGCACCAACAATTAAAAAGATGTTTGAAAAAGTTGCCTTTGAACATTATTCGGGCAGGAAAATATATAACTGGCTTAAGCATGAATTAAATTTTTATACACGCGGAAACAAATCACTTACACTGAGTGGAATTTACAGAATATTAGATAATACCTTTTACTACGGAACTTTTGAGCATCCTCGTGAAAGTGGTAATTGGTATACCGGTAAACATAAACCAATTATTGCCAAAGATTTATTTGAAAAAGCTCAAGCTCAACTGAAACGAGATAAAATAGTCAGAGAAAATCATGAATTCTCATTTACTAAATTATTTAGTTGTGGGTACTGTGGATCAGGGATATCAGCTGAAGAAAAATATAAGCAACTTAAAGATGGAACTCATGCCAGATATATCTACTATTCATGTTCTAGGGCTAGGGATAGAAACTGTAAGAATAAATATATTAGAGAGGAGGATTTGATTAAGGAGCTATTAAAAATATTAGATCAAATTAATATCAACGAACTTGGGATGCGACAAAAACTAGAAAATGAAATTGCGAGATTCAATATATTTCAAAGATCGGTCTTGGGTAGTACGGATAAGATAAAAGATACCGAGGACACTGACATACGAAATTATGCTAAGTATATTTTGAAAGAAGGAGCAGTTTCGGAGAAAAGAGAACTACTTGGGAATTTGAGATCAAGAATTGTTTATAAAGATAAAAAATTGACACTACTATCGGAGTAAAACAAAAACAGCGATCTATAAAAGATCGTCGTTTTTGTTCACAATTTTTTGTAATGCAGTCGGGTCGCAAGTCGCTCGCAACCATTCGGGTCTGCACGATAAAAAGTTGTTGTGGCGGAGAGGGTGGGATTCGAACCCACGGAACCCGTGAAGGCTCAACAGTTTTCAAGACTGTCACAATCGACCACTCTGTCACCTCTCCAGGCGTGGTGGCGGGCTACATCGTGCTGGAACCTTAATCCGTTAAGCCCTGTAAGGTTATTTTAAGATATATTAGCTAAAAAGTCAAAGGATCCTCGTGCACCTTATATTTTTAAAAAAGTGACAAAAGTGACACATAACTAGTATTTAAAGTTATAGCTAGTTGTAACTTTTTGTTTAAAACAATCTAACTCTTTAATCTAAGCTCAGCTCCGTCAATTAATTCAGAATATGTCGTTATTTTTATATTTTTATGTGTACTCTTTAACTCACCATATGCCTGCCACATGTTTTTTTCATATTTTTCCCTTGTGTTTGGTTTTGTCCCAGATAACTTCCCATAATCTTTCGCTATTCGTTGAATACCTCCAATTATAATCGTTGCACTAGGTCTTATTATGCTTAGCTCTACACTTCCTCCAATTTCTGCCTCTATGTATTTTTTTATTGTTTTACCTTGTATTTTAAAATCTGGATCATTATCTTTATATAAAGTGGTTATGTATCTTTCAGCTTGTCCGATGGCCACAGATAAATCTTTTGATGGATAGAATTTATTTCTTTTTGGATCAAAATCCAATACATTAACATCTGGTCTTTTCAGCTCAACTATTTCAATATCTGATAGATTATCTATCAAAATGATATCAAATTGGACGCGTGGTAAATTAGACATGACATATTTATCCGTATTCAATAATGCAGGAACTCCAAATATAATATTCTTCCCATAATCAGTTAATATCTTTTCCATTAAATGCTCTGGTCCAGTAATACTACTTTTAGTATATCTAAAATATTCTTTACCATATCTTCTAGCCAATGCTGTTGTAAATTTAGGCTCATCGATAATCTTTCTTAAAATTTCAAGTAACCATTCCGTTTGCTTGTTTATTTCTTGAATTATAACAACCTTGCTATCATCACCTGCTTTAAGTTTGTCTGTTAATGATAATACATCCGCACTGGTAAGCTGATCACTTGATGCTATCTCTTTTAATAATAAACTATAATCCCTTTCTGTCTCACTTTCTTCTACTTCACTTAAACCAAAATCATTTTTTAAAAATGGTATAGTTCTATTTTTAATCCGAATATTTTTATCCACCCCCTCCTCCCTATTAATTCTTGTTATGGTTAAATATAAACTCTTCGTAATGGATACTTTTCCATTGGATATTCTATTTTCTTTAGCTCCAATTTCTATTTCTTTTATGTCATCAATATAATTATGGAAAACATTAAATATCACTTTAGCTCCATATGGAGGCTTCAACAAATTACTGCCTAATAAATTTATATTTTCATGATTTAATATAATTGTAACTTTATAATCATCTTCATAAAATGGATCTATTCTACTAATAGAAACCCTGATTATTCCATATGAAATTTTATTTTCAGTAAATGAAAAAACTTTTACGTCTTTAAAAAAAATTGAATTTCTTGATTTTGTAACAAATTCTGTATTAAGTAATCTGCTTACTCTGGTTTCAATTTTTTCTTTAACTGATTTTAGATATCTTTTTTTCATATTATTATTTAAAAACTTTATTTTCTATATCCTCTTCAGCCACCCAGCCATAAACCTCGATTATACCAATTTTATTTATATCAAAGCTTGGCAAGGTGTCTGGAAGTTTGCCCACAGAGATAAATACCCCAAATTTATAAGAATAGGGTTCATTAAAAAAAGTTTCTCTTATTTTATCCAAATCTTTTTTTATTTCATCTGTACTAGGATTTTTCTTTACTTGAAATACAACTAAATTATCTAAATTATTACCTCTTTTATGAATAACCATGTCAGGGCGTCGGCGATCTTTTTTTATTAATTCAACATCAACACTGTGTTCTAAAAACATTTTATTAAGGTTGTTTTGAATGTGCGAGCATATGTTCCATTCTGTCGTATACCATATACTTGATTCTGTGTCTGATATTTTTTTACAGGCAAGCATTGATTTGTTTTTAATTTGCTCAATATTCATATTTTATTTTTTATTAGTAAATTTTAGATAATCCATAATTTTATATCCTTTTAAATGATCAAACGGGTCAACAAATTTATACCACGGTTCGGAATGAAACCATTCTTTGCCGTCCTCTTTGATCTCGCTTACTAGTTGAGATTCTGTTAATTTTTTAGGGGGCAATGTATCTTTGTTGTCTTTAATTAAAAACAAATATGCATGTGGGCCACCTGACTTACTAGGCACAATACGAGGTTTTAAAACTCCATTTTTAATGGCTCTTTTCATTGAATACTTATCAATATTGAATCTACTTTTCAAATCATAGGGCGAATACCAGCTATCTTTATTTTTAGCCATAGATGCAGGAACTATTTTTTTATTTATAGCCTTTTGGCAAGTTAAACATTTTATGCCCCATCGATCATACCAAGTTTCTTCATTAGAAATTGAATCTCCACATATAAAACATGTATAACCTTCTCCTTCAATATGAAAACCTTTTGGTTCTTTTTCTAATCTTAAATTTCTTTCATGTTCTATTAAACCTTGATCATATATAAGCTTAGCGAGGTGCATTAAACTATACGCTCCTTCTCGCGCATCTTCCCAAGAAATATCCTTTTTATATTCTTTTTTATAGATTTCTTGAAATTCTTTGATTGTCTTATCTTTTAACTCCATATCTTTACTTTAGCTCGAAAACATGGCAAAATCAAGCTATGAAGAAACTCAGAAAAATACACAATTTAGACTACTATAAAGCTGAATTTATTATGGCTGATCCTAAATTTATTAGATTTGTGGATCAGCTAATTAAAATATTTAATAAGTTTAGCTGTCCAATACCAAATAGCGGTTTTAAAAACTATAAAGAATATTTAAATTGGAATGACAAATATTTTTCTATTAGAAGCAAAGTTGAACATAGTGAAGAATTTAAAAATAAGATTAGAAAAATAACAAAAGGTAAAGATAGGTGGGGAATTGAAGAACAAGAAAAAATTGAAAAACTTGAAGAAAAAGAATTGCTACCCGTATATGGTAGTGCTATAGATGATATTCTTAGGGGATATAACATCAAAAGAAAAGATAAGAATTATAGAAGATTTAAAGACTTTATTATTGAATATATTTTCTTCAACAAAAGAGAATTTACTAATACCCCATTAATTATTACTTGGAAAAGGAATAAAAAAACATGTGAAGCTGAATTATTTATTAAAATATTGCCACACACAAGAAAAGAAGATCTTGAAAAAATGTGGCCTATAATTAAAGAAGAACAAGCTAGTCTACCAAAATATAAAGTAAAACATAAGGAATATAAAAATTTCCATAGAGATTTAGAAATATACAATATTTATAAAAATTTTAGAAAAAAACCAACTTCAAAATACAAAAGAGACAAATGTCGAAATAATAAGAGAGCAGATTATGAAACTGAAAAAGTGATAAGAGAAAAATATAAAATATCTAGTTGGGGAACTATTAGAAACATAGTTGGTAATATTGAAAAATTAAAAAAATCTGTAGGGTTTAAAGATAGTCCTTAAGCTCCACCCATACTTTTATTAGTTAATATAAACTGTAATCAAAGTCGATTACAGTTTTTTAATTAATAATTAATAAAAAAAATATGCAAAAATTACAATGGCACACAGTGCAAAAAAGAGTAAACGAGCTTATCCCTCAAGAGATAAACCCGCGTACTATTTCTGACAAACAAATGTCGGATCTTAAAAAAAGTCTGAAAAAATATAATCTCGTTGAAGTCCCAGCAATAGACTTAAATGGGAAAATATTGGCAGGACACCAAAGAATAAAGGCTCTTCAATTACTAGGTCGAAGTGAAGAGTTGATTGATGTAAGAATTCCCAACAGGACTCTTACCAAAAAAGAATCTGATGAATACTTAATCGGCAGTAATGCTTTGGGTGGAGATTGGAATTTTGAAGCATTAAAATCTTTTGAGTTTGATATTCTCTTAAATGCCGGGTTTGATGATATTCAACTCGCTAAATTTTGGGATGAAGAAAAAGAAATCCAAAACGATTCTTTTAATGTTGAACATGAATTAAAAAAAATAATAAAACCAAAAACACAACTTGGTGATATTATTATTCTTGGTAAACATAAAATAATTTGTGGAGATTCAACCCAACCAGAAACCCTTAAACGATTGCTTGGAAAAGAACAAGTTTCAATGATTTATTCTGATCCAGTTTATAATTTAAACATAGATTATAATGGTGGAATTGGAGGAAAACAAGATTATGGTGGGAAAGTAAATGATTCTCGGACTTTTGAAGAATACAAAATTTTTATTCGAGATAGTTTAAAGTCCGCTCTTGCAATATCAAAACCTGATACACATGTATTTTATTGGTGTGATCAAGTTTATATTGGATTGATTCAAGAAGTATACCGCAACTTAGGAATCAATAATAAACGAGTGTGTCTATGGTTAAAAAATAATCAAAACCCTGTTCCTAAAGTGGCTTTTAATAAAGTATATGAACCAATAGTATACGGTACTCGTGGCAGGCCGTATCTTACAGAATCAATTACTAATCTTAATGAGGTGCTAAATAAGGAATTTGGCACAGGCAATGAATTATTAGAGCAGGTTAATGAATTTGTTGATATTTGGACTGCCAAACGCTTATCCAGCAAAGATTATGAACATGCCACAACCAAACCCATAACCTTGCATGAAAAAGCCATAAAGCGTTGCACGAAACCAAATAATATCATATTAGATAGTTTTCTGGGTTCAGGAAGCACATTATTGGCTGGTGAACAATTAGATCGGAGAGTTTACGGCTGTGAACTGGAGCCGCGATTTTGTGATCTCATAATTAAACGTTATGAGGCCTTTACTAATAATAAAATTAAAGTAAAAAGATATGAAAAAAAATAAAGTAAGAAATGCTTTTTTTGCAGAGCTTAAAAAAGTTCCCATAGTACAAGTAGCTTGCGAGAAAACGGGCATATCGAGAAATAGTGTCTACCGTTGGAAAAGAGAAGACAAAAATTTCTCTAAAACAATGGATGAGGCATTAATTGAGGGTGAAGATTTGGTTAATGATATGTCAGAAAGCCAATTGCTCACCCTTATCAAAGAAAAAAACTTTTCAGCCATAAGATTTTGGTTAAATCATCGAAATCCACGCTTTAAAGAAAAAGTTGAAGTTACTTCTAAATTTGAAGATTCAGAAGAACTTACTCCGTCGCAGACTGCAGTAGTTCGCAGGGCTCTGCAACTAGCGGAGATATTACCATTAAATAAAAATAATTATGACAGTAAAAAAAATGATCCCTCAAGATCTAGTAGATCAAATGACAAGGGATAAAAAAGTACGTGTAGCAGTGACCAGAGAAAGTTTTTCCTTTTTCTTTCACTTCTATTTTGCACATTATATTAAATACGCCACAGCGGATTTTCAAAAAGAAATTATTCATCTATTGGAAAGAAGAGCTGATAAAAATTTATTTGTCACATCCTTTAGAGGATCCGGAAAATCCACCATTGTTACTACTGCGTATCCAATTTGGGCTATTTTGGGAAATCAGAAAAAAAAGTTTATTACTATTTTTTGTCAAACTCAGGCACAAGCCAAACAGCACATGATGAATTTACGAAGAGAGTTAGAAAATAACGATCTATTAAAAAAAGATCTGGGTCCTTTTAGTGAAAGTAGTGATGAATGGGGTTCTCATTCAATTGTGTTTTCTAATACTAATGCACGTATTACCGTTGCTTCTGCTGAACAAAGTATTCGTGGTATTAGACATTATGAACACAGGCCAGATTTAATCGTTGCCGATGATGTGGAAAATATTGCTTCAACCAGAACACAAGAAGGAAGAAATAAGACTTACCAATGGCTAAAAGGAGAAGTGGTACCTGCTGGAGATAAAGATACGCGACTAGTTGTAGTTGGTAATCTATTACATGGAGATTCACTCCTTATGAGGCTTAGGGGTGATATTGAAAACAACCGTGCTGACGGTGATTTCCTTTATTTTCCATTAATTAATGAAAAAGGAGATTGCCTGTGGCCCGGGAAATATCCAACAGAACAGGATATTGAAAAAGAACGCCGAAAAACAGGAGATCACATTGCTTGGTGTAGAGAATATTTACTAAGAATAATACCCGATGAAGATCAGTTAATTAAAGAATCTGATATTCATTATTATGATGAGTTACCAAAAGGTATTAAACCTAATAAAGTGGTTACTGGGATTGATTTAGCTATTTCTCAAAAAACCACCGCCGATTGTACAGCGATGGTTAGTGCCTACATTTATGGTCACGGTAAAGACGCTAAAATATATATCTTACCCAAACCAATAAATAAAAGATTATCTTTTTCAGAGATTATTGAACAAATTGCATTGCTACATGATACTTTTGGTTCAGGATCTTCATTCTATGTTGAAAATGTAGCGGCTCAAGATTATGTAGTACAAGAGCTAATATCTAAATATGGGTATATTCATGTAGAGGGTATAAGTGTGGCCGGTATAGACAAGCGATCTCGTTTAGCTGCTACTACTTATAAAATAGAATCTGGAGATATATTATTTCCTAAACAAGGAGCTGAAATGCTAATTCAACAATTAGTAGGCTTTGGTAGTGAAAAACATGATGATTTACCAGATGCTTTCTCTATATTAATTAATAAGGTTAACAAAGATCTTAATAAACCAATACCAGAGATATGGATATTATAATTATAGTCTAGATTGTCATCCAGTCTACCAAATTATAACGTTTTTTGATGATTTTACTAAGAAAAGTTACCAACAAGTTATCGACAGCGAGTTGCTTAGCAGAACTTAAGAAGTGTGTCATTAATTAAGGTATGGATAGTAATCTAATATCACAACAAACAAAATCCGCCGTTATCCCAGATATCAAAATGAGGTACTGTTTATATGCTAGAAAAAGTACTGAATCAGACGAACGGCAAGCTCTTTCAATCGATTCTCAAGTTAAAGAAATGTTACAGATTGCAGAAAGAGAACAGCTTGAAATTGTTGATATCAGACGAGAATCAAAATCAGCTAAAGATTCCGATAAGCGACCTGTATTTAAAGAGCTTATTCGTGATATATCAGAAGAAAGATTTAACGGTATTCTTACATGGGCACCCGATAGATTATCTAGAAATGCTGGCGATTTAGGATCGCTCGTTGATTTAATGGATGCTAAAAAACTTTTAGGTATTCGCACCTATGGACAAACTTTCAGCAATTCACCAAATGAAAAGTTTTTATTAATGATACTTTGTTCTCAGGCAAAACTCGAAAATGACAATCGAGGAATAAATGTTAAGCGTGGACTTAGAACAAGATGTGAAATGGGGCTATGGCCGACTTGTCCGCCAACTGGATATTTTAAAGAAAAAAGAATGGATCGAAAATGTGAGACCATAATTGATGAAGATAGAGCACCAGTCATAAAACAAATGTTTGAAAAAGTAGCTTATGAACATTGGTCAGGTAGAAAACTTTATCATTGGCTTAAATTTGATTTGAATTTCAGAACAGAATTAGGGAAGAAACATCTAAGTCTTGGAAATATTTACAGGATACTGGATAATACATTCTACTACGGCACTTTTGAATATCCTCGAGGATCAGGCAATTGGTATCAAGGAAAACATAAACCGATTATTACTAAGGAATTATTTGATTTGGTTCAAGAGCAAATCAAAAACTCTCAACTTGTAAGGAAAGAAAATATTGAGTTTGCTTTTACTAAAATTATGAAATGTGGTTTATGTGGCTCTGGTATTTCCGCAACTGAAAAATTTAAGAAATTAAAAAATGGCGAACATAACAGGCATGTATATTATGGTTGCACAAAGGCGAAAGATAAAAACTGCAAATGTGGATATATAAACGAAACTGATTTGATTAAACAATTACAAAAACTTACAGACAAGTTAGATCTAAAAAAATCTCCAATACAGAATAAGATAAAATCTGAAATCAAAAGATTTAAAAAGTTTCAAAGTATGGTAACTGGTAAAAAAGAAAATATCGACATAAGTGATGTCGATATTAGAAACTATGCTAAATTTTTATTAAAAGAGGGTGATGATCAAGAAAAAAGAGATTTGCTTAACTGCGTAAATGGAGAGATTTTGTTGGAGAATAAAGTGATTATTCTTAAATAATTAATTTTAAAACGGGGCATCTTCTACATTTACATCTTGAACCGGTGTGGGTTTAATTATTTTAGGAATATCTTTAATATTTAATATTCTTTTTGCACGAGCCAAAACATGATCATATGTAAGTATAGATACATTGTGGTAACTTGAATTTAATATTCTATATGACTCTTTCTGGTTATTGTTCCAATCATTAGACCTACCAAATATAAGCATACATCTAGGTTTTATAGTTTTTATTCCCACCTTTTCAATAAATTTAATACTATTAGACTCTCTTTCAATTTCATAAATATATTTTATTGCCTGTGTTGTAGCCTTGGTTAGATCAGATGAGGGAACACAATTCCCATGATCAAGTGTTTCATTCCAAAATTTCAAATCTCCCTCAGGTCTTTTGATTTCTATTATGTCTAAAAATCCATCGTGTGCCTCAACTAAATAATCTGTTATATTTGCGGTATCTATATGGCGTTCATCTAAAACTTCGACAATATCACTACCTAAAACCCATTGATTTTTTGTAAACCATTTTTGCCAATCATATTCAACTAAATCATTTTTTAACATTTCTTCAAATTCGCTTATAGAATTCATCCTTACACGATTTTCTAGCCCAGCAAGTATGTCTTCTGGAAGTATGCCGTTTTCTAAAATGAGATCTAAAACCTTTTCTTTGTCTGGATTATCAAAAATTGCCTTTACATGAGCAATATTTTTTTCATCAAACTTTTCATCAATTGGTATATATTTCTGGATTCCTTTTTTAAACGGTTCATAATTTTCAGAAATAAAAGTTAATAAGGAATCTAATTCTTCGTTATCTAAGGTCAATTCGCTTTTTGGGTTTTCACAATCTAAAGTTTCTGGCACAAAACCGTCACTTTTATTATACCTACCCACTTTTAAACAAACATCTTGCTTCTCTGTTTTGTGCGGAATTTTCCAAAAAACTGCCCGAGTAATAACACGAGGTTTTTCTTTCAACAATCCAATTAAGTATCCGATCCCATTTTTTGTTTGTTTTACTATTTTCATAATCTTTTATTCTTGCTCAATTCTTCTTCGTCTCTCATCAAGCGTTTCTCCCTCATACATCCAATAATCCGTTCCCGCTACGCCGTAGTCAACACCAAGAATTTCTTGAGCAGATTTTGAAAGACTTATTGTTTTTTTATTAAACTCTATATTTCTATTATCAAGAACTTTGGCTTTTATTTCTTCATCTCGACTAAAATAAATTTCTGTCCCAACAGGCATATCAACCATTTTAAAATTAAATCTATCGCGCATTTTCCGTGCCTCATCAAGAGCCTTTTGATCTTCTTCTGTCTCGACAAAGTCTTTATTTGGGGTAACGTTTTCAATTTCAGCAAGTTTAAGGGCAGCCACAGCTCGTTCGGGAGCAATTTCAAAAAATTCACGGCTTGAGCGGACACGATTGTCTAAAAAAGCATCGTGTAGTTGTCTTTCAACAAATTGTGCGTCTTTTACTGTACAAGCATAAAAACACTCAAAAGACAGCGGTACACTTGTTGTATCAAGAGAACGAATACGCTGTTCGAGATCAGTTGTTCGTCCAATTTTAACATAGCCTGGCATTGATTCATTTATTAAAATATATATTATTTCATTCATAATTTTTAAAATTCTAAAAATTTCCAATCACTAAGATTATTAGGATTATAAAGGTATTTTTTATTATTATTATATTTCCAACTTTTACCGTCTTTAATAACAATCCCGCCAAATAGTTTTTTATCCTTTTTATTTTCATCAGCAATGTATTTAGCTAATCCCTCTGCACGTGCCTTTGCTGTTTCAGCGGTTAATCCACCTTTTGTATCAAAGAGTCCTATTTTTCCGTTTTTTAATTTAATAACAAAGTCAACATAAAAAGATTTATCAACACTATGTTCTTTATAAGGGACAGCAAAATAAGTTGCATCACTAGCACCATTTTTAAACCACCACTCAGCCTTTGACTTTTCAATAAAATCAATAAAGTCAACCTCGATTTCACTGTCTTCTTCAATCAATCTTTGCTGTTTGCCATTAATAGCCTTTGCGTAATAAGGTTGCATTAAAGACTTTTTATATTCTTTCTTTTTGTGATTAATATCATATGAGATATATTCTGGCACATTCCAAGGATCATCATTTTTAACTACTTCATTTTTACCTTTTCCCACCACTTTTTGATATATTTCTTTTGCTCGAGCAATTACATTAATAACTGCTTGCTTGTTCTCATTTGCTAAAACCATGGCTTGAATTTCTGGCCATCTGTCCTCATCTCTACGTGCACCAAAATAAGCATATATTGATTCATTTATTCTTTTGATTGATCTTTGCTCTGGATAAAATGGGTCAAGATTATCTCTAACAAATGCATCAAAAGCACGTTGCAACTCGACTTCATTTTGTTGAAGATTTAATGTTTTTGATTTCTCAATAACATGTCCGGATTCATCAGCATTTTTAATCTTTCCACTTGCAATTAATTTTGTTACCGGAATTGTGTATTTAGATGATACTTTTTTATCAAGCGTTTGTTCTTTGGCGGCTTCAATAAACATAGGTACAAATTCAGAAGAAAGCCTTGTTTCTTCCCGATATCTTTTTGAATGATATGATGCTAAATTAATTTCCTTATAATAATCCGCTCTAATGCTTCTGTAGGGTTTGATATCACCCTTCATATCACTTTGATCAATTCTAGCTTCAATGTCAGGAAGACTTGTATAAAGATATGCTTGATTTAAACTATCATTTTTATAATGTTTATGCTCTGGCATTCTCATAATGCGCCCAAGAGTTTGGATAGAAAAAGTAATATTACTATCAGTCCATTGTCTGAACAAAACCAATATTGCAGCACGAGGGCAATCCCAACCTAATGCGATTGCTTGTTTAAAGAGCATGACTTCAACTTCATTTTGTGGCTTCTCAATATTTTCAAGATTTATTTTTTCCTTACCAGTTAAATATATAGCTAATCTATTATCGTCTTTTTTGTAACCAAACTTAGTAAGCATTTCTAAAACCTCATCCTTTTTATCTGGGATACCTGATTTTTTATCAGGAAGTTGAATAAGCACTAACGGATTTACTCCTGATTTTTCTTTCTCTAATGATTTTATTAGATCAGCTCTTCTTTTTAAGGCACTTTTAAGAACAAGCTCGTCAGCTGTTTCATTTTTTTGTTTTTTGTCGATAACAAAATTTTCAAAACCGTCATTTACAGTCACTTCTTTTTTAATCATCCCCTCACTTCTTACATCTTCAATTCGTACAGGAACAATATTATCACTTGTCATTTGTGGAGTAGCAGAGACTTCAACAGTAACTTTTGGACCAATTTTAAAAATAATATCCTTTGATATATCGCTACTTGCAGAGTGGTGACTTTCATCAATTATTAAAATGATTGTTCTACCAGCTTCTTTGGTACGCTCGACGATAGTTTGTAAATTATTATCACGTTCATTGGCTCTGATATATAAATTATCTTTTTTATTTATACTAGCCCAGTTAAGAAAAAGGATCTCATTTTCTTTAATTTGTCGGTTTTCTAAATCATTAAAATGAGAACACTTGATACTTGCAGCTTCATTATCATAATATTTTTTCAAACTATCTCGACTTTGATCGTGCAGTTTATTTACAGCTATCCATATAAAAGATAAGGTTTTGCCGTCGACCCTGGAATCAGTAACGCGACGAAATAATTCCGCCATCATCAATGTTTTTCCAGATCCCGTTGGAGATTTAAAAATTAACACCTCATTATTTGGAGTATCTAAAAGCTCGTTGACTTCTGATCTCAATTTTACAATTGCTTTTTCTTGATAGTCTTTTAATTCAATATGCATAATAACTTTATTTAAAAATTTCCCTGTAAACTCTTAATATAACCTCTGGGATTGGTTGTAAATCAACTTTATTTTTTATATCTTTGAATTCTACCCGATGTGGATCATCACCCAAAGAGAATACATAGGTAATTATTTTTTCATTTATTTTTTTAATTTCTTTTTTATATTCACCAATAGAATCTTCGTAAAAAATAATACCTAAATATTTATTTTGTGCATTTTTTAAAATCTTAAAATCTTCTGTTTCTTTAACAAGATCATAAACACCCTCTTTAATGCATAACATTTCAGTAGATTTTTTAACAAGTTTTCTTTTATTCTTATCTGTTGATTCTGATTCTACAAAATCATAGGCAGTAAAATATTTTAGATTCCCGCCGAGTTTTTGAATTTTTTTACCTTTGTTGTTTTTGTATCCTTTAATTACTTTTTTAATCCTTGGGTAACAAACGTCTGTACAAATTTTGTTTTCATTGTTAGTACACAAAATAAATCTTCTATTTCCATTGTCTTCTTTATTTATATCTAAAACTGCTTCTCCGGTTGTACCAGAACCAGCAAAAAAATCAAGAATTGTTATGGAATTATCATCTAATAATGTTATTAATAACTTAATTAAACCAATGTTTTTAGGATTATCAAATGGAAGATTATCTGTCCCGAATATATTTTTTAATTCAGTGCCAGCAGAAGTGGTTTTTACATCTATTTGATATTCTTTTTTTTCATTATTTATAACCGCTTCGTACTTTCTATTAACAACTAAACTTTTTAGTCTTATCATTGTACTAAAGTTTTTTTCATATATTTTACCATTTTTAAAATCAAGAGCATCATCATTAAAAAGTTTTTCTATTTTTGATCTCGTGTAAGTATTTAGAACAAAATTATCTTTAAAATATGAATAATATCTTTTATATCCTTTTTTTAATAAACTGCCATTAGCCTTGTTTATAGCATTCTCTTTTTCAATGATTATCTTATTTTCAACTTCATTATAATAAACACTGTAATGTTTTTCTGAGTCATAATTACCAACAATCGGATTAAACTTATTTTCACCCACAAGAACTCTTTTGCCACTGTTATGAACATAAACCCCATTCTCGTCAACCGCTAAATCACTAGCTTGCTTTGGGATATTTTCTATAAAATAACTTTCGCTCTTATCTTTCGCGTATATTAAACAATATTCATTGCTAGCAGAAATAAAATCTGAATTTTTTCTACCTTTAGGATTATTTTCGATTGATAACATAGAAACAAAATTTGTTTCACCGAAAATTTCGTCACAAAGTAATTTTAATTGAGCAAACTCATTGTCATCAATGCTAATAAAAATAATTCCATTTTTTTTCAATAAATTTCTGGCAAGTCTTAGTCGTTTTTCCATAAAAGAAAGCCATTTGCTATGTCTAAATGGATCTTCTTTTTCTACATATCCACTTTTGAATTTATCAGTATAGACAAAATCATTTTTACCAGTATTATAAGGAGGGTCAATATATATTACGTCAATTAATTCTTGATGAGTAAAATTGAGAACCGCAAGGGAGTGGTAATTATCACCCTCTATCAAAATATTTATTGGGTCTTTTTTGTTAGATATAATTTCTTTTTTCTTCTCTTCTTTTAGGACTGGAAATGGTTTTCCAGACACTTCATTTACAAACATTTCTTCTGGTGTACGGGCGTCGGGATTAATTAATACATCAATTTTTTCTTCTGGAACATCTCTATGCCAAACAAGCCCATAAGTAGTTTCTTTAATACGCTTAATTTCTTTAACCAATTCTTCTTTTGACCAGCCGTCATAATTTATTTTTTTCTTTGCCATAAAATTATTTTAAAAGCTCATCGGATGTTGTTCCGATTGCATTAGCTAATTTAGTTATCGTTGCTAGTGTTGGATTCGTTTTTCCGTTTTCTACGTTACAAATAAAACTCCTGCTCACATTTAGTGATCTAGCAATATCACCTTGTGATATATTCTTTTTAGTGCGGATACTTTTTAGGTTTTTCCCAAGTTTTTTAGCTTCATTCTTCATAATTTTATTATAACATATGTTGCATTAAAAGATAATACCCTAATACAAATATTATAAAAACAAAAAAACACCTCAATAGGCGTTTTCTGTGGCTAGCTTCAATACCTATTTCATAAGTACTTCGTGCTAGCACGATGTGGCGGAGAGAGAGGGATTCGAACCCTCGAGGCTCGTGAAAGCCTAACACCTTAGCAGGGTGTCCCATTCAACCACTCTGGCATCTCTCCAAATAAATATACATCTAATATGTAATATATTTAATATATTTGATTTTTGATAAAAAGTCAACGATTTGCTAATATTACGACATGCTAACTTTAACCTCCAATATTGAGTCAATAAATGGGGTGGCGAAAAGAATTTCTCCCAAGCTAAAGAAATTAGGCGCAGAAAATGTGGCTGATCTTTTAGAGTATTATCCTTTTCGCTGGGAAGATTGGAGTAAAGTCAAACAAATATCTGAAATTGAGCCTAATACTACGGTAACTATTAAGGGTCAGATTGAGCTGATTGCTAATAAAAGATCACAGTGGAAAAAGAGATTAATTACAGAAGCCATCATCTCTGACGAAACAGATCAGGTAAAAGCAGTTTGGTTTCATCAGCCATATCTAGTAAAGAACTTAAGAGCTGGGGATCACGTGTATCTATCTGGCAAGGTTGATCTTCGTGAAGATGGACTTCAGTTTGTTCACCCTGAATATGAAAAGATTACCAGGTATAAGACAGAGACAATGCACACTGCTCGAATTGTACCTGTTTATCCATTAACTAAAGGGCTAACCGAAAAACAGCTACGCTATGTTATGAGTAGTGTGATATCACTTTCTAGTAATATGCCTGAATGGTTACCGGAGGATATATTAAAAAAGAATAATTTAGTCAGCTTAGCGGCTGCTATAAAACAAATTCACTTTCCTGACAGCATGGAGAGCCTCAATAGATCTCTTGATAGAATAAAGTTTGATGAGCTTTTTTTAATTCAGCTTAGAGCAGCTCTTTCTAGAGAAGAGCTTAAAAAGTCTAAATCAATAAGCATAAAGTTTAAGCAAAAAGAAACTAAAAAATTTGTTGACTCTCTCCCCTTTCAGCTGACTGACGGGCAGAAAATATCAAGCTGGGAGATCTTGAAAGATATGAGCGGTGGTGTTCCTATGAATCGATTGGTTGAGGGGGATGTTGGCTCTGGTAAAACTATAGTTGCAGGACTTGCAATTTTAAATGCTTTTTTAAATAAGACCCAGGTAGCGTACATGGCACCAACTGAGATTCTTGCTCGTCAGCACTTCCACTCTCTGAGTGATCTTTTTTCGAAGTATAAAATGAGAATTGGACTACTTACTTCGGCTGAGCAGAAATTGAATACCAGTAAGGATAAAATGACTAAGGCTAAAATGTATAAAGCAATTACTGAGATGGAAGTTGATCTGGTTATTGGAACTCATGCACTTATTCAGGATAAAGTTGAATTTAAAAAATTGTCTCTTGTTATTGTTGACGAACAACATAGATTTGGCGTTGGTCAGAGAAAACTCCTTAAAGAACGTAGCAAAGGTGGCAAGGTACCTCATTTGCTTTCCATGACAGCAACACCAATTCCTAGAACTTTAGCACTGACTGCTTATGGGGATCTTGATTTAAGTGTAATTACTGAAATGCCCAAAGGTAGAAAGCCGATTAAGACAGAAGTGTCAGCTCCTGAACACAGAGCGGAGAAATACAAATTTGTAGCAAGTGAGATAAAAGCTGGTAGGCAAGTTTTTGTTATATGCCCTTTAATTGATCCATCTGACAAGCTAGGAGTCAAAGCTGTTCGCGATGAATTTGAAAAACTTGATAAGAAAATATTTCCATCCATCCCAATTGGCCTGATGCATGGAAAATTAAAGCCCAAGGAAAAAGAGTCTGTGATGCAGGATTTTTTAGATAAAAAAACCATGATTATGGTTTCAACGCCGGTGATTGAAGTTGGAATTGATGTCGCTAACGCAACGGTGATGATCATTGAATCAGCTGAAAGATTTGGCCTGGCTCAACTTCATCAGTTTAGAGGGCGCGTAGGTAGAGGTGAGCATCAATCATATTGCTTTTTATTTAGCGAAACGGACAGCGCTGAAACGATGAGAAGATTAAATGTAGTTCAAAAATCAAACAATGGATTTGAACTGGCAGAGGCTGATCTTGAGTTTAGGGGTCCTGGAGAAGTATATGGAATTAAGCAATCAGGGTACAGAGATGAGCTAAAGGTGGCTAAGCTGACTGATTATATTGTTATTAAAAAATCAAAGGCTTCAGTTGAGGCAATTATTAAAATTGACCCGGAACTTGCTAAGTTTAGTGCTATAAAAGAAAAGCTAAGAAAATTTGAGGCTAGTGTTCATTTTGAATAATAAAAAGCCAGCAGAAATTGCTGGTTTCAGGCATATATATTGTTTAATCTATATATCTATATAATATCAGTAATTTCTAAATAATCAAGTGTTTGTTTGACAATTAGAGCAACTTCTGATATCCTTATTTTAACAAGTTAAATAGTGGCTTTAATTACAAATTAGCTAATTTTAGCTGTTTTTTAGAATTCTAATCTATATTCATGATTAATATAATCCTCATTGTAGTAGCAATACTACTAATAATTGCTATTCTTCTTCAGCAGCGTGGCTCAGGACTTGGAGCTGCTTTTGGCGGAGAAGGCAATGTATATATGGCTAAAAGAGGGGCTGAGAAAATGATTTTTTATGCCTCAATTGCGCTATCTATTCTCTTTTTAGGACTCGGACTTGTTCGATTCCTATTCTTCTAAAAATTTATGCAAAAGAAATTCAAACCATTAAGTATGGTTCGTGGTGTGATGGAAAAGGTAGAAAGTACTAGCAAAAAAGAAAGTATTGACGACTCGAAATTAATGCAAAAAAAAGGTACTATTCGCGGGCTGATTAGCTGGCGGCAAATTAAATATATCTCTAAATTTCTGACTCGCAAAGAAAAGATTGCTATTCGTATCGCACTTGGTGTAATTATCTTTAGCCTGGGAGCTATGGGCTATCTTTTTGTCGATGACAACATGGTTGAAAAGCCTAGAGTTGGTGGTAGTTATACGGAAATAGTTGTCGGATCTCCACAATACATAAATCCTCTTTATTCTTCTATTGGCGAGACTGATCGTGATTTAGTAAGACTTGTTTTTGCAGGACTGGTTAGATTTGATGAGAACCAAAATATTGCTCCTGACCTAGCTCATGAGTGGTTTTTAGATGACAAGGGAACAACTTATACATTTCAGCTTCGTGATAACGTGTATTGGCCTGATGAGAAACAATTTACCAGCTATGATGTAGTTTTTACTATTGAGGCAATTCAAAATGAGCTATTTGAAAGCCCGATCAGAGATAATTGGCTTGGGATTGAAGCAAAAGCAATTGATGAATTTACTGTTCAATTTACCTTGCCTGAACCATTTTCTCCATTTATTGAGAATGCTACTGTTGGAATATTGCCAGCTCACCTGTGGGAAGAGATACAGCCTGAAAATGCTAGATTGGCAGAACTTAACATTAAGCCTGTAGGACTTGGTCCATACTTGTTTGATGAATTGACTAAAGACAAACAAGGTTTTGTTAAATCATATAAATTTGTTAGAAATGAAAACTATCACTTAGGAGCTCCATATATTGAAGAGGTGGTTATTAAATTTCAACCTACTTTTGAAATGGCAACTGATTCACTTAAAAACAGAAATGCTGATGGAATGAGTTTTTTGCCAATTAATCTTAAAGAATCTCTTGAGTCTAGAAAAGATCTAAGCTATATTTCTGCTTCATTGCCACAATATACTGCAATATTTTTTAATTCAGATAATAATTCAAATCTATCTAGTATTAAATTTAGATCAGCCCTTAAAATGGCGATTGATAAGAGCAAGATTATAGAAACAGTACTTGCAGGTAAAGCAGTCGCAATTGACGGAACAGTACTACCTGGTTTTCCTGGATACAATGACAGTAAGCCAGTTGATACGGTTGACATCGAAACAGCAAAACGATTGCTTTCCGAGCTTGGGTGGGCTAAGAAGAAAATTGAAGTTAGCGAGCCTGTTGATGGCGAGGGTGCCACTAGTACTGAGGTGGTAGCCGGGCCTGAAGTTGATGAGAGTGGGATGAGTCGATTCTTATACAAAGGAGACTCTGAGCTAGTTGTCAGTCTGACAGTTGCCAATCAACCTCAAGCAATTGCTGTAGGAGAGTTGATAGCTAAAATGTGGCAATCAATGGGAATTAGAGTAAACTTGAATCCAGTTGAATCTAGTTTGATTCAGAAGGAAGTTATAACCCCTAGATCATTTGAAGCACTGCTTTTTGGTGAAATTCTTGGAGCCAATCCTGATCCGTATGCTTTCTGGCATTCTAGTCAAGCTGGCGACAGTGGATTAAATTTATCAAACTTTAAAAATACTGATGCTGATAAGATTTTAATTGAAATGAGAAAAGAAGAGGATGTGGATAAGTTGGCTGAACTATATATTCAATTCGATGGAATTTTAGCTAAAGAAATTCCCGCTATATTTTTATATAACCCAAACTATACCTATGTGGTTGATAGTAAGGTTAAAGGGATAGATCTTAAAAGAATTGTATCCCCTGCTGACAGGTTGAATGGAATACACAGCTGGTATATTAAGACAAGGCGTGGGTTTAAGTAAACTTATTTTTATTCTTCATAAATAAAAATCACCAATTTTTTATTGGTGATGTAATCTAGAATCTTTTGTTCTTTTAGACAACTGCGACAAGAAGCTTGGGCTTGCCTTCAAGGTTAAACACAGAGACATTTAGTTTTATGTTCATATCTGGATTTTTTTTCTGAAGCTTCTCATAATTGTCGAGGTAAACCATAAGAACATTCATTTTATCCTCTGATATAGAAGTGGAAGCTAATTTTTTTATCAATGTTCTCGCGTCAGGGATACACATATTGTGGACTGTTGCCCCCATAAATTGATCAGTTCCTTTCGCAATCTTTGACAGTGCTTCTTTGAATTGATCCTCTGAGTATTCAAAAAATTCCATTAACAGTCTCCTATTTTTACATTTTGTTTGATTGTAGTGTTAGTATTATTATTTAATACTAATGGTTTGTCAAGTAAAAGCATGCCGGAGTGGTGAAACTGGTAGATTCACCCCCTTCACTAAATGCCCTTGTGGCGGAATTGGTAGACGCGCTAGCTTCAGGAGCTAGTGGGCGTAAGCCCGTGGAGGTTCAACTCCTCTCGAGGGCATTTAGCGAGGGGGCAGGCTCCACGTTCAGGACGTTTAGAGCTTTTGCTCATGGAGGTTCAAGTCCTCTCTCCGGCAAATGAATAATTAAAAAAATCATATGAATAAGTTTGATGATGCTTTTGGACAATATCTAATGGACTCATACACAACCAATGATGACCTTCCTGAGATTGTTGAGCGTGATGATGGCTTTGTTGGAGCAAGCTATTTTAGTAAAATCTATTTAGCTCCATATGAGAAATGGCCTAAAGCTGAAAAAGCAGCTATTAAGTATGCATATGGTAGAACTTTGGATTTAGGGTGTGGATCAGGCAGACACTCTTTGTATCTTCAAAAAAAGGGCCTGGTTGCTACTGGGCTTGATAGATCTCCAATGGCTATAAAACTATGCAAGCTAAGGGGGCTAAAAAATACTAAGCAAATGTCGATCGAAGATATTGGCAAATTTAGCCCAAATAGCTTTGATATAATTTTAATGATGGGTAATAATCTGGGATTACTTAGCAGTTTTAAAAAAGGTAAAGTACTCCTTAAAAAAATGCATGATATTACTTCAGATGAAGGGATAATTATTGCTGAAACGACAGATCCTGGCAAAACAAAAAGTAAATATCATCTTGAGTATCAAAAGAATAATATCAAAAAAGGTAGAATGAGAGGCCAGGTAAAAATTAGAATCAGACACAATGTCCTTATTGGTCCTTGGTTTGATTATCTTCTAGTATCAAAAAGTGAGTTGTCTCAACTGCTCTTAGGTACTGGTTGGAAAATATCTAAAATACTTAAGAAAGAAAAAGGTAGATATTACGTAATACTTAAAAAATTAATAATTATAAATAAAAAATAATGGTATACAGAAATACAAATACTAGAAATAGTAGAGCTAACTACAAACGAAGTAGTAATAGCTCGTACGCTCGAGGTCGGAAAAATCCAATGCTCGAGTTTGCTGAAAATCGAAGAAAACGAGAACCGGCAAAAAAAGGTGACAAGCCTATCATAAAAAGTAGGCCTGTTCGAGAGGTGGTAAAAAAAGATAGTGTTAAAAGAACAGAAAGAGTTAGTCTGGCTAAACCGATTAGAATCAAAAAGAAACCAGTAACTGCCTATGATAGAAAAAGAAGGGCGCCAAGATACAAAGGGCATAATAAGCAGCCTTTGGCCCAAAAACAAATGCAGACCGAAGATGGAATGCTTAGGATAATTCCTCTTGGGGGATGTGAAGAAGTTGGTCGCAATATGACAATTTTTGAATTTATTAAAAAAGGTAATGAAAAGAATAAGGATATTATCATACTAGATATGGGACTTCAGTTTCCTGAAGAAGACATGCCTGGAATTGATTACATTATTCCAAACGTTGAATACCTTAAGGGGCTGGAAAAGAATATCCGGGCGGTGGTTTTTTCGCATGGTCACTTGGATCACATTGGTGCAGCTCCAATACTGCTTGAAAAACTGGGCAACCCTATGATTATTGGGAGGGATCTAACAATTGAAATGATTAAGCATAGAGTTGAAGATTACAAAAAGGGAACTAGTAAGAATTTAAAGACATCATATATTAAAGATATCAAAGATAATATTAGATTTGGTGAAATGAATCTTAAGTTCTTTGCAGTAGAACACTCAATTAAAGATGCTATAGGAATGGTACTTGAAACACCAGCGGGAACTGTGGTCCATCCGGGGGATTGGACAATGGAAAATGACCCTGAAGGTAGGCCAATGGTAGACTATACTCATTTGGCAAATTTAAAAACACCAACAGTACTGATGCTTGAAGCTCTTGCCGCCGGTAATAGAGAGGGATCAAAAAAAGTTACTGAGGCTGAGATGTTTGCGAATTTAACCAAACTAATCAATGAAGCGCCTGGCAGAATTATAATTGGAACCTTTGCTTCTCAAGTTGAAAGAATTAAACAAATTATAGATATCTCTGCATCACGTGGTAAAAAAGTAGCGCTTGATGGATTTTCTATGAAGATGAATATGAAGCTGGCGGCACAACTTGGATACGTAAAAATTAAGCAGGGTTCAATGATTGATATTAAAAATATATCAAAATACCCTGATAATAAAATAGTAATACTAGCTACTGGAGCACAAGGTGAAAGTAACGCAGTGCTATCAAGGATAGTTAATAATAATCATAAATCAATTAGAATTTCTAAAACTGATACGATTGTCTTTAGTTCATCTGTAATTCCAGGTAATGAGCGAACTATTCAGAGACTCAAGGATAATCTATATAGGCTATCCGACAATATTATTCATTCTGACATTATGGATGTTCATGTAAGCGGACATGCAACACTGACTGAAGTGAAGTTGATGGTTAAGCAAATTCAGCCAACATATTTAATTCCGGTATATGCTAATCATTACATGTTAAAAGAAGCTGCTATTGAAGTAGCTAAAGATGGCTTTGATAGGAATAAAATATTTGTGCCTGACAATGGCTCAGTAATTGAATTTCCTGTGAATAAAAAACCAAGAGTTAATAGCAAGAAAGTAAATACTGACTATGTATTTGTTGATGGACTTGGGGTTGGTGATGTAAGCAATATTGTACTTAGGGATAGACAGATGATGAGTGAAGACGGAATGATGATTGTGATTGTGACGGTTAATAAAAAGACAGGCAGACTTCTAACTTCGCCTGATCTCATTTCTCGTGGATTTATATATATGAAAGAGAATAAAGGAATGATGGAAGAGACTAGAAGGAAGGTGAGAGATATCTTGAAAAACACTGATCCGAAGATTGAAGCATTTCCTGATTATATAAAGAATAAAATCAGAAATGAAGTAGGTCAATTTTTATTCAAGAAAACCGAGCGCAGACCGATGGTACTACCTGTAGTTATTGCAGTATAAAATTGAATACAATTTAATATATAGAAAGCACCAGAAATGGTGCTTTTTGGCTTATGTTGGATTAAATCCCCTATTATACTTGACATTAAGGTTAGAATATGGTATAATATAAGTAATTAAATCAGTTCATTTCAACTAAATAGAGAAAGGAGAAGCGTTGTAAAGTAATACATATAGAGTATGATGGTCATACTCTTTAAAAAGTTAATCAAAAAAACCTATGGAGGGTTTGTTGTATGAAAGAATGCATATTTAACTTCATTAAGCGGCATTTAATTTGCACTTTTGTTACTGCAGTTATGATGGCTCTTGTTGCAGGTGCGACCTTCGGTTATTACGGAGTAAACTATTTAAAAGTTGATGGTGTCTATGTAATTATGGGTTCGAGACAAATTGCGGTTGAAGGGAATGTCCAAGTGGACCAGCTTGAAGCTATGGTTCAAACTCTTTCTCAATTTGATGCTAAAATCCCACGTGGACATTGGATTTGGGCCAATCAGACATACGTACCTTATATTCCAGAAACAAAAATTCTTAGTGGAGCATACCATTATGGCATTGATGAGGGAGATGCTTATAGTGTAGCGATGTGGCTTATGAGCTCAAAAGATGGATTTCCAAGATATGTTGAGCGAAACCACGGAGCGCGTGAAACAATTTATACTGACAGAACAACAAATGACTTGCGCATATCGACTGCTGGGCTCGCGGCTACCCATCTTGTGAGTAAAATGTTATTTGGGGAGCAATAAAATAAATAGAATTTAAACACGAAGCCTATGAGTATAATACTCATAGGCTTCTTTTTATTGACAAAAATATTTACAAAAGTATCCAAATAATATAAAATAAAAGCATGACTAATAAAGATACAATATTTTCTGGAATTAAAGCTACTGGCAGACTCCATGTGGGCAACTATTTGGGTGCTGTTAAAAACTGGGTAGATCTGCAGGATTCTCGGGAATTTAATACAATTTACTCGATAGTAGACTTGCACTCTATTACAATAGACATCCCAGCTGAAGAACTGCGTCAAAATGTGCGCAATATGGCAATTGACCTGATGGCTGTTGGAATTGATCCTAAAAAGTCCCTGTTATTTATCCAATCTCATGTACCAGAGCATACTGAGCTGGCTTGGATCTTTAATTGCATACTACCTATAAGTGAGCTTGAAAAAATGACTCAGTTTAAGGACAAGGCAAAGACTCATAAAAGTAACATTAATGCAGGACTATTTGACTACCCTGCTCTTATGGCAGCTGATATTTTGCTTTACCGGGGAACTGTCGTTCCTGTTGGCGAAGACCAAGATCAGCACGTAGAGCTAACTAGAAAAATTGCTAAGAAATTTAATAATCGCTGGAGCGAGTTCTTTGCTGAGCCTAAAACTAAAATGACTAGAACTCCTAGGCTAATGTCTCTTACTGATCCTAATAAGAAAATGAGTAAAGACTTGGGTGATAAATCATATATTGCCCTGTCTGATTCTGCTGACACAATAAATGAAAAAATTTCTAAGGCTGTGACTGATAGTGATGGCAAAGGAAAAGGAGGAAGGAATTTACTTGATCTATTCACTGCGTTTGTTGATGATCCTAATGTAACGGCTACATTTGAGGAAGATTACAAGAATGGAGAGCTGCAATATTCAAAACTTAAACCTATGCTAGCTCATGTTATAGTTAACGCATTAAAGCCAATTCAGGCTAAAAGAGCTGAGCTTGAGGCAAATCCTGATTATGTTGATAAGGTACTCGCCGGTGGAGCTGAAAGCGCTCGCGCGATAGCAGCAGTAACGATGAATGAGGTTAGGAAATTGGTTGGGCTTGATTAGTTATATTTATGAAAAAAAGATATATTTTTTTAATAATGTTAATACTACTTTTTTTTGGAGTATTATTTTTTTATGGATATAAAATATCTGAAGCTTGCGACAAGACACCTACCGGATGGGTGTGTGATAGAGTTGAACTACTAGAGATACAGGATAAGAGCTTTAATACCATTAATTTTGTCAATAAAAAAATTAGTAAATGCGAAGCCGCGAATGGGTTTATGCGCGAGTGTGAATGTAATATGTATTGTGATTTTTATTCTGATGATGAAGGTAAAGTATGTAGCGACTCAAGCGATTGTGGATCTGGGGCATGTGCTATTCCAAAAGAAAATTTTAACACTGAATCCTACACCCAAGATCCAAATAATAAGGCCTATTATATGTGCGAAGATGAATGCAGAGGTAAGTGTATGCCATATCCTTCACGAGAGGGGTTCTCGGATTATTATTATCTTTATGATGGAAAAATTTTTTTCTTTATGTTGGCTGATGATTGTAAGTGTGATGCACTATCTAATAGTATATAGATAATAGATTTATTCAATTAATGAGACCATATGACAAACCGAGCAAGGCTCGGTTTTTTGTTTGACTTTTTTTCTTATAGCATATATACTTAATAATCAAAATAAAATAATGGAGGAGACAAATGGATAAAGAAGTTTTACTAGTTGACAGCAATAGCAGTGTCCGTCAATCTTTAAGTCAATTTATTGAGGAAAAAGGATACAGAGTAACTGAGAGCGATAACATAAAGAATGCAATGAAGATTGCTCAAGAAAAGTCTGGCTTTACGTTTATTGTTCTTGATATCCATCAAGGGTCGCTAGATGTGTTAATTAATCTTAAAGAATTGATGGCCTTGGAACAGTGTTGCCTTGAGTTCATTTTAATTGGCACTCTTCACACTTTTTTTATGAGAAAGAGTCAAAGTATTTTTGAAGATTTACCAAATTTTTTGGATAAACTTTATGTGAAATTAAAAAATCCCGATTAATAAAAATCGGGATCTTTTTTTTAGAAAATTACTTGCTTATTTCTTTTCTTCCTTGTTTCCAACCAACCCTTCAACAACATTTCTTGGCACTTCAGCGTAGTGTGAAAATTCCATACTAAATGAGGCTCTTCCTTGTGAAAGTGATCTAGACGCAGTGGCATAGCCAAACATTGTTGCTAGAGGCACTTCTCCATCAACTATTTTGTTTTTACCTCTATCTGACATCTCTTTAATGATGGCTCTTCTTGAGTTTAGGTCCCCTATAATATCTCCCATATACTCTTCAGGAGTCACAACTTCTAGTTTCATGATAGGCTCTAAGAGTACTGCGCCTGCTCCTTTGGATGCTGATTTAAAGGCCATGATAGCTGCCATTTTAAAGGCTACTTCGCTTGAGTCAACGTCATGGTAACTTCCGTCATACACTGTTGCTTTGACATCTGTCATCTGGTAACCAGCAACAACACCATTAGACATGGCTTCTTTAAGTCCTTTTTCAATAGCTGGGATATATTCTTGTGGTATAGATCCACCTTTAATGGCATTTACAAATTCAAAATCTTTTTTGACTCCAGTTTCCTCATCTGGCTCTGCTGGCTCTAGTCTGATATAGCAATCACCATATTGACCGCGGCCACCTGATTGTTTGACATATTTACCTTGAGCTTCAGCCATTTTTTGAATAGTTTCACGGTAAGCCACTTGAGGTTTACCAACGTTGGCTTCTACTTTGAATTCTCTTTTCATTCTCTCTACTAAAACTTCTAGATGAAGCTCGCCCATTCCAGCGATAATTGTTTGTAGGGTCTCGTCATCAGTTGAGACTTGAAAAGTTGGATCTTCTTGGGCAAGTTTTTGCAATGCCATACCCATTTTTTCTTGATCTGCCTTAGTTGCTGGTTCAATAGCAACTTTAATAACTGGTTCTGGGAAGGTAATTTTTTCTAATATTACTTGATTGTCATCATCACACAGAGTATCTCCGGTTGAGGTATCTTTTAGCCCAACTGCTGCTGCAATTTCTCCTGCGTAAACCTGATCAACATCTTCTCTTGAATTGGCATGCATTCTAAGAATTCTTCCAAAGCGTTCTTTTTTTCCGCTTGATGCGTTGTAAACATAAGTACCTGCCTTAACTACACCTGAGTAAACTCTAAAAAAAGTTAAGGTTCCAACATAAGGATCTGTCGCAATTTTAAAAGCTAGAGATGAAAAAGGTTCTTCGTCGCTGGCGTGGCGTTCAATCTTCTTTGACTCATCGCTTGGATCAAAACCTACAATAGCAGGTACATCTGTTGGAGCTGGAAGGTAGTCATTGACTGCGTCGAGTAAAAGTTGAACTCCAATGTTTGCTAGTGCGCTACCTGCCATGACAAGATAGATTTCATTATTTAGTGTCCCTTTTCTAAGTCCACTTTTAATTTCATCCATAGTTAACTCCTGCCCACCTAAATATTTTTCGATTAATTTGTCATCTTGCTCGGCTGCTTTTTCAATTAGTAGAGCTCTATATTTTTCAGCATCAGCCAGCATGTCCGCTGGAATTTCTTCTTCTTTAATATTTTCCCCTTTTTGCCCTTCGAAACGAAGTGCTTTCATGGTAAGCAAATCAACGATACCTGAAAAATTTTCGGCTGCTCCAATAGGGATATTATATCTAACTGCTTTTTCGCTAAGTCGATCAATTACTGAGCTAAAACTCATTTCATAGTCTGCACCGACTTTATCCATTTTATTAACAAAAGCGATACGAGGAACGCTATATTTTTCTGCTTGGCGCCAAACTGTTTCTGATTGCGGCTCTACTCCTTGTGAGCCGTCAAAGACAGCAACTGCCCCATCTAGTACCCTTAGAGAGCGCTCTACCTCTGCAGTAAAGTCCACGTGGCCTGGTGTGTCGATTATATTATATCTATGATCCTTCCAAAAGCATGTTGTAGCAGCGCTAGTGATAGTGATGCCGCGTTCTTTTTCTTGTTCCATCCAATCCATATCTGCTTCACCGTCATGAGTTTCCCCTATTTTATGCTTTTTTCCTGTGTAATATAAAACACGCTCGGTAACTGTAGTTTTACCAGCGTCAATGTGAGCCATAATGCCGAAGTTTCTCGTTTGATTAAGACTATATTCACGAGCCATAATAGTATTAAATTAATTACTTATTTTTTTCTTTTTCTTGTGAAATCTTGCGAAATGAGCAAAGGCTTTGTTGGCTTCTGCCATTCTTAGAGTATCTTCCTTTTTCTTAAATGCTGCACCTTCACCTTTAGCTGCATCCATGAGCTCGCTGGCAAGTGCATTTGCCATTGGTTTACCTTTTCTTGCTTTAGCAGCAATGATTATCCAGCGGAAGGTAAGAGTTTGACGTCTATCTTCTCCGACAGGAAAAGGAATTTGATAATTAGCTCCACCGATTCTACGACCTCTAATTTCAAGAGATGGTCCGATATTTTTTAGAGCCTTATCATAAGTTTGGAATGGGTCACGCTTTGTTGCTTTTTCGATAATATCAAAAGCACCATAGACAATTTTTTGAGCTGTGGTTTTTTTGCCTCTTTGCATGACATAATTAATCAATTTGGCAATATCCAAACGATTAAATTTTGGATCTGGTTTAATTTTTCTTTTTGGGATAGCTTTTCCACGCATAGTTATGTATTTAAATTAATGTATGATTAGTCCTCAAACTAATCTGCTTTCTTGGCGCCACCTTTATCCTTTTTGGCTCCATAGCGACTTCTTGATTGTTTTCGACCTTCAACGCCTTGTGTATCATAGACGCCACGAACAACGTGATACCTAACACCGGCTAGATCCTTAACACGACCGCCGCGAAGCAGGACGATTGAATGCTCTTGCAGGTTGTGGCCAACTCCAGGAATGTACGCCGTAACCTCTTCACCATTACTAAGTCTAACACGAGCAATCTTTCGAAGAGCCGAGTTAGGTTTCTTAGGAGTAGAAGTTGTAACTTTAAGGCAAACTCCTCTTTTAAAAGGATTACCTTTTTTAGTTTCTTTTTTGGTTCGCCTAAGGACATTTTGAGTTACCCTAAGTGACGGGGTTTTGACCTTGCGAACCTTTTTCTTTTTTCCTTTTTTAATCAACTGATTTATTGTAGGCATTGTTTTAAAATTAGTGTAAAAAAATATAGGCTAAAATTCCAGGGATAAATACCCCTTTTTTTGCCTCTATGGTTATTTAACACGATTTTTGGTATTATGTCAAATGTATTTAGTTAATTATATATGATATATATAGTATATATAAATATTAATATGTTTTACTTATTTATTGGCTAATATTAGGTATAAATGCCTATATTCATTGATATATATAGATATTTTACTTGACAAATGTTTGTATCTATGTTATTATATTTTGATAACCTATATGTTCTTTTATTCATTAGCTTAGTCCCTTTAGGGACATATCCCGTGATCTGTGGGTAATTACGTGGCGTATATACGCCAGATCACAAGAGATTCGCAATGTATATTGCTCGTCGCATGTATCGCGCAATCTCTCTTGATCACCCACCCCACATGATTATCTACAGTTTTCGGGATGGGTTTTTTTGTAGAATGGAATGCAACTTGAAAACTTAATATCACTCCTTTCTGTGAATTCTGGTGGGTGGTCGAAAGACTGTCTACCCTATCTATGCGTTTAATGCATAGGTAGTGAAACCTTCGGGTTTCGGAATGAATAGTTTGTAGTGATTGATAATTTTTTAACGTGGTACATAGTGTATCCTTAAATATATAAATTAAATCAATCAATAATAACAAACAGAAAGGAGAGTTCGTAATGAACTTAAAAAATGCAAAAACAGGTTCGTTGGTGGTAATAGGCGCACTTTTAATATTTGCCCTATTGCTTGTAGCTAGCTATTTCGTTTATATGACACTAGCTGACATGGACAAAAAGGGAGTACTTATTGAAGTAGTACTTACGGCACTGGTTATAATCGTAGCGGTCGTACTGATAGTTGTTTTTTACAAACCAGTTGGTACAGCGTTAAAATGGATTTTAACCAAAGCTCCGAGAGAATTGTTCAAAAAAGACAGTAAATGGAGTCATTGGTTTTACTATACTCTTTCTGCTGTTGGATTTGTCGCGGTTCTTTACTATTCGTCTTCCGGATACTTTTGGTCAACTGCTTTTCCACTATTAATATTTTCTTTTGCTTGTGCTACAATGGGTCGAAACCATCATGATGCTCAGAAATTTATAACGACAGACGACCTTGATGGGTTTTGGAAGTTTCGTGGCAATTGGAAAAAGTGGTCAATTTATTTTGTATATGCTGGACTGATTCTTGTTTGGATTGCAGTAATGCAGGGAAGACACGCAGTTGAAACAAATGTAATTCGATAAGGAAGGTGGTAAATTATGGCACAGGACAACAAGAAAAAGAAAGATAACATTGTATTAAGCTTTGATATGGACAAGCCAGTTGGCACTGGTGCGAATCGTGAGGTAGCAATAAGGATTTTTTCCTATAACGGCAAATCTCCTAAAGGCTGTATCTTAGACTGGATAAAGGTTAATAATCAGTTAATTGAGACTGATGCAAAAACGAATAGGGATACTGGTGAATATTCATTTTCTTTTCCCTTTCCAGATGATGTACCTGTGGTCGTGAAAGTCCAATATTATGATGGATCAAAATCGGCTACTACGTCTAATGTTAGCTCGCAGGAGAAGATTGGCTCAAAATGTACAATTGCTCAGGCATACGACTCGCTGAAGAAAAAGCTTGATAATTCCGTAACATTCAGATGTTGGATTAACTACTTTGAACAATGGCTTGAAAGCCTTAGTCCACTGAAAAAAAAGACAGCTATTGCAAATATTCGGCAACTCAAGACTGAAGATGCTGCTGTATTGATTCATCAGTTAGCAAAAAAAATTGGGTTCGTTGAAAGTAAAAAATTTGACAAAATGAACACTTTTGCTCAAACTAATAGTTTATTTGATAAAATTAATTAGTATTAAGAGGTGACAATTATGGCTGGTTTATCCCCGGTACTACCAATAGTCAGGGAACTATTTACTGGCGTTGGTAGCCATAGAGTCTATGACATGTTTTTTAAAAGAGTTGAATCTTGGCAAGCAAAGAATAACGAGAGCGGTAAGCCTCGTACTACTTTTGCTCTTATATACCAAGGACTACTTCAAGAGCACGAAGCTCTTCCTAATTTTCAGGAAATATATGATCAATCCAGGAAACCAATAGGCATTCCACTAAATGAACAGTGTACGCGTTTTATGACGGAAGATCAGCTTATTGAAGCTTTAAATAAAATGGATGACGAAAAAACTCAAGTGTTTGTTGTTGGTTTTGAAATGGAGAAACCGACTCCGCTCAAGAAGAAAGCTCTAAAGAAATTAGAAAAGGAGTGCATTCACAGTCAAGAACTTCTGCCATTAAAAGAATTCTATTTCAAATTCGAGAAGCATATAAGAGCTCTCGATATGTTAAATAAAAATAACGTATCTGAGGCGATTAGTCATATAAGTGCAATGGCAAAACTAACTGGTAGTCGCTCAAAGGCTAAAGCTATTCAAATGTGGACTGAATATGAAATTAAGGATAAATTTGGCGTCTTTGGTGATGCTGCCCAAAAGAGCGTCAAATGGAGTTTAGACAAAATCAAAGAGGGAGATAAAAATCTTGCTAAGATTCTCTCTGATGATAGGGTTCATGCTTCTGAAGTTAAAAAACAGATTGAAGAAATAAAAAAATTCGGATAGGAGATTAAAACATGGCAACACAAAAGAGCAATAACTTTGTAACTGGCTTTCTGTCAGCACTTGCCGTATTTGTTCTTGCGGGTACTGATGCTGGAAAGTCTTTGGTAACAAAGCTAAAAAATCGATATACCATAACATCACCAAGAATTAAGCGGGCATTTCGCATATTCTGGATAGCCGAGTTAGTTGCTTTAATTCTTGTAATCAATCAATTCTCTGCTGAGAGATACGAAGCAGCGTCTTGGATCCTAATGGGAATGGGATTGCCTTTTCTATCAGCGATGTTTTTCATCAAATCCCTATTCCCTATTTCAAAAGGTGCAATTAAGGGATTTGCGATTCCCATATTAATGATCTTTGATGTATCAATAATGGGAATATTAATTTTCGCGCCGATTACTTGGACGGGACCAGTTTGGTTTCTCCTTTATTTCTCGATCGTTCGCATGCTTGCAGATCTGGGAATGATCACTGGTGCTGATACGAATAGGCCATACATTTTATTAGTGTCTGGTGTTCTCTGTGTAATGGTAGCTCATGCTGGATTAAGTTGGACTGGCTATAAGGACAGGATTGAAAAATATCATCAGGAGATGTACTTTGATAATCTTAACAAGAGCATGACCATAAGAGTCGCTCTTGAGGACATTACTCCTTATGAGCTATATGATGATGAAGTGGAAAGGATCGCATCTGGGCGAAAAACAAACATCAACAGGGTTATTTCATATAACAATGTTGGCACTATGATTCCGAAAGATGCGACATTTCTTGTCTGCAAATGGGCAAGAGTGGTTAACTCTATAACAGGAGTTCCTAATATTGTAGTAATACTTCCTGGATTGAGAGGTGATTACAATCCTGATAGCAATAATCCTGATAGTCTTAAAAAGCAAATATTTCTAATTCCAGTTACGAAGACGGAAACAAAAGATGTGGTGGATAGGGCAAATGCTTTAGTCGAAGCGAACAATAAAGCTGCAGCTGATAGCTTAACAGCTCTCAAGGCTGATTCAACATATCGAGCTGATTTCCAGTCGAAAGTTTTAATGTCAAATCTGAAACTCAAAGATGGAGATTGGATAAATATTCATAATCCAAACAGTAAGAGATTTGAATTAGTTAGAACTGACGATGATAAATCGTATGGGATTGTTACCAGCGATGATGCAAAATATGTAGGTAAAACCATCACTGGATTAAAATTCCAGGGCGATGAAGACAAAAATAGAATTCAAGTAGTACAAGTTGATCGTACTACATTCAAAGTTTTATAAATAAAAGAAAGGAAATTAAAAACGCTGAGTAGATATTACTCAGCGTTCTTTTTTTACTTAAAAAATATTTATTGCCCTGTAGCTCCTTCAATAGTAGTAAAGATGAAATTAAGAATTGCGTATGATGCCATGGAGACAATAATACCAATCACAGCATAAAGCATAATGTCTTTTGCTTTTTTGATCTTCTCTGGGTTGCCGGCTGAGATCAAAAAGGAAAAACCTGCATAGACGAAAGTAACTAATGAAGCAACTCCAACAAAGCCGAGGAATGCTCCAATTACGCGGGCATAAAGTTTGGCTGGATCATCACCTATATTTATTGGATCTATAATGCAAACTTGGTCTTTACCGCAACCTGAGGTATTCGCACTACTAATAGTTTTACAGTCTTTACCAACTCGTCCTCTTTTTTGGCATTTAGCATCGCAAGCTGCCAAATTCGCAAAAGAATCAGGTAGCGGGTCTGTAAGTCCTTCGCAATAGCATGTGCACGCTGCAAACGCGGCCGGAGCAACAATAAAAGAAATCATTATAATTAATAAAGGTAAAATTAGAATACTTTTTTTCATAGTTTTAGTATTATTTGTATGTGTTAATTTTACCATATAATACAACTGAGGAGCAAATAAATAAAAACAGCCGATTGATTGGCTGTTTATTTTTTATTTATGACATGACTTTTGTTGTTTTTAGCATTTCAACTACTTTTGGTATAGGAAATCCCCTGAGGAGATTATGAGGACATCCTTCGACATGCGAGACAAAACTAGAGCTTAATTTACCAAGTGGATCAAAACCAATAGCATAAGTGTTGTATGTTTTGTCTAAGGCTAGATATTTAGAAATTTCAATATCAGAGAGTTTTCTCATTTTAGCCATTGTGATAACTACTTTTGGGATTATATATGCTAAGTCAATATTAATTAGATGAATGCCGGTTGCAAATATGAAAGTTTCCCCAGACAGCATCTGTAATCTGTGGTGTGCATCTGATATATTCTTTGGTTTCTCTAGAATAGCTCCGTTGTAATATCCGACAGAGTCAAAGCCTAGTATAATGCCAGAGCTGTGCCTAGTAGCTACAGCTTCTGCTTTGAGCTTGGCAAGATGCTGAACTAGCTTCGTGGCATTAGTCGGCCTTTTTGCGGTGTATTCGTCTACGTGACTTGCTTCAATCTTAAATGGAATCCCTAAGAACTCAAATGCTTCTTTTCTGTAGGGTGAAGTTGAGGCAAGAATTATTTTTGGTTCTTCTGACAATACGACCTCCTTTATGTTTAGTGATTTTTTTCACTTGACTAGCTTAGCATGGATTTGTTATTTGAGCAAATCAAAAACCGCCTACTTAGAGTAGGCGATCTTTGTGGCGGACCGGACGAGACTCGAACTCGCAACCTCTTGCGTGACAGGCAAGTGATCTAACCAATTGATCTACCGGTCCGTATTAAATATTTGAAAAAAATAAGGCTTTCGCCATGTTTGCAATATAGCACTATATTTATTTTTTGACAAGTATACTAATAAAAAAATCATGTATAATTACATGATTTATCTTGCATTTATAACCATTTATATTTTATATTTTTTTCATTAAATCTTTCCTCAAGCTTTGTTGAGCCTATGCCGTCATAAAGTGCAAATACATGAAATGTTGTATTTTCTTTGTCGAACTGTCTATCCATATCCTTGATATCCATCTCGTCAAGCAAGTGGCTTTCTTCATGGGTAAATAAACTTTTAATTTTATCGTGCGTTGCTTCTGTTGCAAGTACTGCCATTAACCCTCCAGTGGTTTAGGTATTTATTTGATTGATATTATTATATACCAATACAATAAGTTTGTCAAGTCTCACTTATTTCTCCACTTCCAGAAATACTTTACCCAGGAAGCGAGATGCACCCAGGTAAGGCGCGAAAACATATCTTTTATAGATCCTGTGCCTGAAGATAGCCTGTGAGGCAAATGAATTATCTTAGCACTTGGCAAATACCAAACCTGCATACCGTGGAGCCATATTCTACGACATAAATCAGTATCTTCCAAAAAGAGAAAAAAACGATTATCAAATAGGCCAATAACATCAAGGGCAGATCTTTTGACCATAAAACAACCGCCTAAAACCCAGTCAACCTCAGTTTCATTTACGAGATCTTCTCTTCTGTAAATAAATTTTGATAAATTCTTTTTTCCTTTTTTAGTACTACCTAAGAATGTTCTGCGGTAAAGAAAGGTAAAGAAATTTGGCCAATGAAAACATGTGTCTTGCAGAGTTTTGTCAGGATTTAAAACTTGCGGGGCAGCTATGGCAGCATCTTTATGTGCATCCAGAAAAGCTACTAATTTTTTAATAGCATTTTCATTTAGAGTAATATCGGGATTGGCAATAAAAACATATTCTCCACTTGAGTTTTCAATACCGATGTTATTACCATCACCCATGCCAGTATTTTTTTTGTTTTGAATAAATTTTACTACTGGAAAATCTTTTTTAATAAGCCTACTAACGTTGTCGCCTGAATCATTGTCAACTACAACTACTTCCCAGTTAAAATCAAAATTAAATTCAAGTACATTTTTTAAAAAATACTTAACTAAGTTTCTATTTTTGTAATTAAGAATAATGATGCTTAATTTCATATAAACCATTGTTCAATTTCTTCTGCTTTGACTCGTCTAATATTACTGTTAAATTGTCTTTTTTTCTTAATAGTCTTTCTAAGCCTAAACATATCAGAGATAGTTTTTCTTAGGGTTGTATTTTCGAATATGAGCAGGTAGATAAGCTTTTTTAGCTCATAGAAAAAAATGTGTGGAAATCTTTTAAATAGATTTTTTTTAATTGTATTTTTTTTGAGCATTAAGAAATGATTTTTATATGAGTGATAATTAACAAAATCTTCCTTTTGCCTTCTGTGTTTAATGATTGAATAGCTTTTTACCTTGCCTAGTGATTTGGCACGCCTGTGATGATAGGCAATAGCTTCTGGGTTATAGTAATTAATCCAGCCGTTAAGCCTTAAGCGCCAGGCAAGATCAATGTCTTCTTTGTACATAAAGAAATCTTCGTCAAAATACTCTTCTGCAAATTTTACTTTTTCGAGTGCACTTCTTCGATACATTACACAAGCTCCACTAATACCGAAAACTGGCTCAGCGGTATTATATTGCCCGTGGTCGGTTTCGCCTGCTCCACGCTCAATGAAGCGTCTGTTTTTAAAACAAACAATTCCAGTGGTATCTAGAATGTTTGTTTTTTCTAGTGTGGCAAGACCTTCTTCCATATCAAGAGCGTTAATTTTTAGCTGATAGAGCTTGCCTCCCACACTTGCCATAGTTTGATCTGAATCAAGTGATCTGACAGACTCTTTGATATAGTCTTTATGGAGAACAAGATCGGGATTCATAATCAGAATATACTCACCTGAAGTCATTTTTATGCCTTGGTTCCAGGCGCGACAAAGGCCGATGTTATTTACATTTTTAAGCATGTGAACTGTTGGAAAGTTATCTTTTATATACTTAGTAGTTTTATCTGAACTGGCGTTGTCGACAATAAAAATATCAGGTGGCGTCTGACTGCCTAAATAATATGTTTGATTGAAAACACTGTCCAGAAAATCTGGCAGGTATCTCATTGAATCGTATGTAACTATAACAATTGATACTTTCATTATTTCTTATATAAGTAAGTTGACGTTAGAAGGATAAAGCCTATGCCCAGAGGATGATTCAGGTACGGAGTGAATATGTTCACTGACAGAAGGGCTAAAAGCGCAATGCTAAGACCTAGGTAGAATTCGTAGTTATCTGACTTATCTTTAACTTTTTTCAGAAGGGCTTGTATGACTTTATATATTAGCAAAAGATAAATGATAAGTCCAGCTAGCCCTACTTTTAGAATTTGGTCTAAATAAGCCCATTCAAAAGCATATGTGGTGTAGCTGCCGCTGGCGCCAGCAGTTGCGTACAAGACTCGGGGATCAACTGAGCGATATGTTACCTCTGTACCGAAACCGGATCCTATTATAGGGTGATCTGCAATGGCGAGACCAAGGGGTTTCAGCATATTAAGTCTTGAATTGCCAGCTGCTTCAATTACTGTTGTACGCTTGGCAAGAAGAGAACCCAAACTTTCACCTGAAATTTTAGGTGGTAGATTAATGGTGATCAGAATAATCAGCAAAGCAAAAGCTGCGACAATGATTGATTTGCCTGATACTATTAAATACTGCTTAAATTTTGCTCTTGAATAGATAAGGTAGATTAGATAAAAGAACAAGCCAGCTATTAACCCGAGCCAAAAACTTCTAGACCAACTTATGATAACGGCGGCTAGACTAATTAGGATCAGGAAGAAATATTTATTAAATACTCCTTTACTTTTTTGGTAAAGTGGAAGAGATACAAAAAAAGCAAGCAAGGCAAAAATTTGAGACTGAATAAAGATGCGATAGAAATTATTGCTCATTTGGGTAATTTCTCCAATTCTTGTATCTCTGACCCAGCGGTATAGCTCTGGGAGGGCCCAGATAAAATTATGTGAAAAGATATATAGCAGTATGATTGTTTTTAGGATAAGCCAGCTCAGGGCACCTAGCATGACTGGTTTTAAATTTACCCAAAATTCCTTATTTTTAGAAAGTGAGATTAATGGTAAAAGATAGAGAAAGAAAAGCCAGTTATTAAAATCAAGAAATATGCTACCAAAGTTATTTCCTCTAATTAGAGCCCAGACAAATCCCCAGATAAGAACTATAGCTAGAGCAAGATAGTATTTAAAAAATTTAAATTCTTTTAATTTTTTAAAGTACTCATTGAGTCCCCCATTTCTATATACATCAATAAGCCAAGCAAACATGACTATAGTAAAAATACCAATACGGATTGGAATTAGAGTTGAATGATATTCAAATGCAAAAAGGTAGCCAAATGATCCTATTATTAGTTCTACTATGGCAATATATATACCATACTCCAGTTTTTTAAGTGATAGCACTAGAGTTACGACTAAGATCACTAAAAAAGTAACCAGATTAAACTCTGGCAAGATCCAAGCAAAAATTGATAGAATTTCGGCAAGGATCAAGAAAACTAGCGTTGTTTTAAATAGGCTTTTCTTTTGTAATTGACTAAATATGTTTTTCATGGTAGTTTTAATTGAAACAAAAATTTTCATTATAAATAAGGAGAAGAGATGAATAAGAAAAATGAAGTTAATAGAAGGACTTTTAAGTTTAAAGAAAATCCAATATGGATCTTTTTATTGATTGGCCTGTGCATTGCTTCAATAGTTATTATGTTACTCATTGTGCAAGCAAGTAGCAAAAAAGCAGAAATTTTAAACGCTGAAGTTAGTGAGACTGAACAGGCAAGTAGCAATGATGCTTATCGTGATAATGGTAATGGTCTGGCCTTTATTTATGGACACCGCGAGAAACAATTGGAGATTAATTTCCTAAAATGGAAACATGATCACTCTATTAACTTTTCAATGATGCGCAGTAGTTCCCATTGGACTACACCTAATAGAAGACATGCTTTAATTATAATATATTAAACAAACTCAAATACTGTCGAAACTGACAGTATTTTTATTTTTTCCAATAATAAACAATAACTGCAAAAAGCAAACTAATAGGTTGAAAAAGCCAAAGAACTGCCCACTGCCATTTAGGTTTATGAAGCCAAAAGTATCTATGGGCTGAATGATTCCAAATTAGTTGTTTGTGCCAGTTTAGTTGCTTGAAACTCTCTCCGCCGTGATGAAATATTTCAATTTTAGGAGTGTATACTATTTTCAACCCAGCATCTTTTATCCTTTTACATAAATCTACTTCTTCAAACCATAAATAATATTTTTGATCAAATAATCCTACCTTATCTAGGACGCTTTTTTTAGTTAGGAAAAATGCTCCCATAACTTGATCGACCTGACTTTTCTTTGAATAGTCAAAATCACTCATTAAGTAACTTTTGAGAAATTTTTTAAAAAATGAAATATTATGAAGTTTGAGTTGAATGAATATTTGATCAATTAAACCGGGGAATCTTCTGACTGAGCTCTGAATTGATCCATCTAAATTAAGAATTTTTGTGCCAACTACTCCCCAATCGTCATGCGCGTCATTTTCTCGAACAATAGTTTCCAGGACATTACTAGCCATTTCTGTATCAGGGTTTAAAAAAAGGATGTTATTTCCATGCGCTTTCTTTATAGCCAGATTATTAGCATATGCGAAACCTGTGTTTTTACTTAGTGCTATTAGGTTAACTGCCTTAAACTCCTTTTTAATCATTTCTACTGTTCCATCTTTCGAGGCATTATCAACAACAAATACCTCAAAATCTATGTTTTGAGTATACTTATATATAGATGCTAGGCATTTACGGGTTAAATCCCTAACATTGTAGGTGACGATGATTATTGATAAGTCCATGGTTTAATCTTAGCAGAGATAGGATTTGGGGAAAAGAGGGGTATAAAAATGTGCAAAAATAGACTTTACTAGCAAGAGACTATAATGGTAAGATTAAGATGAATTTTTAATCATAATTTAATGGAAAACGTTGGTAAAATGCCCCCACAAAATTTGGAAGCTGAGCAATCTGTGCTAGGCAGTCTTTTAATTGACAAAGATGCGATAACAAAAATTGCTGACCGGCTAAATCCTCAGGAGTTTTATAAAGATGGTCACCGTATCATTTTTGAATCAATAATTGAACTATATAGCTCTAAAGAACCAATTGATTTGCTTAGTTTATCAACAAAACTTGAGGAGAAAAAGTTTCTTGATAAAATCGGCGGGAGATCATATATTGTGAGTTTAACAAATTCAGTACCTACTTCAGCTAACATTGTTCATTATGCCAAGATTATTCGAAAGAAAGCAATTCTTAGAAAATTGATTTCTACAGCATCTGAAATTAATGAGATGGGATATGAAGAGGATGAAGAAGTTGATAAACTACTTGATCAAGCTGAGAGTAAACTATTTAGTATTTCAGAGGGCTTTTTAAAGCCTGAGTTTAGTTCCATTAAAAGTCTACTGTCAGAAGCGTTTGACAGAATAGATGATTTGCATAAAGAAAAAGGCAAGCTTAGAGGAGTGCCAACCGGATTTATTGAGTTGGATAAAAAGCTTGCAGGGCTTCAAAAGTCTGATCTAATTATTTTAGCTGCTAGACCATCTATGGGAAAAACTAGTTTGGCACTTGATATTGCTAGGCAAATCGCAGTTAAGGGCAAAACTGGGGTTGGTATTTTTTCTCTTGAGATGAGCAAGGAACAGCTAGTGGACAGGATGCTGTGTGCTCAAGCGGGAGTAAATTTGTGGAAACTTAGAACAGGAAATCTGTCTGACCAGGAAGTTCCTGGCAAGGAATCTGATTTTTCGCTCATTGGTCATGCCATGGGAGATCTTTCTGAAGCTCCAATATATATTGATGACACCCCAATGACTAATGTAATGGAGATTCGAACCAAATGTAGAAGGCTACAAGCTGAGCATAATATCGGTGTTGTTGTTATTGATTATCTGCAGTTAATGGAAGGTAGAGCCGGGGCTAATCCTGATAATAGAGTAAATGTGGTCTCTGAAATTACTCGTGGTCTCAAAGCTATTGCGCGTGAGCTTAATGTGCCGCTACTTGCTCTTTCCCAGTTATCTAGACAAGTTGAACAAAGACCAAGGGCAATTCCAAAATTGGCGGATCTTCGCGAGAGTGGTAGCATCGAGCAGGACGCTGATGTTGTTATGTTTATTTATCGCGATGAGATGTATAAAAAAGATACTGACAGGCCTCATATAGCCGATATTATGATTCAGAAGCATAGAAATGGTCCGACTGGCAATATTGCACTATTTTTCGATGAAACTACAGCAAGTTTCAAAAACCTTGAGCAGAAGGTGGAAGAGTTGGACTATTAATGGTAAAATGTATTTATTATAAACTAAAGTTAAAAGAATGCTTGATAAATTAAAAGACCTTCACGCCATGAAAAAACAAGCTGACGCTGTTAAAGAAGCGCTAGCTGACGAAACTATTGAAGTAGAAAATCATGGAGTTAAAATTGTCTTAAATGGCAATCAAGAAGTTCTATCAATTGAGATTAATCCTGAGCTTGGCAAAGAAGATCAGGAAAAGTATTTGAAGGAAAGTTTTAATGATGCAGTTAAAAAAGTCCAACGCTTAATGGCTCAAAAAATGATGGGTGGTGGATTTGGATTCTAAAATTTAATGCAATATCCTGAAGTAATTCAAAAATTAATAAGTAATTTTTCAAGTCTCCCTGGCATTGGTGGTAAAACTGCAGAGAGGCTAGTTTTTTATATACTGAAAAATAAGAGGATTGATTTATCTGAATTTGGCCAAAATTTGAGTAGTATATCTGAGTTGGTTAAAAATTGCTCAACATGCGGTAACTATAAACTAAATGATCATTGTCAGATTTGTGATGAGCCTAAAAGAGATAAGTCAATTATTTGCACAGTTGCTGAAGTGCAAGATATTTATTATCTGGATAAAACTCACAGCTTCAATGGAATGTATCATGTCCTTAATGGGCTAATTATCCCTGCTGACGGGATGACTCCGGATAAGCTTAATATTGCAACACTGCTTAAAAGAATTGAAAGCAATGGAGTTAATGAGGTGATACTTGGATTTAATCCAACAGTTGAGGGAGAATCGACTATAATTTATCTTAAAAAAAAATTGAAAGAAAAAAAATCAAATTTAAAAATTACTAGATTATCAAGAGGGCTACCTATGGGTGGCGATCTTGAATATGCTGATGAAGTAACACTTAGTTCAGCGATTAATAATAGAAGCGAAGTTTAAAATGTATTAAACGGAGGATAAAAATGGACAGCTCTGAAAAGCATACTTTTCCTGAGACAATGAAAATATTTTGGTATACCTTTAAGATGGTTTTTAAAATGAGTTATGGAATGTGGATATTTTTTTGTGGAATAGGCGTTGCGCTATATTTAAACAGAGGTGTTAAAGATAATATTTCATTTTATGTTGAAAATGAAACTCTACTTGGTATAGGATCAATAATATTAATTCTTGGAGGAATATTTTTGCTGATGTGGAATATTAGAGGCACAACAATTAAATAATAAGAATATAAACTCTGAATAAATCAGAGTTTTCTTATGTATCAAAAAACCTCCCGGATGGGAGGCTTTTTATATATAAATAGTTAGGCAGCTTGAGATTTTTTTCCTTCTTTGCTTGCGGCGTAATTACTTTTATTATCAAGTAATCTTTCTACAAGAGTCACGACTGCTTTCATTTGACTAGCTGTCAAATCGCCTACATCAATCTTATAATTTTTCTTATATCTATCTATATCATCTTCATATTGTGATAATACTGTTTCGCTAGTTGCTTTTTCATCAGGCCCTTTTGGAGCAATACGGCCGGGTTTATCAATTGATTTTTTAAGCATTTCAACATCTGAAGCTAGAGGTAAAACTTTTTCAATAAATGCTTTTACTTCAGCTAGCTTAGGAATATCTAATTTTTTTAATTCTGAAAGATCCATGCTATAGCTTTTTTCAAAATCAGCTATTAACTCAGAATCAGTGGTTGGCTCCATGTTTTCGATGATGGAACCTTCTGAGTCCTTTGGCGCATCGCCTCCATGGAGCTTATCTTCTAGCTCATCATTTTGGACATCACTATCCTTTTTAAAAGTAAATTTATCCTTTGTTCTGTTTTCCTCATCTTTCATATCTTGAGGAATATAGTCTTTTTCAGCTCCCTGGTTAGGACCTAAGCCCTTTCCTTCAAGAGGGCTGCTTTTGGTTCCTTTTTTCTTTGCAGCTTCAATTGCTTGGTCAGTACTATCCATTGATGCTTGTTCTCTAAATGTTGGCATATATTTTTTTATCTTAAAAACCCTGATAAAAATCAGAGTTTCAAAAAATTAGTTAATTGATAAAATTTCAACTTGTGTAAATGGTTGTCTGTGACCCTGCATCTTATATTGACGTGTTTTGTTCTTGTAGTGAACAACGTCAATTTTTTTAGCTCGGCCAGCAGTTATAATATTTGCTTCGACTTTTGAATCTTTAAGGCTAGGTGTGCCAAGTTTTAGTTCCTTGCCATCACTGCCAGAAATCATTAATGTATCAAAGCTTACTTTGCTACCATCTTTTTTATCCAATTTTTCCACTTTTATCTTATCTTTTGCTTTGACAAGATATTGTTTCCCTCCAGTCTTGATTACAGCAATTTTGCTCATAGATTATTTAGAATTAGTTAATTTTGCTAAGATTAGTTTTATATTATCATATCTTGACATTATTGTCAATATAAAAGAGGGCTTCGCAATTTCTAGCAACTTTTGCTAGTTTTAGTGCGAAACCCCTGAGAGGTAACCTTTTTTAAATTAATTTTTTATTTACAATATTTTTGTGTTAGTAGAAAAATTGCCATTAAGATTGATGATAATACTATTACTGGAAGTATATTAGGCAATATATAGTGAGACCAAGTTTCATCCATAGTTTGTCTGAATACTTCGAAAGAGAAATATGAGTAGACTAGCGTTAATCCAAAAGCAATTCTTAATACCCATTTAAGTATCTTTTTCATTGTCGACTCCTTTTTGATGGCCAAAAGGCAAATAAGGCTGCAATGGCCGTGAGAAATAGAGTTGAAAAAATGATAACATAAATTCTTTGGTATAATATTTTTCCGATGCTTCTTAGGGTATGCTGAAAATCTGGTACAGCGAACCAAGCAAATATTGTCAAAGAAAAGAAGACTATGTAAAATATAGCGACAGCAATATCAATTTTTCTGACTGCTTGCTTGACGCCATTTTTAAATAATTTGTCTAAAAACTTATTAAAATACTTTTGTCCATAATAGGTATCCCAATATATTACAGCAAAGATAATTGCCAGAGCAATTACAATTTTAGCTAGAAGTATCATTGTACCTTCCTTATATTTTATTTTTAAATATTTGTTTTCTAAGACTACTCATTAATTCTAAGTAAAATTTGATGTTATGTAAAGTTGCTAGACGAAGAGCTAATGGTTCTGCTGCCTTAAATAAGTGATGGAGATATCCGAGTGTGTAGCCACTTTCAAGCTCTATTTTACTTTGACTGAATTTTGAGTTGCTAATATTAATTATTTTATAGAAATTCTTTTTAGTAGCGTCTGGCTTGCCTGTCCACATATATAGCCTGCCATGGCGAGCTTCACGAGATGGAATGACGCAGTCAAACATATCCACTCCACGTTTTACTGCTTCGATAATATTTTCCGGCTTACCAACTCCCATAAGGTATCTTGGCTTTTCCTTAGGTAGATAATCGACAATATAATCTAGAACCTGATACATTTTTTCCGCAGATTCGCCTACTGCAAGTCCGCCAACGCCGTACCCATCAAAATTTAGGCTTGATAAATAATTAGCGGATTCAATTCTAAGATCCTTGTAAGTACTTCCTTGGACTATGCCAAAGAGTAGTGATTTGGTTTTATGGGCACTCAGTGACCTTTTGGCCCAGCTGTGGGTAATATCCATATCAGTTTTAGCTTTCGCCTTACTGCATGGATAAGGAGAGCAAACGTCTAGCACCATCTTAATGTCAGAGCCTATAATATCTTGAGTTTTCTGAACATTTTCAGGAGTGAATAAATGCTTGCTTCCATCTATAAAAGATTTAAACTCAACTCCCCTATTGGTAATTGTTCTGAGCGATTTTCCATTTCTTGTTTTCTCTGAAAGAGAAAATACCTGATAACCGCCTGAGTCAGTTAGAATTGGTCCTGACCAATTCATAAATTTATGGAGGCCACCTTGCTTTTTAAGCACACTAAGGCCTGGCTGAAGATAAAGGTGATAGGTGTTTGATAGAATAATTTGAGAGCTTAGCTCACCCAAATCCTCTGAGCTGAGAGCTTTAACAGATCCCTTGGTTGCAATGGGCATAAAAAAAGGCGTGGAGATAATTCCATGGCGAGTTTTTAGGCTGGCAAGCCGAGCAGATGATTTGGATGAAGTTTTATTTAGTTTAAACATGAAGTGTTTTTAGAAATTGTTTAGTTTTGAGCTCTTGCTCTAGACACTCTTCTAGTTCATTATCAAGAACTTTATTTAATCTTGCTAAATTACTCAGAATTGGCTTGCTATCAATTATCCCTGCAATGGGACTCATTATGATATTACCAATTTCATCTTTTAAGATTCCTTTTTCCATTGGATTGTATCCCAGTAAATGAAGTAGCTTATATCCAAAGCAAATGCGAGCAATTACTAAATTATCCGCCTTTTGGTCCAAATAGTCAAGTGATCGCTCAAGCAGATTAAAAACGCTTGTGTCTCTATGATTTTCTTTAGTGAGCTTGTCTGTTAGCTCGATAAAATAGTTGGCATAAGCGGTAAACTCTAAATTGGACTTGATTTTAGTGTAGCTTTTTACAATGTCGGCTCCGATAAGGTGATCAATATGCTTGCCGACAGTGACATTAAGAGCTGACAAAGAAACCGGCTCAAGATGGCCGGCTAACTTACTTAAAATCTTTTTTGCGCCCCTGGCTTGCAGGATTACCTTTCCTTTCTCTTCGGAGTAGACAGTGACCAATAAATCATCTTCCCTGAGTTCAGTACGACCCAAAACTACTGCATTTAGGTTGTAATACATATTACTTATTTTTTCAAAATTTTCAATCCAATTTCAATATCATTTACTTTGACTTTATCTAGCTCGTCGCCTGATTTCTTTATTGATACTGCTAGAACATTACTTTTTAATTCGTGGCTATATTTTTCAAAGGCCTGATTAATTTTTTTGTCGTCTGAACTGTATTCAAGCTCAATTTTATCATTAATAGTTAGTTTCGCTTTTTTCCTCATGCCATTTATGGTTCTGACAAGCTCTCTTAGTAGTCCTTCCTCTTGAAGCTCAGGAGTAAGAGCGGTGTCGAGCTTAACTTTAAGCTCCTTACCACTGCTAAATTCAACGGCTTTGACATTAAGCTCGTCTTTAATTAATTCGAGATACATTTCATCTAGCTTTGAACCAGTGACAGTAATGCGCGCTAGAGGTTGTCTGACTTTAATTTTTTCTTCAGCTCGACTAGCTAGACCAAGCTCGACTATTTTTCTAGTAATAGCCATGTAGTCTAGAACTTTTCGATCAATCAATTTATCATCTAGCTCAGGGAAGCTTTCAAGATGGACTGATTCAAGATTCCCGTTTAGCTCTTTGTACACATGCTCAGAGACAAAAGGCATAAATGGTGCCATGATTTTACTCAACTCGCCCAGAACGTGGCGCAGGGTTCGAAGGGCTCTTAGTTTTTCAGGCTCCTCGGTTGATTTGAATCTATCACGGGACCTTCTGACATACCAGGTGGAAAGGTCATCGATAAATTCTGGGATTTCTCTGATTGCGTTTAATTCATACTTATCTAATTTTTCAGTAGCATTTTTCTTCAGAAGTTCTATTCTAGCAATAATCCATTTATCGAGAATATTTTCTATGTCTTCATCTTCTAAATCTTGTACTTCAATTTTACCAGTAAACATTTGATAGAAAGAAAGAACATTAAGTAGAGTATTAAAAAATCTTCCCTGTTCTGCCATGTCTTTCTCAGTAAAATTCATGTCTTCTGCCCTCATAACCGGGGAAGATGCTAGATAGTATCTAACTGAATCAGCGCCATATTTATCGAAGACAATTTCTGGTTCTGGGTAATTATTTAATTTCTTTGACATTTTCTTGCCATCTTCGGCTAGAACAATTCCGTTAGCGATAACATTTTGATAAGCATTACTATCTTTTAAGGCTGTAGCGAGCACATGCATATAGTAGAACCAGGCTCTGGTTTGATCTACTCCTTCAGCAATAAAATTTGCTGGAAAAGTATTTTCAAATTCTTTTTTATTCTCAAATGGATAATGAACTTGAGCATAAGGCATTGAGCCAGATTCAAACCAGCAATCAAGTACATCTGGAGTTCGTTCCATAGTACCCTCGCATTTACTACATTTAAAAGTAACTTTGTCGACTGTGTGCTTATGAAGATCGGTTACTTTAACGCCACTTGCATTTTCAAGTTCATCTACGCCTCCAAAAACTTGCTGCTCGTCACATTTATCGCAATTCCAGATAGGAATAACTGAACCCCAAAATCTTTGGCGAGAAATTGACCAATCACGCGCACCTTCAAGCCATTTACCAAATCGTCCTTTTTTTATGTGAGATGGAACCCAGTTGATATTCTCTGCATTTTTTTCCAGATCTGATTTAATCTTAACTACATTTACAAAAAGTGAACTAGTAGTGTAGTTTAGAAGCGGAGTATCGCAGCGCCAGCAGTGCGGATATGAATGCTCATATTTGTATGAGCTAAAAACTAATTTTTTGTTTTTCAGAAATTCAATTATTTTTCCATCTGTTAAAAGATGATTGTCCTTTGGTCTCACTTCGAGTCCTTTAAAATCCGTGACATCTTCGGTAAACCGTCCATCGGGAGCGACATGCTGAAAAAAAGGAATATTTTTTTCTTGTCCTAAATTGAAATCATCTTCACCAAAGCCTGAGGCAATATGAACAACTCCGGTGCCTTCTTCGGTGGTTACAAAATCTGCATTATATATCTGCCAACCATTTTCAATATTTTCTAAATCTTTATTTGAATAGTAATCGAACAAAGGTTTATATTTCTTTCCAATTAGCTCCTTACCTTTAAATTCTTTAATTAATTTATATTCTTTGTCTTTAAGTATTTCCCCTAAGGTCTCTTTAGCTAGGATGTATTTTTCTTCATCCAGTTCAACTTCGGCGTAGATTATCTTTTCACCAATAGCCAATGCCTGGTTTCCGGGTAGCGTCCAAGGAGTAGTGGTCCAGGAAAGAATAAAAGTTCCTGGCTGATCGATTAGTTCAAATTTTGCGGTTACTGATAGGTCTTCAACGTCCAAATATCCCTGAGTTACTTCTGACTGAGAAAGAGTTGTCTCACACCTTGGACATATGTGCATTGATTTTCTGCCCTGATAGATAAAATCCTTTTCCCAGAGAGATTTAAAAACCCACCAGACACTTTCCATGTATGGCAGATCCATTGTTTTATAGTCATTATCCATATCAACCCAACGACCAAAGCGATTAATTGTCTTTTTCCATTCGTCAGCGTACATTAGTACTTTGCTCTGACAGGATTGATTGAATTTCTCTACTCCATGCTTTTCAATATCTTTCTTGTTTTTCAACTTGAGCTCTTTCTCAACAATATTTTCTATTGGCAATCCATGGGTGTCCCAACCCCATTTACGCTCAACGTGATATCCTTTCATGGTCCAGTATCTAGGAACAATATCTTTCATAAGAGATGCGACTAAGTGACCGTAGTGAGGCAGACCTGTTGCAAAAGGAGGCCCATCATAAAAAACGTATTCACCTTTAGGTGAATCTTTTTTGAGAGATTTCTCGAATATTTCTTCCTTATTCCAAAAATCTAGGATTTCTTCTTCGATTTTAGGTAGATTAAACATATATATAGTCTATCTAAAAAACTGATTTTAGTCAAAAAAAGAGAGCAAGTTATACTTGCTCGTTATTACATACTCCTGACTAAATAATCTTAATCATTTATCCTTTTTTATTATTTCTTTTATTTTTCCTTGAATTTCTTTTGTTGACTCCCCACTGACTATTCTTTCAAAATCTTTTTTAATTTCTTGCAGTTCTTGTACCGGCCTAAAACATAACACAATGGAACCTCCTGCCATATTACCCAGGGATAGCTGAGCTTTTCCTTCCTCTGTTTGAGCGAAAGACCAGAGCGCTTCTGTAATATCTTCTTTACTTGCATGAAAACCTTGATTTTCGAATTTGATAATAAGATCTAATATGCTTAGTGGTGTATCATGGATATCTGGCTTTTCTTCTCTAATCTCTTCGATTATTTTACCCACTAAAATTAATTGATCTTCTGGCGCTATTGAGTCATTTGAAATTTTTTTCATTACATCTCCTAGTTGAGTTTTAATATAAGCGAAATATTATATGTACCAACTGCGAATTGCATGCCACTAAATACTAAAGTTGGAAGCCACCAATATTTTTCACTGCTCATGAAATACTTACGCTGATACCAGAGAATAAAAGTGGTTAAGGCTCCTTTGTATAGATAGTTTATGGGTCTCCCTTTATTTAACATGCTTTTGGTAAAAATATTGCCTTCTTCGAGTTTACTTGGGAATTTATTTACACCATAGTATGTTGTTTCCAAATCATAGATAGCTGAAATTGAGAGAATTATACCTGAGACAAGTATCTTTTTCCCTTTACTGCTGCCTGCGCTTAAACTATCAGTTTGAGCATATAGATTTGAAAATGAAATTAGGAATATAATATAGAATAATATTTTTTTCAATTTTTCCTCCTTTTTTGTTATTCAAATAAGGATATCTATTTATTAAGAACTTGTCAAATTGACCAAGTTCTCTTTTTGGTTTATAATAGAATCATGAAAAAATTATCCATATTTATCCTGAGTTTAACTATCCTACTGACAGTAGGAGTATTTTTTAATGCAAATTCAGCGCAAGCTGCCCTTGATGTGCCTGATAGTGGTGAAGCAGTAGAGCAAGCAGGCAACGAGGATCAACTTTCAGTAAAGAAGGAGAAATTGCCGGTATATTTCTTCTGGGGTGATGGATGTCCGCATTGTCATGATGAGATGGTATTTTTACAAAAAATTAAAGGTGATTATCCGCAAATTGAATTTCAGTCTTTTGAGACTTGGAACAATGATGCTAATTATCAGTTGCTACTTAAGATGAGTAAAGAGGTAGGTGGCGCAAGAACTAACAAGGTTCCCTATTTGTTAATAGGAGATGAATCTGTACTTGGATTTAGTAGTGAAGATACGACGGGGGTTAAGATAAGACAATTACTTGATATATATATTTTGAATATTGGTGAGAATGCAACAAGTACACCTGCTGAGATTACTGATATAGTTAAATATCCATTTCTTGGTAACATTAATGTAAATGATTTATCCCTACCGGCTCTAACTGCAGTACTTGGAACACTTGACGGATTTAATCCTTGTTCAATGTGGGCACTGATGATACTCATCACGCTACTAATTAATTCGGGATCAAAAAAGAAAATGTGGATCGTGGGTGGAGTTTTCATATTAGTATCAGCTATATCATACTTTCTATTCCTGACAATTTGGCTGAATGCATTTTTGAGCTTTGGTGACATAGCATACATTAAAACAGGTATTGCACTTCTTGCTGTTGGTGTTGGAATTTACTTTCTTCGAGACTTCTGGCTTAAAAGAAAGCTTGACGCACTGACATGTGACGTGGCTAGTTCTGAAACTAAAAACAAGATAATTGCAAGACTTGAGAGTGCTCTTAATAAGGAGAGCTTATTTGCTATGATAGTTGGAGTAGTAATTGCGGCATTCAGTGTTAATTTGATAGAATTTGTTTGTTCAGCTGGAATTCCAACAATATATACTAAGATACTGTCTAGTAATGATTTAAGCACTGCAGGGTATTACCTATACCTTCTAGTTTATGACTTTTTCTATATGCTAGATGATATAGTAGTACTACTGATTGCAGGGTTTACCTGGCAGCTATTTCTATCAAGTGGTAAGTATACAAAATATTCTCATCTGATTGGCGGTATTTTACTTCTTATACTTGGTGTGATAATGTTATTTAATCCTAATTTACTGATGTTTTAATCTTGGCCCGTTCGTCTAGTGATTAGGACTCCAGATTCTCATTCTGGCAACAGGGGTTTGATTCCCCTACGGGCTACCAAACATATTATAAAAACCACCTGATGGGTGGTTTTTTGATATGAACTAATTGTGATAAGATTAAACTAAATTTAGTTAAATTTATGAATTGGATCGTAATTGCTATTGGTGCTCATTTTTTCTGGGCATTGGTAAACATTGGAGATAAACATGTTATAGCCAATAAGGTTAAAAATCCTTATGTATATATGGTATGGCTTGCTTTTTTGGGGATCCTAGCAGCAGCTATCATACCCTTTGTTGATTTCATCATACCAACTGGCATGATTTTATTCTGGCTCATTTTAGGTAGTGCCCTGCCTCTATTTAGCACAGTGCCATATTTTAAAGCTCTACAAATTGAGGAAGTAACTCGGATTAATATCTGGTGGCAGATGATACCAATTTTTAGTTTCGTGATTGCCTGGTTTGTTTTAGATGAGAAATTTAATCTTAATCTAATTTTTGCATTTGCTCTTTTAGTTATTGGTGGGATAGTAGCGAGCTTGCATTTCAAAAAAGGTGAGGTTAAATTTTCAAGGGCATTTTGGTTGATGGTAATATCTTGCGCAGGCTATGCGATTTACGCTGTGATTTTTAGATATATCACCCAATTTATACCTTTTGTATCTGCTTTTATTTGGGTGAGTGTATTAATGGGAGTTTATGCATTAGCATTTCTTATATCTAAAAAATTTAGGTATGATTTTAAAAATGAAACCAAGAAATTAGCTGATAGGAAATTTTTATCTACAGTTTTAGGTATATCTCTGTTTGATAACTTGGGATCTCTGTTTAATATATGGGCGCTGTCTCTTGGTCCAGTGGCTCTAGTATTTGCCATGGAAGGATGGCAGATACTATTTGTATTTATTTTGGCACTAGCAATATCTGCATACAAGCCACATATCTTAAAAGAGGAACTAGATAAGAAAAATCTAATCTTGAAGTTTACAGCCTTGATATTAATGATCATTGGAATTATTGTGATCAATTTAGGATAAGTAAATATTAAATGCTATAATTAAACTATGTTTAAGAAAATCCTTATCCATATAGTTACATTCATATCATTTTTGATTGCCACACTGCTAATATTGTTTTTGGCTGATCTTTTTTTCTCTTTTTTTATCGCATGGCCTAATATGTATGAGGGAGTTTGTAGCGGCGAAGAATGTTGGGGCTATTTCTTTATCGTACCACCACTGATTATTATCTATTGCATTGCCTTAACAATCGCAACTCATTTAAAAGGGAGAAAAAAAAGTATAATATTATTTGTTGTTATCCTTGCTCTTACAATTACGACTCTATACATTGTGTCAGCTCGTCAAATATATCTGAATGATAAATTAAAGATTGCGAGTACAGTTGAAGTAATGAGTAAAATAGATGCTCAGATACATGAGGTTGCTAAAGAAGATGGGGCGAAAGCTTGCGTGGACAACTTATCTTATGAAACTATTTTAGTTGGGACATTGCCCAATCTGTCAGTAACTACATCTAACAGAACAACTGGCTTTAACCATATAGATGGTAATGGACTTACCAGCGAACCCTGGAATCATTTTAGCCTTTTTAAAATCTCAAAAGATAAAACAATAGATAATGTTAATGTTGCAGTTAGAAAAATAAATTATATGAATAACTTTGGAGGTGCATCTAATAATAGAAAGTATGTTATATATACACATTTAAATTATGAGGATCTTTATGAAATTAGAAAAGGATATACCTACAAAGAGCATTGCAGAGGATATGAGATAGAAAATCTTGGAAAAAACAATGAAGGGAAACCTATTATTTTAATTTCTGGCAATTAATCTTAAAAAAGTTCTTTTTCTAAACCACCTGATGGGTGGTTTTTTTATTTGACAGCAATTGCTTAATCCGATAAGGTTATATAAATATCAAAATTAAAATAATATATATAGGAGTAACGCTAATGAAAAAAATTGCAGTAATAATTGCAACTTGGTTTGGTACGGGATTGCTACCACCACTTTTTAAAAGAAGTATGGCTGGGACATATGGAAGTTTTTTTAGCATACCGCTTTGTTATGTAAGTATTAAGTTTGCACTAAGCTTTGAGCTGAGCATTATGGGTTATCTGATGTACCTACTAATATGCCTTGTAGTAATGCTCGTTGGCACTTGGTCAGTTGGCATAGCAGAAATTGAACTTGGTCCAAGAAGAGACTGGAAGGGAAAAATTCAAACGCATGATCAAAATCAAATTGTTATTGATGAAACTATAGGGATGCTTGTTTCATGTATTCCTTTTCTTTATTCTACTCCTAAGTCACTGTGGTTGAGTTTACTAATTGCCTTTGGTCTGTTTCGTTTCTTTGATATTGCAAAAGTGTATCCGGCAAATGCCCTAGATAAAGTAGAGAATCCCTGGGGAGTAATGCTTGATGACGTGGCTGCCGGGGTCTATACGGCAATTTGCCTTCACCTTATATTGCTATTAAATATTTTCTGAAATGGAGAAGAATATGAATGGAAATATTTCTTGTTTAAGCGATCATCTTATTGGAAGATTGCTACTGCGCCAAATGTGGCAAATTCATGATGCCTCGGGAGTTTCCCTGGGCAGGTCTGCCAGGAGCTTACTTCTAGAGGCAGTTCTTGACATATATCCAATTGATAATTGTCATGAAGAGTTTACCCAAGACATGCTCATTTGCGAAGCTAAAAAAAGAGAAGCGAGGAAAATATTCAAACCCCCTCAATTGCTTTTTTTCAATGATTTAAAAATGCTTGATACTTATTCACTCATGTACCTTATTCTTCTAGAGTTATATGAATGGTACAAAAAAGATGCTGAAGAAAATGACTGGCCTCTTGTGGAAGAAATAAGTATAATTGAAGCGGTAATGCCTATGTTTTATCCGGAGGAAGATGTTAGTTCATTTCTTTCAATATCACAGGATCAGTTACTGCTTGAATCAAAAGATCGCTATTATGAGCGCATGAAAAAACATTTTTCTTATGAAAGGAGCTAAATTTATTGCCAAATGGGATGGTGAGGTTATACAAAAGGAGTTAAAGTATAATTTTCGATATAGACAAAAAGGATATGAATATTAAATGAAAAAATAAATCTGAGCGTAAAAACTCAGATTTTTTTATATAAAAAAAACCAGGAAACTTTTTATTGTATTGTTTCCTGGTGTTATACAGCTTCTCTTTTTTGATGCTCTTTGGCGTGATTTTCTGCTTGTCTGATAATATTTTCTGCTCTTTTCGGATAATTATTTTTTATACATTTTTCGGCCTCTGCAATATTATTGCCAGTAATTTTGGCGATCAAAAGATCTCTGTATAAATATTTCTTTTTTTGTTCAGGAGTTTTTTGAACTAGCGTACCGAGAACTTGTGGCTCTTGTTCGAGATTCATAATGGCTCCTATTTAGTTTGTAAGTTTTATTTTATTGTCTAACTAGTAGTTCATTTGCCCTCTCTGGTTCGGCCATAATTTCCTTTACAATGCGCTCCATATTCACAGCGGCTGAACCTTTAATGAGAATAAGGTCTCCTTCTTCAATTCGATCTTGGAGAAATCTTCCGGCATTTTCAGAAGTGTCAAAGTGAAAAATTCTGTCAGGATTCATTCCATAGTCTTTGGCAGATCTCATGGCATCTTCGCTGCGGCTGCCAACTGTTATTAAATAATTAATATTATGCTTAGCCACAAGAGTACCTAATTCTTGATGAGCTTTTTTGGTGTGATCACCAAGCTCAAGCATATCTCCGAGTACGGCAAATTTATTTCCGGTGCAGCTAAGCTCTGAGAGAATTTCAAGTGCGGCTGAAGCTGCTAGTGGAGATGAATTGTATGAATCATCAATAAGCTTGGTATATTTTATTCCGGGCATAAGATGAAGCCTGCCAGGAAGTGGTTCAAAATTTTCAAGATTTTTAGCAATTTTTTTCAGGTCAAGCCCGTAGGTTAGAGCGACTGCGATAGCGGCTAGAAGTGAGTAAACTATGGGCTTGCCTAAAACTGCAGACAGAGTAATGACTGCCTCGTCAAATCTGTATTTAACTTTAAAGCTTAGTCCCCCATCTTTACTGTTTAATAGAATGTCGCTAGCGACTAGATCTCCTTTTTTTAAGCTGTAAGTCAAAACTTGAGCTTTTGTTTTTGTTGCGATTTCTTGAAGAACTTTCTGATCATTATTAACAATTGCGTAGGCGTCTGATCTGAGAGAAGTAATCATAGTAGCCTTTTCTTTAGCAACGGCTTCAACAGATCCAAAAAACTCAAGATGAGTCGGTCCAACTGAGGTAATAACTCCAACACGTGGTTTAGTATAGTCGACCAAGTATTTAATATCTCCCGGATGATCAGCGGCCATTTCTAGAATTAATATTCTAGGATATTTCTTATTTTTAATTACAATCAAAAAAAGGCTGGATAATATTACACTTAACCAACCCAATAAATTCTTGCCTGGATTATCTTTACCAATAATGGTAAGAGGAACTCCAATTTCAGTATTGAAACTTTTTTGACTTGCCCGAACATTAAATTCGTTATCTAAAATTGTTTCAACTGCTTTTTTAGTTGTAGTTTTTCCAACACTGCCCGTAATACCGATAACGTCAGGCTTATATTTTTTAAGTATTGCCTTTGATAATATTTTTAGTATGTAGTAGACTATTTTTTTCATAATAATGTGTGGGGCTCTGCTATGCCCGCTTAAATACCCTTGGCTGGTAACTTAGCTAGAGCATTTCATCCCTTTTTTGTTTGATGAAGATAACTAAATCCTCAAATATTCTAACAAATATCTTAAAGGGTGATTCAATTATAAAATCTAGGATAAAAATAAAGACATTAATTTTTGACGAATGTAGCGATATCCAACGACCAACTCGAAGAATTGGAACAAAAAGAAGGGTAAGTAGCACTGTGAGAAATCTTTCTTTCTTTTCTAAAATTATAAGCTCAGCGGCAGTGCGCCTAACTCTTAGCGAGAAGAAGCTGACCATTGTTAAAAAGAGTAAAAAGATTATCATGCTGGCATAACTAAACAATAGTTGAGCTAATCCGTAAATAATCAAACCAAATGAAATTAAGTAGAGAATTGTATAGAGCACTTGAAGTAGATAATAGCCAAATCCACGTTTTGGTTTTAGAATTTTTATGCGATGCTCTTTACCTTTTGAACTGAAGACAATATTATCCACTTCGGCTATAATAGCGTTGGTATTACTATCTTTCGGAGTTCTAATACTAAGCCCAATAGCTGTCATTAACATCGGAGGGAATAAGGCATTAACGGAGAGTGACAACCAGTGAATTTGCTTTTGAACAAAGTAATCATATGGAAATTCTAGCAAGATGCCGAAAATAATCTTTGTCAAAAATATGTATATAACAGAGCGGATAATTGCTCTTCTGACTCTACCACCGATGAGTTTGTATTTTGCATTACAAACTTTTCTTATGTTTTCGACTAGGGCATCTCTACTGGCAAAAATTTCATTGTATGTTTTAGGATTTTCTTCAATAATGTTTTGCAGAATCCAGAAAACTACAGCGTAGCGCTTGAACTCCTTGGTCAGTTTTTCGTTTAGAGAATTAGTGTAGTGAGTTTCAATTTGATCTTTGGCATGCTTTAGATCGAGAACTTTTTTTTCAACTTGAGCAAGGGACAGTTCTTTCCATTTTGGAAAATAGTATTTAAAAAGATTATAATGAATAATCATTTCATCTGCCTTGATGAGAGATTTCAAGACACTAATATATATTTGAATATTGCGACTAGTTTCATCAAGTTCGTTTTCGTCATCAAGAATAATATTTTGCCTGACAATACGATGCATGGCGTCAATTGTGATTTTGTCTTCTTTGGCAGGAAGAAGAATTTCTTCCACTTCGCAGGCGGCCATCTTTAGCAGCCAACTAAAGAGCTTACTAAGATCATCGGATGGAAAGTTTTTATCAATAGCTGAATTATATACTACAATATATTTATTTATGGCGTTTCGAACATCTTTGACCATACTTTCAGGAACTGATTTGTTGGCCAAATATCTGGCTCTGATTATTTCTTCAATGAGAGGTAGTGCAATTTCTGAGCCTTTTGATCCAGGGGCGGCGAGGCGTTTAAGCATTCTCGCAATTGCGTGCTTGCGGATAAGATGCTCTTCTCTGTAATCCACAGTGTTTCTAATTTTTTCATAAATAAAAGCAATTTTTGAAGCAGCATCACTTACCTCAATGGTTGAACCTTCGGCTTTAGTGCTTCTTTCTGAAATTATCTTAGAATATTCCTCAAGCCATTTATTTATTGAATTAGAAAAATTATTTGCCATAATTTTTATATTGATTAAATAATACTTTAATTGTATCACGAACCATGTGATCAAAGCTAAAAACGTCTAGTTTTACTAAGGGACTGGCACAAAATCGATCGCGAATGCTTTTGTTTTGCCATAGGCGTGTTATTGACTCGATCCATTCAGTTTTATTGTTATATCCGACCAGACAGCCGTTATAGTCATCTTGAATAAGCTCTGGATTACCCCCTACGTCTGAGGCTATGACAGCTAGATTGTAATGCATAGCATCCAAAATGACATGTGAGAGCCCTTCGTAGGAGGAATTTAGAACAAACAGTGAAGCAGCTAAATAGTAGTATCTGAGCTCCTCGTGATCAATTCGTCCGGACATAATTACAGAGTCGCTTAATTTTTTTCTTTTAACAACTTCTTGAAGCCTTTTTTCTTCAGGGCCACTACCAACAATAATTAATTTAAAATTCTTATTTACCTTTAGTAGCTCGGGCATTATATCAATTAGCATATCGAGCCCTTTCCAGGGGACTAGCCGGCAAACAGTAATCATTATATCCCCTTTTACATTAATTCTTTTTTTTGCCTCGGTAGTAGTAATGTTTGGTTTTTTCCCAAAGCTAAACGAATTGTAAACAACTTTGATTTTATGCTCTTTAGCACCCCAGCCGACAACAAGAGATTTTAGATAATGAGATGGAACAATAATGGCATCGGCGTGGCGAACGACAAAAAATTGCAAACGAGTGATAAATTTTAGCTTCCAGTTAATAAGAAAATTTTTGCTATTATAGACTCTTTCTTTTTGCCAATCATCGATACTGCGCTCTGTGGCATGGTAGAGACGTGTTTGTTCCCAACTATAGTCACCAACAACTTTGATAACTACTCTTTTTCTAAGTAGAGTACCGACCAAAATTGCGGGTAAGCCTGAGGCGACGGGACCTTGGGCGTAAATAACACGAGGAAAAATTGAGAGAGATAAGGTAAATAGATTGAAAAAATATATAAGATATTTAATTGGTATTGGCAAGAAGCTTGAAATGCGAGTGATGCGGTTGCCAAATTCTTCATCTCTTTTTCTTAGGAGCACAGTGGAATAGCAAATAATTCTTAGATCATGGTCATTGTCTTCAAGATATCTGGCTAAATGGTGAGTGAACGTTGCAGGTCCACCAATGTCTGGCGGGAATATTTCACCAGCTAGAATTATTTGATTTTTTCTATTTATAAACTTTTCATTAAAGACAAACATTTTACTGGCCCAAAAATTCCAGATAAGTACAATAATCGCAGCGATAGCTTTACTGAACATATACCATAGCCCAATTGATTCAACCATGAAATAAAGAGTGGTATTATTGATAAATAAACCAACAATCTGAACTGCACCAAACATTAAAAATTGTCTGAAACCTGCACTTTGCTTTGATTTGAAAGTCCAAAACTTTTGAATGAAGTAATTAACCAAGACTGCGACAGCAAAAGCTATGGTGGCTGAGCTTAGATACCAAAGGCCGGCGTATTCAGTCAAAATATATAGAAGAGCAAAATCAACTACAAAAGATGTACCGCCACCGATACAGTATTTGAAAAACTGTGCCCTTATTTTTATTTGATTAATAATAAACTTAATCATTGTTTTTTATTATTTTACTCATTTGAATGGCTATTGAGTCCCAATCATACTTTTGCCTGACTAGCTCTAGGCTATTTTTTTGTATCTTACTGTATAGATCCTCATCTTCGAGGAGTATTGCAATCTTTTTGGCTAAATTGTCTGGATTTTTTACCTTACAGAACAAGCCAGTTTTACCATCACTTAAAAAATCTGGGATCCCGCCAACTGGGGTAGCGATAACTGGCACACCTGCAGCCATGGCTTCAATAAATGAGATTCCCTGCCCTTCTGATAGTGACGGTCGGACAAAAATGTCTGACGCAGCGTAGTAGTCAATAACTTGATCGCGACTGACAGTGCCTAAAAAAATTACATTTTGATCAAGGGCGAGTTCAGAAACTAAATTTCTAAGGTGACTGTCTAACTTACCTGATCCGGCGATAACAAGAGATACGGAAATGTTTACTTGCTTGATAGATCTAATGAGAGATTCCATGTCATTTTTTTCAACTAGACGTGAGCTTGAAAAAATTACCTTATTGCCATGAGGAATATTTAATTTGCTTTTTATTTTTTCTTTGTCGATAAATTTAACTTGCTCATATTTTTTCAGGTCAACTCCATTTGGGATAAGACTAATACTGCCCTTGTATCCATAGCTTCGAGCACGACGCTCTAACCATTTGCTGATTACCTGAATGTGATTTGCCTTAGTATAAACTAGTCTATAGATTGGATACCAGAACCAGGTGCGCAAACGCATGAACATATCTGAGTCACCACTTTGCAGAGTTAGTAAATATTTTATCTTTGGATTGAACATTTTAAAGATCAGAGCCGCGATGCCTGCCCAAGTGGCGAGCATAGCCCAGGTAAGATTATATTTTTTTTCCTTATTTAATTTTTTTGCTAGAAAAAAAGCCCTCAAAAGGTAGAGGAGCTTATCAAGCCTGGAACCATTGCCGACTCTTCTGATGGTCAAGTTATCCACAGTTTCAGTATCAGGCAAATTTTTGCTAATTTTAGCTGTAATTAAATCAAAATGCGTATCTGGGATACGCTTTGTAATCTCAGCTAAAGCAACCTCTGCCCCGCCGACAAAAGGAAAATAGGTAACTGAAAAAATTAAGACTCTAGTCTCATTGTAATCACTCATATATTTAACTTAATTATGCCTTTTTTTAGCACTTATGTCAAAGAAATTAGAGATAAGATTTTATCTTATTTATACTCTTTCCAGCTTCCCTTTCTCCAGCCTTGATAATCCCGGCTGGCTTTTGAAATTCATTCCAGTAAATATTGTTAACTTTGGGGCTAATCATAATATCTGCGCCATGGGCAGAGTAATTAGCTAGGCTTTTCTGCATAATTCTGACTGAAGTTATGAGATTGTTATAGAAATTCTTTCCTTTGTATTTTGGATTGAATGACCCCTTGCCCCCTGATTCAAGATTGACAGCAATTACAATATCAGCTCCCATTTCCCGAACTACATTAACTGGGACAGAATTAGTTATACCACCATCAATTAATATTTTCTTATTTAACTCAACCGGAAGAAAAACTCCAGGAAATGAAATACTTGCCCTGATGGCTTCAATGAGTTTACCTGACTTAATGACGACTGACTCCCCTTTTCTAAGATCAGTAGCAACTGCAGCGAAAGGAATCTGAAGACTTCTAAAATTGTCGGTACTTTTTAAGGTTGATTTGATAAAATCCTTAACCTTTGTGCCAGCAAGCACTCCACCTGAAAAAAGCTTAACGTCGCTAGTGAGCCTAACTACTCTTTTCCAATCAGTTGAGAGAAAAACTTTTTCAATGCTTTTAATATCTTTATTAAAAGCATAAACCCCACCAATCATGGCACCAATACTAGTGCCAGCGATATAGTCGATAGGAATATTATTTTTTTCAAGAACTTTTATAACACCGATGTGAGACAGTCCTCTGGCTCCGCCACTGCCTAGGGCGAGACCAATTTTTTTTCTTTTAGGCATATGTTTTTAATAATTGTTTAGTATCTATATATATTCTTAGACTAGCACAACTGGGAGTCTTACTCAAGAATAAAAAAACCGTTAATGATAAACGGTTTAGATTAAAATTTTATTTAATATATTTGTCATTTTCTATTTTTCTTCCTTTCTTCTTTTCTTTTTTTTCTTCTAAGCCTTCTCTCTTCCCTATGCTTATAATAATCGTCCTTTGCTTCCTGATATTTTCTTTTTTCCTCTTCAAGCTCTTTTTCCAGCTTTTCTAGTTCCTCATCAGTTGGCTCCGCAGCTTCTCTTATTTTCTTTAATGACCTTATAATTTTTTCACCTATTGATAAGTTTATAGCCTTATTCCATCCTCGAGCAATTATCTTCATTTTTAGTGCATCTGCGCTTTCGCATTGTTCTGCTTGTTTTATTATCGAACAGGGATCTTTGCTTAAGGCGATAAAAACAATAAAATCGTTATGTAAATGTTGGTCTTCAATTGGCCCGGTTGCTAGCTGATACATTATTTTGTCAAAATTTTCAAGAATACTTTCATCAATCTCCAACAGAGCATTGTAATAATTATCTAAATTCTCAGTTTTTCCTTGTGAAACAATAAGCCTTCTTGATCCCTCTATTATTGCGCTTGCGATTAAGGCATTTTTTAAATCATTCTTTTCAACCTTCATTTTTCCTCCATAATAGTTCATTTTGTTTGACTATATAATTAAACCATATAACATAAGCAAAGTAAAGAATTATTGAAAAATTTCTTTACATATATATTTTTAATAATTTTTTAATATGAGCTGGCCAGTTGTATTTATCTTGAACATCAAGCAGAGCCTGGCTACTTAATTTTTTATAAAGTTCATTGTCACTTAGAAGCATGTCTATTTTTTCAGCTAGATCAGTAGAATCGCCTGGCTTAACTGTCAGACCGGCACTTCCGACAACACCTCTTACTCCTGGTAAGTCTGATCCAATAACAGGCTTACCATGAGTCATTGCTTCAACTAGGACTAGTCCAAAAGCTTCGGCACGCGTTATTGAAGGCAGTACAGTGACGTGGCTTAGCGCATAATGAATCCCAAGATCATTAAAGTTAACATTGTCGGCAAAAATTACCCTGTCACCTAGATCTAATTTAGATACTTGCGTTTTGCAATCATTTTTTAAATCTCCTTCACCTACTATTACTAGTTTAGCTTTTTTATCTTTTAATTTTCCCATGGCATGTATTAGAACTGGAACTCCTTTGAAATAGTGGGCCATATCAAGACCGCCAACAAAAAGAATTACTTTTTGATCAGTAATATTTAGTTTTCTTTTAAGTTCAGATAAATCACTCGAAGTTACTGAATCTTTTCTTTGATTGGTGCCAAATGGAATTTCAGTGAATTTGTCAGGGTATTTTTTGTAGATCCTTTTGATTTTGGAGTTTTTTACATAATCGAGAGAAGCAGAGCAAACTTTGTCTGCTTTTTTAATTAGAGATCTTTGGATTAACCATGTTTTAAGGTGCCAGCTTAAATTAAGCCAATTATTAAAGGTAGCATCCATATGATACCAGATAATGAGTTTTGGTTTTTTCAAAAGTTTTAATGCTTTAGCTAGCCAGACAAATTCTTGCGCTCCGTAAAAAGGATAGTGAAGTTCGATAATATCAAATTTCCTAAGAGCTAGAAGTAGCTCTGGAGCAAATCCTGCGTTACCCGTTTTAGGAAAGGCGTGCAGATATTTTACATTATAGTCAATTTGGTCTGAATTAATCCTATCTTTTTGACTGAGCGTAAAAACGGTCACATCGTGACCACTGCTAGCTAATCTTTTTACTTGCTGGTAAGCTACCGCTCCCATACCGCCCTTATATGGCGGGAAACGGCAGACGATGTGGGCTATTTTCATTTTTTTACCTTATACCTAACATGAATAACATTGTCATCTGGTTGCCTGAGCTCAATGAGCTCTAAGTCAAGCTCAACGTCAGCTCCTTTAAATAGAGAAAGCCCTTCACCAAATACTTTTGGTTCAATTGTTAGCCACAACTCGTCGACTAAACCTTGATCAAGGAATAATCCATTTATGGTTGAGCCTCCACCAATAATCATTTCGCTAAATCCCCTACCTTCCAACTCTTTAATAATTTCTGCTGGTTGCTTGCTAGTGTATTCCAGCGTGTCGGCAATATTTTGACTTGTATCAACTTTGAAATCCATAACCATATTAAGTCTTCCAGGCAAAGGTTTGCCAATAGTGTCATAGGTGGTTTTACCCATAACAATTACACCAATTCTTTTAGTTTCGTGAACAAAAATTTTTTTATCAGCTTTACTAGTCCAGGTAGCTGGGTGATCGGTGAACTTTGCAATTTTACCATCAAGGGTGATGGCCATCATTAATATTTTTTTCATAGTTTTATACTGCTATCTGGAATCTGATTCCGGGATAGCTATTATAATTAATTATTTTTGAATCAGTATACTGCCAGTCAAAAATTGAACTAAATTTTTCTGTCTCAATACCAGGTAGGGAAAATTTATCTGGACTGCGAGAGAGCTGCTCGCGAGCTCCATTAATATGATTTGAATAGATATGCACGTCTGCTAGAAAACCAACTAATCTACCTTCCTTAAAACCAGTTTCTTTTGCTAGTAGATGAAGTAGTAGAGCGTAGCTTGCAATATTAAAGGGTAGTCCAAGCATAGTATCAACTGATCTTTGATTCCAGAGTAAATTAAGTTTATCTCCTATAACAGTCACCTGAAAGCCATAGTGACAGGGTGGCAGGGCCATCTGGTCCTTCATCAGAGGATTCCATGCTGAAACAATCATTCTTCTGTCAGTTGGATCACTTTTTAAGGTATCAATGACATGTGACAGCTGATCAAAACCCTGACCAGAGTAGTCGGTGTCATGGTTTTGATAGGGGTGATTAAAGTGTCTCCACTGATAGCCATAGATTGCTCCTAAGTCCTGCTCGTCGGCCATGCGCTTCTTTTCATCCTCAGTATGACCGTAAGGAGCTTTATGTGGGTTAGCCCACTCGTCCCAGATATGGTTATTTCTATCTTTAAGCCACTGCTTATCAGTTATTCCTTTTATAAAAAACTCAAGCTCACTAGCAACAAGTCTGTATGGAACTTTTTTGGTAGTTAGAAGTGGAAAACCAGTTTGCATGTCATGCTCGAACATAATACCGGGTACGGCAATATTGCCTACACCTGTACGGTCAGACTTTTCTTTTCCTTCATGTAATATTTTTTGAACAATATCTAAATAGTTTTTCATATTATCTACCGGTTGAGCCAAAGCGACCCTCTCCCCTTTTAGTGTCAGACAATTCCTCTGTTTCTTCAATTTCGGCAATCTCAACAGGATAAATTATTAATTGAGCAATTTTGTCGCCTTTTTTAATCGCATATGGTTCGCTTCCAATATTTATTATAACTATACCGTATTCACCTCTATAGCCTGCATCAAAGACACCAGCTAAGGTATGAAGACCTCCTTTAACTGCAGTACTACCTTTATCTTTGACTATTGCCGCGTAGCCTGTGGGAAATTCTGCGGCAAAGCCAATATAAAAAACTCTACGCTCTCCAGGCTTTAACTCGTAGTCTTCGAGAGAATGCAAATCCATACCAACATCCCCTGGGTGAGCGTAGCTTGGAATAATTGCATCGCTATTAAGTTTTTTAATTTTTATCTTCATATTTTTTTAAATTGACCTGGCTCTAAATTGTCTAATTTATATTTACCAAATTTTATTCTTTCTAGGTCAAGCACTTTGTATCCTCTGCGCTCAATCATTCTTCTTATTTGCCTGTTCCAACCTTGATGTATAACAATGGACAGCTTAGTGGGAGACAATTCTTTGAGCCGATCTGCCTTAGCAGTACCTTCTTTAAGTGTAACACCTTTTTTAAGTTTTAGCAGTAAATTTTTTGTAACAGGTTTATCAAGGGTAACAATGTATTCTTTTTCATGGCCAAATTTTGGATGAGTTAGATTGTTTGTTAGCTCTCCGTCATTGGTTAGCATGATTAGCCCATGCGAATCTTTATCAAGTCTGCCGACTGGCCAGACTTTAGGAGTTTTTGGTACAAGATCTGTGACAAGATCTCTGGCATGGATATCTTTTGTAGTACAAGTGAAGCCAACTGGTTTGTTGACTAGATAGTATAGCTTTTCATCAGTTGCATGAATTAATTTTCCGCTAACGAATACTTTGTCAGTTGCTGGGTCCACTTTAGCGCCAGTGACAGCTCGCTTGCCATTGATTTTTACTTTGCCCTCTTTGATTAGATCTGTTGCGCCTCTCCTTGAAGCAACTCCGGCGGTAGAGAGAAATTGTTGGAGATAGATTTTCATGAGTCTTAACAAAAGCGCTTTAAAAGCGCTTAAGAATTAATTTAGTAAATATTAGTCTTTATCTTTTATCAACTACAATATGTTTTTTGCCTTCCATTATTTCAAACAAGAATTTATCTGTCATTTGGTTACGATAATCAAATTCTTTTTGGTTCATAATTGAAAATCTGATTGGACTATTGAAGTTTTTTTCCATGCCTGAGATGAGACGCTTGATGCGCTCTTTGCTGGCGCTACCAATGATTAGGATATCTGTTCTTGAAGTAGAATCGCCGACGAATACTCCGGCCAAAATTAGTAGCTTAATTCCAGGTACATCTTTTAATTTTTCAAGCAAAGCTTTGTCAACTAGCAGTTTTGAGCGTTGAATTAGATTTCTAAGCTCATTAAAAAGAGTATATTCCTTATTAACCTGATAATATTTCTTGTTTTCTTGCTTATCTTTTGCAAGTTCATCTTCTGGGATATCGATTTGGTCCAGTGGAATTGCCTTAATAATCTCCATCTTTTCGAGTTTCATGACTTCTCTTCTGATGGAATTGATATTTTCCTTGAGATCTCTGGCTACACCTCTGACAAAATATGCTGAATCGACGTTATTAAAGAAAAGAGTTAGGAGTTTTGCTCTTGTTTTTGAGCCAAATAGTTCTTCTAGCATTGATATGAGCTTAGTTAATAGTACCTCCAATTGGTTGATTCCATTATAGTACATGATATTGTTGTTGTAAAATGGAAAATCTGCTAAAATGAATTTGTATGATATATCAAACAAAAGTGGATAAACTTACAATAAACAATACTAAAGGCGACTATCAGTCGCATGTTTATGTTGCGCCGGCAGATCGACAAGGAACGACGGGTCTGGGGCAGATTTTTTTGCTTGCTGAAGCTAGATCTCGTGAAAAAAAGATCCCAAGCATGTTGGAGCAAGTTGTCCAAGAGCTTTCTGAATATTATTATCACTCACCTACCAAGAATACTGAAGCAGCACTTGAAACTACTGCTCAATATTTTAATGAAAATATTGTAGACATATCTGGAAAAAATATTAAATGGGTCAGAGAAAAAATGGGTATGATGGTTGCGGCTATTACAGATAATAAATTGATTATTAGTAATTTTGGGGATATTCGTGTTTGGCTACTTCGCGACAACAAGATTCATGACATAACTGCAGGACAAGTTGGAGGGAAGCGCAAAGGAACAAGTAAAAAAATATTGTCTCAGCTGATTTCAGGGCAGCTTACAAATGATGATGTACTGCTAATGACTAATTCAACAATCTTTGATTATTTTTCTGATGATAAGATAAAAAAGACAGTAATGACACTAGCGCCAACACAGGCGTGTGCTTTTTTCAAAAATACTTTACTTGATTACAAAGTGCCGGTTGATTTTAGCACAGTAATTATTAAATTTTCAGAATTTAAAAAAGAACCTCAAAAAATTGATGATGTTTCCCATAGCGATGTGCTCGAAGTTGATGATGAGGTTGAGAAATTAAATCAGGCTGAACCAAAGATGGGATCGAAAATTGCTCTAGCCATTGGGGGAAGTATTAAAAAAGGAGCAACTAAATCTAGTCAAATGATTAAAGACAGGATGAAAAAGAAGGAGGTTGCGAGCAGTGAAGAGGATCTTGAAGAAGAAGATAAATTTGAAACTCCTGAAGATAGCGAGCGAGCTGATATGCCAGTTAGTGACAGGTGGCTCAAATTTAAAAAATGGAAAAATTTTAATATTGTTGAATACAGATTAGTTTTACTTATTTTGATTGTAGCTGTCCTATTTGTCGGGAGCCTGGCGATTGTGAACAGGAACAATGAATCAGAAAAAAATACTGAGCAATTTGATTTAGTGGCTGCTGATATTAATGACAAGATAAATTCAGCTGAAGCAGCACTTATTTACAAAGATGAGGATAGGGCTCAAGAGCTTTTAAGCGAGGCGAGAGCTTTGCTTGATAGCCTATCTGGCGAAACCCCTGATCAAGAGTATGTTCATCAAGAGCTGAAAGAAAAAGTTGAAGCCCAGATTAATAAGATATATAAGCTGGAGCCGATCGAGAATCTTGAAGTTTTGGCAAATCTTCCTGATGGACTGAATCCAACATCTAATATATATGTATCAACTGGGAATATAATATACCTGGCTAAGGGTGGAGAAATATATAAAGTCAATTCATCAAATCAATCTGTTGATAAAGTTTCAGATGTAGACGCAAATGTAATAAAAATAGTTGATTTTGAAAAAGGCAAAGTGCTGCTATGGACAAGTAATATGCAGACCTGGATAATGGATACGAGCAACTATAGTGTCAGAAAAGTAGGTTTAAGTTCACTGCGCGAAAGCAGTCAGGTGGTTGACATTGCAACATATGCCAAGAAGCTTTATGTGCTTGATATAGGGGAAAATAATATATATAAGTACAACTATAGTACAACTAACTTTACGAGCGCTGGGGCATGGTTGTCGAATGGTGAGGATCTATCAGGAAATAGACAGATCTCAGTAGACGGGAGTGTTTTTGTAGCTGCAGCTAATGGAGAGGTAAGCAAGTTTTTTAAAGGCAAGCAAGAAGTGTTTTCTGTTAAAGGAGCCTTTGATCAAATGAGTGAAAATACAAGCTTATTTACTAAAGAAGAATTATCAAATCTTTATTTACTTGATCGAGACAAAAATAGAATTCTCATAACTGATAAGACTGGAAAAGTAGGAAGGCAGCTACTGGGCGATGGACTTGATCAAATACTTTCTGTTATCCCAAATAATAATGAACAAGAATTGTATATATTAACTAGTAGTAAGGTTTACAAGCTTAGTATATAGTTAATCTGAGATAACAAAAAACCCCGATCAGTGAACTGGGCCCCAAAAAGTAGACACCAAAAGTGCCTACTTTTTGATTTAGTCAATTAAAGATTTAGGTATATAATAAGAATATTAATTAAAGACACAGATATGTTTAATGAGCAACAGATTAAA
>Ga0233437_1000121_pt1 | contig 194674 bp, 146 predicted proteins | sample SI_122_August201_FD_182714 | JGI IMG/M metagenome (GOLD analysis project Ga0233437, IMG submission 182714) | Seawater microbial communities from Saanich Inlet, British Columbia, Canada - SI_122_August2016_200_MG | ecosystem: Environmental > Aquatic > Marine > Inlet | place: Canada: British...
CGAATTGCCTCCCCAATATTGTTAAAAAGCGTGGGCCGAGATGGATTTGAACCACCGTACTCGATTGAGAGCAGATTTACAGTCTGCCGCCTTTAACCACTCGGCCATCGACCCAAATAAAAAAAAACATAAGTTCGAGCCAAGGACAGGAATCGAACCTGCGACCGCCGGTTTACAAAACCGATGCTCTACCAACTGAGCTACCTTGGCCGTTTTTTTTCTAAAAGCCGAAGAATATATATGCTGGATTTGCAGACACAAGAACTATTGGGAATGTAATTCTGAAAAAAATTATAAAGGGAAAGCTGTCTTATCTGGACTATTGCTGGCGGACTACTTCATTTTCCATTTAGTACCGTCAGGGGTATCGATCAAATCTACACCCAGAGCTACTAATTCATCGCGGATGGCATCACTGGTAGCGAAATCTTTATTGGCTCGAGCAGCTTTTCTGGCTGCAATTTTAGCTTCAACGAATTCAGCATCAATTTCAACTTTCAACCCACTCTCCATATCAAGAACACCCAACACATGATCAAACCTGCGAATGAGATCAATGAGACCCGTGGCACCGGCGGCACTTAGCCGTCCCTCAACCATGGACCTGTTTCCCCAGCGAACCAATTCAAATATGGCTGCCAGGCCACCTGATATATTCAAGTCATCATCCATAGCTGAAGTAAAATGATCATCAGCAACATGGATTTGATCGCTGGCATCCTCCTCACCTAAGCCATCATAGGTCTGCAATTTTGAGAAGAATTCTCTCAATCGATTCACAGCCTTTTGAGCTTCTTCCAGTCGAGATACGGAGAAATTCAGTTTCTGGCGATAGTGCGTAGTAATTAACATCCAGCGAATGGCTTCCGCAGGGTAACCCTGATCCAGAAGATCTCTCAGCGTGTAGAAATTGTTGAGAGACTTGGACATCTTCTTATTGTCAACCAGTAAATACTCGGAGTGCAGCCAGTAGTTGACAAAATCTGCACCCGTTGCACAGACACTCTGGGCCAATTCGTTTTCATGATGGGGGAAAATATTATCTACACCGCCACAGTGGATATCAAAGTGGGGACCCAGGAGCTCCGTGGACATGACAGAGCATTCGATATGCCAGCCCGGTCTACCTTTTCCCCATGGTGATTCCCAGTGAACATCTCCATCCTCGGATTTATAACCTTTCCAGAGGGCAAAATCACGTGCTCCCTCCTTCTCATAACTATCATCAGCGACTCTACCTCCACTTAACATTTCATCTGGGTTGAGGTTGGCCAACTTTCCATAATGTTCATACTTTCCAATATTAAAAAAGACACTTCCGTCTGGAGTGGTATAGGTATAGCCTTTGGTCTCCAGGTCAGAAATCATAGTGATCATTTCCGGGATGTAGTTGGTGGCTTCAGGATAATTTTGAGCCGCCTGCATATTCAAAGTTTTCAAGTCAGCATGGAAGGCCGCTTTAAATTCATCGGTGAGCTCTGTGAGCGAAATGTCTCTTTCCCGACTTCGGCGGATTGTATTGTCATCTACATCAGTGAGATTCATAGCCTGATTTACATCAAATCCCCGAAATTCAAGATATCGGCGAAGTAGATCCTCAAAGATAAAGGTTCTATAATTACCAATATGAGCAAAATCATACACAGTAGGTCCGCAGGTGTACATCTTAACCTTGCCAGATTCCAGTGGTTGAAATGCTTCTTTCTGACGTGTGATTGTGTTATAGAACCGAATACTCATACTTCTTAGCCTAGCTATATTTTTTCAAACTCAGTTTTAGAATCTCATCTATTAATTGGGGAAAACTAAGACCATTTGCAACAGCACCCATGGGCAAGAGTGACGTCTCTGTCATCCCAGGTAAGGTATTAATCTCAAGACACCAGGGTTGATTCTCAGGATCCAGGCGAAAATCAACTCGGCCATACACCTGCACACCAACAGATTGCATGGACTTGACTGCTAAATCCTGGATATGCATCGTCAGTGCATCGTCAAGATTGGCCGGACACTCATACTTGCTCATGCCCTTGGTGTATTTTGATTCGTAATCATACAGCTCATGGCCAGGGAAGATTTCTACGATGGGAAATACTTGATCTCCGAGAACACCCACTGTGAGTTCACGTCCCAGAACGAACCGCTCAAAGATTAACCTGCTGAATGCTCCAGAGACCTGTCGAGCTTCAATCAGATCTTCTGGGCTTTCACAAACCGATAGACCAATTGTTGAACCTTCGTTATCAGGTTTGATAACATAGGGCAACTGGAGTTTGGTCTCAGGTAATTCCTGACCCGTTTCATGTAGAATCAGTTCCCAGTCGGCAGTTGGTATTCCGTATTTTTTGAATTGACGCTTCGAGGCATCTTTTGAGAAGGCCAGCAAACTGTCAGCAACTCCAGCTCCGGTATAAGGAATCTGGTTGGCCTCCAGGGTGGCCTGGAGTAGTCCATCCTCACCTGCTCTACCATGGAAACCAAGGAGAACAATGTCATAGGAATCATCCCACTCTTGGGTGACATCCAGTTCATTTCCCAGATCCAGGCGTCGGTAGGCATAACCCAATTCTTGGAGTGCTCGTTCCATGGCTGCAGTAGATTTTATCGAGACCTCACGTTCATGAGAACTTCCACCGCCTGCCAGTAATATTTTCATTTACTCATCCCTTAATCGTGACAGTCATCACAACAATCGTCTTCTTTTTCAGAATCTCCCAGACCCTCATAGAGATTCTCCAACATTCCTCTCGGACCAATTCTGAACAGCGAACCGGCAAAAAGCATCAATAAGATACTGCCTGCCAAAAGATTAATCCATGAGTGATCATCGCTTATTTCTGCTCCGGCGCCCACATGGGCTGAATCCCCCATGATAAAATTGACTCCAAATCCAATGACAATGGTTAGCCCAATAATCACCAGGGGAAAAATAATTGCTATACGTCCACCATGGAGTTTTTTCATCACACCGAGGGTGGTAATGTTCGTGGCCGGTCCAGTAATAAGAAAAGCAATTACGGCTCCTGCGGACACACCATTCAGAAGCATGACAGCAGCGATAGGTGTTGCTCCTGTAGCACAGACATAAAGCGGCATTCCAATGAGAGCCATGATAATAATATCGACACCGTATGGGAGCGAGCTCCAATCGAGCTTGCCCAGAAAAGGATCTGTGATGGCGGCAATGATGAGCCCCATAAGCACCCAGGGACCAAGATGATCGATCATTTCTTTATTCAAGGTGGCCCAAAAGCGCTTCCAGGGATTGACTGTTGTCTTCAGTTTTTCAGACTCAATCACAGGGATGGTCATTTCCTGTTTTACAGGTACCACCAAGTCCATTAAGTAACCAGTGAGCCAGGCAATCAGGGCGGCAGCAATTAAACGTGCGACCGTCATCTTCCAGCCCAGGAGAGGTACGGAAATCATTATAGCATCGATACCCAATTCAGGGGTGGCAATTAAAAATGCCATCCCGGCACCTACAGATACTCCTCGTCTAACGAGACTATGGTAAAGCGGGACAACCCCACAGGAACAGATGGGCAGCGGGAGTCCAAAGAGCATCCCCTTCCCTACTCTCACAGATCTGTTTTTTGAGTGAAGCCAGTTGATCCCTGCTTCAGGAATAAAATTTTGAATACTGGAGGCGATTAAAAATCCCAATAACAGGGCGGGAGCACTCTCAAAAAAGAGAGCAAAGGTAAGCTGAGCAGTTGATCCAATTGAATGGGCATGCGGTAACTCGTGACCCAGTGGTAAAAAATATAGTAGACCAGCCCCGGCGAGAGCACCAAAAGCTGAAGGTAAGGCATTCTTTGAATTTGAATGTTTATGATCATTTGCCTCAGAAGCAACGCCATGAATGTGGCGGTGAAAGAGCACGTGTAGGAGTGATCCAGTTACCAAAGCCTGGAAATAGGTGATGTATGTGGAATGCACTCCAGGGAATTCAGCAGCTCCCAGGGTAAAACCTGCGGCAGTTGTCAGACTCATCAACGCCAGGACACTCACAATGACTTTAATATTGCTGAGAGGCCTTAAAGCCCACCAGATCAGCAAACCAACTGGAAGACGGTGTAAGATGACTGCATAAGCCAATACCTGACCAGATCCGTGGTCGCGTGAGGCCTGTGACACGGCAATGCCATCCATGAGTGTATGCACCAGGATACCGCTAAATGCCAAAACGAGCACACCACTGTGGGTCGCCCTTTCATAGTTGTGAAAAGCGCGTTCTGCGAAGTAGGGTAACAAGGCTCCGATTACGACCATAAGGAGCGCCATCCCTCCAATTTCGACCACCGCTTCAGGCAAGAGGTGGATGACGGCGATACCACCGATTGTGACCAGGATGAATCCATCCAGAAATCGATTGATACCCGGTTGTTGTTCAAAGATCTTTGCCAGGAATGGACCCAGGAGAAGCGCGCCAATGGCAAGGACAAGCAACGTCATTGAGCAATTTCTCCCGATTTCTTATGTTGGGTATACCCAAGGTACCATACCAGGCATGCTCCCAGCATCATTCCGAAACTAAGGAGCTGTCCCATACTAAAATAATTAAACAATATAAACCCGAGGTGTTCATCTGGCTGTCTGAAGAATTCTACAAAGAAACGTGCAACCCCATATGTAAATAAAAATAAACCAGAGAGAAAACCCTGGAATGGAGCCTTCTTCCTGAATGACCAGACGATTGCAAATGAAACTAGGCCTTCAAATAATGCTTCATATAGTTGTGAAGGATGTCTTAATAGTCCATCTCTTGCGTGTGGGAAATACATTCCAATCCAACTCTCAGTAACCCGGCCATAGAGTTCGCCATTGATGAAATTCCCAATACGTCCAAAAGTATAGCCTAACGGAATACCCACCATGATCAAATCTGTTAATTCAAAATATTTAACTTTATGTTTACGTGCGAATAACCAAAGCCCTATCGTTACGCCTATACCACCCCCGTGATAAGACATACCTGAGATACCCGTAAATTTCCAATGGCCATTAATTTTGGCAATTGGAGAGATTATTCGGATTGGATCCATTAAAAGATCCTCAAAACCATAGAAGAGCACATATCCAAAACGTCCACCGAGGATTACGCCAACTACCGCATACATAATGGCGTCCGCAAGAAAATCCAGGCTGTACGGTAACTTTTCGTCCTTGATCCTAAATTTTGCAACGAGGTATGCTGTTGCAAAGGCAGCGATATACATCATGCCATACCAGCGCAGCGGGAAATTTCCAATAGTGAAAATGACTGGATCCATTTGTGATGGAAGATGCTGCCACCACTCGATAAAATGATTCAAAGTCTCAACTCCTAATTCAAAGGTTTCATCGGCGCAAAAATAGGCCTATCTCATTCCATACCAAGCAAAAGCACAGACTAACTTGACTACTTAACCTTTGAGAGGAAAATATGTTTCTGTCCATACACCAAAAGAGGCCACCAATTGGCAGCCTCTCTTCTGATAATCTAGATACTGGGGCTTTCTAAAAAGTAAATCCCTCAGGCAAGTCAGCAGCACTTGTTCCTGCAGGTACCCAGGAAAGATCCATGATAGTGAAAGTCGGTTTCTTAGTTTGGAAGATGGGCACCACTTTCATTCCAATTTCGGGCTCTCCAATTGAGAGATACCCCATCAGGATGGTGGATACTCCTTCAAACTCGACATTTACAAAACGAATTGGTTTTTCCAGAGTATTGAAAGCCCCTGTTCGTTCAGTGATCATAAAGGTATGCACGCTGGCACCTTTGCGAGCTAATTCAGTGAGATCTACTTCCTCATTTCGCATGAGACAATCTGGGCAATGAATGCGATAGGGAATGTATACTGAGCCATAAGTCTCACATTTTGGATTGGCGCATTTCGTCCCCAACAATTTGGCATTGCTAAGATTTTCAAAGAAAGGCGCTTCACCACCGTAGGCATGGATATGCGTCATATCAGCAGGATTGGTTATACCCAGAAGTTTCCCTGATTCATCTCTGATGGGTTCATTGGGGTAGGCATAATGGAAATTACCTGTTACACGATAACGACCATTCTCGACCTTGACGGTTCCTCTATTTTGAGTAGTCATCTTAGCCCCTCCCTTTTAATTGATGATCTGGATGAACCAAGACGGTTGCAGTTACATGAGATCCAACACCGGCATGACTAATCGCCAATCCTCTTTTAGCTCCCTTCACCTGCAAATCGGTCCAATCATCTGGTTTCACACGGTTAAATCGTTTCCACTTCGCTTCATCAGCGTGCATTTCTGACCAACGTCCCCAGATATGTTGTGCCACCTCAATCACTTGCATTATACCTGTGGCTCCCACAGCATGCATACAGCCAATGAGACCTCCTGAGAGGTTAGCAGGCAGTTTTCCTGGTTGACCAGTAAATGGATTGGTATGGTAGCAATCACCTGATTCTACGTAGCTGCGACCCTCTCCATAAGGGCGGATGCCAATATCTTCATATGTTTGTATATCACTTATTGTGAAGGCATCATGCAATTCGACAAGATCAAGATCTTCTGTTGGATCCACTATACCAGCCATTCCATAAGCATAATAGGCTGCCATACGTGCAGCAAGAAAACCAGTAAAGCCAGGATATCTATCTCCACCTGGAAAACGAACACCAAGATCTTTGTATTGGTCTGGACTCTCATTAGGTAACAATGGAATAGCCATGTCGCGACGGTCAGCCACACGTAGGGTATGGGAACCTGCAGATGAATACAGAAGAAGTGGATTGTCTGTCATCTCGTATGCTGTTTTCTCATCAGCCAGAATGACGCAAGATGCTCCAACACTCATGAGGCAACAATCAAGCGCTCTCAGTGGATGGGCAACAATGGGAGAATTAAGTACGTCTTCCACAGTAATTTTCATGGGGCTCTGGGCATGAGGATTCATGCGGGCATAGCCCTTATTTTTTACTGCAATTTCAGCCAGAGTCCGGCGGAAAGATTCTTCCTCTTTACCAAATACCTGCCAGTATTTTTGAGCCATGACTGCATAGTATCCTGTATAGATATGACCCAAGGGGGTTTCCCAGTCTTTATCGGCTGCTGAGGCGATATAGTGATTGCCCTCATCTGTTGGCACTTCATCCATACGTTCCCAACCCATGGCTAACGCTGTATCTGAGTAGCCTGAAGCAACGGCTTTGTAGGCCTCCCAGATGGTTGAGCCACCTGTGGCCCCTCCGGTTTTAATCCCAACGTTTCCAAGTGGATCCAAGCCGAGACGATCATGTATGACTGCTTCCCCTAGCAGTTGATCACCGAAATGATCTGCGAAGTGACCGTAATAGCAACTATGGATGTATTGTTTTAATTCTTCAGGGGATTTGTTGATAAATTCGGCTGCCTCTAGAAAGGAATCGATAACCAGCTCTTCGGTCCGCTTCTCCGGTATGGCTCTGTCAAATTTTGACATACCACCTGTTACCAGATAAACGGGCTTGCTCATCTGTGGAATTTTGAGCTGTTGCTTACTGAATTTGATCATGTTTCTCTCCCATATTTGAGTTATGTAAATGGGATAGGCGTCACCATGAGAGCTGACACAATACCCGCACGTAAATATCCAGATTCTATTCAAAAAATGTTGAGGTGTTCGGGGATAAACTAATAGGAAGGATTGCATTCCAAAAGAGAATCTGATTACAAACCTGTCACTTCATAAAAAAGGCGCAGTGTTGCCACTACGCCTTTAATGATTTGGTCAACTATTGACTTAATCTAGTACAGGTACCCCAATCCAATATATAGACCAGAATTTCCATCTTGCTCATCAGAAGCCATTCCATAATCTACGGCGATAATGAAATTCTCGTTAAGAACGATTCTTAGGCCACCGCCAAAAGAGAGATGAAGACCTTCCTCGGTTTCCATGGGCAAGGTCTTATTTTCAACCTCATAAGGTTCTAGGACTTGCCCAAAATCAGTGAATCCATTAAGAGCCAAATAGAGGTTTTGACCTCCTATCACAGTCCTGTAAAATTTCCAGCGTGCTTCCATGTTGGCCATAAAAATAGTGTTACCTACTACCCTGTTTTTCAGAATTCCCCGTAGCGATTTTGACCCGCCCATTCCTTCAGTGGTTACGTAGCTACTCTGATACCAGGGCAGCATAAAGAAGGGCACATCCCCCAGATTCTGTTGATACCCCAGACGATAGGCAAAAGACAAATCATTTTCAATCAGTGTGAAATATTGTCGATGTGTGGCTGTTAGGGTTGTAAAACTAAAATCGCTTCCAAGAAAACCAGGATAACTGGTTATCAAAGCTTCAGTCCAGATACCACTCATGGGATTTGGCTCATTGTCCCGAGTATCGTAAACCACACCCAATTTAATGAAATTAGTCAAGCCGCCATTGGCTTCATCAGCTCTGATATATCCTTGATCAACATAATTATCATATAGGGTAGGTGCATTGAGCGGGAGAAGATCTTCATCTTTTCCTTCGTTCAAGCCAGATTCATCTACAGTGTCGACTTGAGTATCCACATATCCAATCCCAGCGATTAATCTCAGATTATCACTGATCACACTCTTCTGAAAATCTGCAGAGAGCCTGAGAGTATTCCTTTCGTGACGATAAAACATCCGAGTTATGTATGCGTCGGTTGAATCTGATTCTTCAAATCCGGGTCGGTAATCAGCCTCATATCCATTGAAACCATAAAATGGTAAAGCCTGCTCAGTGAAATACCCTGCAAACGCCGTGACTCGAATATCATATGGCAGCAAATATTTTGAGTCGAAAAACAGTTTATTTTCTCCACTACCTTTGGTCGTGCGAGTCCAGGTTGGTTTCAAAGTGTAATCGTAATCAGGGTTATTTGATCCATCACCAAAATTGTAGGCTTCAAAAACAATTCCATACAAAAATCCAGTATCTGAATTATAGGCAACGGCAGGCACACCGCCAAATCCCCAACCTGTTTTAGCTTCCTGGCCATAGGCGAATGCCATTGAAAATATCAGGATTACCAATAAGAACTTACGACTCATACCACTTTCCTCCTGTAACAGTTTAACTATCAAGCAAACTCTCCAGACGCCACGTCATTTCCCTGACAAAGTCCTTGTCTGGATCAAATCCCACAATCTTGTAACGGATTTTTCCTTGTGGTCCTATTATAAACAGACTTGGGATACCTTCCACACCAAATTTTGTAGCAGTATCGCCAGCATAAGCTATGGGGAAAGTAAATTTCATTTCATCAATATAAGGCTGAACCTTTTGTTTTTCCTGGTCTGTTGATGCTGCAACAAACACAACACGAGGGTCATTTTTGTAGATTTCATAGAAAGCTTGAAATTCAGGTAATTCTCGACGACAGGGATTACACCAGGTAGCCCAGAAGTCTACAAAGAGAACCCTACCAAGCATGTTGGCATTGTTTATAGATCTACCATTAAAATCGGTGATTTGAAATTCAGGGGCATCTAGATAAAAAACTTCTGAGAGTACTTCCTCTTTGCGGCGTTCATCAAGACTGGTGTGGAGATCACTCATGAAAGCCTTGGAATCTTTACCCGGATTAAGTTTAGCATACATCGCTATCACTTTTTGATTGATGAGAGCCTTGCCAGGTGACATCTGCAGAGCAGCAATATAATCTTCCAGGGCTCCAGCGAAGTTTTCCTGATTTTCAAAAATGAGCCCACGGCGTAGTAAAGTTTCGGGTTGTTCAAGATAGTCCAGTGCCACACCATATGCTTCGAGGGCTTTTTCCATCTCATCCTGTTTCTCATAAATACTGGCTTGCGTATCAAAAATCATCGCTCCCAATTCATCGCGCCACTTCAGCCCCTCCTCCTCAACTTTAAATTTCGCTATCGTAAAATCCATCACTGCAGGAGCTTCGTTAAAAAGCAGCATCTGCTGAGACATAACCCAGGCCAATCGATTACCAAAAGCGATCTGATCAGTAACCTCCAGGGCACCGTTTTCAGGATAGTTCTTCAATAAATCAAAGACTTTCCTGAAACGCTTTTCATCGCTTTCCATAATGGCGCGTTCAGCAGAGCGTACCATAGCCATGCCCGCGGCATATTCCTGAGGATAATTTTTGCTCAACTCATAGGTAAGGTCCATCCAGATATCATATTCCAGTTCCTGGCCCACCGTATCCACTAATACCTTAAATCTTTCAGGTGACACTTCTGCTTCTTTCTCACAAAAGCTCAACATCATGGCTAACCCGATTACAAACAGCAACAACAAACTTTTTTTCATTACATCCTCTTTTCTCTATATTGAAATCTTACTTAATTCTCTGTCAAAAATTTAAAGACGGTGGGAACCATCCATGACTTCCCATAATGGTCTACAAATCCCACATGTCCCCCTCTTTCTGTCAATACCGAGGAAACCATTCCCTCAGACTTTTGCGGCATCGATGCTTCCGGAACAAAGGGGTCATCCCGGGAGGCCAGATAAAGTGTAGGTACAGGGATATCCTTCAAACAGTTTTTTGAACTCATTACCGAGTAATAGTGAGCCGCATCTTTAAAGCCATGGATAGGTGCCGTGGCAGCATTGTCGAGCTCCCAGAAGGTTTTTGCCTTAGCCAATTTGTTTGCCATACTATCATCGCCGATCAGTTCTGATTTGAGACGATATTTCAACAACAGGCTCTTCCTAAATCTAATGACGTAATTTCTGCTAAATCCTTTGCCCATAAAATCTGCGGATGCACCGAGATCCAGGGGTGTGGATATGATGGCAGCAGCTTTTACGCGTTCCATTGACTTTCCCTTGGCCAGGTAGTGTGCGATCTGACTTCCACCGAGCGAAACCCCCAGCAGGTATACTTGTTGACTCATTTCCATCTGAGGTAGTCGTTCATCCAGGAAGTATTTAATGTCCTGATAGAATCCGGCATGGTAGAATTGCTTATGTTTGTTGATGAGTCCACCACAACTCCGCATATGAAGGACAACACCACTCCACCCTCGCTTACTACATTCGTTCATGAACAGCCGGGCATAACGGCTTTGTGAGTTGCCCTCCATCCCGTGAATAAGTACCACCAGGGGTGCTTCAGGGTCACCATCAACCCAATCTGCGGCAATGATGTCTCCATCGGGTAGATTCAGTATTTCGCGACGATAATTCGGGAGTTTCACCGGCATGAATAAAGATGCAAATATGGATTGGAAATGACCATTGGGTAGCCAGCCGGCAGCTATAAACGGGCTAGGTTGAAAATTCTCCATCGAATTGAAAATAGTTCAGAGAGGTCTTCATGCAACACAGTAAAACCTAATAACCTTGCTCCCAATTTCCAACAACCTGCACCAAATCCTTTCAATCCATGCTTATATAAACTACATTTTCGCCATGTTGACACCATTTTTTAAGCGTGGTTTAGTCTTTCTTCTACTGGTAATGCCTTTGTTCCCCTGCCGTATGCTGGGTGTAATCGCATTACCAGGCGAATCGTTAAGCAGCACCGATATAAATGGTGATTGGCATCCGTACCTCTTAGGAGAGCTGGAGGAGTTTCGATTACAGGGTGGTTCAGGTCAATGGCCTTATAACAATCAAGATGGTTGGGCCATGACGAGTTATCACGTGAGCCAGGATGTACCTGAAATCCAAACGGTTCGATCTGACGAAGGAGCATATTCTGATGTCGATTATTATTATGAAACCTCGACACTGCTGGATGAAACTCAGGTCCCCATACTTATCGGGCATCTTCGTCAAACCAGTTCAGGAGCAACTGATATTGAAAATCCTCACCCTTTCATTTACACCGATGATAGTGGTGTAAACTTCAGTTTTGGGCATAATGGTGATATAAGCAAGGAAGCGGTTCGAGAGCTCATTGGAGATGAATGGTTGACCCTGCACCCACCCCAAACCTACGATACTGGACCCTGGGATGGATCAGGCTGGGATAGTGTTATAGATTCCGAGTTGTTTTTCTTTTGGATCATTAAAAATATTGAGGAATTGAACTCAGTACTTGAAGGGATTCAACAGGCGCTCATCGTCCTTGAAGATCAACAGCCCTGGCAGCTTAAAAATTTTCTCTTTTCGGATGGAACAGATTTATATGCCTATCGTCGATCGCTTATGAGTGATATTCATTATTTTGATGCCAGCCAGAATAATAACCTTCCCCCTCACCTATCAGAGAGCAATCACCGCGTGGTTATGAGCACACCTCCCACCGATGGTGCAGTTTCTGAATTACCATGGATTGAACTTCCAGATAGAAACCTTTTGATCTTCAGGGGTGATGGTAGCACTGAAATTCATGCTGGCTTTATTCCAACTGGATTAATAGCGGATACCCCGATACCAGGTCAATACAGGTTAAGCCGGGCATACCCCAATCCTTTTAACAATAGCACGACCATACCTGTTCAAGCCAATGAATCAGGCTATTACTCCATCCACATATTCAACCTAAAAGGTCAAATGATATTCGCAGAAACAAATTGGGTCAATGATGGAAGTGTGCACAATTTTCTGTGGTCTGGCCTAGATGGCGAGGGAAACGAATTACCTTCGGGTAGCTTTTTCTTTCAGATTAGCTCATGTTCTGAGAATGTCTCAAGGGGAAAACTATTATTGCTCAAATAGGCTTCATTCACCTATATACTGATCTATTGCCCCACCAATATTAAATATTTCTTCATTATCAACACGGTAGGATGTATTTACATAATCATTCTCTGAATTCAGCTCATACTCTTTGCTATATGTTTCACCGTTTTGAACAATATCCTTCAGGGCAGCGATGAGTAGAGCCACATCCTCCAGGGTTGAATACAGACCAAAACTAGCTCTCACCATCCCTGCTTTGCGCATAAATTCTGGAGACATATTACCAAAATCGATTTCACCAAACTCAGCTTCAAGATCGTAAGACATCATTTCCTTGACATAGGGATGGGCGCAAAAACACTGATTCCTCACCGCAATATTAAAGTAATCGTTCAATTGAGCAGCCACCAGACCATGGTCCATTCCTCTAATGTTGAAGGAAATCGAAGCGGCCCGGGGACAAGCCTTCAGGTCAGAACCACCATAGATGAGAATTTCTGGTATTTTAGACATCTCCTTGATGGCGGTTTCCAAAACTTCGTCTTCATCTTCCATCAGTATTTGCATACCAATTCGATCAAGAATTTCGATGGTGGTAGCCAGGGCTATAGCTCCTGGGATATTGGGGGTTCCGGCTTCTTCTCGATCAGGAAATGTTTCTTTGACCTGGTAGCGATCTTCCAGGACGCGATCTACCATGCCTCCACCAACTTCTTCAGGTTCAATGGCCAGCAGGTGGTCCTTGCGAGCCACCACAACCCCTGGTGATCCCGGCGTGTACGTTTTATGACCAGAGAAAACGAGGGCATCAATACAGGCGTCAGGGTCATCGGGAAAAAACATTTTTGTAGGGAGGTGAGCAACACTTTGGGCGCCATCCACCATGAGAAGGGCTCCATATTTATGGGCAAGGCGAGCGATATCATGAATGGGATTAATAATCCCAGTTACGTTACTTACAGCGGTAATGGAGACATAACTGACTTTGCCAGCACCATCATGGAGAGCTTCTTCCAATTTGGGTAGACTAATACACATCTGATTTTCATCAAGACCATCTACAGGTACATGATATACATGCTGCATATGCTTTCTATGAGGTAAATCATTGGAGTGATGCTCCATAATGGAGATGATTGCTGTATCTTTCTCGGGATGTACATCTCGGAAGACACGCGCCATCCTGTTGATGCCCCCTGTGGTCCCAGAGCCTGTAAAAAAACAGGTATAAATATCGGGATCTGCACTTAGAAAGCTGAGTATCCTTTCATGAGCCCAATCGTAGGCAGCTGTGGAAATGTGCGCGGAATGATGGAGTTTGCTATGCGTATTGGAGTAGTGACTCATGAAATCTGCGGTTATCTGGGCTGTTGGACGAAGCATGAGCGAGCTGGCAGTTGAGTCCAGATATATCCGTCTGGTTTTCTCCCCTCCCACCGTCTGGTAGGTTGTATCTAAACCAATAAAGTCTGAACGAATCTTTTCGAGAAGTGCTTTGCCAGTTAAAGATTTTCCAGATGATCTCATTCCTAAACTCCCAGTTGATATCTTATGAATTGACTTGGAAAGTCATGCTAGAATATAGTCAGGCCCCTGCCTGAAAAAATATTTCTGTTCTTTATAATCCGTTCTAAAAAGCAGGAGGCCATCCAATGGACGGCCCCCTTGCACTCTATTTATATTGTGATGTCTATTTAATCAACATCATTTTTACTATTTGCTCAGAACCAGCAGCAGTTATACGGGCAAAATAAATACCGGTTTCAACCGATTTTGAAGAAGCATCGGTACCATTCCACTGATAGCGGTAGGTGCCTGGTACAAGTTCTGACTGCACGAGACTATTTACTTCTTGACCTAGAATATCATAAATCTTCAGGGTCACGAAACCATTAGCAGGTATACCAAACTCAATGGTAGTTGTAGGATTGAAAGGGTTGGGATAATTCTGCTTCAATTGCAGTACTTCCGGCAGCTCAATACTCTCAACACTCAGGAATTGACCCGTGTAGAAGCCGGTTCTCTGGTTATTACCGCGGGCAGTTGACCAGGTCGGACCAAGATCGGAGAGCATTTTAAGATTGATAATGGTCAAATCATTGTTTGTCCCAACGATGATCTCCAGAGTACCGTCCTGACTTAAATCAGCCACGCTTGGAGTTCCCTGGACCGGTCCTGACATGGTTAGTGGGAATAGATCCAAGGCCGTGCCATCATGATGGAAGGCGTACAATTCTCCAGCGTTTGATCCAACGATAATCTCTGCTACACCATCACCATCAAGATCTGCAATAACTGGTGAACTATAACAGGCTCCACCAAGACTTTGTGGCCACCCCGTCACTGTATTACCTTGATAATCAAGTACATTGATGAGACCTGCGAGGGTTGTATAAATAATCTCCATAAATCCATCACCATCGAAGTCATGTACAGCTGCAGTCGTACGAATACTGGCAGAAGAGATTCTGGTATTCCACAACAGGCTACCATCACTAGCAAGGGCATAAAAATATCCAGCATCTTGACCTGCTAATATTTCCAGTGAACCGTCACCATCTATGTCAGCAATAACAGGAGGTGCAGCAACATTGGTTACCAGATCTACTGGAAAACCACTCAATAGCTCACCATTTAGATTATAGGCGAAAATGCTATCACTCCAGGTACCAACAACAATATCTTTGCTACCATCGCCATTGATATCTGCTATGGCAACACCTGCAGACATTCTTCCACCATCAATAATGACAGGATAATTATCTACTGGGGTACCATCATGATGGACAGCCAGTAAATCATAACCGTAACCGCCGGCGACTATTTCAAGATCTCCATCATTATCAAGGTCATCTAGCGCAGGCGTACCCATGAGGTAGCTTGAGGCTTCTGTGATAGCGCCCCCTGAGCCATTGTGTTGGATGACATGAATTTTGCGATCACGGGAAGTCACCACAACTTCCAGATCTCCATCATTGTCAATATCAGCAACAGCTGGAGCTCCAATAATCACATTTCCCGTGATATATGGAAAACCGGCCAACTCAGTACCTGCGAGTGTGAAGACGTGGACAAGACTATCGGTTCCAGCGACCACCACCTCATTGGTTCCATCACCATCAAGATCCACGACTGCATTTCCACCCAAAATCGGTTGAGAAACGCTTACTGGAAAATTGCTCTGAAACAGGTCAATACTCACGGTAAGGGGCAAAATGACCTCATACGGATCCTCAGTGCTTTGATTGGCAACCATTCTCAAATTAAAACCGAAATCAGAGATATCGGGAGCATCCTCTGATACCGTAAAGGCAAATTTATCGTTGAAATTTGTGACGATGTCACAGGACACAATCATATTGTAAAATCCCACACTATCTGTAACGGTAACATATGGATTCGTTGTAGACAGGTAGCCAGTGACGTCGAAGGCATTTACAAAACCACAGGCGTTGGTTACGGACACAGAGTATTCAGCAGATTCACCCGGGTTCAAGGTACCGTCGCCATCATCTCCCATAATACTGAGATTGGTTGAAGGAATTGAGAAGAGGGGAAAAGTGATGGGTGAAATTTCACTCACATGAACTGTTGAGGCATTGAGTACAGTGTGGTCTAAACTCTGAACAAAGACTACGAGTCTGCAATCATCAGTTATATAACTAGGATCAACAGAAAAATTAACCACTTCAAGTGCTTGAACACCTGCTTCCAGGGATATTGTAGTTCCTGAGGCATTTGGGAACATGTCTCGCATGACATGTTCATGATTTGGATAACCATTGGATCCCATGAAGTAGAGCCCATCCTGAACTAGAACTACATGAAGTTTATAGTCTCCACTGACACCTGCTTCAGGGGTCATAGCTACTACACAACTTCCATTGCCACTAGGATTATCGTAAATACCGAATAGATCTATGCTGAGAGGTGCCGATGTTGCAGCATTAGATGTAATTAGGTTTTGCCATGAATTGGTATTGACACCGTCTACCTGGATGTCAGGTACGGCATTCACTCCATAGTACTCGCGTCTTGTGGTAACGTCAGCGGGATTGTGCAGATTATAAGGATCTGTGGGTGAAGGCCAATTCACGTGGTAAGAAATTTGGGTGAACATATCTGGGTTATTTTGATAGAACACGTCTATCTGAGCCCCTGTTGGGCCGCAACCAGGTCAGCCTGCGTTGGTGAAATATTCCGTTAGGACCAATCTTTCGGCAGTATGCCCCAATGCGAATAACGCAAGCAGTATCATCACTACGCTTGCGAATCTGTTTTTGATCATAATCTCTCCAAGTTGAATTGTATTATGTGCCTGTGTAAAGCATGGCATAACATAGATAAAGGAGGGGGACTGTGCCACCACAAAGCTCTTCGTGAAAGAAACGTTAGTAAAAATTAATTTTGAGATCCAAACTATCTGCGTATTGAATCATAAGTGGGTACTAAAAGAAGAAGACCATCCAATGGATGGTCTTCTTATGAAAAACTACAACGAGTTGATGATCTATTTGATCAGTGTCATCTTTATAACTTGTTCGCTCGTAGTTGTTTGTATTTTTGCGAAGTAAATACCTGCTGCAACAGTATTACCTGATCGATCCAAACCATTCCATTGTAAAGAATAACGCCCTGATGATAAAGTAGCATCAATCAGAGTAGTCACTTCATTGCCTCGTACATCAAAAATGGTCAACATAGTTGCTGCCATCTCCGGTATACCAAACTCTATGGTTGTGCCCGGGTTAAAGGGGTTGGGATAATTTTGCTCAAGCGTTAACTGATCAGGAACTACCCGCTCATTGTGGGTTCCCACGAGGTTATTAGGAAGATAGCCTGTTCGTTGGAAATTCCCACGCGAGGTATACCAGAAAGATCCAGCTTCGCTAATTGCAGGCATATCTACCACGCTAAGTCCAAGATCAGTTCCAAGCAGAATCTCCACATTCCCATCGAGATCAAGATCCTGAATGGTAGCTGCACAATGCACTCTGGCACCCTGTGTCATAGGAAAGTTGGGCATAAGTGTTCCATCTATCTGGAAGGCGTACAAATCATTAGAGTCATCCCCAAGAATAATCTCAGGAATACCATCACCGTCAATATCTGCCAAAGTAGGCGGACTGTAACAGGTTGTGGCAAGACTCTGAGGCCACCCATCCAGCATGTTTCCAGCATAATCCAGAACATTAACGCGACCCTCTGGAGATACATAAACAGTTTCCATCAGACCGTCCAGATTGTAATCAAATACTGCAAGGGCACTTAAAATCGGAATTGCTGCAAATTGGTGATTCCAGGTTACGACTCCAGTGCTTGAGATCGCATAAAGTTCACCCCCCAATTGACCTGTGATTATTTCAAGACTTCCGTTACCTGTTAGGTCGGTAATTACTGGAGGGGTTTTGATGCTTTGGCCTAAATCAATAGGAAATCCCTCCAGGCTGATACCACTGGCATTATAAACATGAATGAATCCTGCATTGGTACCGACGACGATATCTTTGGATCCATCTCCATCAATATCAGCGATGGCAGGCGCTGCTTCCATGCGTTCACCATCTATGATAATCGGAAAACCTGTCAGAGGAGTACCATCGTGATGGAGAGCGATTAGATCATAACCAAACCCTGCTACAACAACTTCCATATCACCGTCGTTGTCCAGGTCATCTATAACAGGAGTTCCCATAATTGGACCGCTAGCCTGGGCGACTAATTCGCCAACTCCTTCATGGTCTATTATATAGATGCCACCATCGGATGTAGTGAAGACAATATCCAAGAATGAATCATCGTCTATATCTCCTACAGCTGGGGCTGTTGTGATTTTCCCTTCAGAAACAAAAGGGAACCCCGTCAATTCAACGCCAGCGGCAGTAATGGCATGAAGCAGGCTATCCACCCCGCCAAATATTACTTCTTGGGTTCCATCACCATTGAGATCTAGTACAGCGCTACCGCCTACAATCCCGCCCTCATAGCTGATGGGGAAATTATTCTGGAACATATCAATCGTCACAGTGAGCGTCTTATTGGTTTCATAAGGATTCTCTGAATCCTGGTTCGCAAGAAGGCGTAAATTGAAGTCAAATTCACTAACTCGTGGTGCCTCAGATGAAACTGTGAATGTAAATTTGTCTATGTCATTACTGGCTGTACTACATGGGGGCAGTGAACTGAATACACCTATGCTATCACTAATACTGATTAAAGGGTTAGTACTGGATAAATAACCAGTTATGCCAGTGGCTTCAATCCAGTTACAACTGTTATCTATTGTCACATAATAATTGGCTGATTCACCTGGATTAAGTTTGTTGTCAGCATTGTCATCAAACAGGTCGATACTTGTAGATACTGTCTGGAGGTATGGGACATTGATAGGAGTAAACTCGGTCACATCAAAACTTGCTGTATTCAAGATTGATTTGTCAGAAGCCTCGACAAACACGACGAGACGACAGTTAGCAACTGCAAAATCCTGAGGTATTTGCACGTCGACGGATACTGTTGCATCAACGGCTGCTTCCAAACTAATGGGAGTACCTACATACCCAGGGAACATATGGCGCATGACTGCATCATGATGAGGATATCCATTGGATCCCATGAAGTACAAACTATCCTCAACCAAAACTACCTGGAGAGTGTATGCACCTGTCACACCTGCTTCAGGGGATAAAGTGATATCCAAATTACCGACTCCTTGATAGTTCATATCTCCAGTTGCAGTTATTGAAAGGGGCGCAGTCGTTCCCGCTTGATTCAGGATTGCTGCTCCCCACACCGAAACATCCTGGTTATCATTTAAACCATTGTTACCATCCACCGCAATATACGGAACCCAGTTGCTACCATTAGGATTAGGATAGGACTGTATGCGAGCTATTGGGTCGACAGTGTTATAACTATAATAAGGATCACTGCCAGGCCAAGACACATGGTAATGTATTGAAGTGAATGCTGATTCGTTACCTTGTCGGAAAACTTCCAACTCTGCCCCTGCGGGACCACAACCAGGTCAGCCAGCGTTGGTGAAATATTCAACAAGCACCAGCCGCTCTGCTGAATGTCCCAGCGCAAATAGAGCCAGCAGTACCATCAATACTATTGTCAATTTGTTTTTGATCATAATCTCTCCGTATTTTTTTTGAAACTGATTGATCTAGAAAACTATTGACTAAGATAGATAAGCAAAGGGCTTTGTGCCATCACAAAGCCCTTTGTTTAACAATTTTAATAATCTGCAGCCCTAGGCTGAGGAGACTATGTTGTACTCCCTAGCTTTTTTCGTTCTGCACGGCTCTCAATTAAGGAATATAAGACTGGGACTATGATGAGAGTCAGGAAGGAGGAAACTGCCAGACCAAAGATCAAACTGACTGCGAGGGGTCTCCAATATTCGGCTCCACCTGCCAGGTTCAAGCTTAAGGGAATCATACCTGCCAGTGTAGTTACGGTGGTGAGAATGATTGGGCGAAGTCTGTTCCTGCCAGCCTTAATTAAGGCTTCCCGCACCCGCATACCTGTCTTACGCAGATCGTTGACATAGGCGATAAGCACAATTGCGTCATTTACCACCACTCCCATGAGAGCTACCACACCAAAAAAGGCCATAATTCCAAATGGAACTCGGGTGACCATGAGACCAAAAATCACTCCAATAAATGAGAGCGGTATCGCCAGACCGATGATCAGAGGTTGTTTGAAGGATTTGAACTGAGCACTCAGGATGATCATGATCACAACAAATCCGATCATCATGGCTCTACCAAGGCTTGCAAAAGATTCGGAAGCCTCGTCTTCAATCCCACCATAATCCACAGTAACACCGTTTGGTACTGCAAGTTTAGCCAGGAAGGGATCCATGTGACGTCGAATATCCGTGGCATCGACACCCTTGGCCAGATCACAGGACACCGAGATGTTGCGCTTGAAATCCTGGTGCTTAATCAGGGTTTCACTACTGCCTAGCTCCAAAGAGGCGACATTTTCAAATGGTATCATCTGCCCCATCTGGTTCATGATGTTCAAATTTCGAATTGCATCGACAGCATCGTCGCCATCCGTTTTCAGGCGAACAACAACGGGAATATCTTCGAGACCATCTGAGTAGGTCGTTGCCTCCAGACCAATCATCGCTGCAGCCAGGGTGTTGCTTACTTCCTGGCTGGATAGTCCATAATTCGCAGCACGATCGTGATCAACAATAGCCTGGAACTCAGTTCTGCGTACACCCAGACTCGATTCAACATTCAAGGCACCTTCTACAGTCGCCAAATCTCGTTTTACCTGCTCTGCCACAAAACCTATGGCTTCCAGATCATCACCACTAATATCAATGATTACATTGCTGGCAATGGGTGGTCCTTCAACAATTGTTTGAAGCACGATTTCAACACCAGGTATACGCGAGAGATCTGCATCCATAATAGCCATGAGATCATCAACCGAAATATCGCGCTCACCGGTTTCTACCAGGTCCACATTTATCTGACCAATTTCGGCGCCTTTGCCACCTCCTTGAGCCAAACGCACATTCTGAACGCCACTCTCTCCAACCGTGGAAACAATTCTATCAACTTCTACAAAACCAATCAAGTATTCTTCAATTTCCTTGACTACAGCATCGGTATAATCGAGTTGACTCCCTGCAGGGGTGTTGATATCCAGAATAATCCTGGGTTTAGCAACCTTGGGGAAAATTTCCAATTTGACTAGCTTGGTATCACTGACAGCAGAAATTCCTACTGCAGCAATGGACATAAAGAAAACGACTGTAGCTCCAAGTATGACCAGAATTCGGTGATTCAATGCCCATTTGACAATGCGAGTATAAGCACGCTTACCAGCCCACTCTCCACTGAGCAAGCCAGCGCGCTTTGTAACCATCATCATTTTCGAAGCGAGAACTGGAATGAGGAAGTGATCAGCTAGAAATGCTCCAACCAGAGTGAATATGACCACTTTGGGAATCACGGATAAAAATTGGCCCATGGTTCCTGACATATAAATAATGGGTGCGAAAGCCACCATGGTGGTCAACACTGAAGTCATAATGGGGATTCCCACTTCATCGATGGCCTGTAAAGCGGCAGCCTTGCGGCTAAGCCCTTCCTCCATATGTCGATAGGTCGATTCAGCCACAATGATGGCGCCATCCACCACAATACCCAGCACAATAATCAGTCCAAACATAGAGATACCCGTGCGTGCCAGATCAAAGACATACATGAGGGGAAATGAAGACATGAGTGCAAACGGCAGCGCAATGGAGACGATAAGGGCGTTTTTAAAGCCGATTCCCGCAAAGAGAACAATGATGACGAACAAAATTCCCCAGGCAGCATTCTGGTTTAGCTGACTGTTCTGTCTTTCGATATCTGTGGCTTGTCTGGCAGTATAGGCATAATCCATTCCGTCAGGGAACTTTGCAGCCAGTTCGTCAACAACTGCTTCAATCTGCTCAGTAGCTTCCACAATGTGGGCACCGGTTCTTTTTGAAATGAGTAACGTCACACTATTCTGCTGCTGGTAGCGGGAATAACTTGATGGTATCTCAAAACCATCTGTTACCGTTCCTACATCACGAATACGTTTCACATTGCCAGATGCATCAACGCCTAGAATAGTATTTTCTATGTCATTGATATCAGAATACTTACCTACGGTGCGTACAAATATGTCCTGGCCCTTCAGTTTGACAGTACCGCCGGGGAAATTCATATTGCTCCGGCGCAGCGCCATCATGATTTGCGGGATACTGAGATTGTTTGCCAGAAGCAAATTGGGATCAATATCGATGGCAATTTCACGCTCTTCACCACCAAACATCTCCACTTGATTCACACCGGATATGCGTGTGAGTTGATCCTTAATCAGCTCAGCTTGAATGCGTAATTCATGGGGTGAGAAATCTCCAAAGATATTCAGAATACTTATCGGTGTGTCGGCAAAATCGATATCTGTTACTGTAACATTATCTATTTCATCTCTGAGCTCAGGAATAGCCTCGTTTACTTTCTCCTTTAAATCATCTATACTTATATCAAGATCAGCTTCTGGAGAAAACTTGATGGTGATAAAACCGACATTTTGCATGGCATAACCCGTGATGTCATCAACATCCTGTAATTGTGCCAGTTTTTCCTCAATAGGTTTGAGAATCTCGGTTTCCACTTCAGAAGGTGCTGCACCAACATAGGTTGCTGATACAAAGGCATAGGGAATTTCAATGACCGGAACCAACTCTAGCGGAAGAATCAAATACGTTGTTATACTGGCAATAAAAATGCCCAGTGAAGCAAAGATGATGGCCATGGGATGATTTATGGCCTGTTTTGAAATTTTCATGAGGTAATCCTTCCCTACTCCACGATATCCAGAAGAACACCATCTTTAACATCATTGTGCCCTCGGACAATAAGTATATCTCCAGGGCTAACATCAGCTTCAATAAATACTCGGGATCCTGATAATGCGCGAATCTTGATTTCTTTCAGAACGGCTCTGCCCTCTTCTTCAGTGTAAATAAATTTTTTATCTCCATCGTCTTGAATCAGATTGAGCGGTAAGACCAGGGCTTCTTCGTAGTATTCTTGAACAATACGAACGTCACCAACCAGCCCCAATTTCATGCCCCTCATATTGCCGGACATGCGAACTTCAACATCATAGTTATTGGACATGTTTTTGGGAGCCATGCCAATACGTAGTACGGCACCTCCAAAAACTCGATCAGGGAAGGTTTTAAACTGGATCTGGGCGAACTGACCATTTCTGATCTGCCCGATGCGAGCTTCCGGCACGGGGACAATGATTTTCAAGTGATTCATATCGGCCAGAACCATGGGTGGCTGCATGGCTCCACCTGGGGCAACCAAGTCACCAATATTTAAATTCTTGGCTACAATCCAGCCATTAAAGGGAGCACGTAAAGTGGTATTATCCATGGAGTTTTTCGCCTGAGTATAGGCTGCTCTGGCGTTATCCAGACCAATGCGGGCCATCTCAAATTGATCAGATGAAATCACATTGGAGTTAAATAGAGCCTTTGAGCTTTCTAAATCGCGTTCGGATTTCTCATACATGGATTTTGCCTGGGCATACATGGTTGAATACACATCTGGTTCGATACTGGCCAGACGTTGATCCTTGAACACGTAGTCTCCAATATTAACCCAGATTGAATCAACCTGTCCAGCTGATTGGAACAGCAAATTTACTTGATTTTCAGAAACGACTCTTCCAATACTATGGAAATCAATCTGAAAGGGTTGATACTTGATTGTATCCAGCGCAACCGGCACTTTTGATTCTACAATTTCTTTTACTTCTGTCTCACCGCCACAATTGACCACAACCATTAAACTTGCTGCGATAAGTAGTGTGGATAAGTATGTTTTCAACGATTTCATTATTCTTCTCCAAGGGCACGTGCCAATGAAGCACGGGCGCTGTTATATTCAAAATATGCCTGGTAAAGACCAAGTTCGGCCTGGTCGCTGGCGCTTTGGGCATCTAAAACCTGCAGTTGGCTCGCCATACCCTGTTGAAACAGTCTTTGAGCCATATCAACTCCCTTATGGGCTTGCTCTACACCTTTAAGCCCGGCATCAATTTTCCGTGAGGATTCTTTAATACTCAGGAAAATACTCTTCAGTTCCAGGAGTAGATTCTCCTTCATATCATGCTGTTGATATTCAGATTTTCGATGATCGGCTTTGGCTTTCTGTACTCTGGCAGTGGATCCAAAACCATTAAAAATTGGCATATTTATGCCCACAGCTAATGAGGAGGATTCCTTAAAACTTGCATCATCAAACCCGTCATCATTGTAAGACTTCATCTCCTGGTAAGAGCCTGTCAGAGCAATTGAAGGCATAAACTCTGCCTTAACCATGAGGATATTCTCTTTCATGAGTTTAACGTTAGCTTCCAGTTGATTCAACATGGGTTGATTGGAAATCATTTTGCGTTCTAGATCAGCCAGGTCAAGGTCATGTACAATTTCTGTTTGGAGTTCACCCAGTATCGCCACATCCTGATCAATCTGGAGACCGCAGCTACGCTTTAATCCTGCATAAGCCAATTCTTTCATTTTACGGGCATTACTCACCATGGTAGTCTGGTTAGCAACCTGAACATCAGCTCGTATGACGTCGAATTCAGCTGTTTTTCCCTGTGCATAAAGTGCTGAGACATTTTGAAGGTTCTGTTGCATGACCTCCAAAGAATTTTGCATGACAGAGACCATTTTGTCAGCCAGTAATACTCCATAATAAGCTTTCTTGGTATTCTCAATAACTGAGAGTCGAGTGACATCAGCAGCTGAGCTTGCCAGATCACCATATACATTAGCCCCACGGATAGCAGCGATAACACGACCCTCAAACAGCGGTTGAGTCAGACTGAGTCCATAGACCATGGTATTGTCAGATCCAAAAGCCAATTCCAGCGGAACCATCTGAACACCTGTCTGCTGAAGATGCTGACCAGGAATAGGGATTCCATTTTGTCCGGTGTAAGGGATCGTATTCCCATTATTATCTGTCATAGCTACTGGATTACCTGCTGCATCCAGGACTCCAAATGGGATCGGAAAAGACATGGGCTGGGCGCCAATGGCGAAGCTGTGCGAGGCTTGACCAAAGGCCGAAACTACTGGGAGGGCTGAGGAAAAAGCTTCCTTGCGCTGGGCTTTTGCTTTGAGGAGGTCTTCCTGGGCATTTTGCATATTCACATTGTTATCCAAAGCAAGCTTGATAGCCTGCTTGAGCTCGAGCTCCAGGGTTACAGCCTCCACTGAGTTAATCAACGTGAGGCTGATCACCAATGTCAGCAAATATTTATTCATGATTTGGCTCCATTCAAAAAAACATCAATAATTTCATCAGCAATCACCTCATCCATTTGCATGTCCCCCACGTTAAGTGAACGGACCTGGCTATGAATCATTCCACTGAGGTAGGCCGCATAATGTTGGGCATTACCCGCGCGTAATTGGTCTGCATCTATGGCAGCCTGCATTTCGATGATCACCAGCCTTTTCAAATCCTGAAAGCGATCAAAGACTTCTTTGCTACGGGCATGATTCATTAATACCTGATGATTTGTCATAATCACATGCATAAAATCGGTATTGTTTCGATAGTAGTTAAACTGGGAATTGGCGATGAGGCGGATTCGATCGAGGGGATCAGAAACTGATGACAGTTGATCGTATAAGAAATCGAGCATGTTCCCCACAGCATAATCAAATGCTGAGAGGAGTAGATCATCCTTATTCTCAAAATAATTATAAAGGGTACCTTTACCAAACTCGGCCAGAGCGGCGACATCCTCAAGTTTTGTCTCAGCAAACCCTTTCTGAGCAAAGAGATGCACTGCAGCTTTCAGGATGGCTTCCTTATTGCGCAGCTTGTCTCTTTCTTTGCGGCTTAAAACAGTATTGTTTGAACTAATATTCATAATATGACTCCTGGGTCACAATTAAGTATGGAGAGTCAGAATAGCAAGAGACTTTGTTCTTTTTTTGAAATTATTTTGCACTTCTACAGACTTACGTATGTACAAGGCATGAGATTTGAATATCTTTCCCGCCATGATAAATGTGATTACCAGCGAAAGATTTCTACAACACGATACCGGTTTTGGTCACCCCGAACGACCTGAGCGGCTATCTGCCTGCACTGATGGAATTCGTAAAAGTGAATTCCTTGATCAGGTAAAATGGGTCGAGCCGCGGAGAGCCGATGTTGAAGAAATAAAGCTAGTCCACTCTCCAGCGCATATTCTTAATGTGCGCAACACTGCTGAACGCGGTGGTTTCAGCCTGGATCCTGATACCATGGTAAGCCCGGAGAGTTATGACATAGCACTTAAGAGCACCGGTGCCTGGTTGGATGGAGTTGATCGCATTGTGGGTCACCAGGAGTCTTCATTTGTCATCTCTCGCCCCCCTGGACATCATGCTGAGCGTGACAACGCCATGGGTTTCTGTCTCTTTAATAATTGTGCTATCGCCGCAAATTATGCCATGACTGTCAAGGGTGTTAATCGAGTAGCAGTTCTGGATTGGGATGTGCATCATGGGAATGGCACCCAGCATATTCTGGAATCTGATCCAAATCTGGCATATTGTTCACTCCATCAGTGGCCTTACTATCCCGGGACTGGTGCAGATCATGAAAAAGGTGATTTCAGCAATGTTCTGAATATTCCACTTTCAATTGGTTCTGGTAAATATGAATATTTTGATGCCTTTGATAAGAAGGTTTTACCCTTCCTCAAGAATTGGGAACCTGAATTACTTATTGTCAGCGCCGGATTTGATGCCAGTCAAAACGATCCTCTGGGAGGTATGCTGCTCTTACCTGAACATTTTGCAGAATTTACTCGTTACTGCCTGGATATTACTCCTCATCTACTGATAGGTCTTGAAGGTGGCTATGATTTGAAGGATCTTGCTGATTGTTCCAGATCGGTCGCCGAAGCGCTGATTGAGCATGAAACCCAAGATTAGGAACCTTCAGTTGCAAATAACTAGAAACACAAAGATAGGGTGCTAACCTTACGAAGGTTTGAAACCGTCTTAGGGTCATTCAATAAATTATGCTAGATACTAGACGACAAGCACTGCGTTTACTGGGCAAATTGCAAATTTCCTCGACCAGACGTCTGCTTAAAATGATTGGGACTGCATTTTTTGCAGCTATGATCGCCTTCATCCCCTCCTATTCCGGTTTAGAACCGGCTGCTATGTGGACACTTTTTATCCTTATCTTTGCGGCAGGCTTATGGATGACCGAGGCAATTCCCGCATTTGCAGTTGCCATACTGATCATTGGTCTGGAAATTCTCATCTTAGGTCAACCAGGTGGTGTGTATGCCACGGGTCCAAAGGATTGGCAGATGTTTGTGAATCCCTGGGCCAGTCCTATCATGTGGCTCTTTATGGGTGGTTTTGTTTTAGGACAGGCGGCTCAAACCACTGGTCTCGACAGGATGATGGCTCGATTTGTTCTGAAATGGTTTGGATCTCGTCCCTCAAATGTGTTGCTGGGAGCCATGGGATTGACCTTTGTGTTTTCCATGTTTATGTCTAACACAGCTACCACAGCTATGATGATGTCAGTTATGGCACCGGTCATTGCCGGGATCGATAAAAAAGATCCTTTTGTCAAAGCGCTACTGCTGGGTGTCCCTTTCGCTGCCAATGTGGGTGGAATGGGAACCATCATTGGAAGTCCACCCAATGCCATTGCTGCGGGTTTGCTCAACGAGACCCATGCCATTAGTTTTGTCGAATGGATGACACTGGGACTCCCCCCGGCCATCGTGCTATTTTTTATTGCCTGGCTCTATTTACGATTTGCACATCCATCAAATTCTGAGACTCTTGATCTCCGTGGGCTGGAGTGGGAAACCAGAACGGGTTCGTTGCTTCCCATGTGGAAACGTCTCCTGGTATTCCCTGTTTTCATATTGACTGTCTTATTGTGGATGACCGGCTCCATACACGGTATGCCCACTGCAGTTGTCTCCTTTATTCCCATCACAATTTTTGCTGTAACTGGTATTTTGAATGTCGCTGAAGTGCGTCGCCTGCAATGGGATGTGCTAATGCTCATGGCAGGTGGGTTGTCTCTGGGTGTGGCAATTCAAAAAAGTGGTTTGGCCACCTGGGTACTGGGTCTCATCCCCATGGATACTATGGGTCTGCTTGCCATCGCATTTGTATTGGCCTATGTCACGACCTTACTGTCAAATTTCATGAGCAATACTGCTGCCACAAATATACTGGCTCCTCTGGGTATCGCAGTTGCTGTTGGTTTTGAACCTATCGTAGTTATTCCACTGGCCCTCGGTGCCTCTGCAGCCATGTGTTTGCCCATCTCCACACCTCCCAATGCTATTGCATTTGCCACTGGAGGTATGAAAACCACAGATTTTGTCAGAGGTGGTATATTAATGGGGATACTCGGTCCTGCCCTGGCAGTACTCTGGGTATTCTGGATGTTGGGTTAATTTCCGAAAACGGCTCCATGAACAAGATGGATCAGAGATGAATAACTCTCATCTGTAGCGTTTGACATCCCCATTTCACAAGTCCGAGATGTGGAAAAATGTCCATTCACCCCATGATGCTGGCGCACTTCTGCTGCCTCATCTCGGGTGGCATGTTCAGTAAGCTCTGGAACCAGAAAACCTCTATCGCCTGCAAAACCGCAACACCCCGTATCCTCAGGGATAATAGCCTCATGGGCACAGGTCTGGCCCACTGATAACATTTTCCCTTCCAGACCCATCTTCCGTGATGAGCAAGTAGGATGCAGAATGATCTTGTCTGCTTTGTGTTTAATATCCAGTCGAGGGATAATGGTATCATTCAAGTAGGCAATGATATCCACAATATTTAAAGCCTTCCATTGCTGCAGATACTCTCCTTCAAGGATCGAATCATAATGCAACATTTTGTAGGTACATGGCGAGGTATCCACCACAATGGGTAATTTCCCCTGCTGGGATGTCTTCCATAGAGAACGTACAGTATTTTCTGCCATGAGCTTGTAAGCTTTATTGAAGCCCTTTGAGGAATATGGGGTTCCACAACAGAGGTCTTCCAGGTGGTCAGGATAAATTGGATGTATGCCAGCCTCTTGCATAAGTTGAATAAATGCTTCTGCAGTACTCAGTGTATTGGTTTCACCTGGGGTTTTATTCATGCCCCGACTGAGACAAGAGGCGAAGTAAACCATTTCCTCTTTTTCATCAGAATTCTTGATTCGGATGACGGGCAAACCTTTGCCGCCAGTTGGCATAAATTTGTGCCAGACGGGAATTCGCCCACCACTCCAGCGATATAGTACCATTGAGAGGGAAACGATTCTTTGGCTGCCAATGAGTCGAGTAATGGGAGTTGCCAGGTTGAGCCCCAGACGGATCATCTCCACCACAAAACTAAAATATCTGGCTGTCCACCAGGCAAGTCGGCGACTGATCAGGCCATGACTCTCTTTTCTAAAATGACGGGTTAAGTCACCTGTATCAATTTTTACAGGGCATCCCAGAGCACAGAGACCATCCACTGCACAGGTGTCAACACTTTCATAGGCGTAATCCTTGAGCAAAACCTGAGCAGTTTCCCGTTCGGTGAAATCACCTTTCTGAAGCAGTTGAATTTCACGCCAGGTAGCAATACGCCGTCTCGGTGTCATACTCAAGTCCCTTGAAGGGCACCAGGTTTCACAAAATCCGCATTCGATACATTTGTCGACGACAGCTTCAACTGTGGGTGTTGGTTTGATATTCTTAAGATAAATCTCAGGGTCGTCATTAATGATCACACCTGGATTTAAAAGAAGATCAGGATCAATGAGGGCTTTGAGATCACGCATAATCTCTACGGCTACCTCACCCCATTCAGTTTCAAGGAAAGGAGCCATGTTGCGACCCGTACCATGTTCAGCTTTTAAGGCACCGTCATAGGTGCCCACAGTCATCTCCACTACATCTTTGATAAAATGTTCATACTGATCCCTACCAGCGGCATCAGCAAAGGTTTGAGAAATTACGAAATGGAGATTGCCATCCTTGGCGTGACCAAAAATAATGGCATCATCATAACCATGTTTCTTAAACAGTCCCTGAAGTTCAAGGGTTGCATCGGCCAGATCCTTCAACCGGAAGCAAATATCCTCGATAATGACAGTTGTTCCTGACTTCCTGACAGCACCAACTGAGGGCAGCAAGCCTTTACGTAGCTTCCAATAGAGCATACGGGTAGGCTCATCCTCGGTGAAATCAGCGGGATGAATTAATTTGGCAGTTTTTAGAACTTCCAGACCTGCATCCACCTTACCAGCAAGGGTTTTAGAATCAGGTGCCTGAAATTCACAAAGCAGAGCGGCTGCTTTTTCAGGAAGCGTTTTTATTTCCTCTGACATACCCGGTTCATCCTGTATGGAACGCAGAGCTGCTCGATCCATAAGTTCCAGGGCCTGGGCTCCCGCTTTTTGCAGGGGCAGCACGGTTTGTGTTGCTGAGCGTATATCTTTAAAGAAAAGTAAGGCAGCGGATTTGTGTGGGTCATCTGCCAACGTCTTTAAGCGTACCTTTGAAATGAACCCCAGAGTTCCTTCTGAGCCAACCAGGAGATGACTTAATATATCAATAGGTTTTTCATAATCGATAAGTGCGTTCAGTGAATAGCCCTGCGTGTTCTTGCGAGTGTATTTATCTCTCACGCGTTTGTAGAGGGTTTTATCAGCGAGAACGCGTTCTCTAAGATCAAGCAGACCCTGATAAATTTCTGGAGACTGCTCTAGAAGTTGCTCGTCACTATTCTCATCGATGGTATCGTATGTTTGACCATTGGGGAGGACAAATCGCACAGAGTCCATGGTGTGGTAGGCATTATCCTTTACGCCGCAACACATACCACTGGCATTGTTGGCAATGATTCCCCCAACCATACAGGCATCCAATGATGCTGGATCGGGACCAATTTTGCGACCATATGGTGCCAACCGGCGATTCACCTGTCCCCCAATCAAGCCAGGTTCCAATTGAATGGTTCCCTGCTCTTCATCAAAGAAAAAGTCCTGCCATTTGTTGCTGACTTCTACCAGGATCCCATCAGTAATTGATTGACCAGACAGGGAGGTTCCAGCAGCTCTGAATACGAGGGGTATCTTACTGTGCTGAGAATATGCAAATAGTTGGATGATTTCTGTTTCGCTCACCGGCTGAACGATCACCTCTGGAATCAGCCTGTAAAAACTGGCATCTCTGGCAAAACTGTGGCGATCAATGAGTCGTGCTTTAATCCGATCCTCAGGCAGGATAGCTTTTAACGCATCCAGCATTGGGTTCTCAGGTTTCATTCGATGAATCCCCTATTGATTTTTCACATACTCATCGTGCATATGATGCACCAATCCATCAGCCAGGCCGAATTGGGGGACGAATATTTCATCAATCTCACCCCATTTCATAATGGATTTGAATATTTTGGAAGCATGAACAATAACATCAGCGCGGTCTGGTCGTAGATGTAATATTCTGATGCGCTCTTCTATGTTGTATGAATTGAGCATGGCATCAATCTCGTTTAATTCTGTAAATCTAACTGGCATATCATTTTTGCTGCTAGAGAGTCTGAGGATTTTATTCATGTTTCCCCCTGAGCCAATGGCACTTAACTGAATATCAACCGGGCGGAATTCTAATACCCAGGCCTGCATATCATCCCAGACAGCCTGACTTACCTGCCGATTCAATAAACGGACCGAACCAATGGGAAAGGAGCGTGAAATCAGGCGCTCACTCCTGGCAAAAAAGGTCAATTCTGTGCTACCACCACCCACATCAATATAGAGATAGGCCCTGTCAGGGTGGAGAGTTTCGGCGATATGGGAAGCAAAGATCATCTCAGCTTCCACGCCACCATCGATAATCTCCAGGTTTAGCTGACTTTCCTCTCTAATTCGGGTCGCAATTCTGACACCATTCTGGGCTTCGCGCATGGCCGAAGTTGCACAGGCTCGATAGTCCCTGGGTGCGTATGCTTTTAACAGATGGGAAAAGGCTATCAGGGTGGAAACAAGTTGCTCTTCTTTTTGGGGAGAGATGACTTGATCCTTAAACACATCTTCTCCCAGACGAATGGGCATTCTTACCAGAGATTCTTTGGCAAATACACAGTGTGCCCCTGTGGTCATTACTTTGGATAAGAGAAGACGGACACCATTGGAGCCAATATCTATGGCAGCATATTTTTGTTCTGAGTCAGGAGACCAGTTCAGCTCAGGATCTCTTTTTGTCACACGAAATTTCTTAGACGATTTAGCCATTTAGAATTTAGCTCAGATTCTTTTTTGTGAGATAGGTAAGCAGCTTTCCGCCCTTTTTGATCGCCTTTAGCCAGGTTCTGGTGTTGAACGTGATACCAACAACAGAGGACGTTGGCATGCCCTCGCGAAATTCCTTGCATAAATTCCAGCATAAAGCATTGAAAGTTGGATTGTGCCCAAAGAGCATGAGGGTTTCAACATCATCATCAACATGGGAGATGATGTCAATCGCCTGGTCAATTCCTCCAAAATGATAGAGAGGCTCCAGCTTGACAATATCAGCAACGGGGTAATTTAATTTCTCGGCAAAGATACTTGCAGTTTCAAGAGCCCGACAAGCAGGACTTGAAAGTATGAGATCAACATCAGTTAGATCCTGGGCGAGATGCTCGGAAATTGCAGTAGCTTTTTCCACCCCATAATCTGCCAGACAGCGATTGAAATCGGAAAAGTCAGGTGCCACTTCAATTGCCTTGGAATGCCTGATGATATACAATTTTTTCATAGTTCTGAGCCCTAACATGGTAGGGTAAAACATAGCATAAACTGATATGATCTGTTAGTGAGTTTTTCAGAGATTTTTGGGGAGTTGTCGCTGTAGGGGCGGGGTAATCACCGTCCCCACAACGATAAAATATTACTACGAGATGACTTTAAATAACACCGAATTGCTTGCCGACCTCAGTAAAGGCTTGAATGGCCCGATCGAGATGTTCGCGGGTGTGGGCAGCGCTGATTTGAGTTCGAATTCTGGCTTCTCCCTTAGGTACTACAGGAAATGAGAATCCAATAACATAGATTCCTTTTTCGAGCATGGCGGCGGCGATATCGGCAGCCAGTTTTGCATCTCCAAACATGATGGGCACGATGGGATGCTCCCCCACTTTTATATCAAATCCCGCAGCAGTCATTTTCTCCCTAAAGTAACGGGTGTTCTCCTCCAGTTTCTGGCGTAAATCTGATGATTCAGACAGGAGGTCAATAACGGCAATGCTGGCTGCGGTGATGGCAGGTGCCAATGTATTACTGAATAAATATGGTCTAGAGCGCTGTCGCAGCATATCCACAATTTCCTGGCGAGCTGCCGTGAAACCTCCGCTGGCTCCACCCATGGCCTTACCCAGGGTTGAGGTGATTATGTCAACGCGTCCCATGGCACCTCGAAATTCATAGGAGCCTCTGCCATTTGGTCCAAAAAATCCGGTGGCATGTGAATCATCAACGTGAACGAGGGCATCATACTTTTCTGCCAGATCACAAATTTTATCTATTTGGGCCACATAGCCATCCATTGAGAAAACACCGTCTGTGGATATAAGACGAGTCCGAGCATCTTGAGATTCCTTCAAGATGGATTCCAACTCATCCATGTTGTTATTAGCATAGCGATATCGCCTGGCTTTACAGAGACGGACGCCATCAATAATGGAGGCATGATTGAGTTGGTCAGATATAATGGCATCCTCTGGCCCCAGAATGGTCTCAAAGAGCCCACCATTGGCATCAAAGCAGGATGAATACAGGATAGCATCATCCAAGCCCAGGAAACCGGCAATTCTCCCTTCCAATTCCTTATGAATACTCTGGGTACCACAAATAAATCTCACGGAACTAAGCCCAAAACCCCATTTAGCCAGCCCATTTTGAGCTGCTTTTATGAGGCGAGGATGATTGGCCAGTCCAAGATAGTTGTTGGCGCAAAAATTCAGCACCGATGTACCTGCTACCTGAATTTCGGCACTTTGCTGTGATTCAATCACACGTTCTGCCTTGAACAGTCCAGCTGCTTTAATCTCGGCGAGTTCTTCAATTAGACGTGTTTTAGTTGTGTTCATAACGGCTCCTGATCACGGGCATTAAATATTCTGAAAAAGCCTTGTCCAGATCATGATTGGCTGACCAACCCCAATCCGCCCGGGCCTGATCGTCGTCAATATCTGCTGGCCAGCTGTCAATGATGGACTGACGATTATCGTTGATAACAAAATCTATATTGGCTTCTGGATAATAGGATTTAACCTTGGATAAAAACTCCCCTGCGGAGGGGTTAAATGCCTTCACATTGTAAACCATCTGGGTCAAGGCCTCTCGTGGTGCTGCCATGAGCATCTCGATAGCGACGATAGCATCACTCATGGTCATAAATGGGATGGTAGCATTTTCCCGCACAAAACAGCTGTATGGTTCTCCCTTTGCAGCGGCATGGATCATTTCCGGTGCATAGTCACTGGTCCCGCCTGCTGGAAGTGTGTGAGCACTGATAATTCCAGGGAACCTGATACTTCTAAAATCAACTAAACCTGCCGTATCAGTGGTGGAAAGTCTCTTGTAATAGTGACTGTAGTAATCTCCCAGACTTTCGCAATAGAGCTTGTTACAACCATACATGGTTTGAGGATGACGGTAATCATCTTCATGTATAGCACCAATCGAGGTCTTTTCTTTTAGGGAAGGGATTCCATAGACTGCAATTGAGCTGGGGAAGAAAAATTTAACAGGTTGACCGTGACTCTGGGCTTGTTCCATGGCGAGATCCAGTAGATTCAGAGTTCCATCCACATTCACTTCGTGGGCAATCACTGGAGAAAATTCTGCCCGAGTACTTAATAGAGCAGCCATGTGGTAAATGGCTTCGATTTGATATTGGGCGTTGATCCGTTCCAACAAGTTACGATCCAGAATATTTCCTATGAGGCAATCCTGAGTTCGTTCCTGAACGAATTCATCTGCCATGCTAAGATCTATACCAATGAGATTGCGGATGCCTTGATTATGTAGAGAACTAACCAAACCATGACCGATTTCACCATTTACACCAGAAATCAAAATAATCGATTTACGCATTTACCTTCTCCAGAACTCTTGTTCTCATGATTTACGAATAAATAAAAAAGCCCCCTGCTAAATTCAGCGAGGGGACTTAAAGGATATGATTTCAAAAAGGGAGGGGTTATTCGGTTTCAACCTCATCCTTTGTCAAGTAGTCATTAATAGCTTCGTTAAAGGTTTCAAGAGCCTTCACAGGAAGATTATCGATGTTGTCATTGATGCGACGGATAACCATGCGAGTGCTACTGGCATTTGTTTTCACAGTCGTCAATTCTTTTTGCATGGTATTGATTGACTTATCAACATACATCTGAGATGAATCCATCTGGGTTGAGAATACTAGCATGAGGGTATTGATCGAATCTAGCTGGGCAGTCATGGCTAATAATGCAGCCCGATCTTCCATCAAGACAGAGTCAAGAACAACACTCAAACTACCGGCAAGGTCTGAGACCAAAGCCTCTTTTTGGGCTTCACCTTGAGCCTGAACATATTCTACTGTAGCCAGATTAAATTTTGCTGCACCACCCTCTGTAGGGATAAAACTCAAGGAGGAACAAGATCCTAAGAATAGAGCTGATAATAAAATTGAAATGGTAATCATTTTGTTCATTTGTATCCCCTTAATTGGAATGAGTGATGTGTGCTCAAGTTGATCCAGGTCACACGATATTTGCTTTCGAAAAAAATAGCGTTTGCTACAACCAAGTCAAGGAAAAAGCAGAAATTATGCCATTTTCTAGCAATTTAAAAAAGTCACCCAATCCAACATTGAATAACCTTGCCAACCTGAACCGATTTATCTCGATATCACCCATACTTTTATTTTTCTTAGATTGGAAACTGGCAGCCCACTATTTATTCTTAGCCCGATCACTACTTATCAAAAAAAAGAGGATTTGAATATGGAATATCGTCGTTTAGGAAGCTCAGGCTTAAAAGTAAGCACCTTGTCATTTGGGTCATGGGTAACCTTTCAGACTCAGGTTGATCTTTCACTGGCAGAAGAGATGATGAAAACCGCCTATGATGCGGGAGTAAACTTTTTTGACAATGCTGAAGTTTATGCCAATGGTGCCTCTGAAGAGATAATGGGTGATGCCCTCAAGAAACTTGGTTGGAGCCGAGATACATTTATAGTTTCCTCCAAGGCTTTCTGGGGAGGGCAGCTTCCGACACAGAGAGGATTGAGTCGCAAACATATTACGGATGCCTGCCATGCAGCTCTGGGCAGACTCAAGGTAAACTATCTCGATCTGTTTTTCTGTCACAGACCTGATGAGTCCACTCCCATTGAAGAAACTGTACGTACCATGACTGATCTTATTCATCAGGGTAAGGTGCTGTATTGGGGGACTTCCGAATGGAGTGCACAGCAAATTATGGAAGCTTATGGTGTTGCCCGGCAGTACGGACTAATCCCCCCTACCATGGAGCAACCCGAATACAATATGTTTCGTCGTGACTATGTTGAATCTGATTACCGAAGACTCTATACAGAAATTGGTCTGGGAACCACTATCTGGTCACCTCTTGCATCAGGATTACTCACTGGGAAATACAGTCAGGGCATCCCGGATAACGCCAGAGTCAATCTACCTGGATATGGCTGGTTGAAAAAAATGGTTGAATCGCCGGAGGGTCAGGCAAAAATTCAGAAGGCTATTAAACTCCAGGAAATAGCCAACGATATTGGTCACTCCCTGACAAATATGTCATTGGCCTGGTGTGCTGTCAATCCCAATGTGAGTACCGTTATTCTGGGGGCTTCAAAAATGTCCCAATTGACAGAAAATTTAAAGGCCCTGGATGCATTGCCAGCTCTGACACCAGAGGTCATGGAAAAAATTGAAGTGGTTCTGGAGAACAAACCAGCCCCACCACCCCAGTTTTAGTCAGAAGGATATTTACTCAAGGATAAAATCTAAGCCTTCAACAAAATCTCCTTCAGCAGTGGTTGTAACTGAAAAACTATTTTTTTCAGGGACTGATCGTACACCAAGGAACTCAAGTTGACTTTCATCCACCCAGGCTTCATAGTCCCCAGGGGGAATTTCCATAGAGTAGTATGACCCATCAGAAAATGTCCTGAGCGTAGATTCATAAGTACCCCCAATAGCTTTCACATGAATTCTCAAACCAGAAATTGGGAGTAGTGTACCATCTACCATTTTATCTACGCGACCATCAATAATTCCCGTCGTAAAAAATGGAATCTCCAAAACCTTAAAACTATTGGGATCCAGAATGACAGAAAACTCTCTGTTTTTTGGCATGAGCAGAGGATTCATGATATTTGATTCGTTGATTTCAAAATTGTAACGGCGGTAGGGTTGCAGCTGGGATAAGCGAGGTATACCAGACTTGGACAATTGTCTCGCCGAAGCCCGTTTAATGCTAACTGCGTTCCCAGGTAACAACTCTTCTCCCTCATCATATCGACCTGAGTTGTTTTCATCGACAAACATGCGGATAGAGGCGCCAGACCGTCCAACCTGCTGACGATTATCCCAAAGAAATTCACCATTCGGTTTGTCCAAGGCTATGGATCCTCTGATGGTTTGAGCAACGGAATGACTGTGATTGGCATTTTCTATCGAAGTAATACTTCTGAATTTATCAGCATCCCAGGAAATCCCCAGTTCATAGGTGCTGCTTTTGGATAGCATATCCCCACCAATCGCTAATTGGAATTTGAGGGTTTTAGAGATTTGCTTGGTTATCTGAAGATTGTAAGACTCAAATTCACCATTCACCGTATTATAGAATACATCACTTCTGAGGTATGTGCCCCGGATGAGCTGATGGTAGAGAGGATTTCTAGGTATTGAGTAAACGACACTGACATGGGCATCGCTATGAACTGTTTGAGATTCAGCGTATATGACTCTTTCTTCTTTTAGCCCATATCGAATTCTAAATCCCTTAATACTATTACTAAAATCGAGGTTAATCCCGATCTCGTTTGAGTCTGAATATTTCTTCCAATTACCATCGAGACGTGTGATGATTGGATTTACAAAGATGGGAATCGGAAAGTAAACACCCGTATTCAGCGCATGGTTAAAGCCAAGCGGATTCTGCTCCCCTTTTTTCTGATAATAGGTATAGTCGAAATTCCAGGACGAATTTTGGGAACCGCGTCCCTGGGTAGTTACTTTGTAAAACGACCCATAGACAAGATCCAGATTAAGCAACAAATCACCACCCACGCGGCTCGAGAATTGATTATAGAATATGGGTCTGTTTTGATTCTCCTTGCTGCCATAGTCAAGGCCAATTATAGAGCTCAACCACTTATTGACTCCATATGAAATCGCTAATTGGCTGAGATCTCTTTGTTCAGTATCCGTTGGATCTATGTTAGTCTGAACACCACCGTTTAGATGGTATCTTAATTCACCTGGTGGCAAAAAGTTAAAAGGGATATCAACCTGTCTGTCTAGTTCAATAACATGCCCCTGTTTCGCATAAATTCGGATTTTAAATCTGGATATTCCATAATTGAGAGGGACAAAAAATCTATAATAACCAACGTCATCGGCTGTGGAGACTTCAACGAGACGATCATTTTGGTACAGTTCTATTTCTGCTTCAGGATCAGTATTGCCATCAATAATATATTGATCAAATGATGTTTGCGTCATGATGGGTTCATTGGAGATACTAAAGCCGTGGATGCTTCTCTGGTTTAGACCTTTAGAAGTTAAAGCCCCAATACTGGTCCTGGTAAAATAAGGACTCTTATCCAGCACATAGCGCCATCTTACACCACTCACCTTAGCACTTGCACCAAATTGATTGCCCGTAGTAATAACTGTGCCCTGAACATCACCGAATAGGAGTTCACCCCCAATCGAAGTATTCAAATTTAAGTTTGTACTGTTTTTAGATACGGTGCTAAATAGGGTGTAATCAAGGAGTCCGCCATTTAGTACACGTTGCTCTCTTTGGTGAATAAGCGGATACCAATCGTCAGATACCTGGGTGTACTGCATCCTTCTCTGCTGACTTCTTCTATTCTCATAACGACTGATTATGGGTAGGATATCACTGGTTTCCAGCTTTAAAACTAATCTACTCAGGTCAATGCTAAGTTTTAGATCAAAAAGTTCCTCAAACACTTTCGCTTTGAGGAAAAAATCCACATCCTTAATTAAGAAATCAGAGGCATACAGTGTGGTTTTTTGATCTTTTAGGTAGGCTGTATGATTGGCAAAATCCAGAAGATAAGTATTGTCTTCATGTAGATAGTACCCACTCACACTAAAGCTTTTAGCACTTAATGTATAATTAATTGCCAATAGCTCGAAAAGTTCAGTTAGGGGAAAGAAGAATTCACCATCTTTTGTGATAGCGACCATTATTTCATCAATGACACCTTGATAGCGAAAAGAGAGATAAACTTCGTCTTCCCAGCTTTCGGATGACTCGCTTTCTGATGCACTGACAAAGCTTCCAGCCCATAGTATGCTGATAGCGAGTAAAAATCGTTTAAGCAAATTCAATTAGATTTTGGTGAAACTGCCTCGGATCGTCTGGGGTTCGGTCGGGACAATTTCATTCGCAGGGATATCTGACCTGCCAGAGGTCACGGTTAGTACGACATCATAATCACCCACATCAAGATCGCTGATATCCATGGTAAGACGCCTCAATCCATCATAATAGATGGATACGAATACTTTCTTCTCCTGGACAAGTTTGCCCTCTCCGTCAAACACTTCAGCATGCATAGTGCCTAAGAAGGGCGCATTACCACTTTTGGTATAATCAACAAAAACATTTGCCACCTGGTCTTCGATCACTGGACGAAGTTTATAGGGGACTACTCCTGAAGTCACTACTCCAGATTTATAAAAGATTGAGGTAATCTGGTTGAATTGCATGGTGATCTGGGTGCTAATTCCAGTTTGATTTACGGCACCAACCTCTGGGCTTACCGCACTGGATGTAGTGACCAATCTGGACCAGTACATTCCTGGCTCTATACCTCTTGGGGGTTTGGCTGTGACTCTGACTATCTGTCTTTCGCCAGGTCCCAGAACAAAATTTTTAGGAAAACCCCGCAACCAATCCGTGGCTGAGTGCAATTTTTCTTCGTTTGCATCATCGTAGATTAATTCAATATCCCCTGCTTCATTGGCTTTTGGGTAGGCAAATTTAAAAGCCAGTTTGACTTCTTGAGGATCCTTGGAGTTATTCATTATCAAAATAGTTTCAAAACGTTGTTTGCTATCCAAAAATGCGGATGTCGGTGAAATAGCTACCTGAGAAAACAGGCTGGAAAACATCATGATAAGTGTCAACACAATAAGGGTCATTCTTCTGCTAATCATATCTATCTCTCAGTTTTGTAAAATTGATTCTCTATTGTCTTGATATATTAATCTAGATAAAGGCAGGAAGCCAACCCCAAAATAAGATGAAAAGAGACTCCAGAAAAAAGAAAGGGCTGTGATAATCACAGCCCTTTCACGGTCTTGTTTAGGAAATCTAAATTTTTATTGGTACACCAGGGTCATTGACCAGGCACCACCACCGTTACCACTAATACCTGAACCATTACCAGTTGCAGTTGAGTATGCACCAGGACTCTGGGAAGCACCAACAACCAGGTCGCCACCAATCCAGAAGTTATAAGTTCCTGTACCACCACCACCGGCTGTTCCACTCAAATCCACAGTAGAAACACCACTGGTAAGCGAGGTTGCTGAAGCTGGTTGTGTTGTGCTATGACCAACAACATCAGCAGTAAATGTCATGTTTTCAGTTAAGTTGCCCAATACAGCTGTAGCATCAAAGGCGATTGTGATTGTGGCACCTTCTTCTCCACTTATGGCAATGTTACCTGCAGTGGTTGTTCCACTAACATTGGCGTGTGCAGCTCCACTGAGTGGATCAACTGTAGCTGTTGAAGCTTTAGAAACATCACCAATAGCAATGTCTGTATTAGATGTATAACTAAGAGCAGTTACGCCCACAGTAGCTGAGACATCCAGGTTTTGATCTTGAGCAAAACTTAAACTGGCTATGAGTGTTGCGATTAAAATTATAAGTGTCATCTTTTTCATTTTCTTTTCATCCTTATTTCAATTTTTTCAAATGTTCGTTTCTCCGTCGAACACTGTCAATATATTCAAAAGTGATGCCAAAACAGTATGCATATACTTATGTGCATATATAACAACCACTTATCATATTTTGGGTTACTGGAAATACTTAATTGATTACAAATATAGTCTCAATTAAATGACAACAGATGTAGACAATCTGTTGCAAAAATATTACACCTGTGTTGTAGAAAAAGAATACCTAGTAGTACTGAACATATAAATCTACAGTCCCGGAATAGGCACCTGAACTAATCATACCCACATCGATGGTCCCAAATACATATAGGTAAGCCGTAACTATCTGAGGTGTGTGGGTACTGCTTGGTGGGGTGGGTGGTGCTCCTGCAGGACCACTCTCCCGTTCTCTCATTTGAAATCGAGCCGTATTACCTATCGCCGTTTTGGCCTGATTGATGTCATTGACACCATAATTGGCATACGCAAGCTGAAGATTGAGTGGCATTTTTTGAGCGGGGTAAATGAGATGCACCAGGTCTGTGGGTGCTACCAGAGTTACCTCAACATCCAACTCTTCATTTCCACTGATAGCGAAAATGCCCATGCCCCCATCACCAAGCCCAATGCTTGTTATCCCATCTCCTGCCATTACTTGAGGAAAAGCCATATCTGCATCTTTTGTAGCATCAAGCGAACTGGCAACGTGTACACTAAAATTTATTGTCTGGCCTGATAGTGATTGCACAGACAGGGTCACAAATAGAGTACTTATAAGGATAAAGTGCTGAATATTGATTTTGCTTCTACTCATAATCTATCTAAACACATCCTAGTTATAATCCACTTCAACGATAAAATCTCCATCATATTGTCCAGGAACCAGGCCTACCAGGCTGAAACGACATCCAACCCACATGTAATAAACTCCTGCTGAGTTTAAAACAACATTTTCAGGATTGGTGGTAAACAGGATAGAAGCAGATTGATTATTTTCAGGACTCCCGCTCAACATGTAATTCATGAGCAGGGGTTGATTTGTATCAAGATTGGTCATGGTTACCTGTATAGAATAGGATACCTGGATACTGGAGTTGGCCTGTCCCTCCAGTCGTAATACGCCTGCACCACCATCGGTAATAGGAGAAATCACTTTCTCTTCCTGCCCAGGCAATACTATCCCGGCATCTATATCAGAAATCGTTATCACTTCAATCTGATCTAAAACATTGGCAGAGATGTGAAGTTCAATGGCGGATTTTTCCTGCTGACCCAAAAGACTAGATCCGAGAATGAGTAAGCCAATTATGTAGTTGGACAGCTTCATCGTAATAATATCATCTTCTTCGTAAAGTATTTATCGTCTATTTGCATTTGACAGAAATATATACCGCTGCTGCGTCCTGTAGCAAGCCAGTTCAGATTGTGTTGGCCTGCGAAATAGAATTTACTTTCAACAAGTTGGTCAACAAGCCTTCCTCTAACATCATATATTTTCGCGGAGACCCTTCCCTCAAGTGGAATTGAAAATGGGATGATGGTACCTTCATTAAATGGGTTTGGATAGTTTTGACCCAGGGTAAAATCCTTGGGAATCTCAGGGAATGCATTGCCTGGATCAATCCTGAGCAAAAATCGTGGGCCATCTTCATCGCTCTTTTTCATCAGTTGAAAAGGTACAGATCCTGTAAGATTCCGAGTGGGAGAAATTGGTAATAGCGATTTTTTCCCAAGTCTGTTCACATCAAATTCATAATACTCATGGACCGCCATATCTATTTGGGCTCCAGTTTCCAAATCTTCCAGTGTCAAAGTCCATTCAGAATGGAGGTCCTGCATCCGAGGCCATGATAGCTTATAGGATCCCGAGAGTGGAGCACTATTCACATAACCATTGACATAGATTGGAATCTCCAGAGTCCTTCCAAAGCGCGAAGGATGAGACTGAATAGTAAGCAGCTTGTGGTCATAACTTTCCGTATACAGTTCCAGATATGTCTGAGTCGGGGGCATCAGATAGTAGGCATCCCGATCATCCTTGTTGATGGAACCGAATTCATTGAACTCGATGAAAGTGTTGGTCAGAAGTGTGTCATTTTCCAGTAACAGATTCAGAAGGGGCTGATTTTGTGCCCGTTTATAGAAGACACCACCGGTGACCTTACTGGTTTTCGGAACCTTCAGGACCGGTGCGGCGGCATTGGCCTTGACCCAGAATCCTTGAAAAGGTGAGATCAAACCACTGCCCAGCGATCCGGCAGTGCCATTCCAGGTTAGATAGGCACCCTCGCCTGAGTTGGCCGCATGATCCCAGACATAGATCACGTTATCCATGTTGGTTTTGGTCCAGCCCACATCATCCCAATCAATGGTAGCCATAAAGGGGTTACCCACCAAGTTCCAGCCCGTATCTGCTGCGGCTGTATAAGTAACGCCAAAATCGAAGGCGCCAGCAGTTCCCTCATCTTCCAGTCCAACCACATCCAGAGTGGTGGGTAAAGGATCAGAATAGGCTGCCTCGCCAGGAATATCCCCAAAAGCATACACAAACAGGCCGCGACCAGCCACAGTGGCATCCGTGGCATTAGCTGGTTTACGCCAACGTTGGTTATCCGTCCCTGTATAGGTTTCGTCATAGTACAGGACAGATGGAGATCCTGTGGCAGAGTCAGATCCAGTATATCCCTGGGTAAGGAAATTGCTAAACAGGTCAGCATAGGTGGACGCTACCGGACTCGCCAATAGGCGCCATCCAGTCACCCCGGTAATTCCTCTTTCTCCGCGTATCGTACCTGACGTAATGGATTTTGTATTTGCGATCAATGATCGGCCAGTAGGTACGACCAAACTACCATTGGTCAGTGTTAACGTCCCAGTGACGGTAAAATCTTCAACCAGGAGGACTCCGGAAGGGTTATCAATGGTCATATTCACCAGGCTACTACGATTGGAGAGGCGTTGAGAGAGTGAACCATTGAACTCCACATTGTCAAGTGAGAGACTAGAAATGCTCAGCTCTCCTCCGACCCGCAAGGTATCGACAGAGCTACCAATAATCTCACCTTGGCCTGACAGATCGCCGGTAATATCGAAGCTGATCCCTCCTGAAATGGTTACGTCTGCCCCTGATTCAATGGACATAGACCCTATCTGCAGATTGTCAGTTGAAATGATTGGGTAGCGAATTCCCTCTGCAGGTGGGTTGGGAATCAGCACAGCATCACCGACTCCGGGAATGCCATTATCCCAATTGAGTGCATCGTTCCAATTGCTAGTGTAAGGATCATTACCAGGATCACTCTCCCACTTATGGGTAAAGGAATCGAACTGAACACTGGCATCATCGGTCATTCCTGTACCATTGAGGAGGCCTGTGATTACTGCGGTCTCAACTGTGTTGGATGACTGTAAGGTCTGGGTGTAGGTCCCATCGCCTTCATCGACGACAACCCCCAACAGACTTCCAGCGCTGGCAATCAAATTGACGGTTTCGCCTCCTGAATTCAGATCATTACCACCGGCATCTTTGAGTTGAACCGTGATCAGGGTTGTGCTCGCCCCATCGCTGCGGATCACACTGGAGGCTGAGATAATTTCAGATGTAATCGCGGACGCAGCACCAGAGAGGACCGAAAAACTATTGCTGTTGCCAAATTCAGAACCACCTGTATTGGTCGCTGTCAGTGTAAAATCTCCGATACTGCTCAAGGCCAGAGTATAAGAACTTAAGACTCCAGCCGTAAAGGCAACCGTGGTGCCACTGCCAACGCTGAGGACACCAGAAGATGAAATATCTACGGTACCATTAAAGGTCGCATCAACGGTTTGAGTTCCATCCACGGCAGATATTTTCACATTGAAGCTAATGCCTGCATCCTGTGTAAGAATGGGACCGCCGCTCTCCTTCTCAAGGAGGAAGGTGGTGAATTGACCGGGGTTGGTGATATCAAAATTGCCGCTTACTGCTGATGTGAGTCCAGCACTACTTGCCGTCAACTGGTAAGTATCTACCGTATTAATACTTAGATCGCTAAAGGAGACCTGCCCCTGAGCGTCTGTGTTCAAAACCATACTGCCACTCAGGCTACCACTACCCGTTGTGATGGCAATGGCGATTGGTGTGCCTGCGATCAGGACCGAATTGCCGTTGGCATCCTTAACCTCCGTATCAATAGCTGGCGAAAGCACATTATTGAGCGTACCAATGGTTGGTGCCTGGGAATAGATGATGTTGCTAGCAGTCCCTGCAAACATTTCAAAAATTCCGAAGTTGGTGGCTCCGGTGGCCCCGGTGGTCCCGGTATTTGTAATGGTTCCAGAATTTGGAACCGTACCAGTGTTCGGTTGTATGCGCAGACCACTAAAAGTCACCTTACCCTGGGTATTTACTCCAGCTGATGATTCGTTGGTAACGGTGAAAGTAACGGTCGAACTATTACGGCTGGTATACGTCATGGCGAGAGAGGTAGGTCCTGTTAACGCAGGTTCAACAGTTACCCCAGGATCAGCTCCACCAGTATCCCATTGAAACCCAATTGGGGCATTTAGAATAATCGTTCCATTTAGAGCTAAATCACCTGAGACATCCTCGGTGAGACGCGGACCGGTTAAGGTGGTCCATGCAGAATTTGCATCATCGGCTGAAATAGCTTCACCCCCAGTGGCAGGTTCCAGCAGCCCCACGCTCAGAGAATACTTGTCAGACAGATATTCCTCAACGATACTTCGCTCAAATTCAGAGAGATGACGGGTATAAAAAATGACTTCAGACATAAGTCCATCCCAACCACCCGGGGGGGTATCCTCGGCTCCCACGCCAATTTTGAATCTGCGTGCATTGACCAGAGGAGCATTGGGTGGAATTCCAGAGAAAGAGGGATTGTTCAGCACACCATTCAGATAGAGATCATAGACAGAGCCACTATTCCAATCCACGCATATGATCTGAGCGTCCGTGGTTTGGGCATTCTGGCTACTTTCTTTTTCATTTGAGGTAACATCTGCTCCAATGGCTACCTTGATCACATCGGATGCACTGCCATTATCTCCGGTAGCATCGTACCTTATGGTAAATTCTTTGTCACCCTTGTCGGCATTGCGAGTGGTCATAAACCCCTTATCAGTACCAGTAGAATAAGACTGTACTACGAAAAAGCTGGTAAACCCGGTGAGCCCGTTGATATATGCTTCTCCCGCTTCATCCACCATGGACTCGCCGCCAGTCCCTGAAAATTCAATGGCATTGGCTGAATTCAAACCAGCCACACCGATCCGGGCTAGTGGGTTTCCATCATCGTTGATAAAATCATGACCATTTCCGCTCTGGTCTTTCCACAGGGCAATAGTCTGCCCCTCGGTGGCGGGAATAGTCCCAGCCAAATCATTGAAAACATCTGCATTACCATTCAACCACAACTCCAGATCTGCAACTGTGGCAGGTTTACCTGAGGCAATGGCACGTGTCACTCCTGGACTATAAAGCTCACCATCGCTGACTGAGTATTCAACAACCCGAGTGGCTAACTGGGGCGAAGGTTGAGTATTCTCGTAAGTAACCGATCGAAGTGCGATTTCATATTGAGTCAGAGTATTGGTCCCCTGCAGAACCAGGAGCCCGATACCGCTATACCAAGTGCTGGTGATCCCATAGATACTGCTGAATGCCAGAACGTCCTCACCAGATACATAGCTTCCTGTGATCTGGACCCGGGCACTGTCCAGAAAGGTATCGTCACCATCTTCGGCCGTGAGATCATCGGTAATGGCTACAGCACCATCGCCAGCTTCATAGGCGAGTCCTATGCTCTCCACATTGCCCAGAATCGGCGCATCGTTGACCGGCGTCACGGATAAATCTCGTGTGACAATGGAGCTATGATCAGAACCATCGCTGATTTCAAAGCTGATTGTGCGGGTGGTAACCGATGGATCAGGGTTCAAATTTTCATAGCGTACGGATCGAAGGGCGGTCTGGTAATTTAAGGTTGATGAACTCCCTGACAGCAGAATAACACCACTGACGCTATTCCAAGAGGCGGTGATACCGTTCTCAGGAGTAAATAGAAGTTTGTCCTCGCCACTCACGTAGCCTGCGGTGAAGGATACCCAGGCTGAGTCCATATAGGCATCATCCAGGTCGGATACCAAAACACTACTGGTAATGGCAGTATCTGGGTCCCCATCAGTAAAAGCAAGGGTGGTCCCTTCAATACTAGTTAAGACAGGTGGGTTATTCACTCCATTGATAGAAATATTTCTGGTTGATCCGCCACTGATTGCCACACCATCATCAATGCTGATACTCACTGTACGGGTCAATGTAGAGGGAGTGAGACTATTATTATAATATTTGATGGACCGTAACGCTGCGTTGTAGGTCGTCAGTGAGGCAGTCCCGGTGAGCGTTAACGTACCAGTGCCCTCAACCCAGGAGCCAGTGATGCCGTTGGCATCAACAAATTCCAGGGTGTCTTCAGGACTGACGTAGTTCGTGGTGATCTGGATCGTCGCTCCAGTGAGGTCTACATCGCTATAGTCATTACATTCAATACTCGAGGTAATCGGCTGAGCGGGATCAGTTTCCTGATAAGAGAGTGTGGCAGTCTCCAGGTTAGCAAGGGTTGGACTCTCATTTGCAGTTGAAATGGTGTGGAAGGTGCCAGGAGTAGCCATATTCGTGTGTTCAGTTGCTATCCAGTCGGCTGATAAGGCGATATTGGAAACACGGATCTCATCAATGAGGCCATCCCATGATGACGCGGTCAGGTCTGTTATTCCCTTACCAATAATAAAGGTTAGAGCGCCCTGGGTGTTTCCAGACCTCGTAGTCTGTGTAGCGCCTACATCTAGTGAGCCATTGATATATAAGTCGGTGGCACTTCCAGCCACACGCGCCAGGGTCAGGTTGTGCCAACTGGTGGTCACCTGGTTATCGCTGGAATTGTGTTTCTGATTTCCATCACTCGCACGAATGGTGGTTCTCCATCTATTGATTCCCGCACCACCGATACTTCCTGCAGCATCTGCACGCAGGGACAGTTTATTGTCGTTTCCTGCAGGCGTTTTGGCAATATACAAACCTCTGTCAGTATCTATCGCATCTGGCTTGGCCCAGATTGAAACTGTAATATCAGCTAGCTGATCCAGATAGATCGCACCATTCTGATCTTCCAGATAGTCTCCGTCCCCATCAAACTCTCTGGCAGCTCCCAATACACCTGCTGGATTCACAACAGTGAGGTTGTTGAGCAGGGTATGCCCATTGGGACTTGAATCGTTAAGATCCTCAAGATGCCAGACACTGAGGTAATTTGCATTCCAGGTTGAGGTAGTAGATTGGTTTGTAAAAATAGCATCATTGCCATAGTAAAGATATATGTCAGTATCCACCGTGGGAGAAAGTACTGGCAGACGTACCCAACTCAGCACATGACCTGTAGCTGGGTCATAGTTTTGCAGTTCCTGATCCAATAAGGTGCTGCCATCAGCCTCAGTAAAAATGATATCAAAGCCAGAGGGGTTGACAACACCACCACCGTTGGCAAGGGATTTGAGCTTCACGTCAGTGAATTCGACCATTACCGGAAAATTAGTGTGGGCAGTGGAGCCACTGATCTGGGAGCTATTGAGCGTGATCAGTTTACGATGCCCGTAACCGGCAGGCTGAGCTGACAAGTCTGAAGTAAATACCAGAATTACCAACAGCATCCAGAGATGACCCTGCACGTATATCTTGGTACTTATTTTATTCAAAATGTTAATATGCCAATTCCTCGCGATTCAGACCAACCCTTATTATTAACAACATATATGCCAAGATTCAACCTCATCAGAAACCAAGCTATAGGGCTGCTTTCTGATTAAGTTTATAACACCTTTATTTATTGTTTATTATACACTTAAAAAACTCATCATATTGACAGCTGTACAACCTTGTTTCAAACTTACTGGCTATAAGATACTCTATTTACATAATACATTCATAATTATGTGACAGAACTCATTGTTTAACGTCAGATTTTCGTGACAATTTTTATCCGAAATAGGATAATCATAGAATAACTATTCATTCTCTTCGGAATACACTAACCTTCTGTTATTGTAGAATTGGAATTCAGGTTTGGTGGAATAAAAAAAGCCCTGAATCAGGGCTTATAAATTTTTAGATAATTGCATGGATCAAGGGTTAATTGATGCGAGCCCATTCTTCTATTTGCTTTGGCCAATCATAATCTTCAAAAAGACCAAAACCAGTATTCCATTCATAGTATTCAGGATACTCGTCATCCAGCATATCAATATCTTCACAGAGTCGTGCAGTTCTTGAAACCACCGGACCAGTGAACTCACCTTCATGCAGTCTTATATGACCAGCTGAGTAGATTGCACCTTCAATATGAATTTCGTCACCATAGCCCTGGTCAAAATGCGTATCATTGTATGGGTTTGTCATGATAAGTGCTGGCAGGGGGACACCATCAATTATTGGTGCTTTTATTATGACGTCATCTTTTAACTCGATATGATATCCAGTGAAGACGAGGGTTACATTCTCAGCATAAACATTATGAATATCTAGCCAACTGCCGTGAAAAATATTGATTCCTTCAACTACATGCTCATCATGAATATGTTCATCCCATAACCACACCTCTTGTGCGGCATTAGCTACCAGGTATTCCATGTCAACCTTGGGTAGAAATCCAATATTATGTCGAAGTTGATGATTCGGAGCTTCACCTGCGGTTTTTCCACCATTGTAATCCATACCATACTTCGTTGCGATGGCGCGATTAAAATGAGAATCCTCTTTAAGATCAAGAATAAGTCCTGATGTCTCCTCGTCAATTGTCTTTGTGACAGAGAGTCTCTTGGTATCACTATCATAGGCAGCAGATATGTCACCAACATTGAAGTTTGCCAGGCTATCACCACCGGCGTTAACACGCCAAAGTGCGATGTTAGCAAATGATTCTACTTCAACTTGGTCCTGGACTGTTTGCACAGCAGCTTGTGTATCCAAATTAACTACGGTAGCTAAATTGAGTACACCCAGGCCAGTAGCGCTGAAGATAACGGCAGTGATCATGATGGCGACGATATACATCGTTAGACCGCTTTCATGATCGAATTAACTCTGATGATAATTTGCTTCCGCATAACCCTATAAGGGTCAAAATTTATGCCAATTGTCACCCTGTATTCTAACACGTTGTAGTTGAGACGCTTACATCCATCAACTAAACGTATAATTCAGCAAATCGGCGTAATTATTGATGTATAATGTTACACTTTTTTGAATTTTGTGTCATATTCCGGTACCATTTGTCTATGTTAGCTAAAGCTCCACATGCTAGAAATGGTCGGGTTTGGACATTTTTGCCCTTAAAGGATGATATATTATTTCATAATATACAATCACTTAGGGGGCTTCTCTGATTGCTTCAGCGAGCAAATATGTCGCTTTTCCCTCTATGCAAAATAGCTATTTCATATTCACAATTGGAATATATACATTACACTTTTCATGCATTTTGTGATCCTATGATATTTTGGTATAATGAAGCTTTGTACTAGATATGGGCTGATACTTTCTATTTTATACTAGATTTGTATCAAATACATATTTTTTTGGCAAATCAGTTATGCAATATTCAGCAATATTGAAATGATTTGATATTCTCAAGGTAAAATGAATTGTTAATCTACTAGATATGGAGGATTCATCCCGGGTAAACACGACCTACAGCAGATAGGTCCTATCCCTCGCTTCAATCTAATCCAAAATGATAGTAAGTTTCCTCCTACCACAATTTGTTCTTTCTGTAAAATGTTGAACCAAGGAGAATTCGATAAAAAAAAGTCCTGGATCAGGACTTCATAAATAATTGCTATTGGGGATTCCCAGGATAGTTGAGAAGAAAGGTACTAATCGATACGAGCCCATTCCTGTATCTGTTTTGGCCAGTCGTAGTCTTCATAGTTTCCAAATCCCAAATTCCAGGCATAATACTTACTATCTTCATCATCAAGCATATCAATATCTCTACATATACGAGCAGTCCGAGAAACAACTGGACCAGTAAATTTGCCTTCATGTAGTCTTATATGACCAGCTGAGTAAATAGCTCCTTCAATATGAATTTCATCACCATAACCCTGATCAAAATGGGTATTATTGTATGTGTTGGTCAAGATCATTGCTGGTAATGCAACATCATCCACGATGAGAGCTTTCAGTTTGACATCATCTTTTGGTTGGATATCATATCCAGTGAAAACCAGAGTAACATTTTCCTTATCGACATTATGTATATCCAGATAGCTGCCATGAATAATGTTGATTCCTTCAACGATATCATCATCGTGAATATGTTCATCCCATAACCACAATTCTTGAGCAGCATTAGCTACCAGATATTCCATATCAACCTGAGGAAGAAATCCAATATTAGGTCGAAGTTTGTGGTTCGGTTCCTCACTAGCAGTTTTTCCATAGTTATAATCGATATACGATTCCGTAGCTACTGCCCTGTTAAAGTGTGAGTCTTCTTCAAGATCAAGAATAAGCCCGGATATTTCATCACCGTTGGTCTTGAGTACAGTCAGCTTCATTGCATCACTATCATAGGTGGCAGATATATCTCCCACACTAAAGTTGCCCAAGCTATCACCACCAACATTTACGCGCCACAAAGCCACATTACTAAATGACTCAACCTCAACTTGGTCTTGTACAGTTTGAACAGCAGTCTGCGTATCCAAATTAACGACAGTAGCTAAGTTAAGTACACCCAAGCCAGTAGCACTAAAGATTACGGCGGTGATCATGATGGCAACGATATACATATCTTAGGCCGCTCTCATAATCTCTTTAATGTCAATATATACATAGGGTATCAATATAAACATTTTTCGGAGTTGTAGTGAAATTACCTCTTCGAAATGTTGTGACATATTTATGTTGATCTGTTGTCTCATAGGCCCATAAAGCTTCAATAACTGTGCCAATTTTTGTCATAATTCATATCCCCCTATCACTCAGAGCTTTACACGTATTCAATAAATGATTAGTTTATAAAATACTCGTAATATTTGATGAATAAAATGACACATTCTTTAAAAAAGTGTCATTTTATTACAACATTTGCCATAATTTTCGAATTGTTAGATTACATTTTTACTCAGAATCAGGCCATATTCTAATTCAGTAGTGCCTATTATACTATAAATAACAATTACTTATGAAGACACATTTCTTTTAGCACCAAAAAATAAGTCGCTATTTCACTCGCTCACAAAAATGACCTGATACCTCAAAACCATTAAAAATATTACACTTTTTAGCCATTTCCCAATAATCAATTGCTTGGCTAATATGATGCAATATACCAGTTATAGGATGATATAGCTGATTGCGCACTGAATATTGCTCGCAAATATTTATTTCTAAGTTTGGATGCTAGATAAAGTCCCGATTGTAGATGCTTCAATATGATATTGAGATATCGATTACATCCAGGACATATTATTGTGAATTTTCTTGCGGGGTTCTCAATAGCAATCTAATGCAGGCGACACTAATTCCGAATAGTTACTATCCATGACAGTTCGATACTGTCACCTTCTTCAGATAACACCATGGTGACCCTCAACATCTTTTTGCTGTAGCCAGTACTTTCTGAAAAGAGTATTTCTGAAATATCTGAGTCAATGGGACTATGAATTAAACCGTCAATTTTCCATTCTAAACTCAAGCCATTTGCAGAGAGATGATCTACTGTTCCATCCATTCGAACTGAACGCATGATAAGTCCTGTGGCTGATGTAACCTCTGAAATTTCGTCGCTGGCACTTGCGAATATTTGAAGTGAATCAGCGATCTGACTCGTGAGCTTTGTTCTTACATATTGATCCACCACAAAAGCATCCTGACTCAACTGGGATCGCACCATAGTATCATTATACATATTACGGGTAAACATGAGGACCGATGAAAAGCCAATGGCTACAATACTTGAAATCACGGTAGCTATCATGAGCTCTACCAGGGTGGTTCCACTGGAGCTATGACGATACATCAATAATCCCAGGCCATTTCTGCAGAGATGTATGCAGTCAGGCTATCACTTACATTGCCCGTAGTAAACCAGGAGATCTTTATCTGAATCATATAGTAGTCTGGTATATCTGTATCCGTTGGCGATAAACCGTCCGTCGTATCATCAATTCCAAAAACCTCGGTAGTTCTATAGGCAGTGAGATTATTCGCGGTAATCTCCTGATTGGTCTCAGGAAGACTATCAGGTATAGCATCATATCCCCAATCAACAGCCTGTTCCATGCGGGAAGCCATATTGATCCAGGCAAGTTGTCTACGAATACCTCGATCAATATCCCAGCGCGAATACACCATATACTGAGCAGTACCCATGGCCACTATTGACAGGAGGGTCACCGAAAAAATGATTTCGATGAGCGTGAAACCCCTACGCGGAAGAAGCGTTCTAAACTTTCGAATTATAGGATTTGTTGGGAACTTCTTCAATTCTCACCCGCGTTGGAATCCTTTATAAAGGCAATAATTACTGGCCTTTAAATTAGACCCCCCAATGAATGATGGTTAGTGAAATAATCCATCTTGATTTCACCTAAGCTCTCTCCCCCACTCCAGAAATATTAAAACCCATATCTTCTAAGGTAACTTGAAGATCTGGCCTGAGGGGGCGACTCAGGTTTCTGGCAATGACCCCAGACCAGGCGGCTACATCCAGATTTTTGCCCAAATTGGCATAGTGCTGCGCCAATTCTGTGTTGTGAGCCTCTATCTTTGATTTTGGAATTGTCATATCATATTTTTCCTGATGAATAACCAAGTCAGCAGGCAATCGTGGTTTCTGTGGTGGGATTTTATCCCTGTCAGGCCAGCCAAGACACATCCCAAAGCTTACATAGACATGCTGCGGCAATCCTAACAATGCGGCTACTTCTCGTGGATGATTACGCATGGCACCAATCATGACAGCTCCCAGACCCATTGATTCTGCCCCGGTTTGAACGGACATGCCTACCAGAGAAGCATCAATGGTGGAGATAATGAAGGTCTCCAGATTGTTGGTCATTTCTGCATCATGTAGCTCGCAGACAGTTTTTAGACGATGCAAGTCAGCACAGAATGCGAGAAAGACTGGACAGGTTTCCACATGTTTCTGATTCCCCGCCAAAACGGCTAATTCCTGTTTAACATCAGGGTTCCTAACCACAATGACACTGTAGGCCTGCATATTACTGCTGGTTGGCGATCTTCTGGCTGCTTCCAGTATCTGTGTAAGCATCTCTTCTGAGATACCCTCTTGAGTGAATGAGCGGATTGTTACATGTTGATTCTGAGCTGTTAACGTTGAGGATACTTTCATGAAAGACCTTTATCGGTGATTAAGTTTCTATTTCAACTAAATATACAAAATAGACCAGAAAAAAAGAAGCCCCCGTGTGTGGACAGGGGCTTCGTCATACTATTGGCAAAGGAGGTTTGAATGTCTTTAAGCCAATAATCCTATTTTAGATAAAGCATCTTGATGACATCCACGTTGCGACCCGCCTCGAGCCGTGCAAAATAGACACCTGTACTCACCTGATTACCATGGCGGTCAAGACCATACCAGGTGGTTTCATAATTGCCCACACTTCTAAAGTCATTCACCAGCTCTACAACCTCCCGGCCCAGCAGGTCATAGATGACCAGGCGAATATCAGCATTCTCAGGCAATGCATACCGGATATGGGTCATGGGGTTGAAGGGATTGGGGTAATTCTGGCTCAGCATGAATCTTTGAGGAATTTCAACATATCCGGATTCCACATCAACAGGCTCCATTGAGGCGTAGCCTATTCTCCAATGATCTGTACCAGACGCTGTTGACACACCATTGTACCACATTTTATACTGACCTTGATCAATGATAACTGTAGGATAAAATGAAGCCAAATCGTTCCATGAACCAGATTCACCAGCATCAATTTCTGGCCCAGAACTAGAGTTATTGGTCCAGTGAATGCCATCATTTGAAGTTGCCCTTCCAGATCGGCTAGCAACTGTTCCATCATTACCAGAATACCACATGAGATATTGAGCACCATTGTAAACTACACTTGAAGCGTAGAACAAATTACTGGTCCAGCCATTCTCATCGGGTACAAAAACGGGATTTTCCGCTGCCTTATCCCAGGTGATCCCATCAGAGGAATAAGCAACACCAACTGCTCGACCATCAGCATTACCACCGAGATACCACATCGTGAATTGCGAACCATCATGAATTACACCAACCGCTGCGCACATGTTTGCATCCCAGGTCCCCACATCACCTTCCAGAACTGGATTTGCAGTGACTTCCCAATTGATCCCGTCGGCAGAAGTTGCATGAGCAACTTTATCAGCCCAATTGAAGAACCACATATGAAGAATATCATCTACCAGAAGAACTCGAGGCAGATAGAGATGCGTACCATACCAGGCAGTGGCATTCCCTGAAAGCACAGGATTATTTTCATATCGTCTCCAATTTATACCATCAATAGATGTCGCATATCCAATTTTGTAGCTGCTACCACTGTCCCCCGCATACCACATATGATACAGCCCATCAAAAAACAGAACATCTTGACTCCAGACTTTTACATCGTCCCAAGTACCAGGTGCTCCCCGTGAAAATACCGGGTTCTCACCCCTATCCCACCAGTTCCAGGCAGTTGTGACCGCATGGGCTGAATATGAAGATTCAATGGCTCCCATATCCGGTGCTGATCCTGGAGGATCGGGACAGGCACGCCCATTTATGTCCTGGGGAAGTGCATTGTAAGTGACACTATCAATCGTACAGCATGCTGTCCCTGCACCTATGCATTGTGAGGTGGTGAAACTTAAGGCATAACTCTGAGTTAATTGAGGATCAACAGAGAGAGAATTAGCGAAATTAACGATATCATTGACAGGTGGTACTGGATGTTCCCAATCGATACCACCGACGCCTCCCTTCAGACAAGAATTATGGAAGTCAAGTGAATGCCCGGTCATATTATATGTTCCAATTTCTGGACCCTCAGCTCCAGGACTATCTGTAAGTATATTATAGGCAATGATGGTATTGATAAAGGTCGCATCCCCTCCATTGGAGTAAAATCCGCCGCCCTTCCATCCTGCCCTATTATTAGCGATTGTATTATTTATGAAAACTGGATGTGCGTTTCCCCCAATACCGACACCCCCGCCATAGCCCTGACTACCATTATTTCCAATACTCACGTTTTCTACAATCAAATTATTCTTGAGAAGTGGTTCACACCCAGTTCCCCATATACCAATCCCCGCTCCAACATCAGAATTGCGGTTATTTCGGATGGTGTTTCCTTGAATCAGAGGACTGGAATTCCAACCCACCATGATCCCACCACCATGGGCACCTATATTGTTAAAGAGGTGCACAGCTGTGTTGTGCTGAATCAAATTGTTTATGATTTTAGGGTTGGAACCATTTAGTATTGCCAAGCCTCCACCATAGCTAGCGGTTCCGGACACATCTCCTATAACTCGATTATATTCAACAATAGAGTTATCTATGCAAATTTTGCTTACTTCAGAAATAAAAATGCCACCACCCACTCTGCCATCTAATCCACCGGCATCACCAGCAAAAGTTTTGGCATAACGGATATTACAATAGCTGATAAGCGATGAATCATTTGTAGCTGGTGTCTCATCAAACCTGATCCCGCCCCAGACCCCATCACTGCCTGCATTAGAGCCATATCCCAAGGTGTCATCCACCATGAACCGGATCGGTTCTTCTTCGCTTCCCAGAGCCAGAATTTGACCTTGGATATTTATTGGGTCGTGTGTCAAGAATTCAATTGTGGTTCCAGCTTCTATAGTGAGTGTTTCTCCATCGGGAATAGTGATTTCACCCTGTACCCGGATGGGTGAAGCAGCCTTTGTCCATGTACCGAAATTTTCACCTGGGGGAACAATAGTGGGGTTGTATTTTGCCAGTCCAAAATCAGAGCCTGTACCATCCCGCAACCAACCACCATATAAGCTCCAATAGCTACCCTCATACTCAATAACATCCATAATACATGCGCCATCTTCATCGTAATTACCTAGTGGACCTAGATCTAGAACAGGGTTGAACAAGGCATCTTTACGCCAGTGAATGCCATCAACCGAGACGGCAGTATGTGTTTTCATCTCCCATCCGGCAGCATTGTATGGACCCTGAACGTACCAAGCCCAATATCTGTTGCTAATTTTTTTTACACACCCAGGTATCGTCCATTTTCCACTTGGTGGTTCAATGACTGGTTCAGAATATACATTCCAGTCAATCCCATTTTCTGAAGTTGCATAGGCAATATCCTCACTACCCGCAACACTGGGGCTGGTTCCAAACCACATTTTAAACCTGTCAACTTCCGCCAAAACAAATGGATTACGAACCCACATTACATCAACATGGGGGAATAGAATATCGTCTGGAACTATGACTGACTCAGGATGCTTATTCCAGGTGATACCATCCAAAGAGGTGGCATATCCTAGGGATTTGGTCCCGCCATACCTGGGCTGGTGAGCAGAACCTGTGTACCACATCTTATAGGTTTCACCTTGTTTAATGACCATTGGTGCACCCACGTGGGCAGCATCCCAGGTTCCCTCTGTTCCTGTCAGAATAGGATTATTGGAATACTCGACCCAGCCAGAGTCAAGGTTCATGCTATACCACATTCCGATACTAAAAGTTGTCCCATTTGAGGCGCCGACATAGAGCTTGAAAGTATCTACATCTACCAGAACATGACCCAAACTCCAGTCCCATGCTTCCTGACCCCCATTCCAGGTCCCAGGTAATCCTTGATTGTGAATAAGTGGTTCATCAATATTCTGTTTGTGCCAGATTTGTCCAAACTCCGGTGCTGTCTGACCCCAAGCCCAACTACATAGCACCACCAGAATTAACATGCCTACATTGAATCGACGCATACTTGTCCCCTTCCTAAAAAGTTATGGTATAAGTTTAGCAATTCCGACAATTGCAGACTAACACAGATGGAACCAATCCTATCCCGTATGGAACATTTGGATCATTTTTGAGGATATTCAGGTAGAAATGGTTTTGGCGGAGTAGGTCAGATAGTTTATTCGTCTGAGTTGATCATATTCTGGTCTGATAAAAATGCTGAGGGTGTTTTTCCATATTCCTGGTGGAAGGATCTTGAGAAATGTGATGGATTTGAAAAGCCAACCTTGTAGGCTATTTCTGTAATGGTAGCATGATTATTTCCCAATAACATGGCAGCTCGTTTCAAACGAATCAGTCGAATAAACTCTACCGCCGTTCGTCCAGTAAGTGCTCTTAATTTCCTGTTCAATTGTTGACGACTCATAAAGATATTTTGAGCCAGGTTGTCCACCTTAAAATCTGTATCATCCAGGTGGTCACTTATGATCCCCACTGCCCTTTCAAGGAAATGCCTGTCCATGGATGAGATATCCAGATCGGCGGGGATTAAACTGAACTCCCTCTGAAAACGTTCTCGTAAGACCTGTCTCTGATCAATCAAATTTTTGATACGAATTCTTAATTCCTTCGCCTCGAAGGGTTTTGTTAGATAGGCGTCAGCACCTGTTTCAAGTCCCTTTACCTTGCTTTCAATATCTGCCTTCGCTGTGAGCATAAGCACGGGGATATGACTGGTGCGCTCATCGGTTTTCATATGCCGGCAAAACTCCAGCCCGTTCATTTTTGGCATCATGATATCACTGATAACCAGGTCGGGGATGAGTTCTCTCACTTTGTTGAGACCGTCCTGGCCATCTGTGGCTTCATGGCATTGATAGCTCTTTTCCAGATAAGATCGGATATAATTACGGACATCAACATTATCTTCAACAATCAGCAGGATGGGTAAGGCATCCCCATTGTCAGCCTCAGAAAAATTTCGACTATTTTCATGGTCAGGTTCAATTGGTTCAGTCTGGGTATCCTCTGTGGCCACATTTCCGGGATGGACGATTTCATGGGCAGCAAGATGTTGCTTACCAAGGGGAAGCCGAATTGTAAATACAGTACCAATTTCTGCATTACTCTCCACCGTGATTTTTCCCCGGTGGATATCCACCAGCTCCTTGGTCAATGAAAGTCCGATACCCGTCCCACCCCATTGCCTGGTTTCAGTATTATCCACTTGATGGAAACGATCGAAAACTTTGGTCAAATGATTTTCAGGAATACCGATGCCTGTGTCTGAAACACGAATAATGATCTCTCCCTCTTTGCTCAGCATGGATGTTTTACTCCTGGAGATTCCCACCATGATGGTGTTACCTACTTCAGTAAATTTGAAGGCATTGGAGAGTAAATTATTGAGGATTTTGACTATGGCTTCCCGTTCTACAAAGATCTGGATATTCTCATCTGTTGACTCAAATATTAAATCGATCTTTTTGCGCTCTGCCAGAGATGCAAAGGAGAGTACCAGACCTCGCAGAAGAGGCACAATATTCTGTTGAGATACCTGGAGAATCATGTTTTTGTCATCAAGCTTGGATATATCCAGAAGCTGAACCACCAATTCGAGTAGCCGTTTCGCCTGTCTTTGTATAAGCGATAGATCTGCCTGCATCTCTTGGTTTTTTATCTGGGAAATTAAATTACCTACTGGACCTAGAATGAGTGTAAGGGGCGTACGAAATTCATGAGAAATATTGGCCATAAAGCGTGATTTATGATCATCCAATTCATGATAATGTTCTGCAGACAGATGTTCCAGTTCAACTTGATGAGTAAGCTTAATTTTACTGACCTGGAATCGCCAAAAAGACACTGCCATTCCCACTAGCACCAAAAAATAACCAAGGAAAGCCCATTGAGTCTCCCACCAGGGTGGCGAGATGATAATTCTCAGAGAAGTTCCTTCTTCATTCCAAACACCACTATTGTTTGACCCCTTTACTCGAAAGGTATAGCTGCCATGGTCAAGGTTGGTATAGGTTACTTCTCTATTAGATGCATCTGTGTAATTCCAGCTATCTTCGAAGCCTTCCATGAAGTAGGCATACAAATTTTTTGAAGGACTTCTGAAATCCAGAGCAGCAAATGTAAATGAAAGAATTTGCTCACGATGACTCAAATGTAATTCTTCCAGTCGCGATATTTCCTTCGGCAGAGAAATTTCCCCTCGGCTTTCTCCTTCAGAAGCAGATTTTACTGGGACAGATTTATGGGCAATTTTGAAGTCAGTTAATAGTACCTTGGGTGGAATCGGGTTACTTACTATGCTATCCGGGTGGAAGGATACCAGACCACTACTTCCCCCTATAAATACCTCACCGTTTTCATTACAATATCCTGAATTGAATTCGTAACCGTTCCCGGGAAGCCCATCCTCTTTCCAATAATTCTTGAAGGTTTCTGCGATGGGGTCAAAATGTGAAAGACCTATTTTAGTGGTAAGCCACAGCATACCATTCCTATCTTCTACAATGCTATTTATATGATTGTGAGGGAGACCATCATCCATTGTGTAATGAACAAATTTCTGCGACTTGTGGTCGTAGCGGTCCAGTCCATTCATGGTACCTACCCAGAGCACATCCACCCCATCCAGAGAGGCTGGCAGAAGCGCATCAACAAGATTACTGGCTATTGATTCAGAGTCATTCTTATCGTGTTTATACCAGACCTCATCCCCACTTTTCAGGTCAAGTCTCAATAAACCTCCTGCAAAAGTTCCAACCCATAAATAATTTGATGTATCCAGTTGAGCTTCGTGAACTGAATAAGCTCTCAGTCCCTTTTGTCTTTTGAACTGGTCCTTGACATAATCAAATTCAACCAAGTTATCGGCAGTCCCTATCCAGACTCGTCCAGTGGGTCCCCTAACCATGGTATACATCATGTCATCATAAGCTGCACCAGAAAGATCAGGTTGAAAATGATAGGTGGAAAAACGACCTGTTCTCATATCAAGTTTTGAAAGCCCCTTCATGGTACCAACCAATAATGTTTCAGAATCAAGAGCAATGAGGTTTAAAACGGAATTGTGGGCAATACTTGCTGGGTCATTTGGATCATGTCTAAACCAGGTAGTTTTGCCAGTTCCTCGCTCTAAACGGCAGAGACCCTTGCCAAAAGTCCCAATCCATAAAATTTCACCATTTCTATTGAAGCTTGATTTGACGTTACTGATCCACTTGTTACCCAACTCACTGAGACCGGGGACGGATTTATCATAGCGAGTAAATACTGCCTTTGGGGCATCCCATTTACTAAGCCCATTGACATGCCCAAACCACAATACGCCTGAATTGTCCTCACATGCTGAGAAAATGATGTCCGCTCCTATGCTATGAGGATTATCCGCATCTTCTGAAAATCTGGTAAAATCACCAGTTTCCCTATTGAGTAGATCAAGTCCTCCGCCATATGTGGTTATCCAAAAATTGCCAAGCCGATCTTCATAAAGATATTCTATGGCGTTACCGCTGATGGACTGAGGGTTGAGAGGATCATGCACAAAATGAGAAAAAGTTGGTTCCGTCCCGATTTCCCTGCCAGCTTCGAGTCTATCCAGACCGCCACCAAAAGTTCCAACCCAGAGCGTACCATAGCGGTCCTCGAAAATCTCGTCAACATTATTCCAACTTAAACTCGCTTTATTTTCAGGATCATTGACATATGAAGTGAAAGTATCTGTTTCCGGGTTATATCTGCATAAACCATGGCGAGATGTCCCCGCCCAGAGTACCCCCTGACCATCTTGATAGAGAGCAGTTATTGTACTACCCAATTGATAGTGTCGAAACTCACCTGTTTCATAATTCAGTCTATCCAGGCTTCCAACCACACCCACCCATAGCTCTGGAACGCCGTCGAAAACGACCTCCTCTGCAATCCAAACACTATTATTACTAATACTTGTGGAATCATCAGGATCATGTTGGTAATTGGTGAAAGTTTCAGTTGTGAGATCCAGACAACTCAAACCCCCTCCCACTGTACAAACCCATAATTTGTGATGTCCCTGTGCATGGGATGTCAGGGCCTGTCTGAGAACATTACCTCCCAGACTGTTTGGGCTCTCTGGATCATGGCGAAAAGTCTTGAAACCATACCCATCATACTTGTTGAGTCCATCTTCTGTGGCAACCCATAGAAAGCCTTGACAGTCAGTAAGAACTTCCAACACAAAACGCTGAGAAAGACCTTCTTCAATTGAAATATTTTCGAAACGGGGAGAGATGGGCTGTGCGGATAAAAGTATCAGTTTTCCCAGCAAAAGAATGATAATTCTCAGTGCAGTGTGACTACAAAGTTTCAGATCCACCCCCCTCTAACTGGTTTTACTGATATTGTCTATTAAAGTAATAATATAATATTGTTGATGTAAAGTGTTAATATCCACAATTATTCATAATCGTTCTCATACTATTAGCGCGCATGAGAGCCTTAATTTGTGTAAGAGAAGGTTAAATGGCAGATAATAGTAATGATTCACTATTTACTTTTGATATTCAATCCATTGATAATTTTAAAGTTTTAGATTTAAGCTGGATTATTAGAATTATTAAGATTTGAAGATTAAAATTGATTAATATTCAATTTTCAGGCATATAATTTCCACAAACATGTGGAATCTCGATTGAATCCTATTACTGAATCGTCCACGACAATAACCCCACCTAACTTAAATAGCTTCCGCACTTACGAGGGATAATAATGCACTTCTATTGTCCAGAATTACAACTTTTTTGATTTGGTTTGGTAGCTATTTTCAGGAAATGTTTGATGGATCATTGAGAGCTTCGATGATTTCTAATCCATTGAACTTTTACTAATTTATTTTAAGTTATTCCTTACACATTTAGATGCAGATACTAAATACTGAAGCTCTTGTTGCGTTTTCATAATGATGTTTTAAAGACTTAATATATTGTGTCTCCAATTGAGACATACACGGGGTGTGGTCTTTACCGGTACTGGAAACAGTCCCAGTGATAAATAAGAATAGTATTAGATCAATTTTATCTGAAACTGTGTTTGACATAAACACTATTCTACCCACACACTAAAAAATTGACGATTAACATTTCGAAAGGGAATATTGATGCAGCAATATCTGGGTATTTGCGCTGGAGCCTCTACCATCACCTCAGTGAACCTCCACCAAGATGGTCAAGACACTACGATTGGAAACATTTTCTCCAAACCTCATGAAGGCAACCCCCGTGAGGTCATTACCAACTTATTAAATGAAATTGATGTTGAACAGTTTGACGCAGTCGTTGTTACGGGTCGTCGATTCAAGGAACTTATTGATCTGGAGACCATTTCAGAGCCACAAGCTGCCGAGCTCGCTTTAAAATTCATAAATAAAGATAAGAAATCCTATAACGCCATCATCAGTGCTGGTGGTGAAACCTTTATGGTATACCAACTCGATAAGGCTGGCAAAATTTCCAAAGTTTTTACAGGCAACAAATGTGCCTCTGGTACGGGGGAATTTTTCCTCCAGCAGACCCGTCGTATGGGTGTGAACATGGAAGAGGCCATTGAATTTGGTAAGGGTGAAACCCCCCATGTCGTATCAGGACGTTGTTCAGTTTTCTGTAAAAGTGATTGTACCCACGCCACCAACATTGGGGTTCCCAAGGGGCAGGTAGTAGCCGGGCTCAGCCAAATGATGGCCAGTAAGATTCTGGAGCTCCTGAAGAACACCCCCAAAGAAGACATCATGATCGTAGGTGGCACCACTCAGATTGATGTCATGATGGACTATCTCAAAACAAATATCAAGAATCTGACAATCCCAGAGGAAGCCACCTATTTTGAGGCTTTGGGTGCTGCTGTATACGCCTCAGATTTGAAGAACGGTCATCAAGTTGATCTAGAAAATCTTTTCTCGAAAAAATCTTCCCAATTCGATTTCCATAAAGCCCTCTCTCAATTTGAGGACAAGGTGAATTTTGTAGATTTGGATCGTGGGGTTGCCAGAGAAGGCGATACCTGTATTCTAGGTCTGGATGTTGGATCAACCACCACCAAAATCGTGGCTCTGCGGGAATCCGATTTGAAAATTGTAGCCAGTGAATATCTACGGACAAATGGCGATCCCGTAGGTGCTTCAAAGCAGTGCTATCAGGCTGTCCTGGATGAGCTTGACGGGACAAATATTGTGATTCGCGGGTTGGGTGTCACCGGATCAGGCCGAAAAATTGCCGGACTACATGCTTTAACAGAAGGTGTTATCAACGAAATCATTGCTCATGCCGTAGCAGCTCTTCATTTCGATGAAGGCGTTGAGACGATTTTCGAGATTGGTGGGCAAGATGCAAAATATACCTATCTCACCAATGGAGTAGCCAGTGATTATGCCATGAATGAGGCCTGTTCAGCTGGGACGGGATCATTCCTGGAAGAATCAGCCAAAGAGACACTCAATATTGAGATGGAGGATATTGCTGGTTGGGCGATGAGAGGTACCAAGCCTCCTAATTTTAATGACCAGTGCGCTGCTTTTATCTCCTCGGATATTAAAAACACTTACCATGAGGGCATCCCCAAAGAAGATGTCGTCGCTGGGTTAGTATATTCAATCTGCCTGAATTACGTAAATCGCGTTAAAGGTCCTCGCCCAGTGGGAAACAAGGTCTTTATGCAAGGTGGTGTGTGCTACAATCGAGCCGTGCCTATCGCCATGGCCGCGCTCTCTGGTAAGGAAATTATTGTTCCCCCAGAACCAGGTCTAATGGGTTCTTATGGTGTTGCCCTTGAAGTAAAAAGCCGTATTGATACCGGTCTCATGGATGAACAGATTTTCAACCTGGAAACACTCATACAGCGCGATGTGGGTACTAAAGCATCCTTTATTTGTGCTGGTGGTAAAGAAAAATGTGATATCGGCTGTGAAGTGAATCGCATGGTAATTGAGGGCAAGACCTATCCCTTTGGTGGAGCCTGTAACCTCTATGACAATATTCGCAAAAAAATCACTGTTAACACAGGTGAAAATGATCTGGTGATTAAGCGACAAGAATTGGTTTTACATAAATATGCGGCGGATCTGAGTGATCTACCTGACGATGCCCCCAGGGTGGGTATTTCCAGATCTTTCCTGACTGGCACTTACTATCCCCTTTTCTCTCACTTCTTTAAAGAAATTGGCATTCGACCAGTGCTTTCAGAGACAGTGGAACAACGTGGTGTGGATCAATGTGCTGCCCCCTTTTGTTACCCCGCAGAAATTTCGCATGGATATTTTCAGAACTTGATCGATATGAAGTTGGACTACCTCTTTTTGCCCCATATTCGGAAAATGTCAATCGAAAATGGGTTCAAAGAGGCAACGACCTGTCCCCTGGTTCAGGGTGAGCCCTATTACCTGGGCAGCACCTTTGAATCGCAACTGGCAAAAGATGGACCTGTCATCCTGACCCCGGCAATGCAGTTGGGCTACGGGCAAGACGATCCAAGTGATGGGTTTCAGTCATTAGGGAAGCAACTTGGGATACCAAAAAATCGTCTCAAAAAAGCCTATCAAAAGGCACTTGATATACAAGAGGACATGCATGCTGAAATGATAGTGATGGGTAAGCAGGCTCTCGGAGAACTCGAACAGGATCCAGATCAAGTTGGAATCGTTCTGTTTGGGCGACCCTACAATGCTTTCATGCCAGAGGCTAATAAAGGAATCCCTCATAAATTTGCTTCCAGAGGATATAAATTGATCCCCGTTGATTTCCTCGATCTCAAAGATGCCGAAATTCGAGATCATATGTATTGGAGCATGGGTCAGATAAACCTGAAGGGTGCGGCAATAGTTGAGGCACACCCACAACTATTTGGCACTTTTATAACCAATTTCTCCTGCGGACCCGATTCATTTGTAGTTGGATATTTCCGTAGCATCATGGGCATCAAACCCTCACTGACACTGGAACTTGACAATCATACCGCTGACGCTGGGCTTGAAACCCGTATTGAGGCCTTCCTTGATATAGTGGCCCGATATCGAATTCTAAAAGACCGAGGGGATGCACCTGATAAAGCGCAAGACGACTTCGTCAAAGCCGAGTCACGCATGGAAGATGGTAAATTTATAATCACCACCTCAGAAGGTGAAGAGGTATCCATTTTTGATAAAAGAGTTAGAGTAGTTTTTGCCTCTATGAGCGAATATGGTACACATGGAATTGCAGCTGCTTTCACGAGTCAAGGGATAAACAGTTACTCTCTTGCCCCCCCGAGCGAGGAGGAGCTCAAGACCGGTCGTGGTAATTCATCATGTAAAGAATGTCTCCCACTCCAGCTCACCACAGGGGGCTATATTCATTATCTGAATGGTGAAAGATCCGATGACGAAATCACGGTTTTCTTTTATCCTACAGCGAATGGTCCCTGCCGTTTTGGTCAATATCAGGACTTCATGCGTGATCTGGTTGTAAAACAGAAGTTCAAGAATGTAGCTTTTCTCTCTACATCAAGTTCTGACGGGTATGGTGGATTGGGCCAACGAACCACCCTCATGATCTACTATGGTGTAGTTATTTCAGATATTTTTGAAGATATGCGTCATGCCATGCTGGTAAATGCCAAAAATCCAGACCAGGCTATTACGAGATTAAATGAGATTTGGAAAGAAGTTGTAGTTGGACTTGAAGGTGGTAAAAAGAAGTTCTTTGAAGCCATCGAAAAAGCTGCAGGTGATCTGCAGGAGATTCAGCAGATAAAAGATCTTCACACCCTCCCCCATGTACTTATTGTTGGAGAAATATATGTCCGTAAGGATGGTATTTCAAGAAGGTGGTTACCGGAGCGTATGGCTCAAAATGGAATCGTCTCACATGTTGCTCCACTGCATGAATGGGTGCATTACATAGATTGGCTGGTCATGCACAAGGAACACATGTTTGGTGCAAGTACAATGGCCCGAATGAAGACCAGACTGAAGAATTCTATCATGTCCAGGGGTGAACGTTCGATCAAGACCATTATGGAAACCTCTGGGTGGTATATAAAGAGGATAATCAACATTGATCACGTCATCGATGCCTCCAAACCATATATCTCACCAAAACTCCCTGGTGAAGCAGTAGTGACTACTGGAGGTCCCCTGGCTGAAGTGGGTACTGAGTTTTGTGGAGCCATTGCCATCGGGCCTTTCGGTTGCATGCCGAATAGACTTAGCGAATCCATACTAAACAATAAAATGGGTAAGGAACATATCTTAAAACACCGTCATGATGATATGACGAGAACCGTAATGGAAGAAGTTTCCCACCTGCCCTTCCTGGCCGTTGAAAGTGATGGAAATCCCTTCCCTCAGGTGATAGAAGCCAGGCTGGAGACCTTTATGCTCCAGGCGTTCCGGTTACATGAAGTCATGGAAAAATATAATACAGCGGAGGTAGTTGCTTAAGAACACGTCCTCATTCGTAACTACCAGTATGAAAGCAGGAGCCATCAATTCTTAGATGGCTCCTTTTTCATTAAATTATGCCCCTCTCGTCAGTGATTTCCCTTTCCGAATCATGGGTCTTTCAACAAATCGATGCAATATCATTGAGAGAATCAGAGTTAGAGACATGGATATAACCATAACGGCGAGGACGTGAATGAGTCTTATGCCTGTAATAGCTTCAAAATTAGTTGTTCTAAATAGAAGCAGGTAGGAGAGTATGATGATCGGGATGTGGAACAAGTACCAGGGTAAGGATAATTGAGCAAATAGGCGCCAAACTTTGTGAGATAGAAAGCGAGATAATAATTCCCCTAATATCCGCGGTAGCAATTTTAGTTCGATCATAATCACGATACCCAAAACCCCTAACCCAAACCCAGTTCGATGTAATGTTAACCACCAAATATTGAGTTCTAATCCAAAATACTTGTGAAACCAGGACTCCAGATGATAGGCCGGGTATTGCAGGGAAAGCATAATGAGGGAAAGCGAAACCATAAAAATGATCGTGGCCGATGTCTTCGAAATTCGATTTAGTCGTCCCAGTCCACGTTGGCTATGATTTAAAAAAGCCCAAATTATACCCAGGATTAACAAACCGAATCTTGCATAGGTAGGATGATATATAATGTCAAGAACGTCAAAAAGATTGTCACTATTATTTATTATCTCAACCCATCTAACTTCAATTATTCCTGGATGATTCAGGATAATAAAATATCTAACAACCAGTGACATCAGGACTAGAGAGCCTAGGAATAACCCTCTGTAAGCCTTCAACTTATTCAGAAGGAGTATCAAAAAAGGAAGGATGACATAGAATTGAACTTCGATTGACAAGCTCCATCCACCTAGAATGATGGAGTCATTGTATAGGTTATCAACAAATAGGAGATTGTGAATCAAGCGTGGGTGAAAATCCTTAACCGTTACTAAATAAAGTAGTAGTGCAAAAAGATATACTGGGAAAATCCGGAAAAACCTGCGAATATAAAAATTCCTAAAACTGATTTTAGAATTTTTCTTGAACTCGTGAATGAGTTGAGTGGTCAATAAGTAAGCGCTTAAAATAAAGAATGTATCTACTGCTTTATCAAAGGCGAATACGAGTAACAGAAAGTCAGGAATCTGGTCAATGTAGTGATGGATGAGTTCGGGTTTATTACTATAAATCCAGAGTATGGGCAACATGAAACAATGAAATATTAAAATCATAATGACAGAAAGGCCACGTAGACCGTTCAGTATGGGGAGTTCATGAACGCTCTTAGGGGTCAGTAGTGACTTTAATTCCAGCCCTGGAATTTTTAAAATATTTTTAAGCCTAGAGCTAACTTACAATCTCCATTAAATACACTATTCCAGATCGGTTGATAAAAGCGAAACGATCTTTCATTAATTCGCTCCAGGTAACCAAAGCACCAATCCAGGCACATAGGTTATGATGAGAACCATAACCAGGAGCAGGAGAAAGAAGGGCAGGGTATCTCGATATACCTGGGATAAGGGTCGTTCAAAACGAATAGCCGAGAGGAAGAGATTCATCCCCACAGGAGGTGTGAGATAACCAAGTTCCAGGTTTGCCAGAAAGATGATCCCAAGATGGAGGGGGTGCACTCCAAAGACTGCCGCCATAGGAATGATTATCGGTACTACCACCATGATCGCAGAGAATATGTCCATCAGACAACCCACAATTAGCAAGAACAAATTGAGGAAGAGCAGAAAGGTAATTTTACTATCAATATTGGCTGCCACCCACTCACTGGCTCGAGTCGGAATCTCCGCATCCACCAGGTAGTTAGTAAAACCCATTGACACACTGAGGATAATCAGAATACCTCCCAGCAGGGTAGCACTTTTCACAGTGATCGCCAGTAGCTGTCCCTTGATTCGAATATCCCTATGCACCAGTAATCCAATGATGAGGATGTACACAACTACCGCAGCCGCAGTCTCAACCAGGGTCATGATACCAGTAAATATGCCCCCCAGAGCAATAACCGGAATCAATATTTCCCATTTTGCATGCATAATGGCCTGTCCGGCAGTCTGTATGTTGAAAGGAAGTTTTTTGATGTTCATATTGGAGCTTCTATACCAGGCATATGCGGAGACGGCACCCAGAAGGAACAGACCAGGAACAACGCCTGCGAGAAATAGTTGATTTATGGGAGTGTGGGAAATGACTCCATAAAAAATAATGGGCAGGGCAGGTGGGAACAACAGCCCCAGACTACCTGTGGCTGTGACCAGGCCGACAGAAAAACTTTTATTAAATCCTGATGCCAGTAGAACAGGCAACAACAGCCCCCCCACTGCTAATATTGTGACGCCTGATGCTCCAGTAAATGTGGTAAAAAAGGTACACACAAAAACGGTAGCTATGGCCGGTCCAGCCGGGAGCCAGCCCAATAGATGCTTGAATAGTTCCACTATCCGTTTGCTGGCGCCCCCCTCTGCCAACAGATATCCAGCCAGTGTAAAGAGAGGTATCGTAGGCAAAACGGGAGAAGCCACAATACGGTAAGTTTCCACAGAGATGGCTGCGATGGAAATATCTTCAGCTAAAAAAAGCACGAGGGCAATCCCCCCGATCCAGGCGAAAATAGGTAGTCCCAATATTGAGGCTGCCAGAAAACAAATGACGATTGGAATAATAAGGCTAGACAATAATTCAGGAGATGCCCACCAGGCAAAAAGGGCGAGCATACTTGCCACAGCAAGTGCAGTAAGACGAGTTCGGAGATCACTGATGTTTGTGAGTTCCCTTAAGGCGACCCCCAGATAGCCCAGGGGAATAATGACAAGCACCATCCAGATAGGTATTGTTTGGCCCACCATAGTTGGAGAATAAAACTCGACCTGCACAAAGTGGATGCCGGCATAGGTCAAGCCAATGCACACCGCGATGGTTAATCCCTTGATAATTGCTAACAGTTCAAAGCGAATGTGGGTAGGTATATATTCCATGACCGCATTAATGCTTAAATGACTGCCCTCACGACTGGTTATAATCGCTCCAAGTAGACCAACGATAAGTGTGAGGTGACGTGTGTAATCTGTAGATCCTGATATCCCAAAAACGCCAATAGTGCGGGAGATTATCTCTAATACCGGAAATGCAGCCATGAGGAAGAGGCAGAGAGCGAGAATGATATTCTCAACAGTAGCGATAGAACGAGTAGCTTGAGACCAGAATTTCATAAGTACCTATTCTTTGGATTTGCTGCGAAACTCTTCCAGAATACCCTTCACCTGTATATACAGTTCTTCAGGGACTTCCTGCTCAAGGATCTCAGGGTACATATGGGTCTCCACCATTTCTAGCCACGCTGCCCTGGCATCATCAGGAGCAGGTGCCAAAGTGAGCCCATTTTCCTGCATGACTCTCATGGCCTCTTTTTCTAGGACGACAACTTCATTGGAAAGTGCCTGCCCCCGTTCCGCAGACTTTTTCAAAATTGGAGCATGAAATTCCTTAGAGATTTTATTCCACTTTTTCTTGGTGATAATGATCGCACCAGGCAAGGGACCCGCTTTTAAATCGGTGACAAAAGGAACTGCCGGGAACCACTGATAGCTCAGTGCAATAATGGGAGTTGTGGTTAAAGTTGTAATTAGACCGGTTTGGAGAGACATGAATATATCGGGGGCGGCGACTTCGACCGCATTGTACCCAGCATCCATCCAACCTCGTTTACCAGAGCCCCCGGCCCAGATAAAAATAATCTGATTCGTTTTATTGAGATCTTCAGGGTAAATCACCGGCGCATTAGTAAACAGACGGGCCCATCCTGCATCACTCCAGGATAAGAGTTTAAACCCCCGTTCCTCTAGTAAACCGATTAAATATTCTGACAACTCATCACGGACATGGTTGAGTTCGGCATCAGTTTGAATCATCATGGGCATGCGCAATACATCGATTTCAGGGATGATGTACATTAATCCTTCAATAGTGAGAGCAGCGGCATGTAATTGCCCAATCCGCATTTTGCGAACCATATCAGCCTCATCTCCAAGGATGCCACCGGCGTACAGTTTCATTTTTATCTTACCTTCAGAAATATTGGACCAATCCTCTCCAAGCGTCAACATGGTTTCATGCCAGGGAGAATTTACAGGTGCCAGCGAGCCTAATTTTACGGTCTGCGACCAAACCAGGGTTGTCATCATTGTCACCAGCATGACAACTTTATGGATACGCACATTATTCATCATTTTCATCCTCTTCATCAATCAAAAAATAGTCACCTGCATTTTTGAGATACCAATTGGCTTTTCTCTGGGCAATAGTGTTCTCAAGCTTGTACTGAGGATAGGCATTTACATCTATAGCCAGAGCTTGACTCAACAAGCCTCGGTAAGCATCAAGATCCTGGTTTTGTATAGCTACGGTGGTAGCTAGTGCCACATGTGGACTTGCCTTCCTGCCTTCAGTTAATTCCAGGGCGCGGACATAATGTGCTCTTGCTTTTTTAGCGCCTCCACCCATAGCTTCACTCCTACTACCATCATAAGTTACAAAGAATTCATGCAGAGCGCCTTCCCCATAACTCTCATTCAATTCAAGACATTTCAGAAGGATTTTCTCTGCATATTGTAGCTCAGCCAACAAGCTCAGATCAGTCATGGATATGGAAATGGCTCCCATCCAGGAGAGACCCAACCAATATAGGGTGGGCACATCTTGAACAGTCATTTGAGCCAGTAGGACATCAGGTTGATCAAAGAGTCTTGTTTTAAAGTCAGGTGAATCAACTTCCATGGCTCGGAAGGCATAATAACGACTCCGGAGATATAATTTTTTTGCGTATGATTTCAATTCCTTGGAGCGTTTCGAATTCCAGGGTGTCAAGGTGTCTGCGGGGAGCTGCACAAAAGCATAGGAGTATTGAGCATATCCCGAGGAAAGGGCCAGGAGCAATCCCTTATGCTCAGGTGTTTGTTCCAGCAGAGCCTCGTTCAGCTTGAGCCCAAAGGGGACTGCATCAGCCACAAACTCAGGTAAATCGTCTGAGGCAAATACTCCTGAAGTTGACCCTGAGAGCGCATCCGCGACGGAATTAATTGCCATTTTCTGGACTGAGCACGAGAACAGACCACTCACAATCAGAATGATGACAAACAGTTTTCCAAGTTTTCCCATGAGATCTCCCCATTTGTGATGACGAGTTTAGAGAGGATGTGCCCCTCAGATAATTTTATTCAAACCTATTAAATCGTTGCAAGCCGAGGCTCAATTCAGAAAATTGCGTTTAGATCGAAGTCATAAAAACTATTTAGACCCAATTGTACTGCCTGGTTGAATGAATCTAAAATAAAACTGCTATCATCAAAGAATTACATAATTAATAGTTATTTTCAATCAGCGATACGTCTGCCCTGAGATCTCATATTTATTTGCATAACTTCCCATAAGGTTAACCCCCAATTCGCAGAAATTCTGTCACAGATGGAACCAATACCATCCTATATGGAACATTTCAGGGGTTGATCAGGGATTCCAGGTATCATATATCAAAAAAAGGGGATGGCAAATAACCACTACCGTTTGAGGTTTAGATATTGATTTAATTTTCCAAATTGTCAAAACAGACTACTTTCTCCCCTGAATATGTTTATAAAAACACATTAGGAGCTGGAGCATTCATGAGAATTCAAATATCTACACTCGCAATCATATTATTCCTATCGGCCTGCGTAACCACACCCCCTGCACCAGCCGGTAAAATATCTGAATATGAAAAGCAGATCGATGTCTGGCATCAAGCTAGAAATGAACGACTCAACCAACCAACAGGCTGGCTGACGCTATCAGGTCTCTTCTGGCTTGAAGAGGGTGACAATCGATTTGGGAGTGCCAGTGATAATCATCTCGTATTTCCAGGTGTGAGCGCTCCAGACTACATGGGAGTATTGCATTTGGAGGGTGAAAGCGTATCAATCAGTGTTGCAGACACCATCCCCATTTTCCTCCGCGACTCGCTTATCATTGGAAGTGACCTTAAAAAGGATAGTGATGGTGAACCAGATATTCTCACCTGGGAAAATCTCAGTTGGTACATTATTCAGAGAGGAGATCGCATTGGTGTTCGTCTTAGAGATTCCCAACACCCCAACTATGTAAATTTCAAACCCACAGAATTATATCCCATCGATCGTAGTTGGAAGGTTCCTGCCACTTTGGAGACATTTGACACCACCAGGACTGTTGATATTGTGAATGTTCTCGGTGATACCAGTCCCGGTTCAACTCCAGGGATCTTGCATTTTGAAGTAAATGGACAGGCTCTCACCCTAACTCCACTGGCTGATCCCGGTGATGAAAATTACTTCATTATTTTTGGAGATGCTACAAATGGTCTAAGTACCTACGGTGCAGGTCGCTTTCTTGTGATCCCTGCAGCTGATGATAAGGGGAAAACTATGATAGATTTCAACAAGGCGTACAACATGCCTTGTGCCTTTTCACCCTATGCTACCTGTCCCCTACCTCCTGAGGAAAACGTGCTTGACGTGTCTATTCAAGCAGGCGAATTAGCTTATGAGATTGATAGTGGTCATTAATGGGAGGATTGAAATAAGCAGGATTCAATAAAGACCCGGTTTTTGAGCTCTTTTGTCGGGTAAAAGCTTACAGAACGAATACCGATGGAGATCTCAACCCTTTGATCAATTAGTTCAGTTTATAGCTCAGTGTAATCATGTGTTGACCTCCACCTCGTACTTTTCTGTCAGGCTGATCCCGTTCCCCTTGAAAATTGAAGGCGCTGTCATCCACCCGTTTCATCCAGGGGATCATTTGATAGATTTCATACTGTAGCGTAAAGGAATTGAGGGTGAAGCTTATGGGAGCTCCTATCGAAATCGTATGCAAATGGAATTGCAAGGGATCATCGATGGGAACAGAGCGAATATTAAATTCAAGTTCCGCTTCACCAACAACCATAAAATCAAAGTAGGCATGTTGGTATCCAGCATTCAGATCTACTCTAATTCCTCGATTGATTAGTTCTCGGTAGAAGCTCAGATGTTGTGAGATACTTTTTCCCGATATCTGCAATTGGGCTGCATGAGCAATAGGAAAAAGCCAGTAACGTCCCAACACCGGGGTACTCAGCTCAGTATTTACCTCCCATTGGGAATATCCGACACCAAGCTCCAGATCCAGATTTTCCAATTGACTTTCAATAGAAAATGCACCCCCCCTTCGGCTGAAGTCAAGCCATCCCAATTCTGGAAAATCATCAATAATATCCTTTGGTAGTGGATTGTCTATGGTCAGGTCAACATTGTTCTTCTGTAAGGTCAAAGTTGGCTTAAATGACCATAGTGGACTTTCCAGGCTTATCTCCAGAAACTGATTCTCGTTGGCACCATCAAAAATCATCTGACGCTCGCCCTGCAATTCATCAATATTGGAATTATTTAAATATTCGACATATGGTGCAAAGGTGGATTCTGACACTCTGTAATTGAGATTCAGAATCAGATTTGATCCCATGGGCAAGCTGGTGAAGGTCTGTAATCCAGTCAAATCAAATTTACCCTGAGCGTCAAATTCATTTCCAAAACTGGGTTCCAGCCAATCAAGGAAGTAACGATTCATCTGTGAATCCTCAGATTCCGGATATTCATTTATCAGTGAGGGAGCAGTAAATATTGTACGCCGTTGATCAATTTTCACACCCCATAGCATTTTATCGTTACCAAGGCCTACTTGTAAGTCAAGATTGCCACCCTCAAGCAGATAATCTGTATTTATGAATAGATCTGAATTGGGGGTTGAGTAATTTTCACGTCGTTCCTGTACCTGGAAAATGGCCCCATATTTAAAACTGCCCCTGGCGTTTACAGCATGCAAATTAACAGTGACGCCATCTCCAAAAAGTGACTGGGTTTCTTTGCCTGCTATTCTCTCACGAAAGTAATCCTGATAGATATAAGCACTTGAAAGTTTAAGCTGGGTTTGCTGAAGGTCCGATAGGTTCATCCTGGTCAAAGTGGGTTGGTCTAACACATTGTTCAACAAGCTGTAGAATTCCTGAGCTATGCCGACGTCACTGAAGACCATATAGAACAAGAGGAAGAAACAACGTTTCTTCCTCTTATATGTTATAAAATTCAAGCTAAATTAGAATTCTATTTGATCAATAGAACCTTATTTGCAGTCGTCTTCCCATCATATTGAACCCGATAAAAATACAGATTCGATGGCAACCTTGCTGCAGTCCAGAGGATATTGTGATGACCTGCAGTCAGTTCTTCCTTAACCAGTGTTTCAACTCGTTGCCCGCGGATATTGAATATGCTGACATTGACCATACCATCAGCCGGCAGATCAAAGCGAATATTTGTCACAGGGTTGAAGGGGTTCGGATAGGCTGCATAGACCTTAAAACTCATTGGCAACGCATCTGGCTCTGGAATAATAGTCGTAACAAAACGATCCGGGAAGAGACCACCCCAGGTTAGATCATTACCAAAGACCTGGCCGCGCCACATGAGGAGAAAACTTGTAGGTGGATTATCAAACCAGGCCGAAAAGTTGACTCGTTCGTCATCCATCCACACCATGGAATCCGGAAAAGCAAAATCTTGCCAGAGATCATAGCTAATTGTTTCCATTTCCTCCATATCTTCTACAAAGGAGATACCATCAAAACCAAAATCACCCTCAAAAGGTTGCATGGCATTAGCCAGTCCCGCCATAAGCTCAAAGAACTCATTGATGGTTAAAAGGGCTTCCTCAAGATCATCACCTAATTCAATAAACTGCTCCACTCCATAATCAGTGAGAGTCAGGAAATTTGGATTCGATTCTTCAAGCATGAGGATCAGATCTGTTTCATCTTCAATATCGCTAAAATCAAGTACACTGGGATCAAGGTTAAGAACAAAGATTTCATCAAGATTGTCATAGACCTGTGTGACCGCATCCACGATCAGTTCGGCTGCACCCTGAAGAATTTCTAATTCCACCTGCAATGCAGCAACTGCAACCCATGGAATATGAATAATCTCAAACTCACTGTTAGGACCGATTAAGTAAGGTCCAAACGCATCTAGCTCGGTTTTAACCAGCATGACGAAGTGAACTGAAGTGTCCGCATCAAGAAACGAGGATAAATGATCCTGCATATCATCCAGATCACTAAATAAATCGACACTTTGCCAATCATAAAGATAGGTAAGACTGTCAATTCGACCTGCATCTAGGAGTCGAAAAACATCATCAAAGGTACCGCTGTATTCTTCGACCATATCGTAGGCCAAAATCCCAGCTAATCCTAGATGGGCATCAGAATCAGTAGGATCTAACAGTAAATCAGCTTCCCAGGCTAATCTCAGGGCCTCCATGCGCAGGTCCAGAGCATCATCTTCATCCCAATTATTCATCACTAAATCGGCTGAGAGGAGATCTAAATTCTGGGCATCTAGACCATCAGGGAAAATTCCTCCAAAGGTAAAGCTCTCAGGTGTGCTGGATCTATAATAATCCCAATACACATCAACGATTTGGCCTTCCGGCAGATTTTGAATTATGGCCAGAGGAACGATGGTTTTATCTTCTACATCAGGACCAAATTCATAAGCTTTACCCCCAAGTAGTGTGTCCAACTCAGCAAGAGCACTTTGGAGTGAATCAATAGGCGCAGTATCGATTTCAAAGGGTCCAAATGGATCATTCTCGAAAATCACTCTGACTGTGTCCAATAACTCAGTCATGCCATTCAGTCCACTACGCAATTCAGAAATCCCGGGCATTACATCACCATCGTACACCATCATGATGGAATCCATATAATTCCCGAAATTTTCCATATTATTTCCGATTGAATCTCCTATTTCACTGAGATCATGGAAATGATCAAATAATTCGCGATCAATGACGAATACTGTATCTGAAATATCATTTGCCAGGATCTGCATGGAGAATTCAAAATCAGCTTCATGATTGTAAACCGAATCAATATTATGACCAAAATCATGAATCATGAAATTGTCATCGATATCATTCCCTAGATTCTCCAGGGCCAATCCAACATTTTCAAAATTATTGCCCAATGTTTCATCCATGTCGTTTATGAAATCCCGAAAAGTCTCATAATCTCCACTACTAAAAAAATTGGTCAGATTTGTGAGGATTGGATCCATTTGCCATGGGTCAAGCATTGGGATTATGTCGTCCTCTATACGGATAAAGATTGAATCAAGGTTGATTTCAATGGAATCTGCCAGCAATTCGAGATCACCGAAAGCCGTATCAGCGTCAATATGAGTCCAGGCAAATGATAGTGCAGATAACCCTATATAGGCTTTCATTGTGGCGGCATCATCACCACCAATTGCAACTTGGGCTTCCCATTCTGATTCTTTGGAGTTTAGATAATTGACATAATCTGTATCAATGCTCTCTTGTAACACGAGATCAGGTGCTTGAGCGTTAATACCCGTGACCATCATGAGACTTAATATCAACATTCTTAATTGTTTAAATTTCATGGCTGTCCCCTTCTCAAAATATTTTTTCATATTTATGCGCACCGAAGTTACAGTATCAATCAATAGAGTTCAACGAAATCAGAATTAATTCTAATGTGTTAGTCTGTTTTGAGATCATGCAATTTGCTTGAATTAATCAGCTTATCGCATTTGTGTTATCATGTTGAATCTCATGGGATTAACCTCTTTTATTAAATCCTACATGTTCTTGGGATCGTTTCAAAAAATCTTTTAGCTGATGTGACTTGGAATACAATTAATACTAGAAGATCAGAATTGTAATCACTTGTCTCACAATGAAGCAATACCCAACACTGTAAATACTTGATTTTGTTATGTTTTTCATATGCCTGGATGGTTCTAGCAATGATCACACGAAAAAAGGGTGTTCAAGTTGGTGAAGATCAATTGCCGTAGAGGCTGGTGAATTAAAGTACGAAATTGAGAGTGGGCATTGGTGGCGATTCATAGATAGGTGCAAAAATATCAACAATCAATCCTTGCTCAGCTTTGATTTTAACATACATTTAGCTCATATTTGGCCAACCAGGGAAGCACAGGATCAAGAATTTAATTGATGGTATAAACCGTAATTGTGAGGAGTCCACAAAATGATGAGAAATGTTGCACTGGGTCTTATTGTACTGGCAGGCGTAGGCTTAATTTCAGCGATTGTTTCTGTAATGCTGGGGAGTTCTATCCTTGGTATTAGTGCTGAAGAATTTTCCCGGATATGTTCAAACCTGGCTTTGATAGCCATCGCTCTGGCGGTTTGGTTCAAAAAAGTCAGCTTCTCAGACAAGTAACCCTTTTAAGTATAAGGTTCCCCAGTGGGGTTTTGAGATAAATCATCCAGGAAATTCCTGGATGATTTATTAGCTATACTTGTAGATGAGTTCCAAGGACAACCTTCAGTCGCTGCTCTGTCCATCTTGTTTTGAAACAACAGGATGGATTTTCATGAAAAGAACATAGGCTTTAGCCAAGCAAAAATTCTTACATACCAAATTGCCATAATAGGAAAGCCCATGCATCTGCACGTCCTTCTAAGGACTGTCTGCGTGTTGATCCGATACCATGTCCGGCACTATATTCAACTCTGAAGAGGACTGGATTACTACTTGATGTGGCAGCTTGTAGTCTGGCCGTCATTTTTGCTGAATTCCATGGATCCACACGAGGATCATTCATACCATGGGTCAAAAGCACAGCAGGATAGGCCGTTCCCTCCTTGACATGGTGATATGAACTCATGGCAAGTAGCCCCTTGAATTCTTCTTCTATTGTTACTGTCCCAAATTCGTAGACATTTGGTACGCCATTGGTAGTTGTCTCCATACGCACGGCATCTAGATCACCGACATTGATGATGGCTGCTTTGAATAGATCCGGACGCTCGGTAATTGCCCGACCAATGGTAATTCCTCCAGCACTACCGCCTTGCCCGGCGATAAGCTCATGAGATGTGTAACCACTTGTGATGAGATACTCTGAACAGGCAATAAAATCCTTCCATGTATTTGGTTTGGTCGTTTTCTGACCCGCATGATGCCATGCTTTTCCATATTCACCGCCGCCACGGATATGTGCAATAGCCAAAACGCCACCGCGTTCAAGCCAGGCAATATTCAACGGATTATAATAGACAGATGAAATGCTACCATAAGCGCCATATCCTTTAATCAGTGCAGGGTTTTTCCCATCAAGTTCAATCCCTGCTCTATAAATAATTGACAGGGGCACTTCAACCCCATCGTGGCTTTTAACTTTTACTTCCTTTGATTCAAATCCTGGTAGATCATCAAATTCACCTTTGGGTAGCAAATCGGTCATACTATATGTGTTGTCGTCAGGATTATAGGAGTAAACTGATCCACCTTTGGTCCATGAGCTGGTCCTGATCAACACTTCTTCCCGATAGAGAGTCGCCGAAGTAACCCAGCCTGAGGCATTATCAGGCAGCTCCATAGCCAACAGTTTGTTAGCACCATCATAGTCAATTCTCAAGATACGGTCAATTCCACCATCATTGACTCCTACATACAGAGCCTTGGATGAGGTTGTCATATAATCTACCACTGCATCACTCTCTTGAACTACCGATTGCGCCCTTGCGATATCAGGATTGCTCAATGAAGTCCGGATGACTTTGAAACGAGGAGCGTCCTTTGCTGATTGTAGATATATTTCATCTCCGTGAACGGTATAACTGGTCACTTCATCCTCCACGCCGCATATTTTTTTCCAGGGTATGGATTCCTGCAGGAGTGTTGCGATAGGTGCTGCATAGAGGGCGAGCTCGTTAGAATCTCCGTGTTTTACCTTGATCACAGCATGGTTTGATCCAGATGAAATATATATGCTTGGGAAGTCGTCTTCTCCAAGAGGCATATGCTCAGAGAGATCTATTCCAGCGATAAATTGATCCTGCTTCACAGGAGTATTGAGGCGATGAAAGTATACTTTTGTATTTTTATAAATATCTGTTACGGGAGCATCCTCGGAGAGAAACTGGCGGCGACTATAGAAGAAACCATCTCCCCCTGGAAGCCATTGAGGTCGGTTATAGGCAGTTTCAAGGTGGTCAATTGTTTCAGGTAGATGCTTGCCGCTTTTTATATCTAAAATGTGCAATACGGTTTCTTCTGATCCACTTTTAGCAAGTCCGTAAACCAAAACCTCCCCATCCATTGAGGGGCTGTATTTCCAAATAGAATAATGCTGATCTTCCTCAGCTACCACCTGTTCAGGATCGATGAGTAATTTTTCTGTTCCAGAGGATGTGCGCACATACAACTTGGGCAGGTTTTCTCCGGCATTTCGTTTATAATAGAATAGTGTACCATCCTTTAGATAGGTATAGCCATAGGTAGTAAAAGGTTTTCCTGAATCCAACTCCAGCATCCGATTTAACAGACCCTGACGCGCAGGTAGGGTGGTCAAAATATTTTTGGCATAGTCCGCCTGCCCTTTGATCCATTTCATTACATAGGGATCCTCAAGTTTTTCCATATAGCGATAGGGATCATCCACAATGGTCCCCCAATATTCTGTACCAACATTTTCTATGCGGGCGACTGGGGGATTTTGCTCGGTGGTTTGTTTTTTATCAGGTCCGCAACCGGCAAATATTACAGTTAGTACTAGTATCCAAAGTACAGGTTTCATGATGGTCTCCCTTTCATACACAAGCATGATTTTATTATTTGATCATCCAGGAATTCAGCACTCATGATTTGGTACCTAATTTCCCCTTCGTGGTCGAATTCTATTCATGTGTTGCAGCCCAATTGAGATATAAATATAATAGAGCTAATTGATATTAATTGGGCTGAAGATAGGGTGTTATACGTGTGTGAACAAGTATTACAGAATTTTGCACGCAAAAAGTACAGCAAATACCATGGATCACATTACTCCATCTTCAAATCTGCATGAAAGTGACTATAAGCAAAATGCAATTACGTCCTCAATACGTCCAAGCTGTTCTTCACTTAGAGCATTTTATCCCATTTATGAATCCTTTAAAATTATGACCTGCCTGATTAATATTTCCAGTCCGTGCCCAATTAATTTTCACTAATAACACAACGGCTCCACGGTCATCATTCTTTTCTCACCGTGTTTCTTTCATTGCCTGCCCGTTTCGATCTATTTGTTGTAACCTATTTTTGAACTGATGGTTTCAATTCACACCTACCATTCTGGAAATCCAAAACCAATACGCTGTTTTGCGCAATATCTGAGCCCAGGATTCCATCATACAAAATAAAACCTTCTTTTGCATCTCCCTTAGGTGACTTTCCATTTAGTTCGGCAAAATCCAGCCTGGTTGTGCCAAGAATTAGACTTTGGTTTCTTAGTAATAGTTTAGTCACATCTTGAAACCCTCCAGCTCCACCCACTTTGGCCCTGGTTATCTCTGCTGAACTCGTATCAAAAATGGCATAAGATGGTTCATACAAGCTCGTCGTATTGGCTCCTGTATCCATAAAAAATTGTAAGGGGATACCGGTTGTATCTGATACTGTGACAAATGGTTGTGTGAAAAAATGAAAATTCCGCTCTTCCTGCTGGTCCAACTCTGGTTTCTGAAAAGTGACAGAACCATTGGCATAATCAATTTCTAATTTCAGATTCTGGATCGCGTTCCAGCCCAGAATTCCGTCAATCTTTAAAATCTTGAATATTTTAAATAGTCGAAATTCCAGATCCTCCTTACTGATTATAAAAGTTGGATGATTCTCAAAAACCAAATCTTCAATCTTCAATTCCTCAATCATCCCTGGCCAAAGATCAATTTTTTTATCCGTTGAGGTACCAACTTTGCTGGCTTCATCTATGAGTAAATTCACACCACATTCTTCAGCGATGTCAGATGAGAGAACTGTGAATTCTGCCCCGGTATCGATCCAGAAGGTTTGCTCCACGCCGTTGACCAGCACCTTTATCATAGGAACACCGGAAATCGATTTTTCCATAGCTATTGTAAGGGGCGTTTCTGGAAAATTGATCACTTCAGTCGGTTGTCTGTTCCAGGCCTTTACCATTGAGATTGTATTCATATCATCAATCCCCTGTGGCAATTTGCTATCCAGCTCAATAAAAGCGTCCCAATCAAATGTTAACAAGTAGATCCCGGCGAGTAAACTTCCGGAATGCTGGACAAATAACGTGTCACTGCTTGATTCAACCAGTTTCTCGAGGATATTCGAACTTATATGATAATCACCAGTCAGCAAAGATTTGATAGCTTTACTAAACTGGCCCTGTTCACTGGAGTCAGCAAATTGATCCACATAATTATAGTCCAGATTCTGCATTGCATCCCAAAACCCGCTACTCTGCCTGGCTTCTACTTTAGCAATTATTTTCTGATCCAATTCATGTAGCTTTAGATTCTCTGCACCTGTGTTCACTTTGATGCACGAGCCAAGTAGTATGCAGATGATAATGATTAAATAACGCATTTTAGTCTCCACTTATTTTTTTTGAAATTTCTTCATTAATTCGTTGCCACTACTCTGAGGGATCGAGAAGAACTGCTCCATTCCTCCTATGAGTTTGTGGACCTCTTTTAGACTATCTGCCTTAAGAAGAGTGCTTTTCAGTTCTGAAAGCTGCAGTTCTGCCTGCAGGGCTGAATAGTAAACTCCTGAGATATAGTCACTGCGACTCCAGACGGCCTGGTGAACTTTCGCCAGATCTGCTGAAAAGTAAGCCATGATAAAATTACTCCCATCAACTATCAGGTTGAGCCACTGACCTTTCCATTTTTCGCGTACTTGTTTACCCTTTGGATTATGAAAAACCCTGGTTGCTGGAACCACATCATCTTCATAGCTGTGTGATGCAACCTTAACGCCCCGATCATGCACTTGCATAATGTCTTCCAACAAGGGTTGGAGCGCTGGTAAAAACCCATCAATGAGTACTATATCATTGGCTTGAGAAAGCAGGACACGACATTTTTCGTAGACCTGCTCAATATTCTTTAAACGATAAACTTTATCATCAGGTTCAGAGGTCTCTATTTGCTTCAAGAACCTCTCCGCCCTGTTCTTTTGGTTCATGAAAGTAGTGTGCAGAGCATTCAACAGCTCATCAGATGAGACAGCTGTGCAAAGTCTACTACTCCCTTCCTCAACGTAAACGGCACCTTTATTTTCAAGGGTAGTTATCGCTTTGTAAACGTTAGCGGCTGGTTTAGCTATCGCCTGCGAGATTGCATATCCGGTGGAAGCATTTGCGCCCAGCAGGAAGGTATACACTTCAGATTCCAGCTGTGTAAACCCAAGATATTCTAGCTCTTCGATCCCATTTGTTGATGATTCTCGCATAAGGTCTCCATTTATTAGTTGCTTATACTACTAATATTCAATAAATGCAAACTAATAATTACCAGTTTCATGCTTTGCGATATCAATTATCGTGGGAGGAACAGGACAATGAGGTATCATACTGAGCTTGTCGAAGTGCTCTCGAAATGTCCCAATTTTAGTCGAGATTTGGCTGCGAGCTTCGCTCTCGCCTTCTTCCATGACTTGCCATTGGCAACTCATTCCTGATGAACTCCTGTGCTTCGCAGTATGATCGTTCAACTCATACCCTCAGTAACACAAAAAAGTCCTCCCGAATGGGAAGGCTTTTTTGTTTTACTCCGGAGGAGAGATTTGGCGTTCAGCTTTGCTTCCGCCTCTGCTTCGTTTCACTACGCGGTGAACTCCTCTCCGTTCAAATCTGTCACGAAGTGACTATAAACAAAAAGACCCCATCTTTCGATGAGGTCTTTTTGTTTATGCTCCGGAGGAGAGATTTGAACTCCCAACCTAGTGATTAACAGTCACCCGCTCTACCGTTGAGCTACTCCGGAATTACCTAAAAAGCTCGCGAATATAAACTTCGCCATATAGGCTGTCAACTGCTTACAGGGTGATTTTTTCAAAATGTGGTTTTAAGACATCGTAAGACTCTTTCAAACCCTGGACCAGAACCTTGGCATGTCCCGTCACAGGCATGAAATTGGTATCCCCTGCCCAACGTGGCACGATATGAAAATGGATGTGTTCAGCAATACCTGCTCCGGCTATGGCACCTTCATTCAAACCAAGATTAAATCCTTCAGCTCTAAATTCTGCACGGAGAATCTTCATGCTTTCCTGAGCAAGCGCCATGATCTCAGCTAAGGTGCTGGCTGGCAATGATTCCATAAGATGAGTGTGCTCATAAGGGGCAATCATGATATGACCGTTATTGTAGGGATACAGATTCATCAAAATACAGCAGTTCTCACCCCGATACAGGAGCAGATCCTCACGATCCGTATCGTTTTTCGGCTTATCGCAAAATATGCAGCCCTCCTGCTTAATGGACCGTATGTATTCCATACGCCAGGGTGCCCACATTTTTTCCATAATTACTCCAGAGTTAAGAAGAGCCGAACCGTCTCTATTTCTCAGGGACGCTCCGGCTCTGGGATATTCAATTGATCACACTTTCAAATCATGTGATCGAGGTTTATTTATTCCTCTTCTTTTGCAGCTTCAAGAGCAACAATCAGCTTGGTCTCTTCTTCCTTAGGCAGCTCAGCATAATGCGAGAATTTCTGCTTATGAGAAGCTTTTCCCTGGGTAAGAGAACGCAGGGTTGAAGCATATTTAAAGAGATTTGCCTGGGGAATTTTAGCTTTAAGAACCTGATAATGTCCTTCGGCGTCCATTCCCAGAATCCGACCACGCTTGGCAGTCAGATCACCCATGACATCACCCATGTAATCTTCAGGAACGCGAACTTCAACATCAAATATAGGTTCTAGCAGGGTTGGCTTTGCCTGTTGACATGCATCGCGAAAAGCCCCTTTACCAGCAATCTGGAAGGCAATATCCTTGGAATCAACTGGATGCATTTTTCCATCATAAAAAGTTGCTTTCACATCTACGATGGGAAAACCAGCAATGAAGCCTTCATGTGAGGCAGCAGTGATTCCCTTTTCTACAGACGGTACAAAGACACGATCAACATTTTGTCCAACCAGTGTCTCTTCAAAAACAATTCCCTCGCCCCGTGGCAATGGAGCAACTCTCAGCATGACTTCAGCAAACTGACCAGCGCCACCTGATTGTTTCTTATGACGATATCTCGCCTCAGCATTGCCTTTGATGGTTTCACGGTAAGCGATCTTAGGTTCAACCAGCTCAATCTGAACTTTGAAGCGCTCTTTCAGTTTTTCAAAAGCAACATTAATTTGCAATTCGCCTTGTCCGGAAAGGACAGTTTGATGTAATTCAGAGTCTACTTCATAAAGCAGTGTTGGATCTTCCTCATGCAGCAGGGTCAGACCAGAACTGATTTTATCTTCTTCACCCTTAACCAGTGAGATCACTGCAAATTGGATATTTGGTCCTGGAAATTCAGTGGCCTTGAGGGTCACAGGATTTTTGGGATGTGAAAGGGTATCGCCAGTGTGGGATATTTTCAGTTTTACTGTGGCACCAATATCTCCAGCATTGATAGCATGAACTTCATCTCTATCATGACCATTAATTGAATAGACATGACCGAGACGCTCACTACCACTTCTGTTGGGGTTAGCCAGATCCATACCTGATGTAATCTGCCCTGCGTAAACCCGGAACAGACTCAATTCACCCACGTGGGCTTCACTCATGGTCTTAAAGATCAGAGCAGCTGTTTCTTTGGGATTGTCAGCATGTAATTCAGTGCCGTCTTCTGCAGTGGCAGCTGGCATGTCTGCTGGTGAGGGGTAATATTTCTGAATTAATTCCATCAGGCGTGAAGCACCAACATTTGGAATGGAAGCTGTACAGAATACAGGGAAGATTTGTTTATGTATGATGGCTTCACGTAAACCGTGACGTAAATCATCTTCTGACAATTCACCTTGATCAAAATATTTTTCCATCAAAGCTTCATCTGATTCTGCGACCTGTTCAACCAGCTCAGTGTACATGGTCTCTACTTCATCAGCAACCGCTTCTGGCAGATCTTCCATGGTGTATTTGCCACTACTGTCTTTGAATACCAGGGTCTTTTTGCGGATGATATCTACAATTTTGTTAAAGCCGATGCCTTCATTGACAGGAAGCTGCAATGCAGTGACGTGGTTGCCATAGGATTCTTTAATGCTATCAAAAGCTTTGTGAAAATCAGAATGTTCTTTATCCAGTCCAGTAACTACAAAAGTACGGGGAATGTGGTAATCATGGCTATAATTCCACATGTTTTCGGTGCCCATTTCGGGACCGTGAGTTCCATCAACAACAATTAGACTGGTATCGGCGACCCTCACTGCACTCAGTGCGTCACCTACAAAATCTGTAAATCCTGGGGTATCTAAAATATTTAATTTAGTTTCCTGCCACTCAATGGCCATCAATGATGTACCAACTGAGCACTGACGTTCGATCTCTTCGGGACGATAGTCAGATTTGGTGTTTCCTTCTGCAATGGTCCCCATCCGTGTGGTTAGTCCTGCAGAGTGCAGCATGGCTTCAGTCAAGGCGGTTTTACCTGACGAAGCGTGGCCGACAATGGCAACGTTTCGGATATCCTTTGTCAAATAGTCTTTCATTCTCAACTCCTCGATAATGTTAAGCGTATATAATTAAATTTTTCATACCACGAGACATGGCATGAAAACTGGTTATTTGTTTGATCCAGAGAAGCATAAATAATAATATTTCGGCTCAATTATTGAGCGTCCAAAAATCTCTATATTTTGAGGATTCGCAAGACATTTTTTAACTCTCCGAGTCGGTTATCTATAACGAATTGAGGTAGATTTGCTGGGTATAGTAATGGGGACTAAATCCTAACGCCTAACTCGTTCCATCTGCTACTTCTGTCGGGATGCCAGAATACCGGCCCACAATAAATGTAACATCATCTTCAAAGGAAGATTTGCGATTAAATTTTTCGATCTTATCCAGCAACAGACTGGCAATGAGAGAAACGTTTTGATCCAGATGATTCTGTACGGCACCGATGAGACCACTTTCATCCAACAATTGGCCGGCACTTCCTACGATCTCAGTAACACCGTCAGTGTACATGAGCAGTAAATCACCATTTCTTAACGGAACCTCACCCATTTCGTAGGTGAACTCAGGATCAAAACCCAGCAGCGGTCCCCCGCTTTCCAGACGATCAATACTTCCATCCTCGTGAAATATAAGTGGTGCAGGATGCCCGGCGTTCACATATCGGACCACGCCCTCATCCACATCCATCTTGGACAAGAAAAAGGTGATCTGCTCATCCAACTCAGTTTCATTAGTTAAATATTTGTTCAGGTTGCTCATCGTAGTGGCGAGAGGAAGGTTCTTTTGAGTTTCGTTCAGGTAAGCCGCGTAAAAATTTGACATAATGAGGGCACCGGAGATTCCTTTGCCAACCACATCCCCAATACCAATATTAAAAACATCCTCGGGCTTGTTGGAAAGATCGTAAAAGTCCCCACTTATTTGCCTGCAGGGAATATATCTGAGGTCAAATGAAACTTCCTCATGGGTCGGAATTTGATTGGGAAGCAGTGATTTCTGAATACTCTCAGCTTTCGCCATATCCTCACTTAAACCACTTTGTATATTGACATGCTTATCAATTTTGTAGCGTTCCATCAACACGCCGGCCTGGGTGGCAATGGTTTGGAGAAAATCTAGATCATCCTCACTAAAAGCAGCAACACGATTGGATTCCAGATTCATGGCACCGTAAATAATGGAACCACCGGCAATGGGAACACACAATTCAGAACGGGAGTCTGTTCTTCCAGACAAATAGTTTTTTTCTCGTCGAACATCGGGGATGGAAATGGGTTTTTTAGATGCTATACATCTACCTACTATGCCCCTACCAATTTTTAATTTTAAAGGATTTAGACGACGGATATCATATCCGCGTTGGAGAAATTTTTCGATATTCACACCTTCTGATGAAGCCAGAAAGACACCACAGGCATCAAACGGAACAATGGTGTTTACTTCGTCTAACAGCAGATTAAAGATGCGGGTTGTATTTCGCGTTGCTGCCATTTTGTTGGCAATAAGTGTGAGAGCTTCCTGCTTCCGAGCTTCCAATTGGATACGATGATAAAGTTTCCGTTTTTCCAGTAAAACGGCAATTTGATCCACGACAAAATTGTAAAGCGTTCCAGAACGTCTCGCCTGCATATCCATGGGCATTTTATCCAGTAAAATAAATCCAGCCAATCTGTTGTTGGTTTTTAAAGGAATCGCCCATTGGAACAATTTAAAACTTCGATAGTCCATGGCAGGCACATCAAGGGGTTCAGTATGCAAATCGTTGACACTGTATTTGACGTTCACGAGATGGTGATTGGTATCAACGAGCTTTTTGAGGATTTCGTGTTCACTATCCAGCGTGATACCATCCAGGAAGATGGGTTTGGGTGCGATAGAGGATTCAACTCTAAAAACCCCCTTACGTCTCACAAAAAGTGCTACAATGTCTGATTCAAAAAGATGATTCAGGGTATCTGGGACCATATCCAACATATCCCGGTAGGTTTCTACCTTTTCAAGATCGTCAAGGATAGTTCGGAAATTTTCGTTTCGTTCGTAATAAGTGGATGCAATAAGCCGCAACACAAGTTTACGTCCCCTGGACCGCAGAGGTCGATACAAATTGATGATTATGGTGGCAAAAACCACGTTGGCCAGAATAGGGTGCTCACCAAATCCCAGATACTGGTTCACCAGATAGCCCAATATTGAAAAAATGATGATAAGCACCAGGGAGACCAGGAGTTCTTCGCGTCTAAGCATGTTGCTCTCCCTGGTCAAAAAGTGTTTCCGCACCGCCACCAACTTCTTCAATCATGGAGCGTAGGACGGGAAGAACACTCAATTGGGACAAGTCTTCAGTGGCAAATATTCGTGAAAACGCATAATTCTGATGTGTGACAGGAATGAGCCTGTTAATGATAATGACCCGCTCCGATTTTATTCGGCAGGCATCTCCCTTGAAATCGCCTTTTTCATAGCGTATGGTGTAGCCTAATTTTTCAGCCAGAGATTCGAATTCATCTCTTATGCGATCAGCTTTCATTTATAGTAATGAGTTCCTTTTCTCTTTTTCAAAACCATCCACGAGTTCCTTTACCCGTTCAGTCTGTCCCCGAGGAATGATCAGAAGGGCATCTTTGGTATCAATAACCACCAGATCATCCACTCCTACAATGGCTACTGTTTTCCCCTCTGCAAATACCAGATTATTTTCTGACCCATGAAATATCACTTCACCTTTTGAAACGTTTTTGTCCTTGTCCTTCTTTCGCATTTCATGGACAGCATCCCACGAGCCAACATCATTCCATGAAAAGTCCACACGAACGACATAGACGTTTCGAGCTTTTTCCATGACGCCATAATCAATAGATATACTTCTCAGAGTAGCCCACTCTACGGTGAGCACTGAATCCCAGACAGGTTTGCCAATGGCACCCCTGATATTTTCCAAACTGTCCCATATTTCTGGCAGAAATTCCTGAAAACTTTTCAGGATACTATCAACTCGCCAGACAAACATGCCACTATTCCATAAAAAATCACCGCTCCCCAAAAAGAGTTCGGCAGTTTTCAGGTCGGGTTTCTCCGCAAATGCCTTCACGGCAAAAATGGGTTCATCTGGATTGGTGCGATCATGGAACTGGATATATCCATAGCCAGTAGCAGGTCGAGTTGGAACCACTCCAAAGGTGACCAGACCCCTCATCTCGTTAGCAATTTTTATTCCCTGCTGCATATATTCTGAAAATGATTTTACATCCTGAATATAATGATCTGCCGGAAAAACACCCATGACGGCGTCTGGATCCCTGTCCTGGATAATAATAGCTGCCAATCCAATAGCTGGTGCGGTATTTTTACCTTCTGGTTCAATAAGAATATTTTCTTCTGGTAGTTCAGGACATTCCTGTCGAATGACTTTTTCCTGATCTGAATTTGTAATGATGAGAATCTGATCGGCGGTTGTGAAATTTTTCAAGCGATCAACTGTCATGCGCAGCATACTCTCATCACCAGCTATGGGTAGAAGCTGCTTTGGAGTAGCCCGACGGCTCTGTGGCCAGAAGCGCTTACCAACGCCACCTGCCATTATGACTGCAAAAAAAGACATATCTCTTCTTTTCTCCTCTTTTCTTCTAATTACAATGAAGCTTGGATAGCGATAAATGACCTTTGAAAACTAATTGCGCAGGTCCCTTTAACCAATACTGATTTCCCCGCTGATCTACTTCCAGATCTCCACCTGGGAATGAGAGTCTGATGGGCCATTCAAAGTTCCATTTTTTATGCGCAAAAATCGCTGTAGCCACTGCACCGGTCCCACAGGCCAGGGTTTCCACATTGACACCCCGCTCCCAGGTCCTCACCTTGACAGAGTGAGACAATTTCTCCACAATATTAACATTGGTACCCAATGGATGTGCTTCATGAGAGTTCATTTTTCTCCCAAGGGGATCAAGATTTTCTGAGGCAGCATCCTGTGAGGGAATAATTAAGTGGGGTACACCCGTATCGATAAATCCGCAACCAATTCTGGGAATATCCCAACCCTGTAACTCTCCATTAACTATAATTTCCACATCCACCAGATCGCCATGTATGCTATAATAATGAATCCCGTCATCTGCAGAAAAAGTTCCAGATGATTTCGCCCGGCCCAGGAATTCGGCAAAGCTCACCAGGCAACGGGCACCATTCCCACACATTTCTCCCCGGGAACCATCCGCATTAAAATAATTCATTTGAAAGTCTGCTGAATTGTGGGGCTGAAGAATCAATATGCCATCTGCACCAATCCCAAAATGACGATCACAAATACTAACAATCTGCTGAACAGTAAGTTTTAGATCCCCATTCCAGTTTTCAAAAATGACAAAATCGTTGCCTGCACCTACGTACTTATAACAATCAATCGGTTTACTCATGCAACATCCAGATTCCCAGATCAGTTTCCCAGCGGGCTCTCACCTTAATCTCATCTGGATAAAACCAATAGGGTTCAGATTTTGCAGCAGGTCCTAGACCACCACTCTGATAACGCCCATCGCCATTCTCATCAACATAGGCAACCAGGGCATAGGATCGTGCAGGTAAACCCTCTATGGTAATGACCCCGCCTGGTTTAAGCTGAAATTGACGATCAATACCCTTCCCGGTCAAACGACATTCTAAAACATCAACTCCCATATGCATGACCTTAAGGCTACCCAGAGAATCCTGATTTACGGTTTTTAAACTGCCCGACATAAGGCTGTCCAGTTCAGGGCCATTTAGAGCTGCGTGAAGATGTTTCGTATCTATTTGCCACTGGTAGGTTTTACCATCCTCGAGTAAAGAATCTGTGCTAAATAACCATTCCATCGTATTTACTTTTTTAAGTGTCCCTGCTATTTCAACTGAGTCCACATTACTATCGACCAGCGTAAATGCAGAATCCGATTTGAACAGAACGGGCAGATTTGAATTCAGTTTAATTCGCGAAGTCTCCTGAGGAATCTCAAAATTGTCCACATTCACCCAATCAACATTTATTTTTCCCAACACCAGGGTATCAAAATCAGATTGGGTGGTAAGCGTCAGGGTATCGGAATTCAGCATAAAACCACTCGTATCCAAGAATTTATGAATCCAAACCTGAGAACTATCAATTAAAGGAGTTGCAACATCTAGCATCATGGCAAACTCATCATCTTCAACTTTTGATACTCCCAGTACGGGTGTTTTAATATCATCAATAATGAGCTCAACTGATTCAAGGGCTGCTGCTGAGACCGTTCGATTTGCTCTGATTTGAATGAATTGATCCGCTAGCTGTGACACGCCAAGTAATTTTAGACTTTCCAGTGGAACAATCTGTGGCCAAATTTTATGTATGGTGAGGACGCTATCTGTTCGTGCCCACACTGAAGCGACTTCTGGTCTTCCAAAATAATCATCACCATCAATCAGCTTATTCTTGTTCCTGTCCCAATGATAAAAAAGCGTATATGAACGTTCAGACAGATAGGGCAGCTCAAAATGACCAATTTCATTAGGCTGAAAAACATAATCAGCCTCTTGTTGTCTCAATTGACCAAGATCAGTATCAAACTGACGATACAGCAGGAGGTCCCCATTCTTTTTTACATCCTCGGACCCAGAGATTGTCCCTGTCAGACGGCCAGCATTAAGATCTCCACCTGTGCTAAAGGCCATGACATAGGTGGCTTCAAGTCCGTTGCCACGTAAGTCCTGGACGCCTTTATCCAGTGTGAGGAGATAGGTCTCATTGGAGTCAAGCGCTTCACTAAAACTTATTTTTAACCAAGTCCAACTCGATTTTATTTCGTATTCGCCAGGGGGGCGTGGCCAAATTTGCAGAGAAGATGTAAATGTTGATTTCTTCATCTGTTCATTAAATTTAATCAAAATTTCAGTATTGGGATCCACATTGACGGTCTCATTCTCAGGTAGGCTGAAGATGATAAGCGGAGCCTCTTTATCTTCCGGGCCACCAGTAATGGGGCGTTCATTTGCACAAGTCATAATGAGCCCAAGCAGTAGGGTCGAAATAAGCAGAGTGTATTGGGGTTTAGGCATGCTTGTGCTCCAGGCTAAAGGGAATCGAAGATCTCAGGGTCATTGAATTGGGTTTTAATTTCGTCGTGTAGACTACCAATTCTACACCATCTCTGACTGAACTCTGAAGCGCCTGCGCAAATTTCGGGTCTCTCCCCCAATGGGGCTCGAAGGAGATGGCGTCTGAGCGTTGGATTATGAATAGAACAGCTGCAGAGCGCTCTGGCGTGATAGATTCGGCGAGATGAAGGACATGACGTCTACCTCTGGAGGTTACGGCATCTGGGAATCTGGCAATTCCACCCTCAACCAAGGTGGCTGACTTAACTTCTAACAATTTTTCCTGGCCATCTCGCTCCAGTAAAAAGTCAAACCGGGATTTCCCAAAAGTGTATTCCTGCTTTTTGACAGTCCATCCTCTGAATTCCGGTATGAGTGAATTGTCCAAACAGAAACGTGCAAATCGATTGGGTAGTTGCGAATTTATAGAAATGAGTTCATCTCCAGAATAGACCATCACTGTGGCAAACTTGGTTCTTCTCTTTGCCCCTGATTTAGGCTCCACCAGGACTCGGGCCCCAGGGAATAACAATTCTTTCAGACGTCCGGGATCTGGCACATGGGAGTCATATACTTTTCCATCAATTCGAACCTTTGAAAGGAATCGGTTGGGTCGATCCACAAACTCAGCTTCTATTAACCCTGTGGCAAGAGACATCTCCATGTCTAATTACTCTTCTCGGCTCGTTTTAAATTATATCTGGCAAAAAATTGCTGCTTAAATGTTGAAAAAGAACCTGCAATAATTGCTTTACGCATACCAGTCATCAACTCATGATAGAAATGAATATTATGGATGCTGGCTAAACGGTAGACCAGGAGTTCATTTGCCTTAAAAAGATGTCTCATGTAGGCTCGACTGAAATTTTGACAGCAATAGCATCCGCACTCTGAATCCAAGGGGATATGGGCATCTTTTTCTCGAGCAGCTTTTAGAGAAACTGGTCCATCCCAGGTATACATGATACCGTGACGAGCATTTCTGGTTGGGAGAACACAATCAAACATATCCACTCCCAGGCTCACGGCTTTCACAAGATCCTCTGGCTTGCCTACTCCCATTAAGTATCTCGGTTGATCCTGAGGCAGGATATCTGTCACCACATCCGTGATCCCATACATATCATCTTTGGGTTCCCCTACACTCAATCCACCAATAGCATATCCATCAAATCCCATGTCGACCAGTACTTTTGCACTCTCCTTGCGAAGCTCGGGATACACACTACCCTGGACAATGCCGAATAGTTGTTGCTGGTGCCCATAGAGGGGATCAGTAGATCGGAAATAGTCCAGGCTTCTTTGCTCCCATCGGTGAGTGAGCTGCATAGAAGCTTTTGCCTGCCGAATGGTGGCTGGGTAGGATGTACATTCATCAAATGCCATGATAATATCAGAACCCAGAACACGTTGAATATCCATACTGATTTCTGAGCTTAGTTTGTGCTTGGATCCATCGAGGCGGGATTGAAAGACAACCCCTTCCTCAGTTATTTTATTGAGTTGTCCCAGAGAAAAAACCTGGTAGCCACCGCTATCGGTGAGGATGGGACCATCCCAGCTCATAAACTTGTGCAGTCCACCGGCAGATTCCATGATCTCCATGCCTGGACGCAGTAATAAGTGATAGGTATTCCCCAGGATTATTTGTGATCCAGTTTCAATCAGATCAACCGGGGAAAGTGATTTCACCGAGCCAGCAGTACCCACAGGCATAAACACAGGGGTGTTGATGGAACCATGATCAGTATGAATTTGGCCTGCCCGAGCTTTGGTTTCCGGGCAAGTGATTAAACCTTTAATTTTCATGTGACTGGATCAAATCTTTTTCTAAAATAATCAAAATATTTCATCTACTGCTGCACTTAAGCTCCGTACAGGCACTATGGTTAGACCCAAATCTGCAAGTCCCTTATGCTCCCCATGGGGAAGAATGATTCGATTGAAACCAAGTTTTTTCGCTTCTTCAACCCTTCTTCTAATCTGTCCGACATTGCGAACCTCTCCACCAAGTCCGACTTCACCAATAATGAGGGCTCCTGCATCAACCACCCGATTTTTCAGGCTTGAAATAATCGCAATAGCCACGCCAAGATCTGCAGCAGGTTCTGCAATTTTCAAACCACTCACTACATTAATGAACACATCTTGAGTACCTAATTGGAAACCAGCCCTCCGCTCCAGTACCGCTAGAAGCATCTGTAATCTACGCAGATCAAAACCAGTCACATTGCGCTGAGGGTTCCCATAGGAAGCACTCGCCACCAGAGCTTGAACTTCCAGGAAGAAAGTGCGACTCCCTTCTTGACTAGTGACAACCACCGTACCGCTCACATCTGAATGACGTTGAGAGAGAAATAGTTTCGCTGGATTTTCAACTGGAATGAGACCCTCTCTGGCCATTTCATAAACGCCCAATTCACTGGTAGAGCCAAATCGATTCTTGGCTGCTCGCAGGAGTCGAACCTGTGATTGGCGATCGCCTTCAAGGTATAAAACTGTATCGACGAGGTGTTCCAGCATCTTGGGTCCAGCGAGATAACCATCCTTAGTGATATGACCCACCAAAATGATGCAAACATTCATCTCCTTAGCCACACGCAACAGCTGAGCTGCACTCTCTCGAACCTGACTGATACTCCCAGGTAGATTTTCACCGGCCTCAGAATAGGCGGTTTGAATAGAATCCACAATCACCACAGCGGGTTTTAGCTCATGGATACTCCTGGCAATATTTTCAACGACAGAATCGTTGGCAAACATGAGCTTTTCAGCCTTTACACCAAGACGATCTGCACGCATGGCAAGTTGTTCACCACTTTCCTCGCCGGAGAAATACAATATTGGATGACCAGCTACTGCCATGAATCCGCTGAGTTGAAGAAGTAGTGTTGATTTACCAATGCCTGGCTGACCGCCAAATAGGATGATGCTGCCTTTTACCAGTCCCCCACCCACAACTGAATCGAACTCAGATTGAGAGGTTTTTATCCGATTTTCAGCATCGCGGGTAATTTTATCAAGCGGTTTTAATTCTGCCCTTGGGCCACTGGGGGTTACTTTGAGTTTTGATTGCTTAAACTCCTTAACCGTTTCCCAGGCACCACAACTGCCACACCTCCCCACCCATTTGGGATGTTCGGCACCACAGTCATCACAGACATATACAGTCTTACTTTTGGCCATATTCTTTTTTACTGACTTTCTTTAAAAAACGAGGGTTGCAACAGCGTAATCATTTACGAGGATGATGGTAGCTGAAATGACAAATGCTTGAATTGCTGCTCGACCAACACCACTGGCTCCGCGAGTGGCTTTCAGACCAACCCAGCAACTGATCAATCCAACGGATATTCCAAAGGTCAGAGCTTTGGCGATACCGGGTATTACATCTTCAGTGACCACGAATACTGATTGGAAGGAATTGAAAAACATCCTCACACTAATATTAAAAAAAGCATCACCGATCAATGCGGCTGTAAAGAGCGCAATTATATCAGCTACCACAACCAGTAATGGCATCATGATTATCATGGCGAGAACACGTGGAGCCACCAGGTGGCGTATGGGGTTAATGCCCATAACCTCAAGGGCATCAATTTGCTCAGTAACTTTCATTGTGGCAATCTCAGCACCAATAGAGGAACCATTGCGGCCAGCCAGCACCAATGCTGTCAGGACAGGTCCCATCTCTGATAAAATTCCGACAGCAACGATCTGCCCGAAAAATCTAGCTGGTAACGTATCTTCCAGTTGGTAGGCACCCTGCCAACCAGCTACAGCACCTGCAAAGACGGCGATGACGCTCACTAGAGGAAGGGCTTTTACACCTAATCGGTAGAGTTGCTCATTATAGAGAACCCGATCCTGATGAAAGTAACGGATGCATTTTAAGGCCTGGCCCAAGAGGATGAATACTTCACCAATGTTAGCAACCAGCCCAATGGTTTCGCGACCAAGCAGCCGAATCAGTTTTTGCATTAAAAGTCCAGACCGAGAGACCAGATATGCTGTCGATTATCCCAGAGGGTATCATTAGACATATCAAACGCCATATCATAACGGAGCACGAATATCCCCAGATTCATACGCATCCCAAAACCAGTTCCCCAGTAGCTATTGCTTTGATCTCTAAAAAGAATTTCAGGAAGAGTCAGTCCAGCTATCTGCTGGGCATCCCAGGTTTTTACCCAATCGCTAAATAATTCTCCCCTGACGTTTCCAATAACCATAGAAATCGGCCATTTGACTGAGAGATATTCAATAAAGGGGAAACGGAACTCAGCATTAAAGGCTGTGTAGTGGTTTCCCGTGTATGCAAAATATGGAACTCCTCGCACAGGGACCACATATTCTGAGAAATACAGATCCTCATAGTCTGAAAGAATATCGAGATATGCGTTGTCCAACTGGTAATTAATCCAGTTTGATATACCACCAGCCATAAATACTTCCGGGGTCTTACCATAACTACTGGCTGCAGATGCTCTCAGGGCAAAAGAATATTCTCTGCCCACTTTGATATATTTTCGGATATCAGTTCTGAAAGTGGCAAATTGTCTAGACGAGTTCGGCATATCTGGCGAGAACCGGAAACCTGTCTCCATCCGCCACCCAGATATGGGATAAAGGCTACCATATAATACATTATCAAAGCTCAATTTCACCTCTGGAAGCACATAGCTTTGATTGGTTGAGAATTCAGCCTTATTACGATCCTCGACAAGATCCAGATAACTGACGCTTTGATAAACATTCAGCCAATTCACGCTAGACTCAAACCGGGAATATTTGGAGAAAGGATAATCAAGTCCAAAGACTGTCCCGTATTTCCTGAAATGCCAGAGTGTTAAAAAATAGTCCGGGGTAATACTCACATAGTCATCAGGTAAATTATACAACATCACATGTAAATTGGCTCGATTAGGTAAATAGTCATAGCCTAGCATAAGATCAGAATTATCCAGGTTACGGTACAATTCAAACCCAAATTGAATCTGGTGGTTACCCATAATATCAGAAAAAATCATGAGGGCATTTCCCTGGACACCGAAAAAATTGGAATAGCCTGCCTGGGCATCAACCAGATCGACGGTAAAACGAGTTTTGTACTTATTCACTTCATAAGCGCCCGTGCTATCCCTGGTGTTTATTACAATTGCTTCCGGTGTTTCTATTGTACTTTTTGCTTCTGAAAACTGATTATCATAGGCAAAAATGTGGGTCTCAAAAGGATTGATAATCTGGTTCTCAGGAACAGGCATGGAATCGGTATATGTCAGGTCCAGTTGGATGTTTTTCCGCTTTAAATAGTTTGAGAATGATGGAGTTTTTGACTGCACTTTTAGCTCGAGGGGGTTGTTCATGGTAAAAATGTCCCAACCACCTTTCTCATACCCAGCAAAGACAAGTCTGGAATCATCCTTGCTCCAACTTATTTGGAAAATACCTGTCATGATATCTGTTACAGGTTGTTCATTCTCCGTTTCAAAATCATAAAAGTAGATATTCCATATTCCGCTACGATCTGACGTGTAAGCCAATTTCGGGCTTGTGTTTGCATAGCTTGGTGAATCCTCACTGCCAGGTGTATTGGTGATCCGAGTGATGTGTCCCGATTCAATATTCAAAGTATAAATGTCAGTTGTGCGAAAATCATGGTTATGCAAAATATCACGCGCCTGTGGAGAGCCTGGAGTAACCAGCCCTGTCAGTAGGGAGTTACCACGATCAGATACAAAAGCCAATTCTTTACCATCTGGTGACCAGGTAGGGCGTGTATCGGAAAACAAATCTCTGGTGAGCTGGGTAACTTCTTTTGATTCAATCGAGTAAAGAAACAGGTCGCTGGCCCCATCTTTCAATCCTGAGAACACAACCGATTTACCATCCGGTGACCAGGATGCAGTGAAAATTCCATCCAATCCAAGTTTATGACTATGCCTGGTTTCCTTCTCTGTATCAAAGAAAATCAGGGCATCTTCATTACCAGATTTTGCTGAAAATACCAGGTGCCTATTGTCTGGCGCCCATGATAAACCAGGGCTCAACCATTTCAATTCTTCAAGTTCAGCAGTGCGTTGACCAGAAATAATTTTGGTCAACTCTCGCCCATCATCTGAGGACATGACATAGATATCTGCATATCCTGATCTATCTGACAGAAAGGCAACTTTGCCCCCATTGGGAGAAATTGCAGGACTTACGTTAAAGTAGTTTCTGATTTTGCTATGATCAGTCAGCCGATGACCCACATCGTCCAGGTTGCTACGGCCTTCAATATCAGGCCAATAATCTTTTCTCACTGAAAAATGCCATTTTTCAGTCAAGGTTTCAAGATCCAGATGCAGGGTGTTCTCTATGGCTTTAGGAACGTCCTTAAAATGCCTAGTCTCATGCAATATTTCACCAATGCGTTCCACGCCAAAAGTTTCTCCAATATAGCGGACCACACTTTGACCACCCTTGTAGGCCATATAGTAATTCAGGTATTGTATGGGAGGTAGACTTCCATTGATGGCCGCATCGCGAATAATCATATCGGCTCGAGAATCCCAATCCAGTGAAGAATACTCTGCATATCCCTCACTCAACCATAACGGAATATTCACTCTCATTTTTCCTGAGACAATGGATTGAACATTTCCACCGAAGATGAGGTCATTGACGACAGCATGGGTTAGTTCGTGATGGAGAACATGCCTGAATTGTTCGTAACTTCCTTCGAAGGGTAGAACCACTCGATTCTTAAACAATTCTGTAAAACCACCAATACCCTCCTGCAGATAACCCAGAGTCACATTGGTTTGCTGAAAATCGTTGTGAGAATTATAAACTAGTACTGATATACGCTTGCTAATACGCCAGTCCAATTGATAGGATATCTGCTCGTAAGATTTCTCAGCGACGTTTGCAGCAAATTCCGCGATGGACTCACCACCATCATAAAAATAGACATCAAAATGAGGGGTCTGGATATACGACCAATCCATCCCACGATATTGCACTTTATTTTTTCCATATTTTGCCTCGACCGGATTGACCAAAACGATCAATGCAATGATGGTAGTCAACAGGATTTTCTTTATCAGATATATATTCTTCATATTAAGATGTATGCCGGGAGCTCCTTTGGGTTCCAATAATTCTGATCAAGATAAGCCTCGCTCTGATATTTGTCAAACGCTCAGACCACCTGATTTCGACCAACTTATAACGTTTAGATGATTACAACCCTACAATTCGCATGGTACTTTAGTCGAAGTTGGTTATTTTGACTGAATGAATAATACAGCTTACTTCCTATCAGATGTGCATTTGCGAATCCAGGTTGATGATGTTGAACGCGAACGCCGCAAAGAGCTATTCCTGCTCATGGACTTGGTGAAAGCCGAAAAAGCCACCCTGTTTATCGTAGGAGATTGGTTCGATTTCTATTTTGAATATGGCTATGTGGTTTCCCAGGCTTATCTGGATGTCTATTCAAAAATGAAGGAGCTGGTTGACGCTGGAATTACGATCTACTATTTCGGTGGTAATCATGATTATTGGATTGGATCATTTTTAGCAGATACCATCGGGGTGAAAATTTACCCCAAAGCAGCCACCATTGAGTTTGCGGAGAAGCAATTTTACTTCAATCACGGTGATGGACTTGATCCAGAGGATGTTGGATATCATCGCCTACGCAGTATTATTCAGCACCCCCTCTTCATTTGGGCATTTAGATGGCTCCTCCATCCCAATGTCACCCATTGGATCGCAAACTGGCTCTCAAGAGGAAGTCGAAAAAAATATCATAAAGAGACGTCTCTTGACCAATTGAATCTCATACGCAAAAATTATTCATTTGCAGAGGATAGATTTGCTGAGGGTGCTGATTTTGTCATCACAGGACATATCCACTATCCAAAATTAAAAATGTTTGACAAAAACACGTTTCTCACCATTGGAGACTTCCTCAATTATTTCAGCTATGGATATTTTGATGGAGTGAATCTATCACTTAAACAATGGCATGTTAAGCAATTGGAACAAAGGGAATTACCTTGACTTCAAGCTGTATTTTCTATAAACTGATTTGATACTTTTCACGACATTATTGAATAGAAATTGATGGATTTCAACATGAAGCATTTATCCAAACAAGTACTTTTGATCCTGATGCTTGGTCTCGTCATTGGATCTTTTACCAATTGTAGCTCTTCAAAAGAGGCCACGAAAGCCGGAATTGATGAAGCTTATAGCGATTATCGAGATGGAAACAAAAAGGCTTTAAACAACCTTATCAGCTTCTATAGAGACACTTCGTTACCTATCGAAGTTCGTAAGGAAGCCATGTTAAAGGTCATTGAATCTAATGATCCTGTCGGTCTGCAGGCCATCAGGAATTCTCTCAAAGATGGTAGTGATCTAGATTATACCCTTTTTCAGACAGGTCTTCAAGCCCTTGGAAAAACCAAAGATACTGAAAACACCAAAACCATTCTACAGGCCATGGCAGTTAGCCGTAAAGGTTATGTGACAGTACGGGACGAAATGTTTACCATCATTGAGGATCAGGTTGATGCACGCTCTGTGGCACTCATCTTGAAATTATATGCCAATGCTACCGAGGATTATGCCTCTTTCTTACAGAATTTGACCTTCACCCTGGGCAAAATGGATGATGCCCGTGTGGTACCCATCCTCATGTCTATCGCTAAAAATAAAAAAATCGATATCTCAATTAGAAATCTTGCCGTCGAGATTCTTGCCACCAAAAATGATCCTGCGGTTGCCCGTCTAATGGCGGAAATGCTGAGCAATCCGTCCACTCAGAACGAAGTCAAAACCTACGCGATCTCACTCATGGACGAGATGAAGGATGAACGTCTGTTGTCAAGTATGATCGACGCCCTACACAATGAGCAGGTGACATATTATGGTATGCTGGATGCCATCACTTCTGCATTGGGCAACTTTGACGATCCTGAATTAAAGATGGCCCTGGTGAAAGTTGCTCGTGATGATCAGATGCCCAGTCGATTCCGCAAAAGAGCCATAGCATCTCTTGCAGTTTACAAGGACCCTGTGATTACAAATCAATTAATTGATATTTTGGGCAACCCTGATAATTTTATTTTTTATAGTGATCTCAGGGATTTAGTCGCATCCATAGACGATCCTGCCCTTCAACAGAAATTGCAGCATGTTGCTCGCACAACCCAAAGCAAATGGGAGCGTGAATAATGACTGTACACAGAAATTATTCGAGGATCCTGATACTCATCATAATCGTTTTGCTGCCACTCATGGGTCTCTCCCAGAGGAAAAATAAAACGGCTGGAACCAGCGAAGGATCAGATAAACGTGAGTTTTTTCAACCCAGCGTAAGAGTTCAGGGAACTGATAGTCTTGTCAGGGAGCTCCGCCAGGAAGTCTATCAAATCCAGAATGATATGGATCGTATGCGGCTTCAATTACGTGAGTATGATGACTTAAGCGCACCAAGGATTCGCAAAGAGATCAAGCGCCTGGTCAATTTCCCTGAGAAAATCAGTGAGATAACCCTTAAAAATGGTACCGTTGTTCAAGGTAGGATTCTCTCAGAAGACCTGGACAAAATTATTGTTCAGACCAATATCGGAACGCTTTCCATTGTTCAGGAAAATATTAAGGAGCTCAAGCCATTTGATCGCCTCCATGCAGATGTGGTCTTAAAAGGTGAATTTGAAGATCAACGTCATACTGACAGCCGTGTATTCATTGGACAGGTCACCAATAAAGGGATGCGTCGTGCAGATTTTGTAAGAGTTCGCTTTCGCCTCCATGATAAGCGCACCACCATAATTGCTCAGGATTCTTCTTATATCAGTGGGGAACCTTATACCTTCTATTCAGGGGTTATATGCGAAAGTTCTCTCTCAGTTGGAGAATCTTCTCTTTTTAGAGTGGAAGTGAAGTTACCAACTGGAGTTGAAGCAAAGAATATCTCCTATGTAACTTACAAGGTCTTGTTCGACGAATTCAACTAGAAGCGCATTGCTGTCTCAACAGCACTAAATTATTCATATTCGGGGGAATTTGACATCGGGCTGGGGAGATACTCATTGTGTCCGATAAAGAGAAAACTATTCGATAGATGTTTTATTTTCAACCTGCAATAAATAATAAACCTTACAATATATTGTCCTATGTTCAAGCCAGACTTTTTCTGGCCAGGCACTTGACAATACGTGGTTTCGTATAATAATTTTAATTGAATTGCAAAGTTTTGCGGAGAGATGCAATGACCCAAGAAGAAAATACTGAACAGCCAGATCAGGGCGTCGTTTCTGATCCAAAACCCCAACACACAATCCGTTCGGTTATTAGCAAGGCCGAGAAAAAAATTGATCCCTCCACAGGTAAAGCAGGCATGGATGAGATCAAGGATGTTCTCAAGAAGAAGCAAAAAGATCGCATCGTTAATGCAGCCCTGGGGAAGTATCAACAAAATGAAGAATTGAAGCCCTACCAGGCTGAATTAATCAAATTGCAGCAGCATATCGAGCGAGCCGGCAAAAAAATGATCATCCTTTTTGATGGTCGGGATGCCTCAGGTAAAGGGGGCACGATTCGGCGTCTTACCCGGTATATGAATGAGAAGCGCTATCGCGTTGAGGTACCGGGGAAACCCTCGCACCGTCAGCAATCGGAACTTCATCTCAAGCGATATATTGAGAGATTCCCCTCCGTGGGTGAAATGGTTTTCTTTGATCGAAGCTGGTATAACCGGGCGCTAGTAGAACCTGTAATGGGATTTTGTACTGAAAAGCAGTATCGTGAATTTCTAAACACCGTCAATTCCTATGAGAAGAACTTCATCAGTGATTCTAAAACTATTTTACTTAAACTTTATTTTTCAGTTTCGAAAGAAGAACAGAATAGACGATTTGAAAGACGCATGAATGATCCCCTACGCCAATGGAAACTGAGTGAGGTTGACTTGCAGGCCCAGGATCTCTGGGATGAGTTTACTGCAAAAAAATTCAAATTACTTCAAAAGACCAATTCCAAAGAAGCTCCCTGGTATATTATTCGTTCTGACAGTAAACATGCTGCCAGATTAGAGACTATGAAATTGATTCTGAACTCAATCCCCTATCGCAGCAGAAGCAGAAGCTTAGATTTTCAGACTAATGATGATGTCGTCATTTCCGGGGCACGTGAGTTAAAGATAATGGAGCGCCAACGCCGTAAGCACGGTAGATTTATTGGGTAATTAAGAGGGTAACTAATATGGACAAAAAAACACCATCCCCAACTCCGACACCAGTGAGAAGGACTCGTACCACAAAACCGGTTGTAAAAGTAACTCCAGATCCTGTGGAGCCTAAAGAGGTTCCACAAGTCAAAGAAGATGCAAAGACAACTTCAGGTACGGTTGTCAAATCAAAAAAGATTCATTTACATGAAGGCACGGCTACCAAAAATAAGGATGCTCATGATTCCAAAGGACGAGTAGCTGTCTATGTCAAAAAGAAAACGCTGGACTATGAAATTGAGCTCAAACGACTCCAGATAGAATTACTCAAGTTGCAAAACCATGTAAAAGAACATGACCTAAGAGTCTTGATGATCTTTGAAGGACGCGATGCCGCAGGCAAGGGTGGGACTATCAAAAGAATTACGGAGCATCTCAATCCTCGTGGCGCTCGTGTGGTTGCTCTGGAAAAGCCCAGTGATGTTGAGACAAGACAATGGTACTTCCAACGATATATCCAGCACCTCCCAGCTGGTGGTGAAATCGTTTTGTTCGATCGTAGTTGGTACAACAGAGCCATGGTAGAACCCATCATGGGCTTTTGTACCGATGAGCAAAATAAGCGATTTATTAAAGATGTACCCTTATTCGAGCAAATGTTGGTGAAGGACGGAATTAAGCTTTTCAAATTCTACTTCTCTGTCTCTAAAGAAGAACAACTAGCACGGTTTAAGGCAAGGGAAACAGATCCCCTAAAACAGTACAAAATTTCTCCAGTGGATATGGAAGCTCAAAATTTGTGGGATCAGTATTCTGTAAAGAAATTTCAAATGCTGTCTGAAACAAACAGGACCATTGCACCCTGGACTATTATTCGATCTGATAATAAGAAATTGGCCCGCTTGAATACCATCAAATACATATTGAGAAAAATGGATTATGATGGAAAACTGGATAAGGAATACTTCAAAACAAATTCCAATATTTTGGTTTCTGGCATCAAAGAGCTAAAACTGATGGAAGATTTACTAATGACTCCAGGAGATCTTCCCGGTTAATACTTCATAAAAAAAAGGGCTATCCAAATGGATAGCCCTTTTTTAATTATTCTGCTACTCTTTAGAAAATAAAATCAAAATTTATGGTGGGCATAAATGGTAACAGAACGAAGGTTCTATCCTGGAGACTGTTTGTGACCCAACTGTTTTCGTCAAAGTCAAAATTCTTTCTATTGGTCAGATTGATAAGCTTCAGACTGATCTTTCCGTTTACCCGCTCCCACGAGACTTCACGATAGAAAGATAAATCAAGTCGATGATAGGCTGAAGACCATTTCCAATCTTGATCAGTGTCAAAATAGCGTTTCCCTGAAGCAAGTGAGAAATCCAGTTTGTATCCCATATTGTCTCTAAATTTGCCATCGAGTGTAAAATAGAATTCATGCTGCCTGTGTCCTGGGAGGAGATCCTTAACACCTGCAGAGTCAGTAAGAGTTGCCGTGGAGAATCGATATTTTGCCAGAGTGCGAACTCCAGGGGTTAATTTTTCCAGTGAAAGGTTGAGACCACTCACAAGACCGCTTTCGTATGGAACCAGCCATTTGTCCTGTGCACTAAAATCACCCTGCCAATTGCTATCCAGAAGCGTGGGATTCTCAAGAAGTTGGGTAAAGATCTCTGCTGATACGTCATACCCAATGCGCGGCATGAATCTACCTCCAAAACTAACATCAAATTCACTAGGCATTTCAAAACTTTTATCTACTGGAATCAATATATCCAGGAGCGGTTGACTCAATGTATTGGAGAGAGATATTTCCCGATTTGTGGGTGTGGATTGGACCAATGAAAAATACGCGGAGTAAATATTTGATGGGTCCCAGTCAACGCGTAGACTTGGGTTCACAGCAAGCTTTTCTGTGAAGGAGGAATAGACGGTTTGAAGCCCTACATCTGTTGACAGATTATAGGGGAGCGTGTAGCGATAGCCGGCCCTGGCCTTAAATATCAAGCCGGAAACATCCTTCAAGGCACTGGAATCGACATAAGCCACATCGGAGTTTACCAGATCAGCGCTCATTCCTGCAGAAACCATATTATTACGACCCAGGAAGTATTCAGCATGGGTAGATACTCCGTAGGTGCTCAGATCATTGGTAAAATCACCATTTAGGTCTTTGGATAGACCAAAGGGAATCTGGTCAGCTCTCAAGAAGGTATGATAATTCCTCCCATACAGATTTGTGAGGATTGCCAGTCGGGGGCTAAAGCGATGCTGAATGCGCCCGGAGATAAAGCTGTTGTACCAACTAGAGTGCGCACTACGTCCCTGAGCACCCAGCCAATGCAATTTGTCAAATGTTAAATACATGTTGCCTGAGACTTTGGTATTATCGCTGATATCGAAGGTGATTTTACCATTCAAATCATAAAAGTAATAATCAGGTTTGAATCTTCTATAAACACTATCAGACTGTGTTGTACTTAATGAATAGATCGCATCAAAATCCACGCGACGACCAGAAAAATACCATGAACCTCCAGCGGGATGAGGACCTGAAGTGGTGAGTCCACTTTCTACCAGTCCCAGAATTGCCCGAACATCAGGATTGGCTCGGTTACCTTCCTTATAAATCAATTCAGTCGTGCTTATTGGGTCGGTAGTTGTTTGTCTGACATTTCCGGCACCATGATTTTCGATATGTTTCACAGCATCCAGATTGAACGCCGGATAGATATTGTAGAGGTGTCGTGTGTTCTCTACGGGAACACCATCAATAACATATTTGGTAAATTCACCAGTAGGATGCAGCCAGCGAGTCGGAGCCAAAAGCTCATAGGAAAACCCATTCTGCTCAAGTTCCTCGGTTTCCATTAATTCAATATCCTTGGGTTGTTCAGGTCCAGGAAGTTGTGAGGTGATGGTATGTTCAGGTATATACAGCAGTGAATCAACAACCACTACCTCCTCCCCACCCAGGGTTTGAGGTTCCATGTGGATTGGGATGATGATATGTGTATCATCTTCAAAGAAGAGCTGCTTACTAAATGAGTTGTAACCCATATAGGAACAGACGACTTGCAGACTATCGTGGGATAAGCCACTGAGGTAGAAGTAGCCGTCCACATTGGAGGTTCCGCCGAGATAGGTGCCTTTAATAACAAGATTGGCATAGGGCAAAGGTTCAAGTGTAATCGAATTCCTGATGGTACCAGAAATTGAATTGAGTTGGCCAAAAAGCATGGGCACAGCGAGCAAAAGGATTAGTAGTCGGATAAAGGATTTTTTCATTTTATTTCTCATTCCCCAAAAAATTTCAATAACATATACATTATACCTTAATACCAGGTCACATTCCAATTAAGAAGTTTTCCTGATTCATATATAAAAACTGCGGAGAAAATACCTGGTTGATCCAGCCAATCCATAAAAATCCGATCTCCTTCCCAAAGGGGAATATCTTTTAGATCATCATTGTCTATCCATTGTAGATGACCCTCAGGAGAATCAATTAGGTCTCCAGAAAACTCATCAAAACGATACACATGTACGTACCAATCATTTTCACCATCAAAATTTGGGAAGGTGATAAATCCTCTGAGCTGTGGATTGGATACCTGTAAACCAGATTCTTCCAATACTTCTCTGATGGCACAGGCCTCAGGGGATTCTCCTCCCTCAACTTTACCGCCTAAGCCATTCCATTTCCCCTCATGCATATCATTGGCTTTTTTGTTACGATGGAGCATCAAGGTCTTCTCGCCATCACATATGTAACACAAAGTTGCTAGCTTATTCATCTTGTTTGTCCAAGTCTTTAGTGTAACAATTGTTCCACAAATGGAATAAAAAAAGTCCGGTAAGAACCGGACTTTTTCTCACAATTATTGATATGAATCAGGCGTTTCTTACCAGCCAGGTACTTACCAATCCCTGCATCAAAGAAATACCATTGTAAATCTTATCCCGATCTTCAGAAGAGATATCTTTTAGCATTTCACCATGTAGATCAGCATATTCTTCTTTCAGCTTTCCAACTAGAGTTTGACCTTTATTGGTCAGGCTGATTTTGGCAAATCGACGATCTTCAATACTTTGAACACGGTCTACCAATTTCTCAGCAAACAGACCATCAATAATTCTGGTCAAGCGGCTGGGTGAGAGGTGCATGCTGGTTGCCAACTCTTGTACGGAGTAAGATTTGCCGGCTTCAACAATTCTCAAACAACGAAATTCAGCAACTTTTAGTCCGTGGTCTTTAGCAAACATTTTCTCTTTGGCTTCACAACACCTCAATAGATCGAATGTCAATTCGGTAATCGCGCTTGCCTGTTGTTTCAGTTTCATGTCCATTACTTTTCCCCTTAAACTTGCATTCTTATTCAAATTTACTTTATACTTAAAATCATTGTTTATGATAATGATTGCTATTACACAAAAATTTAGTATCGGAATGAACCTAAGACTAACATTTTCTTTGCTAAACGCAAAAATAGTGAGTTTGTAGCTATTAACTATACATGATATTATTTATTACATTTATTTACGATGGGGATAATCCCCATTTTTTGATCGAACTGATCCCAGATAGATTGTCTTCATTAATAATTCGATGGATATTTTGAATTATTCTCCATGACAAGAGCAGAGTCAAAACCTATACTGTAACCATGCAAAAACAAACTGACTACAGAGAGAGCCGCATGCTTCAATATCCTGAAACCGTCAGCATTATTGTTGTGAAAGATGAGGACGGGAGATACAATCCCATGTCGGCTTCATGGGTGATGCTCACCTCAATTGAACCCCGCATGATTGCTATTTCTATTGGGTTTGAACGTTATACCTATGAGCTCATGCGTAGGCAGAGTGAATTTGTCATCAGTTTCCCATCAGAAGGAATGGCTGCTGAGGTGAAACTATTTGGTTCAGAATCTGGTAGAGACATGGACAAACTGAAGAAGCTGGAAACACCGACACAGCCTGCAACTGTGATTGATGGCCTATTATTGTCTGAGGCGACTGTTAATTATGAATGTGTTTTAAAAGGTTCGCTGATAACCGGTGATCACATGATCTTTTCGGGTGAGATAGTGGCGAGCCACAAACATGTTGATGAACTCCCCCGACTCTACGTACTCGCTCCCAAGAAATTCGGTGGTCTTTAGCCCTTAGATCAGCGTAATTGAGGTCTATTCGGATTTAGTGAAGACCAAGATATTCATCATAACTTGAAGTATTGACTTCCACAACCTTGGCATCGAGATCAATGATACGATCAGACACGGTCTGATTAAACTCATGATCATGTGATGTGAATAGGATATTCCCTTTATAACGGACCAGCCCTTCATTGATGGCAGTAATACTTTCAAGATCGAGGTGATTGGTCGGACCATCGAACATGAGCACATTTGAACCGGTGACCATCATCTTTGCGAACATACATCTGACCCTTTCCCCTCCTGAGAGAACATTGGTTTTTTTGAAGGCGTCTTCACCTGAGAAAAGCATCTGGCCCAGCAGCCCTCGGATATAGGGTTCGTGCTGATCTTCAGAGTACAAACGAAGCCAATCGATCAAATTGTATTTTCCAGGTTCAAAATATTCTGTATTGTCCTTGGGGAAATATGACTGGGTTGTTGTGACGCCCCACCTGGCAAAACCTGCATCTGGCTCCAGTTCACCAGCAAGAATTTTAAACAGGGTTGTGTTTGCCAATTCGTTTTCAGCTAGAAAAATGACCTTCTCACCGCGTGCGATATGAAACGTGAGATTATCGAGAACCTTTTTGCCTTCAATGCTCTTGGTCAAGCCTTCAACGGTAAGAATATCTTTGCCAGCTTCACGTGCTGGTTCAAAGTGGATGTAGGGGTATTTTCTGGTTGATACCGGCATATCACCCAATTCCAATTTCTCCAGTTGTTTTTGTCGGGAAGTAGCCTGTTTGGATTTACTGGCATTGGCTGAGAAACGTGAGATAAACGCTTTTAACTCTTTGGCTTTATCTTCAGCTTTTTTGTTCTGATTGTTCCTCAGATTCTGTGCCAGTTCGCTGGATTGTCTCCAAAAATCATAGTTTCCGGCAAAAGTAGTGATCTTCCCGAAATCGATATCGGCCGTCATAGTACAGACTTTATTGAGGAAGTGTCTATCATGAGAAACGACTACTACGGTATTTGTGAAGCCCAATAAAAACTGTTCCAACCAATCCTTGGCTTTGATGTCGAGGTGGTTTGTCGGTTCATCCAGCAGCAAGATGTCAGGATTTCCAAAAATAGCTTGAGCTAACAATACCTTAATTTTTTCAGAACCCTTGAGGTCTTTCATTCCACGATCGGCATAGGACACATCGAGTCCCAGACCTGCCAAAAGTACCATAGCTTCTGACTCAGCCTCCCAGCCACCCATTTCACCAAACTCGGATTCAAGCTCAGCGGCTTTCATGCCATCCTCATCTGAGAAATCAGGTTTCATATAGATGGCATCTTTTTCCTGCATGATGTTGAAGAGAATCTCATTCCCCTTAAGGACTGTCTCCAAAACTGTAAATTCATCGTAGGCAAACTGATCCTGTTTCAACACCGACATACGTTCCCCAGGACCTTTGCTAATGCTGCCCTTTTGCATCTCAATATCTCCGGCAAGCAATTTGAGAAATGTGGATTTTCCAGAACCGTTGGCTCCGATGAGTCCATAACAGTTTCCTGGTGTAAATTTTATATTTACATCTTCAAATAGCTTCTGACCACCAAAGGTCAAACTAACATTATTGGTACTTAGCATATGCGGAAAATTGTCCTATTTATAATCACTTCTGACATCAAGGGATCATATAGTTGCTGAAAGCTCCTCTTCAAACCAGAAAAGTGAACAAATTTGAACTTTGATTGAGCCTGGGTTTTGTAGTAAGACCTACCCGATTCTTTCGAGTATGAGTGGTGGCATTTCAGGGGGAGTTTGCTCTATGGAAAAGATGTCCTCGCCACGTGCCAGCAACTCATTAAGGGATTTCTCATCATTGGAATAAACTGTCAAAATGTCATCACCCCTATTCAAACTATCTCCAATTCTGGTATGGATATACATACCGCTGGAATAATCGATAGCATCGGTGATTTTGAGCCGGCCTGCTCCAAGTTGGATACCTGCAAAGCCAAGCGCCATCGTATCTACCTGAGCGAGGTATCCCGATTCAGGAGCTTTGATGGCTCCAGAATATTTTGCTTTGGGGTATTTGCCCAAATTATCCAAAACACTTGGATCACCACCCTGTAGTTCAGTAATTCTCTTGAGTTTCTCAAAAGCTGAGCCATCTGCTACTGTTTTGGTCTGCAGATCAATAGCAGCCTCCTGAGATAGATCTGGATTTGACATTCTCAGAATCTCTGCGCCCAGTGCATAGGTGATATCCATAAGATCTGCAGGGCCATTTCCCTGTAATCCTCTAACAGATTCCTCCATCTCAAACCAATTGCCAATGGCTGAACCAAGGGGTTGATTCATATCTGTGATCAGAGCGGTGGTCTTGATTCCATAGCCTTTCCCGATAGAGACCAGACTCTTGGCCAAGGCGCGGGAATCATCAGGAGTTTGCATAAAGGCACCGTTCCCGGTCTTCACATCCAGGACCAGTCCCTGAATACCTTCGGCAATTTTTTTACTCATAATACTGGCAGAAATAAGCGGGATAGACCTCACCGTAGCCGTGACATCTCTTAGTGCATAAATTTTCTTATCTGCAGGACAAATATTTCCAGTCTGTCCAATGAGCCCAACATGCTCATTCAGAACCATTTCCTGCCAGTCATTCAATTCGAGGTTGACATTAAACCCGGGAATGGATTCCAATTTATCCAGAGTTCCACCACTATGTCCAAGTCCTCTTCCAGATATCATTGGTATATGTACACCTAATACAGCAAGGATTGGCGCCAGTAGAATTGAAACCTTATCCCCCACACCGCCGGTGCTGTGTTTGTCCGCTACAAAACCGGGAGCGGAGCTAAAATCCATTCTCTCGCCGGACTCCAACATAACTTTTGTGAGAGACAGTGTTTCTGCTGTATTCATTCCCTTGATAAAGATGGCCATGAGGAGAGCAGACATTTGATAGTCCGGAATACTCCCATCGGTATAGGCCATGATGAAATCTTTAATTTCACCTTCAGTGAGAGGCAGCCCCTGTGATTTTTTTTCAATGATCTGATAGGGTATCATCTTCACTCCTGTAACTCTCTGCTAAATCGACATAATGTTTCCAACCAGATTGCATGCGCTGAAACATATCCTCATCAATGGTCGCTCTCTGTTTGGCGGGTACGCCAGCCCAAAGTGTCCTGGCCGGTATGTGCTCGAATTCCTTGACAAGAGCTCCAGCTGCAACCAGGGCGCCTTCATCAATTTTGGCCCAGCTTAGAACAGTTGCTCCCATGCCAATCAGGGCATCGTCTTTTACAATGCAGCCATGGACAATAGATTGATGGCCAATGGTGACACGGTTTCCAATGAGACATGGCCCATCTTCGGATTCCACATGCAGGATAGCACCATCCTGAACATTGACATTTTCACCGATTCTAATTTTATTCAAATCACCACGAATAACCACATTATACCAGATACTTGTACCAGCGCCAATTTCCACATCACCTATAATGACTGCATTCTCAGCCACCCAGGCACCAGGATGTATTTTTGGAGTCTTGCCTTTAAAAGATTTCTTAATCATTTCTTATATACTGCTCCCAATAGAGCGTTAAACATAATCGTGGGTGTTACATTTGGAAACATATTCAATTTACCCGGGTAGGGACGCAGCTCAGCGGGTATCGCCTAGGGCCGGTATCTTTTCACAAAATTATTGAGCATATCTGACAATGATTTCGTTTAATCTTGACTTTTTTGTACAATATGCTTTACTTGGTACGAAATGATTGATAAAACCAACAAAACAGCCTCAAATAATGATGAAAATATCGCCATGAGTGATGAACAGCAAACCATACAAAATATAACAGATCAGGACTACAAATACGGATTCGTAACCGATATTGAAATGGAAGAGTTTCCTAAAGGTCTGGATGAAAATATTGTCAGAATGATCTCGGCTAAGAAAAATGAGCCGGAGTTTATGACAGAATGGCGACTAAAAGCCTACCGTCATTGGCGGAAACAAAAAGAACCCAAGTGGCCAAAGCTTGAATATTCAGAAGTGGATTATGAGAATCTGTATTACTACGCCGCTCCGAAAAAGGATGGACCAAAAAGTCTGGATGAAGTTGATCCTGAACTGCTCAAAACTTTTGATAAGCTAGGTGTCCCTCTGGAAGAACGTGAGCTCCTGGCAGGTGTTGCTGTCGATGCAGTTATTGACAGTGTCTCCGTTGCCACAACCTTCAAAGGCAAATTGGGTGAGCTGGGTATCATTTTCTGTCCCATTAGTGAAGCCATTCGGGAACACCCTGAATTGGTCAAGAAATATCTCGGTACTGTGGTCCCTTATACTGATAATTTTTATGCCACTTTGAACTCTGCGGTCTTTAGTGATGGAAGTTTTGTCTACATCCCACCTGGTGTACGCTGTCCCATGGAGCTCTCCAGCTATTTCAGAATTAATGCATCCAAGACGGGTCAATTTGAGCGTACCCTCATCGTAGCAGATAAGGGTAGCTATGTAAGTTATCTTGAAGGTTGTACGGCTCCCATGCGCGATGAGAATCAACTACATGCTGCAGTTGTTGAGCTTATTGCACTGGATGATGCAGAAATTAAGTATTCTACGGTTCAAAATTGGTATGCCGGAAATAAAGAAGGTGTTGGTGGCATCTTCAATTTTGTGACCAAGCGCGGACTTTGCGGTGGTAAAAACTCCAAGATATCCTGGACTCAGGTTGAAACAGGCTCTGCAATTACCTGGAAGTATCCCAGTTGCATCCTAAAGGGCGATAATTCAGTGGGTGAATTCTACTCAGTAGCTTTGACCAACAATTACCAGCAGGCTGACACAGGTACCAAGATGATCCATCAGGGTAGGAACACCCGTAGTCTAATTATATCAAAGGGGATCTCTGCCGGCAAAAGTAATAATGCTTACAGGGGTTTGGTAAAGGTGAATAGCAAGGCTGAAAATGCCCGCAACTATTCCCAGTGTGATTCACTGCTTATAGGTGATCAATCCGGCGCTCACACCTATCCATATTTGGAAGTTGAAAATCCAACAGCCCAGGTTGAACACGAAGCCACCACCTCAAAGGTGTCTGAGGATCAAATATTTTATTTAAATCAGCGGGGAATTTCCACCGAGGATGCTGTGGGAATGATTGTCTCCGGTTATGCCAGAGAAGTCTTTCAACAACTCCCCATGGAATTTGCTGTAGAAGCCCAGGCTTTGATGTCTGTGAGTCTTGAAGGCTCAGTCGGTTAGAACGTTTTAGGAGAATTTTAATAGATGTTATCCATCAAAAACTTACAAGTATCTGTTGAGGGAAAGCCAATTCTAAAAGGGCTAAACCTTGAGGTCAATCCTGGTGAAATCCATGCCATCATGGGACCTAATGGTTCAGGAAAAAGCACGCTGGCACATGTTCTCTCTGGACGCGAAGGTTATAGCGTTGATGCAGGGTCTGCTCAGTATAAGGGTTTGGACCTGTTGGAAATGGCGCCAGAAATTCGTGCTCGCGAGGGGATGTTCCTAGCATTCCAGTACCCCATTGAAATACCAGGTGTAAATAATACATCTTTTCTGAAAAAAGCATTGAATGAAATTCGGAAACATCGTGGTGAGGAAGAGTTGGATGCCATTGATTTCTTGAGCCTCATAAAAAAGCAGATGAAGCTGGTTGAAATGAAAGAGGAGCTCCTCAAACGACCCGTAAACCAGGGTTTTTCAGGAGGTGAAAAGAAACGGAATGAAATACTGCAAATGGCAGTACTCAATCCTACACTTGCTATTTTGGATGAAACTGATTCAGGCTTAGATATCGATGCCTTGCGTATCGTTGCGGGGGGTGTCAATAAATTGCGTTCCCCGAACAATTCCTTTGTGGTCATCACCCATTATCAACGACTCCTGGATTACATCGTACCTGATTTCGTTCATGTGCTATCCAATGGTCAGATTATCAAATCAGGCACGAAAGAGCTGGCACTGGAACTTGAAGAGCGAGGTTATGACTGGTTGCTTGAAGAAGCTGAGTCAAAGGCTTAGACGGGGCATCTATAGTGGCACACTTAACAAATAATTTTTCGGAGTGGGTCAACCAACAGGTTGACGGTGATTCTCCATTCGCTTTCTCTGAGGCATTAAGATCTGCCTCCCTTTCTAAGCTCGCAACAGGTGTTTTCCCTACTCGCAAGGATGAGGAGTGGAAATACACACCACTGGCTGACTTGTTTGACTCAAAGCCTGGCGAAGAGACAGCAGGGGTTTTGGATACTGAATTTATCAGAAGTTTGAAACAGGCCATGCCATCAGCCCACACCATTGTCTTTTTAAATGGTGAATATTCCGAGGAGTATTCTGATAGCCGGGCAATGCTTGAAGATTCAGGATTGAGCATCTCCCGTCTACCCCAGTTGGAGGGCACTGCACTCAAGTTGGCCGAGGACACCATACTCAAGTCGACTTTAACTGATGATAATATTTTCCAGCATATTGCCTTGGGTTTATCTCAAAATGGACTATTCATTGAAGTAAAAAAGAATGTTGAATGCCAAACACCTATACATGTGATATATATAAGCACAGCTCGTGGTGTGACTGCATTTACTAGCCCGGTCAACGTCATCAGGGTATCAAGCAATAGTCATTTAAAAGTTGTTGAGCAATACGCTTCACTAGGTGAGGCAACGGTTATCACGGTACCGGCAAGCTATGTTCAATTGGAAGATGGCGCTGGGCTTGACTATTACAAAATCGGCATGGAAAACGCCAAGACGAATCATATTTGCAACACATCAGTAAGAGTTGCTGGCTCAGGGACCTTTAGATCACACCAGTATCTTCTGGGTTCAAATCTTACCCGATCAAATCTGGAGGTTAGTTTCACTGGACCAGGTGCAGAAGCCGTACTCAGGGGAGTTTATCTGGGTGATGAGAAGCAACACCTCGATGTCAGAACTTATCTTGATCACGCCCATCCTCATTGCAGTAGTGATCAGCATTTCCGTGGTATTCTAAATGGACATTCCAGGGGCGTTTTTAATGGTTTGGTTCTGGTACGCGAGCATGCTCAGAAAACAGATGCACAGCAATCCAATAAAAACCTACTGCTGTCAAGAGATGCTCGGATTGACACAAAACCTCAACTGGAAATCTTTGCTGATGATGTGAAATGTACCCATGGTGCAACGGTAGGTGAGTTGGACTCGGATGCCTTATTCTATCTGCAATCCAGGGGAATTGATCAAAAAGATGCTACCCTCATGCTCACCCGTGCTTTTGCAGCAGAGGTCACACAGGAAATTGATATCGATTCGCTGCGAACCTATGTTCAGGGCAAAATTGCAGCCTCATTGGATGAGATAGTTATTCCCAGTGTTTGACATTAATAAAATTCGCTCTGATTTCCCTATACTTAAGACCAAAGTCTATGGTAAGCCGCTTGTATACGTTGATAATGCGGCTTCTACTCAAAAACCTCAGCAAGTAATAGATTCTATTTCAGATTTATACTCCAAACATTATGCGAATATCCATCGGGGCGTTCATCACCTCAGTCAGAAGTCCACAGCACTATATGAAGGTGCGCGTGAAACTGTAAAAACCTTTATCAATGCGAATAAGGTCGAAGAGATCGTATTTGTCCGTGGAACAACTGAAGGGATAAATCTGGTGGCGAGCAGTTATCTAGAGCCTCGGTTAGAACCTGGTGATGAGATATTGATTTCTGAAATGGAGCATCACTCCAATATCATTCCCTGGCAATTGGTAGCAGAACGAACTGGCGCACTGTTGAAAATCATTCCCCTACTGGAAAATGGGGAGTTGGATTTGAGTGCACTACCTGATTTGCTATCTCCAAAGGTAAAGTTGGTTGCGGTAACCCACATGTCCAATTCTTTGGGTACCATTAACGATGTATCCCTCATCATTGAGCAGGCCCACGATCTGGGTATTCCAGTATTGATAGATGGGGCTCAATCGATTGCACATATGCCTATCGATGTTCAAAAGCTAGACTGTGATTTCTTTGTGTTTTCAGGTCACAAAATTTATGGACCCACGGGGATTGGTGCTCTCTACGCCAAGGAAAATCATTTACTCAACATGGCGCCATATCAAAGTGGTGGAGACATGATCCTGAATGTGAGTTTTGAGAAAACTGAATACAATGATATTCCCTATAAGTTCGAAGCTGGCACGCCCAACATTGAGGGTACCATTGGGATGGCGGCAGCCCTCAACTATGTATCCGAGGTGGGTATTGAAGCCATTGATGAGTATGAGCAAGAGTTATTAGCATATGCTACGCAACAGTTCTCTGAGATTGAGGGACTGCAGATCATTGGAACAGCACCCAATAAGGGTAGTATTATCTCATTTGTTCTGGATGGTATTCATCCCCATGATGTGGGAACCATTATGGATATGGAAGGTGTCGCCGTAAGAACCGGCCATCACTGCACTCAACCTGTTATGGATTGCTATAACATCCCTGCCACAACCAGGGTGTCACTCTCCTTTTATAATACGATGAATGAGATTGATGAAATAACCAAGGCGATTGCCAAGGTTAAGGAGCTCATGGGCTAATGTCAGAATTGAGAGAATTGTATCAGGAAGTCATCCTGGACCACAACAAAAATCCACGTAATTTCAAAAAACTTGAGCTGCATTCTCATCATGCAAATGGACATAACCCACTCTGCGGTGACAAGCTGGAACTTTTCCTTGAGGTGGTTGAAGGTATTATTAAAGACATTTCCTTTGTAGGTAGTGGTTGTGCGATATCTACCTCATCTGCCAGTCTCATGACACAGTTTCTCAAAGGCAAGTCTATCGCGGAAACACGCCATTATTTTGAACATTTCCATGATCTGGTTACTGGAAAAGAGCTGGATGAAGAAGCTCTGGAAGAGCTGGGAAAGTTAGCTGTTTTTGCTGGTGTGCAAGAGTTCCCTGCCAGAATTAAGTGTGCCAGTCTTTCCTGGCATACCCTTATAAATGCGCTGGATAGTGTTGATGAAACTGCAGCAACTGAATAGATAAATAATTGGATTCAATATATGAATGATAATATGCCAGAAATTGATCTCAAAATAATTGAAGACAAGATCGTCTCCACGATTAAAAAAATCTATGATCCTGAGATACCAGTCAACATTTATGACCTGGGTTTGATATACGATGTAAAAGTCACTGAAGAACTGGAAGCCTATGTGAAAATGACGTTAACTGCACCAAACTGCCCGGTGGCTGGTTCCTTGCCAGTATCGGTAAAGCAGCAAATTCTTCAGGAAGTTCAAGAATTGGAATTTGCAGATGTCGAGGTTGTTTGGGAACCTCAATGGCACAAAGACATGATTAGTGAGGCAGGGTTACTCCAACTCGGTTTACTCTAAAATGAAACTTAGCGCTCAAGAAGAATATGGTATCCGTTGTTTGCTCCATATTGGTCGCAAGACTGAGATGGGCGGCAGCAGTATATCTGCCATAAGCAAAGCAGAAAAAATCACCCCCAGCAATACAGCTAAGCTGGTTCGCATTCTGCGCATGAATGGATTTGTGGAAAGCAGCCGTGGAAAAGATGGTGGTTATACCTTGGCGAAAGCACCTGAAGATATTTTACTTAGCGAAGTTTTTGAGGTACTGGGTGGAAAATTATTTGGTGATGGCTTTTGTGATCACTACGCTGGCACCGGCAAGGTATGCGCTCATTTTGATCATTGTACTGTCAGATCTTTCTGGTGCGCTATCCAATCTGTTCTGGATCATGTGCTCAGTCAAACCACTTTAAAGCACCTTATGGATCCAAGTGGATTGGGTTGGTGGGAGACATGTTTGACTGCAAACCCGCTTCTATCCCAGCCTACATCTTAGTATTTATTAATCATTTACATCTCCCCCTACTCAGATTCGTCATCTAAAATATGACAAATCTCAGCTTGGAAATAAAATATTACAATTGTCGTATTTATACTACACAATATACATTTTTGGCCTATATTGAATCATTCCTTCTATAAAGGATCGGATCATTAGAAAAAGTGACTTATAATTCTGCACATGTAAGAAGCGATTATGAACAGTAAGCAAAAAAATCACGCCCGGGTGCTCATCGTTGATGATGAGCCAGACATCACTCATCTTTTTGAGAATTTCTTAAGTGATCTAGGATATGATATTTCCACAGCCACTGAGCCTGAAGAGGCTATAGAACTTTTCGAAAAAGAAGATTTTGATGTCGCTGTCCTTGATATCAACATGCCACGGATTAGTGGTCTGAAGTTATTGGAACAATTCAAGCAGACAAATCCACAGCTTATTGTCATTATGGTAAGTGCGATACAGGATACAGACATCGTCGTCAAGTGTATTCAGCATGGCGCATATGATTATCTTGCTAAGCCAATTATTGACTTAAACCAATTACAAATTCGAATTTCACGGGGACTCTCTGAAAAGAGGATTCGCAGCGAAAATATTGCTCTAAAAAAAGAATTAAAGCGACACACTGATTTTCTAGAAATAGAAGCTCATTCTGCTGTCATGCAGCGTATTCTGGAAAAGATTAGCACGGTTGCAGATTATAATACGACCGTTCTGCTCACAGGTGAATCAGGTACAGGTAAGGAAGTAGCAGCCCGACTAGTTCATCAACAGAGCCGCAAAACCGGTTCATTCATTCCTATTAACTGTGGAAGTATCCCAGCTACACTTTTAGAAAGCACCCTATTTGGTCATGAGAAGGGATCCTTTACTGGAGCAAATGAACGAAAAAAAGGTGTCTTTGAGGAATCTGACAATGGTACCATTTTCCTGGATGAGATCACTGAAACCACGCCAGAATTTCAAATTCAGTTACTCAGGGTTCTTGAATCCAACACGATTCGACGTGTGGGAGGGAATACTGAAATCCCCCTAAACCTTCGTGTGGTGGCAGCAACCAATCAAAACATTGCAGAATTAGTAAAAATGGGGCGCTTTCGCGAAGATTTATATTTTCGTCTGAATGTCTTTCATATAGAAATACCCCCACTGCGAGATCGAAGAGAAGACCTACCCGTGATCATTGAGTATCACTTAAAACGCCTGTCTAGTGCCATGGGTAAAAATGTTACTCGAATTGCTCCTAAAGCATTTCAAGTATTCAATACCCACGATTGGCCAGGTAATATCCGTGAATTGGTGAATGTGTTAGAAAATGCTATGATAATGTGTAAAGGTGATTCCATCTCGGTTTCGGATTTGCCCACAACCCTATTAAGCGGCGGTAATACCATGGTTCTCAACCAGAATAATATGGTTGATAATTATGCTGATGCGAAGGAGGAGTTTGAAAGAATATATTTTCAGGCGCTTCTGCAGCAAGCCGAATTGAATATCAGTAAGGCTGCCCAATCTGCAGGTTTGAGTCGTCAACATCTGCACTTGAAGCTAAAAAAACTGGGCATCCAGAACTAATATTTATATCGATTTTCCTTCCGCAGGTAACTCAATAACGACATATTCCCCTTTTTACATTCGCTTAATGTTGTTTACATTATGTAGCTTAAGGATAATTTATTGTAAGCGTAGCAACTGAGAAAGTAGATGGAACTAGTTAAAGAAGAAGTAGAAGAAACCTCCCCAAGCCTAGGTGCAATACAGGCTGAAGGAATTTCAGAAATCTATGGTACCTTTGGTCTGAAAATGACCAGCCTAAAAGGTATAGCCTCTTTTGCTACTGGTATGGCTCTTAAAATCTCAGAAGAAGTTTGTCAGTTTCATCAAATTGTTCCCATTGATGTAAAGGATGATGGTACCGTTGTTATTGCCATGGCCGATCCACTTGACATGGTTGCCGTCCAGATCATCCGCGCAAAGGTTAAGCAGGATATTGCTACCGTATGGGCTGACTCTGATAAAATTGAGTTTGCTATTGGTTCAATTTTCTCTGATAAAAATACTTTTGAAGACACACTCCAGGATCTGGTTGAGGTTGAAGATGACCTGGAAGAGGAAGAAGAAGTTGATGAAGATAGTATCGATATTCTTCGGGCATCTGCAACTGATGCACCTGCTGTAGTATTTGTTAACTCGCTCTTGGTACAGTCGGTTCAGGAACGTGCCAGTGATATTCACATCGAACCCCAGGAAAACAATCTTCGAATTCGTTTGAGAATTGATGGCATGTTGCGTGAATTCCCTCCAGCGAACAGACGTCTGCAATCTGGTGTAATTGCCAGAATCAAAATTCTAGCTGATCTGGATATTGCGGAACGGCGCATCCCACAGGATGGTCGTGTCAAGTTTAAGATTATGGGACGTAGTGTTGATGTTCGCTGTTCCACTATTCCCGGGATCTATGGTGAAAAGATTGTTATGCGTATCCTCGATCAAGGATCAACATCCTTGAATCTTGATGATTTAGGATTTGATGATGAAAAACTCATACTTCTGAAAGAAAAAGCCAATGCAGCCAATGGTATGATCCTGGTAACTGGACCTACTGGTTCTGGAAAAACGACGACCCTATATTCTGTTCTTAATTATGTAAATAGTCCTCAGTTGAATATTATCACTGTAGAAGACCCAGTTGAGTACAGACTGGAAGGAATTAATCAGGTGCAGGCTCGTCCCAACGTAGGATTGACCTTTGCCTCGGCCTTGAGATCAATTCTGCGACAGGATCCAGATATTGTTATGGTTGGTGAAATTCGAGATCTTGAAACTGCTGAAATTGCTATTAAGGCGGCTCTTACCGGTCATATGGTATTAAGTACCCTTCACACAAATAATGCCGTTGCGACCATCATTCGTTTGCTTAATATGGGGATTGATAAGTATTTGATCGTATCTTCTTTGTCAGTTATTGTGGCCCAAAGATTGGTCAGGCGAGTATGCACGGGATGCCGACAGCCTATTGAGCCATCGACTGATATAAAAATGTTTATGGAGCGCCAGGGAGTTGACATATCGAAATCTACCTTTTATAAGGGTAAGGGATGTAAACAGTGTTCCGGATCAGGTTTTTGGGGCCGATTCGGGATTTATGAAATATTATTTATGAATCCATTAATTAAAGAGCTGATAATCAACGATGCTTCTGAGGCCGAGATTCGCAAGGTGGCTCAAGAGAGTGGGACCAATTCAATTTTTGATGAGGGTATTCTCAAAGCACAACAGGGTATGACCACTTTAGAGGAAGTCATTAGGGTTGCCTGATGGGTAATTTTAGATACATCGCTGTTGATCTTAAAGGTAAGCGTACTGAAGGTACGCTAGGCGGCTTCACCCGTGAAGAAGTTAGTGCCGAGTTACGTCGCATGGGTCTTAAACCTGTAAGCGTGGAACCAGTTCGGAAGAAAAAGCGGGAATGGAAGCTCAGTGAAATAAATCTCACCTCACCGAAAATTGATCCATCATTACAAGTTATATTTTTTCGTGAACTATCTACATTGCTTGATGCTGGAATTCAGTTGGTAGATGCCATTTCAATTATTCAGTTGCAATTTGAGGATAAAAACTTTCAAAAAGCGATTGGTGAGATTCTTGTCTTCGTGAAATCAGGTCACCCTTTTTCTGATGCACTTAGTGAGCATAAACATATTTTTCCGCCCTTCGTGATCTCCTTGGTTACTGCTGCAGAGATGGGTGGCGGACTGGATAAGATTCTGACCCAGATAGCCGTGTATATTGAAAAAGAGGATGATGTACGTAAACGGCTTAGTTCAGCCACAAGCTATCCCAAATTTATTGGAATGTTTTTTGCGGTCGTTCTCGTTGGGGTTATGTTCGGACTCATGCCCAAATTCGCAGATATTTTTGCAAGTTTTGGTGCCGAGCTACCCTTTTCAACTCAGATAATGATAAACATCAGTACTTTCCTCCGGAATAATCTTATCGTCGAAGCAATTCTAGTGGGAGGACTCTGGATTGGCTGGAAGGCTTTTGCAGTATCACCCAAGGGTAAGTATTTCATTGATAAGCATATTTTCAAATTGCCTGTAGCAGGACATATTATTCATAAGTCAATGGTTTCCAGGTTCGCAAAAACACTTTCAGTATTGATTCGAGCTGAAGTTTCAATAGTCAATGCGTTAAAAATTGCCGGAAATACTTCTGACAATGAATACATCAAAGAAATAACTGAGCATGTTGCCTTGCAGGTTACCCATGGCCGCAGCATGGGTGCACAATTAGCAAAATACACTGATGTCTTCCCAATCATGGTTAGCTCCATGATAACTGTCGGAGAGAAATCAGGTGCTCTAGCTATTATGCTTGAAAAGATCTCTGAATTTCATGAAGCTGACTTCAACACTGCGGTAGATAAACTGTCCAAGACAATTGAACCGATTATTATGGGTGGACTAGGCGTCGTTATCAGTATCATAATCGTAACGCTCTACCTGCCTATCTTCCAGATGAGCTCAGCAATACACTAGCTTTCCTGCCTCACACAACTTTTTACTCCATTAGATAGCATAGGATTTGTTCGGATTTCTCAATTGACCTGATGATTCGGGAACATTCCACACCAATTAAATACTATATAAAATACTTATTATTTTGTGATTATTTTTGCTCATACTTGGCTGAGATAATCTTAAAGAATGCTTCTGAGTAGGTATCATAGAGGTGATTCGCAGATATATATATTATGGATTGAATCGTCATAATAATGCTACATTTAGCCAGAAGAGGTTGGTCAATTCATAACTCAGAAAAGGCAAAACAACCCTTGAGGGACATGTTGTTAGCAGAATATTACAGTTCATCTAATTTATTGTTTATTCGGGCTTTATAATTTTTGGTATTTGCTTGATAAGGTTTTTCCTTATTAAAACATAGGGAATACCTCTTGGAATAGAGGTGTTGCTGTTCTAATTTTAAGACATCTTAGTGGAATCGCTCTTTGTAATTGTTACATACTATCTAATAGCATATTTATGTTACATTTTCCATGTAATTGTTTATTATGCACTTATGGCACATGCTTCATGTTGGCACAACCTTTGAACGTTGTATAGGCCATGATGCGGATGTATTTATCAAACACACAAAAATGCGATTCGCTGAACAAAACGAAAAAAAAAGTCCTTAGAGGAGGATATTAAAAATGAAAAGAAATAGTGGTTTTTCACTAGTCGAACTGATGATCGTGATTGTGATTATTGGTGTCTTGGCAGCTGTTGCAGTGCCAATCTATAGTAACAATGTAATGAAAGCTAAAATGAGTGAAGCTGATGCAGCTCTTGGAAGTATCAGAACCCAACTTCGCGTTTATTATGGCGAAAATGGAACATATCCTACAGCTGCTACGGGTTCAGCAGTCGTTGGTGCAGACTGGAATGACATTAATGCGAATGAACTAGATGGTAAGTACTTCGATGATGATTCCTTCACCTATTATGGTTATGCAGGTGGTGATTCCTTCACCGTTACTTGTGCTAATGAAGGTGTTATTAATTATGATCGTACTCTTGACCAATCTGGAGTTTTGGGCGGAGGAATTGAAGAGTAACACGCCGCTGAAACTTAGGGTGATCTAGTTATTTGAAACAGATGAACAATCAAGGTTATACTCTCGTTGAGGTTATGATCTCCGCCACACTCCTAGCAATCATTGTTTTGGGTACGATGCAGTACTTCACAATGAGTCGCTGGCAAGTGGAAAAGGGAATCAGAGCTCAACTTGCCTGGGCCAACATGGGCTCCCGTATGGAGAAAGCCATAGACCTTGGTTATGCTTCACTTCAAGATAGTCTACCTGAGACTTCGGTATCCCTGATACTTAACGGTATTCAGGGATACCGTACTACTATCATCACATCAATCGATGATAGTTCTGATGGATATTGGCCCGCTGACACTTCCCAACCCGATTACTATGATGTAACAATAAAATTTGCCTGGTTCACCACCGACAACATCACTGATAGTCTAAGCTGCAGTTTCTCTGAGGAACGTGGCTGGACTTATTGATGACTCATGTCCTCCCGCAATAATCGAGGTTTTTCTCTTGTTGAATTGACATCCGCAATGGTTGCCAGTGCAATTTTAGTCCTCGGATTTGGATCAGTCATCGTTATGAGTCGTCAACAACTGTCTGATACGAACATTCGTGTGGGATTGGGCTACGATCAGGTCATAATTGATCGCTATGTCCGCACAAAACTCACCTCCACAGTAAGTGATTCAATGCGAATTTATGCTGATGCCTCGGATGAAGCATCCAATATTACAAGTACCTCTGGAACTATTCTTAGAGCCGTTGATGCAGATTCTACTATTTACCATCTTGATCTTACTGACAATACACTACTCTGGGTAACTGATGATTCCGTTACACATAATCCTGTTGACTCTGAGATATCAGATCTTCTTTTTTCAGAGAGAGTAGGAAATCTTGGCAAAATTTTAAATGTCAGCATGAATTTAGTCTCCGATGAAGATACTCTTTCCGTCGCCTGGACCATCACACTCAGAAATTAGTTTACCCCCTCTTTTAAATTTGAACAATTCTTTATCCTGGCTTTGCCTATTTAAATTTTCATATCATCAATTTTTCATTATACCTCATATCTCTTGAGATTATTCGCCTTTTTACCAATACTATAGATACGAATGTAATATTTCAGGACTGCAGCCTATCATGTTGCAATTATCGAGATCACTGAAGAAAGTTATTCCTCAGTTTTTTTAGCATTATAATTGCAATGCTGAACACATATCCAGCTTATACGAATTGGCAACTCAGATTCCAGGCTTCATAGACGTTTTTCCTATAGAACTGAAAAGCTGCTTGATGTGGTCACCAGATAATTTGCCTCACTACCCCCTCAGATGGCCTCCAATCATAAAGAGGTATCTAGAGTCCATATTATCTTAAGGATCCCCTCCAGGTGGATATATGGACGTGAGACCTGCACTTCACGGATAGCTATAGGTAATACGAGCTCTCATATGTGCTTCAGAAACGAAGCTCATAATACATGATTCTTACATTAATGGCTGATATTATTGATTTACACCCCATTATACACCTATAGCTCCATATTTAAGAGAGTACATTGATTTAAAACCCTTCAATTATCGTAATATTTTTAATACATAATCGCTTGTTATAGATAATTCACGTCAGTGGCTTATCGCGATTTTACATATTCGTATTGATCAATTGTACAAATTGTTACACTTGGTTATCATATTGTATTATATATACTTATCATGGCTATACCCTCAGTTTTATGGGGTATTTTCACCATTTTAGCCCTCCTTTTTCCAGGTCTCGTTAGAATTATATGACATATTTTGATTACATTGCTGCTGCTTTGTGACATAATTATGACGTGATTTTGAATGTGCACATTTTTATGACATGTCTATCTGATTGTTTTCTTTAGCTTTATCCACTGTTTGATTTTTGGCACAGCATTTGAATATATAATAGGCATGTTAGTAGCCGTCCTCATGATCTTCACAATCTTTTCCTTTACCGGTGTTGCCGTATTGAATGTCTCATATCTCTCTACTGCCACTTCCGCAGAGACCGTAAACAATATTAAGCTACAGTATGCCATGGAGTCTTCAGTGAACGAAACCTTATGGCGCATAAACAATGGACCTGACAGTCTGATTAACGCTGAAGTCGATGGCATCACCACTGTTTTCGATCCTGTCTTGAATATCCTGAGTGTGAATGTTGATAAATTTCAGATAGAAGCTGAGATTTCATTAGACCTTTCTGAAGATACTCACTTCGACCGTGCTCTCGCTTCTGATGAAACGATTAACACCAATGGTTATGAAACTGATATTGACGAAGAGAATCGTAGCCGCTTCTTCCCCTTCATGCCTGAAGTTGATCTTGATTACTTCATTGACAATGCAGTGGCCATTCACAATGAAAGTTATAAAAAGTGGGATTGGTGGTGGGAAGTAGAGATGGGTGGCGAGGGAATCCATGTTTTTACTGGTGATTATGTTGAGTTAAAGAATTGCAGATTTTTAAACAGCACACTGGTATTCACTGGTACAAATATCACCTTTGAACACCAAAACATTATCAATGCTCCAGTTCCTGTTGATAGCGCTGATGCCATGCCCGCCCTGGTTTTCACCAATCCTGATAATTACTTTGAGATTGAAGCTGAAGGTAAGGACTATGAGCGCGAAGATAAGATCAATGGCGCCATCTACACCGCAGGAACCATCATTTTAAAGAAGGGTGAACTCAGCGGACCCATCGTAGGTAAGACCATCTCCATGGAACACGGCGAAGAGTATGACAATCAAATTGTATTTAAAGATACTGAACACCCCAAACACTATCGCTGGCACAAAGGTTTCAAGCATAAAAAGCATTATGACTGGCCCAAACAGATTGGTCGCTGGAAAACTAAGAAATGGAATAAAAAGCACGCCAATCACGAACACGCTTAATCTATACACCCCTTAGAATTAAAAAATAATCCTCCTGAGACAGGGGGATTTTTTTATTCCTACAATCCTTTAACATCAACCTTTTTAAATAGAAACTCGGGCGAGGTTTTCTATATTCATGAGATATATGTCAATCGAAATGAACTACAAAATACTTTTAAAATAAAACCAAGTATTTAGGGATCATGGCCAGAGCAAAAAAAATAAGAATCGGTATCGATATTGGGACCAATGCCATAAAGGTGGCCGTCTACTATACTAAGAAAAGTAGCCGTAAACATGCCAAACTGTTAAAGTACGATTATCTCGAAGAAGATGTAGTCAAGGATGTCCGTGAGATAAATGAAACACACATCATGAACGGCATCAGGACTCTCTTAAATGATCTGCCCTACAAACGAGCTGATATCAACGTGGGTCTGAGCGCAAAATATCAGAACCTGTTTTTCCTCCAGCTTCCCCAGATAGCCACACACGAATTAAAGCAGGCGCTTTTTTGGGAGCTGGCTCCCCTACTGGCTGATCCAGCAGATAACTATGATTATGATTTTACCCTCTTGCCACAGTCGCAAAAGAAAAAATTGAATGTCCTGCTCGCTGTTATTAAGACAAATAGAATAGAATGGCTCACCAAAGTTTTCAAATCACTTTCTACCAATATCAAAGTCTTGGAAACCAGCACGTTGCCCACCGTTCAATTATTTCATCGCATGAACCCAAAAATAACTGAAGCAGTCGGTGTTTTGCAACTTGGCGGCAGTAATTCTCACTACACAATTATTGATTCTTCGCAACACCCAGAATTTCTTTACCTTCCATTTGGTGGCAACAATTTGAATACTATTATTGCCAAATCTGCTGATATCCCATTTATTGAGGTTGAATATTTGCGGCGTGGGGTTCTGGAAGTCAGCTCAAATGATGAGCCAATTACTGCACTCTACATGGAAAACAAGATAGTCGGACAAAAACTCAAAGAATTATCCATGACAATTCGCAAATTAAACTTCCGGCATTTCTATAATACGGGACAAAAGATTGAGAAGCTGTATGTAACTGGTGGATTACTGAACGATTCTTTCATCAAATCTTTTTTCACCCTATCTGAAGAGATTATGGAAATCCCTGCTGAGATTTGGGATCCTATTCTGGATTTTTATCCGGATGTAGAGCTATCTACAGGTAATCAATATCAATTTTCTACAGCCATTGGACTTGCATTGAGATAGTCATGGAATTTCAATTAAACTTTCTTAGTTCCACGGCCGATGAACGCGTCAAGCGTCATCTGAAGCGTTTTAGCTTTCTGCTGTACGTCATCATATTTGGAGCAACCATCTTTATTCTGGTGAGAACTCATGAAAGCCAGGCCTACATGGCACAAGTATTTGAAGGCTTGAACTCTGATATTGAAGGGAAAATCTCTAGCGTGGAACCACGCATGTTGTTCCTTGAGCGAAAAATTGGAGTTCGGAATCGCTTGAGAAAAGAGTCAGATATTTTCCTTCAACCCAGGACCCGGCCTGCAGTCTGGCGTAAGATATTGATTGATATTACTAAAGCGCTACCCCCGGATTTGGTCATCACAAAAATTTTCTCCAAGGCAGATCTCAAAGCCAACAAAAAGAATTCAGGTCCGAATTTAATAATTGAAGGCTATACCTATATTGAGGGAGGTAACCGAGATATCCTTTCTGTGGACAATTTCCGTGGAAACCTGCTCTTCAGTTTACCGCTTTCAACACTCTACTCAGATATTAAAGTAGAAAATAATCGAATTTACAAAGAAGAGGATCGACTGAAATTGGTCTTCTCTCTGGGATTGTACGAATGAAAAAGCAATTCCAATTTTGGTTAGAAGCCATCCAGATGAAATGGTTGGTAACAGCCATCGTAATCTACTTCGCTATTACCGGATCCTCCTTGCAGGTTCTCATCTTACCTGAAAGTCAACGTTACGATGAAGCCGTTCTGAGACAAAACCAACTCGCTGAGACATACATTGACCTGGTGAGTCTTGATATTGAAATGGCCATTGAAAATCTTAACACTCAGTTGGCTGTTCTTGACTCTCTTGAAGCCATCTTTGCATCACGACTCTTAGGGAGTACTCGAGTTAACGCTATTTTTCCAGTTCTGGATAGGTTCTGCACAAATGCTTTACTCAAAGTTGTTACACTCGAACCCATGAATAGATTCAACAATGTAGGCAAAAAGTATCAAGCACATCTTATAAGATTGAGTATGATTGGCCGTTATGGTGATTTCTTGAAGTTCCTGGAGATGATTGAGAGACATAAGGAATGGATTCTTATTGATGAAATGGGCATTAAGCCCCTTGAACGAAGTGATTATGCTCGATACGATTTAACGCTCTCAGTTCTAGTTGCAAAGGAGGGTAAAAAATGAAAAATAAAAATACCACCCTCCTGATCGTTCTTGTGGCAGTTGTAGCTCTAGGCTCTGCTGGTCTCTGGCTCACTGGCTCATTCGATAAAATTTTCTCAGGGGAAGTATCTGGAAAGATTGGTAATACACTTGCGTTAGATCTGGAGGCACTCCAAAACACCATAAGAACTGTATCTTCACCAATGATCGATAATCTTGCTTTTGTAGAAGCCATAGATACACTCAGTTCAAAAGCAGATCTGACGAAAATGCGCAATCCTTTTGTAAGGGTCTATGTGGCACCACCTCCAAAGCCTAAGCAGGATACTCCATCCACTAAGAAGAAGACCAAGAAGAAACCAGTTAAGCGCAAAAAACGTATTGTACGCCCAAAAATTACCATCAATGGTATTATCTGGGATAGATCAGCTCCATACGCTATTTTAAATAATGATATTTATGGTGAAGGTGACCAGATACAGGGCTACATTGTCCAAACAATACAGGACACAATGATCGTATTAGGAAATAGTGATGATATATTTTCCATTGTTATCGAGAGAGAGTGATATGAGATCAAGCAATAATTTCAATCAGTTAGTCCGCTCTATATTAATTCTTGTGGTTGTGTTAACACCCCTGTTTGCTCATGCTCAGGCCAGTGGAGATAAAATTTCCATCTCTGTGAAGGAAGTTAAATTAGAGAACGTTCTTCGTATTCTCAGTGAGAAAAGTGGTATGATTTTCATCTCCGACCCTGAGATTCGTACTAAAAAAATCACTCTGGATTTAAAAAATATCGCTCCCCTGGAAGCACTATCGATTATGACCGAGTTATATGATTTAGGGTTTCAGCAACTCGGCACCTCTGGAAAATATCTGGTTACCAATAAGGATGACATTGCCATCCCAACGCGCACACAGTCATATTCATGCCAGTTTTCTGAATCAAAAGACCTGGCCGCAGCTCTCACTTCATTTGTAACACCTGAAATCGGGCGGGTATTCGGTGATGTTAGAACAAATACGGTGATTATTCAAGACACTCCAGGTCAGGTTGCTGAGCTCATTAAGCTCATGGAGACGCTGGATACCCATACAGATCAAGTGCATATTAAAAGTGCCATTGTTGAGGTGTCAATCACCAATGATCATAATAGAGGAGTCCAGTGGTTTACCAAGCAGGATGCGGACAATGGGGACATTAAAAGCGTCTTTGAATCAAACTTTGGATTTCGTAATCTATTTACTGAGCCACTTACAGAACCAACGCCCGCTCTAATATCAGGTGGTTTTGGCATGGGTATTATTGCAGCAGATATCGATGTCGTACTGGGTATGCTATCTACCTCAAATGAATTAAACCTCCTTTCTACGCCCCATCTTATGGTACTTGATAATAAACAGGCCGAGATTGAAGTTGGAGATCAGATACCCTACCCAAAGCTGAATGAATTTGGAATGACCTCATATGAATTTAAAAATGCTACTGTCAAACTTTCTATTTTTGTTCATGTCAATAATGATTCAACCGTCACGATTCGACTATCACCCCAGGCTAATTTCCAGCAGGGACTAACCCCTGATGGAATCCCAATTATATCTACCAGACGTGCTGTCACAGAAGTTATTGTAAAAAATGGTCAGACCATCGTGCTGGGAGGTCTCATGCAAGAATCTGATGTGATCACAGTATCGAAGATTCCCCTTCTTGGTTCTATCCCCATCATTGGTGAGCTTTTTAAATCTACCCAAGTGAACAAGAAAAAAACTGAACTTTTGGTCATGATTACTCCTCAGATTGTCGATGTTTATAAGAATGGGATTAAAAGGAGAGATCTTGAAAAAATTCCCAAGGAGTTTATTCGATCGATCAAATAATTCAGGGCAATCATTGTTATAGAACTATTTTCACTCTCGCTCTTCGATTAATAATTCCCAGTTTTTAAAGGCCTAGGTAACTATGGCGGCATACCTAGTCAGCAAATTCCCACTGTTTATAAATCGCAATATTTCCTTTCTATGGTTAGGGCAACTTGTTTCCCAGGCCGGTGATAGTATCACACATATGGCTGTAATCTGGTTAATGCTGGATCTTACTGGTTCCCCTTCTCTTACAGGTTTTATTGCCTTCGCTGCCACTGCTCCGGCTCTCCTATTTGGATTGTTTTCAGGAGTGCTCGCTGATCATTATCGGCGTCGAACACTCATGCTTATCAGTGATCTTGCTCGCTTCTTTCTCATACTGCTGATCCCTTTGTTTTATTCATTGGATATGCTGAGCCCTATGCTCCTGGCCGTCGTCGTTTTTGCGGCTGCATCTTTTGGGACCCTTTTCAATCCAGCCCGAGATGCTATCATCCCTGAGTTGGTTCATGAATCACAGCTTCTTAAGATTAACGCTCTGATCCAATCAACTGGCTATCTGGCCTATTTTATTGGTTTATTTGGTGCGGGGATGCTCCTCTCAGCCCTGGGGCTGACCAATCTCTTTTTCCTGGATGCTGGAACCTTTTTAATTTCGTTCCTTATGATTATGTTGATCTCCTATCAACGGGGGGAGAAACGGGCAACCACCTATGAGAGTCGACATCTTGCTGAGCTGAAGAAAGGTTTAAGATATGTCACATATGAAGACCGCCGACTTTTCTGGATCATTCTAATTACAGCTTTGAATAACCTCTTCATCATGGGACCTGCTGTGGTGGGAACCCCCTTGCTTATCAAAGAAGTTTGGGATGGTAGCGGTAGAGATTTCGCCTTTATAGAGTCCAGTTATGGCGTGGGTATGCTCATAGCCACGATTTTTGTTTATCGCTATGCCAGCAGATACAAAAAAGGTACCTGGCTGATGTTGGGATTGATTTATGATGGGCTCACATTTATCCCCCTCTTCTGGGTAGGAAGCCTTGGCATTGATCCATTCTGGCTGACCATATCAATCATATTTATTCATTCTCTGGGTATCCCATTTATACAGGTTACCAGAACCACCCTGATCCACTCCATCGTTCCTGGACATATGCAGGGACGCGTTTTTTCTATGATTAACCTGGCTGTAATCGGTGTAATGTCAATTTCTGTGGCTCTAACGGGAGTTCTTGCTGAATGGATATCTCCGCGAACTATTTTCCTATTTATTGGTATGGGAGCGGCAATGAGTGGCCTGGTGGGACTATCCATGAAAACAATACGGAATGCAGACTGATGGATCATTTTATCGAAAAACTTAGCGAACTTCTAAAGCAACCCCTGCCAGGCTGGATGGCTCAAAAGCATCTCATGCCCGAGGGGCGTGAATTGAAGTCTCTCGGTGACAATCTACATCCCGCAGCTGTGCTGATTTCTCTTTACCCCCAAAATGGTGAATGGGTCTTCCCGCTGATACGGAGGACTATTGATGGGTTTGTCCATAGCGGACAAATAGCGCTTCCAGGAGGCCGACGCGATGGCACAGAGACCGATATTGAGACTGCCTTGAGAGAAGCTTATGAAGAAGTGAACATTCTACCTGAGCAGGTAGAAGTGTTAGGGCTAACCAGCGTGTTGCCTATCCCGGTGAGTAATCATATCGTTCAACCAGTCGTGGGGTATACCCGCAACAAACCGGACTTCATCCCAGAGCCCAAAGAGGTTGCTGAGATTTTCACAGTTTCAATAAAATCACTCTGCGAGCGGGAAATTCAATACGAATCACGTCATTTCAAAAACAGAGACTGGGAAATTCCATTCTTTGAAATTGATGGTCATAAAGTTTGGGGAGCCACAGCTATGATACTCAGCGAATTTAGAACCCTGGTAACTCAGCTGATCTGATTAATCTGGCGCGACACCTGCCAGACCCACAGCCTCTGCTACACCTGTCAATGCATCAATCACAAATTGAAAATGTTCATTCTCTTCAAGCTCAAGTTCCAGCATGCCTTGAACAATATCATCTCGATTGACGCTGGCAGCAAATGCCTTTTGCTTCAACTTTTTTCTGATTGATTTTGGTGCTACTTCCCGAACGGCTTTACTTGGGCGAACATAGGTCACTGCAAAAACAAAGCCCACCAATTCATCTACTGCAAATAGAGATTTAGCCATCAACGTTTTGCGTTCCACACCCGTGTACTCGGCATGTCCCATAATGGCGTCAAGGATTTCCTGGGGATACCCCAATCCCTTGAGAATCTCCACACCTTTAAAGGGGTGTTCCTCTGCTGTTGGATATTTTTCATAGTCAAAATCGTGAAGTAAACCAGTAATGCCCCAGACCTCTGGATCACCACCATATTTGCCAGCCATGGCACGCATGGCAGCTTCTACTCCAAGTGCATGTTTTCTCAAAGATTCACTTATAGTGTATTCACATAGCAATTCCCAGGCTGATTGGCGATCGAGCACCATAATTGTCCTCCCTAAATGTGTAGTAAACCGAATGTATTAAATAACAGGATAGACTTAACTATCCATTAGAACAAATCAAATTCGCCGATATTGAGACCAACGCCCACCCTATGAGTTTGACCAGCGACTGTGGTCAATTCTGAGAATCCTGTACCGTAATGAAGATCTATATATTTTGTCCGAATACGGGCACCAACCTGAAACTGATCCAGAGAATTGCGTCCCAATTGGATAAATAGTTGATTCTGAAAACCGATTTCCAGACCCGTAGCATAGCCCCAGGTTTCCTTATTCAGCTCAGCCTGTTTCCCCGTCAATGAGATTTCAGCCTGTACAATGGGATGGATAATAAATGGGATTTTCTTAAAGCTTAAATAATAATCCGCACCCAGAAATACTTGAGGTGCGTAAACCTCAGTTAGACCAGAGCTCCAGAATAGGGTTGTACTCAAAATATCTGTAACCTCTAAGCCCAGACGCATTTTTTCAATGGGTTGATATAGTAATCCACCATGGAATCCTACCCCAAAACCACTTTCAGCAAAGAGATCATGATATAGCAGACGTGCTGTACCGTGTAGAGCAAGCTTTGAATTAAGCAGGTGAGAATATCCTAATTCAGCTAACAATTGTTGGGTACTGAAATAGCTGATCGAATTGATGCTCAAGCGTTCCCCTGGATCTAGCTGACCATTATTCTCCGACCCATCTGCATCGTCTGTATCTGCTACGCCATCCGAACCGTAATCCAGCAAAGCATCGCGAGTATCTGGAATGCCACTTACTCCACCGCGAAATAATACCAGCGACCAATTATCCTTGTTGCCGCTGAGGACATCGGTTTGGTAGACACCTCCAAACCCTTCTGTGTGTTGAAAACCCAGTTTTTGATCCCGTCCAGTCAGATAGGCAACATTGGCTCCCGGACTTGGGTTAGCCATGGGAAGTGCCTTTATATTTCCAAGGGCATAGGCATCAATAGACATACCCATGACAAATGGATCTTCTCCGTAAGAAACTGATTCAGCCACTAAAACTACAGGAAGGAAGATGAGGAGTGACAAATATTTCATAGCAAGCTTACGCCCAGGAGGCACCCATGGTTCCAGACTAGTTATCATCGTCAATGCTCTTGGTCATCTCATCTAAAAGTACCATGGCCTCCAGAGGGGTCATCTGGTCCAGCTTTAAACCTTTGAGCTTGTCGCGGAGTACTCGTTCCTGCTTATCAAAAAGGGACATCTGCTGGGTATCAAAGGTTGGGACAGCTTCACTAATTTCATCAGATCGTACACTGATTTCACCAGAATCCAGATCAGAAAGAATTTCATTAGCACGTTGTATTACCGGCAGTGGCACACCAGCCATCTGTGCAACATGGATACCATAGGAACGACTGGCACCACCAGGAACAATTTTCCTCAAAAAGATAACTTTCTCATCGTATTCACGGACAGCCACATTATAATTTTTCAGACGGGGCAAGATACCTTCCAACTTGGTCAACTCATGATAATGGGTGGCGAAAAGAGTGCGGGCGGCCTGTTCGGTTTTTCCATGTAGATATTCAATAAGTGCCCAGGCAATGGCCAGACCATCGTAGGTCGAAGTTCCACGACCGATCTCATCCAGCAGGATCAGGCTGCGCTGAGTAGCATTGTTGAGAATGTTGGCAGTTTCATTCATTTCAACCAGAAAGGTGGATTCTCCACCAGCCAGGTTATCTGAAGCGCCAACTCGGGTGAAGATTCGATCTACCATACCGATCTTGGCTTTATCAGCTGGTATATAGCAGCCAATCTGGGCCAGAAGGACCAGGAGACCTATCTGTCTCAAATAAGTAGATTTCCCGGCCATATTTGGACCCGTAATCAGCAATATCTGATCCTCGGAAGCATCAATGAGTAGGTCATTTGGGATAAAAGCTTCATCCACTGGCAGCAGTTGCTCGATAACAGGATGACGCCCATTACTTATCTCAATCTGGAGGCTCTGGTTCAGTTCGGGACGGCAATAGTTTCTGTCATAGGATATTTTTGCTAAGGTGCTTACGACATCAAGTCTGGCGACAAAATCAGCAATTGATTGGATATGAACAGCTTCTGCCATAACCTGAATTCTAAGCTTATCAAATAATTCGAATTCCCGGGCTGTATATCGCTCTTCAGCGTGCAGAACCTTTTCTTCATATTCTTTGAGCTCTTCAGTAATAAAGCGCTCTGAATTAACCAGTGTCTGCTTGCGGATATAGTCCTCCGGAACCAGATCTTTATGGGTATTGGTAATATCTATGTAGTAACCAAATACACGATTGTAACCAATTTTTAAAGATGATATCCCCAGGCGCTGCCGTTCAGTGGCTTGAAATTCCACCAACCAGGCCTTGGCATTGCGGGTAATACCCCGAATCTCATCCAGCTCAGGGTCGATGCCATCTCGGATTAGACCCCCATTCTTTACTGAAACTGGTGGCTCATCTACAATAAGACGCTCAAGTTCAGAAAGGAGTGCGCTGACATCGGGCAGTGCTTCGACGTGGAGACCAATTTTATGAATATGCTTGTCATCTAGAAGTTTCGCCAGCTCAGGTAATAGGTGGATGGAACTTCTAAGACCTGCTAAATCTCGTGCTGAGCCACGGGTTGAACTCAATTTTGAAAGCAGCCGCTCCAGATCAGCGATTTGCTTGAGAATTTCACGCAAGTTCTGACGCAATTCTGAATGATCAAAAAAGACCTGCACCTGATCCAGGCGATTCTCGATACGCTCTTTGTCTAAAAGGGGCTTGTGGAGCCAATCACGGAGAAGACGACCACCACCTGAGGTAACTGATTCATCGAGAGCAGAAATAAGGGTTCCCTCGTCACCACCACGGAGTGATCTGAATAATTCAAGGTTTCTTAGTGAATCATCATCAATAGTCATCCAATCATCGGCACTGAGGCTTTGAATACCGGTCACATGCTTCAGATCCCGACCCTGGTAACTTTGTAAATAATATAATATGGCACCGGCCGCAGAAGTCCCGGCTTTCATTCCGGTCATCCCAAAGCCCTTGAGTCCCTGGGTTTTGAATTGTTTGGTGAGTTCACTGAGTGCAAAATCTGTATTAAAGACCCAGCTCTCAACCCTGGTTAATAGCCATTTTCCACGACCCAGGTAAGATTCAGATTCGGAATCATCCTCTGACAGCAATATTTCACGAGGTGCCAGACCGGCGAGGAATGACCGTAATTGATTGGGTTGAAGCTCCAGAACACTGAATTTTCCGGTGGATACATCAAGGAATGATAAACCGATTTCTTTATTTCCCGCATAGACACAGACCAAATAATTGGATTCTTTGGCCGTCAGAAATTGTTCGCTCATGGCTGATCCAGGGGTGGCTACCTCCACGACCTGCCTCTTCACAATACCCTTGGCTTGTTTGGGATCTTCCACCTGCTCACAAATAGCGACACGCAATCCTGCCTGCATATATTTATACAGGTAAGCATCCAGAGCGTGATATGGGAATCCCGCTAGAGGAACCTTGGCAGCCTTGCCGTTGGAACGACTTGTAAGGGTTATACCCAGGACCTTTGAAGTAACCTTGGCATCATCGCCAAAGGTTTCGTAAAAGTCACCCATCCGATAAAGCAAAATGACATCGGGGTACTTGGATTTGATCTCCAGGTACTGCCGCATGAGGGGTGTGGTATTCTTGTCCTTTTTTGTGGATTTTGCTGACATTCGATCAATATAGTCTATAAATACAAATTCCGAATTAGGAATGTTGACTACAGTTCCTCACCCACCCATCTTCTGACATCACCATCGCGAAGGAGTATGCCTTTACGCTCGGCATAATTAAGCATGGGTAAGATGTATTTTCTAGTGGTGGGGATAAACTCCCGCAATTGTGCCACCGTCAGTTCAGGATTTATTCTGAACCAATTCTGCAGCGCATCTATGAAATAGTCAATCTGGTTGCTAAGCAGATAGAAATCTTTATCAATGCGCACCAGATCTTTATGCTGAATCATCCACTGGAGCACAGTGTACTCCTGAGCATCCAGGGATTTTTTCAACTCATCCAAAGAAGGTGAAGAGAAATTGGAATCGTTGAAGATATTCACGATTTTTTGCTGTGCCTGTTCATCCCCTTCATCCAGTGTGCCTTGATGCCCTGATAATTGCCAGAGATCACCTTGATTTTTAAGTGTGCCCTCTAGCAGAGCTAAAGCCAGGATAAATTCGCGATTGGCTTGTCCCAATTCTGTCAGGTTCTCCCGAGGTAATCCCTTACCCAGGGGTTCTGCCTGATGGTATTTCTCCAACGCCTGCTGCATCTGAGCCAGGCTAGCAGCATACGCCGAGTGTTTGACAAAACGATCCTGATGGCTCTTATAATCCTCTGATTTCTGGAGCACCGCGTGAACCTTGGACTCTGCCACACTGAGATATCGGGCAATTTCCCGTCGATTTAAGGGACGATCAAAGAAATCCATCGATGCATTTATCAATTCAGATAGATCAGCCGTTTCTAGCGACTTTAGAATAGGTAGTTGTTTATCCTGCTTCTTTAATCTACGGTCAATAGCCCAGAGTAATTCGGCTCCACCAAGCGTTTCCTCAGGTGAAAGATATCTGATTACCATTTTCTCCTTAAAACCTGCTGAAATCTGTTCTTCAAAGAAAAATTGTGCCATCATGGTTTGCCCGGGATCGCACTGGTTAGCTTCCAGGAGATGGACCCGAGCTTCACGTTTTCCAGTTCCAACATGAACATGGACACGATCTGCTTCTTTGACAGGCTTCTTCCAGTGTGGCAATACACTCAATTCTGCCACCCAGGTGGAACCCGTCTGAAACATACCAGGACTCCCTAGAAAGGCCCCCCTGCCTAGCTCTTCAACGCTGGCGCCGCCCAGATTGATGGCTCCACGATCACCAAATTTGATTTTACCCACTTCAAGGTGATGAGACTGGAGTCCTCGCACGGGAAAGGTACTTTCCTGTGGAAAGAGCTCAACACTCTGACCTTTCCTCAATTCGTGGGAGAGAACCGTTCCTGTTACAACCGTACCAAAGCCTTTTACCGAGAAAACGCGATCAATGGGCAGGCGGAAAACACCCTGTCGATCCTGACTATTTATTTCAGAGATGGTTTGATCTAGCGCTCCACGTAAAGCTTCAACTCCCTGCCCGGTTACTGCTGATACAGGGATAATTTTAGTGTCGGGATAACCCCTGTCAGCGAGATAGGTGGCCACTTCATCAGAAACCAATTCAAGCCAGTCAGAATCAACCAGATCAGATTTGTTCAGGGCTACCAGAATTTTTCTGATTCCAAGAATATGCAATATGTCGAGGTGTTCGCGGGTCTGGGGCATCACTCCATCATCAGCAGCAATCACCAACATGGCTGCATCCACGGTGCTGACACCTGTCACCATGTTTTTAATGAATTTTTCGTGACCGGGAACGTCAATAAAAGTGACATCCTCACTATAAAAAGCGATTCCAATATCGATGGTGACACCACGTCGCTTTTCTTCCTCAAGGCGATCGGTATCCACCCCAGTGAGAGCCTTGACGAGAGCAGTTTTTCCGTGGTCAATATGACCGGCTAGTCCGATTACTTTTTGCATATTTCCTTGTTATCTAACCGTTGAGATTGCAGAGAATATTGTGGATTGCTAGCTTCAATTCAGTATAAATCTCCAGATCAGGAAGAAGAGAGCAAAACCTGCCAGAAATACCATACTGACCCAATTGAATAGCAATAGTTTTGGACCAGGTCTTCCTTCATCGGGCATCCAGGGACCGGTCACTGCCCTATAATTAATATATGCCAGAATAGGTGCCGTCAAAAATGCCAGGGTTGTGGCCAAATCAACCAGCATAGTCATTCCACTCATAAAGAGGCCAATAATTACCAGACTTCCTCCCAAAACAATGACCAGCCAGATCCAATATAGTGATCTGTCATCTCTGCCAGCATATCTGTTTGGAAACACCAATTCTGTAGAGCGTTTTAACACTCTTGGGAAGGCATCTGTCACAGTAAGTGTTGTGCTAAACATCGTAGTAAGCGCTGCAATGGCCACTACTGGATAACTCCAGCTACCCAGGGTTGACGTATATAGGGTTATAAATTGACCAGCAAATTTGCTCCCCGCGGGTGAAAATGATTCACCGGTACCATACATGATAAGACCGCCAAGACTCAGGAAGCCAAGAGCCAGAATGCCTGTACCAAAATAGCCCAGCCTGAAATCAAACAGAGAGTCCGCCAGACTCGGCGCTGAACCAGTTTCCTTACGTCTTTCAATTGTCCAGAGTGAATGCCACACGGAAATATCAATGGCTGAAGGCATCCAGCCAATAAGGGCCACCATAAAAGAGACTCCAGCTACATTCCAAAGTTGTGGTGGAACAAAATCAACTTTTGCTGAGGAGCCGTGCCCAAAGGCAGTCACGACTGCCACAATGGTTGAGATGCTCAAAATCACGATGATAATCTTGATCAACTTATCTAGAACCCGATACTTTCCAATGGTGAGTACCCCAGCACAAACGGCCAGGATCACAGCGCTCCAGGTCAGGGGGCTCATACTGGTACCAAAAATTTTGGAAGCCAACCCTGCTGTGACTATGGTTACAGCTGCTTGAAGAACAAACATAGTTCCAAATGTTGGAATCAGGAAAGCTACCAGCGCCCATTTACCCACCCTTTGATATCCATCGAGGAGACTTTCACCCATGGCGGCGGCATAGCGAGGTCCAAACTCAAAAGCAGTATATTTAAAAACATTGGCCACCACCACAACCCACAGCAGGGCAAATCCATAATTCGCTCCAGCCCGAGTACTTTGAACCAGATGGGAAACACCGACTGCAGCTCCAGCCCATAAAAGACCAGGGCCTAAGGCTTTGAGACGTGATTGCCAGACTGAGGAGATATTCATTGGGGTTAGCTCCTAGATACGTTTATATGATAGTCGAAGGTCTACAGTCTTAAGGTCGATAGGAATAGAGCTACCCGCGAATACTGTTTAATGCCTGAACGATGGCAGTATCTTCACTTTCACGCACAGCTTTCAGGTCAATGATAAAAAGATCTTCAGCAATGCGACCCATAATGGCTGGATTATGGGCTCTCAAACAACTTGAAATCCGACCTGCCTTCATTTTTGAATGCTTGATTCCAATTCCTACCGAAGCCATTTTTTCAGAAGGTGAAGCCCCTGAACCCACCTGGGCTTCTGTGTTCAGCACCGATAAGTTCAAGCTGGAATTTTCAATTATGTCCACCAGTGCCTCCGCCCTTTTTTGGAGTGTCTCTACTGGTGTGAGTAGGTCTCGATAGACAGGAATGTCATTCAGACCATCCTCACCACTGGAGAAGGCCTTCAAAGCCTGTAAGGTGAGTAGAATCTGGGTCTTATCCGGCCGTAATGCCCTCAAGAGGTTATTCTTTTCAATCTTCTTTATCAGGACCTGTCTACCTGCTATGATGCCCCCCTGTGGCCCACCAAGCAATTTGTCAACTGAGAAGGTGACGATATCAACGCCAGCTCCTATGACTTCTAAAACCAGGGGTTCTCTCTGGAGTCCAAATGCATCAATGGGGACAAGGGCGCCGCTTCCCAAATCAGCCATGACTGGAATATCATGTTTCTTTCCGAGAGCCACCAGATCCTGGAGTGAGACTTCTTTCGTGAATCCTGAAATCTTATAGTTTGATGTATGTACCCAGAGTAATAGCCTGGTCCGAGGAGTAATCGCTTCCTCATAATCTTTTAGATGTGTGCGGTTGGTGGTACCGACCTCCACTAATTTGGAACCTGCCTTGCGAAGAATTTCAGGAATTCGAAAGGATCCACCGATTTCGACGAGTTGACCTCGACTTATGATGACTTCCTTACGATCAGCCAGAGTATTAAGAGTTAGCAACACGGCTGCGGCATTATTATTGACCAGGATACCATCTTCAGCGGCACTGATGGATTGAATCCAGGGTCTCAAGTGATCATGGCGATTCCCACGACGACCATCATCAAGATCAAGCTCGAGATTGACGTATCCATCTTTGAGTTCTTCCATGGCGTTGAGCATCTGAGCGCTGAGAGGTGAGCGTCCCAGATTGGTGTGGATGACCACTCCAGTGCCATTGATCACGTTGCGTAGAGAGTTAGCTATTTTGAGCAGTTTTTTTCTATAATTCGATTCCACTTGACCCTGGGGTGCAGCTTTGCCTTTTGAGGCTAGCTCGCGTATATCATCCAGAAGAGTACGTGCTTCATTTTTCTTGAGATTATGTGGTAGTTCTATATCAGCAACAGATTGGAGTAGGGCATCCACACTGGGTAATTCTGAGAGATTAATTGATTTGGCTGGAGATTTCATCGAGGTTTTCTCTATATCACTTTACTTTAGAATCTTGAATTTGATTGCTCTATGCTCACGCGTATATGAGGTACTTACATATCAATCAATAGTTTAATTGCAAAACCGATTGTAGCAACGGTTACCACATGCTTTATAAATTTATGACCTTTCTTAATGGCAACATGGGTGCCCAGCCAGGCGCCAATCATACTGCCTACACCCAGTACTGCGCCCATGGCCCAATTGACCTGGCCATTCCAGGCAAAAATGATCAAGGCGATGGAGGTAAAGAAGAAGATAATGGTCAGCTTGACAGCATTCCCGTGAACCAGATTGATATTCTGCCATAAGAGGACTGATAGTACCAGAAAACCTACGCCCGCCTGTATATAGCCCCCATAAATTCCCACTAAGAAGTAAGCCAATCCAGGTCCAATCCAGGAGCCAACATAAGAATCTGGATCCAGGGGATCTCCCTCCTGTCTGTTGGAAGCGAAAAGGGTAAATAATGACATGACGATCATAACCAGAGCCAGACTCAGTTTAAATTGAGAATTACTCACCAGGGTAGCCAGCCAGGCACCAATGATCCCCCCTGGTACTGCAAAAAGTGCTGCTTTGAGTGCAAACTTACCCGGGTTCACCTTTTGCTTCATGAAATTGCCCACAGCGAAAGTGTTCTGCATCAAGATGGCCAAACGATTGGTCCCATTGGCCAGGTTAGGGGGTAATCCTAGAAAGATGAGTAATGGCAGAGTTAAAAATGAACCGCCACCGGCAAGTACATTGATAAAGCCGGCACTGGCTCCAATCAATAGCACAGCTGCAAGATTTAGAGGGGTCAAATTCTCAAGCATGCGACACCTTAATTCATAGTCTGCTTAAAAACCATCAGAAACTGTCATTTGAGATTGAATTTTGGGTAAAAAAAAGGCTGCCCAATGGACAGCCTTTAACGTGTTCGGGTAAGCGTGAATCTTAGAATTCGCGTTGTTCTTTGATTCTCGCTTTTTTCCCGCGCAGTTTGCGAAGATAGTATAGTTTGGCGCGACGAACTTTACCGCGACGCAATACTTTCACACCTGCAACAGTGGGAGCATGGAGAGGAAATATTCTCTCAACACCAACACCATTTGAAATTTTTCTTACTGTAAATGTAGCAGTGATGCCTTTACCAGTGCGGGCAATTACATTACCCTCATAGACCTGAATTCTTTCTTTCTGGCCTTCGATAACTTTTACATCAACTGAGACAGTATCACCTGGCTTGAAATCAGGCAAATCAGTTTTTAGCTGCCCGGCAACCAGGTTATCTACTTTGTTCATTACTTTCCTCCAGTTCTCTCATATATCTATCGAACAAGTCTGGGCGTTTAACTTTAGTTCGCTCAAGACGTTGCTGTTCTCTCCAATTTTCAATCTGCGCGTGGTGCCCAGAGAGCAGCACGTCGGGTACTTTTATGCCCCGGTACTCTGCGGGGCGGGTATAATACGGTGCGTCCAATAATCCAACAGGAAAAGTGTCCGATTTTGTAGATTCATCATCACTGACTGCACCTGGAAGTAAACGAACCATAGCATCAATAACAGCAAAGGCTGCAATTTCACCACCTGAGAGTACAAAATCTCCCAGACTGATTTCTTCATCGATAAGTTCATCCCTCACTCTTTGATCGACACCCTTGTATCTACCACAGAGGAGTACCACGTGGGGAGTCTCAACCAATCTTTCAGCATCATCCTGTTGAAAGGGTTTCCCTTGCGGTGTGAGAAAGATGCGATGCCCAGTATTTTTGCGATATTCTGCAACGGCTTCAAAGGCTCTGAATAAGGGATCCGGTTTGATAATCATCCCGGCTCCTCCTCCATAAGGCACATCATCGATGTGTTTATAGGTATCATCTGCAAAGTCACGCATATCCCAGCATTTCATTTCAGCCAGGCCACTCTCAAAGGCTCTTCCCACAATTCCCATCTCACGAAAGGCGTTCAGCGTATCAGGAAATGTAGTAATGACATCAATAATCATAATACATCCTCAGCGGAGTTCACTTGAATTTTGCGACCATCTATATCGATGGCAACCACCCATTCATCAACAAGAGGAACGAGAGTCTCAGAATCACCTTGCTGTATCAGCAAGATATCATGAGCACCGGGGCTTAGAATCTCTATGACCTTGCCCAGGTTTTTATTGCTCTCGTCAACCACCTCACAACCGATGAGATCATCGATGTAAAACTCATCGTCACTTAATTCCGGCAGGTCTTCACGCAGCGTAAATATTTCTCTGTCGCGATAACTTTCGGCCTCAGTTCGATCTTGAATTTCGTTGAAGCTAAGAATGGCAAAGTCATCATAACCCTGACAATTTCTTAGTGTAAGTTGTTTCCATTCACTACCCGTATTAACAAAAAGCTGCTCCAAGCTCTGGAGCATGTCAAGGTCGATACTGTATAGGGTCACCTTGAGTCCCCCTTTTATACCATGAGGTTTGCGAACCATGCCTACGGCGGTTCTATTCACCTCAGCTGAATACATTACCTTATTCGATGATCTCGAGCATGGCGCGGTTGGTACCGGCCTTTGCTGAAATCGCAGCTAATAAAGTCCGGAATGCTTTGGCTGTACGGCCTTGACGACCAATTACTTTGCCAATATCTTCCTTAGCTACCCTTAGTTCGAAGATGGTCACTCTTTCGCTATCGACTTGATTGACTTCAACTTCATCAGGAGCATCAACCAGACTTTTTGCTACATACTCTACGAACTCTTTCATACTCATACCTCCGTCGGTTGTCAAATCCACCTGATCATCGGTAAGGAGTTTCTTCAGCTTTTTAAGAATCTTGCTTCTCCGTACCTTCAGCAGGTTCTTCGACAGGTTCTTCTTCTACGGCTTCTTCTACGGCTACTTCTTCGACTACTTCAGCAGCTTCTGCTTCGTCAGCCTTTTTAGCAGCAACTTCTGCTTCTTCGGCTTTCTTAGCAGCGTCTTCTTCAGCCTGCTTTGCAACTTCAGCGGCGGCCAGCTTGGCTGACTCTGCTGCGGCTACTTTTTTGCCACGATCATCTCGGGCAAGTTCCCATTTATGCATCTCTTTGCTAACGGTAGCTTCATCTGCATTACGGCTTACCAACTCATACTTGAGTGTAAGTCCGCGTCCACGTAATAAGCTAAATACGGTGTCACTTGGTTTTGCACCCTGATCCATCCAATGAAAAAGACGTTCTTCATTGATCACAAGTTCTGCTGGATCTGGAATCGGGTTATAATGTCCAATTTTTTCGATAGATCTTCCGTCGCGAGGGGCGCGTGAATCTGCAACAACTATTCTGTAGAAGGGTTGTTTCTTTTTTCCCATCCGCTTCAGTCTGATTTTTACAGCCAAAAGGTGTTCTCCTTAAAATCCCATAGGCAAGTTTTTCATTAACTGCCTTTTATTCATTTTTCCAAATTTCTTCATCATCTTCCGCATTGACTGGAACTGCTTTATCAACTGATTCACATCCTGAACCTTTGTTCCAGACCCTCTTGCTATTCTTTTTCGGCGACTACCATCAAGTATCTGAGGGCGATGCCTTTCCACAAGGGTCATAGAGTTAATGATTGCTTCAATCCTAGTCAACCTTTTTTCATCAATATCAACATCTTTTATTCCTTTTACACCAGGGATCATAGACATTAAATCGCCTATTGGTCCCATGGATTTCAGCTGCTTTAACTGTTGCTTAAAGTCCTCCAGATCGAAGGTGTTTTTGAGCATTTTTTCTTCAAGTTTTGCAGCTTCATCGACGTCAATATCCTGCTGGGCTTTTTCCACCAGGGAGACAATATCTCCCATGCCCAAAATACGACCAGCCATTCGGTCAGGGTGGAAAGTTTCCAGCTTGTCCAGATGCTCTCCTACACCAATATACTTGATTGGTTTTCCAGTGACTTCACGTACAGACAAAGCTGCACCACCACGGGCATCACCATCAAGTTTGGTGAGAATAACACCTGTAAGATCCACTGTTTCTGCAAAAGTACCGGCTGCATTCACAGCATCCTGTCCTGTCATAGCATCCGCCACAAACAGGGTCTCTGCAGGCTTCAGGGCCTTTTGGAGTCGCTTGATTTCATCCATCATGTCTGCATCAACATGTAATCGACCAGCAGTATCGACAATGACCACATTGGCTGGATAACGCACGGATTCTCTGATTGCAGCCTGGGCAATCTGGACAACGTCCTGATTACCTTCGTCTGCAAAGACAGGGATATCTAACTGTTTCCCAAGTACCTGAAGCTGGGTTATGGCTGCAGGACGGTAAACATCGCAAGCCACCAGAAGTGGTTGACGACCGCTTTTCCGTAAATTTCTTGCCAGTTTTGCTGATGTAGTTGTTTTTCCAGAACCTTGAAGACCCACCAAGAGGATGATGGCTGGATTTCCTGAAAGTTCAAGATCTACTGTTTTCTCTCCAAGGAGGACGATCAATTCTTCATGGATGATCTTCACGATTTGTTGGCCGGGCGTGATAGAACGCAGGACTTCAGAACCGAGAGCTTTTTCCTTTATGGAGTTGATGAATGTTCGAACGACTTTGTAGTTGACATCTGCTTCAAGCAAAGCCCGCCGAACTTCCCGCATGGCATCTGAAATATTGGCTTCCGATAACTTCCCTTGACCGCGAAGTTTCTTGAAAACACCTTCCAGATTTTGTGACAGTTGTTCTAACATGACTCCAGTTTCCTATCGTGTCGACTACAGGCTTTATTAAATCCCCTATATATATAATACATTATATATACGATAAATGGGATTGACATAAAGCCGCCGAAGATAGACGGCCGACCATGGGTGGGCAATGAGTTTCATGCATTTTCGGGTGGAGTGAAAATTTGGAAGACTAAATTGATTAATTGCTGAATTCTGAGGGGTATTCAGATGGATAAAATCTCAGATGTGAATGAATTCTATAAAAGGATTTATGGGAAAACTAATCCTGCGACATCGACAATTTAAAAACCGATCCAAGAATGAAGATCTCCCTCAAGATGGGTATTCTTATCAGCCGGGATTCTCTTAATTTCCACCCATAGCGCAACTCATGAGATGGTCGAATCAGATAATATTTCTCATTTTCAATAGGGTAGTTTAGTTGTCTCACCATTTTTTTGAATCTTCTAAGGGTCATCTGGCATTCTCGAATCTCTTTTACATCGGCTCGAGCTTTGTCAGATTCGCCAAACAAATTGAGCAGAATATCCAGGATTGATCCAGGAATCCAACCCAGATAAGGCATTTTTTTTAAGAAAGATTTTAGGAAAGTCTGTTGGTGAAGACCAAAAGGAGAATAGAAGGGTGGGAAGGTCATCAATATGAGGCCCTTTGGAGATGTAAATTTCCGTAAAGCAGCCATAAATTCATATTTATTCTTTAAGGATATGTGCTCGATGACATCTCTGAGAATGATGATATCATAATCATCCCCTAGAACTGACTGAGCTTCATCCGACAGGATATCCTGTTGGATAAATCGTAAATTTGCGTGGGTCTTCTCCCATTTAAAATCCTTGACCTCTACCCCAGTACAGCGTGCACCTGCTTCAGCGAGAGCAGCCGTAAATCCACCATCCCCACAACCCACATCCAGCACTTTCTTACCTGCTAAAGGGACTCCCCATTGAGCAAAAAGAGGGATATAGTGGAGCTCTGCTAATTTGTTCTGATAAGTCCAGTAATATTCTTTCCAGGTCCCGTAGGATTCTGGTTTGAGATGTGTGATTGCCATTGTTCAATATAGTCACCCTGAAAACAGAAAAAATGAGTAATTGACCCAGCATTTTTTGCTAAATATTAGGGTACAATTCTTTGGCATAATTGTCATTTGGCAGTCATTCTGGAATATATTGAATTCTTATGGCATATATTTTGTAAATATGTAGAAGCTTAAATGAACACCTTGACAAGTGCTCTATGAAAATGTACATAAAACCGTTCGAAAATGGGTTCACTTCAGAGGGCTTGTATTCAGATTGCAGGCATCTAATAAAGTGAATAAAACCAATACGGAGACACATTCTAATGGGAATGTTTAAACTTAAAAAGGGCTACGACATACCACTGCAAGGCAGCGCAGAGCGACGTGTAGAAAAAGCCCCGAAAACCACAGCGGTTGCAGTCCAACCCATCGATTTTCGCGGCTTACGGCCCGCGATGAAAGTCGAAGCTGGAGATAAAGTCAGCCGTGGATCAATTCTCTTTGTTGATAAACAGAAGCCTGCGATTCTTTTTAGATCACCAGCTGCGGGAACTGTCCGCGATGTGGTCCGTGGAGAGCGACGAGTTATTCAACGCGTCATCATTGATGTTGCTGGAGATGCTGCTGAAAAATTTGAAAGTTATACTTCAGACCAGGTCAATGCCCTTTCCATCAGTCAGGCCAAAGAAGTTTTGCTCAATAGTGGACTCTGGCCAGTCATCCGGCAGCGTCCATTTAGTAGGATCGCAGATCTGGATGGCTCACCCAAAGCCATTTTCATCTCGGCAGTTGACTCAGCTCCCTTGCAGGCAGAATCTGACCTGCTTCTGGATGGGCTGGACAAAGAATTCCAATTGGGCATTAATTTGCTTTCAATATTAACACCGGGCAAAATCCATCTATCGGCTTCAGCAAAGACCAAAGCATTTTTCTCTACTATTAGTGGAGTTGAACTGCATGAATTTTCCGGTCCCCATCCTGCTGGAAATGTTGGGGTCCAAATTCACCACATAGACCGTATTCTTTCTGGAGAAAAGGTTTGGTACATCTCCCCTCGCCATGTTTCACAAATTGGCCGTCTCCTAGCGACTGGTGAATATCCTGGCGCTAAAACATATGCTTTGACAGGCTCCGAATTAGAAAAGGGTCATTATGTCAGGGGAACGGAGGGTGCTCAAGTTAGTGATCTTGTCAGTCAAGATCTTAAGGGTTCAACTCAGCGCGTTATCTCTGGAAATGTACTTACCGGTGCTAAAAGTTCACCTCTCGGGTTTGTGGGTTTTTATGATGATATGATCACTGTTGTTCCAGAACTTGAGGGTCGACGGTTTTTTGGGTGGTTACGACTGGGACTTAACGCAAACAGTTTCTGGCCCATGTTCCTCTCAAAATTAACTCCCAAGAAGAAACTTGCTCCAACTACTGATATGAACGGTGAAGAACGAGCTTTTGTCTCAACTGGTGAATATGAGAAGGTAGTCCCAATGGATGTTCTGCCCGTTCATCTTTGCAAGGCTATTTTGGTTGATGATATTGAGCTCATGGAACAACTAGGCATTTATGAAGTTGCTGCGGAGGATCTCGCATTGTGTAGTTACATCTGCCCATCGAAAATTGAGTTTGGTGATATTATCCAAAAGGGCATTGAAACCATGGAAAAGGAGGGTTGATCAAAATGAAATCTCTCCTACAGTTTCTAGCCAATCTGGATGTAAAGATTAAGGAAGGTCCTTTCAAGATCGTTCATCCTATGTTTGGTGCTATTAATACTATGCTTTTCTCACCCGGGCATGGAACCACAACTGGACCTCATATTAGGGACTCCATTGATATGAAGCGTTTCATGGGCATTGTTATCTTCGCTCTTGTTCCAAGTATTCTGGTCGGTTCATATAATGTAGGTGCTCAGGCAGGTGTAGAGGGTTTATTTGCTGCCTTTATGTTTGGGTTCTTGAAATTACTCCCGATCATCGTTGTCACTTATGCAGTGGGTCTGGGATGGGAAATGATATTTGGTCATATTAATGGCCATGACATTCATGAAGGATTCCTGGTAACAGGTATCCTATTACCCCTCACCCTACCCCCTACCATTCCACTCTGGCAAGTTGCTGTGGCTGTTTCTTTTGGAACCGTCATCGGCAAAGAAGTCTTTGGTGGTACAGGTATGAACTTGTTGAACCCTGCTTTAACGGCACGTGCTTTTCTTTTCTTTACCTATCCAGGAAATATTTCTGGTGATAGCGTGTGGGTCGCCCTGGATGGATTTACAGGCGCCACACCTCTCGCAGCCGCCGCAGCCTCCACAGGGCCGGCAGTTGACGCCTTAAACAGCGCTGGCTTTTCAATGAGCAATATGTTCTTTGGATTTGTGCCGGGTAGTATTGGTGAAACCTCAACCATTGCCATCCTGATTGGTGCTGCCATTTTACTCATCACGGGCGTTGGAAGCTGGCGTATCATGCTGGCAACAACACTGGGCGCCTATGGTATGGCACTCATTGTTCAATTCTTCGGAGCAGATGTTGCTGGCGGTATGCGCAGCTTACCTGCTCACTATCACTTAATGATGGGTGGCTTCATGTTTGGAGCTGTATTTATGGCGACTGATCCAGTCTCTGCCGCAGGCACCAATGCAGGTAAATGGGTTTATGGAATTTTAATTGGCGTCATGGTCATTCTGATCCGGGTGTTCAACCCAGCCTATCCGGAAGGGATGATGTTAGCCATCCTGTTTGGGAATGTATTCTCGCCTTTGATTGACCACTTCGTGGTTCAGGCGAATATTAAAAGGAGGCTGAATTATGGCAAATAAGCCTCGTATAACCAAAACATATACCCTTGGTTTTGCTGCTGCAGTAACCATGGTGTGCAGTGTATTACTGGCATCGGCAGCGACCCTGCTTAAGGAACGTCAGGATCAAAATATTCAATTGGATATCAAATACAATATTTTGAGTGTTCTTGGCCTGGTTGAGGGCAAAGACGTGGAAGCAGAGAAATTACTCTCACTCTATGACGAGAACGTGAACACCTTTGTCGTTGATCTCACAGGTCAGCTTGTTGAGGGTCGAAACGCTGAAGATGTGGATCCTAAAAAAGATCCTGATCTTCTACCGGTCTACACTCGCCAGGATAATGGCAAAATTGTAGCCTACTGTCTACCCACTCAGGGTAAGGCCTTGTGGTCTACGGTGAAGGGCTATATCGCACTTGAGAATGACCTGAATACCGTTAAGGGTATCACCTTCTACAGTCACGCCGAGACTCCTGGTCTGGGTGGTGAAATTGACAAAGAGTGGTTTACATCAAGCTTTAAAGGTAAAACCATCCGTAATAGCCAGGGTGAGATCATCTCTATCGAAGTGGTTAAAGGTAAAATTCGAGATGGCGCCAAAGGTATCGAACATAAAGTGGATGGTATCAGCGGTGCTACTTTAACAGGTAATGGATTGAATGAATTTATTAAAACGACTCTGGAAAAATACGAGCCCTACTTCAATATCGTCCGGGGAGGTTCCTCATGAGTTTATTAAGTAAAAAGAATATGGGATTCATCAAGGATCCACTCATGGACAACAACCCCATTGCAACACAGGTTCTGGGAATCTGCTCTGCTCTCGCCGTAACGGTGCAGCTGCAAACAGCTATTGTGATGTCCATCGCCGTCATCCTGGTTCTGTCATTTTCAAATGTTCTGATCTCACTGGTCAGGAATAAAGTTCCATCGAATATCAGAATCATTGTGGAATTAGCCATCATAGCTACCCTGGTTATCCTGGTTGACCAGGTTTTAAAGGCCTTTCTGTACGATATCAGCAAGCAGCTTAGTGTCTTTGTAGGCCTGATTATTACCAACTGTATTGTTCTTGGAAGAGCGGAGGCCTTTGCACTTCAAAACAAACCCTGGCCCAGTTTCCTGGATGGTATTGGTAATGGTCTGGGATACAGTATGATCCTGATTACCGTGGCATTTGGTCGCGAAATTCTGGGATCGGGCACACTGTTTGGATACCAGCTCATTCCAGATGCAGCTTATGCAGCTGGATATCAGAATATGGGCCTAATGGTGCTGGCACCTGGGGCATTCATATTATTGGGATTGATTATTTGGGTACAACGTACCATAACCGGCGTAGCGGAATAGGAGGTGAATGATGGAAAATCTAATTAGTCTGTTCGTTGAATCTGTATTCGTCAATAATATCCTCCTCGCTTACTTCCTGGGAATGTGTTCATTCCTGGCGGTTTCAAAGCGTGTTGATACTGCTATTGGTTTGGGACTTGCTGTGATCTTTGTTGAAGTGATTACCGTACCCGTCAACTGGGCGCTTAATCATTACTTGCTGGCTCCTGGAGCATTGGAATGGGCTGGTTTGCCCGATGTTGACTTAAGCTTTTTGAGCTTCATTTCCTTCATTGCTGTTATCGCAGCTCTGGTACAGCTGGTAGAGATGATCGTGGATCGTTACAGTCCTGCACTTTACAGTGCACTTGGAATATTTTTACCCCTGATTGCAGTGAACTGCGCCATCCTTGGTGCTTCACTCTTTATGGTGGAGAGGGAATATACCTTAGCTGAATCTGCTGTTTTTGGTCTGGGTTCAGGTACTGGATTTTTACTGGCTATTGCCGCCATGGCAGCCATTAGAGAAAAATTGCGCTACTCGCATATCCCTGAGGGATTGAGGGGCTTAGGAATTACAATGTTAATCACGGGACTCATGGCCATGGCCTTCATGAGTTTTTCCGGCATTAGTCTGTAAAGGAGGGAATATGAGCATTCTTGGTTTAATTCTGCTTAGTACCTTCGTTTTCACAGGTACAATACTGATTCTGGTTGTGATTCTTAACTATGCAACCTCAAAACTGGTGAGCACCGGTGATGTCAAGATTCTGATTAATGGTGATGAGGAGAAATCCGTCAATACGCCTGCAGGATCGACCCTGCTTCAAACGCTTGCCGCAGAGAAGATCTTTCTCCCCTCTGCCTGTGGTGGTGGAGGCACTTGTGGAATGTGTACCTGCCAGATTGACAAGGGCGGTGGTGAAATTCTACCTACTGAAAAACCTCATCTCACTCGCTCAGAAATTAAAGACAATGTTCGTCTGGCCTGTCAGGTTAAAGTTAAATCTGATATGGATATTCGTATTCCAGACGAGATCTTCAATATCCAGAAATGGGAGTGCGAAGTTGTTTCCAATGAAAATGTCGCAACTTTCATCAAGGAATTTGTGGTGAAACTACCTGAAGGTGAAAATCTTGATTTTCGTGCTGGTGGGTATATACAAATTGACATTCCGCCTCATAAATTGGATTATTCGGAATTCACAATCGAGGATGAATATCGTGGCGATTGGGATAAGTTCAATATGTGGCGCTATCACTCTGAACTGGATGAAACCATATTTAGAGCCTACTCAATGGCCAACCATCCAGCCGAGGGGAACATTGTAATGCTCAATGTGCGTATCGCCAGCCCCCCCCCTGGAATGGATGTTCCTCCAGGTCTGGCCTCCTCCTACATTTTTAACCTGAAACCAGGTGATAAGGTGATGGTAAGTGGTCCCTATGGAGAATTTTTTGCCAAAGAAACGGACCGTGAAATGTTGTATGTTGGTGGTGGAGCAGGAATGGCGCCCATGCGTAGCCACATTTTTGATCTTCTCAAGACCAAGCGGACAAAGCGGAAAGTATCTTTCTGGTATGGTGCTCGGTCTAAGCGTGAGATGTTTTACGATGATGAGTTCAAGGCGCTGGCTGAGGAGTTCCCAAATTTCAGCTATCATGTCGCCCTCTCTGATCCTCTTGAAGAAGACAACTGGGAAGGCCCAGTTGGATTTATTCATCAGGTCGTAGCAGACAAGTACCTCACCAATCATGAAGCACCAGAAGATATTGAATATTACATGTGTGGACCACCCATGATGGTGGACGCTGTTGATAATATGCTATACAATATGGGTGTTGAAAAAGAGATGATCGACTACGACAGTTTCTAATTCAACTTTCTTTACAATGACTACAATAAAAGGTTCGGGTTATCCGGACCTTTTTTGTTAGATTTGAAGACACTTAGGAGGCTTTTACATGAATACAAAAATTACTTTAATTTCGAAAATTATTTTTGTCACATTACTAGCTTGTCTCCCTCTCTCCCTGGAAAATTGCAGCACTGACACAGTTGAGTTCGCTCAATTTGCTTTTAATGGTGCGACCATGGGCACGACCTACCACATCATTATTACGGGGCGTCCCATTGACTCCAAGGAGCGCAGTGCCATTGCAACCAGTGTGGATAGCGTATTACTCGATTTTAATCGCATCCTTTCTACCTACGAAGACCAGAGTGAAATATCTCGTTTCAATCGGAATGAGAGTATCCATCCTATCCCCGCTTCCCAAAAATTATTGCAGGTCATAAAAGCAGGTCTAGATTTTTGTAAGGCTTCAGATGGAGCCTTCGACATAACTGTCGCGCCCATTGTTAATTTCTTCGGGTTTGGTTTTGAACCGGGTGAAAATCGTTTCCCCACAGTAGATGAAATTGACTCCTGGCTCCAATTGACAGGTTGTGACAAATTGGAAGTAGGCGATTCGGTGTTAACTAAGTCTGATCCACGCATCACCATTGATCTGAGTGCTATCGCCAAAGGAGATGGAGCTGATTATGTCGCTAATTTTCTCATGGATAAAGGCCACAAAAATATATTTGTAGAAATTGGTGGAGAAATCGTGACGCATGGCCACAATAAGGAGGGTGAACTCTGGAAGATTGGGATTGACCGGCCCACTTTTGGTGGAGCTCCAGGTGCCGACCTACAACATATTATCCAATTAACAGACATGGCCATCGCCTCCAGCGGAGACTATCGCAATTATCGTGAAGTTGAGGGCAAACGCATCTCACACACAATAGATCCTCGAACCGGTTCTCCCATTAATCACAACCTGGCTTCTGTGTCTATCATAGCCAATACCTGCCTCCTTGCAGATGGCATATCCACTTCTGTGATGGTCATGGGACGAGAGGAAGGTCTGATCTGGCTGGAAAATAGGGATGATGTGGATGGCTTGCTGATCACTCGCGAACCAGATGGATCATTCAAGGAGTATATGACCAGCGGATTTAAAGAGTATATCTTTGATTAATCTATAGCTGGTGTTGCTTGATCCAGCTCAATACAAATTTTTGAATATCATCGCGATTATTCATAGCGATATCATGCTGATCCAGATAAGGTCCCAGGGCGCGTTTAAGTAGATACAATTCTACATCAACGGGGTCATAATCAGGTCTTTTTTTGTTCAATCCCCTTGAATCTAAAGCTTCAATCACTCCCACGAGATATTTGCTTATCCTGGCCATTTTCGCATAGCTTAAATTTTCGGGTGTATCACTAATCTGATGATAATGCTCCCATCGTCCGCAGGTGAAAAATAAATAGGGCTCGCCATGTTCACGCAAGACGTGATGATCACTTAAATCCCCGACATATCGATTTAGTGTGGCAATATTTTTGAGACCATCTGGTAGCTTAGCCTCTGTTAAAACCTCAGCCAATTCCGGGTGACTCTCTGCACCAAAAATAAAGAGCAACTCTTCAAATCCTTCGACGGGGATATCATGCCCCACTAGATCCAGAACAAGTCCTGCATGGATAGGCTCCTGCAACTGTGTTTTATAGAAATTTGTGGAACCCATGTGTTCTGATAAAAAACGCGGAGGCTCTTCAGCATCTGGAAAAAGGAATATAATATCTCTTTGCACATTGATTTTTTTTAGTGCTTCCAGCACTTCAAACCAGATGGCGATAGCTGCCGCGTTATCATCTGCTCCGGGTTGGTCACCACAAGTATCATAATGAGCCACCAGCAGGATTGGTTTCAGGGTCCGGTCTAATCCTGGCCGAACACCTGCAAGATTCGTGTAGGGCGTTAAGTCAACCTGGTAGAGCAGTTCATATGAATCCTCTGAATAAGCTTCAAGACCTGATTCTTGCATACGTTCTTTGAGATATTCAACGGCCTTATCATGACCCGTATTGCCCACCTTGCGAGAGCCAGGTGCGGCTAAATTTTCAACATCAACTTGTAACTGTGATAGCATGCGATTCCCCATTTATAATACAGACACTTCAGCTTAATTTTCCATATCACAATGGCAATGAAAATTGCTGGGTTTTAAAGGTAAAATAACAATTTCTCGATGGTTACTGGCGCAGAGCCTTCATAGTGATTATTCACATTGAGATAGACATCCATACCTGATTGATCGACCATTGTTCTTACAAGATCGGCAATACCTGGTATTTCTTTATCCTTTGCCGCCACGACCTGATTCCATGATTTTCCTGTGGTCTTTTCAATACCCTGGCGATCCGGTCCAAGCAGCCGAATAATTGAGGTCCCTTTCAGGAGAGAAGCATAATTTGCATGAACTTCTTGGATGTCGGGCATGTAATAACCCTGGCAAAAGGTGTGACCTATATTGTATTCAGCTAAAGTCTTGAAGTAACTGTCATTAAGGAAATTGGGATTCCGGATTTCTATGCAAAGCGGTATAGATGTATCAATTGATTTTACGAAGTTTACAAATTGTTCAAAAAATAATTGGGGTGATGGCATTTTGACTTTATTGAGATACTCAAACTGGAGATTTATAGCACCAATCTGGGGGTGCATTGCAGCCACAGAATTGAGAAATATATGGTAGAGATCGGGAGATAGAAAATGGGGATTTTCTACCAATTCACCAGAAGTATGACTCTTGTATAGGTGGGTGAGGCTCAGGCTATTGGGAGCCTTTATAACAAAACGAAATTCATCAGGCACAGATCCCACATATTCTTGAACTACTTCAGCTTTCGGTAAGACCACTTTTTCGATACCAAACAGTGACCAAAACCACTGATCGATCTCTACAGACTGGTACTTCCTGGCATATTCCCGGAGAAAATTCTCAGGCTTATTTGAATCGTAAACCAGACCTTCCCAGGAAGGATATTTCCAGCTACAGGTACCAATGTGTAAGTGTCCGGACATGAGAGAAGATAGATTAATTAATGGCTTTCTATAAAGTAGTTATTTTAGAAAAACAATAAACCGTTAAAACGGTTACATGTTGCACAAATTACTAGTAACCTACGACTTAAGTCGTGGGTTACTGATACTAGATTAAACAAATCAACCGTTTTAACGGTTTATTATAGAGATTATGGACAAACACTAATTAATGCTATACCCAATAAAAGTTGACGGAGATTTTAACGCCAGTTAAAAATATCCTCAGAGAATTTGGCGTGGAGCGCAAAATACAGGTTGTGGTACTGATAATCCAGGAAACTAAAATCAGCATCTGAATAATTTTTCAAGATGTACCCCACACCGAGTTGAATGTTTTGATAAACCAGATAATCGACTTCTGCAGCGAGACCGAATGCACTCTCACTAGTTGGAGCCATATGTATTAAGCGTGCATCAAGAATACCGCTTAATTCATTTGTATATGCATACTCAGCTCTTGACTGGAAGAAATAGGTTTGAGTACTAATACTCTCATCAAAAGCAGAATCATCATCAAGTACATACCGGGTGGCAAAGCGTGAGGCTAATCCAATCTTTCGATCAATTTGCCAGTATGAATGTACTGAGAAAATATAGCGGTCTTGTCGTATTGGAGTGGCAATCTGACTGTTACGATCTGAAACATAAGCCAGCTTGGCAAGTGCATTTATCTGATCGGAATCCTGTGGTCTATATGCCACACCTGCCTGATAGTTTTCACGGGTATTGGAGCCCATTTTCCCAACCTTATATCTATTTTCCCAGTGATCTAATTTTGCAATGGCACCAAAACCAGCAAAGATACGCATATCGCCACCAAGAGTAATAACACGTTGAAGGCTATTGGCATCATCTCTGACCTCATACTTGCCAATGGCTTTCCAGGGCGCTTCAGGTAGATATTCAAATGAAAGAGCCATGGCCTGGTGACTGGGGGTTGGAATCTCAAATGAATCTACAGTAGCTGTATTTTCAAGGGAAACATTCACAACAAGGTCCTCACGCAAGTACCATTTATTCTTCAACCCCAGTGTGGCCCGATTACGTTGATCTCCGGTAATTCCACCAATCTCATATTTACCTTCAATATCGGTGTTCTCACCCAGTCTGGACCTGAAGCCCAGGACACTCTGGCGATTAACCCCTGTACCCTGAATAAAGCGGTATTTCCAATAGACCTCTAGTTGTTCTGTAATTGGATAAATAAGTCCAACACTGGTATTGGTAGGTTTGGTTCTATTGGTGAGGCTCAAGTTCTGCTCATGCTCAAATACAGCCTTGATATGTTCCAGCAGTAAGACATCATACTGTGCTTTTAGAAGATTGGAGTAGTCTTTACTCAACAGACTATCTGAGGCATCAAATTTTTCCCTGAGCGCATTTTCATACCCCAATGTAAGGTTTGAATTTTCTTTTATACGACGCTCCACATGCATATTGAACACACGGCTATCTATCGTATTGGCCGTACCCAGGGAACCAGTTTGATCATAGTACTCTGATGTAATTTTACCATATTTTCTAGAATCATATTTTGCATTCAAACCATATTTAATTGATCCACGCTCAGTTGCAGCCCCCACCTGTGAGGCATTTACAAAATTATCCCCTACATTTCGGATGTAGCCGTTCACATTTAATCCCGGGTACACATTTTGTACCTGAACTTCCGTCTTGATGGCAGTCCCAACAGATACGCTATCAACAAAATCATCTGGATTTCGGGATTGACCTATTTCTGCCGAAATGGTAATTTTGTCATTTACAGGTACGTTGGCATCCAATCCATATAGCATATAGTTGGCTGTGGCACGCTGTTCGGTGAGAAAGGTGGTACCCACTGTGATTTTTTCACCGGGACCTAATTTACTCTTATGGCGAAATCCACCAATCCAGGATCGGGAATTGGAGCCTTGAAATTCGTAGGACACCACAATGAAAATTGGGTTCCCCGCGCCATCAAGAGAGGCGATGGGTTGTTTGAACATGAGTGTTCCGTCAACATAGTTGATCTCATAATCAAAAAAGCGGGTGAGGTTTTTGGTTTCTAGCGTTGTTTCAGGATGATATCTGTCTTTAGTAACGATTCGTATTTTTTCGGAGAAACGAGTTACGCTACCGTTGTTCAGATAGTAGAAACCACTAATTCCCTCACCCCTAATTTCTTCCTGCTCCATGGATCTATCCGTGGCAGTAGTAAAAACTTGGATTTCATGATTCTCATATAGATAAGAACCAAGCAATCCATTAAAGGTACGGTTATAAGCGGTGAATTCATTGTCTGTCATATTGGTGTTAAAATCACCAAGCAGCACAAAGGATTCATTTTGTTCAAGTTTAGCAAAGAATTTTGATCTGGACTGTGCGTCAAAGGTGATGGTACTTGCATCACCGAATAAGGGGTATTGTTCCTGGGGATCAACATCAACAAAGAGCTGATCCAGATAGCCTCTATCGGTATCCAGGGAGGCAGTCAAGCGCAGTCCCGGCTTAATACTTCCCTTGGCGTAGAAGGCAGTCCGTCCGCCTAGCAGCACATGATCACCAAGCTGGGTATTATTTCTATTAATGATGCCAAAATGTGGCAAAGCATTTGGGTCCTGATCCTGACCTAAGGTAGAAAAACTACCACTGGCTGCACCAACCAGGAGTAAAGGTTCTTCGGGGATGGTGTAACTGACATTGAATTGCTGATTAAAACCAGCAGCTTGAATATCCAATGTTGATCGTTCGCTGGCTTCAGTGCCCGACTGAATACTCAGTGAAACATAGCCTTCGACTGCCTTAGCCTGGTGTCCGGAACTATTCTCATCAATATCCTTATCAGTCAAAGTACCTGAAGATAATCTTAAGGTCACTACCCTGATGTCATGTAGTTGATAGCCCCACTCATCGGACAACTCAAATTTATATTTGCCAATGCTTCTACCATCAGCAGGCAGCATGATTTCCCCTGAAGCACTTTTTATTTGTCCCACTGGACCGAGGACATGAATCTTCTTTTCGGCGGTAAAAATTCGATCTGCAGCACCTATGGCTTCCACTCGCAGTGTGACTGGACCGGCAGGAACCCGAACACTTAGAAAATCCAACAATCCATCAATTCTTAGAATCTCATTGGCTACTTCAACATCATTTACAAATAATTTGACCGGTGAACCGGCTTTTCCAGCAACTGTAACTGCAATATTATTCAGCTTACTCACTGAATTATCTTTTGGCTCCAGCATGAGTATCTGAGCAAAAAGTGTCGTAGATAGGAGTAGACCAGCCAGTAATAATAATAGTCTATTCATTTCCAGATTCCGATTCATGTAAATTTACTCTCAACACTTTCTCAATATTACTGGACACTGCTTGTCCTTCACTAAACAGTTGAACATTCATAAAGAGTTCACGTACACCCACGACTCCTTCAGGAGCATTGATTTGAACTGGCGAGACAACTTCCAGACCACCGGCTTCAAGTGCTTGACCCCATGTTTTGAAGGTACCGGCAACATCAACATACTCTAAATCTGTTGGAAGCGCTAGTGTAATAGCAATGGAGTCAGCAGTCGCATAGGCCGGGTAGCTCATATTCAGCAATAATGTTGATGATTGGTTAGCTGGAATACTCAAGGCAGAATCGGGTGCCATATTTTCAAATGCGTTCACTGGAATAACAATCTTCTGTTGCAGTGATTCTTTAATGATATCCAGTTCCAGAAGAGCAGCCTCACCCACTTCAGCATTTACCAGTACTTCAACTCGACGGTTGCTTGCCCGGCCAATCCAGGTTTCATTGTCGCCTGTAGGATAGTGAGGGCCTAATCCATGAGTATGAACATTCTCAGGATTCAAATTATAATTTTCTATCAGGAAGTTCTTAACACTGATAGCTCTCCAGTCAGATAACAGCATATTGAATTCCAGACTTCCCCGATCATCAGTGAAACCCTCAATAACAATCTCAATATCCGGCTGCCAGGAGAGGAAGTCACCCAGTTTACGAAGACTTGGTTCGGCGGAAGGTTTGAGGTCTGCAGAACCAACATCAAACTGTGTGCCCTCGAGGATCATGTTGAAGGATAGGGTTTCAACCAGGGTTGAAATGCGAGTTTCCAGAGTATCTGTAACGATCTGATTTCCATCTTCATCAAGTAATTCGAGGTGAGCTGAAACCACACCGGTATTCTGAACAAGTTCATAATCGTCTGGCTTCATGGCTACATCAAATTCAGTATGCTTCTCAGCATCCCAATCGCCAAAGCTCCAGACATCCCTGTTGTCAACTTCTGAGATGGGTTCCAGGTTGACAGAGTCAATCGTAGCTGTACCATGTTTATAAATGAAGCCTGGGGGTAATTCCTGATGGAAACGGACCATACTTATAGGTATCTCGCCTGTGTAATTGATGTCGTACATGAACTCGAGTTGGTTGAATTCAGAATCCTCTTCAGCGGCATTGTAGAACACCATTTCTACGCGACGGTTCAGGGAGCGACCTTCTGGGGTGCTGCCATCTTGCATAGGCTCAGAAGCACCCATACCAACAGCATTTATGCGATCTTCGCTGATACCCATTGTTTCTATGAGGTAGTTTCTGATAGCCATGGCTCTGGATTCGGAGAGTTCCTGGTTATCCCTAAAACCGCTTCCAGGAGCAACTGGGAGATGATCTGTATGACCCTTGATATCTAAGTTGATCTGGGTCTGCCATTTCATTAAATCGCCAATATTCCTGAGTTCATTAAAAATTTCACTCTGCAGTGTTGCTGAGCCAGAAACAAAACCGATTCTGACCAGGAGACTCCAGGGTTTATACACGAGGAGTCTAAATTCTTCTGTGAGCATCTCTGTCTTCATTTCCAGAGTTGACTCTTTACTAAGGACACTGAAAAGTTCTAGTTTCTCTAACGGAATGTTGATGTTAATGCTATCACCTGAGTATACCGTTGCTTCCCATAAATTTGCAGCCAGGCCGAGAGAATCAACAGTCGAATCAACAGAGAAGAGTCTACCGAAAGAAGGCAGGCTGCTTTCGTCAATGCGCAAATGCAGGTCACCCAGACTTACTTTATTAAAAGTAAATCTACCCAGACTATCTGTCATGGTGGCCTTTGAATCATTCAGGACCATGACGATGTCAGATTGAACTTCTTCACCTGGATCAAAGATACCGTTACGATTCATATCGAAGAAGGCGGTACCAGAAAGTTTTGCAGGTACTGAAATTTGGCGAAGGGCAAAATTTGATTTGGCGATACTTGCAGCAGCGACCCGTATCATCTTACTCTGAGTATCACCAAGATAATCTGGAGAATCGAGAATTATCTCGCTCAGGGCTGGGAGTGTACGTTCGTTGACACGGATGACATGCATGCCAGCTTCAACATCTGGGACACTGTATTTTCCGTATTCGTCTGTGATGATTCTAGCACCATTTTCCATGATGAGCTCAACAGCCTTGACTGTCTCTTCATTCTCATCATGAATTCCGTTGGCATTGGTGTCATAATAGACCTTACCAATGATAAGACCACGATCGCTGAATAGACCTGGTTTGACAACAACATCAGCAGTTGCCAGATTGGAAATCACGGGGAAGCCCAGCAGAGTGTGTGCCCTTGCTATAACTTCATTAGTGTTGGTTCCTTCGCGGCTATTCATACCAGCAATGATGCGGTATTTCATCGTGAAGGTGTCACCAGGTTGTAAAGTATCACCGATTGTCCAGGACATGGCGAGACGTTTGCCGACGGCTTCCTGGATATTGGGATTACTAATCTTTGAGCCATTCAGGTAACTGGTATTTTTGCGGAATTTAAAACCATAAGGCAGCACATCTTCAACGACAAAATCATGGATAATGTCATCAGCGCTGGTGTTGGTCATTTTGATAGTATACGTAACGACATCACCGATTTCAATAACGCGACGATTACTCTGCTTAGTGACTTTCAGGAAGGGGAAGATGATCTTCGTTTTCGCCCTGGAATTAATATTTTTGTTACTCCAGGTACTATCAATCGTACTTGCTATTAGAGCCTTATTCTCAATCCATCCGAGACCAGCATCCATTGTGATCCTGGCATCGAAATCGATGTGGAGTGAGTCCCCAAGTTGAATATCACTTCTTCTGAAGTTCATCTCGTTGGTAATGGGGTTCAGCCCGTCGTATATCGTATTCACATCAGTAGAGACTGTGTTCGCGATTAACTCAAGTCCATTGGGTAAGTAATCAGTTACATATATAGAATCGTTGAACGTGACATCCTGTGTACCAAAGTCCAGTCTGTAATGGAGTGTATCACCAACGGCTGCTTCAATTTTGTCCACCGTCTTAATCATATAGAAGGGTGAACTTCTCAAAGTAACATTGGCATTTACAACATACAGTCCTGGTATGGTTAGATTAACATCGAGAGCACCATCACTGTACGAGCTAATTCCATTGTACACCACTGTCATACTGTAAATACCGGGCAACAGATTGGTAAAGAAGTACTGACCTGTGGTGTCAGTGTAGGTCGAATCGGTCATATGATGATCAGAAGATTTTGGTAGCGTGGCTGTGGTGTCAGTAATCTCACCATTCACAATGATAAGGATACTGTCTTCCCTGATTATTTCGCCAGTTATTTCATCAAATAACCAGCCTGAAACAGAATTGAGATTGGTAACCAGTGAACCCTCAGTGGGTGTTTGAATCTGTATTTCCTGGATAGTCTCGTAAGGGACACCATTATCTCCAATAAGAGTATAAATGATCTGATACAGATCGTTCTGATAGATTGGAATGAGATAGTAACCTTCTGCGTTGGTGCTATCATGTCCAGCATAGGCACCTGTATCCACGCATCTTAATTCGACTCTAACATCTTCTTGTGGAATACCTTCGTAATTATAGATAATTCCATCGAAGGCACCGATTATGAAGGTGACCTGAGTCGTGTCATCTGCCCATTGGGTTGGTGCAAAAACGGCTCTCGCATATGGAGTAGCCGTAACAGATTCAAAGGTAACTGTATCAGAAACCAGTGTACTGTATGCAATACCATCAATAGTTGAAGAGACCTTAACTGAGTCAGGAATTGTTCCTAAGTCAGTATAGAAGTTCACGTCAACACCATCTGGGACAGGATTGCCCAGGAAGGAATAAACATGAGCTGCCAACGTTGATGTAGCAGCACCATTTCCGAGAATTGTTCTAGGCTGTGCATCTACAACAATGCTGAGCGGAAGAATGTTGGTTGTGAGTGCTTCAGCAGGAATCGCATCTGATTCGTTTGCAAACATCCAGGCGCGATTTCCAACTTGCTCACCATGACCCAACATGTCATCTACGGTAGTTGAAATGTAATAACGCTCGGCTTGCTCAACATTCAGCGGTCCGATGTACCAGGAAAGTGAATGTGAGGCTGCATCATAGATATAGTCTCCAGTTGCACCGAGGAAGGTGACTCGAGAATCGAGTGTATCCAGAATGCTCACTCCGCTTGCATGATCGGTTCCCCAGTTCGCCACATCCAGTTGATAATGGATGGTGTCGCCAGGAAAGACCTCCAACTCTGCAGTCTTTGTAAATACAAATTCAGGAGAAGCGATGACATAGGCTAACCATGTGGCTGTAGCCTGTAATACTTCATCTGAATAGATATGGGCTGTATTCGGCAATTCAGAACCATTGGGAAGCGGATAATTAACCTCCACATCAATGGTATATGAGTTTGCAGGTTCATTGGCTCTAGCAACCGAATTATCTCCACGCGATGAGGCAGCACTGAATTTATTAGCAGTACCTGCCGGTTGAGTCGGTTCGAGATCGCCAATATACCATGTCACTGAGTGACTGGTTGAATCGTAGACACCACCATTAGAGGCGTCCAGGAAGCTGACTTCTTGAGGCAGTGAGTCCACAACGACAACATTGGTTGCAGTTGTATCACCTACGTTTTCAAATGAGAGGTCATATCGGATAAGTTCACCAGCCATGATATACGTGGTATCACCTATGAGTACAATATTCATAAGCGGGGCACGTACTGTGACTGTGTGAGTGCCAATACATTCGGCAGCCTGATCACAGGTCATGAGACCACCAACAGGAATTTGAGCGGCACCAACTAAATCATCACGAACCTTAGCTGTGACATTCACAACACCGGAATCGCCCGGAGTCAAGTCTTCAATATTCCAGAAGATGATTCCGGTTTCAGGATCGTAAGTGTGGTCTCCTGATGCGCTGAGATAATCCAGATCAAGACCAAGCGTATCCCGAAGAATGACGCCTGTGGCTATCTCAGTTCCCAAATTACCATAATCAAGTCTGAGTTGTACTGTGTCGCCAACCATTACGACGCTGGTTCCACTAATCTCAAGAAATAATCCAGGAGTTGATAGAACTTCAGTAATAATAGTAGCATTGCTCACACTTCCTTCAACACAGGATAGATATGCTGTGTTTTCCAGAGTTGTGCCATCAATCACCGGGTAGTCTACGTAAGTAAACAACCTCAGAGAATCAGTGGCACTTGAGGCAATCTCATTCACATTCCAGAGAATGCTATGAGATGACTCTTCATAAGTGAAATCACCATTGGTAGAACCAAAGGAAACGTGTGCGGGTAGGGTATCAATCAAGGCTACGTCATGAGCCATTGAGTTTCCAGTATTACTCATTATAAATGTGTAAACCAGTGAATCCCCTGCCTGGACAGTTGCAGATGATCGCTTCTCTAATACCAATTCTGGAAAAGCTGCCAGTGACACAACATGGTCACCAAAGCTGGTTCCAGCGTTGGCTGTAGAAATCCAAGCTCTATTTGTGATTTCGGGTCGGGCTTCTAATAAGGATCCGACCGTTGTAACTACATCAAGGGTTATAACATTTCCAGCAGTCAGGGAACTACCAAGCTCCCACACAACCGTGCCGTTTATGAAATCGCCATCATGAGATGCAGACACAAACTCCAGAGGTTCTGGAAGGGTATCATACACTGAGACGGCGTGCACAGGATCCGGTGACGAATTTTCGATAGTCATCGTAAATTCTACCGTATCACCAAAAGCATATTCCTGATCAGCAGCCCATTTACTAATGGTCTGAATCCAGGGATTTGCAAATGAATGAACTGAGGTTTCCTTAGAAACTCCCTGTGCATTCTCAACTGAGGCAGTGTTGGTCAGGTCTGTATTGGCTGGCATGCTTGCATCAACTTTGACGTCAAGGGAGACATTGATTGAGTCTCCCGGCATCATTTCGCCAACATTCCAGGATACGATGCCATCCATAAATGCTCCTGCGTGGGATGCACTTACAAATGAAATGTGTTCTGGCAATTCGTCATTTATGATTGTTTCAGTTGATGGGATATTGCCAGTATTATACAGATTGATGGTATAGTGAACAGTATCTCCAATAGCGGAGACATCTTCAGCTACCATCTTTGTAATCAATAGATCTGAATGCGCACCGACGTTTACATCTGCTGATTCACCAGCTAGAAGAGAACCATCAGGATCGGCCAACCAGGCTGTATTCGATATTACCTCGTCGGCCAACAGGTTCTCATCTACCAGAACATCCAGCTCAAACACCAAGGTCTGGCCCATAGCTATACTTGCTACGGTCCAGGTCACTATTTGATCTGATACACTTGCAGTCGGGGTGCTTGAGACAATCTCAAGACCCTCACTCAGTGTGTCTGTGATGGTAAACGTGGCTGGGGATGTATTCCCCGTGTTTGAAACAGTGATTGTATAGGTCAAACTCTCACCTGGCGCAACAACAGTTGCACTAGCGGTTTTGGAGATTGCCAGTTGATACCCTTCAGAGACGGTCGTGAGGACCTCATCTGAAGAACCCACAAATGTTGTCCCGCTGCCATCCTGATGGGATGACTGGGCAACATTTATGATCTCGGTACCAACTGGAACCTGACCAAAAACCACGGCTCCCATGAGGGAGATTAAGGCGAGAAATCGTCTCATCATCCGCTCACGGGATTCGTGTGGAGGGTTTTGAACCTAATAATCACTACTAGCCTTCAGGAACCTTAGTTGATGGTTACCTTGAAAGTCAGGGTGTGCATGTCTAAATTATCTGACGGAGTGACTGCAGGTATTGTGTCAAAGTCATAAAGAACAGAACTTGCTGCCTTGAAAGCGTTATCCACAGTTTCTGGATTTGTGACGACATTGTCATCATCATCAGCAACTGTATCCACCGTCATACTCTCATCGACATAGGTCGTATTGGCTGGAATAGCATCTGAGACAACAACAGATGTTGCTACACCCGTTCCACTATTGGCAACAATGATGGTATAGGTCAGCTCAGTACCAGGAGGCTGATTACCTGCAGGCAAGACACTCTTGACGAGAGTAAGCACAGGAGCAGTACAGGTAGTGCTGTTGGTATCAGAACCAGTTACAACGCTTGGAACAGCTTCTGCAGCTGCACCTTTTGAAGTGGCAATGATCGTAGTTGCATCAGTGTCAGTATCTGGAGTTCCAACTGGAATAGTTCCAATCGCAATGTAGTACCCTACCTGACTGGAGTTCAGATTCCCTGATACAAGGACGGCTTCAGCAGTTTTTTCACCAGCTGAGAGGATACCATTTTGATCACCATCTACGTAATAAACCCAGGTTACATAATCTGTTGTCGCACTGAAGTCAAAATTGTCAGTGCCATTACCAGTGTTGGTAACAGTAAAGTCAAAGATCAGTGTATCTCCAGGATCACCGGTATAGACATAAGGAGCATTAACACCAGCATCTGCTAGAGTAACGCTATAGATCTGGTCAACCTCAACTCCACCTGAAGGGAAGGTAGCTGGATCTTCAGTTGGCTCTGTATCTGGATAGGGATCTCCACCTTCATTCTCGTAGGTGAATTTTGGACTTCCTGCTGGGAAGTCAATCGCTACACCAGCAGCCAGAGGATCATCAAGGATTGCTGTGAATTCTACACAGATTTCATTGCTACCAGGTGTCGATACAAGATCACCTAATTGCAGTGTCAGTACATCAGTATCAGTGTTGTAATGATATGGTAGATCAGCAGGAACTGGAGGAAGCGCAGTAGATACGATTGTTACAGCACTACCACCATCGATGCTAACTGATGTCAGGTCCAAAACGGTATTGCTTGGCATGGTGCTTAGAAACACACCATTATAGGCAGTTTCAGAACCTGTATTTGTGAAACATGATTCATAAGTGATTGGATCACCTGGCCCAGGTGTGTCATCACCAACAATCACTGTTTCACCAGTTACTGTTGCAGCTTGCACAGTTGTAGTAAGCGTAATTGTGGCAGTCGAATCACCATCAAATACTGATGTGGCTAAGAGTGTAACCACATGCTCTTCACCAGGATTACCACCACCATCGGTCTTATCTACAACTTTAATCAGAAGATCATAGCTGCCAGTGAATGCAACCAGCCCTGAACTTGTGATTTCAGTGTCACCCTCGACTCCATCTATTGTACCACTACCATTTGCATCGTGGTAAACAAAGAAATCATAGGTGCCACCATCGTTTGCCACTCCTGTGGCTCCGATTGTGAATGTATCCTCATAGTTACCACTATTTGCCAATGTTACGGCATACAGTGTGGAATCCATGGCGGATACGGGGTTAGCCAGATTAGATCCAAGACTCACACCAGCAACTTGACTCACCGTTGTTTGCACCTTAAGTGACTCAACTTGTGGCATGGTGTTACCATTGGCATCTTCATAGTTACCAAAGGCTTGGTTTTCGATTACAGTGCCAGCTTCTGTGATGGCACTTGCACTTACTGTCACAACGAGTCCCATCAGGACAAGAGCGACGATTAAGAAGCGTGTAGGTTTCATTTTAAACCCTCCTTTTGTTAGCTTCTGTTTATGTTTCAAATATTTCGATTCCGTATTGGAATTATTGTTTCCAAAAATTGATTTAATCATTTGTTCACCTCTACGAGAAATTCCATGGTTGATACATCGCCTGGATCAAGATTTTTGGAGATGTTCCACTTGAGATGAGTGATCATTTCTGGTGTTGCTTCTCGCTTAATCAAAATGCCCTTTGAATTTCTCACTGTGTAGAATGGAGGCCATGCCATATAGGTGTTGCCCTGATCCATCGAGTAGGTGATCTCAGTATCCACACCACTTGCGCTGTTTGCGATATATGTCACACCAGCAGGAACTGGATCCACAATCTCTGGATTCTTCATCTGGCCATCACCAATGTTTGAGGCAGTAATTACATAACGGAGTGTGTCTCCAGGGATGTAATTAACCAGTGAGGCATCCTTCATTTCGGCTGATGTCAGATTGACTTTTTGATCGTCAATATTGATATCCAGCTTTGGAGTCCCCTGTCCCATAACCACCGAAAGAGTAATGACAGCAGATATTGCGTATTTTGAAATATTGCCTAACACATCTTTCATTTTCCTCTCCTTCACCTCGATTTGATTGCTCACCATGCTGCTCTTGATTTCATTTTGACTTGAAGCTCCTTGAGCTGATTTGCTATCCATTTTGGACGTGAGAATTATCACATCATAATTGGATTTAATCATCTGGTCAGCGTGATTCTTAATCGAAGTTTTTCTAGTTTTCCAAGCTTCTGCCAGGCTGCTGTTCTCAGCATTAATTCCAACAGATTTGATCTCGGATGATTCCAGCCAATTCGATTTTGATGAGATAGAATTTCTCTCTCTCATCGTTTGGCCACTGTATGTTTCGTTTCTTGTTCTCATATCTTCTTCCTTATATAAGTCAAATGATATGCCACCATAAAACACACTACTTATCTCATTGTTTATTTTGTTTTTAGCCCATTTTTTGTTGTGTAATTATCGAAACGACAGAATGGAATGTCACATTTATTTGACGGATGCAGCCATATATCGCATATTTTTCTTACATCACCTGAAATAGTGCAAAAATTTTGTCATGTAGATTTGGAGTCATTTTAGTTGCTGAAGCAGAGGCATTTCATCAATTCATTCACTCCAAATCCATTCATTTTTTGCATCCAACTAAGACATGTCCATAAATTTTAGCTGAAAGAATATTTGAGATTAAATCAATTTGCGAAATGATATTTTAAGGTGATTTTAACTATTCAGATAATCTAGTGTGACATATTGTACGTGTGGATCAAATCCAAATTTACATAAATATTTCGGAATTTATTTGAGTCATTCAAAATAAATATTGGACTATTGTCTCACTAATTTTGAGTCACATTTTAACGTGCTTATTTCAATACATGCTAATAACATTTTATGTTTATTTGTAATACGACCAATGTTCTACAATGGTATTGATGAGTTTTATTGTCATTAACCTCATTTTGTTGAGAACAATATTCTCCTGGTCAACGATTCTCTCTTAGCGATGCACCTTGTGATGTTGAATTTAATAATTCCAGTTTGATGTAACTGCTGTACAGAACCATCCATGGACGACAGCCGGGCTATTTGATCACCTCTTCCACTTACGATATGAAAACTTTCACGAACCAGTCCAAAACCTGATATTTATCCTTTGTGGACACATCTACACCCTCATTTCAATCCACTATACTTTATAAATTAAAAAGTATTTTCAACTCAACTGTGGAATAGCACATATTATATTTATTTGCATAATATAATATGTGCTTTTGTGTAGGTGCCGTTAGTAATTATAGCATACCTACTGATCGTATCTTCATCCTTTTGGTGTCCTTTAATCTTCTTGCATCCCGATATAAATAGGTAGACCCATTACATGTCATTTATGCTCATCATCCAAAATGACATCCAATACCCGCCATGCACATTAACCAGTGACAAATATCACTATTTCTAGAGTCTGATTACACCAATAATTTAACCTCCAGAGTTTTGTCGTCATCCACCTTGTAGTATTCTCCTCAATTGTCATTTCTGGAGAAAACAGAGGTACATGTGACTTAAATCATGACCGTTTATTTACCTGATTGTCATCATATCATATTGATATTGCATTATATCGAATATCGATTTGACTCAAATTCTACCATTGAAGCTAAAGCACTCTATCGCCTTATATAACAATATGTTATGAGCTTTTCGTAGCTCTTGGCATAACTGTTGAGTGTATAACTGACATAAAGACGCTGGAAAAGCATTGAGGATGACATGATGATAGGTGATAGAAAGGTTCAAATTAGTGATATATTGCATAGCACATCAACTAATTCCCTGCATCCCTATTTCAACTTTCCACCCTGCTTTTCCGATAGCTTCCTGTACATTTAGTCAGCTTTTATCGCATCGGATAATCTCTACTGACTTACCCCCTTGTAGATTCCCTGTCTTCAAGGGGGGTTTTCTTTTCTGAAACTAAGTTTATTGTTCAACTCTCAGACACTCTATATATATTGGACAAGTATTTAATATTTTCATTTGCAGAGGATACCCCTGATGCCTACATCATCTACGCTTAAAACCTATTCTGATAAATTGTATACCAACGAAACCCTCAATTTCTTCCTGGATCTGAATGATGCCGATCTCACAGAAACATCTATAATCGATCTGGAGCCGGCACTAAAACTGGCCCTTAATGAGATGCAAGATCTTGAAAATGGTGCTATTGCTAATCCTGAGGAAAACCGAACCGTCGGTCATTATTGGTTAAGAAACCACACACTGGCACCCTCTATCGAAATCCACAAGCAAATTGAGGATACAATAAACAGCGTCAAATCATTTGCAGCCACTGTGCACCGAGGTCAATTGCTAAATCCTCAAGGACATCCTTTTACCAATATCCTATTAATAGGTATAGGTGGATCTGCTCTGGGTCCCCAATTCATAGCGGATGCCCTAGATCCCAAAACGGGTATGAATATCCACTTCCTTGACAATACTGACCCTGATGGAATAGACCGATTACTTACAGGCTTGTCAGAGGTTTTATCAGAAACTCTGGTCATTGTAATTTCCAAATCTGGCGGGACTGCAGAAACTCGGAATGGTATGCTGGAAACCCAGAATGTTTTCACAAATCAGGGGCTGGATTTTGCCAGACAAGCCATTGCGATTACTGGACAGGACAGCCAGCTCTACAAACTCGCCTCCGGGGGCAACTGGTTATCCATTTTTCCCATGTGGGATTGGGTCGGTGGCCGGACCTCAGTGATGTCTGCTGTAGGCCTCCTCCCTGCCGCACTCCTCGGTATCGATATTGAAGACCTTTTAGCAGGGGCTGCCACCATGGATGAGGTCACCCGTACCAGAGTCATTTCTGAGAATCCAGCAGCTCTCCTTGCGCAAGCATGGTTCATTCTCGGTGAGGGCAAGGGAAGTAAAGACATGGTCGTATTGCCTTATAAGGACAGGTTGCTCCTCTTCAGTAGATATCTACAGCAACTGATTATGGAGTCTCTCGGGAAACGATTGGATACTCAGGGAAATGTTGTGCATCAGGGTCTTGCTGTCTATGGCAACAAGGGATCAACTGATCAGCATGCCTATGTCCAGCAACTTCGTGATGGGCTAAACAATTTTTTTGTGACCTTTATCGAAGTGCTTTCAGATCGAGAAGGGTCCTCCATCCTGGTTGATGGTCAAAACAGCAGCGGCGATTATCTGTTCGGTTTTCGTCAAGGCACCCAATCTGCACTGAGCGCCAGCGATCGTAAATCCATCACCATTACCATCCCTGATGTATCAGCTCGTAGCATTGGCGCTCTCATCGCCCTTTATGAGCGGGCTGTCGGCCTATATGCGTCTCTCATCAACATAAATGCCTATCACCAACCAGGTGTTGAAGCCGGGAAAAAAGCAGCTAGCAAGGTTCTTGAAATCAAAAACTCCATGCTTGAGTTATTGAGTGGAAGTGATGAATATCTATCTATTGATGAGATATGCAGAAAGCTGTCTTTGTCTGGACAAGAGATTCTTATTTATCACATTCTTCGCCACCATGCTGCCAACCATGACCTTGATATCATGGGTTCGCTAACGGATCCAACAAGTGTAAAAGTAAAACTCGGTTGATCCCAGGCGAAATCTCGGCAGCTCCACTGCTTTCAGTCCACCCGAGGTTACCATAACCCATGTCAGGCTGGCTCATTATTTCATCAAAACAGAATTTGGGTATTACATCCAAGCTCAATTTCGCACAACAGGGTTTAAAAAAGCGTCATCGTAAAAAAGCTCATGAGATTGAACCTGGAGATTACTTTTTCTACTACATAACTGGGGAACAGAAATTAGCAGCCGCTGTTAAGGTAAATTCCTTTGTAACTGAAGATTCAGATAAAATTTGGGTCAATCTGGGCAAAGATTCTCAGGAGTGTTACCCCTGGAGATTTCAAATATCTCCCCACCTCATTCTAGATGAACAACGCTGGTTGAATATGTCTGAATTCTCAGATAAACTCCTCCATTTCAGAAAATGGCCGGCAAAAAACTGGCGATTGGGCCTGCAAGGTCAAATTCATGCTCTCCGTGATGAAGATACCCAGCTTTTACTTAAAGCATTATCGAGAGTACAATAATTTATTGAACGAGCCGACACGACTGAGTTCGGTTCAATATTTGCACTAAGTCAGACACAAAAACTGAACATATCTCCACCCATTCTTTAAGGGGTGGACTTTCATTTGATAAATGACAAGAGTCTGACTAGATTAGTTCTAAATAACCAAAGGGATCTATCATGACTTTCAACTTAGAAGCAAAAAAACATACGTTACGATTGTTCCATCATAACGTTGCTATCGTTTCCTCCGGGAAGGGTACAAACGCTGTGGGAGCAACAGTTACCTGGTTCACTCAGAGTAGTTTTGAGCCGCCACTCGTTACCATGGCAGTCAAAGCAGATAGCCGTTTGTATGACGTGATCAGCAATAATAAAAATTTAGTTATTAGTCTTGTAAGCAAAAATGATAAAGGTCTGGCAGGCGCATTTTTTAAGCCGGGCTCCTGGGATGGCAAAACCTTTGGGGGCTTTCCGGCAAAAGCTCACGAATTGGGGGGAGCCATATTGGATTCCAGCCCTGCCTGGCTGGCCTGTGAAGTTAAAACTATCGTTGAAGTGGGAGACCATCATATCATTGTCTCCCAGGTTGTAGACTCAGGTATTCATAAAGAAGAAGAGCAAGCCATGTGTCTCTCTGATACAGGCTGGCATTACGGAGGATAATTTTCATGCTAACTGGTTGGGAAAAAGCGGTATTCATACTTGTCTTACTGGGATCACTGGGAGCTACTCGCACCACCTTCGGTAACATGTTCAAGATTATTGGGAGAGGAGCAATACCCATCGACTGGTCTGCGATATTCAAGCGCATTCCGTCAGGCATATTCGCTTTTCTTGGAAAACCACTTTTTAAAACTCGACCGCTTGCAACCATTGTTCATACAGGTGTCTCCTGGGGATTTATCCTCTATATGTTGGTCAATCTGATAGATATCATGTATGGACTGTTTAGTGGTTTTCATTTCCTGCCCGATTCCATTTCAGGAAACATCTACCGTCTTTTTGTGGATATTTTTAGTGTAATCGTGCTTTTGGGAGTCATCTATTTTCTCTTCAGACGCTTTATACAGAACGATCCAGCTCTGCATATAAATGAATCGGTGATGTTGAACGAGAAGGCCCGTAAAGGCGTTTTTAGTGACTCTGCTCTGGTTGCATTCTTCATATTCTTCCATGTTGGGTTCAGACTGGTCGGTGCATCATTTGAACTTGCCCAGACTGGTGGAGATGTCTTTCAACCCGCTGCATCTGCCCTCGCAAGCCTGTGGGCCGGATTCAATCCTGGAACCCTGGTATTCAGCGAACATGCGGCCTGGTGGCTGGCTATTGGCCTCATTCTGGCCTTTATTCCCTACTTCCCAACCACCAAGCATGCCCACCTTTTCATGGGTCCGCTTAATCATATGATTACCAATCCCGGACATACTGCTGCTTCATTTGAGACCATAGATTTTGAAGATGAATCTCTGGAACAATATGGTGCCGCACTTCTCGAACATTTACCTCAAAAAAATATCCTGGATGCCTATGCCTGTATCATGTGTAATCGATGTCAGGATGCCTGTCCCGCCTATATCACAGGGAAACCGCTCTCACCTTCTGCTATTGAAGTAAACAAACGTTATTACATAAGGGATCATGTCTCTGATCTGGCAAAAGGAGTGGAGACTACGGATCGCTTAGCAGATTGGATGCTTTCGGAAGATGCCATATGGGCCTGTACCAGTTGTGGGTATTGTGTTGAAGTTTGTCCAGTAGCAAACGAGCCCATGGTCGACATTTTGCGCACTCGCCAGGATCTGGTGATGATGGAGAGCAAATTCCCAAAAGAGGCTGTCACTACATTCAAAAACCTTGAAGTTAATGGCAATCCCTGGGGACAGTCTGCCCAGGATCGTGAGAAATGGATCGGTGATCTTCAGGTTCCGAAGATGCGTGAGAAGGGTAAAGCTGAGTATCTCTATTGGGTTGGTTGTGCCGGTGCGTACGATGCCCGTGGACAGGAAGTCTCCCAGGCCATGGTTAAATTAATGAACCATGCAAATGTTGATTATGCTGTCCTGGGGACAGAAGAAACCTGTACTGGTGATTCAGCTCGTCGTCTTGGAAATGAATATCTATTCCAGATGATGGCCCAACAAAATATTGACACCTTCGATAACTACTCCGTCACTAAAATTATCACTCAGTGCCCTCATTGCTTAAACACACTCAAAAATGACTACAAGGCTTTAGGGAAAAATTACGAAGTGATTCATCATGCTGAATTTCTGGCTGAGCTCGTGGATCAGGGTAAACTCAGCCCCTCCAAAGCCAGCAACGCCAACATCGCCTATCATGATTCATGCTATCTTGGTCGACATAATGACATATATGATGCTCCCCGAAATGTTATCAAAGCAATCCCAGGGGTAAAGCTGGAAGAATTTCCACGCACGAAGAACGAGGGCCTGTGTTGTGGTGCCGGTGGTGGTCGCATGTGGTTGGAAGAGACCCTGGGTGACAAGACCATCAATATTGAGCGTATGGAAGATGTGAAGGCTGTTAATCCTGATGAAGTCGCCACAGCCTGTCCTTTCTGCGCCACTATGATAAATGATGGTATCATGGCAGAAGAGCTGGATGCAAAAACTTCCAGCAAAGATATTGCTCAATATCTCCTTGAGTCCATCGCAGAATAGACACATTGCAAATCTGTATTCTAAGAGCCCCGATACTGATCGGGGCTCTTTTTTTCTAATCCAGACCATAAAATTAAAACTCTCTCCGCTTCGAGTAACCTCAGCGAGACGAATTGGAAGATCGTAATTGAAGAGAAAAATAGTTTTGTCTTCCTGAGGTGCCCCCAGGGCAGTCTCGAAGGATAATGCTCTCCGCTTCGAGTAACCTCAGCGAGACGAATTGGAAGATCGTAATTGAAGAGAAAAATAGTTTTGTCTTCCTGAGGTGCCCCCAGGGCAGTCTCGAAGGATAATGCTCTCCGCTTCGAGTAACCTCAGCGAGACGAGCAAGGAAATCGTAATAGAAGAGAAAAATAGACCTGTCTTCCTGAGGTGCCCCCAGGGCTGTCTCGAAGGATAACGCTCTCCGCTTCGAGTAACCTCAGCGAGACGAATTGGAAGATCGTAATTGAAGAGAAAAATAGTTTTGTCTTCCTGAGGTGCCCCTAGGGCAGTCTCGAAGGACGTTAGGCTGTCTATAGAAGAGTGACACATCAAGTGTATTTTGATTTATACTTGACATTTATCCGAAAAAGCGTTTCCATTCAATCCTCCATGGTTTAGACTCGCTCATGATTTCTCATGCTAAAAACCCCCGATGGAGCGACTGGACCTGGCAGCATGCTCATAGTTGTAAAGACCTCACAACTCTCACTGAGTGGCTGGAAAGGGTGGGCAGCAACCTTCGTATGCCGAAGGAGCAGTTCAATGAGATTACTTCCAACTACCGTATGGGAATCACACCCTATTATTTTGGTTTGATAAATCGATTTGATGATTCCGATCCAATTTACCGACAGATAGTACCCGCTTCTGAAGAGCTCAATATTTTGCCTGAGGAGCTCCTTGATCCCATTGGAGATGAGGCCCCCGCTCGCGGATCGCGGCCGTTGAAAGCCCTCATCCATCGCTATAGTAATCGCGTCCTGCTCATACCAACGGCCCAATGCGCCGTATATTGTAGATTCTGTTTCAGAAAGCGATTGGTAGGAGATACGGCGCACAACGCCCGTGAGGAAGATCTTAGCGCAGCTTATGATTACATCAAATCCCACCCGGAGATTGAGGAAGTCATCCTCACGGGCGGCGATCCGCTCACCCTGGGAGATCAGGCTCTCCTCACTATTCTAAAAGAACTTAGTCGTATTCAACATCTTCGGGTTATCAGAATTCATACACGCCTCCCCGTGGTGAATCCCTTCCGGCTCACACCTGCTTTGGGTGAGATTATCACATCTCTTAAGAAGCCGGTCTGGGTCTCAGCTCATTTTAATCATTCCGCCGAAATTACTGAAACAACTCGCCAACATATCCTGAACTGGGTCTCAATGGGTATTCCCTTTCTGAATCAAAGTGTGCTCCTCAGGGGTGTTAATGATTCCCCGAAAGTATTGAAGGAGCTGTTTCTGTCTCTGATTGAGATGAAGGTAAAACCATATTATCTCCACCAGGCTGACCTGGTCCAGGGTACCAGCCATCTCCGGGTTTCACAACAGCGGGGACTGGAACTACTCAAAGAACTTCAAGGCGAAGTACCTGGCTATGCCCTCCCTCACTATGTCCAGGATAATTCAGATGGGTCAGGAAAGATTCCACTTCAAAATCAATGGCTCTGATCAATTCTAATCAAAAAGTAACTCTCCCAGGAATTCCAATTCTCAAATGTTAGCTTAATCACTCCCAGTGATAATGCGCTTGATTCTTACTGGATAATATTAAATTAGCAGACATTAACAATTGGAGGATAATATGATAAAACGTTACCTGTCTATACTTTTAGCAATGAGCTTGGTACTTTTCATGTGGTCGTGTAGCGATCCCGACGAAGATGATACTGAGGCACCTGCGACTCCAGCAAATTTCACCTATTCAGGAGCACTATCCGGTGATGGCGGGGTCTATTTGACCTGGGATCCAAACACTGAATCGGATTTTGCCGGATATGTTATCTATCGCAGTTATGGATCAGTGGGCTTTACGCTGATTGCAACTATCCAGGAACATTTTTATATGGATAGCGGACTTGATTACGATACGGAATATTCCTATAAAGTTGCTGCATTAGATGATGAGGGAAATGAAAGTGGGTTTACCAGCGTTGTTTCTGTGACTCCAATCAACCTGAACCCTCCGGACACCCCACAGAACCTGACTATAAAAGCGCACAACCTACCCTCTCAATCTCAAGTTAATGTTGAGCTCACCTGGACTCACAATACGGAAGCCGACTTTTCACACTATAAAATATTCCGTTCTGATGTGAGTGATCTGTTTGCAACCAATGCATCATCGTTCCTGGACTCAACCACAGAAAATTTCTATGTTGATGAGAACGTTACTCCTGGCACAACATATCACTACAAGCTCATCGCTTACGATCAAGGTGGGATATTGGAAGCACCAGCAGCTGGTCCGCTATCTGACATACCTCTTGAAGTACCCACACTGGTATCGCCAATCGGTGGTACATCTATTGATACTACAACTCCGACCTTTCACTGGGTGAATGTGGATGGGGCGGTCAAATACAAGATTATTGTCCGCACATCTTGGATCGATGGCAATATTTGGGAATCAACTATTGATGCAATTGAAGATGCTGCTGAGATGACGGTTACCTATCCATCCAATCCAACTACCCCATTAGCAGCCACAACGCCCTATTACTGGTTTGTGTCAGGATACTCAAAAGATACTGAGGATATAAACGTGTTTACCCCAGTTACTGATTTCCGTACACCCTAGGAAATTTTTCTTATAAAGATGTAAATAAAAAAGCCCCGACGGGGCTTTTTTATTTACTAAATACTTAACTCTTGTTGCTTCGAAGGGCTAGATCTTAATATCAGCTCCACCAGATTTAGCCAGCATCACCATGACCGCTTTTTGGGCATGCATCCGGTTTTCGGCTTCGTCAAATACAACTGAGTTTGGTCCATCCAGTACATCCTCAGTAATCTCCTCACCGTAATGAGCAGGGAGACAATGCATTACCAGAGCATCTGATTTGGCATAACTCAGCAGGTCTGCATTAATCTGGAATCCTTCAAAATCATCCAAACGTTTTTGACGCTCTGCTTCCTGACCCATGGAGGTCCACACATCAGTGTAGAGAACATCAGCATCTTTAGCAGCCTCAATTGGATCTCTAATAACTTCAATTTTGCTGAGACCGGCTGCCTGCGCCTTAGCTAAAGTCTCAGGATCTGGATCATATCCCTCTGGTGCAGCCAGTACAAAATGATAGGGAATGACACTGGCAAAATTCAGGAATGAATTGCAGACATTATTTCCATCACCAATAAAGACAACCTTCTGACCTTCGAGCTTGCCGTGATGTTCATAAATGGTCAACATATCCGCCATGATCTGACAGGGGTGATTATAATCCGTCAAACCATTAATCACCGGAACCGATGCATATTTCGCCATTTCCAGCATATGCTCATGTTTGAAAAGACGGGCCATAATCCAATTATTATAACGAGAAATCACCTGGGAGATATCTTTGACGGACTCGCGTTTTCCAATGCTGATATCGTTTGGTCCCAGATAAAGAGCATGACCACCAAATTGAACCATACCTGTTTCAAAGCTTACCCGTGTTCTTAATGAGGGCTTTGCAAAAACCATGGACATCGTCTCATTGGCAAAATAATGATGTTCTTTCCCCGCCTTTACGTCTGCTTTTAACTGTTTTGCAATGCGGAAGGTTTCATATATCTCTTCCTTGCTAAAATCTGTTACGGCTAAAAAATCTCGCTTCATCAGGCCTCCTTTACCTTAATTGATAAAAAAAACTCCGCCTTTAGACGGAGTCCTTAATGTTTGCATTTTCATATGATATTGTGTCTTCAATTATCTTTCTCTAGAGTATGTACTTACTCAAGTCCTGATCAGCCATGGTGTCCTTGAATGTTTTGGTAACCATGGATTTGGTGACTTTAAGGCTCTTTGTCTTATCATCAGGCAAGTCAAAGAGAGTCGTTTCAAGCAGCTTGCTCATGATGGTATGCAAACGTCTCGCACCAATATTTTCCACACTCTCATTGACTTCAAAGGCGACTCTGGCAATCTCTGCAATGGCATCTTTGTTAAAAGTAATTTTAACGCCTTCCGCGCCTACTAAAGCAGTATACTGTTTTAATAATGCTGACTTGGGCTGAGTGAGAATTTGAATAAAATCATCTTCCGTCAGATTTTCAAGCTCTACCCGAATAGGAAATCTTCCCTGCAGTTCAGGGATAAGATCAGAAGGCTTGGACATGTGGAATGCACCAGCAGCGATAAACAGAATATGATCTGTTGTCAGAGTTCCATATTTGGTTTTAACTGTACTGCCTTCAATAATAGGTAAAATGTCTCTCTGGACACCTTCCCGTGATACATCGGGACCACCGCCACCTCGTTCAACTGCGATTTTATCGATCTCATCAACGAAGACGATACCATCCTGTTCAGCTCGGCGAATGGCCTCATGCTGAACCTTCTCCTCATCAATGAGTTTGTCAGATTCTTCTGCAGTAATTAACACCCTTGCCTCGGTCACGCTCAAACGCCGCATCTTCTTCTTCTTTGGCATGGCGTTGCCCAGCATATCTTGAATATTCATACCGAGATCATCCATCCCCATGGGGCTGAAGATTTGCATCATGGCATTGCTGCTGCTGTCTTCCTGAACATTGAACTCCACCTGGCGATCTTCAAAATCACCAGCCATGAGCTTGGCATACATTTTCTCACGGGTACTTTGATAGCGTTCATACTCGCTTGATTCTTTATCAGGGTTACTCAAAGGGGGTAAAAGTAGATCCATGATACGTTCATTTGTCATTTCAAGGGCTTTTTCACGAACGGTTATCTCATGCTCTGCCTTGACAATATTATAGCTGTTGTCGACCAGGTCACGAATCATTGAGTCCACATCTCGACCGACATAACCAACTTCAGTAAATTTTGAGGCTTCCACTTTTACAAAAGGAGCCTGCACCAGGTTAGACAGTCTCCGGGCGATTTCAGTTTTCCCAACTCCAGTGGAGCCGATCATGATGATATTATTCGGCAGAATTTCATCACGGATATCTGAAGTAACCTGTTGACGTCTCCAACGATTTCGCAAGGCAATGGCTACAGATTTTTTCGCACTATCCTGACCAATAATATATTTATCCAATTCCTGGACGATTTGCTTGGGTGTAAGTGAAAATTTACTCATGTATACTGTGTTCTCTTATTTCAATTCTAAAATATTTATTTTGTTGTTGGTGTAAATGCAAATGTCAGCAGTGATTTCCAGGGACATACGTACAATTTCCTTGGGGGACTTTTTCCCACTGGCAATAAAAGCACGTGCAGCGGCTGTAGCATAGGGACTACCGGATCCAATGGACATGACGCCATCATCGGATTCAACTACATCACCATTGCCAGAGATAATCAGTCCATGATCGATATCCATAACAACCAGCATGGCCTCAAGGTTTCGAAGCATTTTATCCATGCGCCAATCCTTGGCCAGTTCCACTGCGGCTCGCACAAGATCGCCACTGAATTCATCAAGTTTGGCTTCAAATTTCTCAAATAGTGCAAAGGCATCAGCAGCAGATCCTGCAAATCCTGCCAGGACGTCGCCATCAAAGATGGAGCGGATTTTTACTGCTCCATGTTTCATCACTGTATCCCCAAAGGTGACTTGGCCATCTCCGCCGAGGGCGACTTTGCCATTGTGTCTGACTCCCAGAATTGTGGTGGAGTGAAGATCAGGAAACATGTTCATATCGGTGCCTCTTTTTCCTATTCATTGCTTCATTATTTTGAAGCCGCTGAATATAAATTAGCTCTTTGTTGCCGCAATCCTTTTTGGGGCCAGATTTAACGAATATACAAAGGGGTGGTTGCCACTACGACAGCCACCCCTGGGTTATTTATACAGATGATCTTCAGGTTAATCTGAAAGACTATTTCATTTCCTTTAGATAACTTAGAAACTCGGATTCTGGTGTCAACACAAGCTTGGTCTTATCATCAAAGACTTTTTTGTAAGCTTCCATTGTCCGTGTAAATTCATAGAAATCCTGATCCCTGCTATAAGCGTTGGCGTAAATCCTAATCGCCTGAGCCTCACCGGCTCCACGGATTTCCTGGGCAGCTTTATAGGCGTCAGCCAGGATAATCTCACGATCCTTGTCAGTCTCAGCTCTGATTTTTACTGCTTCCTCATCACCTTCTGACCTGAACTGTTTCGCCATTCTTTCACGTTCAGCCTTCATGCGATCAAAAACAGCCTGTTCATTCTCACGCGGCAAATCAGCCCTTTTGATACGTACATCTACGATTTCAATACCGTAATCTGCGGCAGTCATGTTGGCGTTTTGCGTCACTTTGTGCATGAGGGAATCACGCATCGTGGAGACAATTTCATGCATGAGATGGGTACCAAGCTGCACACGCAGACTGGAATAAATAATATCATCCAGACGTGATTGTGCCAGAGCCTGGGTGCGCATGGTCTGCATAAATTTGAGAGGATCCGAGATTCTCCACTGGGCATAGTTGTCCAGAATCAGATTTTTCTTATCCTCAGTCAGGATTGTATTCGGTGCACTATCATATTCCAGCAGTCTTTTTTCAAAAACCGTGGCTGACTGGATAAATGGGACCTTAAAATTCAAACCGGGCTCAGTAATATTGCGCACGGGTTTTCCTAATTGAACGATAACTATCTGTTCGGTTTCATCGACGATCATGATACCGCCCCAAACCACGAGGAGGATAATTGCGAGAACGATTATGGTTCCAATATTTCTCATTTCGCACCCCCTTTCACTTTCTCAAGGCTTAGAACATTGACCAAACCTCCGGCATCTTTACCATCAACAATATACTTATCTAGACCTGGCAGAATCTCTTCCATGGTTTCAAGGTACATGCGTGTTTTAGTTACATTTTTTGCCAGACGGTATTGAGTGAGCATTTGAGTAAAACGAGACGCATCACCCTCAGCTTCCTTAATTCGTTTTTGCTTATAGGCTTCGGCCTCCTGCATAGCTTGTGCTTTTTCACCACGAGCCTTGGGGATAATTTCATTCTGATATCCCAGGGCAACATTCACTTTCTTCTCTTTTTCTTCCTTGGCTGATTGCACATCCTTGAAGGCTGCATCAACCTGCTGAGGAGGTGTGACATCCTGCAACTTTATCTCAGCGACATGAACACCGGCTTCATAACTATCCAACACCTTTTGCAGCAATACTTTGGTGGCTGCTTCGATCATCGCTTTTCCAGTAGTCAAGGTTTGATCAATTGGTTGTGAACCAACAACCTGCCTTATTGAGGCTTCAGCCGCATGTGAGACAGCACGCTCTGGATCAGCCACTCGGAAGAGGAATTGACCAGCATCCTTAATCTTGTATTGTACCACAAGATTAACACTGACGATATTCTCATCCCCGGTGAGCATCAGGGCTTCAGAAGGCACATCTTTGTACTGGGCAGAATTTGATGTCCCCCCCGCTCTGATAGTGCGAAAGCCCAGCTCTAATCGTCTGACTTCCTCTACATTCACTAAATCCACAGTTTGGATAGGCCATGGAAATTTAAATTTTAAACCAGGCTCAGTAATCTGAGAGAGTTTTCCAAAAGTTTTTACAACTCCATTTTGCTCTGGGTCAACAACATAAAATGGTCCGGCAAAAAATATCCAGACCAGCAATAATAATAAAATGGGATAAATAAAGGTCTTCATTCCAAAATCTGGAATCTCAACCTCACTATCACCAATAACAACACGCTTTCCAGCCATCTTTCTATCTCCTTTTGTTATAGCCTTTGAATATAGAGGCCGTGTCATTGAAAGTCATGTGAATACGCTACTCATATCTATTCTTTTCCAGGATCATGATGAATCTTTTTAGTTTGTTGTAGGATTCAAATACAGCGTCATTTATTATCACTCGTTATGAATCAGATGAATAAGCTCATCAAAGATATTCTCACTTTGATTATCCTATCAACCTTGTTGGGTATTACTGCACAGGCTGTACTCCCAAATGGTATTGGCTTAAAAACTGAGATCACTATGGTGGGTGATGATTCTACAGCGGTAGCGGTACCTGCCGTCTCCATAAATCCCAACGGCAATGGTGATGCAGCCTCCAATATTTCTCTGGAAAATGCCCACGCTGCCTATGAAAATAATGCAGCCCTGTTTTTTGATGCGCGCAGCCCTGAGGATTTCAGCTCAGGTCATATAAATCAAGCCATCAACTTACCTGTCCATGCATTTATGGATTCTCTCCCCTATTTAGAGAATCTAAACCTGAGTAGACACATCATTACCTATTGTGATGGAGAGGATTGTAACGCTTCCATCGATCTCGCTGCAGATTTAAAGATGATGGGATTTTCAAATGTGAATTTCTTTTTCGGAGGTTGGCAGGAATGGCGGGATGCTGGGTATCCCATTGAGAGTGGTCCCTGATGCGCTCAAGTTTTGAAGTCTTCCTCGGGAGCAAATCCGGTGAATGGTTAGTACGTATCATTCAGATCGGTTTAGGCCTGCTTTTTATCTATGCCAGTCTCGATAAAATTTTGAATCCTGGTTTATTTGCAAAATCAATTTCCAATTATCGGTTGTTACCCTTACCTCTCTTGCATATCTCAGCAATTATCCTTCCCTGGCTTGAGTTAATATGCGGGATTGCTCTGGTTATAAATCGATACCAGCGGGCGGCCTATGTCATTATCGGTAGCATGCTGCTTATTTTTATCCTGGCAATTACTTCAGCTATGGTCCGGGGTCTTGATTTTTATTGTGGGTGTTTTAGCGTGGATAGCGAAGAATCCAATGTGGGGTTATTGAAAATCCTTCAGAATATCGGATTATTCCTCAGCTGTGTTCTTATTGAATATCGTACTGTTGTGGTTCAGCCAAAATCTTAAATCTGGTTCTCCAGATTGGATTAACCTTTTAAAATTTCCTCTTTCAATTCAACTGGTGCTTCGGCGAGAAGATTTGCATCCTCAAGATAGCGTTTTATGTGATGTGCCAGCATGCCTCCATGATAACCATCCATAATGCGATGATCAAAAGTACCCGTAAGCGGTAGAATCTTCCGAATCACAATTTTACCATCTCTGACAACTGGCTTATCCTCTTCCTTACCCATCACCAATACTGCAGGTAATTTCGATCCAGGAAATAGCGCAGCCAATCCAGTAGACAAACCATGAGAACCAATATTGGAGAGGAGAATGGATCCAAAGGCATTGTGACCCAACCCCATGGATTTGATCTGGAATCCCAGTGTATTGGTAATAAAACGGAACAATAGAAAGGCCATACGACGGAAGGGCCAGGGAATTTTGGCCAAAAAGGACTTGTTGTCCATGGTGTCATTATTGGCTCCACTCCGGGCTTTAGATACCCGATCGCGGATTTCATCAGCAATTTCAAAGACAGTCTTTTTGTGAGCATCATACAACTTGACGCTGGTCATTTCTTTGCCACCGTGCATGTTGACGGCCACCGTCACAATAACCTCTTCCCTTTGTACAAGGGTTCCCCTTTTTACAAAGGCATTCATTTCGGGAATATCCCAACCGATGGCACGACCTGTTGCAGCTGCCACCATGTGGGTCATGGTGATGCGCTTGCCCTCTTCACGACTTGCTACGATCATCTCCCAGGCGTTGGTTACATCAACTTCCAACATACCATAAATCTTGCCCTCATTGGGGGCTCCGTATACCGCTGTAGAAATAATTCTCCAGGGACTATTTAATTTTTTCATGCTTTCAAGATAGGGAATAAAAAATAACAACCAATTCAAAATGAGTAGGTTTTAAAAACCTTGAATTGACTTGGAAATTGTTTTGCCTGAGGTGGGGACAAAACTATATTGCCTCGCTTTTTAAAGGGTCTCAACTAGAATGACACCCATGCTTCATGGCCGCGTAGCCCTAACTAAAGTCGAAGACTTTGGTGCGGAGCTTACGCCTTGCCCATCAACATATCCTGGGTTAGGTGTGACACGCAGTTGTAAAGCAGATTTAGTTTTTTTTAAATGGCCGCGTAGCTCAGTTGGTAGAGCAGTTGACTTTTAATCAATTGGTCGTAGGTTCGATTCCTACCGCGGTCACAACCCTCTAGTCCTTGTGTCTCAACATCTGATTGAATCACAGGGATTTTTCATTTATAAAACAATTTGCCCTGATGCGATCATAGCTTGTCATAAGTGGTCATTGTTGACCCAATTCGTGGGATACATACGGGATACCGATTCTCTCTTCCGCGGAGAGGCTCCCCCTTCTTATAACTCATATTGAACTATAAGGTCTAAGTCCTTATTATCATTAATGATATTTATTGTCATGAAGTTGCTAAATCACAATTGCTGGTTAAAATATGTTATCCATACTTTTACGAAATTTATTCGGGAGAAAATCTCATGAATCGTATATTTGCTTGTATCCTAGTTTCAGCAATTTCATTGACCGCAAATACTATAAACGTTCCTATAGATCAACCAACAATTCAGGCAGGAATTGATGCATCGGTTAATGGTGATACAGTCCTAGTTCAACCAGGTACTTACCAAGAGAATATCAATTATAATGGTAATAATATTGTCGTCGGGTCGTTAATGCTAACCACAGGTGATACAAACTATATTCAACAAACAGTAATTGATGGGGGAGAATCTCCCCATGTAGTTGAGTTTTCTAGCAACGAAGACAGTACTGCAGTTCTTTTAGGATTTACCATCTTAAATGGTTCAACACAAGGAATCTTCTGTGAATACTCAAGCCCTAATATTCTCAGTTGTACAATTTCACATTCGGTGAGGGGAATCTGGTGTTGGGCTTCAAGCCCCCGAATTAATGATGTGGTTGTAACTAATAATGATGAATCAGGAATATGGATTGGATATGAATCACATCCATTCATTACTAATTCTACAATTTCAAACAATAACGGTGGTGGTATCCATTGTACTAATTATTCAAATCCAACCCTGGTGGATGTTCACATCGAAGGGAATCATGTGTCGAGTGGGTCTGGAGGAGGATTTTTCGCGGATAACTGGTGTAACCCACAGCTTTTACGCATAACGATAATAGATAATCAAGCAGACATGGGCGGTGGAGGTATTTATGTAGGACAAAACTCCACGGTCAATCTAGATAGTACCTTGATTACAAATAATTATGCTACTAATCAAGGAGGGGGAATACGGATTAGTCTGCATGGGGTTTTGATAGCAAATAGGACTGAAATCAGCAGTAACAGCTCCAATTATGATAGCGGTAATTATTTTGGTGAACCCGGTTCAATAGTATCACTTGCAAATTGTACAGTTTATGGTGCTGGAATATATCTACAGGGGCTTCAGGAGTATAGCACTGTTGCAAATTATAGCAATTCAATACTTTGGGTGAGTTCTGTGCATGTCGAATCATTTACCGATATGAATATTTCATTTTCAGCGCTTCAAGGAGGAGAGAGTGGAGTAACAGGTGATGTTTCAGGTTCATCCTTTACAAGTGTGATTGATGACAATCCCTTGTTTACCGATAGTTCCGGTGGGGATCTCTCCCTCACAGGTATTTCACCCTGCATTGATGCTGGGGACCCAAGTTCACCCTTTGATCCAGATGGGACAGTTGCGGATATGGGGGTCTACTATTATCATGTACCTGCTTATGAGGGACCTATTTGGCATGTTACCATAAACGGTTCAGATTCAAATGATGGATCATCATTAACTCCTTTTGCCACAATTCAAGCTGGTTTAAATGCAGCTGATTCGACTGATACTGTTCTTGTTCAACCAGGGACATATTATGAAAACATTGTCTGGCCTCAGATCAACGGGATCAAGCTTATAAGTGCGGGAGATCCAAGCAACACCTCTATTGATGGGAGTGGTGCAGGTAGCGTACTTTATTTTTTTGGGCTCTCAGCTACCCTCGATACTCTATCTGTGGTTGACGGATTTACTATTGCAAATGGTGCCAATTCTAGTGGTGGTGGTATTTACATCGATAATGCTAATCCGACCTTGAGGAATCTTACTATTGCCAATAATAATGCCCAAAATCGGGGTGGTGGGATGTACATCTACTATGGTGGTCCAGTTCACATAGAAGGTTCAATTATTATCGATAATACTGCTACTCAGAGTGGTGGAGGAATCTCCATCTATCAGGGTTCAGCAAGAATTACAAATTCTGAATTTTCCAAGAATTTCTCAAATAGCGGAGGTGGGATCTCATTAAATGGTAACTCTTTGACATGTACAAATGTTTTGATAAACCATAATTTTGGCAGTGGTATTTTCAGTGAATATGCTACCATAGGTCTAGATTCTTGTGTTATTGCCAATAATATTTCAAATGATAACGGAGGGGGGCTGCATTTAGTCACATGCGGAGTATCGCTAAATTACGTGTCACTTGTGAACAACGAAGCATTATATGATGGGGGTGCGATTAAGCTATTCGGAACTTCTTTATCTACGGACAATACTACGATTTATAATAACCATTCTGGGACAGGTTACCATGGAATTTATCAACAGTCAGATGCTCCCAATACTATTTCAAATACAAACTTTGACAATCATGGTTACAGTCTGTATAGTGGTGGAAATATTCACCCAGCGACAAACAATTGGTGGGGACATTCATCCGGTCCCTATCATATGATTGAGAACTCTGGAGGTCTTGGGGATACTGCAAACGTATATATTCAAGTAACACCCTGGCTAGTAGAACCTAGTAATGTTGCCCCTCCAATCCCAACCAAGAACCTTATGGTTACTGAAACTGGTAATGACTTTATAACTCTTAAATGGGATTCAAGCCCAATAGGTGATTTTTCTGGCTTTAGAGTGCATTATGATTCTGATGAAGGTGGTTATCCATATGCCAATAGCATAGATGTTGGGACGGATACTTCTTTCTCACTTTCTGGTCTCAATCTTGGAACTCAGTACTTTCTTACCATCACTGTTTATGACACAGATGAGAATGACAGCTGGTACTCAAACGAGGTAATTGGGGTGACACGTGTCATGGAGGCACAAAATCTTGATATATCTGGAGATGAAGACTTGGACCACATAACCAACCACATACCCCCTATCACATATGATTATTTCGATAGTATGGGCGAGAGTCAAACGCATTACCACGTCCAAGTATCCACACATAGTGACTTTAGCGTTTTGGATATGTGGGATTCAGGATCTATCAATGACGTAGTGGCTGCATTCCAATATCTTGGGAATCCATTGATAGATGGAACCACATATCATTTAAGGCTTAGAGTTGGTAGTGAGAACTTCTGGAGTGATTGGAGTATTCTTACTTTTAGGATGAACTCAATCCCAGCAATTCCGGTGCTAGCTAGTCCCATAGAAAACATGATTGTTGATGAGCCAATTCAGCTATTCATTAACAACAGCTCAGATGCTGAGATGGATCTAGTTCAATATCAGTATTTTGTATTTGATGACAATTCGCGTGAGGTCTTTATAGACTCTTCTCTGTGGATTTCAGATACAACTTGGCAGTTAAGTGTATCACTCTCAGATAATAATCAGTACTGGTGGTATGCAAGATCTTATGATGGTTATGAAATGAGTGAATTGGCAAATGCTGCATCTTTCCTCGTGAATACTGAAAATAATCCTCCTGGAATATTCAATCTTACGTTTCCAGAGCCAAACGGAGAGACAACTTCACTACAGCCAGTTTTCACATGGACAGTTTCTGTTGATCCAGATCCAATTGATACAGTTTCATACGCATTGATATTAGATACACCTGAGCCAGGTATCATCACATTTGATGTTGCTACCAATACAAGTATGCAGATCACAGAATCACTAGTTGATAACACAGAATATTTCTGGAAAGTTATTGCAACTGATATGCTTGGATTTGAGACTGAGAATGCAGGTGGATATTTTAGGTTCACAACTAACCAAATGAATGAGAATCCGTCGGTAGTTAATCTAATTTCGCCCGATTCAGTATTGATTTTAACACTCACTCCTGAGTTGTACTGGACCCCAGCTATTGACCCTGATCCAACCGACACTGTACAATACGAGGTCCACTGGTGGGGTGATGGTGTTGAATACGATTCCGTTCTTACAGATACGAATGCTCTAGAAGTTCCCTACGAGCTTGAAGACAATAGCCAATACTTTTGGGAAGTTATTGCCATGGACCAGACTAACGGGATTTCCCATTCTGAAGAGACAACCTTTTGGATTGATCTTTTCGATGAATGGCCTGTTGGATTCGCTCTACTAAGCCCTGAAAATAATGCTTCGGGATTATCACCTAGACCTTCATTCTTCTGGGAGATGGCAGAGGACCCAGACCCCTTTGACTATGCTACATACATGCTCCACATAGCAACAGATTCTTCTTTTACAGATATTGCATTCCAGACACCCACAGCAGCCACTGTTGGGTATGAAATGGTTGAAGATTTGCTAAATGATACAGAGTATTGGTGGAGAGTAATTGCAACTGATAGAGATACACTATCTACTTTTTCAGAGACTTTCAAGTTCACTGTTGGATATGTATCAACAGCAGAAGACTTGGAACTCCCAACGGAGTATGTCTTACAGCAAAACTATCCTAATCCATTCAACCCAATCACCACCCTAAGATATGGATTACCTGCAGATTCTGAAGTCTCACTATCCATATATGACATAACTGGAAAAATGGTATCGAGCTTTTCTTCAGAATCACAAAAAGCTGGATGGCATGAACGAACATGGAATGGACTTAATCAAAATGGTGAGCTTGTTTCAACGGGTATATATCTAGCAAGACTACAGGCAGGATCATATTCAAAGACTATCAAAATGCTCTATTTGAAGTAATGTCAGGGGTGATCAAAAAGAGTAGGATTTTAAATCAACATGGATGAACACCCAATATCAGATTATTTGAAAGGTAGTTGGACTAGCGAAGTCTTGATTGATGGAGAGTGGATAGAATACTGCCAATGTAATAGAGGAAAAAAACCAAGGATTTTATTACTTGAAGAGATATACATAGATACTTCAAAAGAAGTTAGACATAATGGAGTTGTGCAGGAGCCGTGGGAGACAGCATATCACTTTTGGAAAAAGTAAGTTAAAAAATGGCTGTTCTTCCATCATTCACAAAATCGCATCCTGATTTAGCCCTGGAAATCCATCCCAGCAAAAACCCTGACTTTAATCCAGCTTCCTACTCCGAAGGTTCACATAAAAAAATCTGGTGGGAATGTCCTTTTGGTGATGATCACGAATGGGAAGCCCCCATATATAGCAGAGTAAAGGGAACAGGTTGTCCAGTTTGTTCGGGTAGAAAAGTGGTACCATCGAATTGTCTTGCCACAACCCATCCCGACCTGGTTCAGGAGTGGTGTTGGCCTAAGAATATTTCTACGACGCCTCATGAAGTTACAGCAGGTAGTCACAAGAAAGTATGGTGGAAATGCGATAAGGGGTCTGATCACATCTGGGAAACATCAGTTTACCATAGGACTAGTGGCGAAGGTTGCCCAGTATGCAGTAATAATATGTTAGTTGAATCTAATAGCCTCGGGGCGGTCTATCCAAATTTGGCTTCTGAGTGGCATACTACTAAGAATGGCAAACTGACACCAGCTGATGTTCAGCCTTATTCAAACAAGTCCGTATGGTGGAAATGCAAAATCAACCCGAAACATGAGTGGAAGGCTACAGTAAACAATCGCCAAAAGGCTGGGTGCCCTTATTGTGGAGGGCTAGGTGGCTCAAAGCAGGAGATGAGAATCTACTCTGAACTATTAACAATATTTCCAGATACAAAGTATCATGCAAAAGTGTATGGTAAAGAGCTGGATGTTTTTGTGCCATCATATTCACTTGGGATAGAATATGATGGGAGACATTGGCATAAGACAAGACAATCCCAAGATGAGGCTAAAAACAACTTCCTAAAATCGAAAGGAGTAGATGTAATCCGAATTAGGGAAAAAGGCCTTAATCTGACAAGCAATAATGATATTGAGATTATTCCGAAATCTGAAGAGCTTGATATGATGCTCCTTTTAGCAGCAAAGATACAATCCATCCTCCCTAGTGATGCACTAGAGCAAGATTCAATTTCAGACTACCTAGCCGAGAAGAAACTTCGTAACAAAAAGTACACACAGTTCTTGGTCGATTGGTTTCCGAAGCCTATTCCGGGAGAAAGCTTAAAAGAGAAATACCCAGATGTAGCTTCTCAATGGCATCCTACGAGAAATGATTTTTTAAAACCTTCTGATGTTTTTCCACACGCTGGATTTAAAGTTTGGTGGCAATGTGAAAAAGGGCATGAATGGGAGACGACAATAGATCATCGCACAGGCAAGTCCAATACAAGTTGCCCCGAGTGTTACAAGTTAAAGCCGCGCACTGTAAAGATTCCGTTTGACAATCTTCTATCAACCAAACACCCTAATCTTGTATCAGAATGGCACCCAATAAAAAATGGTGAGTTGAAACCAAATATGGTGGGATATGGCTCACATCGCAAAGTTTGGTGGATATGTAACGATGGACACGAATGGCTCGCTCGCATTGATAGTAGATCTCGTGGCAATGGATGTCCGTATTGTTCCAATCCAAAAATGATTAGAAAAATTTGTAATTAGGACCAAGAATCGTGAATGGGTCGATGAGAAGCGACATACTTGAGCATGAGCCCCAAGAAGAGCGAACGTGATTAAGGGTTATACTAAATTCGTCAATTAATAATTATAGGTTTTTTGTGTTAACACAAGTGTCCGAAAATGAGCTAAGTGAAATATTTTCATGAAATTCCTCATTAGTGGAATCTTGACCAATTACTATTATATTGTAAATACTATAGTTACAACTATAGATAGACTTTGCGTATGGGATAATAATTCTGAACTGTCACAAGCACACAAGAGTATGTGTGGAGTCAGACCAATTCGGTTCATTTGATCTAAATAAATAAGAGATACTTTGGGCGGCTAACAACCCGAAAAAGGAGCCAATAATGAGCCCAAAGTCAGAAGTAGAGAGACGAGTAAAAGC